>Ga0207684_10000068_pt1 | contig 191048 bp, 171 predicted proteins | sample KBSK5501metaG_FD_184342 | JGI IMG/M metagenome (GOLD analysis project Ga0207684, IMG submission 184342) | Corn, switchgrass and miscanthus rhizosphere microbial communities from Kellogg Biological Station, Michigan, USA - KBS K5-50-1 metaG... | ecosystem: Host-associated > Plants > Roots >... | reverse complement strand
CACTACAGCGCTGAGCACCTGGACGAGGTAGCAAGGCAGTTGAATGGAAGGCCTCGACAGACGCTTGGCTGGATGAAACCATGCGAAGTCTTGAACGAGCTGTTGCGTTGAACGCTTGAGCCGAACGACCTTGTTTGCCCAGAGAATCGCGGCTGAGTCTGACACGGCATCGTGCGTCGTGATCGCCCGGCCTAACAGCCAACGCTGAGGGGCGCAAAACGCGATGCACGGGGCGCCGGATCGCGGCGGTGACACGGCCGAACGCTGCGCAAGTCGGGTCGGTGAGCGCTACATCGGGTGATGATGCCCCGAGTGCACCGCCTCCGCTGGGCGCAGCCGGAGGAAAACCATCCCCGACAAGGGAACCCGCGTCCCGTAATACGGCTGAAGGCCCGCCGGAAGTAAGTATGCAGCGCCCACCGCGCCGATACCCAGTGATATCGGCCCCAGCGGCGGAAGGTCGCGCACGTAGCCGAACTCGAGCACGCCTGCGCTGAACACCGTCTCCGCATCGGGCGGCGCAAGGACGAGGTCGTGCCCGGTCCGCTGCACGAGCTCCACGCGTCCGAAGATGGTGTTGCGATCGATCTCCAGATTCGACTCCAGCAGAGCCGCGTTGGTGGTCGGTTCGCTGCTGAACTCGTTGTGACCGAATACGGCGGTGGTTGCCCAGTTGCCGCTATCGAAGCGGGCGTTGTGGGTCACCGATGCGGTGGTTCGCCGGACGCTGTTTTTCGGATCGAGCCCCTCTGGACTGTCGAGGTATCCGAACGAGACTTGGAAGCTCAGCGCATCGGTCGGGTTGTACGTCAGTCGCGCCGAGTACGAATCGGGAGTACGAAAATCGAAGTTGTAGCGGTTCTCGTCCGGCTCTCGCCCGTTGAACCAGGAGCCCTCCAGCTTCAGCCGGCGCGTGTAGATGCCCGCGGTCAAAACTCCGAAAGCGATATGCGATGAGTCCTGCCAGTGGTGTCCCAGCGCAGCGAAGGGATTGGCCGAAGCAGAGACGCGGTGCGGGAAAGCCGTTGGACCGAGCGCCGGTTCCCCGGATGCAGCGAGATAGAGATCCAATCCGAAGCTGTCGCTCAGGGCGTGCCGATAACGCACGGCCACCTCCATGAACAGGTCGTGAGGGTGCTGGCGATCGTGCAGTGGCAGCCCGTCGGCTGTTTCTCCGGTCTGAAGGAGCAAGGGATAGCCGCGCTTGCCGCCCGTGGTCAGCGGTTCGGCGCTCAGCATCAGTCGTCCAACGAGTTGTCCTCCGAGAAGGTTGCGTTGCGCCATCAGCATTACCCAATTCGCGCTCATCCACTGCGAATCGCCGCGATCGTGCCCGCCCTGCGCGTCGTACCCGGTGAGCGCGATGTAGTGGAGCATCAACATCCAGTCGCCGAGTGTGAAGTGGTGGCCGAGCACCGGCGTTGAGTCGGGTTGCCAGGACGTCCCGGATGCATCGCGACTCATCGGAAGCCCGAGCGGATCCTCCATCGACCCCATCGCTTCCGTCGCTGTTGGAGAGCCATCCGCGGCCGTTGTGTGAGCGCCGTGGCCTGAGTGGCCAGGTTGCGTCGGCGGCGCGGACGAATCGCTCCTTTGGTCGCCGCGATCGCTGCTCGCAGGGGGTTGCTGCCCTCGCACCAGCATCGGTGCAGCTGTGAGCACGATGGTGACGGCGATCTGAAATCTGTTCATCGCTTTCATGGACAGGGTGACTCCCTGATTCGTTGGTCCAGTTTGCGGTTGGCCTCGCGCGCAGAGGTGAGGCGCGCTGAGGACTCGTTCCGTTCGGCCCGAGCGTAGCGCCGAAGGCGCGTAGTCGAGGCTAACCCGGGCGACCCCTCGACTCCGCTTCGCTACGCTCGGGGTGAGCGGTTTGCTTCGCTACGCCCGGGGTGAGCGGTTTGCTTCGCTACGCTCGGGGTGAGCGGGGTTCACTCCTCGGGGCGGCCCCTCGACTCCGCTTCGCTACGCTCGGGGTGAGCGGGTTGATTCGCTGCTCTCGGGGTGAGCGTCGCTCAGATCAGCAGATGGCGAACGGCGAGGTACAGCGGTGTTTTCGCCCTTGCCTCCGAGCTCAAGCTCGGCGCGGCTGTGGAGCGCCACGCCTCAACGTTCGAATCCGGCGACGGCCGCGCGATCGCGACCAACGAATCCGGCGGGCTCCAGCGGACGGCCTTGTCGCGGAGCACGATCGGGCGAGCAGCTTCGGACACCCGCACCTTGCAGCAGCGCTGCGTCACCCAGCCGGCCGGAGCCGCGTGAGACCTGGCGTCCAGGTCCTGCGCGTCGGCACAATCGCAATCGTGCATCGCCTTCGCCGACGAGCGGCACTCGTGCCAAATGGCCGACGGAAGAAACAGCTGGAGCCCGAAGGCGAGCGACGCAGCGATTGAGAGGAACCGGCGGATCATCGCGTCAAGCAGCGATGCAAGACTACCGCTGCTCCTGCGATCCTTGTCAACTCGGGATCGGATCGCTTGCGGCGGCGCCACTCAGAACAGCCGAAGCTGCAGCGGCTTGCCGATGGCCCGCGCCTCGATGCCCGCTTCGCGGAGCGCCTTGGCCAGCTCGTCCGCAAAACCGTGGTGCGTGATCACCTCGGTGGCGCCGGTTTCACGGGCGTACCTCAGCAGCCCGGCGAAGTCGGCATGATCGGAGAGCGGGAAGGCCACGTCCGCGCCATAGCGCCGAGCCCCGTTCGCATCCAGTGCCCAACCGGTCAAGACCGCGCTGGCCCGCGGCCAGATTCGGCGCACCGAGACAGAGCGCGCCAGGTGCGGCGGAAAGACGCCGACCTCCCCATCCTTGAGCACGCCATTGAATCGGCGGACTCGCTCGAGGGGGATGCCGAACTCCTCGTACAGCTGTGCGATCTCGTACACCGACGCGTGCGCGCAGATGTCGAAGCCGCGGCCCGCCAGGAATCGCATCACCTCCTGGCTCTTGCCAAGCGAGTACCCCAGCAGGATCGGCGCGCTCCCCGACTCCAGCTTTCTGCGCACCCAGGCCTCGACGTCGGCCAGGACCTGCTGCTTGGGCGGAAAGAGATATCGCGGATGCCCGAAGGTGGACTCGATGATCAACGTGTCGCAGGCGGCCACCTGCACCGGCTCGGCGGTCAACGAGGGCGCCAGGTTCAAGTCCCCGGTGTAGACGATGCGCCGTCCGTCGGAACGGGTGACGCGGATTTGCGCGGACCCGAGGATGTGCCCCGCCGGGAGCAGCTCGACGCCCAGCGGCCCGAGCACGAAGGGCCGGTTGTACGGAACCGGCAGCGCGGCGGGCAGCGCGCCCAGTCGGTAAGTCATGAATCGCACCGTGGGCGAGGTGGCGATGATCCGCTCGTGGCGCGCGATGTGGTCTGAATGAGCGTGGGAAACGAAGGAGAGCTCCGACTTGCGCCGCGCATCGAGCCACAAGGCCGTCCCGGTGAGGTGCAATCCGCCCTGCCTCAGCTCGACCGCGCACATGCCGCCGAACGTATACGACAGCTCCCCGACGCGACCCTACTTTTCTTCTCTCGCCCGGACCGGAATCGAACGCTCGAGCACGGTCCAGGAGATCGTCGACCCCTTGCGAGCCCACTCCACTTTCAATTGCTCGGCGATCAGAGGCGCAGCCGGACCGAAGCCGAGCCCGCCGAAAAGGTCCAGCGAGCTTTTGTTCCTCACGTCGACGTCCGCCCGCGCAACCGAGATGGCGTGCCTGGGTGCTTCGGCGCAGAGCAGCTCCACCAGCCTGCGGCCGATGCCCATCCGGCGCGCCATCGGCGCAACCATCAGCGAGCGGACCCAGAATCCGTCCACCTCGAGACCTTCCTGGCGATACTCGTCGAGATAGGCGAAGCCGCACATCCGGCCTGCGGAAGTGAACGCGCCCGCGGCAACGCCGGTGCGGTGCCATCTCTTGAGCAGCTGGTGTTTGAGGAACTCGCGGGGAATCGCCAGGTGCTGGCCGGCAAAGGTGAGCAGTGCTTCCAGATCCTTGAAGTTCAACAAACGGACTTCCACCGCTCCCAGCATCCGCCGCCGCACCGGAACGAACAGGCGCGAAGATCGAAGCGCCCTAAGCTGTCGCACGATCGACCGACCCTGGTGGCTCGCCGCCCATCGCACTGCCAGCCAATGCAGCGCCCAGACCAGCGGCCGCGTGATCCGCGGCAGCGGCAGCATCGCGGGCCGGCGTCCGATCGCCGTTACCCGCCCGAGCAGCTCGACTTCTCCGGCGTCGCTTCCTCCCAGGAAGGTGGCGGTGCGGACCGGGCGCGTTCCCACCACCAGGTGCGCCACGAATTTCCCGTTGGCGCTCTTCACTACGGCCACGTCGCCGCGCGCCACCTCGCGCTCCGCGCAGCGCCTCACCCGAACCGTGTCCCCGCTGCGGAAGAGCGGGTACATGCTCCGGCCGAGCACCTTGAGGGTGACCGACTCGCCCATCGGTCGGCGCTCCAGGGCTTCAGCGTCGCTCAGCTCGGCGTGACTCTCCAAGCACCCACCTCTTCACGAATGGCCCGGCCTCCTCCTGCTTGCGAAATGTCAAACGATGCACGGTCGGATGCAAGGCCAGTGCGCTGGCCCGGCCCAGCAACGCGACCGCCGAGGACTCTCCCGGCGGCGGACGATAGGCCTGGGCCAAAATTACCGCGGCGCCCTCCGCCGCGTCGAGCGAGGTCAAGCGCTCGGCATCGCCTTTTTCCAGAGCCAGAATCCCAAACAGCCGAGCGCTGGTGACCTCTCCGACCATGTCCGGATCCGAGAAGAACGGGCTGCCGAACACGGATCCATCCGGATGCAGCGCCACCGTCTCATCCGAGAGTAATACGCCTCCCGCTTGAACGCAGAGCCTGGCCAGCGTCGACTTGCCCGCTCCACTCGATCCGGTGGCGACCACCGCGCTGCCCTCGAAGGACACGCCCGCGCCGTGCAGCAGCAGCCCACCCTGGCGCAAGATGGCGAGCTGGAATAGCGCGCGCAGCGCCGCTTCCGCGGACGCGGGCTCTTCGGGTATGGACGTCAGCAACACGCGGCCTCGAACTGCGTATGCGCCGGCCTGCGCCTGAGCGCCGTCCAAAGGGATCCATCGTTCGCCGTCGCGCTGATCGCAGCGAACCAGGCGAAGGTGGGCCGGCTCGGATGCGGAGGCGCCGTACGGGTGCAGATAGGTGCAGGTCGAAGCGAGCTCCAGCACGCCGTCATCCACCTCGGCCAGCCAGCGGCAGATGCGAAGCACGCCCATCTGCACGCCTATTCGTCGCCTAGCAGAGCTGCGGGCAGCGCGGAGAGCAGACCGTGCACTGGGTCGCGAAAAGATTGGGAACGAGGATCTTTTCGGAATGGACCTTGGGTGGTCGATACACTTTTTTCTGCTCGTCCATCACTCACATTTCCGTCAGTACCATACGGTTACCTTTCCGGAACCGTCAAGGTTGTCACCGGCCGCGAGATCTGGCTTTCCGTCGCCGTTGAAGTCACCAATAACCGCGTCAACGCCCAGGCCATATGGGCTGGACAAGCGAGATTGTCCGAACCCGGCGCCGGCAGTGGTGTCGAACCCACCGCCCATCACTCCGTGATTGTAGAAAACCCAAACGGATGAATTGGCGTCCTGATTTTCTCCGGCGACCAGATCGATCGTCCCATCGCGGTTGAGATCGCCATAGGCCAGCGAAGCACCGATGGTGGAGCCCGCGCTGCCGTTGATCAAGAACGGGGGCGAGGTGAAGCCGGTGCTCGTACCGTCGGGAAACAGGTAGACCTTCGCTTCTCGCGGATGCGTGACCACCAAGTCGTTGGCGACTCCCTGAATCAAGTTGATCTTCCCGATTGCTCGCGCGCCGAAGCCGCCGAAGTCCATCGCCGGACTGCCCGTCGGGCGCGTGAGCGTTTGTATCGCGTCGCCCGAGGTGATGATCCCGCCGTCACCTCTGCCATTCACCGTGTTGCCCGAGTGAAGGTAGAGCTTGTTCACGGTGTCGAGAGAGTTGGGCACGGTAAACGAGACGCCCGCCGTGCCGCCAAGATTTCCCAGGTTGGCGTACCCGTCGAGCCGACCAAAATACGTATCGCCTGAAAAAGGTGTGAAGATGCGATCCGCGGCGCTCGTGGGAATTACCAATGGCATCATGGGATCAGTAGCATCGGCGACTCGAGCTGCCTGCCACGCAGCCAGGGTTCGACCGTAAAAGAGGTACACCCTTCCGGCGAAACTGTTCTCGAAGGGTGCGCTGATCAGGATCTCGCCCATTCCATCGCCGTTGATGTCGTCGATGATCCTCGCCGCGGCGCCGAATTGCGTCCCAGGTCCAGTACCGCGAAATTCGATCGCGGTGGTGGCGTCGATCGTCCCCGCATGCCCAAAAAAGAGAAACGCACGGCCCCGGCCAGCTTGAGAAGTTCCGAAGTGCCAGCTCGGTTGACCCACCAATAAATCGGTGCGGATTGTATCGGGCGGCAAATGGCTGGCGTTCCCCGTCGCCACGTCCGCCCCGAAGAAGCGAATCTGTCCGTCTGCCGGAGTCAGCTCTTGCCGCGTAGAGGGAAAGCTGCCGCCGCCATAGTAGACGTAGACCGAACCCGTTCGCGTCGTCGAGCACGAGGCAGGTGCGAGACAAGGCGCCGCAACCACCAGGTCGTCGATGCCGTCGCCATTCAGATCGGCGGCGGCCAGGTGAAGTCCGTAGCCGTTCAACTGCGGCGAGCCAGTATCCGGATTGTTGAGAACCGCCGTGGTCCAGAAATTCGCAACCGAGGACTGCGGCGATTGGCGCGCGTAATTACCGATCGCGTCGAAGCCGCGCACTTGAAACAAATACGTATTCAGCGGTGGAAGGGGCGTCAGTTGCATCGAGGTCATGCTCGGCGAAACGATGCCACCGGGCGTCTGAGTAAACATGTTGGGATCGAAGTAGCCGCCATCCGGCCGAATCACCACGTTGGTGCTCCAGCGCAGATCGTACCCGGCCGGGGTTCCGCCATCCCCATCATCGCCGGTGGCGGTCCACTGCAGATTCACCGTCGCGGTGCGTCCTCCATCCGGAGCGAGAGCCGCGGAAACGAACGACGATGGAGTAGGGGGGATGACGTCGATGGTCACGCTCGCGCTTTGGATGGTCTCGTTTCCCGCGCTGTCGGTGGAGCGGAACTGCAGGCTGCCAGATGACTTGGGCGGCAAGGCGGCGTTCGTCCAGGCCACGGCTTGCGGATCGCTGGTGATCGCCACGGGCGACGCTATGTCGGTCCCGTTGTAGACGACCCTCGCGGTCCCCCCGGCTGCGTTGGCCACGGTGTAGGAGAAATCTGCCCACGTAGTCGTGTCCGTCGGGGCTTTGTTCTTGATGTACCCCGGAGTCGGCGGCGGCAAGAGGTGAATGTTGGAGTCGGCTACGTAGAAGAGCGTCGCGTTCGAAGGCGAAACGTTGGTCAGCGCGGGCGGGGTGATCTTCACCGTCACGTCGACGAATGCGGAGGTCGCGGGATTCGGAGGGAAGGGATCCGTCATCTGCGCCGTCAGCCGAGTCTGCTCTCCGTCCGCGAGCGTGAACGGAACCGCGAAGGCACCCGTGGCGCTCAGCGTTCCCGAGCCGATCTGGGTCAGGCTTCCACTTCCCTTGGAAAGGGTGACCGGCACGCCCGGGCAATTGTTGCTGGTGCCGCGCAGCGTGTAATGCAGGCCCGGCGGAGGACCTTCATTGGTGCTGATGTTGAAGGTGAACGGGTTGGTCGGGGGAGCGGTGATCGCGATCACACATCCGGTGCCGGTGGGCACGATTACGTCGATCGTATTGGTCGCTTTCCGCAGCGAAGGTGTTTCCGTGACGGTGACTCGCAACCCGTTGGTACCTGCCGCCAGCGCGGTCCTGGGAAACAGCGCCCTCGCCCCGTTGAGCTGGGGATCGGGGCCGCTGGTCCAGTCGCTGCCGGGCAGGCGCACCTCCAGCCTCGCGTCTTGAAGCACGATCGATCGACCGGATGTGTCCTGGCCTTCCACTTCCACGTCCACCGGGAAACCGGGCGCGGAGATGTCGCTCTTGTCGCTCGGCGCGAGCTGGCGATTGGCCGGCCGGATGAAATTGGCCACCAGAATGGATTCCAGCGGTGGCGACCCGGTGCAGCCAGCCAACGCCACCCAGCCGCAAAAAACGGAGACGAGCTTTGCGCGAACTCGCCGCATCATCTTCCTTCCCGAGCGGGCCGTGGGCGAACCCGCTCCACGTTCAGCTTTTAACTTTGTCTCTTGCTCATGCGAGGACCATCAGCTGCCGCTTCACCAGCAGCTTGAGGAAATCCACCGTGTCCGCCGTGCAGCGCTCCGGGTCCACCTGGAACTCGGAGCACAGTGCGTCGACGATCTGCGCCACCGTCCTGCTTCCATCCGCGAGCTCGACGATGCGCTCCGCCACCTCGGAGACGTCGCCCGCCTCGTCCTCGAAAGTGTGCAGAAAGTCATCGGGTCCTGCTGCGAGGAGTCGACCGCCCACGCGCTGCACGCCCGCTTCCGGGTGCAGCTTGGGAGTTGCGGACAAAAGCTCGTCGGGCGCCGGAATAATGCGCAAACTGTACCGCCGCGAGTTCGAGCCTGCCAAGGGCGCCAACTCCGAATGCAGCGACGAGGTGATCGCGCTGCCCACACCAGAGGCTCGGCCGCCCCCGTGCGCCCGAGGGGGCTCGCGCTACTTCGCCGCGTGGATCGCCGCGCGCAGCTCGGGCAACACCTTGAACAGATCGCCCACGATTCCGTAGTCGGCAATCTGGAAGATCGGCGCCTCCGGATTGGTGTTGATCGCCACGATGGTTTTCGATCCCTTCATGCCCGCCACATGCTGGATCGCCCCGCTGATGCCGGCGGCGATGTACAGCTGTGGGGCGACCACCTTGCCGGTCTGGCCGACCTGAAGATCGTTGGGCACCCATCCGGCGTCGCACACCGCTCGCGACGCGCCGACCGCGGCGCTCAGCTCGTCGGCGAGCGCCTCGATCTCCTTGAAGTCCCCCTTGGTGCCGCGGCCGCCGGATACCACCACTCGCGCTTCGGTGAGCTGCGGGCGCGCGCTCTTTACCTCTCTGAATTCGACGAACCGCGTGTGAATGGAGGCCGGGTCCACCTTGGGCGAGAACGGCTGGACCTGACCCGGGTTGCCTTTTTCCGCGGCGGCGAACTCGGTGGTGCGCGCGGTGAAGCACTTGATGGGCGTGGTCAGCTTCACGTCCGCGATCACGTTGCCGGCCCACATCGGCCGCGTGAACACGATCTCGTTTCCCGAGCCCTCGAACTTCATCACGTCCGAGGCCATGGCGGCGCCGAGCTTGGCCGCCACCCGGGGCATCAGGTCCTTGCCCATCGCGGTGGACGCCGCGCCCACGTAGCTCGCGTTCAGCGAGCGCGCCAGCTCGGCAATCGCCGGAGCGAAGGCCTCGGCGACATAGTGCTCGAACGCCGGCGCGCTGGCCGCGTGAACCACGGCGGGACCGTAGTTGCGCAGCTCCGCCGCGAGGGGCGAGGCGTCCTTCGCCAGCACCACCGCGTGGAGGTCGGCACCCGCCTTTTGCGCGAGCTGCTTGCCCGCCGCAAGCGCGTGCAACGTGGCCTTGCGGAGTTTTCCGTCCGGTTGCTGCTCTGCGACGATCAACACGATTGGCATCTGAGTTTCCTTCGAGCGGCTAGATGACCTTGGCCTCGTTCTTCAGCTTGTCCACCAACGTCGCCACGTCCGGCACCTTGATGCCGGCCTTCCGCGGCGGCGGGGAAGTCATTTTCAAGATCTCGAGCTTGGGTTTGACGTCGACCCCGAGCGCAGCCGGCGTCAGCTCCTCCAGGGGCTTGCTCTTCGCTTTCATGATCCCGGGCAAGGTGGCGTAGCGGGGATCGTTCAGCCGAAGGTCGGTGGTAACGACTGCGGGCAGATCGCAATCGAGCACCGCCAAACCGCCGTCCACCTCTCGAATCACGCGCACCGTCTTGCCGTCCGTGCTCATCACCAGCGCCGGCACCTTGTTCTTCTCCTGCTCGGATTCGAAGGACTCAACCTTGGAGGCGAACGTCGCCTGCGGCCAGCCCAGCCACTCGGCCAGGTACTGCCCCACCTGGTTCTGATCGTCGTCGATGGATTGCTTGCCGACGATGATCAGGTCCGGCTTTTCCTTCTGGGCCACCTTCTGCAGCAGCGCGGCCACCGCCATCTGGTCGAGCGGCCCCGGATGGTTCACCCAGATCGCGCGGTGCGCGCCCATCGCCAGGGCGTGCCGGAGTTGTTCGTGGACCTCCTTGCCGCCGATCGCCGCCACCACCACCTCCCCCTGGTGCTTGGTGACCAGGCGCAACGCCTCCTCCACCGCGATCGCGTCGAAGGGGTTGATCTTGTACTTGAGCCCGTCCAGCACGATGCCTGTTCCGTCCGCCTTCACCTTGATCTTGGATTCCGGATCTTCGACTCGTTTGGCGGTGACCAGGATCTTCACGTCCACTCTCCTTGGCGCATGACCAGCGCGATTCGCGCGGCGGCTGAGTTCTTATGCGGCGGCAAGCGCGCCGGCAACCCCCATTGCAGGCGAGGAACGCAAATCCCTGCTAGCGGAACAGTTCGCGGGCGATCACCAGGCGCTGGATCTGCGACGTGCCCTCGTAGATCTGGATCAGCTTGGCGTCGCGCATCAGCTTCTCCACCGGAAACTCCTTGATGTAGCCGTACCCACCGTAGACCTGCACGGCATCGGTCGTCACCCTCATCGCCATGTCCGCCGCGAAGCACTTCGCGTAACTGGAGATCAGCGTGTTGCGCTGTCCGGCATCCAGTAGCCACGCGCTCTGGTAGGCGAGGAGCCGGGCCGCCTGAACTTCCTTGGCCATGTCCGCGACCATGAATTGGATCGCCTGAAATTCGCGGATCGGCTTTCCGAATTGCTGGCGCTGGCTGGCGTACTCGATCGAGTGCTCCAGCGCGGCGCGGGCGATCCCCACTGCGAACATCGCGGTGAGAGGCCGGCTGTTGTCCAGCGTCTCCATCGCGATCCGGAAGCCCTCGCCCTCCGCGCCGATGCGGTTCTCGACCGGAACGCGCACGTCCTCGAAAGTGAGGGTCACCGTGTTCGAGGCGCGCTGTCCCATCTTGTTCTCGTGCTTGCCCACGGTGAGCCCCTTGGGGCGGCCCTCCACCACCAGGCAGATCATCCCCTGGTGCCGCTTGGAGCGGTCCATCGTGGCGAAGAGCGAGTACTGCTCGGCGTACCCGCCGTTGGTGATGAAGCACTTGGAGCCGTTGATCACGTAGTCGCTTCCATCTCGCCGGGCGGTGGTGGACATGCCCGCCACGTCCGAGCCGGCGCCCGGTTCGGTCAGCGCGAAGGAAGCCAGCTTGAGCGACTGCGCCAACGGGACGACGAAATTTCGCTTCTGCTCCTCATTGCCCGCCAGCAGGATGGGCAGCAGCGCCAAATCGTTGGCGATCATCGAGGTGGCCACGCCCGAGCAGCCCCAGGCCAGCTCCTCGGCGACGATCGCCTGTTCCAGATGCGACAAGCCGCTGCCACCCAGCTCCGGCGGGATGGTCATGTTCAACAGACCGAGCTCGTAGCCGGCGCTGATCAAGTCCTTCGGAAACTCCGCGGTCTCGTCGTAGTGCGCCGCCTTGGGCCGAACGATGTCGCGCGCGAACTTGCGAGCCGTCTCCTGCAGCGCCCGCTGCGTATCGCTGAAATCGAAATCCATGTGCGTTCTCCTGAGAAGTCACCCGAGCACTGCAGCCATTATCATGCACGGTGCGACGTTGGCGCTTCGATGCTCCTTTGACGGGCTTCGAGCAACTCGAAAATAATTCTTCATCCGCAAAACACTTTAAAGGGGCTTCCATGCTGAAAGCCGTCAGGCTTGCGTGCGCGGCTGGTGTCGTCGCGCTCGCGCTCTTTTCCGCTTGTAGCTCGGACCAGTCGGGCGTGCCAGTGCTGATCGTCACTGCGAATCCCCTGCAGCTCGACGGGCGAGCCGGCTCGGCAACGCAGCTGACGGTGGAAGCGAAGGATGGGAAGGGCGCCGCAGGGATTGGGCAGGTGACGCTCACCACTCGAGCCGGCGCATTCGGGGACGGGAGCAAGCAGATCGTCCTCACGCTGGCCAACGGCGCGGCGAACACCGCCTTCTCGTGCGTCAGCGCATCGGATCCGCTCTGCACCGGTCAAGTGCGAATTGACGCCGCTTGGGGAACGTTGACCTACGGGCTGACCATCGCCGTCGGCGGAAGCGGCCCCGACGGTGGCAATCCGGACGGCGGCTCTCCGGACGGCGGAACCAGCGGCGTTATCTCCCTGTCCGCCTCGAAGTCGCCCATGTTCTTCGGCGTCGGCGATTATTCGGACATCACCGCGCAGATCTCCACCGATGCGGGCATCCCGCTCTCCGGTCAGACGATCTCCTTCCAGACCAACCTGGGCGGCTTCGTGCTCACGGATGGCGGCACCTCGCAGTCGGTGAGCGCGACGACCGGCACAACCGGCGCCGCAACCGCGAGATTGCGTGACACCGGCACCGCGGGCACCGCCGCCATCGTTGCCCAGCACGCGCCCACGAGCTCCGTGGCCACGCTGAACCTGCCCATCCTCGCGATTCAGGCGATCGCCTGGGTATCCACCAAGTGCGGCGGCGTGAACTGTACGATCATGGGAATAAGGGGTTCGGGCTTCAATGAGCAGGCCACGGTCACGTTCCAGGTCGTCGACTCGAGCAACAACCCAGCGCCCGGCGTAAACGTCGCTTTCTCCCTGACCAATCCGCCAGCGGGAACGACGGTAAGCCCATCCGGAGTCACCAATGCCCAGGGACTCGTGAGCACGAATGTCTCCGTCGGTCGAGTGATTGGCGTCTTTACCGTGCTGGCTGTAGTCATCCCCAACCAGGTACAAGTGAACAGTCCTCCCATCGGCGTTCGAGGAGCCAAACCCAGTAATCAAGGAATGGTTCTCGACTGCAATCCGCACAACATCGCCGCCTACGTCAGCCCGCAACCTCCGGCGGATCTCCCGTCCGTCTGCAAGGTGACTCTTGTCGATCGCTTTGGCAATCCGGTGGGGACCGGCGCTTCGGTGAACTTCAAATCGGAAGCTGGTACCGTGCCCGCGACGATCAGCACAGTCGCCTATAATCCTCAATCACCGAGCGTCGACGAAGGAACCGGCACTTTCACTTTCCGGAGCGGCGGACCGTTCGCGACGCTGCTCGATGTGCCTCCATTGAGCGCCGTTCCGGGCCAGTGGCCGTTCCCCCGAAACGCTGAACCGAGCATTATGGACGGCTCGTTGATCCGCAATCCTCGGGACGGTCTGGTAAGTATCATCGCGTACACGCGCGGCGAGGAGTACTTCGACGATAACAATGACAACGGCATTTGGGATCCCGGCGAACGCTTCTTCGATCAAGGGGAGCCGTTAGTCGACTCCAACGACAACGGTGTCTGGGATCCAGGAGAGCTGTACTTCGATGCAAACGGGAACGGCCGCTGGGATGGACCCAACGGGGTATACGACGCGGACACCTACGTTTGGACGGAGACTCGGATTCTGTACACCGACCGTCCAATCGCAAACCCGTCATACAGCTACATCCTGCCCAGCCCGCCAAGCCTGTACGCGGGTCCTTGTCCCGCGGGCGTCGCCAGAGGCAGCTTCGTCGTCGTGGCGGCGCACTTCGGTGACTTGAATTTGAACCTTCCGCAATCGCAAGGCACGTCCTTCACCGCCGACACAATGGCCCCGAAAGGCTCCGCGACGATCGGCGCGGCGCTTCTGGACACCTACGGGTTCCAGATGGAGCGGAGGTTGATCGATGCCTCCTCTCAGATGGCGTGCGACCCGGCGAGCTCGCTGATCTGCAATTGGAAAGTCCTGTTCGGTTGGTGGGGCGCTGGGTATGTCGGGCCGGTGACAATCAATGGAGCCCCCCTCTCCGACATCACCGCGTGCGCCGACAACGTGCGCGTCACGGTCCGGGCGACGGTGCTCTCCGTAAACATCCCCGCCAGTTCCGCGTTCGGATCCATTCAGTAGCGAGCACACCGCTCCTGTTATTTCTTCGGCACCTTCTCCCAGTCGGCGAGGAACTTCTTGATGCCGATATCGGTGAGCGGGTGCTGGGCCAGCTGCTGAATCACCGAGAACGGCAGCGTGGCCACGTCGGCGCCCATCCTCGCGGCGGTGAGGACGTGGATGGGATTGCGGATGCTCGCCACCAGCACCTGCGTGGAGAAGCCGTAGTTCCGGTAGATCTCGATGATGTGCGAGACGGTTTCCATTCCGTCCTCACTGACGTCGTCCAGCCGGCCGACGAAGGGGGACACGTAGGTCGCCCCCGCCTTCGCGCTGAGCAGCGCCTGGTTGGCGGAGAAGATCAAAGTCACGTTGGTCTTGATTCCCTCCGCCGTCAGCGCCTTCACCGCCTTCATCCCTTCCACGCCCATCGGGACCTTCACCACCACGTTGTCGTGGATCTTCGCCAGCTCTCTGGCCTCGCGGATCAATTCCGGCGCGGTGTTGGTCACGCACTCCGCGCTCACTGGACCGTCCACGATCGAGCAGATCTCCTTGATCGTCTCTTCGCGCGGCCGCCCCACCTTAGCCAGCAGAGAGGGATTGGTGGTCACGCCATCCACGCATCCCATCTCGTGCGCGGCTCGAATCTCCTTCACGTCCGCCGTGTCGATGAAAAACTTCATAGGCTCCTCGGGGGAAATGGCCCTGGCTGTTCGGGGGCTCACCGCAAGCCAGTAATCGAAGGGCCGATCCACGTCAAGTTGGCGCGCCGGCTGTCGCCGGTGTAAAAGCCGCGAGGCCACTCATGGCACGGATTCCCCGAGAGCTCGCCCGCAAGGTTACGCGGCTGCGCGTGGTGGACGAGAGCCCGCCCAGGCGCTCGGCGCGAGCGACGACCGCCAAGAAGCACCCTCGCATCAACGCCAAAGAAGCGGCGAAGCAGATCGAGTATGCGCGGTCGGTGCTGGAGGCGGAGGCCCAGGCCGTGCTGAGCATCCGCGAGCGGCTGGGCCCAAGCTTCGTCGACGTGCTGCAGCGGATCTTGAGCTGCCCGGGGCACGTGGTGGTGACCGGGATCGGCAAGCCCGGATTCATCGCGCAAAAGCTCTCGGCCACGCTGGCATCGACCGGAGTGCCGTCGCTCTATCTGCATCCCGCGGAGGCAGTGCACGGAGATCTGGGGCGGATCGCGCGGGGCGACGTGGTGCTGGCGCTGTCCAACAGCGGCTCGACCGAGGAGATCGTGCGCCTGCTGCCGGCGCTGCGCCGACTGGGAGCCCAGGTGGTGGCGATCACCGGGAATGTCGAGTCCGCTCTGGCCCGAGGCGCCGACGTGGTGCTGGACATCGGCCGCATCGACGAGGCCTGCCCGATGGGCCTGGTGCCCACCACCTCCTCTGCCGCTTTGCACGCCATCGGCGACGCGCTGGCGATGACGCTGCTCAAATCGAGGCAGTTCACCAGCGAGGAGTACGCGCTCTTTCATCCCGGGGGGAAGCTCGGCCGGTCGGTGATGCGCGTCTTCGAGCTGATGCGCTCAGGCGACGCGAATCCAGTGGTACGGGACACTGCGCCGCTCCACGACGCCGTGGTGGTGATGACCAATACGCCCGGGCGGCCGGGAGCGGCCAACGTGGTCGATAAGTCCGGCAGGCTGGTGGGAATCTTCACCGACGGCGATCTTCGCCGGCTGGTGGAGCGCGGCAAGACCGACTTCGACGTTCTCGTCAAGGACGTGATGGGCCGCCACCCGCGATTCGTCGCGCCCGAAGAGCTGGCGCTCACTGCGGCGGCGTTGATGCGTGAGGCCAAGGTGGATCAGGTTCCGGTGGTGGACGCCGAGGGGAAACCAGTGGGCCTGCTCGACGTTCAAGATCTTCTCGCAGCTCGGTTCCTCTGAGCCTGTCCAAATTCAGACAGGCCGCCGGAACCGAGGCCGGGATGGTTTTTCCATTTGACATCGATCTCATGCTTTCGTACCTGACTGACGCCCTTCGACGGTTCAGCGGGTGGAGGGCAGACCAGTAGAGGGGGACAAACATGAAAATACATCGGTATTTGTTTCAGTTTGCATTCACAGCAGCTGTGATTTCTCCCGCCGCATTGCAGGCGCAGCTGGAATGGACCTTGAACTCGCCCGAAGCCGCGGCCCGGCCCAAGGAGGAGTTGCGAGTCGCCGGCGTAGCGTCGCAATGGGTGGCGAACGCTCCCATTCCAATCACAAACGGTCTTTCGCAGACGACCGCGGTGACCGATAACAACGGTTTGATTTATCTGATCGGGGGCGGGTTGGGCGCCGGACCGGATGCGCGCATCAATCAGGTCTTGGCTTACGATCCCGCCTCCGACACCTGGACGCGCAAGGCGGACATTCCGCTGCCCAACGGGATCTCGGCCTACGGCTCCGCGGTGCAGCTCGATGGATTCATCTATGTGTTTGGCGGCGTCACCGGTTCCGGGGGCGATGTCGCCGTGCTCGACACCGCCTGGATCTACGGCATCGACGCGGACGCCTGGTTTGCCCTGGCCAATCTACCGGGCGGTCCGCGATTTGGCGCAGCGGTGGCGGCGATCAATGGAAAGATCATCGTCGCGGGCGGCGCGAGCGACGTGGCGTTGAGTTCCACCTTCGAGTACGACCCCGACACCGACACCTACGCCCCCAAAGCCAACTTGCCGGCCCCCCTCTTCCGGATTCACGCAGCAATCGTCGAGGAAACCGGTGAAATGCACGTTTTCGCTGGCGGCTTCGGCGGTAACAACCATCTCGTCTACAGAACGGGCTCGGACACCTGGAGCGTTTCTGTCCCGATGCCGATCGGCGTGACCGATCCCGGCGTCGTGTTTGCGCAGGGAAAGATTTGGGTCCTGGGAGCTGGGATCCGCGGATTCGTCGGCATCCCTCAGGTGTTCAATCTGGCGACCGCGACCTGGTCACCCGGGCCATTCATGCCCAACGCCATCGACAATACGAGCGCGGCGCTTTCCGGGGGCAAGATCTTCTCGGAAGGCGGCTTCGATGGCGTGACGTCCGCGAACCCCAATTTGTCCCTCCAACTGCCATAAACCAAAGTCTGCACCTCGCGAACCGAGCCCGCGCCTCGCGAACCGAGCCCGCTCCTCGCGAACCCAGCCTCGGGCTCGCTTCACCGCCGCCCAAATTTAGACTCCGAGGACAGTGAGCCGTCCAGATCGACGGACGCCTGGAGTTACCGCTTAGACTCCTTGGCGCGTGATTTCGGCCGGTGATCGGCCTGCAGAGAGCGAGACCGCCTGCGGATTCGGGAAATATCGGGCACGCGTGATGCACGAGCGATTTCCCGAGGACTCTCGGAATGGCTACACTCAACCCGATGGCCACGCGCGCGAAGAAGGCTGCGACCTATCAGGACATCATCGACTTGCCCGAGAATCTGGTCGGCGAGATCGTGGATGGAGAACTGATTGTTTCACCGCGCCCCATAGTGCGCCATGCTCGAGTAGCATCGGTGCTGGGTCGAAGTCTCGGCGGCCCCTTTGACGATGGGCGGGAGGGACCGGAAGGCTGGTGGATTCTCGATGAGGTAGAGCTCCATTGGGGCGACGACGTGCTGGTACCGGACCTGGCAGGGTGGCGGCGGACCCGGATGCCCAACTTACCTGATGAGCCATTCATTACTTTGGCGCCGGATTGGGCGTGCGAGATACTTTCGCCCTCCACTGCTCGGGTCGATCGGGGCCCCAAGCTGCGCATCTATGCGCGCGAACAGGTCCGTCACGCGTGGCTCGTCGACCCGCAGGCCCGAACGCTGGAAGTTTTTCGCCGCGAAGGCGAGGGATGGTTTTTCGTCGGCAGCTTCTCCGGCGCCGAGCGCATCCGGGCGGAGCCCTTTGATGCCGTCGAGTTGAATCTCGGCACTCTTTGGCTGCCACGGGAGAAGCTTGAAGCTGCCCCATGAGGCTCAGCGCGCGGCTTGTTCGCGCCCAAGGAACCGGCGCTTGCCGCTGCCTAGCTGAGTAGCTGAGGGGCCAAAACCACCGTCCCACGGGCCCCGATCACGCACGCTCGCGCGTGCCGCGCGGCGCCTGGCCTTCCGACTCGCTCGGCGCGGAAATGGCATCCTGAGCCGCGCGGCTGGGCGCCGAGGCCGCAGCGTCGTCGGTTTGCGGCGCGTTGACCGACTCCAGCGCCTCGGCCAGCGCGCCGATTTCGTCCCCCAACCGGTCCACGCTCTGCCGAAGGCCGTTTCCAGCAACTTCGGCCGAGCTCGCATCCGCTGAACGGACCCGCAGCACCTGGGTGTAGAGGTTCTCCAGCGTGTACCCCAGCCGGGTGCGCTCGGCCTCCATTCGGGATGCGGCGATCAACAACTCCGATCGCTGCTTGCGCTGCTCATCCAACGCGTCGAGCGCGCCCTGCAATCGCTGTTTGGTCACCTCGTCGCGCTCCGCTTCCAGCCGCTTGAGCAGTTGCTCCCGCTCTCGCAAGAGCCGCGCGTCGTCCTCCGGGGTCACCAAGCTTCGCAGCTCCCGCTCGCGTTCGGCCAGCGCGTGGCACCCCTCCTTGAGGGCCTTCACCGTTTCCTCTGGGCGGCGGACTACCTCGCGCAGGATCTCAGGGCCGCGTCGCACTTCGGAAAGGATCCGCTCGCACAGCTCATCGATCCGCTTCAGGCTTGGATCGGCTTCGGGCTTCGCATCAGCTTCGCGCTTCGGATCGACCGCAGCCTTTCCCTTCTCCGCCTGAGCGGAGGCAACGGACGCTGGCTCCGCCTGCTGAGTTGATTCAATTTTCCTTTGGGCGCGCGCCACGCGCTTTATTCCCGTCAGTGCCAGACCCAGAGCGATGAAAATCATCCACCAGCGCTCATCCGGTCCTGACAGCGCGATGTATGCAATCACCGCGGCGATCACCAGGTACACCGCGCCCTCGGCGCCGGAACGCTTTTCGTCGTATCCCTGCCTTCTCAACTGACGCGCGAGACGGCGCCGCTCCCTTTTGCTGGGCAGAGAACCGGTCTTCGCAATCCACTGCTCGAGCAGGGCTTGCTGCTGCTGCTGGCTGCGCGCCATCGCGGCTTTCACCCGCGCCAGGCCTGCCTCGATGGACTGTCGCTCGTCACGGCTCATGCGAACCCGCCTCCACCAGACCCACCGATATAACGGAATATGCTCCCGGTTCCCAAACTTGGCGGGCGCTAGACGGTCATGCGGCCCTGCGCTCCGGTGCTTCCGAGCGGGTCGCTTGCCAGCGGGCGACGAGATCAGTGGAGGCGAGCCGCCACTGGGGGAAGTCGAAGGAGAAGCCCGCGCCGAGCAAGCGCCCGGGCACCACCCGGCGGCTCTTCAGCAGCAGCTCGGTGTCGCTCCTCAGGAAGAACGCGCCGACTTCGGCCATCCACCGGGTGGCGGGCAGGCCGACCCGTCTTCCCAAAGCTGCGCGCAGCGCTCCCATGAACTCCTTTTGCGGCTGTGGATCCGGGGCGGCGAGGTTGACCGGTCCCTCGAGATCGCTCGGTTCGATCAAGAACTCGACCGCGCGAACGAAGTCGCGATCGTGGATCCACGACACGAATTGGCGTCCGCCGGCAATGGCGCCGCCGAGGCTCAACCGGGTCAGCCCAACGAGCCGGTCGAAGATGCCTCCGCGATCAGGGCTCATCACCATCGCGGCCCGAAGGGCGACTTTGCGCGTTCTCGCCGTCTTCGCCTCTTGTTGGGCGCGCTCCCAGGAGGTGGCGATCTCGATGCTGAATCGCCAATAGCGCGGCGCATCGGGCTCGTCGCCGCCGATCCGGCCGGTGGCCTCATCGTTGGGCGCGTCGAAGCGATGCGCGTAGATGGTGGCGGTGCTCATCTGCAGCCACGCGCGCGGTGGCCGCTTCGCTTGCTCGATGGCCAGCCCCACGGCGCGAGTCGAGTCGATCCGCGAGCTCATCATCGCCTTCAGGTTCGCCTCGGTGTAACGGCAATTCACGCTTCGCCCGGCGAGGTTGGTCACCACATCCGAGCCGTCGACTTCCTTAGTCCACGCTCCCAGAGAGCGCCCGTCCCACGGAACGGTTCGGGCGCCGCCGCCTCCGCCGCGACTGAGCACCACCACGTCATCGCCGCGCGCGCGAAAGGCGCGGGCCAATATGGTGCCCACCTGTCCCGTGCCGCCAGGAATGACAATCTTCATGAACGCACGGGCGCTACTGGAGCTTGCCGCGGACCGCTGTGTACGATGGCGCAGTTTCAGCCAACTTGGCCCAAAGGGCCTTTGCGCCGGCCTTGTCGCCCTTGGCCGCGAGCACATCTCCCAGCTTGTCGACGGCTGCTGGATCTGCGCTCACCGCGACGGACCAGACTCTATCTGCCATCGGCTGTTTATTGAGCTTGACCAAGGACCAGGCCATCCCTGCCTTCGCGCGCCCGTTCTCCGGCTGGAAGGGAACCACGCGCTTGTATGCGTCGAGCGCCTCCTGATACCTGCCGCGAGCGAGGTGATCCTCGCCTTCCTCGACGAGCTTGGCCAGCCCCTGCTGCAGCTCCGGGGTGCGCTCGGTGTTCTTGACCGCCTCGATCATCTCGGGCGTCAGCGGTGGGGGCTGATCATTGCCGCCGCCCGATGCAGGCCCGCTCGTCGGCGTCTTCCCGGTCGCGCTGCCGGATGACGGCGGATTTGCCGATGCCGTGGCGGCGGCGACGTCGGCTGTCTTTCGCTCGGTGCCGCGCTTCTTCGCCAAGCGATCCAGGCCGCCGGCCGCGATCGCCTCTTCGGTCCTCGCCAGCAGCTTCTTCGCCTCCTCGGCGCGCGGCGCCGTGGGATGGAGCCGCAGGAAGGTCGCGAAATCCTCCTTGGCCCGGCGGAGAGCCTTGACGTCGTTACCCTGCGAATCGAAAAGGACGGCCGCTCGACCGAACAGGCTGTTGGCATTGTCGGCGGAGATCTGCAGCACTCGCTCATAGCCGGCGAGCGCGCCCGGCGAATCCCCGGTGAGAAAACGCGCGTTCGCCCGGAACTCCTCCACCTCCAGCGCCGGCGCAAGCGCAGCCAGAGCGCAGGACGCCGCGCCGGCGACATCGCCGCGCTTGGCGCGCTCCCGGGCGAAGGCGGTCTCCGCCTCCAGGTTGGCGCGGTCCGCGCCGCAGCTGCCTGCTTCGGGCTGCTTGCTGCCCATCTTCTTCCGTTGCTCGAGGTAGAGCGCGCGAGTGGGCTCGGCCTTTTGCAGTGCCTGCGATAGGTACTCCACCGCGTCCTTGTAGCGAGAATGGGAGTAGTAGAGCCGTCCGACGGCCGCCGCGACCTCGAATGTCTTCTGCCGCTCCTTCAGGTCCTTGGTCGAGTCCAGTTGTTTGATCAGCTCGTCGGCCGTCGGCGCCGAGGCTCCGTCCCGGACCTTCGGATGCCCGGGCGGCAGATCGCCGGGGCTTGCACCCGGAGCCGAAGCAGGGCCGTCCAACTTCGGGTGCCCGGGCGGCAACTCATCTCCCGCAGCGAACGCAAGCGACCGCAGCGCCGCCGCCGCGGCGGCGATGGCCAGGAGGTGCCTCATGGATCCTGTCCGGCGGACTCGTATGGCCACTCGGAGGAGTTGAGCTTCACCACGTCCTGCAGCTGAACGCGCTCGAGCAACTCCCCCATCTTCTCGCCCAGCACGGGATGAACCGCGGTGGGGATCAGCTCACAGAGCGGCTCGAGCGCGAAGCGCCGCCGGTGGAGCTCCAGATGAGGAATCTGCAGCTGGGCTTCGGCGATCACCTGGTCGCCCCAGAGCAGGATGTCGAGATCGATCGCCCGCGCGCCCCAGCGCTCGGATTTGGTTCGCCCCAGATCCAGCTCGATCTGTTTGATGATCGCCAGCAGGCTCAGCGGCGCCAGAGCGCATTCCAGCTCGACCACGGCATTGAGGTAGCGCGGCTGTGGCGGTCCGACCGGTGCGCTCTCGTAGAGCGAAGAGCATCGCAGCACCGCGGCGGCGTCGATGTGACTCAGGGACTCCAGCGCCGCGAGCAGCTGGTGCTCCCGATCGCCCAGGTTCGAGCCCAGCCCGATGTACACATTGTCGATCACAACACCATCCAACCGGATCGCAAAGGAGTCGATTCCGCTGCGGGCAGGTTCGAGGCCTTCCCTACGCACCACAGCAGGAGCCTGTCCGGTCTCCTGCCTATGAAGCGATCAGCTCGCGATCCCTCGCGCCGCGCAAGCCCGCCTCGACTCGCGCTGCAACCACGCGTCCACCGCGTCGCCTCGCTCCGCATTGCCATCTCAGCTGAGTCCGAGAACGTCGTTCATGCCATAAAGCCCCGGCGGCTGGCTGATCACCCACCGCGCCGCGCGCAACGCCCCCTTGGCGAATTGGTCTCGGCTGGTGGCCCGATGGGTCAGCTCGACCCGCTCGCCTTCGCCGAAGAAGAAGATGGTGTGCTCCCCCACCACGTCCCCGCCGCGAAGCGTCTGGATCCCGATTTGCTTTTGACCCCGCTCGCCGATCTGCCCCTGGCGCGCCATCAAAAAATCCGACGGGCCGCGCTTGAGCACCGCCGCGACCTCCTCGGCCAGCCGAAAGGCAGTGCCCGAGGGCGCATCCTTCTTCATCCGGTGGTGCGACTCGAGAATCTCCACGTCGAACGACTCGCCCAGCACCTGCGCCAGCTCCCGGGCGACCTTGATCACCAGGTTCACGCCGACGGACATGTTGGGCGACATGACGATCGCAACCTTCTTCGCGCAGCGCGCCACCTCGGATTTCGCCTGGGGAGAAAACCCGGTGGACCCGATCACCAGCGGAATGCCGCGCTCGGCGGCGATGCGCGCGTGCTCCAGGCTGGATTCGGCGCTGGTGAAGTCGATCACCAGCTGTCCTTGCCCGCGCTCCAGCGCACGCGCCAAGTCGTCCATCACCGGCACGTCCAGCGTCACGATTCCGGCGACCGCTCCCACGTCGAGCCCGATCGGAGCAGTTCCTTTCCGCTCGGTTCCACCCACCACCTTCATGTCCTGCTGGTCACGCACCATCCGCGCCAGGGTGCTTCCCATCCGTCCGGCCACTCCAGTGATCACCGCGCGGATCAACGGCTCTCCTTAAATCAACGCCAGCTTGCGCAGCTCGTCTTTGAGCTTGGATGCGTTCGACTCGCTCATCGGCGTCAGCGGCAGCCGTATCTCCGGGCCGAACTTGTTCATCAAGTGCAGCGCCCACTTGGTGGGAATGGGGTTGGCCTCCACGAAGAGCAGCCGGTGGAGCGGGTTCATCTTCACCTGCAGCTCGGCCGCGCGCGCGAGGTTGCCGCCGCGCGCCGCCTTCACCAGGTCCGCCATCATTCGCGGGGCGACGTTGGCGGAGACGGAGATCACTCCCTTGCCCCCGCAGGCGATGAGAGGCAACACGGTGAAATCGTCGCCGGAGAGCAGGGTGAGCCGCTCTCCGCAGCGCTCGACGATGTCGATCGCGCGGATCATGTTTCCGGTGGCTTCCTTCAGCGCGACGACCTCCGGGAGATCGCACAATCGCTGGCAGGTTTCCGGCAGCAGATCGACGCCCGTCCTTCCGGGTACGTTGTACACGACGAGCGGGAAACCCGGATGCGCCTTGGCGATGGCGCGATAGTGTTCGAACAGGCCTCCCTGGGTGGGCTTGTTGTAGTAGGGCGTCACCACCAGAGCCGCGTCCGCCCCGGCCTCCCGCACGCGCTTGACTCCTTCGATGGTCTCCTGCGTGCTGTTGGATCCAGCACCCGCGATCACCGGAACTTTTCCGCGCGCGATCTCCACCGCGATCTTCACCGCGCGGAAGCGCTCGTCAGCGGACATCGTCACCGCCTCGCCGGTGGTCCCGATCGGGACCAGGCCCTGGGTGCCGTTGTCCAACTGGAAGCGGATGAAGCTCCGGTAGGACTCCTCGTCCAGCCCGCCGCTTCGGAATGGCGTGGCCAGTGCCACAATCGAGCCTTCGAACGTTCTCATGGGCGGCGCAGTATAGGATTTTTGCCTGGATTTGCCACGGCGGTTGGGTGTAATGACGCGCCTGGGGGGAGCTCTGGTGCCCGCTCGAAGGAGCCGCCGGCGCTCGATTCAACAAGTGAAAGGTACCATCGATGCGAGCGAGCCATTTTTCCGCTTTCGCACTCGGCATCTCCCTCCTCGCGAGCGTTCCAGTGATCGCAGAGCCCGTCTGCATCGAGGTGATCACCTGCGCCTGCAATGACGAGACCGGCGAGTGTCAAGAATTCCCCACGCCGTGCTCGGTTCCAGCCGGCTGGACCATCACCGGGTATAGCCAGTGCCCGGTCTCCGAATCGGTCGCGGAGGGAGTCTATTGCCTCGACGTGCTGACCTACGCCCGCAATCCGGACACCGGGGAGTGCGTGGAGTTCCCCAGCTCGTGCATCCCCGAGGGCTGGGAGCGGTGCGCCGGGGGCGCGTGAGCTGTCCGCGCTGACGCGAGTCGGGTGTCAAACGCGTTCAACCCGAGCGCATGCAGGGGCGGCAAATCGGGGGCAAGCGGCCGCTCCCCGGTTCCCATCCCGGGGCCGATCGCTCGGGTTGAACGCTGCTTCGTCGCTTAGAGCTCGCCGCGGACCAGATCCGCGAAAGTCTCCCGCTGCCGGATGACGCGGAAGCGTTGGCCTGCCACCAGCACCTCCGCCGGGCGCGGGCGCGAGTTGTAGTTCGAGGCCATGGTCATCCCGTAGGCGCCGGCGCTCATCACCGCCCAGAGATCTCCCGGTTGCGGCAGGATCATTTTTCGATCGCGCGCCAAGACATCGCTCGACTCGCAGACCGGGCCCACCACGTCCACGGAGATTGCGCGGCCGCGGCGACGGCGCACCGCTCGCAGCTCGTGGTGCGCGTCGTAGAGCGCCGGACGAATCAGGTCGTTCATGCCCGCGTCGAGCACGACGAAGGTCTTGGCCGGCGTCGTTTTGCGGTACAGCACGCGGGTGAGCAACACGCCGGCGTTGCCGACGATCACGCGCCCGGGCTCGAGGAGGATCCTGGCGTCCGCCGGGCGCGCCGCTCGGCGAATCACCCCGGCGTACCGGGCCGGGCTGGGAGGTCGTTCCCGGTGGTAGCGGATTCCCAGCCCGCCCCCCACGTCGAGATATTGCAGCAGAAATCCGCGCGCCTTGAGATCGCGATAGAACTGCGCGACCTTCGTCACCGCCACTTCGAGCGGCGGCAGCTCCGTCACCTGCGAGCCGATGTGGCAATCGACCCCGACCGCGACGACCCCGCGCATCGAGCGGCTGCTCTCGTAGAGGCGGGCGGCTTCGTCGATCGCCACGCCGAACTTCGAGGTCTTGAGGCCGGTGGCGATGTGCCGGTGCGTGCGTGCGTCCACGTCGGGATTGACCCGGATGGCGAACGGAGCGCGAACCTCGAGCTCTTGCCCGACCGCATCCAGCGCGCCCAGCTCCTCCGCGCTCTCGACGTTGAACATCAAGATTCGCGCGCGAAGGGCCGCCGCCATCTCATCCGATGTCTTTCCCACCCCGGAGAACACCGTCTTGCGCGGATCTCCTCCGGCCCGAATCACGCGATCCATTTCTCCGCCCGACACGATGTCGAAGCCAGCTCCCAGCCCGGCGAACAAACGCAGAAGCGAAAGATTGGAGCTCGCCTTCACCGAGTAGCAAATCAGGTGATCTTGCTCGGCGAACGTCTCGCTCAGCACGCGGAAGTGCCGGGTCAAGGTCGCGGTGGAATAGACATACGTCGGGGTGCCCGCTTCTTCGGCGATCCGCGACAGCGGCACCCCCTCGGCGAACAGGGCGCCCCTGCGATAGTGAAAATGGTTCATCGCGGCGCATCGCGGCAGCAGCCCGCGTCGGCGGCGGCCGGAGCGGCTGCTGGTTGTCCGGGAGCCGGATACGGAGGGCGCGGCGGTGCCTTGATGCCGCAGCCAAGCCACGACGCAAGGGCCATGGCCAGCAGCGGCCCGTTGATCCTTCCAAGCTTGCTCAGCCTCGATGTTCCGCTCAGAACTTGATCCCCAGCATTCCCCGCAGCGCCTGGGCATTGTCGAGCCCCGGGGTGCTCAACCCGGGGTTGTTGTTGCTGAAGTTCTGAAGCCCCGCCAACGGGAACAGGATTCCATAGGCGAGCTGGGCGAAAAATCCGTCTTCGGTCTCGTACCGGGCTCCCACGTTCAGCTCCAGCCCGAGCGCGTTGCTGGTCGTGGACGGCGTGGATTCGGCGAAAATCGACCGCGAGTAGATGATCGCGCCGAACAGATTGAATCCGTCTGCCACCTCGTAGTTGATCGAAGGCTTGAAGTAGAACGCGTCGGTGATCCCACCGAGCAGCTCGCGCCAGAGGATCAGATCGATCCGGTAGTCCTTGTTGAACTGGAAGTTCTTGATGCTGCTGTCGTTGCACAGGTCGATATTCAGACAATACTGGGGACCGTCGATGTCGCCTGGCAATGGTCCTTGGCCCGGGCCCATTCCCAACCGCCGCGGCCGATTGCCAAAGCCGGGCGCGCGATCGCCAGAGGCGAAACCCACTTCCAGCCCCACCTTGAGCGCGCCGTCGACGAATCGAAACTCGCTCTGTCCCACCGCGCCGAACTGAACTATCGAGAGCGACTGGTTCAAGTTGGTTGCGTCGCGATCCTCCGCCCGAAGAGCGCTGTTGCCGATGTTGCCCAATACTGCCGCCGCTTCCAGCTCCAGCCGGAAGCGCTTCCGCTCGTATTTCACCCACACGTCCGGAGTGTAGAGCGAGGCGTTGCGCGGAACGTAGACGTTGCTCAGATCCACGTTCGGATCTCCGCCCTGCCCTCTGAACGGCAGCAGCTGGTAGAAATTGGCGGCGTCGTACTTTTGCGAGCGGTAGGTGAAGTAGAGGCCGTAGTTGAACACCGCCTGGCCGCTCTGCAGTTTCTGCTTCGCCTGGGACTCCACGTCCCGGCGAGCCAGCGCGAGGCTCAAGCTGATCACCGCGTCCTGATTCGAGAGCGGAAACGGCTGCCCGCCCTCACCGGTGCGGTCCGACGTGGGACCCACCGCGTTCCAATCGACCATCGGGGTGACGAAGAAGCCGTTCGCCGGCTCGGCCACGAACATGATCCGGTCCACGGTGTCGCCGCGATCGCAGTCCAGGCAGTTGCCGTCGTTGTGAAGCATCCCCAATCCCCAGTGCGATCCCATTCGGCCGAATCGCAGGATGCCTCCCCAGATGGGAGTGCTGACCTCGCCGTAGACCCTCTTCACCGCGATCGAGTTGCGCAGCGAATTGAAGCCCGCCGTGGGCGACGATTGGCTGTTGGAAAAAGCGGTGAAGTTCGCGTATTCCGAGCGCGACCACGCGTAGTCCGGCGTGGAGCCAAAGACCATGTTGTCCAGCGCGTCCACCTGCATCTTGATCCGCACTTCCTCGGAGACGTTCAGCGTGGGCTCGAAGCGGAACCGCATGTTGGTGCCGAAGATGGTTCGCTCGCCCGCAGAAACGGGTGAACCCTGGCGTTGGAACGGCGGGAAGATGGCAAATCCGCTGGGATCCCGGCCGAAGTTGAGGTCGAACTTGTTGAACAGCTCCGGGCGAATTCGCAGGTAGCCGTTGGGCACGAACAGCTCGAGCTTTCGCTTTTCCTCGGTCAGCTCCTCCTGCCAACCTTGTGCCAGGGACTGCGTCGCCATCTGGGCGCGGATCTCCTCGCGCATGTCGCGCTTGATGGCCTCCAGCTTGGCGTCCAGCTCGCGTCGAGCTTCCTCCGAATCAGCGCTCTGTCCGGGTGGCTTGGAGGCGGGTGGCGTCGAGGGAGGCGTTCCCCCGTCCGGAGCCGAGGCGGACTGCGCGAGGGCCGTGGCGCATGTCAGTGACAGCGCCGCGAGCGAGACTTTGAGCATATCGGAGAATCTCCAGTGCACGTGAAGCAGAGGGCGCGGCAGTAAAAGCCACCGCTTGCGAGGGTGTCAAACGCAAACTCGCTCCGCGGCATTCAAAAATTTTCGGCGCGGTTGGTTTGAGGCCTCACTTGGGACGCGGTCCCTGGCGAAGCTCGGTGAGGACGCCTCGAGTGCCCTTCGGATGAACGAAGGCCACGCGCGCCCCGCCCGCGCCGGGCTTGGGCGATTCGTCGATCAAGGGTGCACCGCGCCGCTTGAGCTCCGCGATGGCCGCGTCGATGTCGTCCACCTCCAGGCAGATGTGGTGAAGGCCCTCGCCGCGCTTGTCCAGGAAGCGCGCCACGCCGGTGTCCTTCGACGTTGGGCAGATCAGCTCGATGCGTCCCATGCCGTGGCCGAAGATCGCCGTGCGGACCTGTTGCTCCGGCACCTCTTCTACTTCCGCCAGCTCCAGGCCGAACGCCTGCCGGTAGAGCTCGATCGCGCTGTCCAGATCCTTCACGGCAATCGCCACGTGATCCAAGCCCTTCGCTTTCACCGTCATCCGACGCGCCTCCTTGGCTGGCACTTCGGACAGAAGTGCGTGGTTCGACCGGCCTGAACGAAGGATTGAATCACCGTCCCGCAGCGGCGGCACCGCTCACCCGCCCGGCCGTAGATGAGGAATGGATTTTCCGTCCCCGGCTCTTCCACGTATTCGATCTCTTCGCTGTCCTGTTCCTCCAGCCCGAACTGGATGGTGGCGAGGATCGCGCTGCACAGCTTGCTCCACTCGGCCTCTCTCAAGCTGGACGGCTTTCGCGCCGGATGGATGCGCGCCCGATACAGCGCCTCGGCGGCGTGGATATTTCCCAGCCCCGCGATCCGGCCCTGGTCCATCAAGGCCACCTTGATCGGCTGGCGCGTTCCGCCGAGCGCCTCCTTCAGCTGCGCGGGCGTGAGACCGTCGGTCAGCGGGTCCCGACCCAGCGAACGGATCGGCGCAAGCTGCCACAGCTGTGCCGCATCCACCGGTTCCATCCGGCCGAACAGGCGCGTGTCGCGGAAGTGGATCACCTGCCGGTTATCGAGGAAGAAGCGGGCGCGGCTGTACGGCTCGCTCGCCGGCGCCGACCGCCGGACAAATTTGCCGGTCATCCCCAGATGCGCCAACAGACCGCGGCCGCCCTCGAAGGAGAGCAGCAGGTACTTGCCCTTTCGCGAGGCATCCACAAGGCGCCCGCGCAGGCTCTCGAAAGCCTTGCGATTGGCGCCGCGAAAGGTGCGCGTCTTCTCCGCCTCCGCGGAAACGATCCGCCGCTTGCGGAACCAGCGCTCCAGATTGCGCCGTTCGATCTCCACCTCGGGAAGCTCAGGCATCGGGAGCTCGAGTTTTCGATTTTCTCCTCCGAGCTTCCGCTTTCGAGTCTTCGCCCATCCCCGGCAGGCGCTGCTTCAGCGTCCCCACCGGCTTGAACAGATCACCGTGCTTCTCCGCTCGCGCCAGCGCCTGCTGCGAGTCGAACGCCAGCACGCCCTCGCCGGCGCGCTTCGAAGCTTTGGAGACCTCCTCCCAGGTGACCGGCGTGGAGACCATCGGGCGCTCCTTGGCGCGCAATGAATAGACGCAGACCGTGGTCTTGTGCTCGTCGTTCTGACTCCAATCGACGAAGACCTTCCCGGCGCGCAGGCTCTTGGTCATCTTGGCCACCACCAGGTTGGGGCGCTGGCGCTCGAGCAACTCGGCCAGCGCACGCGCGAACGCTTTGGCGACGTCATACGTGACCGGCGTGTTGAGCGGGACGTAGAGCTGAAGGCCCTTCGATCCGGAAGTCTTGGCGAAGCTTTGCAGGCGGAGTTGGTCCAGGTGCTCGCGCAGAAGCAGCGCCACCTGGGAGCACTGCACGATGTTGGCCGGCGGCCCGGGATCGAGATCGAACACCACCATGGTCGGGCGCTCGATCGCGTCGGCGCGCGACAGCGACGTGTGCAGCTCGAGGTCGGCGAGATTGGCGGCCCACACCAGGCTGGGCAAATCGTTGATCAGGCAAAACGGAATGACGCCCTGCTTTCCATCGCTCCAGATGTCGGCGGTCTGCACCCACTTGGGGCGGTGACTCGGACAACGCTTCTCGTAGAAATACGGACGGTCCACGCCGTCCGGGTACCGCTTCATCGTCAGCGGGCGATCGCGCAGATGCGGCAGCAACACGGGGGCGATTCGGACGTAGTAGTCGATCACCTGGGCCTTGGTGAACCCGACGGCCGGATAGAGCACCTTGTCCAGGTTGGAAAGCTTGAGCCGCTTCCCACCGATGTTGACTTCGGCAGGACTTTGCACGCGTTCTCCGGGTCAGGCGCTCTTCTTGCGCTTGCGGTTGGTCTGCTTCGCCGCTTCGCGCCGGTGACGCCGCTCGCCCCGTGCGCCTTCGGTCTTCGCCTCGCTCCGCGCCTCTCGACGGCCGGCCGTGGCAAGGCTCGCCTTGAGCGCGTCCATCAAGTTCACCACCTTGGCGCCCGTCTCACGCTCTCGAGGTGGCGCGACGATCTTCTGCCCCTCGGCTTTCATCCGGATGAACTGGAGGACCTTCTGGCGGTACTCGTCCTTGTACTTCGCCGGCTCGAACTTGGCGGCCAGCGATTCGATCAGCTGCTGCGCCATCGCCAGCTCGCGCTGCTTCGGCTGGGCGTCCCTGGAGGGCAGCCCCTCGAGCTTCGACGCGGGGACGATCTCGTCTGCGAAGAGCATGGTGGACACGGCAAGGACATCGTCCATCGGGCGGACCGCGCACAGGTACTGCTTGGTGCGCAGGACCACCTTGGCAATTCCCACCTTCTTGGCGTCATTCATCGCGTGGACCAGCAGCGCGTACGCCTTCGCCGCGCCGCGGTCGGGCACCAGGTAGTAGGTGGTCTGGTAGTAAATGGGATCGATCTCCGCCAGATCCACGAACTCCTCGATGTCGATGGTCCGGGTGACCTTGGGATCGAATTCCTCGAGCTCCTCGCGGGAGATCACCACATATCGGCCGGGCGAGATTTCGTAGCCCTTGGCAATGTGCTCGTAGGGCACTTCCTTGCCGTCCGCCGAGCAGACCCGCTTCTGCTTGATCCGCGCGCCATCGGCATCGTGGACCATGTGGAAGCGCACCTCCTTCGGGGAGACCGCGGTGAACAACTTCACCGGGACGTTCACCAGACCAAAGCTGATGGAGCCACTCCAGATCGCTCGCGCCATGCTCGCACCCTCTGTCAGCCAAACTTCATTCCCGGAATTCGACTGCGCAACAAGTCTCGTCGCGGCTGTTCGCCGTGTTGTCCGATCCGTTCCATTGCCTTCTGGGCGAAAAAAAGCGCCGCTCGATCTGCCGCGCGCTTGCCAGCCCGCCCACCACTGGCTACTTCTGTCCGCGGAGGACTAATCCACATGCCACGTGCGAGCAAGCTGTCCTGGTTCGTATTGATCTGCGCGTCGATCGCCGCGGGCTGCTCCGCGCGCCAGCGCATCGACCTGGAAACCAGCGCGGCGAAGGTGCTGGTTTCCGACGAGGACGAGCAGAAGCTGGGCGAGCAGGTGAAGCAAGAGCTCGAGCAGAAGCAACAGATCCGCTACCTCAACGACGCCGTGGTGACTTCCTACGTGCAAGGCGTGGCGGACCGGATCCTGAATCTCGCCAAGCGGGATCGCCCAAATCAGAAATGGCAGCTGTTCGTGATCGACGATTTGAAAACGGTCAACGCCTTCGCCACGCCGGGCGGATACATTTACGTCTACTCCGGGCTGCTGACGAGTGCGGACAATGAAGCGGAGATCGCGGGGGTGCTGGCGCATGAGTCGGGGCACGTGGTGGCCAGGCATGTGGCGCGGCAGCTGGTCGAGACCTACGGGTTGCAGGCCGTGCTCTCCCTGGCGCTGGGAGAAAATCCCTCGCTCCTGGAGAAGCTGGCCGGGACGATCGCCGCGAATGGGGCGCTGCTGGCCCACAGCCGCAGCGACGAGAACGAAGCCGACGAGTACGGCGCGCGCTACTCATCGGCGGCGGGGTATGACCCGCACGGGCTGGTCACTTTTTTCCAGAAGCTTCAGGCGCAGAGCGGCAACCAGCCCAAGGTGCTGACCTGGCTTTCCACCCACCCGGCTACTCCCGACCGTATCGAGCACGTGAATCGCTTCATCGCCGATAATCACCTCACCGGCTCCGATATCGGCGCCGAGCGCCTCCGGCCGATCAAGCAGCGGCTGGCGGGACACCGATAATGGCCGCGCGGCGAGAGGATCTTCCCGAACGCAGACACGCGACCGCCGCGCGGACCGGGCCTTCCTGACATTCGGAATGCCCGCACAGAGTTGACAATTTCCGCGCAACTTTTTTTCGATTTTAATGAATTGTTTCAACTATTTGTAAAATATTTTGTTGACACAAATAGGTTTAGTCCTGCAGCGAGAGGTGTTGGCACCTTCCTGCCATGAAGCCGAGAATCGGAATGGGAGCGTCGGCCGATCGTCCGCCAGGGAGCGGCCAGTCACTGCCATCGGAACGTCAGCCGCCGTCGCACCCGAGCGGAGGTGCTTCCCTGATCGGCGGGACGGGCGCGCGCGGTCTGCCGACGACCAACGCGACGCCGCCCAGAATTACCGCCATCGCCAGTACCGTGGTCCAGCGGATCTGTTCGTGCGCGAATCCGACGCCTAGGAGAACTGCGATCGCTGGGTTTACGAATGCGTAACTCGTCGCCAGCGCCGGTGAAACATTTCTCAAGAGGAAACCGTAGGCGCTGTAAGCGACAATCGAGCCGAAAAGCGCGAGATAGATGATTGCCATCATCGGCGCTCGGTCCCCGCCCGGAATGGGCCGGTCGCCGTGAATCAAAGACAACAAAAGCAACGCAGCGCCGCCGCCGAGCATCTGCGCCGCGCTGGTCATCAGGCCGCGGGGCAGGTCCATTCGCCGGCTCCAGACCGACGCCAGTGCCCAGCTCGCCGCCGCGGCCAGCAGCACCACGGCGCCGAGCGGCTGCCCGCGAAAGTCTCCCCCCAGGTTCAGAAGCAGGACCCCGGCCGTACCAATGGCCAAGCCCAGCAGCTCCATCCGCGTGGGCCAGCGGTCGAAGAACCCGTTGAAGAGCGCCGCCCAGAGCGGAACGGAGGCAATCATTACCGCCGCCAGGCCCGATGCTACCCACTGCTCGGCGATGGCCACCCCGCCATTTCCGAAGGTGAGCATCAACACGCCAAGCAAAATGCAGCGCAGCCACTGCGAAACGGTGGGCCCGGACACGCCTCGCAGTCGCAGCGCCACGAACAGCGCCGCTCCCGCGGTGAGGAAACGCAGCGCGGCCATCAGCAACGGGGGAAATCCGCCCATCGCGATGCGCATGGCGAGGTACGTCGAGCCCCAGACTACGTAGACCAGCGCAAGCGCGACGACGATCCGGGCGCGGCTCGCACCCGCCTGCTGGTTTCTATCCGTCACGCTCGACTTTCGGCGATGGGCGCAGCGTTGACGGACTGGCCGGCCGCTTTGAGCCACAGATGAAGCAGATCGACTGGGCGATCCAGTGGTAGTCGCTGCCGGTCATGGGGTGTTGGTTTGTAATCGACGAACCGCCTGGGCGCATGGTCGCTTCAGTCGATGTCGGCGACCAGGGTGACTCACCCGCGGTTGGTACCGCTCAGACGGGCTTGTCTGCCCGGGAGCGCCGACCGAAAAGCTGCAGGAAGCGGAACCGCGATCGGCGCGCTGAGGTGGCCGTCTTCGCCGCGCCGGGAGGCGCCGCGCTGGCTCGCTCAGAAAGGGGCGGCGACGCTTCGCCTGCGACCCGAGCTCCGGGCTCTTTGCCCTCAGCCGACGCGTGCTCGATGATCGCGTTGATCTCGCCTCCGAGAATGAAGATCAACCCGGTGATGTAGAGCCACGTCATCAGGACGATCACGCCGCCGATCGATCCGTAGGTGACATTGTAATTTCCGAAATGGCCGACGTACTGGGAGAAACCCCAGGTCGCCAGCAGCCAGAGAATCGTGCCGATCACCGATCCGGGCGTGATGAATTTGAATTCCTGCTCGACGTCCGGCAGCAGGTAGTACGTCAGGGCCAGGGCGAACATGATCACCAGCGCGGTTATCGGCCAGCGGAGATAGGACCAGATGAAAAGGAACTCCGTTCCGAAGTGTGCTTTCTCCGCCAACCAAAAACCAGCTTTGCCCCCCAGGGCGATCATGGTCACTGCGAGCAGCAACAGCACTGTTCCCGCCGCCGTCATCAACAGCGCCAGCCCCTGCGTCTTCCAGAAAGGCCGGCTCTCCTTTACGTCGTACGCCAAATTGAGCGCGGTGCGCAAAGCGTCCACGCCTCTGGAGGCGGACCAAATGGCGACCAGCAGACCGACCGTCAGAAGCTTGGGACGTGGGCGATTGACCAGGTCCTGCAGGTGGCTCTTGATCAACTCGTAAGCCGAGAGAGGCATCAATTCGGCGAGCTGGTCGAGCAATTGTTGAACCGCGCCCCCCAGGGGCAGGTACGCCGTGAGCGTCACCAGGAAGAAAAGGAACGGAAAGAGGGCGAAGAGAAAGTAGTAGGAGAGCTCCGCGGCCTTGTCGAGGATCGCGTGATCTTCGTAGTGCCGGTATAGGATTTTCAGGAATTCTCGGAGCGACATGCCTTTGATGCCGGGAATGACCATCGCTCTCCTCAGCTCGGCGCCCAGCTGTCAAGATAGGAACTGCCTTCGTCCGTGCAGTCGGGCCGGTTTCGTCCTTTTGACTCGCGAGCGGGCACCCACCCGAGCGGCGCCCTTGCGAGTGAACTTTAACTTTTGGGAGATTGGCAACCTCTAGAGAGACTCTCAAGGGGGTTGCCGATGAGCATACCGCATGTCCGCTCCAATGCCCTTCAAGGAGCCCGCATTGGGCACGACCTGAGGAGCGCTCTCGCGAAGGTGTTTTTCAGTCGGTCTCTTCCGGCGCTGTTGACCGCCGCGTTGGTCGCCACGACCGCCTGTGGACCTGCAGACGATGCCGCCCCTGCGTCGCAATCCCAGCTCGACCTGCGCGCCAAGAGGCGCAAGCAGCCCCGGAACGGCGCGGGCCCATCGGTGAACGAACGCCGAGCCAACTGCGAGTTCGGAGCTGGGGCGACGGTGTTCGACACGCTCGGCATCGGGCCGGAGGAGCGCGCCCAAATCCCGATCAACCACGTCATCGTGCTGATCCAGGAGAACCGCGCGTTCGACCACTACTTTGGCCGCATGCCGCAATACGGCCGTCCCGAGGTGGACGGCATCCCGGATGACTACGTGAATCGCGATGGCTCGGGAGGATTCATCGCGCCCGCGCAGGCCACCACCACCTGCATCAGCCCGGACACGCCGCACAGCTGGACCGCGTCGCACCGCGCCTGGAGCGACGGTGCGATGGACGGCTTCTACATCGAGGCTCGCGCGGGCGGGCAAGACGGCAATCGCGCCCTGGCCTGGTACGACGAGACCCAGCTGCCCTTTTATTATTGGCTGTACTCCAACTTCTCGATGGCCGACCGTTGGTTTGCGCCGGTGCTCGGCCCGACCTGGCCGAATCGCGACTTCATCTACGCCGCGACTTCCGACGGGCGGATGGACAACAGCGTGCCGATCTCGGTGCCCACGCTGTTCGACTCGCTCACCGGCGCCGGCGTGGGCTGGGGCATTTATGTGAACGGCACGCCGCGGCAGAATTGTATCGGCTACAGCCGGGCCACCCCGGGTGTCTACACGGTCAACGACTTTTTTGCCGCGCTGGCGAACGGAACGCTGCCCTCCGTCTCGTTCATTGACGGAACCGGCATCTACGACGAGCACCCCACCAACGACATCCAGCGCGCCGAAGGATGGGTGAGGAGCATCTATCTTGCCCTGATCTCGAGCCCGCTCTGGCCGAGCACGGCCTTCATCTTCACCTACGACGAGGGCGGCGGCTTCTTCGACCACGTGCCTCCACCCGAGGTGTGCTCGCCCACGCCCGAGCTGGCGACCAACTTCCGTCAACTCGGCGTCAGGCTGCCCGCGGTGGTGATCTCCCCGTACGCCAGGCCCGGCTACGTCTCGCACGAGGTGCACCACTCGACGTCGCTCACGCGATTCATCGAGATGCTGTTCGATCTGCCGGCGCTCACCGGGCGCGACGCCAACGCCGATGCGCTGCTGGACATGTTTGATTTCAGCTCCCCGCAGCTGCTCGATGCGCCCGCGGATCCGCCCGAAGCGGGAACCGGCGGGTGCGTCCACTGAACAGGAGGCGATGATGCGGCGCAACAACATTTCCGAAAAGCCGCTCGAGCTGAGATATCTGATGACGGTGGCGCTGGCCGTCGCATCGGCATCCGCGAGCGCGCAGGACGTCTTCACGGTGCCGGACTCGGTGGCCTCCGACTGCTCGGAGGATGTGACGGCACAGCTGGCGAGCTTCATCGCATCCCTTCCCGATCAGTCGACCATCGCGCTGGGAACGGAGGCGTGCTATCGGATCGACAGCATCCTCGAGACCACCGGTCGCTTGGGGCTGACCATCGAGGGGAATGGGGCCACCTTCCAGGCGTTCACCGAGGGCGATCGCGTCCGGCGGCATCTGTCGTTCACGCGAGGCGGAAACCTCACCATTCGCAACCTGATCGTGCGCGGCGCCAATCCCTACGCCGGGACCGGCGATCTGGCCTACCGCGCCGATCGCGAGGCGCAACACGCATTCGCCTTTTACGGGGTGCAGGGAGCAGTGCTCGAGCAGGTGCAAGCCTATGACGTCTTCGGCGATTTTGTATACATCTCGAGCACCGGATCTCCGCGGATCGACAGCACCGGGATCGTGGTTCAACAATCGAGCTTCGAGCGGAACGGCAGGCAATGTATCACGCTGATCTCCGCCAACGATGTGACAATTCGCGATAATTACATCGGCGATTGTCGGCGGTCGACATTCGACTTCGAGCCCAATTCGGCCGCCCAGGTGATCCAGAACGTCCGGATCGAGAACAACGTCACCGGGCCCGGCCGTCTGCTCTGGTTCGCATCGGGCGGGCAGAGCTATCAAATCTCCGACGTCACGGTGGTGGGCAACCTGGCCTCAATTCCAGAGGGCGGTCGCAAGCCGATCGGTCCGGTGTATATCGCCGCGCCGGCGACCGGCCGCAAAGGTCCCTTCACATTCGCGGGGAACAGTTGGATGGTGGCCGGGCCGTACAGCGGTGGCTTCTTCCGGTTCGGACGCGCGATCGAGGTTCAGATCGTCGGCAACCAGGTCTTTTCCGATGTTCGCGCGCCGGCGGCGGTGAACTTGATCAACGCGCAGTACATCGACGTCACGAACAACGTGTTTCACAGCGCGGACGCCGTATTCACCGTGGACGATCTGAGCTCGGATTATTTCGAACAGGACAACGATATTCAGTAGCCAGCGCAATCACTGCTTGGCCACCGCCTTTCGCTTCCACAGCTCCCAAGCCCGACCAAGCGTGCCCTCCATCGTGACCTCGGCGCGTTGTGCTTCCTCTGGCTCCAGGAAAATGACGTTATGGCTGAGGGCTAACGCCTGGGCCTGGAGCTTCGCGTTGAGCTCGGTATAGATGCTTCGAAAGACGGCATGAGGCAGCGAGGGCCCTACAACGACCGCCCCGTGGCCGCGCATCAGAACGACAACGTGGTCGCCGAGCGCTTTCGCCAGCGCGCGGCCCAGCGCGGGCGTCCGCACCAGCATGTCGGTCTGCCGGCCGCCGGCCGAGCGGATCTCAAAGACTGGTACGCCGGCGCGTAGGAAAGCGCTCATATGGTACAGCGGCCGTAGCCGAACGCCGCTCACGCCAAACGGGATGACGGACGGCGAATGATTGTGAACGACCGCTTTGACGTCGGGTCGAGCCTTGTAAATTTCGCCGTGCATGTAGCGCTCGAGGTAGAGTGAGCGGCCCTGCGGATCGACGGCGTTGCTGTCGAGGTCATATTCGAGGACGTCTGCCGCGGTCACGAGCTCAGGCGCCAGCGAGCGCGACATGAGGTAGCGATTCGGGTCCCGATCATGACGGACGCTGACGTGCCCGTAGCCGTCGAGCACTCCCTGATCAACGAGGATGCGGTTGGCCGCCACCAGATCCCCGATCAAATTGGGGTCCGGGGCGCCCGCCGAAGGTGGCGATGTCTCGGCGAACGCGCGGCGCGCGCCGAGCGCCGCCCCGCCCCAAATGAGGGACCCACACGCCAGAAAACCTCGGCGGGTCAGCCCTTCCATCAGGGGATTGCCCGTCTTCAACCCCAGACCGAGGCCGAGAGTAGGCTGCGGCACGTTGGGCTTGAACGATGTCATCTTTCCCTTTCGATTCTCCCCTCGCGAATCGATATCCCGCCATCGGTCTTCGAGGTTCCCCTCGCTGACGCAGCGCTTGTAGAGCGTCGGCCGCGTCGCGGTCAAAGATTACCGCAATCGTTTGCGCAAGAGTGGGTGCTATAAGGGGAGCGCGATGAAGGCAATGGTGTTGCGGAAGCTGGGGGGACCGCTGCGTCTGGAGGAGGTGCCGGTGCCGACGATCGGCCCCAACGACGCGCTCCTTCGCGCGCGGGCGACCGGCGTCGGCCTCACCGTGGTGATCATGACGGCGAACCCCGGCTTGGTTACCGCCTATCCTCGCATCCCGGGCCACGAGGTGGCGGGAGAGGTCGTCGAGGTGGGCGCACAGGTGCAGACCGTCAAGGTAGGCGACCGCGTAGCCTGTCACTTCTATCTCAGCTGCAAGGCCTGTCCCTTTTGTCGAAGCGGCCGCGAAACCCTCTGCGTGAATTTCAAGGGCTACCTGGGAATGGCGGCTGACGGCGGCTATGCCGAGTACCTCGCCGTGCCCGCTCTGAACCTCTGCCCGATCCCCGAAGGTGTCTCCGACCTGGACGCCGCCGTCGCGACCGATGCGATCGCCACGCCGCTTCACGCCTGCCGCGAAGAGGCAAAGGTCGGCCCGGGCGATCAAGTCCTCGTGGTGGGAGCTGGAGGCGGCGTGGGAGTCCACGCGGTTCAGATGGCCAAGCTCTGCGGCGGCTGGGTGCTCGGCGCCGACCTGACTGATGAGAAGCTTGAGATGGTGAAGACAGTGGGGGCCGACGAGGTGATCGACGTCAGGGGCGAGGAGCTGTCCAGGCAGGTGCTGGCGAAGACGGATGGCCGCGGAGTAGATGCCGCCATCGACCTGGTCGCCTCGGCCGCAACGCTCGAGGCCTGCATCCGCTCACTCGCTTCGAACGGGCGGCTGGTGATCGTGGGCAATCGGCCCCGGACCGTCTTTGGCGTCGACCCGACCTTCAGGGTCGATCCGGGCCTGGTGCTGAGGAAGATGCTCGAGATCCATGGCTCGCGATATGTTTCGCTGGCCGAGCTGGCCCAGACCCTGGAGCTGCTCAGGCAGAAGCGGATTAGAGCAGTGGTCACGCGCACCTTCGCGCTCGAGGAGACAGAAGTCGCTCATCAGCTGCTGCGCGGGAATGCAGTCGTCGGGCGCGCTGCCCTGGTCTTCCGCTAAATGGCTACGGACCGGGGCACTGGGCCACTCCCCCGACGGATGTCCTGGTCAGATAAATCAAAACATTTTTCACGATCTCCATGCGATTTCCCATGGTGTCCACCGGGGCGTAACCGGTACCGCTGGTGCACCACTGTGCAACCTCGTCGTCCAGAGCGACCGGCGGATTGTATCGGCACCACCACCAGTGGTTACCGGATCCGGGCTGGATTGCATCGATCGTATATATTTCGAGGACGAACGACAGAGTCGGAAGCCCGGCATCGCGCAACGCGCGCAGCGGAATGCCGTAAGCCCAATTCTTCGAGGATGCGGGCTGGCTTCCCGGAACGACGTGGAAGATTCCCGAGGAGATCGAACGCACGCACTGCTGAATCGCAAGATGCCTGGCTTGATCAGCTGGATTCTCGAACAGATCCGGCCTGCTGATTTGCTCCACTGAGAGGCCGGCGTGCCCGTTGAGATAAAGAAATACGCCCAGGGCGTTGAGCTGGTCCGCAATCACCCTGCTTTCGGCTTCGGAAAATGCCGCTGGCCCCGGATATTCGTAGCAGCTGGTAGTGCATCCAGAAGGGCAGCCGGTAGAAGAGCAAGTTGGGGGCCAGAACCAGTCATAATTCCGATTCAGGTCCACTCGGTTGGCGTTCCGCCGTGCGTCTTTGTAATCATTCGATGTCTTTCCCGCCATCACTCCGTCTGGATTGACCATCGGGACGACGTACGTGGTCCACCCGTCGACAATTTCTCGAGCAGTGGGATCGATGTCATAACCATTCAACAAGTATTGTATGTAATAAAGCATGCTCTCGGACGCGATCACCTCGCTGCCGTGCATCGAGCCGTCGAAGAAAACCTTTACCCGCTCCGCGGTGCCGGGCACCATGTCTGGATTGGGAATTGTCACCAACCAGATCGGCCGCTGTTGCTCGCTTGCTCCAATCGATTCCACCTTCATCAGATTCGGGAACTGAGCGCTCAACTGTTGCAGCAGAGCGGTCAGCGCGTCGTAGTCGTGATACGAGTTCCAGACGGCGGAGATCGGTCCGGGCGGCTCCTGAGCAGCTGCAGCTCGGCACACGACAAGCGTCGCCAACAGCACAAATTTTTTCATGGTGCTACCCCCCAAGTGTGACTGGCAATACTTATCCCCGTCGACGCTCGCATCACAACTCCAAACTTCGGAGTTGTCCAGCGCGGGGCAGGCCGGAGTGCTGGGCCTACTGCAGGCGCTGGCGCATCCAATCGGCCATCGCCGGGCGGTACTTGTAGGGGATGTTATTGCAGACGTGGTTGCCGTCCGGGTACATCAGAAGGGTCGCCTTCGGCGCCTCGCGCGCGATCCGCTCGGCCTGCGCCGGCGGAAAGAGGCGATCCAGGGCGCCGTGGATGATCAGGAGCGGGCAGGTAACCTTGTCCAGGATGCCGCGCAGCGTGAGCGCCTTGGATTTTTCGAACGCCTCCGCTTCATCTTTTGACTTGGTGTAGAAAACGTAGCCACCCTTGGTGAGAGGGTTGAGAGCCGGCCAGCATTCCGAAAGATCGTAGGGACCAGCCAGTGCGATCACCGCCCGGAGACGTTTTTCGAACGCGGCGGCGCGCGGTCCGTAGATGCCGCCCATGCTGATGCCCATCAGCCCCACCCGTTGGAGATTGACGTCCCTGCGGTCCCCGAGGCCGTCGAGCAGCGGACCGATGACCGAGGCCCAGTCGGGACGGATCGGAAAACGCGGGGCGTTCTCGCCCTGCCCGGGCCCGTCGACCGACAGGGTCGCCATGCCGCGGCGCAGGAACTCGTTCTCGATCGCGAAGAGCTCCTCCTTCACGGAATCGAGCCCAGGCACGAGGATGACGAGGGGCGGCAGGGTCGCAGCGCGCGGGCGACGCAGGATACCGGGGATGATTGCACCTTCAAACGGAACCTCCACGCGCTCAGCGGGGGGATCGAGATGCAGGAGGGCCTTCGTGTACGTGGCGACCGTCCTCTCATGCAGGCGGCGGTGCAGGGCAGCGTCCTCGAACCAGACAAACTTTCCGAGGTGGTAACACCAGGCAGCGCGCTGGTAGGCGTCGGCGGCGGTGACCGTTCGTCCCGCGGCCGCGGCCTCCTCCGCGAGCGCGCGGTGCACATCGCCGGTGCGCAGCCAATTGGGTCCCCAGTCTTTCCACTCGGCGGTCGCGGCGACCACCTTGTCGAAGTCGTTCACGTCGATCCCGTTCGCGGTGAAGCGGGGTCGCCAGTGGCTTGCCGCGATCTGCACGCGGCTGTGTGGCTCATTGGCCATGCGGGCCCTCCTTGATCTTGTCGTACTCCTCGGGCCAGCTATCCAGCCCGCGGCGCTCGTAGTGATAGGTGAACGCGTCCGGCTGCGGCCGCACCAGCTCCGCGTAGAGCTCCGGACGGCGGTCGTGCGACTGCCCCGGCCGGCAGCCGAAGATGTCCTCCTCCCGCTGCGGCGGCGAGAGAATTTCCCAGTCGTAGTAGCGGGAGCGGATCGCGCGGAGCCGCGCCATGTCCAGATCGGCGATGGCGATGCCCGGATCATCGCGCTGCGCGAGCATCCGCTCGGGCGAGGCGACGCAGGCGCGCCCATGCCGCGAGCCGCCAAAGAGATTTTGCGTCACCACGACGTAGACGAGGTTCTCCGCAGCGCGGGCGCGAGCCACGACGCGCCAGGTGTCCTGCAGCCGGGTGCGCGTCGGCCCGTGAACCCCGCCTCCCGGGGCGACGATCAGGTCGGCGCCTCGCAGCATCAGGATGCGCGACAGCTCGGGGACGAAGAGCTCGGAGCAAATGAGCAGGCCGATTCGCCCGAACGGCGCGTCCACCGTGATCAGCTCTTCGCCGGGAAGCACGTGGTGCCGGCCGCCCATCAGGTACGCGTTGAAGATCGGGTGATTCGGCTGGACGCGCCGGTAGCGCGCCCGCACTGCTCCGGTGTCATCGATGAGCAGGTGCGCGATGTGGTAGGTGCCGGGGATCGATCCCTGCTCCAGGCGACCGGCGCTCACCCAGACTCGACGAGCCCGCGCCCGGTCGCGCACGCGGTCGAGCGCGTCGTTTTCCATCGGCCCTGAGTAGGGCCCCGGATAGCCCTCGGGAAAAACGACGTAGCCCGCCCCGGCATCGGCCGCCTCGTCGATGAACGCGCAGGCCTGCGCCGCATTGCGGTGCTCCTGCGCGCCGGCAAAAGCTTCCGGCTGGACGGCAGCGACCCGCACCGAATTCCGCGCGCCACCGGGCGACAATCGATCAACGCGGCTTGTGGGAGCTTCTGCCATTTCGAAATCCCAACCGTTTCAAGCCACGCCGATCTGTCCGGCCGGCTGCTGGGCCTCGCTGTCCAGTCCATCGCTCACCGGCACGTTCTCCGGCTGCAGCGCCAAACGCGCGGCCTTGGCCTCCAGCGCCAGCAAAGCGGCGAAGTCGCAGTCGACGTACCCGTTGCCGATCAGGCTCTGCACGATCTCCCGCACGACCGCGGCGACCGGCATGGGTACATCGAGCTTGCGGGCGGCGGCGAGCCCGAGGTCGAGGTCCTTGCGCAACAAGACGGGCGTGAAGGTCGGCGCGAAGTCGAGATTGACGAAAGCCGGCGTCTTGTACTTGGTGAAGGTGGAACCCATGACGCTCTTGTTGATGAAATCGAGGAGCGCATGGCGGGGCACGCCTGCCTTCTCCGCCAAAACCGTGATTTCGGCGAGCGACTGGGTGACTACGCCGAGGAACACGTTGTGGCAAACCTTGACGATGCGCGCGAGCTCTCCCTCCCCGACGTAGCTCACGCCCTCGCCCAGGCTTTCCAGATAGGGGACCGCTTCGTCGTAGGCCGCCCGCGCGCCCGAGACCACCACGCTCAGCCGCCCGGCTTTGACGACCTTGGGGTTGCCGCTGATCGGCGCTGCCAGCATCGCGCAGCCGGCGGCAGCGGCAGCAGCACGTACTTTGGCCGAGGCCTCCTGTGACACGGTGGTGCAATCGATCAGGATCTTGGGCGCCCGCCCGGCGCGCGACAGCAGCCCGGCGGGTCCCGCCACCACCTCGACCAAGTCTTCGTTGCCGGCGACGATCGTGAACACCACATCCCGCTCGGCGAGCGCGGCCGGCGAATCGACGATCCGGGCGCCCAGCGCGGCCAGCGGTTCCGCTTTGGCGCGCGTGCGGTTGTAGACGGCAACGTCGCATCCGTTCTTGAGCAGCCGCGCGGCCATCGACAGGCCCATGCGGCCAGTGCCGATCCAACCGATCTTGTGCGCCCTCAAATTCCTTTCTGCCATGACGTTTCCTTTGCCGTCCCTTTGCTTCGCCGCTGTCTTGCTCCGTTCGTCTCGGGGTGCACTCGTCAGCGATTGCGCTGGCAAATCCAGACCATCTCCGCCTTCACCCCCGCGTCGGACAGCAAGTTATAGACGGGGCAGCGGCGCTCGGTTTGCTCGACCACCTCGCGCAGCCGATCCTCGCTCTCGTCGGTATGGACCGTGGCCTGCACGCGCACTGTCTGGAAGTGGGGCCGCACACCGCCGACCCCCATGCGGCCGCGGATGTCGATGGTGAAGGCGCCCTCGAAATCGATGCCCGCATACTTGAAGCCAAGCTCGCTGGCGGTTCGATTGAAGGTAACGGATTCGCAGCCGCAGAGGGCGCCCAGCACCGCTTGGAGTGGCGAGGGCCCCTCCCCGGTTCCGCCATGGGGCACCGGCTCATCGGTGACGAACCGACCGAGCTCGCCGCAGTCGATCACGGTCTTCATCCCGCCCTCGTTTCTCGCGCTCAGCGACTTCCTGCGAATGATCGGCTGATCGAGCGCCTCCTGAGAGATCACCTTGCTCGTCATCAAGTCCTCGTCCTTTCCGCGCGGGGCAGCCTACCATCCACCGTGTACCGCGACCGGCGGTGAGGACGCAATCGATTGCAGAAGACAACGCGCGGCGCAGGGCAATCTGCGTTTGCCGTCGCGCTGGACACTCTCTATACATGGAGCCCATGGCTCGACAGCGCGTAACGCTGCGCGACGTTGCCCGGCACGTCGGCGTTCACCCCTCGACGGTCTCGCGGGTGCTCAACCCGGGGACCCGCGACATGATCACTGAGAAGATCGCCCAACGCGTGACGGAGGTGGCGGAGGCTCTCGCCTACCAGCCAAATCCGATCGCCTACAGCCTGAAAACGAACCGCTCCCGAATCGTCGGCGTGCTGATTCCGGACATTACCAACCCGGTCTTTCCGCCGATGATCCGGGGCATCGAGGACGCCTTCGCCGAGGCGGGGTACACCGCCGTTCTGGCGAACACGGACAACGACGCGGCTCGCGAGGGGATCATTCTTCAGAGGATGATCGCTCGGCGCGTGGACGGACTCATCTTGGCCACGGCCCGGCGACGCGATCCCCTGGTCGACGAATGCCTCGCCGAGGAGATCCCGCTGGTGCTGATCAATCGCACGGTGGAAAGGGGCGAAGTCTCCTGGATCGTCAACGACGATGCGTTCGGGATCCAGCTCGCCGTCGCGCACATGGCTCAAAGCGGCCATCGTCGCATCGCCCATCTGGCCGGCCCCTTGAGCCTTTCCACGGGATTCGCGCGCCACCGGGGCTTTCTCCAGGGTATGAAAGCGGCACGGCTGCGAACGGATCCAAAGCTGATCGCGGTCTGCAACGCCTTCACCGAGAGCGAGGGCCGGCGCGTTTACCTCGAGCTTTGGGCACGCAATCACAGCTTCACCGCCGTGGTGACCGCAAACGACATGCTCGCGCTCGGCTGCTACGACGCGCTCAACGAGCTCGGCCTGCGGGTGCCCGAGGACATCGCCGTGAGCGGGTTCAATGACATGCCGTTCGTGGACAAGCTTCGGCCGCCGCTCACGACGCTGCGCATCCCCCATTACGAGATGGGCGCGCAGGCGGCCCGCACTCTGCTTGCGCGCGTGGAGAACCGGGAGGCGCCGATCCAGCACGTCACCTTCAAGCCCGAGCTCGTGGTGCGCGGGTCGACTGCGCCGCCGAAGGGACGCAAAGTCACCCGATCCCGCCGGCATCGCGGGGCCAAATGAGGTCAACCCGTCGATCATTGATCCTGCTCAACCGAGCGCGGCGGACCAGTCACGTCCCTCCAGAATTTCCTTGAGCCGGCGCAGGAACGCGGCCGAGTAGGCCCCGTCGAAGGCCCGGTGATCGAACGACTGCGCCAACAAACCGATCGGGCGGATCGCAATGGTGTCGCCACCCTCGCCCTGCACCACCGCCGGCTTCTTCGCCACTCCGTCCGTGGAGAGAATGGCTACCTGAGGCGGGTTGACGATCGGCGCGGTCAGAAAGGTGCCGTGACTGCCGGAGTTCGAGAGCGTGTAGGTACCCTCGGTCAGATCGTCCGGAGCGAGCCGCCGGGCGCGAGCCTTCTCTATCAGCGAGTGGAGAGCGCGCGCGAGCTGCGGCAGCGACTTTTCGGCCGCATCTTTGATTACCGGGACGATCAACCCGTCCGGGCCGAGCTCAACGGCGATGCCGAGGTTGATGCGCGGCTGCAGCACCAACGAGTCACCCTCCAGCGTCGCATTCACGGCTGGAAACTCGGCGATGGCGATGCAGACGGCATGAGCCACGAAGGGCAAATAGGTCAGCGACCAGCCTTCCCTCGCCTTCCAGCTGTCGCCGCGAGCCAGGCGCGCTTGCTCGACGGCCTGGAAATCCACCTCAACAGCCTGGAGCACATGTGGAATGGTCCTCCAGGCCAGAGCCATCTGCTCGGCGGTGCGCTTTCGGATTTTACCGAACGGCAGCACCTGGCGCTCCCCGCGCGGTCGCGCCGCGGAGGCCGTGCGACTCTCGAGATGGGCGAGCACGTCATCTCGCGTGATCCGGCCGTCCGTTCCCGTGCCGGCAATCACAGCTGGGTCGAGCTGGTGCTCCGCGATCAGCCTGCGCACGACCGGAGAGAGCAGGCTCTCGGATCGGCGTGGCCGCTCAGCGCCGCCTACCTCGTCGATCGTCGCGAGCTTCGCGCCGACCTTCACGGTCTGACCTTCGGGAACCAGGATTGACGTCACCACGCCTGAAACCGGCGATGGAACCTCCGTATCCACCTTCTCGGTGGTGACCTCGAACAGGGCCTCGCCACTCTGTATCGAATCGCCCACCCTCTTGTGCCAAACAGCGACCGTTCCTTCCTGTACCGTCTCGCCCAGCTGCGGCATCACCACGTCCATCAGCCCGCCGTCCTCCGAATGGTATCGAGGATCCGTTCGACTGTAGGCACGGTGTTGTCCTCGAGCGAATCGGCCGCAGGAAGCGGCACGTGAGGCGTGGTGATGCGCACGATAGGTCCGTCGAGCTCGTAGAAACATTCCTCCGCGACAATGGAGGCGATCTCCGCGCCCCAGCCGCAAAGGCGCGGGTTTTCCTCGACAGTGTAGAGGCGGCCGGTCTTCACCGTCTCAGCGAGAAGCGTTCGCGTGTCGAGCGGCACGAGTGAACGAAGATCGATTACCGTCGCTGAAATACCATCCTCCTGCTGGAGCCGGTGGGCGGCTTGCAGCGCGCGCGGCACCATGGCGGCAAGCGCGGCGATGGTGATGTCCCTTCCCTCGCGCAGCACCTTGGCTGTGCCGAGCCGGTCCACCAGCTCGCCATCCGGCACCTCGCCTTTGCTCGCGTACAGCCCCTTGTGCTCGAAGAAGATCACCGGATCCGGGTCGCGCACGGCCGCGGCAAGCAGGCCCTTCACGTCGGCAGGAGTGGAGGGCGCCACGACTTTGAGCCCGGGAACTGCCATCGCCCAGTTCTCTACGCTCTGCGAATGCTGGGCGCCGAAGCGCGCCCCCGAGCCGTTGGCGGTGCGGATGACCAGCGGCAACGTGAGCTGACCCGCGGACATGTAACGGGCCTTTGCGATTTCGTTGGCGATCATGTCCCAGCAGACCGCCAGGAAATCGGAGAACATGATCTCGGCGATGGGCCGAAGGCCGGTCATGGCAGCGCCCATCGCTGCACCGACGATGGCTTGTTCCGAGATCGGCGTATCGCGCACGCGCTTGGCACCAAAGCGCTCCAGCAGCCCCACCGTGGTCTTGAACACGCCGCCGGGCAAGGCGACATCCTCGCCGAGGAACACCACCCGCTCGTCGCGCTCCATCTCCTGGGCGATCCCGGCGGCGACTGCCTCCCGATAGGTCAGTTCCGCCACGACGAACCTCCATCCGCCCAGACATCCTTCGCGATCACCTCCAGCGGTGAGGGCGGCGAAGCCTTGGCCGTCTCGGTCGCATCGTCGACCGCGCGCTGCACCGTGCTCTCGATCTCCTTCAACGAGCGATCATCGATGCCCATCTCGGCAAGCCGATTGCGATAGAGCGCGATCGGATCGCGCTTGCGCCACTCCTCCAGCTCGCCAGCGGGCCGGTACTTCGCGGGATCGGCGCGAGAGTGGCCGCTGAACCGGTACGTCTTTGCTTCGATCAACGACGGCCCACCGCCGGCGCGCGCCCGGGCTATCGACACTCTCGCCACGCGGTAGACAGCGTCTGCATCGTTGCCATCGACGATGACGGGCTCGAGCCCGTACCCGCGCGCCCGGTCTGCCGCCGGATGCTCCACCGCCGTCACGCTGCGGATCGGCGTGTATTCCATGTACAGGTTGTTCTCGCAGACGAAGATCACCGGGAGCTTCCAAACGGCCGCGAAGTTGAGCGCCTCGTGGAAGGCGCCGATGTTGGCGGTGCCATCGCCGAAGAAGCAAACCGCAACTTGATCGGTGCCCCGATATTGGGCCGACCAGGCGGCTCCGAGCGCCACCGGCAGATGGGCGCCGACGATCGCGTAGGAGCCCATCGCGCCGTGCTGGACGCTGGTCAGATGCATCGAGCCGCCCTTGCCGCCCATCAGCCCGCACTTGCGTCCGAGCAGCTCCCCGAGCACGCCCACCATCGATGCGCCGCGCGCGAGCGTATGCGCGTGGCCTCGATAGGTGCAGTAGGTATAGTCGTCGGATCGCATCGCCAGCGCGAAGCCGGACGCAACCGCCTCCTGCCCGAGCGAGAGATGGCTGGTGCCCTTGACCAGGTTCTGCAGGAAGAGGTCATACGCCCGCTGCTCGAGGACGCGGATCTCCAGCAAAGAGCGGTAGAGCGCGAGCCTCGTGCGGTCATCGATGTCTACGTCGGGCGGGGCGCCAGTTGGCGGCGCAATCTTCGTCGTGGTCAAGCGTGCCTCCCCTGTCGCTGGTCCGTTCGCTGCACAGGCCGGAGCGGGTCTCAATAAGGATTGGTGACGAACAGCTCCTCAGCGGGGAAAAGAGTGATCACCCGGCACCCGTCGCGGGTCACCACCACCTCCTCCTCGATGCGCGCAGCCGAGTGGCCGTCGGTGGCCGGGCAATAGGTCTCGAGCGCGAAGACCATCCCCTCGTGAATCTCCATCGGCTTGTCGAAGGAGACCAGGCGGCTGATGATCGGCCGCTCGTGGAGGGCGAGGCCCAGGCCGTGCCCGAACTGAAGCGCGAAGGCCTCCATCTCGTTGGCGAAGCCGAACTCCTTCGCCTTGGGCCAGCAGGCTGCGATCCTGTCGGTGGTGACGCCCGGCTTGACCAGGCCGAGCGAGGCATCCATCCACTCGCGCGCTTTCTGGTAGGCGTCCCTCTGCGCGTCGGTGGCGCGCCCCACGTTGAAGGTTCGGTAGTAACAGGTCCGATAGCCGGTGAACGATTGGATGATGTCGAAGAAGGCCTGGTCGCCCGGCCGGATGATTCGGTCGGTGAAGTTGTGGGGATGCGGGCTGCAGCGCTCGCCGGCGATTGCGTTGATCCCCTCGACGTCATCCGAGCCCATTTCGTAGAGCGTCTTGTTGGCAAGCGCCACGATGTCGCACTCGCGGACGCCGGGCTTCAGATGCTCGGCGATCACCTGGTAGACGCCGTCCACCATCGCGGCCGACATGTTCAGCAAGATGATCTCGTCGATGTTCTTGATCTGGCGCGCATCCAGCATGGTCTGCTGGCCGTCGCGCACCTCGAGGCCCGCCTCACCCAGAGCGAAGATCATCGGCAGCTCGGCGATGTCGAGCCCGATCGGCATCCCGGCCACGCCCTCTTCCTTGAGGATGGCCTTGATCTCATCTCCCGCGCGCTTGAACAACCCGACCTCGGGCGGTACTGAGCCGCGCAGTCCGACCATTCCCGCGAGGCAACGCTCGCGGGGCAGCCAGGGCGCATAGAGCCGGTGATGGACCGCGGCGGAGCCGAAGTCCCAGAGGTAAGGCTCGCCGTTGCCGGTGAGGAGCGCAAAGCGGCACATCTTGTCGCGCGACCACTCGCCGATCACCGTGCTGGTGAGGTAGCGGATGTTGTTGTTGTCGAAGCAGAGGATCGACCCGAGGTTGGAGCGGCCGAGCGCCTGTCGGGCGCGGTTCAACCGATAGTCGTGCAGGCGCCGAAAGTTCACCCGCTCCTCGAAGTCGACCCCCGAGTGGCCAGGCGCGGGAATCGGGCGGCTCCAGTTGAAGCCGGGCTTGAGCGCCTCTGGGTTGATCACCTTGTCGCGGGTGATGGCTTTCGGCTCGCGGACATGGTCGGCCATGATTGAATCTCTTTTCCGGCAAACGTTTGCATGTCCTTCATTCCACAGCCGCCGAAGTCCGGTCAACAGCTCAGAACCAGAGCTGACCTTGCAGGATGATCTGGTGCAGCGTCGGCGTGGTGTTGAGGTTGCCGTTGACGATTGACCCCACGAACTCAGCGGAGAGCTTCGCCTGGTGCGTCTTGAAGAAGTAGTTCAGGCCAGCCGCCCACTTGAGCTGGCTCATGTCCCTGTTGTCGCTGTTGAACCAGTAGAAGTTCACTTGCGGCTCAATCGGACCCCAGCGGTAGCCGAGGTCGCCCGCGGCGCCGAAGCCCGTTCGCGCGCTGCCCGAGCCGTAATCGAAGCGGTACCCGTTCAACTGAAATACCGCCTCGTTGTCGCCCGGCAGCGCGAGGTCGACGAACACGTCGGCCGCGAGCGCCAGATAGTCCGGGTAGGCGGTCGCTCCGGGAGGAAGGAGCGCGCCCACGGCGGCCTTCGCTTGCCACTGGCCACCGACGCCGACCGAGACCCGCGACTTGCCGTCCAGGTAGATGCTGGGGAAGCTGGGATATCCCGTCTCGTCGCCGATCAGGTTCAGACGGAACACCCCGCCGAGCAGCGGCCGACCGCTGGGATTCACCAGGGGGTCTGTCGGACCGGGCGTCGCAGGCGCCGGAGGCCCTTGGCTGCTCCGCGCCCCCTCGTAAACGCCGCCGCGCAGGAGAATCTTGCGGTCGAGGAAGAAGGCCCGCAGCTGCAGACCCGCCTCGCGGCTCGCGCGGGCACCATTGTTCAGGAGCCTGCCGACGAGGACCGCGCCCGGCGCATCGATCGCGCTCTGCGCGCCGGGGTTGGCGAACGAGCCGTGTGAAAGCGGCATCAGCAGGAACCCAAAATCAATGAAGATGTCCTTGAACGGCTCTGCCGCGATCACCAGGTCCTGGATGAAGGTCGTGTTGTTTTGCAGAAAGCCGTAGTTTCCGCGCACCCCGAAGTTCGGCGTGTCCAGCGTGATCAGAAAGAAGAAGTACTTGTACGCGGTGCCGCGCGCGATCAACCGCGCTCTCTTGACGAAAAAGTCCGCGTTGAACTTGCCGTTCGGTGAAGCACCGTCCGGGGCAACCGAGGTGGGCGAGGGCGTCATGCCATCCCAGTCGCCCTGGAAGCGCGGCTGCAGCAGCACGTTGATGTTGAGATCGAAGTCGGGAGGCGTGGTCACCTTGATCGCGAACGCCTCGGGGGAGGCGAAGAAGGCGGCCAGCAACAGGAGGGCGGCGAAGCCTTTCATGTATCTCATCGGTCCATCCTTTCCACGTCTCCACTGGAGAAGCGTTTTGTGCCTCGGCGTGTCACGTCCGTTGAGTGCCCTCGAGCTGGAACTCGGCACGCCGCGCCTCGTCCATCAGCGTGCTCCAGACGTGCTCCCGCAGCTCGGCGAAGTGCGGAGAAGCCAAGGTCTCGCGGGTCCGCGGCCGTGGCAGGCTCACCTCGACAATTTCCGAAACCGTGCTCGGATGACCTTTGAGGACGATCACCCGATCTCCCATCAGCACGGCCTCCTCAATCGAGTGGGTGACGAAGACCATCGCGGTAGGCCGCATCCGCCAGATCCGCAGCAGCTCGAATTGCAGGATCTCCCGCGTCTGGGCATCGAGCGCGCCAAACGGTTCGTCCATCAGCAGCACGTTGGGCTCGACGGCGAGCGCGCGCGCCAACCCGCAGCGCTGCTGCATGCCGCCGGAAAGTTGATGGGGGTAGGCGTCCTCGAAACCGCTTAGACCGACCAGCTCGATGAAGGAGGGGACGCGTTCGCGGATTTCCGCCTTCGAGGCGCCTGCGAGACTTACGCCGTAAGCGATGTTCGCGTAGACGGTCTTCCAGGGAAACAGGCCGAAGTGTTGAAACACCATCGCCACCTTGGGCGGCGGCCCCGTGACGGGACTGCCGTCCACCAGGATCTCGCCCTCGCTCGGCGGGATGAGACCGTCCAGACAACGCAGGAAAGTGGTCTTCCCGCAGCCCGACGGGCCCACCAGCGCGACGATCTCGCGCTGGCCGACGGAAAGGTTGAGGTCCCGGAAGACTTGAAGCGGCCCGAAGCGTCTGCCTGCTCCGCAGACCGTGATGCGCGGCTTTTCCATCGAGGCGCTCTGCTGGGTCATCACGCTGCCTTCCAGTGGGCTCCGCTTCGTCCAGTCCGGGTCCGTCGCCTACTTCACCGATTGATTTCGGCGTTTGACCGAGGAGGTCGCGTCCTTTTTGGCCCAGTAGCTCGCTGACGATTTGGTCTTCGCCAAAGCCTCCGAGGTCTCAGTCCCGGGCGCCATCGAAGCCGACGTTCCCGCGAGGACCTGATGATGCTCGATGTTCAACGTCTTCAGCCAGCGCTGCTGCCCCATGGTGATCGCCACGAAATACCCCAGCTCCACCAGCTCCGGCTCGGTGAAATGGGCATGCAGCCGATCCCACAGCTCATCGTCGGCCTCGAGATCCCAGACAATCGCCTCGGTGTACGCGAGCGCCGCCTTCTGGTTTGCGCCGTAGCGCTTCGAGCCCTCGAAATTCATCAGGTCCAGGTAGTCCTCCTCGACCAACCCGGCCTTGGCCGACTTGAGCGAGCGCTGGTTGCCGCAGTACTCGCACTTCACCGATTTGGAGACGTACACCCGGCAAAGCTCTTTGATGCTGTGCTCGAGCACGCCGTGATGGAAGACGTCGCGCCAGGTGTTGGCGAAGGACCAGAAGATCGCCGGCACGTGGGCGCGGATGGCTTGGCTCTCCGGGCGCGGGGTGCCCTCGCGGCGACAGCGCTCGAGCTCGTCCCTCATCTTGCGATCGGTGATCGTTTCCGGTTGCACGTAGCTGATGCGTTGCTTGGCCATTACCAGGCTCCTTCCTGATCAGCGTGGCGGCGGAGTGCTGCTCAGCTACGCGCGCTCCCTACAACAGCGGAACCGTTTATGCAAACGATTGCTAACCCGGATGAGATGGCCCTTGACCAGGAGAAAAACGCCGCGTAGGTCATCCCCGACCGCTGTCTAATCTCGACTGCGCCGGCGCGACTGCACCGGCAGAATCTGCGCAGACGCGAACCTGCACTGGAGGCGAGAGATGACCATGACACGAAGAAGAGCCCGTCGGTCGATCGGCGCGCTGTCGGCGATGGTCGCCCTGAGCGCCGGCCTTGCGGCTGCCGCCGAGCAGCTGTCGCTGGGCGTTCCGGCCGTGCCTCCGGTCTTTGGCGGCGTGGTGGCCTTCGTGGCCAAGGACGAGGGGCTGTTCAAGAAATACGGGTTGGAGGTCGACGTGCGGCCCTTCGATTCCGGTGCGGCCGCCGCGCAAGCCGTCGTCGCCGGCAATCTCGACCTGTCCCTCTCGCCGACGCCGGTGGTGGTCCGGATGATTTCGAATGCGAACGTCGAGCTGGTTGGAATCTACGGCATGGAGCATCCGGACTGGCTGCTGGGCTCGGCCGATCCGAAGTTGAGCAAATGTCAGGACCTCAAGGGCCAAGCCGTAGGCGTGGATTCAGTGGGCGGCGCGCGCGCGGTCGCGCTCGGGGAATTCCTGCGGCCCTGCGGGCTGAAAGTGGATGATGTGAAGTTGGTCAGCCTGAGCTCCAACGTCAGCGCGGCGATGGTGGCGAGCCAAATCAAATTCGGCGTACTGCACCTGGATGACGTGCCGGTGTTGGAGGAGCAGATGCGACGGCCAATCACCATCATCGCGTCGTTCAAGGACGTCAATCCGTTGAGTCACTACCTCATGCTGGTATCAACCAAGGACCGCCTGAAACAGAAGCGCGACGCGTACGTTCACGCGGTCGCCGGTCTCATCGACGCCACGCGGCACATGCTCGATCCCAAGAACGCCGATCGCGTGGCGCAGATCGCCACGGTGACCGGCCGCACCGCGAAGTTGGCCAAGGAAGCGATGCCACGTCTATACAAGATCGACTTTTGGCCGGTCGGTCACGACGGGCTCTCCAAGGCGAATCTGGAGAACGTGATTGCGGTGGAGAAGGAGATCGGCGGCATCAAGCCGGGCAAGACGCCGGTGAGCTACGATCGACTGGTTGATCGGACCGTCTGGAAGGATGCCAACGCGCTGGTGAAGTAGTGCGGCACCACCTCGATTCAGTGGTGACAAAAAAATGCCAGCCGCGAGCCGTGGCGGCGGCGAGGGTACGGCTATGACAGGGACGAAAACAACGATATGGGCGGTGACCGCTCTGTTCACAACCGCCTCGTGGAGCGCTGGCGACGCGGCCGCCGCCGAGCGGATGTCCCTGGGTGTGCCGGGGGTGCCTCCGGTTTTTTCCGGGCTGGTGGCCTTCGTTGCCAAGGAGGAGGGGTTCTTCAAGAAGTACGGGCTGGAAGTCGACGTGCGGCCATTCGATTCCGGTGCGGCCGCCGCGCAGGCGGTCGTCGCCGGCAATCTCGACTTGTCCCTGTCGCCGACACCGGTGATCGTCCGGATGATCTCGAACGCCAGCGTCAATCTGGTCGGCATGTACGGGATGGAGCATCCCGACTGGCTGCTGGGTTCGGCCGATCCGAAGCTGACCAAGTGTCAGGACCTCAAAGGCCAAGCGGTGGGCGTGGATTCGGTTGGAGGTGCGCGCGCCGTGGCGCTGGGGGAATTCATGCGGCCCTGCGGGCTGAAAGTAGATGACGTGAAGTTGGTCAGCCTCAGCTCGAACGTCGGCGCCGCGATGGTGGCTGGCCAAATCAAGTTTGGCGTGTTGCACCTGGATGACGTGCCGGTGTTGGAGGAGCAAATGAAACGTGCGATCACCGTGATCGCCTCGTTCAAGGACGTCAACCCGTTGGGCCACTACAACTTGCTCGTGTGCACCACCGACCGCCTGAAGCAGAATCGCGATGCCTACGTCCGCGCGCTCGCCGGTTGGATCGACGCCACCCGATACATGCTTGATTCGAAGAATGCCGATCGCGTGGCGCAGATCGCCACGGCCACCGGTCGGACGGCGAAGCTGGCGAAAGAAACGCTGCCGCGCCTTTACAAGATCGAATTCTGGCCGGTGCGGCACGACGGCCTTTCCCAGGCGAACCTGGAGAACGTCATCGCAGTGGAGAAGGAGATCGGCGGCATCAAGCCCGGCAAGACGCCGGTGAGCTACCAGCGGTTGGTGGACCGGACCGTCTGGAAGGATGCCAACGCGCTGGTGAAGTAGTGCGCTATGAGGGTGATGGCATGCTGAACTCCGATGCGCGTTGGGTGCGTTGGATAACTTTCGCGGTCAGCCTCCTCGGCGGCGCGGCGCTGTGGGAATTCGGGACGAGGGGAATGAGTCCCGCGGTGATGTCCCCCTTTTCTGCCACGGTGGCGCGGCTGATCGAAATGATCGAAACCGGCGAGCTCGGCCGCGGCGTGGGAGGCTCGCTCGCGCTCTTTCTGACCGGCTTCAGCATTGCCGTCGCCACGGCGTTGCCCTTCGGGTTGCTGCTCGCTCGCGTCCGCCTGCTTCGAGTGGCGCTCTCCGACTACATCCTGTTCGTCTATGCGATGCCGATGGTCGCGTTGATTCCCTTCATCCTGTCGATCGCGGGGCTGGATTTTGGGGCCAAGGTGCTGGTGGTTTTTCTCTTCTGCTTTTTTCCGATCCTCTACAACACGGTGGAGGGCGCCCGCAGCATCAAGCCCGAGCTGATCGAGGTCGCTCGCTCCTTCCGCTCGGGGGAGTGGGCAATTTGGCGCGACATCATGATCCCGGGGACCTTCCCCTATGCGATGACTGGCATCCGGCAGGCGATTGGCCGCGGTCTCGTCGGCATGGTGGCGGCCGAGTTCTTCTTGAGCGCCAGCGGAATCGGCCAGCTGATCATGACCTCGGCGCGCAACTTCGACACGGCCGGTTTGTTCGGCACGGTCCTCACCATCGCCTTGCTCGGCGCAGCTTTGAGCGCGCTGGGCCAGGCGCTGGAGAACCGGTTCACCACTTGGCGCGCGGTGGGCCGATGATCCGAGAGGGCGCCGCTGAGCCGGTGGGCAGCGCACGCACCGCGGATGAAGCAGGTGGCGCCTTGGCTGAGACCGGGCAAAGCTGGTGGATCAAGCTCTCCCATTCGACGGCGATCATCAAGCTCGCGGGGGGTATCTTCATCGTGGGGCTTTGGGAGCTCGTCGTTCGGGCCTTCGCTCCGCCGTACGTGGCCAAGCCGAGCGGCATCATCAGGATTCTTCCAAGCGCGCTCACCAGCGGAGCCATTCTCAAGGGCGCAGGGATCACGCTGTGGGCGGTCGCGCAGGGGCTCGTCATCGCACTGCTGTTGGGAGCTCTCGTCGGCCTGGCCACCGGGCAGATCAAAGTGGTCGAGCGGCTGCTGCGCATCTACGTTCATGGGCTCAATGCCATGCCCATGGTGGCGATCCTCCCCCTGTTGACGATTTGGTTCGGCTACACCTCGGCGGCGCGGCTCGCAACCACCGTCTTCGCAGCGTTCTTTCCAATCGCACTGAATGTGAGCGATGGGGCGCGCTCGGTGCCGAACGAGTATCTGGAGGTTGCCCGCGCCTTTCGCGCGCGCACGCATCACATCTGGTTCGGGGTCACGCTGCCATCCGCGCTGCCTTACGTGCTCGCCGGAATCCGCCTGGCGGTCGGCCGCGCTCTGGTCGGCGCGGTGGTCGCCGAGTTCTTCATCTCAATCGACGGGCTGGGGTTCTACATCCTGTTTCAATCGCGGACCTTCCACCACAACCAGGCCTTCGTCGCCATCCTGATGCTGGCGGGTTTCGCGGTGGGGATCGATGCGCTGATCAATTGGTTCACGCGGCGTTACCTGCGCTGGTATCGCGCCGGCGAGAGGGGACGGTGACAGACGGCCGAGCTCCGTCGGGTTCGAGCCTGCTGGTTTGGCGGCGCCGCAACGCTACTGCTTGAGCTGTCGCATCGCCCATTGAGCCGCGCCTCGTACCAGGTCGCTTGGGTCCGAGCAGAGATTTTCCAGGAGCGGAAGCGCGCCGCGATCTTTCGCCGCGCCGAGCGCGTAGACGGCGTTGCGCCGCAAGCCGTCGTACTTGGCTCGCGCCAGCGCAGTTCCCGGCACCAGCTGCTGATAGCGTTCCCGGCTGAGCGCGGCCAGCTCGCGCACGCCCAGCGATGCGACTACCCGGGGCAAGAATCGCGGGCCGGCCGGAACGGGCGAGGCGTTCAGGGGACAGACCTCCTGGCAGATGTCGCAACCGAATGCGGTTCCCTCCAGCGCGGGGCGCAGTCCTTCCGGAGTGGGTCCGCGATTCTCGATGGTGTGGTACGAAAGGCAGCGCGCGGCGTCCACGCGGGCATCGGCGAGAATCGCCTCGGTGGGGCAGGAGTTGACGCACAGGTTGCAGGTCCCGCACCGGTCCATCGCCGGACCGGCGGCGTATTCGTCGACGGCCGCATCGAGCACGAGCGTGGCCAACACGACGTAGGAGCCGAACCCCTCGGTGATGAAGCAGCCGTTGCGCCCCACGTATCCAATCCCGGCTCGAGCCGCCCAGACTTTCTCCATCACCGGTCCGGTATCCACCGCGGCGTAGGTGCGAAGCTCCGGATGCTCTGTCAAAAGCGCGCGCCGCAGGTTTCGGAGGCGATCGCGCATCGTGGCGTGGTAGTCGCGACCTCGCGCGTAGCGGGCCACCGGCGAAGGCGCTCCCTCGTCTTCCACGTAGTAGTTGCACGCCAGCGCCACCACCGTCTTCGCTCCTGGCAGCACGCGGCTGACGTCGAGGCGTTGCGCCGCGCGCGCCCTCATCCAGTCCATCTCCGCAGCCATCCCCGCCTCCAGCCATTCCAGCAGAGTCTGGGCAGGAATCGGCTCGGCGCGCGCGAAGCCGCACAGATCGAACTCTGCTTCTTGCGCCAACCGGCGCAGCCGATCACTGCGCAGCGCGGGCGTCGGCTTGCTCAGGAGGACTTCGGCGCCGTCCACAACACGTCCTGAAGGCCCGCTCGATGATTGCTCACCCGGGCCATGGTGAAGAGCAGGTCCGAGAGCCGATTGAGATAGACGCCGACCGCGGGGTCGATCTTGCGCGCGCGCAAAAGCGGCACCACCCGGCGCTCGGCACGGCGGCAAACGGTTCGCGCGAAGTGCAATGCGGCCGCGGCCCTATTGCCGGCGGGCAGGATGAACTGCGTGAGGGGCGGCAGCTCTAGATCGAATCGATCGATGGCCGATTCCATCTCCGCAGCCCAGCTCGGCTGCACTTTGGGCACCGCCTTCTCCGCCTTGGTGCCGGTGGGCGTGGCCAACACGGCGCCCAAGGTGAAGAGCTGCTCTTGAATGGACTGCGCCAGGGCCTCCAGCTCCGGCTCGAGGCCATGGCTGCGCGCCACGCCGAGCGCCGCGTTCAGCTCATCCACTTCGCCGTAGGCATCGACGCGCTCATCGTCCTTCCCCACCCGGCCACCGCCGAAGAGCCCGGTCTCGCCCGCGTCGCCCGTCCTGGTGTAGATCTTGGTCACCCGTGCGCTCCCACCCGGTCAGCGCGGCGTTACATCGCGCTCGTTGAAGAGCGTGACCTTGTAGCCCTGCGTGAATTTGGCGACGGTGATGAAAACCTGTTTCTTCATCTCCACGCCCGAGGAGTCGATCGTCATCGCGTAGGTGAGCTCGGTCTGCTGCCCCTTAGGTTCCTGCTTGACGAAGTTGTAGAAGACGCGCGGCAGGACGCCTGCATAGCTGCCACCCACCTGACTCTCCTCCAACAGCTTTTTCTCCGAGCGCACCCGCTCGGCCGCCAGTCCCTCGGCGACCTCCAGGGCGCGCGCGTGATCGCGCTCGATGTAATAGCGGTCGATGAATTCCTGGGAGACCGACCGCGGGCTGCGCATTTTGTCGCAGGCCACCAGCGAGAGCGGAAGCAGGAGACTGGCGCGCCGACTCAGTTGCATTCGGATGCAAGCTACCGCCCCGGCGGCGCGATCGCCAGCGTGGGGATTGCCTTCGGTCGCACCGGACACCACGCGCTTGTCGAGCCCAGGCTTTACCGCCTCGATCGGTGCCGTGTCAGTACTGCGCCGGCGCCGGGGACGCGGACTTCTGGTAGAGCCACTTGGTCACGCCCCAGCCGACCAGGATCAGCACCGCCAGGGTGATCCAGCCGTAGTCTGCCCCGTAGACCGTCGGGAAGTGATTGCTGACCATGGTGAATACCAGCGGAACGGACATGTACGTGTTGTGCTTCGAGCGCAGTCCCGCCATGGCCGCAAGCGCTGCGTCCGGCGCGGCACCGGCCTTGGTGGCGGCGATGATCTTCCGCTGCGCGGGCCAGATCCGCATCCACACGTTGGCGGCCATGATCGTGCCGAAGATTGCGCCCATGTGGATGTAGACCGCCCGCTTGGAGAAGATCAGGTTCATCACGAACAGGACGAGCAGCACCAGGACGTAAGACACCACCACGCCGGCCTGCTCGTTCTTGGCCATCGCTTTCCAGAGGAAGTCGTAGACCAGGAATCCGACCACCATCAGCGCAAGCCCGATCAGCGACGCCGGCATCGCCCCGATGCTTGAGCCGGCCGGAACGATCACGCCGCCCATGTAGATCACGATGCCGAGCAGCAGGATGCCGGTGATCCAGGTATAGGCGGCGCCCCAGCGGAACCAGTAGAGCGCCCGCGGCAGCAGCTCCGGAACCACCTTCCTCTTGGAATCAGCGTCGTAGGTTTTTGCCACCTGGGCGTTGACGAAGTTGAAGAAGTAGAGGTGACCGATCCAGGCGATGCCCGCGACCACGTGCGTCCACCGGAAGATCAGATCCAGCACTGCACTGACGTTGGCGTCCATGAATACCCCTCCATCTGGCCGCGCCAAGCGCGGCCTCGTGATATCTCTTGGAGCGCGCTTCTAATCACCGAACCGGCAAGCGTCCACCCAATTCGCTCTGCGCCACGCGCGGGCAACGTTCAGTTCAGTGCCCTTGATGCAACTGCGCGACAAGGGCGCTTCCACCCAGGTCCATCAGATCAGCCGCTGAAACTGCGGAAGGTCCATGTTCCACACCGGCACGCCGCAGAAGCGCGGTCCCTCTGGACAGAAAGGCGTGAGCCGGGCCTGCTTGCGCAGAGTACAAGGCGGCTGGACGTGGCGGACCAGCGACGGATGGACCGCGCGCACCTGGGTCACCTCCTCCAGCGACGATCGCCAGATCTCCTCCTGCGCGGTGTAGCAGAGCCGGTGGATCCACTTGTGATGGAGGTGGAGCAGGTCGCCGGATTCGTGGAACCGGATCGGGAATGCATTTGGCAGCAGATAAAGGGCCATCTCCTCGCCGACCCCGGCGTCGAGCAGTTGTTCGATCGCGCGCCAGGTGCCGGCCAGAGTGCCGTGGAACTGGTCCTCGGCGGCCGGGACAGCGTGGACGAGCTCCGGCACGATCGCGTCCACCTCGCCCGGCGAGAACTGGGCGTGCAGCACCGGCCGCGAGGCAGGCGTCATTCGGTGCCGCTGGTCCTGACTGTCCGCTGTATGGGAGAGCTTTTTTTGGAAGGTGTAGTGCGCGTGCGAGAGCGCGCGCATGAGCTTGGAGAGAGTGGTGAGGACGAGCGACTCGCCCAGGTACGGATTCTCTCTGGGCGACAGGACCTGGTCGATCGCCGCGTCGTCGGGCAGCTCGGCGCGCGTGGCACCCAGCACATCGCGAACACCCTGTGCCACCGACGCCGGCCCGTTGACGCTGTAGTCCACCAATCGCGATTGCAGCGGACCTAGGCCGGAATCGAACTCGCGCGCGAAAGCGCGGCCGGAGCCGTTGGCGCGGAGGCGACCCTTCTGGCGGAGCGCTCGAAACTCCAGCGTCTCCTCGAGCGGAATCGGATCCTCGATGCTCTGAAAGAAGAGCGGATCGACCTTGTTCACCTCGGCCACCATCGCCTTGACCAGCAGCAGCGTCTCGGTCGGCACGTCCCACTGCTGACAGAGGCGGTGGTACCGGTGCAGCGTGATCCCGGAGATGGTGTGATACAGGTGCGCGAAGGTGCCGATCGGCAGCACGTAACGCGCGATCTCCTGAGCCTTCTTCTTGATCCCCAGAGCCCACTTCTCGGGCGCGCGCTGGCGAGCGGGGAAGATCCGGAAGAACTCCTCGGCGACCTTGGGGGTCAGCAGCTCGATCAATCTGCGATACGCCGCCATCATCGCCTCCACCGCGGAGCGATAGATGGCGTCTTCCCGCTGCGGCAGGCGGGGCACGATCACGTTACCTGCCCGGACCTCCACGTACCGCTGGCTGACCTGCTCGGAGTTGTAGAACGGATGGCTGTGCAGAAATGACCAGAGCGCCTGCCGGCTCACGTTCTCGATCGTGAACTGAAAAGTGGCGTGCTGCAGCGTGGTGTGGTGGCCGGCGAAGTACGTTTCGCGCGCGATCCGGTCGCGCAGGGCGCGCGCCTTTTCGTCCTTGCGCACGTCCGGAGGGGTAATGATGCGGCTGTTGTAACAGGTCCGCGCGGTGGCCACCGCGTTGTCGTAGGGTTCGCCGAATCCATTGGCGAGCGTCACCCTCGGGGGTGGAGAGCTAAACGGCGAAGTGTCGATGGCCCCTCCTTCCGCGCGCGCCGGTTGGGCGCGCAAAAAAACCGCGCATCCTCGATCGATTGGCGTTGAGGTTCAAGCTTGGCACACCGGTCCGACGGCCCCGGGCGCCGACGCGATCGCGGCGACCTCGCCCGAGCCGACGGCGCTCGACTTGAGCGCGTCTCGATGCCGCGGCGACGAGGTTCCACCGGGTCGATCGTTAAGTTGATTTTGATTTTGATTATCAAAATTGAGATGCACCATACCCCTCTGCTATGAAAGAGCGCGTGAAGCTCCTCGTCCAACTCGCGGTGCTGGGCGTGCTCGCCGGGACCTCTGCGCTCGCCCAGGACGCACCGCGCGCGGCCGAGGACGGCAACAGCTGGCACCGGTTGGTGGGGATTCTGCAGTATCTGGAGTCGGACTATCCGGCCGCCGCGCAGTCGCAGTCCCCTTCCGAGTTGGAAGAGCAAAGGGCTTTGGCGTCGGAGGCAGTGTCCACCGCCCTTGAGCTCGGCCGAGCCACGGAGGAGTTCCGGCCGCGGCTCGATTCGATCCGCGCTCGCATCGATCGCGCCGAGGATCCAGCCGGCGTCAGCCGCGACTGCGCCGAGCTGGTCGAGGACCTGGTACAGGCGGGAGGTTTGTCCCGCAGCCCGCGGCGCCCGCCGGATCTGGCCAGGGGAGAGCAGCTGTACGCGATCGGTTGCGCGGCTTGCCACGGAGCGGACGGGAGCGGGACTGCCGCAATTTCCGAGCTGCTCGATCCGAAGCCGACCAGCTTTCTTCAATCGCAGCGGATGGACGAGATCTCGCCGTACAAGGCGTTCACCGTGCTCACCTTTGGCGCCACCGGAACCTCGATGCCGTCCTACAGCACGCTCAGCGAGGACGACCGCTGGACGCTGGCGTTCTTCATCTTCACCATGCGCCAGCCGCCTTGCGACCACAAGCCGGCCCGTTCCTCGCTCGAGCGGTTATCGATCTCCAGCGATCCGCAGCTCGTCGCTCAGTTCGGCGCCAAGGAGTTGGCTTGCCTTCGGCGCGTGCCGCCCAAGATGGACGAGGAGCAGGCGCTGCTGATCGCCCGGTCCGGAATCGAGAGCGCGCTGCGGCTGTCCGGCCAGGGGAAGGCGACCGAGGCGCGCAAGCAGATCGTGGACGCGTACCTCCAGGGCATCGAGCCGATCGAGCCAATCCTGCGAGGACGCGATCCCTCGTTGGTTCTCGAGCTGGAGCGAGCGTTCATGCGCACCCGCCTGGCGGCGGAAAAGGCCAGGCCGCAGCTCGCCAGCGAGGCTCGCCAGCTCCTGGCGCTGATCGACCGGGCTCGGCGCGGTCCTTCGCAGGTCAACGACTTCTGGTCGGTGTTCTGGCTGTCGCTGCTGGTGCTGGTGCGCGAGGGCTTCGAGGCCTCGGTGGTGATCGCTGCGCTCCTGGCGGTGCTGCGCAAGATGCAGCAAAAAGAGCAGGAGCGGGTCGTCCACCTGGGCTGGATCCTCGCCATCGTCCTGGGCGCGCTCGCCTTCGTGTTCGGTCGAAAGCTCCTGGCCGGCGCGGATCGCGAGCTGCTCGAGGCGATCGTGGCGCTGGTCGCCGTTGGGATGCTGGTCTACGCCGCCCTCTGGCTGAACCGCCGGGCGACCATTCGCCGGTTCATGGGCGGAATTCGGCACCGGATGCAGGGGGCGCTCGGCCGCCGAAGCGCGCTCGGCCTGTTCATCGTGGCGTTCACGTCCATGCTGCGAGAGAGCTTCGAGACCGCCGTCTTCCTCCAGGGCCTTTCGATCGACTCGCCCGGAGGCGCCGCGTGGGGCGCGATCGGCGGCGCTGCGGTCCTGGTCGGCCTGGTGATCTTCGTGAACCGCGTGGGCTATCGCCTTCCGATGAAGGCGCTGTTCAATGCTTCGACCGTGCTGCTGTTGGTGACGGCCGTGGTGCTGCTCGGAAAGGGCATCCACGCGCTGCAGGCATTGGCCGTGCTGCCGCTCGCTCCGGTTGCGTTCTTCGAATTCGAGCCGCTGGGTATTTTCCCGGACCTGTATAGCTTGATCGCCCAACTGGTGCTGATCGTCCCCCCGCTCGCCTGGCTCTTGTTGCAGCGGCGGGAGTCGAAAGAGGAGGAGACAGTCAACTCCGACTCTACCGGGCTGGAAGCGAAGTAGCGCTTCAGCGGGTATTCTGAGTTTTGCCCGCTCGGGGCAGCATCTTCTTGATCTCGGAGAGGTGGACCTCCTCGTCGTGCAGCAGCTTGCGCGCGTATTCCTCGAGCATCAGGCTCTTGCCTTCGACCAACTGCAGCAGCTTCCGGTAGCAGGCGATGCCCTCCTGCTCGTGCTCGATCGATTCCTGGAGGATCTCGTTGATGTCGTGGCGATGCGTCTCCAGCAGCTTGCCGATCTTCAGCGAGGGATGACCGCCGAGCGTGGTGATGTGCTCCCCCGCCTGGACGGCATGGCCCAGAGCTTCCTGCGACTGCGCGCGCATCCAGGCCACGATCGGGATGCGAGCGTGGCCGAAGATCATCAGCGAGTAGTGGAGGTAGCGAACCACGCCCGCGAGCTCGAGCTCCAGGATTTGATTCAGCACCTCCGTAGCCGCCTTCTCGTCGAGTCTCTCGTCCGGCATGTTGCCTCCTTTGGGAATTTACGTCGTTGGGCAACCGACATCGGCCTCATACCGCGAGCTTCGTCTCAGGCGCCAGTAGCCGTCGTTGTCGGCGAAGCCTGAACGAGCTAACCATACCTTCATGGATGCCATCGGCCTGCCCAATGCAGCCGCCCTCAATGGCGGTCGACACGAATTTGAGGAGCACACCAGCGAGTTGCAAATCCGCCTCGAGGCGCCGAGCCTGCCGGAGCTGTTCCTCGAAGCGGGGCGCGCGCTCGCGGAGGTGATGCGCGCCAGCGACGGGACCGCCCCGAGCACTCATCCGATCGCCCCGAGCAGTAATCCGATCACCCCGAGCAGCGTCGAGGGGCCAAACGACATGGGTCCCTTTCAGTCGGTGCACGTGCGAGCCGCAGATCTCAGCGCCCTTCTGGTGGAATGGCTCAACGAGTTGATCTTCCGAGCCGAGACCGAAAGAAGGATCTTCACCGATTTTCGCATCGACCGCCTCACCGACAAGGAGCTGACCGCATCCATCCGCGGCCCAGAGGTGGAGCTGAGCCAGACGGCGGTGAAAGCCGCGACCATGCACCGGGTCGAGATCCGCAAGGAGCCTGGGCGCTTCTTCGCCACCGTAGTGCTGGACGTATGAGATTTCGATGAGCGCGCCCCCGCTGAAACAGGTCGGCGAATGCATCTACGAGGTGCCGCGGGATTTCCGTCCCACCATGCGCGTCCCGGCGCGGGTGTTCGCCGACGCCGAGTTGGTCGCGCAGCTCGCTCGCGACACCAGCCTGGAGCAGCTGATCAACGTGGCGTCCCTTCCCGGCGTATCGCGCGCCGTCCTGGGCATGCCCGACATGCACCAGGGCTACGGCTTTCCGGTGGGCGGCGTGGCGGCCACGGCGGCTCCCGACGGGGTGATCTCGCCGGGGGGCATTGGATTCGACATCAACTGCGGCGTGCGCCTCCTCGCATCCGAGGTGCGGCGCGACGAGATCCGCGAGATTCTGCCCTCGCTGGTCCACGAGCTGAGCCGCAGCGTCCCCACCGGTTTCGGCCGGGACGGGCAGCTCGCGCTCTCGGACGAGGAGCTGGACCGCGTGCTGGACGAGGGATGCTCATACCTGGTGCGGGAGCGAGGGTTGGGACATCCTGAAGACCTCGACTTGATCGAGTCCCGCGGCAGCCTGCCGGGAGCGGACTCCGCGCAGGTTTCCGAGCGGGCGAAGGCGCGAGGCCGCGGCCAGCTTGGAACGCTGGGCAGCGGCAATCACTTCCTCGAGGTCCAGCACGTCGATGAGATCTATGACCACCGCGCAGCGAAGAAGCTCGGCCTCTTCCTGGACCAGGTGGCGGTGCTGATCCACAGCGGATCGCGTGGGCTGGGGCACCAGGTCTGCACCGATTCGGTGCGCGAGATGGATGAGGCCGGACCTCGCTACGGAATCAGCTTGCCCGATCGACAGCTCGCCTGCGCGCCGCTGTCCTCGCCCGAAGGGCAGCGCTACTTCGCGGCGATGTGCGCGGCCGCGAACTTCGCCTGGTGCAACCGGCACATGATCGCGCACCGCATCCGCGAGGTGTTCTGCCGGGTGCTGGGCGACGAGCGCGCCGGGCTGCATCTGGTCTACGACGTGGCGCACAACATCGCCAAGATCGAAACGCACGGCGGCGAGAAGCTGTGCGTGCACCGCAAGGGCGCCACTCGCGCGTTCGGTCCGTCGAGCCCGGAAATCGCCGAGCGATTCCGCGGCGTCGGCCAGCCGATCTTCATCCCCGGGAGCATGGGCACGATGTCCTTCGTGATGGTGGGATGCGACGAGTCCAGCGAGATCTCGCTCGGCAGCACCTGCCATGGCGCGGGCAGAGCGCTGAGCCGCGCGGCAGCCAAGAAGCAGGTCACCGGCCAGCAGTTGCGCAAGGAGCTCGAGTCGCGGGGCATCGTGGTCAAGTGCGCGTCCAACAACGAGCTCGCGGAAGAGGCGCCCCTCGCCTACAAAGACGTGGAGCGCGTCGTCGACGTGGTGCATCGCGCCGGCATCGCGCGCAAGGTGGCGCGGCTGCGGCCGCTGGGCGTGCTCAAGGGCTGATCACGGAGTCCAGATCGTCTGCGCCGTCACGACCTCTGCATCGAGCGGCAAGTCGATCGGCTCCGAGGATCTGGTCGCGAAGGCGAGGCCTTTGTAACTGGTCAGGTACTTGTTCCGCGTCAAGAAGCCGCCGGGCGCGTGCACGACGAGCGGATTCTTCGCGCGGCGCAGCAGCGCATGAAATACACCCGGCTCGACGCGTACGATGGTTCCCGAGGCCTTGATGGCCGCGATGACTTGGGCTTGGTGGGCGACGGCGGCTGAAGTGGTCATGGCGTGCTCCTGTTTGCGCGCTACTTAACGGCAGAAAGATCTCGCCGCACAAGGGGGCGAAGCGGCGAATCGCGCTGGACGATCTCGAAGCCTTGCTCCTCGAAAATGCGAAGCGGCCCGGTGTACGCGGAGGCGGACGGCACCTTCTCGCCGGCTCCCGTGGTGGTCACCGGATAACCTTCGACGATGCGGGCCCCTTGTGCCTTGCATTCCTCGATCGCGGCCTCAAGAAGCTTTCGCGCAACGCCCCGCCCACGAAAATCGCGCGCAATGAAAAAGCAGTTGATCGACCAGACGCCTTCCACATCCGCGCGTTGAAACGCGGGGCGCCGATTGATGCGCGGAAAATCTGCCCTCGGACCGAGCGCGCACCAACCTACCGGGCGATGCCCTGCGAACGCGAGCATGCCGCGCGCTTTCTTCGCAGCCACCAGGTTCTTGAAGGAGCGCTTGGCCTTCGCTCCTTGCGTCGCCTGCCACATTTTGCCGCCGCGCTCGACGCGCCACCACATGCACCAGCAACCGCCGCAGGCTCCGTTGGCGCCAAAGAGCTGCTCGAGCGCGGGCCACAGCTCCGGCGTGAGCGGCACGCAGCGAACTCCGGATTGCGCGCCGCCGGATGAGCCGCGGCCGGTCGCGCCGCCGTTCCTCTCCTCACGTGAACGTGCGCTTCGATCAGCCGGCTCTCGGGTGCGCGCGACACGGCGTCCCGATGGGTCGCGGTTACGCGGCATAGCGATCTCCCTGGCGCGAGATCGTTCCCTCGCGAAGCAGCTTGATCAGGATTGCCTGCGTGCTCCGCTCGGCGACCGGATGCATCAGCTCGGACACGTCTTGATACGCGCGGCGGACGATGTCCGCCACCGTGCCGTCGCCGGCGCGGATCGCTTCCAGCACCATCTGCTCGCGCTGCACGCGGTGCGCCAAATACTCCGCCAGCTTGGCCGTGCCGTTCGGAATCACGGGCCCGTGCGCGGGGTAGAGCGCCCGCACCGGCAGCTCCTTCAGCCGGCGCAGCTGGGCGAGGTAGTCGCCCATGTCGCCTTCGGGAGGATCGATCACGATTGTTCCGAGCCCGGCTACCATGTCGCCCACGATCGCCGCCCGGGATCGCTGGTCCACCAGGCACAGATGCCCTCGCGCATGCCCCGGGGTATGCAAGATGATGAAGCGCATCGGCGGGGAACCCTTCACGTCCAGCGGTTCGCCATCCGAGAAGAGTCGATCGGCTCGGAAGGGAAGCCGATCGGCGGTGCGCTCGTGACACCAGACCGGGATTTTCAGGCGCTGCTTGATCGCCGCCGCGCCGCCGATGTGATCGATGTGGTGGTGGGTGAGAAATACCGCGGCCGGCGAGAGCCCATCCGTGCGCAAAGCGGAGAGAAACGAGAGCAAACGCTCGACCTCGCTGCTATCGGCGGCGCCCGGGTCGATGATCACCAGCTCGCCGTTGCCGACCAGATAACAATTGGTGTGTGTGGCCGGCGGCAGCGTCGGCGTGCGCAACGGAAAAATTCGAATCCCCTGCTGGAACTCGATCAGCTCGACCACGAACTCCGTGCAGTATCGCGGCGAGCGGAGCTGCTCGGCGATCTCGTCTTCGTTCGCGTGTCGCGCCAAGGTGCGGATGGCGTGCAGATTCGGCGGGTGCAGCAGCGCTGTCCCCTCTTCCCAACACCGCAGCGCATCCAGCGGTCGGATCCAGCCGCCTTCCGCATGCTCCCCGGGCCACAGCTCGGCATCTGCCCAGGCCGGCATCTCCAGTAGAAAGAATCGCGCGTCGAAGCGGGTGGGCATAAACGGGGGCGTGATCCAGCGGCCGGCCGCTCGGAAGTGATCCGCCGAAAGCCGGAGCCCGTGCTTAGAAAGTATCTCCGCGAACGAAGCCTTGCCGTCGAGCAGCAGCCGCCGCAGATGAGGAAGCTCGGAGGCGGGCAGCTTGTCCGCACCCTCCGCGCGCAGCACACCCGTCTCCTCGAACAGCTCGCGAGCCGCCGCAACGCGAAACGCCGCGTCTGCACCTTGAGCCCCCGCGACGGGGATGGCGGAGTCGGCGGGATCCACCGCGCCGCCCGGAAAGGCGTAAAAACCCGCGGCAAACGAAAGTTGGGCACCGCGCCGCACCCAGAAAACCTCCACGCCCTCTCCTGCCCGGCGAAACATCACCACCGCAGATGCGTCGCGAGAGCGCGCGGGCTCAGGGGCGGAAGGCATTCCGGGAAGGGCTTCGCTCACGCGTCCTCCCTCGGGCCCATCAGCTTGGCCAGCACAGCCCTCGCCGCCTCGATCTGATCCGGCCTGACGTACACGCGCGATAGGCGGACCGCACCGCTGTAGCGCTGGTAGAGCGGCGTGTAGCGCGCCACCTCGGTGAGCCTTCCGGTGGAAACGTCGACGATGAACAGGCTGGGGCCGGTCCCTTCGTCGAAGTATTTGGAGAGCACGCCCCGCGATTCGACGGAAAAATGCTCGAGCTTGGCCTGGCTGAGTGCGGCGATCAGCGCAGAAAGATCGTAGCCCACGTCGCGCTCGGTGAATTGCGCCAGCAGCTTGAAGCCCTGCCGAGCGATGATCCGCTTCGCCCAGCGATTGCTCGAGCTGCGCAAGGCCACCGCCAACGCCACGTCGTCGCAGGCAAGGAACGCCTCCGGGTCGGAAGGGATCCGGAACTCTCCGGGCGATTCCTGGTAGTAGCTCCTCAGCATGTAATCGAAGTTCACCGGCGTGTGGTGGTAGTACACCGAGATGAACATGTGGTAGCGGCTGAGCAGAAAGTCCTCGAAGGCGAACGCCGCCGCGCGCGACAGCGCAAGATACGCGCGCCCGTCCTTCACCGCCGGGTTGAGGTTCTGGACGATCCAGTCGAGATCGTACCGACCGTAGTGCACGCCGGTGTAGAACGAGTCGCGCAAGAGGTAATCCATCCGATCCGCGTCCAGCTCGCCGGAGACGAGCGCGCGCAGGAGCGGCGTCCAGTCCACGCCGTTCTCGGAGAAGGCGACCCCGGTTTTCGCTCGCGCGCCGGTGATCAGAGACACCGCATCCTCGGGGCCGAGGCCCTGAGCGGCGTAGGCTTGGCGAACGGCGCCGGCCAGCGAGCTGTCGAGCAGGATCTTGGCGGTGAAATCCTCGTGGCTCGCCTGGGCTGCGGGATCCGAATTGCCGAGCCAGCGGGGTAGATCAAGCGAGCTGCGCAGCGGCGCGATGCTTTCGGACGCGTGTGAGAGTGGCATGTGCCCCAGGTCGTGGCAGAGCACCGCCAGGCGAACCGCGCAGCGGAAGCGCGCCCTGGTCTCGGTGCGCAAATCCGATCGCGCCGCCACCGCGTCGAACAGCCGCGAGGAGACGTGCATCGCCCCCAGCGAGTGCGCGTAGCGGGTGTGCGTCGCTCCCGGAAAGGCCAGATCGCCGAACCCGAGCTGCTTCACGTTGCGCAGCCGCTGGAAGAAGCGGTGATCGATCACCGCCTTCTCGTGATCGTCGACGGGAATGGTCCCGTGAATCGGGTCGCGGATCCGCATGAAGCGCGCCTAAACATCCCACAAACGTCGCGTCCAGGAACAGGAAGCTGAATCGTTACTGGGATACGGCGAGCGGACGTGCTAGAAATTCTCAGTTCACCTCATGCACATATCGATTCTGCACAACTGCGATTACGACTTTTTGGCGGATGATCCAGGGCGCGAGGCGAGAAAAGACGTGACGCGGGTGGCGGCCGCGCTCAGCGAGGCGCTGACCAACGACGGGGTGACTGCCGAGCCGATCGCGGTCCAGCATCGCACGCTCGAATTCGCGGAGACCCTCTGCCGGCGTCAACCGAGCCTGGTGATCAACCTCTGCGAGTCCATAGCGGCAGACAGCCGGGGCGAGATGGCCATCCCTTGCCTGCTGGAGCTGCTCGGATTCCCGTATACCGGGTCTTCCGCGCTCGCTCTGGGGCTTGCCTTGCACAAGCACAAGGCGAAGGAGCTGCTCAAGGTCCGCTCGGTGCCCACGCCGGAGTTCGCGGTGGTGGATCGCCTGGAGGATCTGGCGCTGGTGGACCTTCCGTTTCCGCTGATCGTCAAGCCGGCCCGCGAGGATGCGTCGGTGGGCGTCGACTTCGATTCGGTGGTGGCCAACCGCGCTGAGCTGGACAGGGCGGCCGCGCACGTGCTGCAAACATTTCACCAGCCGGCGCTGATCGAGCAGTTCATCGAGGGACGGGAGATCTACATCCCCATCCTGGGCAATCAGCCGAGGCGGACGCTGCCGCTCACCGAGATCCAGTTCGGCAAGACGTTCGAGAACAAGCCGAAGATCGTCTCCTATCGTGCGAAATGGGATCTCGGCTCCCCCGAGTGCATCGACAGCCCGGCCGAGCTGTGCTCTCTGGATCCACAGACCGAGCAGCGGGTGATCGGGGCGGCGGTGGCCGCGTTCGATGCGCTCGACTGCCGCGATTACGGCCGCGTGGATGTCCGGCTCTCAGCGGAGGGCGAGCCATACGTGATCGACATCAACCCCAATTGCGACCTCCATCCGGACGCAGGATTCGCCAAGGGCGCGGCGGCCGCTGGGATCGACTATCCCGCGCTGGCCATGAGGCTTGTAGAGATCGCGCTGGAGAGGAGCCATGGAAATTCGTCCGATCGCCGTCAAGGACCGCGAGCCACTCGCCGAGCTGCTGGGCCGGATCGACACCTTTTCGCCGACCGAAGTAAGCTGCGCCCTCGAGCTCATCGACCTCGCGCTCACGTCGAGTAAGTCGGATTACCAGGTGCTGGTCGCCGCGAAGGGCGACGACGTGGTGGGGTATATCTGCTTCGGCCCCACGCCGATGACGGAGGGAACCTTCGATCTCTACTGGATTGCCTCGGCCCCGGAGGTGCGCGGGCAAGGCGTGGGCGGAGCTTTGGTGTCGGCGATGGAGGGCGAGCTTCGACGCCGAAAGGCGCGGCTGATCCGGGTGGAGACATCGGCCATGGAAGCGTACGGCCCGACCCGTGGTTTCTACGAGGCGATGAGGTACCGAGAGGAAGCGCGGTTCCGCGATTTCTACAAAATCGGAGAGGACCTGATCATCCTTTCCAAGCGGCTCTGAGGTATTCGCCGCAGGTGGAGGCACGCTCCCTGGCTGGCAGCGAGCTTTCGGAATTTTGGAGCACACGGCCCGTTCGGAGTGGAACGGAATGAGCTCGGGCATCAGCAAGCGTGGAGCGCAGGTTGTTCATCGCGCGGCGCGCAGAGGACATTGCGCGGCGCACTGGCCGCTACTGCTGGTCGCCTCCGTTCTTGCGGTGGCGCGCCCCGCAGCGCTGTCCGCCGCGGAGGGCCAGGAGCTCTCGGACGCGCTCAAGGCAAGCCGACCTGCGAGCGGCGAATACTTCGGCCTGTATCTGATGGACAAGAAGATCGGCTACGTGTTCACCGATCTCTCGCTGGTGCCCGGGTCTCCGAGCAAAGCTCGAGCGGTGAGCGAGTTCGTCTTCAAGGCCAATGTCAGCAACAAGGTTTCGGAACGGCTGCACAAGGAAGTGAGGACCTACGAGGCCAAGCCAGGCGGGCGGCTCCTTTCGTTCCGGATCGAGGACAGCGGTGATGGAGGCGCTCAGGTGCTGGATGGGACGGCGACCTCGACGGGCGTGCGCGTGGTGCGCAAACGCCCCGGCCAGGCGGAGCAGATCCTGAACCTGCCGGCGACGCAAGAGACCATCGAGGACGCGGATCAGGCCCGCGTCGCCATTCGCCGGAACAAGGCGGTGGACGGTTTCGTCCTCGATGGGCAGGACCTCGGGACGTACAAGGTGAAGACCACGGTCGAGCCTCCCCAGCAGCGACCGATCCACGGCGTCACCGTGAAGCTGCACAAGGCGATCACCCTGTCCGAGAAGGAGAACGTGCCGGCGGAGGTCTACCTCGCCGACAACGGCGAGATGGTGGAGCTGGATTTCGGACAGACGATGAAGGCGGTCGCCGAGCCCGAGTCGGTGGCCAAGCGACTGGACAAGGTCGAGGTGTTCGGGCTCACGCGCGTCCCGCTGCCATCGCGTTTGCCGGAGCAGGCACGTCAGGTGCCCGGCCTGGTGACGATGGTGATGACCGGCCTGCCGGAGAAGTTTCGCAAGGACACCTACCGACAGAAGTTCAAGAAGCTCTCTGATGCGAAGGTGGAGGTGACCATCTCCGCCGCGCCGCCCAAGCACGAGAAACCGGTCGCCTTTCCCTTGAGCGATCCCTACGGCGGCGAGTACTTGAAGAGCACGATCATCGTGGAGAGCGACAGCCCGGAGATTCAGAAGCAAGCCAAGAGAATCGTCGCCAACGAAAAAGATGCCTACGCCGCGGCGAAGAAGATCGTCTCCTGGGTCAGCTCGCACATGAAGAAGGATTATGGCGCCTCGGCGGACCGGGCCACCGACGTGCTCCATCAGATGAAGGGCGACTGCACCGAGCACTCATTGCTTTCGGTGGCGCTGCTTCGCGCGGTAGGCATCCCGTCCAAGCGCGTCGACGGCGTGGTGTACATGGTGACGGACGACGGCGTCCCCGCCCTCTACTGGCACGAGTGGGTCGAGGCCTACGTGGGCGAGTGGACCCAGCTGGATCCCACGTTCGCTCAGCCGGTGGCCGACGCGACGCACTTCGCAGTCGGCGAAGAGGCCAACGCGGAGATCACCCCGCTGATCGGGCAGCTCAAGGTGGTCGAGGCCCGCTGAGCTCAGGCTGCTGGCCGCTCAGCCCCGAGCAGCGCCTCGAACTCGTTGATCAAGCCCTCGAGCGTGCGGAAGCCGTGTGCCCAGAAGCCTGGATCGCTGATGTCCAATCCGATCGCCGCGAGCAGATTTTGCGGTGTATCAGAGCAGCCGGCGGAGAGCAGCTGGACGTACTTGGGAATGAACGACTCGCGCTCTTCCTCGAATTTGCGGTACAGCGCCAGCACCAGCAGCTGCCCCAGCGCGTAGCTGTAACAGTAGAACCGGTAGTGCACGAAGTGGCCGATCGAGATCCAACCCCAGCGATCCTGCGGGAAGAACCTCACCGAGTCGCCGTACAACCGGATGCGCTCGTCCATCCAAAGCTTCGAGTACTCATCCGGAGGAACGATGCCCGCGGCGCGACGCGCGTGCGCCCTCTGTTCCCATCGGGTGTACGAAACCTGGTTGAACACCGTGGCCAGGATTTCCTCGATGCGGCGCGCCAGAAGAATGGCGCGCATCCACGGCAGGTCTTCGAGCGAGAGAAGACGCCGCATCAGCAACAGCTCGCCGAACACCGAGGCCGTCTCGGCGAGCGGCGTGGTGGGCCAGTAGTTCAGCGGCGTTTGCACGCGAGAGAACCAGAAGTGGATGCCGTGTCCCAGCTCGTGCGCGACGGTCGAGACGTCCTCGATCCGATCGTTGTAGTTCACCAGCACATACGGGTGCAGCGACGGAAGCATCCCCGAGCAGAACGCGCCGTCGCGTTTGCCCGGCCGCGACAGCGCGTCGATCCAGCGCTCATCGAAGAAGCGTCGGGCGGTCTCGCCGAACCGCGGATCGAACGCGCCAAATGACTCGAGCACCATTTGCCGGCCCTCGGCGAACGGGATTTTGCTCTCTTCGCGAGCCAGCGGAGCGAGGACGTCGTGCGACGAGAAATCCGCCAGCCCGAGCGCTCGCGCCTTGAGCCGCATGTACCGCTGAGCGAGCGGATAGTGCTGCTCGGTCGCCGCCATCAGGCCTTCGACCACCTCGGCGGACAGCTCGTCTTCGAGGAACGTCGGTTCGGTCACGCTGGAGAAGCCTCGGACCCGAACGTCAATGGCGTGATCCTGGAACAACGTGTTGAAGCAGAAGTTGAGCACGTGGCTCTGATCCTCGAAGGCCTTCATCAGTCCGTCGGTCGCTCGCCGCCGCAGAGCGCGATCCGGGCTTGATCGCAGCGCTCTTGCCTCGGCCACGGTCACCTCGCGCCGCGTGCCTTCCATCTCGATTGGAATCCGGATGCGCGAGCTCACCTCGGTGTACAGCTGCGAGAACGCCGAGCGACCGGTGAGGCTTTTCAGATCAGCGAGCTTTTCCTCCGCCTCCGAAAGCGTATACGGCGCGAAGCGGCGCATCGCCGCGAGGTAATGCCGGTACGTGGAGAGCGCCGGCGCGCGCACCAGCTCGTCGAACTTGTCCTGCGGCAGGCGCTTCAGCTCCACATCGAAGAATTTGACCTGGTTCAGCGCGTTGGTCGCCGCCTGGCGCGTGCGGTCCACCAGCTCTTGAGCTTTCTGGTCGTCGGTCTGACCCGAAAACAACAGCGACGCGTACATCTGTGGCCGGTACGCCGTCTCGAGGAGCAATTCCAGCTCGCGCAGCGCGGCCACCATCTCCTGTGGCGCGAGGGCCACCACGCGTCCGCGTATCTTGCGAGCGAATGCATCCGCCTGCGCCTGGGCGCGCGCCATGTCATCGCCGAGTCGCGGATCGTCGGGCGATGAGTAGACGTCGGCGAGATTCCAGCGAAGCGCCTCGTCGTTATCGGTGGAAGTTGAGTTTGAGCTCACGCTGGGACCTTTCCTGGCTCGGCTTTGAGCGGAATACAACGAGCTGCGGGCTTGCACCAGCAACCCACGATGCCTCGGTCAGGTTCACTATGCATGGTCGGATCTGCCGACAGTCCGCGGGACGAGACGGTTGTAGCAGAGCGCTACTCCACCCCTCCCCCCTCCGGAGGCGGCGCTGTGGCTCTCTCAATTGCAAGCTCATCCGAGACATAGGGCGATCCCTCGGGGCGACCCCTCGACTACGGGCTGCGCCCTACGCTCGGGGCGAGCGGGGGCTACGCTCGGGTCAGTGCGGCTTTGAGCTGGGCGGGATCGGTGATCGGCGGCTGACAAGCGAAGTTGCGACACAGATATGCTGCCGCTTTGCCATCGACCTCACTGCGTCCCTTCATTGCCTCCTGCAACAGCGGCGGCGCTGGCCGCGACGGATCGCAAACGCTGACCGCCACCGTCGGCGCATAGGTCGAGTTCACCGCGTCCAGGAAAACTCCCTGTTGGCCCGCGCTCGCGACGAGGGTCACCTCCGCTGCGCCGTCGATCCACGCGTCCGCAGCGAGCCACAGATGGCCGTAGGCAAACGGATTGCGCAGCATTTCAGCGCGCATTTTTCGGAGGTACTTTCCGGCTTGCTCGAGATGGGCCGGGCGCGCAGTGAGGGCCGCAAGCGCCACTTGCGCCTCGGTGAGCGTCGACGCGCCGGACGGAAATGCGTTGTCGTGGAGCGCGAAGGTCGCGCAGAAGAGATCCTTTTGACCCTTCGGCGCAGAGCGGTAGGCCTGCTTCTCCTCGTCCCAGAACAGCTCCACCGCGCGATTGGCGATCGCCTCCGCGGCTTCCAGATACTTCGGCTCGAAGCAGGCCTGATACAGGGCGACCAGACCTGCCGCCAGATTGCCGTAATCCTCGATGAAACCGTGGATGCGGTTTTCTCCATTCTGCCGAGCCCGGAACAGCCGCCCGTCGCGCCACATCTCGGAGAGGATCAGATCCGCGGCTCCTCGCGCCAGCGCGATCCACTCAGCCCGTCCAAAGACGCGGCCGGCGAAGGCGAGCCCGCGGATCATCAGCCCATTCCATCCCGCCAGGATCTTCTCGTCGCGGCCGGGCCGCACCCGCTTCTCGCGCTCGGCGAACAACATCGCGCGCGCCTTGGCTACGCCCTCCACCACCTTTTCCTCGTCCCAACCCAGCCGATCCACCAGATCGTGAACGTCGTCCAGGATCTGCAGCACGTTGGCGCCGTGCTCGAAGTTGCCTTGCGCGGTGATTCCGAACCGCGGCTTGGCCAGGCTCGCCAGCTCCGCGCCCAACACCCTCTCGACCTCATCCTCCTTCCAGACGAAGAACTTCCCCTCCTCTCCCTCGCTGTCCGCATCTTGCGTCGAGTAGAAGCCGCCCTCGGGGCTGGTCATTTCGCGCTGGAGGTATTCGACCGTCTCCTCGGCGATCCTGTTCCAGAGAGGCTGCGGAGTGACCTGCTGAGCCTCGGCATACAGGTGGAGGAGCTGCGCGTTGTCGTAGAGCATCTTCTCGAAGTGCGGAACCGCCCATCGTTCGTCCACCGAGTAGCGATGGAACCCGCCGCCGAGCTGATCGTAGATCCCGCGGCGCGCCATCTCCTCGAGCGTCAGCGTCACCGCCGAGAGCAAGCTGCCGGTCCCGCTGCGCCGGTAGCCGCGCAGCAACAGGGCCACGTTCATCGGGTTCGGAAATTTGGGTGCGCCGCCGAATCCGCCGTGCAGCCAATCGATCTGCGCCTCGAGCTCGGCCGCCGCGGTGGAAATATCCTCGGGTCGCAGCTCCGTGGGCGCAGCGCTGAGCCCGTGTTGAGCCAGCTGTGCGAGCCCCGCTTCGAACTGCCTGGCCTGCCCCGCCACGTCCTCCGGCCTCTCCTTCCAGGCGTCGGAGAGGCCGCGCAGAATTTTCGGAAAGCCGGACATGCCGAACTTGTCCTCCGGCGGAAAGTAGGTCCCGCCGAAGAACGGCCGCAGCTCGGGCGTGAGAAAGACGGTCAGCGGCCAGCCGCCGCCTCGTCCGGTCAGCGCCACCACGCCCTGATAGAGCTGGTCCAGGTCGGGCCGCTCCTCGCGATCCACCTTGATGTTGACGAATCCCTCGTTCATCAATCGCGCAATTTCCGGATTCTCGAAAGACTCGTGCGCCATCACGTGGCACCAGTGGCAAGCGGAGTAGCCGATCGACAGCAGGATGGGCTTGTTCTCCTTCCGCGCCCGCGCTAGCGCCTCCTCGGACCACGGGTACCAATCCACCGGATTGTCCGCGTGCTGCCGGAGGTAGGGCGACATCTCGTGCGCGAGCCGATTTCGCCCGCCGCTGCTCGCTGAGCTGGCCATGATTTTCCTCCGTCGAAGAGACGATAGCAGGCTATACACCCAAACCCGTGGAGGCCGCCGTCCGGACCATTTCCCTGCGCAAGGTGTACCCATCGCCCGGATCCAAGCGCTCCGCTGCCCGAATGCAGTCGCCAAGCGGACCCGGTCAAGGCGGCCCTCCATCCGAGGGGCGACGGGACGGCGTGGTGGCGCTCGACTCGCTCGATCTGGAGATCGGCGCCGGCGAGCTCTTTGGGCTTCTCGGCCCCAACGGCGCGGGCAAGACGACGACGATCGGCATCTTGACCACGCGCGTGCGGCCAACCTCGGGAACGGCGCTGGTCGCCGGCGCGGACGTGGTGAAGAACGACGTCGGCGTGCGGCAGCGCATCGGCGTGGTTCCGCAGCGGCCCAACCCGGACCGCAGCCTCAACGTGCGCGAGAACTTGATCTTCCACGCGGCGTATTTCGGAATCCCCACACACGTTGCGGCCACGCGCGCGCGAGAGCTCCTGGAGAGGTTGCAGATTGCGGACAAGGCGAACGCCAAGCCGGAGCAACTCTCGGGTGGCCAGCAGCAGCGCCTGATGATCGCCCGCGCGCTGATCCACAACCCGAGCGTGCTTTTCCTGGACGAACCTACCGTGGGGCTCGATCCGCAATCGCGGCTGGGCGTCTGGGAGCTGCTGCGCGCGCTCCACCAGCAGGGCAAGACGATCCTGATGTCCACCCACAACCTCGAGGAGGCGGACCGGCTGGGCGATCGCCTGGCGATCATCGATCGCGGCAAGCTGCTGGCGTTGGACACTCCGGAGAACCTGAAGGCTCGCGCTCCCGGCGGTACTTTGATCGAGCTGACGTTGGACGGCGATGCCGCCGCCGCGTCGGAGCGGGCGCGCGCGGTTCCGGGCGTTCTTCGGGTCGAGCCCTACCAGATCGTCCTTCGCGCCTATTCCGAACGCGGCGGCGAGGTCATCCCCAGTTTGATCCGCGCCGTCGAGCAAAGCGGTCGCTCGGTGCGGAACATCAACCTCTCGCCGCCGAGCCTGGAAACGCTGTTCATCTCGCTCACCGGAAGGAAGCTCGATTGACCGGGTCCGCGGAGCAGGCCGTCTTGCCGCAGCGGCTGGCCTGGCGCTCGTTCTACGCTTTGTTCCTGCGCGACGTGACGGTAGCGCGCCGGGAGCTGCCCGTCTTTCTAGTCCGCACCGCGATCCAGCCGCTGCTCTACGTGCTGGTGTTCGGATTCCTGCTTCCGCGGATGAACTTCGTCGGGCGCGCGTACACGTCGACTTTGTTGCCCGGCATCCTCGCCTTGAGCCTCTCGCTCTCCAGCATGCAGTGGGTCGCGCTCCCGATGGTGATCGATTTCGCCACCAACGGCATCGAGGATCGTCTCCTGGCGCCGCTGCCGATGCGACTGATCGCCTTGGAGAAGATCGCAATGGGGATCATCCAGGGCCTGGTGGCCGCGCTGTTCGTCCTGCCCATTGCGCGATTGATCATGGGTCCGATCGAGGCGCTCACGCTCTCGAACGTCGGGGAGATCGCCATCGTCGCGCTGCTCGGCGCAGCGGCGTTCGCTTCGCTGGGTTTGCTGTTGGGAACGGCCATCAGCCCGCAGCAGATCGGCCTGGTGTTCAGCGTGATCATCGGGCCGATCATGTTTTTCGGATGCACGTATTACCCCTGGAAGGGGCTGGATGCGGTCCCGGTGCTCAAGTACCTGGTGTTGATCAACCCGATGGTCTACGTGGCGGAGGGAATGCGCGGCGCGTTGACGCCGGCGTTGCCTCACATGAGCCTCGGGGCAGTGATTGGGGCGCTGACGCTTCTCACTCTCGGCGTCTTTGCCCTCGGGCTGAGGGCATTCGAGCGCCGCGCGATCATGTGAGCAGATCTCACTGGGCAGGGCAGAGCTGACCGGTTATCAAGTGCGCCACCCTCGCGGTCACGGGAGCCGTCTTGGCAACATCCGAACCTAAGTCGGTCAGCGTCACCGCGCGCGGCGTCTCGCTGCACGCGCTCGAGCGCAATCCCTCAGGCCAACCAGCGGTTCTCTTTCTCCACGGCTTCCTCGATCACTGCCACAGCTTCGACTGGCTGTGCGATGCCCTGCCCGCGCAGTGGCGCCAGATCGCGCTCGATTTTCGCGGGATGGGTCAGAGCGCGCACCTGCCGAGCTTCGCCCAGTATCACTTCACAGACTACGTGGCGGATGTCGATGCCGCGGTGGCGCACTTCGGGCTCGAGCGCGTCCACCTGGTGGGGCACTCCTTGGGCGGAACCGCGGCGCTGGCCTTCGCGGCAGCGCAGCCGGATGTCGTGCGATCGGTCGCCACCATCGAAAGCCTGGGTTCGTCGGGCGGGCCCGCCGAAATGGCGGTCCAGCGGCTGCGGAAATTCGCCAAGGACCTCGGCAGGCCGAGGCGCAAGAAGACGTACGCTTCCGTCGAGGCAGCCGCCGCGCGCGTCCGAGAGAACAACTCCGGCCTGAGCGAGAAGATCGCATTGCACATGGCGCGATTTGGGACCAGGCCCGTTCCGGGAGGCGTGGAGTTCACCTTCGATCCCGCGCACCGGAATCACTTCGGAATGGGCTTCGACGAGCAACAGGTGCTCGCCGTGCTCGGCGCCATCCGCTGCAAGGTCCTGGTCATCCGCGGGACAATGGGATTCAGCTTCGAGGACGATCAGATGAAAGCGCGCCTCGCCCGCATCGGCAATCCCACGCCCATCGCCGTCGAAGGCGGGCATCACGTGCACTTGGACAGCCCAGCGCAGGTCGCGAAGCACATCGCACAATTCGTCTCGGCGCAGGACTGACTGGCTCCCGCCCATCCGGGCGGGCGGATCGGAAAAACTTTCCGGAAAAACTTTTCCCTCGGCCGAAACTTTTTTCCTGAAGCCGGCCCTTGAAGCGCCCGGCATGCGGCCGCTCGCGCGTCCTTCCAAGAAATCCCGGTGGTTCCGGTGGCGGCTGATCGGACCGCTCCCGGTACGAGGATTGATACGCCAGACCCAGATTGGAGGGCCGTAGCTGGGAGACCCGAAATGAACCCATGGAAGGTCAGGGTCTGCGCGCTGGCGGTGGCGGCGCTGGTTGCGTCGGCGTGCCATGAGCCAAAGCAGGTAACGACGGTCCAGGCGTCCGCCGCAATAGACGAAGGCGCGCTCGATTTCGGCGCGGTGCCCGTCGGGGAGTGGAAGAGCGCGGAGATCCACGTGCGCAACATTGGGCAGGCCCCCTTCAACGCGCTGGAGGCGCTGGCGCTCGGTGGAAATCCCTCATTCGTGGTGGACCCCGATCCCGGTCGCGTGCGGCCCGGGGAGACCCGGGCGGTGCGCGTCCGTTTCCACCCGCTGAAAGAAGGGAACACAGCCGCTGCGGTCAGCATCTCCACCGACGCTGATTTCTCGCCGCAGCAGCCGGTGCCGGTCCGCGGGCTCGGGGCGCCCACGCGCGCGAAGATCACGCCCGATCCCGTCCAGTTCGAGAACCTGGAGGTGGATTCGGACCGTTGGCTCGAGGCCAGGGTGGAGAACCCGGGCGACATTCCGCTGGTGGCGCGGATCACCGGACCGAACGCGGACGAGTTTCAGCTGGACGGCGTGATGATTGAGCCGCTGAGCACGCAGGTGCTGCGCGCGCGCTTCAACGCGCGGACGCTCGGCCAAAGGAGCGCTCAGCTGGAAGTGCGGCCGTGCGAGGACTGCACGCCGGGTCGAGCCCAGCTCCTGGGCAAGTCCGTGCCGTCCGCGTTCGTGTTCGCTCCGGTGCTGATCCCTTTCGACAACATTCCGGTGCACGAGACGACGCGCGCCGCGACCAATGCGACGAACATCACCTGGCGACCGGTGCAGATCTCGCGTCTCACGACGACCGATGTGTCGTTCACCCCGATCAGCCAGCTCGCCGACCAGACCGTCAGCCCCAATCAGACCATTCCGGTGGAGGTGGAGTTCGCGGCGCGCACGGATGGGCCGAGGACCGGAATGCTGCACGTGGACTATCAATCCAACAGCCCGCGCCGCGCGGACGTCCCACTGGACGCGACAGGCGGAAGGCCGGTGCTGGCGGTCACTCCGGCGGCGCTGGACTTCGGCGAATTGCCGGTGGGCGGGAAGTTCGGGCTCAAAGTGCGGCTGAGCAACGCCGGCTCCACCGGGCAGATCCATTTTCAGGGCGTTCGCGCCGGCGGCAGCTTCGAGCATTTTGGCATCTCCCGACCCTCGCGTGGTCCGACGTCCTTCAATTGGAGCGGCGGGAGCTGGCCGACCCTGACTGCTCCGAATCTGGCCATCGATCCGGGATCTGACTATCTGGAGCTGATCGTCTACTTCCAGCCTGACGTGGCCGGAGACCTGCGCGCGACGCTGGCGTTCCAAAGCGACGACGTGGTCACGCCCGAGCGGACCATCACGCTGGCCGGTCATGCCTACCCCGCCGGGCCGTGCTCGTTGCGCATCGACCCGCCGAGCATCGACTTCGGCAACGTCCCCGCCGGGTCCATCGGCACGCTCGGCTATCGATTCGAGAACGTAGGGCAGACCGTCTGCGCGGTGCGGGACATTCACCTTTCGAATGACGGCGGCGGCGCCTTCTGGATTCCCGGCGGCGACGTCGCCGGAGGCGTGCTCTGGCCGACCAACGCGTTCACCGGTCAAGTCGCATTCCGAGCGCCCCGCGACGGCTCATACACCGGCGAGGTGATGATCACCGTCAACAACCCATCGCAACCGGTCGCCCGCATTCCGCTTGCGGCCCTGGCCCGCCCGAGCTGTCTCACCTCGGCGCCGTCCTATCTGGAATTCGGGAACAATCGATTGGACTGCCCGACCACTTCGCAGCGGGCATTCATCCGGAATCAGTGCGTCGTTCCGGTCACGGTGACTTCGATCTGGATCGGCCCGGGCACCAGCGACCAGTTCTCGTTGGTCAACCCGCCCCCCACGCCGCGCACGATTGCGCCCGGCGACGGATTCGAGGTCCAGGTGACCTATACGCAGCGCATCGTGGGCCAGCATTTGAGCCCGCTGTTCATTCAGGAGCAGGGAGAGCCCAAGCCATTCCTGGTTTCGCTTCTGGCCGAGACGGACGGAGAGGGTATCCAGAGCGATCGCTTCGTCCAGGGCGTGGCGAATCAGCTGGACGTGCTGTTCGTGATCTCGAACACCACGACGATGGCGCAGTTCCAGGATCGACTGAAGGCGGCGATCCCCGGCTGGCTCTCGATGGCGCACGACCGCGGAGTGGACTTGAACGTGGGCGCAACGTCGACCGGGCTGTTCCCGCGGGGTCCGCAGTGCGGCGGCGGCGCGCTCGGCGGCGAGGCGGGTCGCCTGTTCCCGATCGACAATTCGCGCCCGCGGATCATCTCCAGTACCCGGCCCGACGCCGCCACGCTGATCCAGCAGAACCTGGGCGTAGGCACCTGCCATAACCTGGTGCAGGGTCTGGAGGCGATGAGGGCCGCGCTGTCGCCCCCGCTGATCGATCATCAGGACGATCCGCGAACTCCCGAGCCGAACGACGGCAACCTGGGCCTGGTCCGGGCGCCGGCGCGGCTGGCGGTGGTTGCGCTCGCGGATGAAGACGATCACTCGGGATTCGATCCCATCAGCTATGTGCAGTTCATCCGATCGCTGAAGGGAGCCGAAATGGCGCAGCGCTCTTCCCTCTCCGCGATCGTGCCCACCGACACATCTTGCGTCACCGCCGGCCCACCCGGCCCGCGGTTCTCCACGGTGGCCCAGCAGACCGGTGGCACGGTGCTCTCGGTATGCGGTGCAAACTACGGCCCGGTGCTGGAGCAGATCACCACCCTGGCCGCCGGACCTCAGCGCGAATTTCGGCTCTCGTCGCGGCCGGTGAGCGAGGCGGCGATCACGGTCAAGGTGGACGATCAGGTCTGGGATCGCCCCCGGTGGTCCTACGATGCAGGGACGAACTCCGTCGTGTTCGCTCCCACCAGCGTGCCCGCACCGGGACAGCGAATTGAAGCCCGCTACCGGGCGCTGTGCTCGCAGTGACGCGCTGAAACAACTCCTCGCACCAGTCAAGGTGCTCCTGAACGCATCGATCCAAGGCGAAGCGTTCAACCGCGTGCTCGCGCGCGCGCCGCGCCAGGTTGGCCCGATACTCGGGATGCTCATTGAGCAGGTCGATGGCGCGCCCGAGGGCGGAATCATCGCCGGCATCGACCAGCAATCCATTGATGCCGTCCTGGATCAGCTCCGGTATTCCTCCCACTCTGGACGCGATCACCGGCCGCTCAGCCGCCATCGCTTCGGCGATCGTCAATCCAAACGGCTCGCCGTAGGTCGCCGGATGGACCAGCATGTCCGCCTGATCGAGCAGCTCCGGCACGTCATCGCGTAGGCCCAAGAACGAAACCCTCGATTCCAGATTCAGGGAACGTGTCATTTCCTTGAGGGCCTTCTCCTCCGGCCCGTCCCCCGCGATGAGCAGGCGCATCGTTGCGTCGCGCACCCGGGAGAAGGCGCGCAGGAGGACTCCCATGCCTTTCCATGGAACCAGGTTCGCAACCGCAAGAACCACCGCCCCGGACGTGGACCGATTTGTAGTCCGCCGGGACTTGAAGCGGTTCAAATCGATACCGTTGTAGATGGTACGCGTCTTTCGCTCGTCCATCCCAAACCAGTCAGCTTGTCGATTTCGGATGTAATTCGATACACCGGCCAGTCCGTCCAGCCTTCGGCTGATCAGCTCTTTCAGCGCTCGGCTGAGAATCGTGCGATAGGTCGACCGCTGTTCAAACGGAACATCGGCGTGAGCGACAAACAGGACGCGAGCAGGATAGGCAGCATAGGTCATCAAACAAATCGGATCGTATGCGCCAAACATGTTGACGTGTAACACGTCGTAGCTCGCCAGCGTCCGGACCGATTGCACCGGCGATGTCTTCAGGACATCCCATCTTTTCCAACCCACCTGGAGTTGTCCGAGCCTTTCTTCCAGCGCGGGGTGGATGGGAGGCAAGCCAAATAGGTCCAGCTGATGACCTCGCCGTCGAGCTTCCGCGCATAGCTGGATGATCCAGTCCTCGAAAGAGCCGAGCTTCCGGGGAGCGAGGCCTATCAAGACGCCGAGGCGGAGCGACTTCGATGGGCGCGTACCTGCAGACCTGCGGCCGGCGCTGGCGTTCATGCTTGCAGCAAACTCTAGGGGCTGTGCAGCGCGCGACAACTGATGCGGTCCAGTGAGCGTTGACGGCGTTACAGAAGTGATGCGACTCGAGAGAACGGACCGGGTGACCTTGACAGCGGCGCGCGCCGAACCTACCCCTTGCGTTGCGCGTGACTCCTCAATCGATCGCATTTCGCATCCTGGAATGGTACGGCCTGCACGGGCATCACCGCGGTCAGTGGCGAGTCCATCCTGCTCTCCGCAAGCTGGTGGGCGCCAACATCAACGCCGAGCTCGAAGTCGAGCGCCAGGGCCTGCGCTGGGTGCTCAATCCGTCGGACTACCCTCAACAGGATCTGTTTTGGTTGGGCGAAGCGGATCGCTGGGATCTGTATCACGCGCGGCGTCTGATTCAGCCGGGAGCCGTGGTACTCGATGTGGGGGCCAATTTTGGCTACTACTCGATGATGCTCGCGGTCGCCTTGCGCGGCGAGGGCGAGATCCACGCCTTCGAGCCTGCCGAAGAGACTTTCGCCAAGCTGGCCCGCCATGTCGCCATCAACCGGATCGCGTGCATTCACGCGCACCGGATGGCCCTTTCGGACGCGCCCGGAAGCGCGGCCATGCATCATCGCGACGGCAATTCAGGCGCGGCATATTTGGAGCCGGGCGAAGAAGTTCCGGTTTCGACTCTCGATCAGTTCGCCGCTGAGCATGCGTTGGGTCGAGTCGATTTCATCAAGCTCGACGTGGAAGGATTCGAGGAGCGGGTTCTCCGGGGCGGCTCCGGAGTGATTTCCCGCTTCCGCCCGACGATGCTGGTCGAGGTTCAACCGTTCACGCTGGAGCGCGCGGGCTCGTCCGTCCATCGTCTGCTGGATTTGCTGACCAGCCAAGGATACGAGCTCAAGCAAGCGTGCCGTGATCAACTGATTACACTCGAGATCCGCACCGAGCCAGGATGGGTGGTCAACGCGTTCTGCGTCCCTGCGGCGATAAAGGCCGGCGGACGTCCATCCTGATCAAATCTCGCGGCGGATCTTCTCCACCTCATCGTCGGCGAGGCCAAAAGTCGCTTGAAGCAGGTCGAGGATCTTCAGCTCCGGCACCGAGGCGTTTCCCGAGGCATTGGCGATCTTCATCGCCAACCGGAATGCCTTGAGGCGCTGCGCGTGCGTGGACAGGCCGTGCGCCATCACCGTCAGCCGCCGCGGCAGGCCCTCCGTCGCCAGCGCCGCCACCGCTTCGCTCACGAAGGCCTGTGCTCGCTCCGGCGAGACGTCGTGAAACAGCGGGTCGGCCACGAAGCTCTCCACCAGCGCCCGCGTCTCCGCCTCTTTCATTCGACCGTCCGCCGCCGAGACCAGCACCATCACCTCGGCGAAGAGCCGCTCCAGCGGCTCGCCCAATGCTTCGGCCAGTGAGCCACCCTTTTCCACCACGTCGATCAGCTGCGCCACCTCGTCTTCGGAGATTCCCAAAGCCGCCTGGAAGGTTTTCAGCAGCCCCAGCTCGGCGCGGGTGGCCCGCTTGTCGGCGAAAGCGACCGCCGCCGCGAGCCCGAAGGCGAGCATCCGGTTTTTGTGGTCCGGCAGGCGCTCGCGCAAGGAGGCGAGGATTGCCGAGAGGTCCTTGGCCGAAGCGAGCGACTTGGCCGAGCTTTCGACCAGCGCGTTCAGCTCGTCGCTGCGCGTGCCCTCGAATTCCGGCCGCTCGATCACCCGGCGCAACAGGGTCTGCATCTCGTTGTCCGAGATGTCGCCGTCGGCCATCGCCGCCAGCAGCATCATCTCCACCAGAGCGGCGTTGCGCTCCTTGCGGGCTCTTAGAGCCTGCTCTCGAGGCATTCGGTGATGCTCCTTTCGACCCGCCCCCGCTTCAGCTCAGGGTCGATCAGATGAGAAGGCCGGACGTTTCGCATCGCCGCCAGGATGCTCTGGCGGAGGTTGGGTATCTCCTCGCCCAGCTCGCCGAGCAGCCGCTTGATGCGCTTGCGCTGAAGATTCTCCTGCGAGCCGCACAAGTCGCAGGGGATGATCGGAAATCCCTTCAGCTCGGCGTAGGCGGCGATCTCAGCCTCGGGCGCGTAACAGAGCGGCCGGATCACCGTGTTGCGCCCGTCATCCGAGCGCAGCAGCGGGGGCATGGACTTGAGCGACCCGGCGAAGAACAGGTTGAGCAAGAGCGTCTCGATTAGATCGTCGCGATGGTGGCCGAGCGCGATCTTGTTGCATCCCAGCTCCACGGCGGCGTTGTACAAAACTCCACGGCGAAGCCTGGAGCACAAAGAGCACTGCGTCTTGCCCGGCTCGAGCTTCTCCAGCACGATGCTGTACGTGTCCTCGCGCAGCATGCGGTAGGAGTAGCCTTCGCGGCGCAGATAGCTCTCGATCCGCTCCCTCGGAAAGCCGGGGTGACCCTGATCCAGGTTGACCGCCAGAAGATCGAATGCAACCGGCGAGCGCCGTTTGAGCAAGCGCAGCAGGTGCAGCAGGGTGTGTGAATCCTTGCCCCCGGAAATGGCGACCAGGATCCGGTCGCCCTCGGAGATCAGTCCGAAGTCGGCGATGGCCCGACCAACGTGACCGAGCAGGCTCTTTTCCAGGCGAAGCTGTTCATCCATGACCGGAGGACATCCTATCCGCGACGGCAAGAAAACGATGCTACAGATATCACGTGATGCCGATAGGTTGTTTTTGAACATGCCCACGTATCCGCAAGGCGCCACCGATGTCACCACCTCCGAGGGCACGCGCCAAGCCGTGGAGAGGTTGAGGCAGGCGCGCGAAATGGCAGTCGACGCCGAAGCGGACGCGCTCCACGCATTCCGGCCCCGGCTGTGCTTTGTCCAGGTCGGCACGGACCGCGACGTCTTTCTCTTTGATGCAATCAGCCCCGGTGTCGAGATCGAAACGCTGTCCCCGCTCCTCGGCGACCTCGGCCGCACCAAATACTTCCATGCGGCCGGCGGCGATCTCCAATACCTTGCCGAAGCCGGGATCCGCGTCAAGGGGCTCTTCGACACCCACCGCGCCGCCACCTTGCTCGGCTGGCCGCGAGTGGGGCTGGCAGATCTCGCCCGCGAGCGGCTGGGGGTGGAGCTTCCCAAGGAGCATCAGCAGTCGGACTTTTCGATCCGCCCGCTCCCCAGCGCGGTGCGCGAGTACATTGCCGACGATGTTCGCTACCTCTGCGCCATCGGCCAGCAGGTCCGCGAGGAGTGCGTCAAGGCGGACATCCTCGAGGAGGTGGAGCTGGATTGCCAGCGGCTGGCGGACGAGGCGCTCTCGCGCCCAGAGATCGGCTCTGACTACCGGGTAAAGCTTCCCGGGCTCGGGCCAAACGACACTCGGCGGTTGCTCGGCAACGCGATCGCACAGGCCTTGCACCAGCTTCGACTGAAGTGGGCTGAAGAAGCGGACGTGCCTATGGGACGCATGCTGTCCAATGCGGCGATCTCGGCGCTGGCCACGCGGCCCCCGGAGAACCTCCGCGAGCTGGCGAAGACGCGCGGCGTCCGCGGTCCGTTCGCGCGCGAGCATGGCCAGGAGGTGCTTTCCGCCATCGGCGAGCTCGTCGCCCGATCCCGCCGAGGCGTGCTGTCCCCCGAAATGGCGGAACGCGAGCCGCGCGACAGCCGCAGGCGCAAGCGCGAAGAGGCGTTGCGCGCGTTCCGGGTGGAGAAGGCCGCCGAGCGCAAGGTGACGCCATCGGTGGTGCTGAGCAATCCGCTGATCTCGGATCTCGCGAAGGCTCCGCCCAGGGCGGTGGCGGAGCTCGCGCAGATGCCGTACCTCGGCGCGAAACGCGTGCGGCTCTACGGTCGCGAAATCGTCGAGCTGCTCGCCAGGCTGGGCTAGTCTGCCGAGAAGAAGCTGGGGCGCTCCACCTACTTTTTCAGCGCAAGCATCATTCCGTCGCGCACGGTGAGCAGCACCTTTTCCACGCGGGAGTCCTTCGCCACCTTGTCGTTGAACGCGACGATCGCACGATCGGTCTCCTGTTGAGGGTTGAGCACGCGACCGCTCCAGAGAACATTGTCGGCGACGAGCAGCCCGCCCTTCCGCAGCAAGGGCAGGACGGCGTCGTAGTACTGGGGATAGTTTTCTTTGTCTGCATCGATGAAGACCATTTCGAACGGTCCCTTGAGCGTCTTGATCGTCTCCAGGGCGGGGCCCATCCGGATCTGGATCTTCTTGCCGTGAGGGCTCTTGGCGAAGTAGCGCTTGGCCATCGCTTCCGCATTCGGATCCACATCGCAGGTGATCAGCTCGCCGTCCTCCGGCAGGCCCTCGGCAATCATCAGCGCCGAGTAGCCCGTGAACATCCCGATCTCCAGGACGCGCTTGGCGCGTGAAATCCGCACCAGCAGTCGCAGGAAGCTCCCCTCGATCCGCCCCACCTGCATCTGGGGCATGCCCATCTTCGCGTAGGTCTCCTTGCGGAGCTCCTCGAAGATTGGGGCGGGCGGTTCAGTATGCGCTTCGGCGTAGGCCTCGATCTGTTCAGGAACCAGGGTCAGTGTCATATCCGCTGCTCTTTAACACGGAGGCGCACCAGCTCACCCGGAGAGTTTCGATGGCGAACAGGCTGTGCTTTTTCATGACGGCGGAGGACGAGCAAGCCTTTCTTCGCTCCTTGCGCCGTTTCGAGCTTGAGGTCTATCCCGCTCGCGTGCCACCGGATTGGAAGGCTTTCATCGCGGGCGCAGAGACGTGGTCTCTGCTGCCGGAGGAGGCTGCGTATCTCGCCGCCGCGCAGATCGGCCCGGTGCTGGTAGACCGGATCAAACGCGGGCCGGACAAGGGAGCGTGGCGCGTGGACGAGGTTCGCTCGCCGGTGATCTACTTCGAGCGGTCCCGAACCAATTCCGACGGCGAGCTGACCTCGGGCCAGCTCTGGGCAGAGCTGAACTGGACGCCTCAGACCGGCCGCCGTCGCGCCGCGCCGGATCGCTTCCGTTCGATGGTGCTGGCAATCGAGGAGGAGCTGCGCCGCAGATATCACCGCAGCGAACCGAAGGGCTTCTTCATCGGGCCAAACGCCGCGCGCATGGTCAAGACCGGCCTGGTGCTGCGAGACTCGGAGCACAAGGGCGGCATCGTCCAGCCCTTTTAGTGGTCCGAGCATGTCTCCGCCGGCGCGGAGCCAGTGCCCTTTTTAAGGCACCTTCACGCCCGAAGCGAGCTTCACCGAAACTGGCAATTTGAATCCCTTCGCGGTGCGAAATGGTTCCAGCCGGGCGTTGAACTCCGCGCGGATCCGATCGCGCGTGGCCTTGGACTGAAGCATCAAGAACGCGCGGTTTCGAACGCCGCCCTCCGCGAAGCCGCGCCAGAGGTGGTCGGCGCTCGGTACCGCGTGCTCATACTCCAGAGTGCGAATGCGGATCTGCTGCAGTCCCGCCCCGCTCAGCACTGTGGTGAATTTTGAATCAGAGGCGAATTGGAAGAAGTCAGGTCCGGCAGGCAAGGAAGCCGGCGCGACCGCGCCACAAGCGCGGATCGCGTCGATCATCACCCCCATGATCCGCCACTGTTCTGGGAAATTCCACGCGGTGAGCGCGGCGCAACCGCGCGGCTTGAGCACGCGGGCAAAACTGGAGGCGACGCGCTCGGGTCGACCGACGTGAAGGATGCAGAAGTTCGCCACCACTGCATCGAAGCTTGCCTCGGGAAACTGGAGGTTCTCGGCGTCGCCCTTGACGAACTTGATTGTCGGGTGACGGCGACCGGCAATGGCGATCATCTGCTCCGACAAGTCGATTCCGGTGACGTTTGCGCCTCGTGCGGCAGCGCGGCCGGCGACGTATCCTGGACCTGTCGCCACGTCGAGGAGCTGAGTCCCAGCGCCCACCCACGCGGCATCCAGCAAGTCATCCACCGCGAGCGAAGTGATCGGACCGAAGACCTCTTGATACGCGTCCGTGCTGGTCGTCTCCCAGCCCTGGTGCTCGAAGGAATTGAACGCGTCGGCGTCAAACACGGCTTCGGCCATGTTGTTCTCCCAGGCCGGACTCTGGTGGAGCTCAGGTCTCCTTCGGGTCGGCTTTCAGTTGCGGCGCCTCGGTGAGGAACTTCAGCTCCGGGTGTTTCTCCTGAGCGTGTTGGAGCGCCCAGTCGTCGCGAAAGAGCACCAGCGGCAGCCCATCGCGGTCCTCAACCGTCTGTCGATTTCCCTCCCAATCAAACTTCCGTGGGTCGAAATTGCTCCCGACCACCCACCGCGCATGGCTGAAGTCCAGTCGGTCGAGGATCACGTCCGCACCGTATTCGTGATCGAGCCGATACTGCAGCACTTCCAGCTGGAGCGCGCCGACTACGCCCACTATCGGGTCCTTCATACCCATCTGGAGCTGCTGGAAGATCTGCACCGTCCCCTCCTCCGAAAGCTGCTCCAGCCCCTTCTCCATCTGCTTGCGCCTCAGGGGATCTTTGGTCCGCACGATGGCGAAGTACTCGGACGAAAACCTGGGCACGCTTTCGAACTCGAAGCGATCGTCCTCGCTGAGAGTGTCCCCGATTCGGTACTGGCCCGGGTCGAACAGTCCGACCACATCGCCCGGCCACGCGTCTTGGATCGCGGTCCGCTCGGCGGCGAGAAACTGGCTCGGCTTGGCGAGACGCACTTCCTTTCCGAGCCTGGCCAGATGCGCGCTCATTCCCTTCACGTATCGTCCGGAGACTACGCGCACGAATGCCATCCGGTCCCTATGAGCGGGATCCATGTTCGCCTGGATCTTGAAGACGAATCCGGAGAAGCGCGGATCCGTCGGCAGGCGAGCTCCGTTGCTGGTCTTGCGCGCGGCGGGCGGCGGCGCCAACTCGAGGAACGTATCGAGAAACAGTCGAACCCCGAAGTTGTTCATCGCGCTGCCGAAGAACATGGGCGTGAGCTGCCCCTGGTCGGTCTTCTGGCGGTTGAAGGCATCGCCTCCCACGTCGAGCAGCTCGATCTCCTCGCGCAAGTGAGACAGCTCGCGATCGGTGAGCGACGAGTGCACCTCTGGCGAGTTGATCGCGGCCGAGCGTTCCACCGCGGCCGATTCCCCGTGAGTCCCCTCGGACACATAGAGGTGAACCATTCCAGTGGCGCGCTCGTAGACGCCGCGGAACTCCGGCCCCATCCCGATCGGCCAGTTCATCGGGTGCGCCCGGATGCCCAGCACCTGCTCCAATTCATCCATCAGCTCCAGCGGCGCTCTGCCGTATCGGTCGAGCTTGTTGACGAAAGTGAAAATGGGAATGCCGCGCATGCGGCAGACTTCGAAAAGCTTGCGAGTCTGGGGCTCGATGCCCTTGGCCGCATCGATCAGCATCACCGCGCTGTCCGCCGCCGAGAGCGTTCGGTAGGTGTCCTCGGAAAAGTCCTGGTGTCCGGGCGTGTCCAAGAGATTCACCGCATGGTCCCGGTAGCTGAACTGCAGCACGGAGGTGGTGACCGAGATGCCGCGCTCTTTTTCCAGCTCCATCCAATCCGACGTGGCATGGCGACGGGCACGACGCGCTTTCACGCTCCCCGCCAGATGAATCGCTCCGCCGTAGAGAAGAAGCTTCTCGGTCAATGTCGTCTTGCCGGCGTCGGGATGGCTGATGATCGCGAAGGTGCGCCGGCGCGCCACCTCTCGTTCCAGCTCGGAGCTCACCGCCGTTCACCCCGTTCGTCCCGAGCGTAAGGCGAGCGCCAGCGAGCCGCCCCCCGGTCACCCCGAGCGTAAGGCGAGCACCAGCGAGCCTGGAGTCGAGGGGCCGCGTCCCGTTCACCCCGAGCGGAAGCCGAGCGCCAGCGAGCCGCCCCCCGGTCACCCCGAGCGTAAGGCGAGCGCCAGCGAGCCTGGAGTCGAGGGGCGTCCCTTTTTCTTCGGATCGCAAGAGCTGTCCCGAGTGTCTCGGGCCTTGGGGCGACCCCTCGACTTCGCTTCGCTACGCTCGGGGCGAGCGCGGGCGGGGCGACCCCTCGACTTCGCTTCGCTACGCTCGGGGCAAGCGGGATATCGAGAATCATGCCGGTTGGTTCAGCTGCTGGCTGAGGTGTACCTTCGGATCGACCGCAGCCACATCAGCCGAGCCAGCGCGGCGAAGAGGATGGACCCGGCGATCGCGGTAATCAGCGTGGTGGAGGTCAGCTTTCCCAGCATTGCTTGCGCGGGATAAGTGGTCATCAATGCCAGTGGGATCACGAAGGTCAATATCACGTGCAAGATTCCCCGGAACACCGACGAAGGCCAGCGTGCCGCGTCGAAGATGGAGCTAAAAAAATACGTGAGATTGTCCACGCGCACCACATAGAACGCGGCCGTCACCGTCAAGATCCACAGCGAGTAGAGCAGCAGGGTGGAGCTCAACAGCAGCACCGCGGAGGCGAGCAGCCCCGGGATCGACGGAGGGCGGCCGAGGAGGTGAAAGGCGTAGACGAAGACCGCCAGGCCCGTGAACACGTTCATTGCCCGCCAGGGTTGAAACCGAGCCGTGGAGACAAGGAACTGAGCATCGGCCGGCTTGAGCAGAACGAAGTCCAAGGTTCCGTTGCGGATGTGGTCAACCACGGCGGTCAAGCTGGGATTGATCGCCCCTTCCAAGATTCCCTGCAGCAGGGCGAACCACCCCGCCACCACCAGCGCCTCGGGAAACGTCCACCCCGCGACCTCGGTCCGGGTGTGGAAGATCACGAACAGCGGCACCAGCGCAGTGACCGCCCAGAACGCTTCGATCGGCCCGTCGATGAAGAAGTCGTACCGGTACTGCAGCGACAAAAGAGCGGAGGCGCGCAGCTGCACTCCGAGGAGTCGAGCATAGCGAAGCAAATCAGCCTCCGTACGCCGCGAACCGCTTCAGACCCCCGCGCCACAGCGCGTTGGTGAGCGCGAGCAGCCCCACCACGAAGCCCCACTGCCGCAGCAGCATCCACAACGCAGTCGATCGCCCGAGCGCAGCAGTCATCAGCTCGACGGGAAACCCGATCTGGTAGCGGAACGGCAGCCAGTCCAGCGCGCTCCTCGCCCAATGCGGAAACAATTCGATCGGAATCAGGTATCCGCTGAAGACGAAGAATACCGCCAGCCAGAGGTCCATCAGCTTGAGGCTGCTTTCCATGTACAGCGCCAGGCACCCGATCGCCAGGTTGACCAGAAACGTGATCAGCCAGGCTCCGAGCATCGCCGCGCACCAGATCAGCCAGATCGCCGGATCGCGACTGAGCTGACGGGACCCGACCGCGAGCAACGCGATCACCGCGACCGGCCCTGCGACGATGAGCCGCATCGGCAGCGCGGCCAAATTCTCCGTCGCGTAGGTCCAGAGCGGGTGAATGGGTCGAAGCAGCTTCAACGCCAGCGTGCCCTGGCGGACCTCGTAATTCATCTCCCAGGAAACCCACGCGCCGGTGAGCTGGCGCACGATGAAGGTGGAGAGAAAGTAGGCCACGAACTCCGACTCGCCGAAGCGGCCGATTGGCCCGCCCTGCGCCACCGCCGACCACAGCGCGAGCATGATCAGCGGCATGGTCGTGGAAAGCACCCATACCAGCAGCTCCGCGCGATAGGCGACCGCCTCCAGGAACCCGACCTTAAAAAGCGCCGGCAATGCTCGAACGGTGTTGCGCAGGCTCATGCCGCTCCCGCGTGCGCTCGCTCGGTCTCGGCGGCCGCGCGGCTCCTCGAGAACAGCTCGCTCATCACCTCCTCGAGGGGAGGATTCTCCACGGTCAGATCCTTCACCGGCAGCGTCGCCAGCGCGCGGCTCACCGTGGCGTTCACCGCTTGCTGGTGTACCTGCAGGACGGCGGCCCCCGCGTCGAGCGACACCAGCTTGCCCAGCGAGGCCAGCGCGCTGCGCTCCACGGGCTGATTCAGGTGGAGCACCACCCTCTTCTCCGGACGAATCCGAACCACCAGCTCTTCCAGTGGGCCGTCGTAGGACAGTTGCCCCTTGTCGATCACGATCACGCGAGGACAGAGGGCAGCCACGTCGTCCATATAGTGGCTGGTGAGCATCAGCGTGGCGTCGTATCGCTCGTTGTACTCCTTGATGAAGGTGCGGATGATCGCCTGCATCGAGACATCCAGGCCGATCGTCGGCTCGTCGAGGAACAACACGCTGGGCCGATGGATCAGCGCGGCGGCGAGCTCACACTTCATCCGCTCACCGAGCGAAAGCTGACGCGTCTGCTTGCCGAGCAGGTCCGAGAGGTCGAGCAGCTCGACCAGCTCCTTGAGCGTCGCCTGATACTGATCGCGCGGCACGTCATAGATGGCTCGGTTCATCTCGAAGGTTTCGGCCGGCGGCAAATCCCAGAGAAGCTGCTGCTTTTGACCCATTACCAGCATGATCTTCTTCAGGAACGCGTCCTCGCGTCGCTTGGGGATGTGGCCGTCCACCACCACCTGCCCCTCGCTGGGGTGGAGAAGACCGGAAAGGACCTTCAGGGTGGTGGTCTTGCCGGCGCCATTCGGCCCAAGAAAACCGACGCGCTCCCCCTTCTGGATCTCGAAAGAGATGCCGTCCACCGCCTTGACCGTGGTGTAGCTGCGATGAATGAGCGAGCGCAGCGCAGCCTTCAGCCCTGGCGGCCGCTTGTGCACCCGATAGTGCTTGCGAAGGCCTATGACCGAGATCATCCGTGGAAGGATGCACTTAACCCGAATGCGCAGGCAATGCGACCCCACTTCCGCGTGCGCCTCAACGCGGATCTTCACAGATCACAGAGGCACATCTCGCAGTCGCCGTCGTCCCACGTGGTGTCGCAGTAGCTGGTCTCCGCGTTGACGTCGAGATATTCGTCGCCGAAATCCTCCCGCCGGTCGGCGTCTCGATGCAGCGGCACGGGGGACCGGTGCCAATCCTCGGAGCACTTCAACTTGATTCTTCCAGAGATGGCAGCGCTGGCGTACCGGATTCCCGCCGCATCGCGAAAGGTCTCCAGCGTCGGCGCTTCCCACGCCGCCTCGAACAACGCGGGCGGATTCCCGGTCCGCGCAAAGCAATCCAACGTGAACTGGCGGCCTTGCCCTTTCTGCGTTCCCCACCTCGCCTCGCCTTCGGCGTGCCTTTTGGCCAAAGCCACTGCCTGGGTCGCGAGCGCTTGATCGTCGTCGTCCGCCCCGCTGCTGCGCCGCAGGGGGCTGCTGACCTGAGCGGCGAAAAGCTGGTTCGTCACGTCCGGCGGCGGGCGGCCGGCCCAATGCAGCACGAACCTCCACTCGTGCAGCCCGTGGCACCATTCCTGGGAATCGATCTTCACCCGCTCGTCGATCAAGTACTGCGTCGGATTGACCTGCACGATCCGGTCCTCGGGGCCGCTCACGTAGTGGTAGGCGCCCGTGGTGACCGAGCCGTTGCGCGCCCCGACCTTGGGAGGCACGTGCACCGTCGCCCATCGCTCATAGGTGCTGCCGTCGACGCGCCGGATCACCATCAGGTACTGGATGTTCATCCAGTATCTCGACCTGTTCTGGAACTGAATCGAGCTGACCCACTCGCGCTCGGGCGTAAGCTCCCGCTCGACCGCGCGCGGCGACGCCTCCGGTTCCCTCTCGGCGCGGCTGGATTTGCAGCCCAGCACGGGGAGCAGCGCGAGCACGGAAAGGAGAGCGATCTTCATTCTGGACTTATCCACCCGTCTGCCTGCTTGGCATTCAGATTAGAGACGCAGCAGCGCGGATGTGACGGCTTCAAGACCCGCATGCGAGCCTGAAGTCGAATGCTCGGCCTGGGTCCCGCAGGACACGGGAATCGCTCTCGAGCGGGCGCCCGTTGTATAGCTCTCGGCTGCGATGAATGGCCTCGAACAAGACCTCGCCCGCTGGATGCCCCGGCTGATCGGCGCCTGGCGGAGTCTGGGTCGCCATCCGGGCGGACCACGCGATGCGCTCGCGCCCGCCGAGCTGCGAACGGCGGCTGCCGGCGTGCGGCGGCTCTCGGCGGGTCTGACGCGGGATCGCACGCTCGCGGGCGCGGCATACATGGATGATCCGCAGTTGCTCGGGGCGTATCTGCTGTTCTACTGGCCCATCTCTTACGCGCAAGGCAGGCAGGTGCTTGGAGAGCTGGACCATCGCGCGAGGAGCGCGCTCGACCTGGGGAGCGGGCCGGCTCCGCTGGCATTCGCCGCGCTGGATGCGGGCGCCGCGGAGGCAATCGCTGCGGACCGGAGCAGGCGCGCCCTGGCGCTGGCGCGCGCGCTGGCAGGCGACGCCGGCGAGGGGTTGGCCACCCGCGAATGGAGTCCCGGCACACGGGGCGCAGCCCTGGATGCGCGGCTCTGCGCGCCAGAGCGTCGCTTCGACGTGATCGCCTTCGGCCACCTGCTCAACGAGCTGTTCGGCGCTGGAGAGGCTGCGCTGGCGCGCCGAGCGGCATTGGTGGAGGAAGCGCTCGGGCGATTGCGTCCAGACGGAAGCGTGGTGATCATCGAGCCCGCGCTGCGCGAAACCTCGCGCGCCTTGCTGCAGCTGCGCGACGTGCTCGTCGCGCGCGGTTATGCGGTGCGCGCACCGTGTTTCTACCGGGGAAACTGTCCCGCGCTGCTCAAGCAGTCCGATTGGTGCCACGCCGAGCGCGTTTGGCGGCGGCCTCCGCTGGTCGAGGCGATCGCCCGCGCGGCGGGGTTGCACCGCGAATCCCTGAAGATGAGCTACCTGGTGCTGGCTCCACGCGGTGAAGCCTGGAGCGATCCCCCGCCGGGGAGAGTCTTCCGCATCGTCTCCGAGCCGCTGCAAGGGAAAGGGCGCCAGCGATTCATCGGCTGCGGTCCCGAAGGCCGCCTGGGCCTGGCGCTGCAGGACAAGCACCGCACCGGCGGCAACGAGTCTTTCTTCGGATTGCAGCGCGGGGATGTGGCGCGCATCTCCGAAGCCGAGCCGCGGGGCGACGGACTGTCTCTGGGCGCGGCATCGCAAGTATCGGTGATCGCCACGGCCGGCCAGCCAGTGCCGCGGTCGCGCACTCCTGAAATCAATTCCCGCTGAGCCGCAATGCCCAACGACCGACGATAGGGTACGCGGCCCACTCGCCGCGGCCAGCTCTGATGCCGTAAACGATCGCCAGCACGATCATCAGTATCCAGATGGTGGCCATCCCGCACCAGAGCACGAAGAAAGATCCCATGAACGCGGGCGGCGGCGGTCCTCTGCCGTCACCGGCGGGGAGGCTGCCGATGGCAAACACGAAGAAAAGGCCCATCAACGCCGCAAAGACCACGATGTACGCGAGGTGAAGGAGCAAGACCTGGAGCGCGTGAAATCGCACGAAGCGCGACTCCCTTTTGATCAGGAGAATCACCAGCGGAGCGATGAACCAGCTCACCACCTGGAGCACGTGCGCCAGCATGGCCAGCATTTTCTCGTCCGAGCTCGGTTCGGGCAGCGACTCCGTCGGTTCCATCACCCCTCCTCGATCACCGGCAGCGGCCGGCGGCGATCCGTCGGTCGTGCGCGACGCCCGTCGCCCCGCGAATCACGCGCTCCGCCCACCACTCGGGCGGCGCCGCGCTCGCGCGCTTCATTCACAGCGTGTTCGCCAGCTCCTCGTAGAGATAGATGGCGCTCTTCACCGCCTTCTCCCAGTCGCCGAGGTGCAGGCTTTCATTCTCCGAGTGAGCATTGGTGTACGGGTCCTCGACCCCGATCAACAGCGCGGGAACGCCGCCCAGCTCCTTGGCGAACGGCTCGACGAATGGAATCGAGCCGCCGCACCCGATCGCGATCGCCTCCTTGCCATAGCCTTTCTGGAGCGCGCGGAACGCCGCCTGGAACGCCTTGTGCGACGAATCGGTGTACCACCAGCTCGCGGTCTGGTCCGCGTTGATGGTCACCTCCAGGCCCCACGGCACCGCCTTCTTCAGCGCAGTGATCAGCTTCTGCTGCACGTCCTTGGGATCGAGATCCGGAACGATGCGGATGCCGACGCGCGCCCACGCGGAGTCACAGATGATGTTGCGCGCGTCCTTCCGCGTGCTGGCCTGGATGGCGTTGATGGCGATGGACGGCTGCCGCCAGTTCGTCTCCCAGGGATGACGCCCGCCCAGGATTTGCACGCTGGGAAGCATGCCCGCCTGCTTCCGGAAATGCGCCTCGTCGCCCGGCAAGGACTCGATGCTCTTGCGCTCGGCTTGGGTCAGCGGCTTGACCTTGTCCGCGATTCCGGGGATGGCCACCGTCCCATCCGGGTTGGTGAGCGAAGCCAGCATGCGGCAAAGCCCCATCACCGGATCCGGAACAGGACCGCCCCACATTCCCGAGTGCACCGACTGCTTGAGCCCACGGACCTCGACGTCGCAGGTCACCAGCCCTCTGAGCGCGGTGGTGATCGAGGGCAGGCCCGTCTCGAAGTTCCCCGTGTCGGTCAGCACAATCGCATCCGCCTTCACCAGCTTGGCGTGCTTCTTGAGGAAGGCGCTCAGGTGGCCGGATCCGATCTCCTCTTCTCCCTCGATGATCACCTTCACGTTGAGCGGCAAGGCGCCGGCGCCTTTGAGATAGGCATCGACGGCGGAGGTATGGACCACTGCCCCGGCCTTGTCGTCGGCGGCGCCCCGAGCATAGAGCCGGCCACCTCTTTCCGTCGGCTCGAAGGGAGGGCTGCTCCACGTCTCCGCATCGCCCGCGGGCTGAACGTCGTGATGCGCATAGAGCAGGATGGTGGGCTTGCCGGGCGAGCGTAGGATCTCGCCGTAGACGTAGGGATGCGCCCCGTCGACCTCCAGCAGCTGCACGTTTTCGAAGCCGCGCTTCTTGAGCAGCTGCGCGGTGGCCTCGGCGCTGGCGCGGACCTGCTTCGGATCGAAACCGGGGAAGGAGACGCTGGGGATCCGCACCAGGGTCTTCAAATCCTCGAGATAGGCGTTTTTCTGCTCGGCGAATCGTCGGAGTGCTTTTTCGGTAGACATGGCGGCCAAGGCATACCTCGACGATTGATCGCGATCCAGAGCTTCGGCTTCCCCGCTTGATTTGGATCACTTTGACTTCAAGTTGGTCAATCGCTTGGGTTAATAAGACGGCAGAGCGGAGAAGAGCTTGACCACGGACGCCCCATCAGGCCGGAAGAAGATCAAGGAAATGGAGGTGATGGTCGCGGAGGTGATCACCGAGACTCCGGACACCACCACGCTCGTCCTCTTCACCGGCAACGATCGGCTCGAATACAAGGCCGGTCATTTTCTTACCATCGACCCGCACCAGTTCTTCGCGCTGGAGCGCTTCACCGCCTATCTCGAGGACCAGAAGGCAAAGAAGGAGCCGCCGCGGGCGTACTCGCTGACCTCCGCACCGCACGAAAAGTACATCGCGATCACCATCAAGGAGGAGCAATACGTCTCGGGCCTGACCCGCTACCCGCCGCTGATTTCACCGCTGCTGGTGCGCCGCACGCCGCAGGGGACGCGAATGGTCATCACCGGCTTCACCGGCCCGTACGTCCTGCCCGATGACGTCGAGCAACGGACGGATCACCTGGTGCATGTGGTGGCGGGGTCGGGCTCGGTGCCGAACTTCGCCATGGTCAAGGACAACTTGAAGACCGGATCGAAGCTGCGGCACACGTTCATCTACTCCAACAAAACCTGGGACGACATCTGTTTCCGCGAGGGCCTTCGGGAGCTGGAAAAGCAGCACCCCGACCGATTGAAGGTGGTTCACACCCTCACGCGCGAAGCGAATCCTGCGGTCTTCGGGCCCGGAGTGCGGCAGGGACGGGTGTCCCTCGGATTGCTCAAAGACCTCATTCCCGACCCGGATTCCTGCATCGCTTACGTGTGCGGCCCGGCGATCAACCCATGGGACCGCAAGCTGGCCAGGGAACGCGGGGTGGCTCCCGCGCCGCGCTTCCTGGAAACGGCGATCGATCACCTGTCGCAGCTCGGCGTGTCGAAAGATCGGATCAAGCACGAATCCTACGGTTGATGCCGAGCTCGCGGGTCACTTTCGGTGCGACGCCGGTCGCCTCCAGGAGGGATTCGAGCTTCTCGCGGGCGCTGCGATTTTCCCGATGCACGCGGCGACCCAGAATCAGCTCGTTCTTCAGCGAGTGCTCCCACCCCGTCAGCTCGGTGACGGTCACCTGGTAACCGAGGCTCTCCAGCGCGAGCGCGCGAATCACGTTGGTCAGGTGCGAGCCGAATTCGCGGCGGTGCCACGCGTGCTCGAAGAGCGCGTCGATCGGAGCTGCCGCAGCAGTGCCCCGGTGCTTGAGCTGCTCCGCCACCTCGGCCTGGCAGCAGGGAACGAGCGCCACGTGGTCGGCGTTGTGCCGAATGGCCGCGATGATCGCGTCATCGGTAGCCGTGTCGCAGGCGTGAAGGGCGGTCAACAAGTGGACGCGCTCCGGAAGCCGCGCCTGGCTCAGCTCGGCGGTCTCGAACGCCATGCGATCGAATCCCAGCTTGCGAGCCCGCTCGCGCGCGCGTTCGGTCAGCTCGGGCCGACTGTCCACGGACCACAGCTGCCCTTTCTCGGCGCCCTTGAGAAACAGCTCGTAGAGAATGAAGCCCAGGTACGCATTGCCGCTGCCGGCATCGACGATCGCCGGTGAGCCATACCTCTGCCAGATTTCCTCCAGCGCGGGCGTCAGCAGGCGGACCAGGTGATTGACCTGTTTGAGCTTGCGCAGCGCGTCCGCGTTGAGCTCGCCGTCTCGAGTCAGCAGGTGCAGCTCACGCAGGAGCTCCGGGGACTGCTCCGGCAGAAGCTCGCGATGGACGTCGGAAGCCTTGACCTTCCTTCTCAGACCGGAACTACCTCGCTGACCTGGGGGATGGTTTCGCGAAGCCGCTGCTCGATTCCCATCTTGAGCGTCATCAGCGAGGAGGGACAGCCGCTGCACGAGCCGCGCATGTGCAGGTAGACGACCCCGTTCTCGAAACGATCCAGCATGATGTCGCCCCCATCGTTCATCACCGCGGGCCGGATCTCCGCGTCGAGGATTTCCCGAATCTGTCGCTCAACCTCGCTCTCGCCCTCCACCGGCCGGGTGGCGACCGCTTCGGCGATCACCGCCGGCTGGTTGGACGAAAGGTGCTCCTCCAGCGTTTGCGTCACCGCCTCGTTCAGCGCGTCCCACTCTCCGGCTTCCCCCTTGGTGACAGTGACGAAGGAGTTGCCGATCATCACCCCCGCCACTCCTTCGATCGCAAACAGCTTCTCCGCCAGCGGCGACTTGCCGCGCGTGGCCTCGAGGCCGGTGAAGTTCACGGCGCCGGAGGGGATGAGGGGGCGGTCCACGACGTACTTCAAGCTGCTCGGGTTAGGCGTCCACTCCAGCTGGATATTGACTCGCGTCGGTCCATGCATGGCCCTAGCTGTAAGGCGGACGGGCGGAAATAGCAATCCGCCGTGCTTCTGTCAGGGGGCCAGCTCCATCTCCAGATCGAGGGACACCACCTCTGCCTCGCCGGCGGGAGAATCCGGCGAGCCGGCAGGCAGCGAGATGGTTGCCGCATGCTTTCGCTGTCCGGGCAAGAGCTCGTTCGCTTCGCGCAGATGCGCCACCAGTTGGCGCGACGCCAGCTCGACGATCTGGAACGCAAAGCGGTTCCCCGAGTTGAAGAGCGACTCGAAATCCTGACGGGCGAGGCGGAGCAAGCGGGCCGGGCCGGTGGTCACACAGCTCGCGGAACGGCGGCCGTGGTCGATCACGGCGATCAAACCGACCATCGATCCCGGCTTGAGCGTGGCCAGCGTCTGCCCGTTTCGGCCCACGCTGACTTCCCCGTCCACCAGGAAGTAGGCGGAGTCGCCTTCCTCGCCCTCGCCGAAGATCGCCTGCACCGAGTCGGTTTGCACCGGCCAAAGCTTCTGCGAAAGAGCGAGCTTGACGACCTTTGGCAAAGCGCGGAACGGCGCAAACTCCTCCAGGTCGGCGGCGCTGGCTCGGCGCGCCGACGACGCTGCCCAGGTCGGGCCGACACCGCGCTGGCTCGACGGGACGATCCGATCCGAGGTTGCCCTCAGGCGAGCGCAGAGCTCTCGACAGAGCTGGCGCAGGATCTTGAAGGCCAGCGGGTGGAAGGCCTCGCGCAGGACGCGAAAGTCGGCGCCGACGATCTGATGAGCCGGGCCCGCCTGCATCACCACGGCCGTGCCGGAGCGGGGCCCCTCGTCGATCAGCGCCATCTCGCCCACCGTCTCGCCCTCGCGGGCCATCGCGATCAGCGCCGACCGCTTCCCGCCGGGCGGCGTCGCCGAGATCGAAACCTCCGCGCCCGTCCCCAGTACCCACATCGCATCTCCGCGAGTCTTTTCTCTGAAGAGCACCTGCCCCGGCTCCAATGCCACCGGACGGAGCAGCTTGAGCAACTCGGGAGCCTCGCCGGGCTCGATCAGCGAGAAGACCGGGATTGATCTCAGCGACTGCTCCACCGACGCTCCTCCTCGATGCTGCCGCCACGAGCGCTGCGCACCCTCGCAGCGCAGGTGCACGCGGGCAGCCGAAGCCAGCGGACGGAAACGCTGCACTCCGCAAACCCACGTTATACCCTTACCCCAGGCCGATTCGCGCATGTCCGACCCGCTCCCTCTGCAATTTAGAGTTCACCGGTCCATCTCGGAGATACCGCAGGAGGCCTGGGATTCCCTCCTCGACGACGGCGCCACGCCTTTTCTGGAATGGAGCTGGTTGGATGCGCTGGAGCAGAGCGGGAGCGTCGCGCCCAGGACGGGATGGCATCCCCGCCACGCCACTCTCTGGCAAGGCTCGAAGCTGGTGGCGGCCGCCCCCGCCTATTTGAAGGATCATTCCCACGGCGAGTTCGTCTTCGATTGGTCCTGGGCGACAGCGGCCGAGCGGGTGGGGCTGCGCTACTACCCCAAGCTCGCCGTCTGCGTGCCGATGACGCCGGCCACCGGCAGGCGAATGCTGGTGGCGCGCGGCGAGGATCGCGCCAGCCGCGAGCGGCAGTTGATTTCCGCCATCCAGCAGTACGCCCGTTCGCAGGACCTCTCCTCGGTGCACGTGCTGTTTCCGACGGAGCAGGAGATCCCCAACCTCGAAGCAGCCGGCCTGTGCATCCGCCTGGGCGTCCAGTACCACTGGATGAACGAGGGGTACGCATCCTTCGAGGACTTCCTGGCGCGGTTCAACGCCAAGCGGCGCCACCAGCTGCGGCGAGAGCGCCGGGCTCTCCTCGAACAGAAAATCCAGGTTCGCACGGTGCGGGGGGACGAGCTGGCAGGCGCGGATCCCCGGGAGATCTTCCGGCTCTACTGCTCTACCGTGGACAAATACCCTTGGGGGCAGCGGCAGCTCGTCCCGGCGTTCTTCGAGCGCGCGCTCAAGCAGTTCCGCCATCGCGTCGAGTTGGTGGAGGCGCGCCGCGAAGGTCGGCTGGTCGCCGGTGCCTTCAATCTGGCGTCCGCGGACGTGCTGTACGGCCGGTACTGGGGCTGTCTCGAGGACCATCCATTCCTGCACTTCAACGTCTGCCTGTATCATTCGATCGACGAGTGCATCGGGCGAGGGCGACGGCGCTTCGAGCCGGGGGCGGGAGGCGAGCACAAGCTGGTGCGCGGGTTCGAGCCGAGGCTGACCTACAGCGCGCACTGGATTCTTGAGCCCTCGCTCGACCGGGCGGTGAGGGCATTTCTGGTGCACGAGCGGGCGGCCATCGAGCGCGGGTTGCCGAGCTGGCGTGCGGAGACTGGATTCAAGTCGCCTTGACCGGGCGAGACGATTTATTTTGAGGGCAGAAGATGGCCAAGAAGGTTGACCCCGATTCCGAGGTTCTGACCGAGAGCCGAACGGAGAAGAAGCTCAAGAAGCCGCCCCTCTACCGGGTTCTGCTGCACAATGACAACTATACGACTCGGGACTTCGTAGTAGCAGTGCTCAAGGAGGTCTTTCACAAGTCGGAGCCGGAAGCGATCCAGATTATGCTGCACGTCCACAACAACGGGGTCGGCGTGGCGGGTGTCTATACTTTCGAAGTGGCGGAGACCAAGATCAAGACTGTAGAGAAGCTTGCGCGGGAGAACGAATTCCCGTTAAGGCTGTCGCTGGAGCCGGAGGAGAGTTGATGTGGCCACGCCGTTGATCGCCAAAGAGCTGCAGGCGAGCTTCCGGCTCGCCCTGGCGGAAGCCAAGCGGATGCGGCACGAGTACCTCACCCTCGAGCACCTGCTTCTCGCTCTGCTGAAGGACACCAAGACTCGCCAGGTGCTGACGGCGTGCGGGGCCAACATCCGGCGGCTGCAGAAGCGCCTCGAGGAATTTCTCGAACGGACGGTCGAGCGCCTCCCGGTGGGCGTCGAGGCGGACCCGCAGCAGACGATCGGCGTGGAGCGCGTGCTGCAGCGCGCCGCCATTCACGCCTTGTCTGCCGAGCAGAAGATCATCGACGGCGGCGACGTGCTGGTGGCCATCTTCCGCGAGGACGAATCGCACGCGCTCTACCTGCTGCAGCAGGAAGGGGTCACCCGGCTGGACGTGCTCAACTTCGTTTCGCACGGCGTTCCCAAAGAAGGCGGCCGAAGCGGCGAAGGCGACGAGGAAGAGGGCGGCCCGCTGGGAGATCCGCTGGAGGCTTTTTCGACCAATCTGAACGTGGAGGCGAGCGAAGGGCGAATCGATCCCTTGATCGGCCGCGTCCTGGAGCTGGAGCGCACCGTGCAGGTGCTCTGCCGGCGGCGCAAGAACAATCCGCTCTACGTGGGCGAGACGGGCGTGGGCAAGACGGCGATGGCGGAAGGGTTGGCGCTCCGGATCCACGAGCAAAAAGTGCCCGATGCGCTGAAGGACGCGACCATCTTCTCGCTGGACATGGGGGCTCTGCTCGCGGGAACCAAGTTCCGGGGGCAGTTCGAGGAACGGCTGAAGGGCGTGCTGCGAGCATTGCTGAAGCATCCCAATGCCATCCTCTTCATCGACGAGATTCACACCATCGTGGGCGCAGGTGCCACCAACAGCGGCTCGATGGATGCTTCCAACTTGCTCAAACCGGCGCTGGCCTCCGGCAAGCTGCGCTGCATCGGCTCGACGACCTATCACGACTTCAAGAGCGCCTTCGAGCGCGACCGGGCTCTGTCTCGGCGATTCCAGAAGATCGAGATCAGCGAGCCGTCCGTCGAGGAGACGGTGCAGATCCTCGAGGGGCTCAAGCCGCGCTACGAGGAACACCACCAGGTCACCTACGAGCCCGAGGCAATCCGGGCTGCCGCCGAGCTTTCCGCCAAGCACATCAACGAGAAGTTCCTGCCGGACAAGGCGATCGACGTGCTGGACGAGGCGGGCGCGGTGGACCGCCTGCGGCCGCCGGACCAGCGCAAGATGAAGGTGGATGCGCACGACGTGGAAGTGGTGATCAGCAAGATGGCGAAGATCCCGCAGAAGACGGTCTCCGCCTCCGACCGCGAGCACCTGCAGCGCCTCGAATCCGAGTTGAGGGCGGTGATCTTCGGGCAGGATCGCGCTATTCACGAGCTGACGGCGGCGATCAAGCTCTCCCGCTCCGGGCTCCGGACTACCGAGAAGCCCATCGGCTCATTCCTCTTCTCCGGGCCCACCGGCGTGGGGAAGACCGAGCTGGCCAAGCAACTGGCGCGGGTGCTGGGCGTCGAGTTCCTCCGCTTCGACATGAGCGAGTACTCGGAAAAGCATACCGTCTCTCGTTTGATCGGCGCGCCGCCCGGCTACGTGGGATTCGAACAAGGCGGGCTGCTGACCGATGCGGTGCGGAAAAATCCCTATGCGGTGGTGGTGCTGGACGAAATCGAGAAGGCACACCCGGACTTGTTCAACATCCTGCTCCAGGTGATGGACCACGCCACGCTCACCGATAACAACGGCCGCAAGGCGGACTTCAGGAACGTGGTGCTGATCTTGACCACCAACGCGGGCGCCCGGGAGATGGTGGACAAGGTGATCGGCTTTGGGGACACCGTGCTGAGCGTGGACGAAAGCCGTGCCAAGCGGGCGATCGAGCGCACCTTCACGCCCGAGTTCCGCAATCGGCTCGACGCCTGGATCACCTTCGGCGGACTGAATCGCGAGGTGATTCTCAAGGTGGTGGACAAGGAAATCGGCCTGCTCCAAAAGCAGCTCGACGAGAAGCGGGTTCAGCTGGTGTTGTCGCCCGAGGCGAGGGTCTGGCTCGCTGACCACGGGTACGATCCGGCTTTCGGAGCTCGACCCATGGCGCGCTTGGTCGATACGACGATCAAGAAGGCGATGGCGGAAGCGCTGCTGTTTGGCGATCTCCGCGACGGCGGCACCGCTCACGTGGAGTTGGGTGGCGAAGGGCTCTCGCTGCGTTTCGACAAGCCTACCGTTCAGCCCGAGCGTAGCGCTGAAACCGCGTAGTCGAGGGCGATCACCTGCGACCCCTGCCGTTCAGCCCGAGCGTAGCGCTGAAAGCGCGTAGTCGAGGGCGAACATTGGCGGCCCCTCGACTCCGCTTCCCGGTCTGCCCGAGCGTAGCGCTGAAAGCGCGTAGTCGAGGGCGAACATTGGCGGCCCCTCGACTCCGCTTCGCTACGCTCGGGGCGAGCGGGGTTCAGGACTTTTTCCGGGCGGCCTCGTCCTCGCGCAGCTCCGCTTCGATGTCCACCGGCGCCGCGCCCACGGCGTGATATCCGCCGTCCACATGCACCATCTCGCCGGTGGTGGCGGGAAAATAATCGGACAGCAGAGCGCAGGCTGATCGCGCGACGACGCCATGGTGATCCTTGGCGGCCCAACCGAGAGGGGCTTGCATGCCCCAAATTTTCTCCAGCGTCCTGAATCCGGGGATGCTCTTGGCGGCGATCGTCGCCAGCGGACCGGCTGCGAGCGCGTTGACCCGGATCTTCTTCGGCCCCAGGTCGCGCGCCAGATACCGCACCGTGGCTTCCAGGCCCGCCTTGCACACGCCCATCCAGTCGTAGGTCGGCCAGGCCACCCGGTTGTCGAAGTCGAGCGTGAGGATCGCCCCGCCCTCCGGCATCAGCGGGATCATCGCCACCGCCAGCTCCTTGAGGCTGAAGGTGGAGACCCGAAAGGCCGTCTGCACGCTCTCCCACGGCGTGTTGAGGAAGTTTCCGCCCAGCGCGTCTTCCGGCGCGAAGGCGATCGCGTGGAGCGCCCCGTGCAGCGTGCCCCATTTTTTCTGCAGCGTCCTGCTCAAAGCCGTGAAGTGCGCCGAGTTGTTGACGTCCAGCTCGAGTACTTCGGGCGTCGGGTCGAGCCGCTTGGCGCTGCGCTCGGTCAAAGAGAGGCCGCGGCCGAAGCCGGTGAGGATGATTTCCGCGCCTTCCTTCTGCGCCAGCTCGGCCACGCCGTAGGCGATCGACTGCGGCGTGAGCACCCCGGTGATGAGCAACCGCTTACCCTCGAGCAGCATGAACCTGCCTCCCGAAAATCCTCTCCGCAAGGCGCTTTATCACCACTTTAGACCATCGTACGGGTGAACCGCCCGCCAGCCGAAAGTTTAACGTCGGGTCATGGAATGAGCGTAAACCGCCGCATCCCCAGCGGGCGATAGAGCTCAAAGTCTCGTCGGTCCACGGTGAAGATCCGCCGAAGCTTCTCCCGCTCGGCCACACGCACCAGCGCGGCGTCCGCGAAGTCCATCGGCAGGTCCCGGTACTTCAGCATCAAGACCTTCATCCGCGACGCGTCGGCAGCCTCGAGCGGAAGCAAGCTCACCAGCTCACCCTCGATCATCTCCCAGAGTGCATTTTGAGCCTTCCAGGAGAATGCCAGCAGGTACATCGCCTCGGTCACAACCGGCCATACGGTGGCCAGAGGTTCACGAATGCTGCGCAGCGCGTCCCTGCAGCTTTCGTGGTTGCTGTCATCCGCATGAAGGAGCGCAACCAGCGGACCCGTGTCGACAAGGATCAACCTGCACGGCCTCGCGCCTGCCGCAGGAGTTGCTTGAATCGCTCCCCGCTTCGCGTCGACAAATCTCTGGGACCTCCGCGAGCGCATCCGATCAGATGAGCCAGCGCATCGAACGGGCGCCGCGAGGAGGTGGAGCTGGCTTCCCGTTCGAAAAGCGCGTCCAGCGCTTCCCGGATCACGGCCGATTTCGTCTTTCCTCGGGCCCTGGCAATCTGACGGACCAGACGTTCAGATTTCGCGTTCAAGCGGATGGTGACGACCATGGACCTCGGCTCCAGCGGTGTATTACAACTTTGTATTACGATGCGGGCCGCCGCGCAAATCCGACACCTCCCTCTGCTCGGCACCGCGGAAGCCCCAAGTGTCGAGCAGTCTGCTCTTCCGGGCTGAAGAGCACCCAAGCTCACGGAAAGCGTTTCATCCGGATGGCCATTAAGTAAAACCAAATCATGGCAAACATTCAGGATTCGTATCTGTCGGGCAGCAACATTGACTTCATCGAGGGGCTCTATGCGCGGTTTCTGGAGGACCCCTCGTCGGTCGATCCCAGCTGGCGCGAGCTGTTCAAGCATTTTGACCGCCGCGGACGCCCTCTCTTTTCGAACGGAAAATCCGCGATTGCCCAGGTGTCGGCCCAGCCAGCTCCGCAGCGAGCGGCGCCGCCGGAGATCATGGCGCTGCAGGCGCGGGTGGACCAGGCCATCTACGCGTTTCGGATTCGAGGCCATCTGCTCGCTCAAATCGATCCGCTGGGGCGCCCGAGAGCGAGCCTCGAGCACATCGCCGATCTGGGCATGGTGAACCCCAACTTTTTCTCCGAGGAGGAACAGGATCAGTGGGTCCACTCCAACGGAGTCTTCGAGCAGGAGCTGGTCCGGCTTCGCGATCTGCTCGGCCGGCTCCGGCGAACGTACTGCGGCCACGTGGGCGTCGAGTTCATGAACGTGCAGGACAGCACCCGGCGGCGCTGGCTGTTGAAGAGGATGGAGCATTCGGAGAACCGGATGGATCCAACCCTCGAGGAGCAGCGGCGAATTCTCACCAAGCTGTCCTACGCGGTGACATTCGAGAGCTTCCTGCACACCAAATACGTCGGCGCAAAGCGCTTCAGCCTGGATGGCGCGGAGAGCCTGGTCCCGATGATCGACTTCTTCCTCGAGGACGGGGGCGCGGCGGGAGTGGGCGAGGTGGTGATGGGTATGGCCCACCGCGGTCGGCTCAACGTGCTCGCCAACGTGCTGGGTAAGTCGCCCGGGCAAATTTTCAGCGAGTTCGAAGGCCCGGCGGATCCGCGGGCGTACCTCAATCGCGGCGACGTGAAGTACCACCTCGGCTTCTCGGCGGATCACCTGACGCAGCAGGGCCACAAGATCCACATCAGCCTGGCGTTCAACCCCAGCCACCTGGAGGCGGTAGACCCGGTGGTGGAAGGGCGGGTTCGCGCCAAGCAGGATCGAATCGAGGACCTGGGCCGGACCAAAGGCGTGGCGCTGCTCATCCACGGCGACGCCTCCTTCGCGGGACAGGGCGTCGTGGCGGAAACGCTCAACTTGGCCGAGCTGCCCGGATACACCACTGGCGGAACGGTGCACGTGATCATCAACAACCAGATCGGCTTCACCACCGAGCCCCAGCAGCTCTACAGCTCGCGCTACTGCACCGCGGTAGCCCAGATGCTGGACATCCCCATCTTCCACGTGAACGGCGACGATCCGGAGGCCTGTGTCCATGTCATTCGGTTGGCGACCCAGTTTCGGCAGACGTTCCACAGCGACGTCGTGGTGGACCTGGTTTGCTTCCGCCGCTACGGCCACAACGAAGGCGACGAGCCGGCCTTCACCCAGCCGAAGATGTACGAGCTGATTCGAAGCCACCCCACCGTCCGGCAGCTCTATGCAGAAGAGCTGGCTCCACAGGGCCGGATTACCGCAGAGGAGGCAGAGGCGATCCAGCAGCGCATCCTGGAAGAGTTTCGCGCCGCGTACGCCGAGGCGCACCAGCACAGCCAGCTGCGAGAGCCGAGCTACCTGGAGGGCCTGTGGAAGAACGTTCGAGGCGGCCCGTACGCCTCGGTTCCGGACGTGGACACCGGCGTGAGCGAGGCGCGGCTGGCGGAGCTCTTGACCAAGCTGTCGCAGGTGCCGGAGGGTTTCACCTTGCATCCCAAGATCGCGCGCGTGCTGGAGACGCGCGCGGCGATGGCCCAGGGCAAGCAGCCACTGGACTGGGCCGCAGCCGAAGCGCTCGCGTACGCCACCATTCTCACCGAGGGATACAGCGTGCGGCTCACTGGACAGGATACCGAGCGCGGAACGTTCAGCCACCGGCACGCCGTGCTCCACGACGTGAAGACCGGCGCGACGTATTACCCGTTCCAGAATCTCTCGCCCGTTCAGGCCGACTGCACCATCCTCAACAGCCCGTTGTCGGAGATGGGCTGTCTGGGATTCGAGTTCGGCTACAGCCTCGACTACCCCGACGCGCTGGTCGCCTGGGAAGCGCAGTACGGCGACTTCGCCAACGAGGCGCAGGTGATCATCGACCAATTCATCGCCGCCGCCGAGGACAAGTGGAATCGCCTCTCGGGCATCACCTTGCTGCTGCCGCACGGGTACGAGGGCCAAGGCCCGGAGCACTCCAGCGCTCGCCTGGAACGATTTTTGGCGCTCTGCGCTGAAGACAACATGCAGGTCTGCTACCCGACCACCGCAGCCCAGATCTTCCACCTGCTGCGACGGCAGGTGATCCGCTCCTGGCGAAAGCCGCTGATCGTGATGTGGCCCAAGAGCATGCTGCGCAAGCCCGAGGTGGCCTGCGCATTCGAGCAGCTCGCCAAGGGAAAGTTCCTGCGCACCATCGCCGATCCCGCGGAAGCGGACCGCGTCGACCGCCTGCTGCTGTGCACCGGCAAGGTGTACTACGACCTCGAAGCAGGGTGGCAGTCGAATCGCGACCCAGGAATCCGAATCGCCCGCATGGAGCAACTCTATCCCTTCCCGGCCGAGGAGCTGCGGCAGCTGATCGTGAGCATGCCCAACCTCCGGGAGATCTACTGGGTGCAGGAGGAACCGCGGAACCTGGGCGCCTGGCGCTACATGTCGCTGCGCCTGCAGGATCTGGTCGGCTCGGCGCGCGCTGGAGCGATTCGCATCGCGTACGTCGGGCGCGTGGAGACCGCGAGCCCAGCCACCGGCTTCTACCAAGCGCATGTGCTAGAGCAGAAGTTGATCGTCGACGAAGCGCTTGCTCGAGGTGAAAAGTATGGCCATTGACCTCACCGTCCCGCAGCTGGGCGAATCGATCGTGGAAGCCGTCGTCAGCAAGTGGAACAAACAGGTGGGCGAGTCCGTGAAGGCGGATGAGCCGATCGTGGTGCTGGAGACGGACAAGGTCACGGTGGACGTGCCCGCGCCGGCCGGAGGATCGCTGGCCCAGATCTCCCACAAAGAAGGCGACCGCGTGAAGGTCGGGGAAGTGCTCGGTACGATCGTTCCGGGTCAGCCCGCCGCCGGCACCGCGACGTCCAAGGCCGCATCGGCTCCCAGCGCTACCGCACCGCAGCCATCCGCCGCGCGGCCGCCAGCGGCTCCGCCCCCGCAACTGATCGCGCCGCAGCGGGGTCGAAGCGCCGCGCCGCAGGCCGAGTCGCCGCAAGCGCCAGCGAGCGCCGCAGCCAGGCCAACGCCGTCGGAAGAAAGTCGGGGGGCGCTGCTCACGCCGGTGGCCCGCCGGGTGGTGGAAGACAATGCCCTCGACCCCGCGAAGATCCGGGGCACCGGCGCCGGCGGAAGAATCACCAAGGACGATGTGCTTCAGCACCTCGACGGAAAGCCGGAGCCCGCGCCCACTCCGCCTGCGCGCATTCAGCGACAGGGACCGAGGCCCAGGCAGGATCGCGAGGAGCGCGTCAAGATGACGCCCTTGCGACTGCGCGTGGCCGAGCGATTGCTCGCCGCGCAGGCCAACGCCGCCATCCTCACCACCTTCAACGAAGTGGACATGAGCGCCGTGACGGCGCTGCGCAAGCAGTACCAGGAGAAATTCCAGGCCAAGCACGGAGTCAAGCTCGGGATGATGAGCTTTTTCATGCGCGCATCGATCGAGGCGCTGAAGGCGTTTCCGCAGGTGAACGCGGAGATCGACGGCGACGAGGTGGTCTTCAAGCACTACTACGACATCGGCGTGGCCGTCTCGGGCAGCCGCGGTCTGGTGGTGCCGGTGATTCGCGATGCGGACCAATTGAGCATGGCCGAGATCGAGAGTCGGATCGCCGAGCTGGCGACCAAGGCGCGCTCGGACAAGCTGACGCTCGAGGATCTCCAGGGCGGCACCTTCACCATCACCAACGGCGGCGTATTCGGATCGATGCTCTCCACGCCGATTCTCAACCCGCCCCAGACGGGCATCCTCGGGATGCACAACGTGGTCGATCGACCGGTGGTGAGAAACGGCGAGATCGCGATCCGTCCGATAATGTACGTGGCGCTGAGCTACGATCACCGCTTGGTCGATGGACGCGAGGCGGTTCAGTTCCTGGTTCGAATCAAGGAGTCGGTGGAGAGCCCAGAGCGCTTGCTTCTCGAAATCTGAGCAAGTGTGCGAAAAGAAAAACGCGACTCCTTCTGGACATTCGCTCCGAAGCGCCGTTACAAAGCACTCGCCTCCGGCCGATGAGCGTCAGGAGACCAGGCGACGCTTTTTGCCGTCTGAAGCAACGAAGGAAATGCAAAGCATGGCAACTGGTACTGTGAAGTGGTTCAACGATTCGAAGGGCTACGGTTTCATCACTCAGGATGGCGGCGGTGAGGACGTTTTTTGTCATCACACGGCGATCCAGGCGGAGGGTTTCCGAAGCCTCGCTGAAGGTCAGAAGGTCCAGTTCGATGTGACCAAGGGCCCCAAGGGCCTGCAGGCTTCGAACGTCAGGCCCATCTAGCTCAGCTGAGCGGCTTGGAAAGGCTCGGTCTCCATCGGAGGCTGGGCCTTTTTGCTTCAGAGTGTGCTTCCGTTTGCTGGCCGGCGTTCGTCCGGTTTCTTCGATGGCCGAAGGTGGCGCGCACGGCGCCAGCCGCGAGCACCTCGCAGCACTGCTGACCAAGCTCGGAGTGGAAAATGGTCTCGATGTCCGCGCGGCGTCCTCGCGCGCCGCCCACTTCGCGGAGATTGCTTGGGGGGATTGCGCCTGCTCGTTGTATACGCGCCGCGAGGGTCGGCAGCGCGCGGTGAAGTTCGTCGAGGCGCTGCTCGATCGCGGGCTCAACGTCCAGCTGCTTCTCTACCAGGACGGTGAAACGTTCGACTGGCAAGGCCAGCCGGTGGAACGCGTGTCGCTCGAAGAATTTCGGCTGGAGGCGTTGCGAATCCTTCCCGAGGGACGGGTCGCCGAGCTCACGGAGCGCTGACGCGGCAGTGGCACTCGAGCGCCCTTCGTCCGCGCGGAGGTCCGGCCCACAACGCTCCACCCCGAGCTTGTCGAGGAGGCGCTTGTCAAGGGGGTGGTTCAAACCGCGCCCAGTTGCGACTTGCACGCGCTTGTGGACCCGGGCCGAACCGACTAGAAGAAAAGGTCGAAGATGGCCGGGCAGGTGCCACCCTGGTTATGAAGGAAGAACGATAGAAGGGCTGGCATTCGGCTAGACTCGCTTGGGTGGACCTCTAGCGGTCTTGGGCGGGGCCAGGCAGCGCACCCACCGCTTAACGCGAGGGTAAGGAGATTTGATGACGACGCAGTCAACCGCCGCGCAGGTGCATCCGCAGCGGCAAAAACCCCGTCAAGAAATCGAAACGGTGACGATTCGGTTTTGCGGCGACTCCGGCGACGGCATGCAGCTCACCGGGACCGAGTTTACCAGAGCCTCGGCGATCGCCGGGAACGATCTCCAGACATTTCCGGACTTTCCCGCCGAGATTCGAGCACCCGCCGGCACCCTGCCCGGCGTGTCGGGATTCCAGATCCAGTTTTCGCACTCGACCGTCTACACCCCGGGTGACCAGCCCGATGTCCTGGTCGCGATGAATCCTGCTGCGCTCAGAACCAACCTGGGCGATCTGCCCTCGGGCGGGACGCTGATCGTCAACGCCGGCGCCTTCAACGAGCAGAACCTGACCAAGGCCGGATACAAGGCCAATCCGCTCGAGGACGGTTCTCTTTCCAAATATCGCGTCTACTCGGTGGACATTTCCAAGCTGACCGCGCTCGCGCTCGAGGGCACCGGGCTATCCACCAAGGAAGTGGCTCGTGCGAAGAACATGTTCGCGTTGGGGTTGATGCTGTGGATGTACAACCGCCCCACGGAGCCGACGCAGCGCTTCCTGCGAGCGAAGTTCGGCTCCAAGCCGCAGATCGCCGACGGCAACGAACGCGCATTGAAAGCTGGATACAACTACGGCGAGACGGCCGAGCTGTTCGGCAACACCTACGAGGTGAAGCAGGCTGCGATCAGACCGGGCAAGTACCGCAATGTATCGGGTAACGAGTCGCTCGCGCTGGGGTTGCTCGCAGCCACCAAGCTGTCCGGCCTGCGCGGCTTCTTGGGCAGCTATCCCATCACTCCTGCCTCCGACATCCTGCACGAGCTTTCCCGCTACAAGAACTTCGACTTCATCACCTTCCAAGCCGAGGACGAGATCGCCGCGATGTGCTCGGCGATCGGCGCCGCGTTCGGCGGCAGCCTCGGCGTCACCACCACCTCCGGGCCAGGCGTGGCGCTCAAGCAGGAGGCGATCGGGCTCGCTGTGATGGCGGAGCTGCCGGTGATCATCTGCAATATCCAGCGCGGTGGACCTTCCACCGGTCTGCCCACCAAGACGGAGCAGGCGGATCTTTTGCAGGCCATCTACGGCCGAAACGGCGAGTGCCCGGTGCCGGTGATCGCCGCGGCGACGCCCAGCGATTGCTTCGAGGTGGCGATTGAGGCGGCTCGGATCGCCTTTCGGTACATGACCCCGGTGTTTCTGCTCTCGGATGGCTACGTCGCCAATGGGCAAGAGCCCTGGATGATCCCCAACACCAAGAGCCTCAAACCGATCGAAGTGCGCTTCCGCACCGACCCCAACAACTTCTTCGTCTACGATCGCGACCCGTCCACTCTGGCCAGGGCCTGGGTTCGGCCGGGAACGCCGGGACTCGAGCACCGGATCGGCGGCCTGGAGAAGGACTTTCTGACCGGCGCCGTTTCGTACGATCCGATCAATCACGAACGAATGGTGCGGATTCGGGCGGAGAAGGTGGCACGCATCGCCCAGGACTATCCGCCCACTCACGTCAATGGCGAGCCCAGCGGCGACGTCCTGGTGGTCGGGTGGGGCTCGAGCTTCGGCGCAATAACCCAGGCGGTGGACCAGCTTCGCGCCAAGGGTCGCTCGATCTCGAGCGTGCATCTGCGCTACCTCAACCCGCTCCCCACGGACCTCGGGGAAATCATCAAGAGGTTCAAGAAAGTCATCGTGCCCGAGCTCAACCTGGGCCAGCTGTCGAAGATCCTCCGCTCCGAGTACCTGGTGGACGCGAAAGGAATCAACAAGATCCAGGGCAAGCCATTCAAGGTATCGGAGCTGGTGGCCCGAATCGAGGAGCAGTTTTAAATGAGCACCGCGATCGACGGAAAACCCAGCACCGTGATGGTCCCCAAGGTGACCGAGCCGAAGAGTGGGCTTTCCCGCAAGGACTTCCAATCCGACCAAGAGGTCCGGTGGTGCCCCGGGTGCGGGGACTACTCTATTTTGGCGCAGGTGCAGAAGGTGATGCCGGAGCTGAACATCCCGCGCGAGAACATCGTGTTCATCTCCGGGATCGGCTGCTCCAGCCGATTTCCGTACTACATGAACACGTACGGGTTCCACACCATCCACGGCAGGGCGCCGGCGATCGCCACCGGGTTGAAGACCACCCGTCCCGACCTCCAGGTCTGGGTAGTCACAGGCGATGGAGACGGCTTATCCATCGGCGGCAATCACTTCATCCACATGCTGCGGCGGAACGTCGATCTCAAAATTCTCCTCTTCAACAACCGCATCTACGGGCTCACCAAGGGTCAGTACTCCCCGACCTCCGAGCTGGGCAAGAAAGCGAAGTCGACCCCGTACGGATCGATCGATGCTCCGTTCAATCCGTTGCACGTGGCGCTGGGGGCCGGCGCCACTTTCGTCGCGCGGTCGATCGATGTCGAGCCAGTGCATCTCCAGTACGTGCTGCACCGGATGGCACAGCACAAGGGCTCCGCCTTCGTGGAGATCTTCCAGAACTGCAACGTGTTCAACGACGGCGCCTTCTTCAACATCACCGAAAAGCCGGTGAAGGACGAAATGCAGCTGCGGATCGAGCACGGCAAGCCGCTGATCTTCGGCAAAGCGAAGAACAAGGGCATCCGACTCAACGGGTTCAAGCCGCAGGTCGTAACTCTGGGCGAGAACGGCGTGACGGAGAAAGATCTCTTGGTGTGGGACGAGAAAGCGGAAGCGTCGCTCTCATTTCTGTGCGCCGAGCTCAACCCGCCAGAGTTCCCGGCGCCGATCGGCGTCTTCCGGGCGGTTGAGCGGCCGGTCCATCACGAGCTCGAACAGACCCAGCACCAGGCGGTGAAGTCGCAGCGCGGCGAGGGAGATCTGGAAAAGGTGCTCAACGCGGGCGACACCTGGGTCGTGAACTAACCCGCTTGCCCCGAGCGTAGGGCGCAGCCCGTAGTCGAGGGGTCGCCAATGATCGCCCTCGACTACGCGCCTTCAGCGCTACGCTCGGGCTGAACGGGGACTACGCGCCTTCGGCGCTACGCTCGGGCTGAACGGGGACTAGCGCCTTCAGCGCTACGCTCGGGCTGAACGGGGACTACGCGCCTTCAGCGCTACGCTCGGGCTGAACGGGGACTAGCGGCTTCGGCGCTACGCTCGGGCAGACCGGAAGCTACTTCTCGCCCAGCGCCTTCATCACCTCTTCAGGCGAGTTGAACGTCTTGTCCGGGAGCTTCTTGGCGAACTTCTCCTTGTCCTCCGCCGGCACGTCCGCCATGCCGTTGCACGCCTTGATCAGGTCCGCCCGGGTGGCCGGGTATTTCACGTGCTTGAGGACGTGCTCCTTCACACCCTCCTTGTCGGACCAACCGGCTTTCGCCGGCCCTTCCTTTTTGGGCTTGGGGGTATCCGCCGCTCCGGCGATAACAGGTGCGGCACACAGGCCCGCGCAGACCACGAACGCTGACAGGATTCGTTTCATCTCACACCCCTCGTAGTGGTTCGAGCCCTCTCGGGCGCCGACGGTCGTATCAGCGGGACGCCTTTGGCGCAAGAATCCGCCAGTCGCGGTGAAGCAAAATCGCGGCACGCGTCGCGTGCTCGCCGAGCAGCTTGATCATTCCGATGTACTTCATGTCTGAGCGCGCTGCTCAAGCGGGCTCCGCCGCCGGAGCATCCTCGCGCCAGTCTGTCCGAGCGCTCGGGCCAAGCCACTGATTTTCTGTATCGAAAGGTCGTTGGGCCATCGCCGTGTGCCCGGTGCTGTCGAGCGGCACGATACATGCTCAGGGCTATTTGAAACCACCGATGAGCCGTTTTGCCGTCTTTTCTCGCTAATACATCTAGAGGCCCAGTTTCGTTGCAGAGGGGAGCCATGAAAACGAAGAGCGTGCAGCTGTTCCAAGCGAGCTGCTGTCTCACCTGCGCGATGCTGGTCATCGCTTGCGGCGGGGGGTCCTCCTCGCCGCCCGGATCGTCACAGCAGCCGATCACAGTCAACGGGAAGGTGGTGGATGTCTTCAATCGGCCGATGCTCGGAGTTCAGGTGAAGGTCAGCGGCAATCAACAGTTGCTGATGACGAACGGTACCGGGGCGTTCACCTTCGCCGGCGTGAGCACGCCGTACGATCTCACCTTGATCGGCCAGGGCGTGGTCTGGGAATTTCGCGGCCTCTCCACACAGGAACCGACCGTCCCCTTCGCGTTCCTCGCCTCGTCCATTAAGAGGTCCAGTCTGAGCGGCAGGGTGACCGGTGACAATTTCCCGGAGCAATCATTCTTCGGAACCAGGGTCGCATTCAGCTCACCCGAAGCGATCGCCTCGGACGCGGAGGTCACTCCGAGCGGGATGTACGGCGTCAGCCAAGCCTTCAACGTCATATGGTCCCAGCCGGATTCGACGACCGGAACCGTTCATGCGCTGGAGTGGCGCAAGGGTGCAGGCTCGCTCCCCACCGAGTATTACTATGGTCGCCAGGACTCCGTTACCCTCCGACCCGCAGGCAGCGCCGCCGTGCCCTCGATCGCCGTGAGGCGAGTGCCGACGTCGAACGATCTCATCGGAACAATCAACCCTGCGCCCGGGTACACCATCTTCCGCAAATATCTTTTCCTTCAGTTCGACCGCAACTCGTCAATGCAAGTGGTGTCGGAAGAATCCTCGAGCGCGACGTTCAGCTACAAGGTTCCGGCCCTGACCGACCTGACTTGCGCCATCGGGGTTGCGGCTCGAAACGGCAACACCGTCGCAGTGTCCTTAAAAACGCGGCTTCAGGCCGGGCAGGGCTCATCGGTGCGAGTGGATATACCTACGGGCCCGGTGCTGAGCTCGCCCTCGCATGGAGCAACCGGAGTGGGCGCCGCCACGCCCTTCACCTGGTCTGATCCCGGCGGGCTCTATGAAGTCGATCTCGATCCGGAGGACGGCCGAAATCCGCAGATGGTCATCTACACCACCGACGCCGGTGGAAAGATTCCGGATCTGACGGCATTGCGAATGAACATGCCCCGATCTGCGCGGTACGCCTGGCGCGTCCGAACGCTGCCGGCCCTCGCCAACGCGGACGCGCTGGCAGGATCGCAGGGAGTCGGCTATTTCGCTCAATTGGTGTCCAACAAGCTGTCGAGCGATTTCTCGGAGACACTCACCGACTGGAGGGTTTTCACGACCTCGCCGTAGCCGCCAGCGCCCGGGCGCGAGCCACCTCAGCCGCCATGCGCCATTCGCTCGTAGGACCAGTACGCCGGGCGAGGACACCCCTGGGGTAGACATCGATCCAGCAATCCAAAGGTCGGGACGCAATCGGCGAGGGCAAACCAAAACACAACCGGAACTCCGCGCTGCAACGCAAATGGAAATACGGCTTCGAGGAATTGCGCTTGCCGGTCCGGATCGCTCGCCGCCGCCTCCCAGCCGATCTCCGTAACCCATACCGGTCGTCCCATCTGCTGAAGCGAGGTGAGTCGATCGGCGAGGTATTGATCCGGCATCAACCCACCGGGATAGGGATGGTCGGCGACGAACTGCCAGGGAATGTCTCTACCGGACTCTTCCGCTCTCCATTCTTGGACGGCAGTCGTGTCGTTGAGCACGATGTCCAGGTAGCGCTCGGCGCAGGAGGATGCTCCCAGGCTCATGATCGATGGCGCAATGCTGACCGATCCCCAGCGCCGTGCGGCCATCGTCATCATCGCGGCGTAGTTTTCGGGACAAATGTACGTCGCGGGCGCGTCGGACTCGTTCCAGATTTCCCATGAGGAAATGAGGTCGCTCAGTCCGTCGACGAACGGAGTGAAGTCATTCACCGATTTGGAAACATATGCCAGGCCTTGGGGAGAAGGGGCCCGTGGTGAGGTCGTGGTGCAGCCGGTTACTACGTCGGGATCGATGAGACATCGGGTGGGGTCAATCATCGTGGCAGTGGGATCGACCGGTGGGCCAATTCGCGAGGCATTGGAAACGACGCCCAGGACATTCAGGTTGTTGGGCGGATCGCGGAGTCTCTGGGCCACCGAGTGCCAGTAGCTCACCTGAGCGTCGACCGGATCCTTTGCATTCACCACGATCTCCAGACGAACCCAACCTGACCCGAGCCTGGCCAGATGCCGGATGGCGACGTCCACGTTCGCCGGGTCCGACAGCGTCCCCGGATTCATTCCGAAGCGGTCATCGCGTTGCAGGGGAAAGACCGTGGTCGGATCGATCGCCCTGTCGAGTGGACATTGCGGCCTTCGCAACTGTGCAATGGCGAAGTCAGTCGATGAGGAAAAGACGACCCGGGTAAACGGGGCACGCGCGGCTGCCGCGGAGAACAGCCGAGCACCGGCAAACCCATCCACATTTCGCGTGACCGAGCCGACCTCCTGCTCGCCGGCGAAGAACCGCGCGGTCATCGCTCGCACGTCGAAAGGATTCGGCTCCGCTTCAAAGCCAAACGTGCCGAGGCTGCACGATGGAGGGGAAATGGTCATCGTCAGCTGCGTCGAGCCTTGCGACCAGAGGACTCGCGGCGTGGGGCTTTCCGTATCCGGCGGAGATGCCCAGGTTTGCCAGGTGTCCGGTACGGAGGAGAGTACGGTCGGGGGAGAGAACGTCACGGTGCAGTCGGTATCCGCTAGGCTATTGACGATCGTCCCGTCCGGTCCCGCTAATTCGAAACGGCTCGTGCGGTCCAAGTAGATCTGATTGGGTTGCGGGATCGGGAAGACGTCCATCGGACCCGTTCCGGCAATCAATGGCTCAGGTGCATTCGATGGCTCGCTGGGCTGGAAGACGGAGGCGCCCGGGCTCGAGCCCACCGCGTTCATGCCTTCGGCCTGTCTCTGATGCCGACTGTGCAGCGAGCCGCGCGGCTCGTTCCCTCGCGAGCTACAGGAAGGCGTCGATGCAACGAATGCAGTAACGATGGCCACGGGCAAAGTCCGGCGCACACCGCGGAAGAACGAGGTCGACGTCGTTGTCCGCCGCAAGAGTCTCATACACGATTGCCTCCTTTGCCTCGGTCGGCAGAGCAACCGAAGTGCATTTCAAACGTGTTGGTTTGACCCCCACAGCGCGTGGAGGAATAGAACCGGCGCGTGCCTGAGGCGAGTAAGAACTGGTAAGAACCGGTTAGGCGCTGCTACCTGTCTGCTATTGCCTTGCCCGCTCTGCCGGCCTTGCGCACAGAATCCCGCTGTGAATGCCCAGCACTTTTCTGAGCTAGCGGATATGTTTGCGCGCGAATCGCCGCGGGGCTCGGAATGACATACGGGCCGGCGGGTCTCTTGCCGTCGTCAGAGACTGCCAGCACCCGGACACCCTTCGGAATCTCCTTCCAATCGGCGCTGATGATGCCGATTCCTCCGACAATCTCCGTCACTTTCGAATTGGACGGCAGCGCCGCCAACCCAGTAGCAATGATTCTGTCCGACTGCCGGCCGGAGATCACCGTAACGCAATTGGTCAACTGCATCTTTCCACTCGCCTCTTGAAGAACACGCTCACTTCGGAGCTCTCATCCGAGGCATAGGCAAGAATCGGATCGGTTCGATCGGAGCCGGGAACCAACCGAGAGCAAGCGCTCGACCGTGCGCGGAAGCTGCTCAAAGGCAAACACGCCACAAGTTATGATAACGCGTGTCTGATGAGTGACATGAAAGTTGCACACCTTTGACACTCAATCACAAACATCGGTGGTACGAAGCGATCGCGTCAATCCTGCGGGGGAGATGGTTACATGATTGCAACTGCCGGCCTGCTGATGGCCCTGCTGACCACCGATCTCCCCAAAGCGGAAATCAAGTCGGCGACTGAGAAGAGTGGACCGCGGCAAGACAGCCCTGCGGCGCAGTCGCTTTCGTTCGACGAATTTTTTGAGCCGAGCGCTCGCGAGCTCGAGCCCTCCCAAAAGCTGCTCGCGCTCAATGGCCAGCGAGTCAAAATGGTTGGATACATGGTGGATATGGAAAATGCACCTTTCGGAGCCTTCTATCTCGCTCCGCGTCCGGTGTTCTGCGACGAAGCGGGAGGAGGTACAGCGGATCTGCCTCCGGAGTCGGTGCGGGTCATTGTCCGTTCAGCGCAGGGGAAGAAGATTCAATTCATCCCGCGCGCCCTCGAGGTAACGGGAATCCTCGAGGTCGGCAATCTCGTAGAAGAGGACGGCCAAGTCTCGGCGATCCGCTTGATACTCGACCGGCCCAAAGACAAACGCATCCGAGCGAGGGCGAAACACGCCAAACCAACTCAGGCAGCCGCCAATACCGAGCAGGGAAGCTTTTCTCGTAGACCAAAGGGGGAATGACAATCATGCAACGGTCCGTCAAACGGGACGCGACATGCGTCTCGATCTTCTTGTGTACTTTTTTGATCAGCGGCGCAGCCTTCGCGCTTCCCACCAACGTGAGAATCATCCCTCCCAATGCTGCCCGATTTCTGGCCGGCCAAAAATTCGATCTGCGGGTCGAGGGGCGCGGGGCCGGACCGTTCTCTGCTTCGCTGGCGATCGACGGCGAGCCGCTGGAGTTCACATCGGGAGCGCAGGGCACCAATCAGACGGACGGGATTAGCTCGCCTGGGTATGGTGGCTTCAATCTGCGCGGTTACGCGAACGAGGTGGCTGGTGTCCACACCCTCTCCGCGACGTTCTCGGATGCGAATGACACGGTGAGCATTGTCACCACGTTCGAGATCGTCGAGCTTCGCGGGGATCATCCGCCGGCGAAGAACATCATCATCCTTCTCGGCGACGGAATGGGCGTTGCGCACCGCACCGCCGCCCGCCTGGTCAAGTATGGAGTAAGCGCTGGGGTTCCGAATGGGTATTTGGCGATGGACCGCTTTCCCGGGACCGGGTTGGTCACCACGCATTCGCTCAACAGCATCATCACCGACTCGGCGCCCGGGATGGCCTGCTACGCGACCGGTAACCACTCCAACAACGGACAGGAGGGCGTGTACCCCGCCAATGTTATCAGCCCGCTTTATTACCCCGCGTTGAATACATGGCCGAGTACCTGCATCGGAGCCGAGGCAGCTCGCTCGGGCTGGTCACCTCCGCCGATATCGAAGATGCAACTCCCGCCGCAAACGCGGTGCACACCGGCGATCGCAACGCCGGAACGGGCGTATGCGATCAGTATCTCGATGAGAGCGATGCCGAAGGGAGCGGCAGGTACGGAACCGGGCTGACCGTGCTGATGGGAGGGGGGCGGCGCTGGTTCCTACCTGCCGGCCAGTTTGGCTCCAGCCGCTCGGCCGCGACGGACTACAGGGATCTTCCCAAGGACCTGGTGGCCGCGTGGCACCTCCCGTCGCGCGGCGCGGTCGACCCGTCCAGAAACTTGATCCAGGACTTCAGGGACGCTGGATACAGCTACGTGGAAACTTCGACCGACCTTTCCAGTGTCGGCACGCCGGACAAGCTCCTCGGATTGTTCGGCTACGGAAATATGAATGTTGCATTGGACAAGATTGCAAAGAGGCGCGACACCCTCCTGCCGGGGACGAAAAGCTTTGCGGTAGACGATTATCACGCGCCGGATCAGCCGATGCTCGACGAGATGACCGAGGCAGCGCTCCGCGTGCTGGGCAAGAACCCGTATGGTTTTGTCCTGATGGTCGAGGGAGCGCACATCGACAAGCAGTCGCACTACATGGACGCCGATCGGGTAATCGACGAAACCATCGAGTTCGACAACGCGGTTCGAGTGGCAAGGCAGTTCGCCGACGAGGCCGGCGACGCGGTGATTGTCGTGCTCGCCGATCACGAATGCTCCGGATTCAGCTTGATCGGTGCATTGACTGGGGGAATCAAACATCTACAATCCCTGGCGTCAGACCGGGAAACACTTGATCCGGCCACGCACCCGGAGCGCCAAAATCTGGTGGGCACCTACGATGCCGCCGCGTTTCCCCGATACAACATCCTCCCCGACGGCTATCCGGAGACGTTCGACATCGACGGGAAGATCTTGATCGGCTACGGCGCGGATGGCGACCGTTACGAGGGTTGGCTGGTGAAGCCGCGTCCTGTGATCGACAGCCTGTTACCCACCGAAATCAAAACCGAGCTCGCCACCCTCGGCTATGCAACCGATCCCTACCTGCGAGAGGAGAGCCGCCTTGGCTTCTTCATTCGCGGTCAGGTTCCTGGAACACAGGCGGTCCACACCGCTTCGGACATCCCCATCTCCGCTTACAGCACCGGTCGTCAGGGGCGGCCAAATCATTGGTATCAACAATTCTACGGCGTGCAGACGAACACCGACGTGTTCTTCAAGCTGATGCGTGCGGCGCTCGGCGGCGATTAAGCGCAAGCGAGCAGCGCTCGGGCATTTGTCGCGCCGCTCGAGCGCGGGGCGGAACAGCTCGTCGATGCGACTCGATCGCCCCGGCTCCTTGGCGGCAGCCCGCTTGAGGCGGCGCATGACGCCAAGGCTCTGCCGGGAACGGCATTGTGGTCGTGCTTGTGAACCGGTAGAAGGCGGATCTTCAACAAGGAGCACCGCCATGCCCGGCACCTACAAGCTCATCGACATCGTCGGCACGTCGCCCAGCAGCTTTGCCGACGCGGTAAAGACCGCGGTCGTAGAGGCCGCCAAGACGATCAATCACATGGACTGGTTCGAGGTGATGGAGCAGCGGGGCGCCATCAAGGACGGCAAGGTTGCGGAGTTCCAGGTGACCGTGCGCATCGGGTTCAAGCTGGACCGCTAATGTGCGATCGCGATTCCCGACGCTGCCGGCTCGATCTAGCTTGCGCACTCGCCGGCTTGCGTCTCCGGCTTGAACTCGGTTTCCTCGCTCAGATCGATGAAGTCAGATGGAAGGGCATCCTCGATTGTCATCTGCTCTAGGTCGCCCAGCAGGGACTTCACTCTTGCCAGCTCGACCCGCCCGAAGAATTCCGTCGCGCTCTCGCCTTGACGGCGATCCACTCTGTACAGCTCGATCAGCCGCTCCAGGGCGATCGGAATCCGGCGCGCTGGAATTTTCGCCGCCAGGCGCGCAAACCGCGCCCCCTCGTCGCCGACCGCGCCTCCCAGCATCAGGAAATACTGCGGCACCACGCGGCTCCCCAGCTTCCGGACGCTGCCCTGCAATCCAATGCCGGCGATGTGGTGCTGCCCGCATCCGTTCGGACAGCCGCTGATCTTGATCTTCAGGTCGCTGGCAATTTCCGTCAGCTCGGGCCGATGACGCAGGTGATCGCCGATCAACTTGCCCAAGCCGCGCGACTGCGTGACGGCCAGTCGACACGACTCCGCGCCGGGGCAACTGGCCACATCGGAGACGGTGTTCGCGCCAGGCAACCCGAGGCCCGCTGCCGCCAGCCGGAGATAAAGATGGGGGACGTCTGCGTGAGGAACCCAGCGAATCACCAGGTCCTGCTCCGAGGTCACGCGCACGCTTCCGTCGCCGTAGGCCTGCGCGAGATCTCCCAGCAGGCGCATCTGTTCACCCGTCAGATCGCCCATCGGAACGGTTACCGTCGCCAGCGAATAGCCGTGCTGTTTTTGGCGCCGGACATTGGTGCGCAACCATTGCCACAGGTCCGCCTTGGCGGGTGAGAGCACCGGCGCCACTTCAGGAATGAGGCCGGGGCCACGAAGCTTCGACGACGAGGCACGCACCGCCGAGTCGGCCGTCGCCGGCGGAGGTGGCCGCGTGCCCTCAGGCGCTTCCTCGACGGGAGGGCGCTGCGGGTCGAACGGAAGCGCGGCGCCTCCGCTGGCGCGAAAGGCCTGCAGCGCCTCGTCCACCTCCGCGCGCCATCGTTCCCACCCCAGCTCCCGGATCAGGAACTTCATCCGGTTCCGCTGCTTGTGCTCCCGGTCGCCGAAGCGGTGAAACACCCGGAGGATCGCTTCCGCAACATTGAAGATCTCGCCCGCGGGAAGGAAGTCGTAGAGCAGCCGACCGGAAGCGCAGAGAATCGCCGTGCCGCCGCCGACCGTGAGGCGAAACCCCCGCTCGGCGGAACCGTTGATGCCGCGAACGCAGGCGCGCCAGCCCAGGTCGTTGATCGGGGTCAGCGCGTGGTCCTCGGCGCAGCCCTCGAAGGCGATCTTGAATTTGCGCGGCAGCGACGAGCTGAGCGGGTGCCGAAGCAAGTAGCGCGTGAGCGCCTCCGCGTACGGAGTGACGTCGAAGACCTCATCGCTCGCCACGCCGGCATACGGGCACCCGGTGATGTTGCGGACCGAGTTGCCGCACGCCTCGCGCGTGGTCAGACCCGAGTCGGCCAGCCGGCGCATGGCCTTCTCCACGTCGTGCAGTTTCACGAAGTGGAATTGCAGGTTCTGGCGCGTGGTGATGTGCCCGAACCCGCGCGAGTAGTTTTCGGCCACGTCCGCCAGCGCGCTCAGCTGCCCACTGCTGAGCACGCCCTGGGGAATCTTCACCCGAAGCATCGAGAAGTCTCCCTGCTGCCGCTGACCGTACGTGCCGCGCACCAACCGGTAGGCGCGCCACTGGTCTGGCGTCAGCTCGCCGCGCTCGAACTTGTCCAGCGTGGCGACGAACTCGTCGATTTCCGCATTGTCGGCGAACGAGAGCCGCGTCCTTCCGAGCGTCTTGGGATCGTCCACTGCTGCCATTTGATCCTCCTTCCGTCGCTTCTAAGACGACCCGGTGAGCCGCCTTGGATGTTCGATCTCCGCCTCTTCCGAGCTGCGCGAATCCAGCCCGGAAAACTTGATCCGCTCCGCCAGCGAGACCACCTCGCCGATGCACAGCGCGCCGGGCGCGTCCGCGCACTCTTGGGGAATAGCTGCCGCGCCGATTTCCTCCAGCGTTCCGATCCAGGTCGTCGCTGTCGGCAACGAGGCGTCCAGCGCGATTGCCGCCGGCGTGTCGCGCCGCCAGCCCCGGTCGATCAACAGCGCCGCGAGCTTCGCCCGGGTGGACAGCCCCATCAGCACCACCAGCGTCACCGCATTGGGCGCAAGCGAGTCGAGCACCGGTCGATAAGCCGCCTCCGCGTGACCGGAGATCACCAGGAAGCCCGACGAAAGGCCGCGGTGCGTGACCGGGATTCCGGCGAGCGCCGGGGCCGAGACCGCCGAGCTGATTCCCGGCACCACCTCGAACGGCACGCCCGCCCCAGCCAAGGCCAGCGCTTCTTCGCCGCCGCGGCCGAGCACGAACGGGTCGCCGCACTTCAGCCGGACGACGCGCTGACCCCGGCGCGCCGCTCGGATCATCAGTCGATCGATCGCTTCCTGCTCGATCGCCTTTCGGCGCGCGCGCTTTCCGACGAAGAAGCGATGGGCTCTGGGCGCCAGCTCCAAGACATCTTCCGCCACCAGGCCGTCGTAAAGCACCAGGTCGGCTTCCTGCAGTCGGCGCACCGCCCGAAGCGTCAACAAATCTGCGCTACCCGGTCCTGCGCCCACGAGAGATACCCATCCGGTCATGGCTGCGCCTCGCGGTAGAGCCGGTTCAACGCATCGAGAAGAAGTGGGCGGCGCTCGTTGATCGGGACGCGTTCCGATTTCCACTGCTGCCTCAGCTCGCGCGCCCGCGCGGTCCAAGCCTCCAGGTCCTGCGGAATGAGCGAGTCGAGGCCCTCTCGCAAAAGACCGGCCAGCGCCGGCGCCTGCCCCTCGGTGGAGATCGCCACCGTGGCGCCGCCCTTTCGCAGCACGCCGCCGGTGTACGCGCTGGCCGCCGCTGGATCGTCGACCGCGTTGACGAAGATGTGGCGCTCCTCGGCCGCGGCGGCGACCTGTCGATTGACCTCAGGGGTAGCAGCGGCGATCGCCAGCCAGGCTCCGTCGAGATCCGAAGGCCGAAAAGCCCTTCGTTGGATTTGAACGCGCGCCTGTGCCATCTCCGCTCCAATTTCCGGAGCCACCACGGTCACCGCCGCTTGGGCGCGCAGCAGACCGTCGACCTTGCCGGCCGCCACCCCGCCGCCCCCAACGACGACGACGCGCCGGCCGGCGAGCTTGAGAAAGAGGGGAAACAAGTGAGCTGAGTTGCTCATGGCCGCGCCTCCACCGAGCCCGAACGAACGAGTCCGCGCCCACGCAATGCGCTGAGGATTCTGGCTACGCTCTCGTCGACCGACTCGAGATCGGTGCGCACCTGGACGTCGGGATGCGTCGGGGCCTCATAGGGGTCCGATACGCCGGTGAAGTGCGCGATCTCGCCAGCCAGCGCTTTTTTGTAGAGCCCCTTGACGTCGCGCGCGATCAGAGCGTCCAGCTCCGCGTGCACGTGAACCTCGATGAACGGAACGCTTTCCTGAGCCGCGAGGTGCCTCACCTCGGTTCGAGTCTGCGCATACGGCGAAATCGCGGCGGTGATCACCGCCACGCCGTTGCGCGCCAGCACCCGCGCTACGTATCCGATGCGGCGGATGTTGGTGTCTCGATCCTCCTTGGAGAACCCCAGCCCCTTCGACAAGTAGGTTCGCACCTCATCGCCGTCCAAGATCTCCACCCGCCGGCTCTCGCGCGACAGGTGCGAACGCAGCGCTTGGGCGAGCGTGCTCTTGCCGGCGCCGGACAACCCGGTGAGCCAAAGGATGTAGCCGGGATGTGAAAGTGGATCCTCTCGCTTGGAGATCGGATCGGTGACGAACGAGTATTGGCCGGCCGCCATCCCGTTTTGTCCGTGGCGGGCGGATTCCACCGATGCACCGAGCAGCTGTCCTGCGAGCATGGCCTCGAACGCACCTTGCCCAGCGCCGTTCGCTGCCGTGGATACGGCCAGCTCCAGGGCTTGCTCCGGACCGGAGTCTTGTACCTGAGCGCGCTCGCTCACGTGAGATTGGCCTTTCGCGGCGAATGCGACATCCGCTCGCGGTGCACCGTGGATCGAATCTCCGTTCGCATAGTGGGCGCGCAGGATCTCGGCGATCTCCGGCCGGGTGAACTCGTTGGGAAGGCCACCGCCGCTGCGCAGGATCTCCCGGACCTTGCTCCCCGAAAGCTCGAGCCGCTGAGCGGCATCATGCGGGCAGGTGCGCGTCGAAGCCAGGCTGCCACAGGTGTGGCAGAAGAATGCGGCGTCGAACTTGATCGGAAGGACGCCCAGCTCGTCGGGGCGAAACTGGTCAAACAGCTCCTGCGCCTCGAACGGACCGTAGAAGCTGCCGACGCCCGCGTGGTCCCGCCCGACGATCAGGTGGGTGATGCCGTAGTTCTTTCGAACCAGCGCGTGAAAGATGGCCTCGCGCGGACCCGCGTAGCGCATGGCGGCGGGGAAGGCGGCGAGAAACGTGCGCTCCTTGGGATAGTAGTTGTCGAGCAGGACTTCGTAGGCCTGAAAGCGGACCGAAGCAGGAACGTCGTCATTCTTGGTTTCTCCGACGAGCGGATGAATCACCAATCCGTCCACCAACTCGAGCGCCACCTTGGTCAGGTGCTCGTGGGCGCGGTGGATGGGGTTGCGCGTCTGGAAGCCGGCGATCCGGCGCCAGCCCCGGGCCCGGATCAGCTCGCGCAAAGCTCGAGGCGAGTGCCGATGCCGAGCGAACGGCAGGTCCTCCGGAAGCGGAAGCACCTGCACCTCGCCGCCCACCAGCCAGAGCGGGCGCGAGAGGAGGTACGCCACTCCTGGATGCGCCGTGGAGTCCGTTCGATAGATCGCCCGGGACTCCTCGAGCGGATCGCGCTCGAACACATCCGCGGCGCGCACCAGTCCCCAGAGTCTTTCGCGGCGATCGTAGAGAGCAGCCTCTCCGGCGTCGGCGACCGCTCGTCGGAGGTGATCATCCACCGCGAGCGTGAACGGCAGCGGCCACACCGTTCCGTCCGCAAGGCGCATGCGCTCGAGCACGCTGGCGTAATCCCCCGAGGTGAGAAACCCCCGCAATGGGCTCGCAGCGCCGGTGGCGATCAGCTCGAGATCGGCCAGCTCGCGCGCATCCAGAATGATTCTCGGGAGCCGCTGCGCGCGAGACCGCAGAGCCTCCGCTTGCGCGGCGGAGACGATCCGGTCCACCAGGGTGCCGCCGTGTGGTTCGATGAGAGGGGAAGACATGACTATCCTTTCGGTGCGTGTTCGTTGGAGGGAGAGACTGGGCGGGCGTGCAGCCCGCATTCCGTCTTGGCGCGACCTCGCCATCGGCCGGCGCGCGGATCTTCTCCGGGCAACACCGGACTGGTGCACGGCCAGCAACCGATGCTGGCATAGCCTTGGTCGTGCAGCGGATTGTAGGGAACGTCGTGGGCCCGGACGTAGGCCCAGACCGCCTGCTGGGTCCAGGTGGCGAGCGGATTCACTTTGATCAACCCCGTGCGCGCATCGCGCTCGACGACCTGCGAGCGCGCGCGGTCGGGCGTCTGGTCCCTCCGGATCGCGGAGATCCAGGCGTCGAAGCCGGAGAGAGCTTCGCTGAGAGGCAGCACCTTGCGCAGCACGCAGCAGCGATCGGGATCGCGCTCCCACAGCCGGGGCCCATGCCGAGCAGCTTGCTCATCCACGCTCAGCCGAGGTCGAACGGCGCGGATGATGATTCCGTAGTGCGATTCGAGCCGTCGCCAAAGGTCATACGTCTCGCGGAACAGCAACCCGGTGTCCAGGGTGAACAGATCAATCGGCAGGTGGTGCCGACCGATCAGATCGATCAGGACGCAACCCTCCGCTCCAAATCCGGTGCCGAAGGTGATCCGCGGGGCGAACCGGTCTGCAGCCCACCTGAGGATCTCGAATGGGGAACGCCCTTCGAGCTCCGCGGCGCTCCGCGTCAGATCGAGCTCGCTCATGGCCGCGCCCCCGCCACCGTCGCGACGACTGGCGCGGCCGGTTTCGAAGGGGCGACCAGCGAGAGCTGAGCGCCGATTCCCACCAGCACAACGCCGAGAGCGACTCGCAAGGCTCGCTGCGGCATCGCCCAGGCCAGACGCGCGCCGATCAGCACGCCGGGGATCGCGCCTACCAGCAGAGCGAGCGACAGCCCCAGGTCGACGCGGCCAGCCAAATAGTGCCCGATCGCCGCCACGGCCGAGAGCAGCAGCGCGTGGACCAGATCGGTGCCGACGATCTTCTGCGCGCTCAAAGGGAAAAGCGCGGTCATCACGCACAGCAGCAGCGATCCACTGCCGATGCTGCTCATGCTCACCAGGATGCCGGTGACAGCCCCCAGAAGGACGGTGATCGCCGCTGAGGGAAACCGCTCCGGGTGGGCTTTGCCCTGCAAGAAAACGCGCCGCACGGTGGCGAGCCCGGCGAGGACCAGCACCACCCCCACGCCTCGGCGCAAGCTGGTGTCCAGCCATTCGCGCGGGACGCGATTGAGAACGGCGATCCCCAGCGCTGCCCCCGGAATCGAACCGGCCCCGAGCTTGAGCACCGTTGGCCAGTGAACTTCGCGGCGCAGCGCATAGAAGCTACCGCCGAACAACTTCATTCCGCTGGCGACGAGCACGTCGGATCCGATCGCCAGCGCAGGGGGCGCGCCGAAGAACAGCAGCGCAGGAGTGAGCAGCGAGCCTCCGCCGGTGGAGGTCAGACCGACCACCACGCCGACGACGCAGCCGACGAGAGCGTAGCCTAGCTGCATCGGAGGCCTTCCGTTCCGTCGGGGGTCAGCTCGGGATGTCTTTGACTATCTTGCTGCGGATTCATGCTGCACCGTTGCGTGGGTTTTCCTCGGGATGCCGCGCAAGGCGGCGACTCAGGACGCGAAAGGGCCCGGGGATTGAACCTCCCAAAGCCTTCGGTGCGACGGTGCGTGGGTCAGGCTGGCAGCGCCATGAACGCGTCGCGTCCGCAGGCCCCGGGAGCTCCCCGGGCCTCGGTACAACAGCACTTGCTCGCGTTCAATATAGCGACCACGTTTCTCTTATAGCGAAAATGGCCCGTCAGCGTCAAGGGAGGTTCAAAAATGCCCCTCCTGGCGGGCCGCGGCGGCTTCCACGAGGCGGTGGAGGCGTGCGGAACCCTTGAGCTCTTCTCGATGCCCCTGCATACCTTCGGATAGCCGATGTCCGATCAACTCACATTCGACCTGACCAGCTCCGCCGCTCAGCCGATCCGCAACATCTATTACGGGACCTGCAGCTGGACCGACCCGACCTTGCTCAAGAGCAAGACCTTCTACCCACCGGGCATGAGCACCGCCGAGGAGCGGCTTCGCTTCTATGCGCAGTCGTTTCCCATCGTGGAGGTGGACTCGACGTACTATGCGCCTGCCTCGGAACAGAATTCGATCCGCTGGGTCCAGCGCACGCCTCCGGGCTTTCTCTTCAACATCAAAGCCTACGGTCTGCTCACGCGGCACGCGGTGATGGTCCGCAGCCTGGCGCCCGAGGTTCGGCAGCTTTTGCCCGAAGAAGCTTTGAAGAAGCAGCAGGTGTACATGCACGAGCTCCCCAAGGAGGCGCGCGAGCTCGCCTGGACCATGCATGAAAATGCGCTGCGACCTCTCGCGCTCGCGGACAAGCTCGGCGCGGTCTTGTTCCAGTTTCCGTACTGGTTTTTCTACTCGCGCAAGCACATGGACTACTTGCGCGAGGTGTCCGATCGCGTCCCCTTCCGCGTCGCCGTCGAGTTTCGGGGAGGCCAGTGGATGGAGGAGGAGCACCGGCGCAGCACGCTGGCGCTGCTCGAGCAACTCGGATTTGCGTACGTGATCGTCGACGAGCCGCAGGGCTTCAAGTCCTCGACACCGCCGGTGGTGGCGCGGACGTCGGAGCTGGCGATGCTGCGCTTTCACGGGCGCAACTTGAGCACGTGGGAAGCGCGGGTAAAGACCACGGCCGAGCGGTTCAATTACCTCTACACCGACGAAGAGCTGAAGCCGTGGGCGGGCGAGGCGCTGAAGCTTTCCGAAGAGGCCGATGCGGTCCACGTGCTCTGGAACAACAACTACCGCGATTATCCGATCCGCAACGCCCGACAATTTGCGTCGCTGCTTCAGGAGCGCTGATAGCCAGGTTGGCGGTTCATTGTCGCCTGCGCGGCCCAGTCACGGTAAGAAGCGCTGCGGAGGGACTCATGAGCTATCGCGCGTTTCTGATCGCCTGCGTCGCCGTGTCCGGATCGCGCGCGGCGTGGGCGCAGCAGGATTTCGAAAAGGTGCAGATCAAGGTCACCAAAGTCGCCGGCACCGTGTACATGCTGGAGGGCTCCGGCGGGAACATCGGCGTTTCAGTCGGTACGGATGGAGTCCTGATCGTGGACGATCAATTCGCGCCGCTCGTTCCCAAGATCCAGGCTGCGCTGAAAGGCATCACCGACAAGCCGGTGAAGTTCGTGCTGAACACGCACTGGCACGGCGACCACACCGGAGGCAACGAGCAGCTCGGCGCCCTGGCTCCGATCATCGCCCACACCAACGTGCGCAAGCGGCTGTCAACCGAGAGCGTCAACCGCAGCGGCCAGAAGCGTCCGCCCTCGCCCAAGGTGGCTCTCCCGGTGATCACCTTCGACGAACGCGTGACCGTTCACGTCAACGGCGAGGACATCCGAGCCATCCACTTTCCGAGTGGCCACACCGACGGCGACGCGATCATCTTCTTCACCCAATCGAACGTGGTTCACATGGGCGACGACTTCTTCTCCGGCCGCTTCCCGTTCATCGATCTGCAGAGCGGCGGAACGGTGAAGGGCTACATCGCCGCCGTGGACAAGGTCAGCTCGGAGATTCCGCCCGATGCGAAAATCATTCCGGGGCACGGCCCCCTGTCCACGCTGGACGATCTGAAAAAGTTCTCGGCGATGCTGAAGGAAGCGGTTGCCCTGGTAGAGGTCGGCATCAGGGCGGGAAAATCGCTCGAGCAGATGAAGAATGAAAAAATCCTGGCCAAGTTCGATAAATGGAGCTGGGAATTCATCAAAACCGATACTTTCCTGGAAATTGTTTACACCGACGTCAGCCGCAAGAAGTGAGGGGTTGATTCCGGGAAAATCTCGGCGTACTGCTTCGACTCTCCTTGGGGGTGAAATCATGTTTCATTTCTTGCGTCGACACGGCTCGCTTGCTCTGAGATGTGTCAGCGTGATCTCGAGCGCGACCTTGGCGACAGCGCCCGCTGCCGCGGAGACATCCGGGGCCATCGACTTGCGCGTTCGCGACAGCGCGACTGGTTACGCCATCTCCGCGATCGTCGAAATCGACGGCCCAGGGCGCACGAACCGCAGTTGGCAGCTCGACGAATCGGGGCGCATCCAGATAGAGCTCGCAGAGGGAGGGCACCCGATCTTCATCTCCGCGCGCGGCTACCAGGGCATCGAGAGTCGCTTGCAGGTCGACCCGGCAGCCGTATGGCCGGTGACGGTGTGGCTCGATCCGGAGCAAATCCCGGCGCAGCTTCGTCCCGAATCACTGGGAGTCAACCGCGTACCCGGCTCCGCGTTGATTCACGGTTACGCAGTGGATGCGCAGAGCGGCGAACCGCTGGCCGGCGTGGAGGTCAGCCTGAACGGCAATCGCGCCCAAACAGATGCCTCCGGCTACTTCAGTTTCAACGTTGCCGTCCCGAGCCCGGGGCCGGAGTCGCCTCCGGAGAGCGGCGATCTGTTGGCCGAGCGGGCCGGCTATCAAAGCTACCTGCTGGCGAACACGCCGATCGCGGAAGGAGACAGTCAACTGTTGATCGAGATGAATCCGGGCGAGGGCACGCAGCGGGTGGACGACACGCACAAGCTGATGCGCAGCCCGGAGGAGCTGGAGCAGTCGCAATCGGCGCCGGGGCTCACGCCCGACCGGGAGCCCAGGCCGAATGCGCTCGATGATGCGGCGATGGTCTCGGTGCCCCCGGCGAGCATCCGCGTCGGTTACAGCTGCTCTTGCACCGCGTGCTCGACAGTAGAGGTAATGAGCCTGGAGACGTACGTGAAGCGCGGGCTGCCTCGGGAGTGGATCGCTTCGTGGAGAGCGCATTCGCTGCGGGCTGGCGCCATCGCATACCGGAGCTACGGCAGCTGGTACGTGTATCATCCGCTGCGCGCCAACTACGACATCTGCAACACCACCTGCTGCCAGGTGAACTCCACCAGCACCTCCGCATCGACGAACTCCGCGGTCGAATACACCGCCGGGATCCTCCTTCAGCGCAGCGGGAGCGTGTTTCGCGCCGAGTACTCGGCCGAGAACAACAACCTGTGCGGCACGGGCTGCAGCAATTCGTCCTGCACCTGCGGGGACGGAAACGCCGGATCTCCGGGAGCGAGCTGGCCGTGCGTCTCCGAGCCCTACGACGCGGGCCACGCCTGCGCCGGACACGGCCGCGGAATGTGCCAGTGGGGAACCCAACGCGGCGCACTGCTCGGCCAGCTTTGGAATTGGATCGAAGATCACTATTACAACAACAATGGCAGCCCCGGCGGCTTGCGGTCCGCGTATATGACCTCGCCGTTGGACATTGCTTCGGTCGGGCCGGATCCGGCCCAGGTCTCAGCCGGCGCTGTTTTCACCGTTTACATGAGCGTTCTCAACTACGCGGAGCTGCCACACGACCAGGTGATGCTCGGCGCGAGCCTTTATTCGGATGCGACCGGATACATCTCCGACTCGAGCAACGATCAGAAGGTGACAGCGTATCCGGGCTCCACGGACGTCTCGCGCGCCTTTACCGTTCCGGACTACGCGCCGAGCGGAACCTACGATCTGTTGGTCGCGCTATGGCTTGATGTCGACGAGGACTCGGCAATTACCGGCGCGGATTTGCTCCTCGTCTCATATTTGCTGCCGGGTGCGATCACGGTGATGTAACAACCGGCCAGAGCATTTCGAGCACCAGCTCGATCGCATCGAAGGGTTCGGCGCGCACCCGCTGGTCCTCGGTGAAGACACCCATCAAGAGCCACCCGTTCTCGTGGCCGCGAAAGACCTCCAGCATTCGCGACAAAGGGTCGACCCAACTCGCCGCCCAGCACAGATGCCGCCAAGGCGTGGCCCACAGCAGGCCGCGGTGAAACAATCAGCTCGCCGTCGATGATCTCTCCAACCATGTTCTCGGGCAGATCGATGATGTCTTGGTATGTTGCGGGCTTTCTGGAGTGCTTCGTCATGAGCGCGATTGTAGTCATCGGCAGAACCCCTCACAAGCGCGCTCTGCATCGCTTGTGCCTCCGCGATTTCAGCAACGCGCAAGAGGGCTGCCTCGTTCACCGCCCGGGTCCAGTCCGGAATCGCGGACTACAGTCCAGGAATATGGACTTCGTTCTGATGCTTCGTTCGCGCTGAACCGGGAACGCGCGCCTCGACTGGGCACTGTTCGACTCAGGGTCGAAAGATCCCCGTCGCTGTTTGCGCGGTCATCTCTGGAATCGAATAGATCAGTGGAGCACGGGTCGCTTCTGCTCCGGGCGAATCAACTGCATCCAGCGTAGCGTAATACGCTTTGCCAAACTCCAGTACACCGGGCGGGATGATAACCGAGGTCGATTGCGTATAGATCCGCGGCCCAAAGCGGCGTTGAGTGTGATTCTGCGCATCCACCAAAAGCTCGAAGAATGAAAGTCGGTAGTGAGTCGGCGCACCGATTTCAGGAGAGTCCCACGCAAGGGCCGGGTTGAGCCCCACATCAAGCTGATCTTCAAATGCGCTCACGCCATTGAGCGTAAGGTTTCGAGCCGGACTGATCCGGACGCTTAGACCCTCGGCGAAGTCACTGAGCTGACCAATTCCGATTATCCCAGGCGATGCGTCGTATGGCGCCGCGCCGGGCAAACTGTATAGCAGCCGGTATGCGGAAAAGTTCAACAGAATGGGCAGGCCCCATTCCGGCAAGTGATTGCCGTAAACAAACTCAATATCTTGATCGGGTGAGCTGGGGTCTATCAGGAAAATGGCGCAACGAAAGCAGCTGGTCCTGCGGGATTTCTGTCATTTCGCCGAAGACACTGGTGGTCTGGCCATCGGCGATGCTGATCGCTGAGCTTCGAAAGCCGGTGGAGGCAGTCTTCAGGAAAGGAAATACGGGGTCTACAGGTGTTCGCCTCGAGAGCTGGTAGATGACGGTCTGATCCCCGAGCGTGCCATCGATCCGGTGTTGACCGCTCAGATCTTCTACCTGGAAAAGATCTGTATCCCCTCTTTGAAGCCGTCGACCGGAAACGTCACGTCGTTGCAGATCATAGACAATGATACCGGCATTTGACGAAACGAGGTCGACCGCGTCCGACGGACCCCAAGGCAAGAGCCCAAACAATCGAAGTTCCAATCGGGTGCCGGGACCCGTGAGGAATGCGGCTTCGGGTCGTCCAGCGATGTAGAAGCCGACGTCGAGGACTCGCGCAGAGGTCACCACATACGTCGAGCTGTATCGAAAATAGAATTCACCCTTGCGGAACGCCCGGGACCGTGAATGTGCCGTTGGGAAATCCCATTCCCGGAAATGACTGAAAGCCTGTCGCCGGGTCATAGACCCAAGCAGCGATTGGAATTGAGCTGATGTTGTTAAGCCGTTCGATTATTCCCGCATCGGTAACGAAGCGAAGGACCGCGGTACCTGTCACCGCGCCGCCATTGCTCTTGTTTGCGTCGGTTTCACCTCTGGATTGCTCGCTAGCCAATGAGAAGCTTGGCAGCCAAGGATTGCTCCGGAGACTACGCGGAGAAACTCGATCATCTGATAGAGAAATTGGCTCGTTGCAGCCGAGGACCAGAAGTAGAAGAACAAACGTCTTCGATACATCGTGCGTGGTTGGACGCATCCTCTCCCCCTTTTTGAATCATCGATGAAGCGTCGCACCGATAGAGCGTACGGGTACTCCTTTAGCACATTGCCGAATCAGAAGAGGGGAGAATCCAGGAACACCGGACGATAGCCGAACACCTGTCCGAAGCTGGTCGAGAATCGATCTCCGAACGAATTCGCTTGTACGCCCCGAACCACGTATCCGAAGTCGATGCGAAATGTCTCCACATCGAATTGCGGGAATAGCGTTCGCAATCCGATGCCGAGCGTTTGAGTAAAGTTGTTGCGGAAGCTCGTCGAATCGCTGAACGCGCTCCCGGCATCGTAGAAGACCACCAGCCCGGCGTGCAGCGTGTAAAATTCCAAGGGAAGGGTCCGGTACTCGAGGTTGAACAGCACCCGTTTCGTACCAGACAGCACCTCGGGGGACGTGCCGCGCAAGCCATTGCCTCCACCGAGTAGAAAAAACCGATGGTTGAGATCCTCGGAGAAGACGTCCACCAAGCCTCGGAAAGCAATTCGACCAATACCGATCAGCGGGCTGTAGTTCACCAGCTCTGCCGCGACGCGGCGGTTCACCAACGACGGGATATCAGTATTTCCCGGCACGAACCGCGCGCTCGCCGCTAAGGTCAACGTCGCCAGGTCGTCCTTCGCGTACAATCGATAGCGAAGTGATGCACCGCCCTCGAGATAGCCCTCCTGAGGAAAAAATCCGGGAGTCCAGCGGAGCTGGAACACGAGACGGTGGCCGATCGGCGTGTCCTCGGAGAGAGCAAAGGTGTCGATGTTGCGCAAAACGAGATACTCGGCGCGATAGAGCGCGAGCTCGCTACCCAAATAGACCGCACCTTCACTTCGCGGGGCCTTGTTCGCCTCCAGCCAAGCACGTTGAGCATCGCTGAGCCCGAGATCCAGAGGCGCCGTAAAGCGCCGGCGATAAGCGCCCAACAACCCGGATACGTTCGTCTTGAATAGCCGCCCGAACGAACGGGTGTACGAGGCGGCTGCATCGACCTCTCGGGTCTCGTAGATGAACGGTATGGTGTCGCCTGGCGTCTCGGGGTCCGGGTTCGGCAACTGCAATACGGTCGCGCCCTGATAGACGCGGCTTGTCTCGACCTGCCAATTGGCGGCGATTCCGAAGGCCGACTCGGTCGCCAGGGAGTAAAGAGGCTGCCCGAATGTGAATCCGCCGCGAGAGCCTTCGGCCTTTCCGCTGCTGCGGTTCACGATGATCGCTGCCGTCTCAGAGAAGGCGAGCCGCGTTCCGAACAAGCGCGACTCGGTGAAGGCCTGGCCGAATGACATCGTGTCCAGCTTGAGCAAGAAGTCGAGGGCCAGCTGTTGGTTGAGCCCGAGAAAGTTGTTCTCGCTCGGATGCAGGTGCAGCAATTGAACCAATGAGCCTACGGTGTTGATTTGCGTGTTCAATCGAAGGCTCCAGAGGTCCTTGGTCACCACGAGGATCCCAACTGTGCCGGCGGTCTTGCCTTTGACCGGAACAATGCGGGCCACCGCAAGGATTATCAGCTGCACTCGTAGATTGCGCTCGCTCTCCGCCACCACTTCCGAGTCATAGATGTCACCCTCATTGAACAGAAGCTCGCGGCGGATCACGCGCTCCTTTGTCTTCACGTGGACGATGTTGAGAATCCGCGGCCAGGGATCGGTCGGGGCGACCACATTCTCGGAACGGATTCGAATCTCTTCGATCCGCTTGGCATCCGGCTGCGGATCCCGCTCCAGGCCCTCCTGCTGCAGCGCCCACTCGACCAGCCGATCCTCGTATCCCGCATCCTCGGCGCGCGCGGATCCGGTCGCGACGAGCGCGAGCAGCACCAGATGCGGAAGGAAGCGCACGTTCACGGGACAGAGCTACTCTGCCACAGCGCTCGGCACCGGGCCGCTTTTCACATGAGCTACCAAGCCTCCCCGGTGAGAGCCTGTCGCAGATCTCCTTCCCGCGGCGCCGGTAATTTCTCGCCACATGCGGCGGCTCGAACGATCTGCGCCAGCTGGTCCACGCCATCGGTGAGCGCGGCGGGTCCCGGTTGCAGGATGAACGCGCTTTTCACCTCGTAGAGTTGGTCATCGATCACGGCTCGCACGGAGCTCCAGCCGGGCCGCGCGCGCATTTTCTCCGCAGACGCCTTGCGTCCGCACCAGCTGGCGATCACCAGATCCGGATTGCGTCGTGCGATCTCTGCCGGGTCGTAGATGCGCCCCTTTGCAGCTTGGTGGACCCGCGACTCGGCACAGATGTCGTCGCCGCCGACGAGCTCCACCAACTCCGAGCACCACCGGATTCCGGAGATCAGCGGCTCGTTCCACTCTTCGAAGAACACGCGCGGCCGACGGGGAAGCTTCGCTGCGTTCGTCGCATGGCGCTCGAGATTGGCAGCCAGCTCGTCAGCCAGCGCCGTCCCCTGCTCGGCCCGACCGACCAAGGCTGACACTACGCGCACGGTCTGGAGGATCTCGGAAATCGAACGCTGGTTGAAGAGGTACACGGGAACGCCGCGCAGCGCGAGCTCCCGAGCGAGATCGGCCTGCAAATCGGAGAAGCCGAGAACCAGGTCTGGCTTCAGCTCGAGGATGCGATCGAAATTCGCGTCGAGGAACGAGCTGACCCTCGGCTTCTTGCGTGCTTCTTTGGGACGAACGGTGAATCCCGACACTCCGACTACCAGCTCGCCCGCGCCGATGCGGTAGAGGATCTCGGTGGTCTCCTCGGTGAGACAGACGATGCGCTCCGGATAGCGCGGCGCCGAATTCAGCAGAGGAGTGAGTGGATCCATAGATCGCGGCCCGATGGGTCGCGAGCGTAGCCGAAAACGCGCCCCGATCGTCCCGAGCCTAGCCGAAGGCACCCCCGATCGTCCCGAGCGTAGCCGAAAGGCGGAGTCGAGGGACCGCCTCGATAAGCTCCCAGCCGACCGGCGTGCGCACCGCCTGTCGATCATCCCAATTCCGGGATTTGAGCAGAACGCTACTCCACCGCTCCCCTCCTTGGCCGCGGACTCTCGGGCCTCGACTCCGCGCCGTCGGCGCTACGCTCGGCCTGACCGGTGCTCGGCCTGACCGGTGCTCGGCCTGACCGGCGCTCGGCCTGACCGGTCCATCTCAGGGCGGCGCGCCGATTTCGAGAAGCTCCTGCAGATCTTCCACCGGCTCGACCGCCTGCTCCATCATCCGCTGCAGGGTGAACACGCCGGCCGTCTTCGGATTGAACCCGCGCTTCGCTGCCTGTCGCATCGCGGCGAACACCAGCGAAAGACCCACCGTCATGCTGTTCTCCCACTCCGTGGAGTCCTGCCGCTCGGAGAAAAAGTGAAACACCATTCCCGGCTCGTACCGCTCGCGCGCGAGCTCCATCGCCTCCTTCGGCTCCACCGAGCTGAAGAACCGGTGGATGTCGTACCAGCGCATTCGGATGAACTTCCACAAGAACAGCTCCACCCGGCTGGACAGCTTCTTCAGGCGCGCCGGCTCATCGGGAAGCACTCCCAGCTGCGCGATGCAGCGCATCGCGCGCTCGCTGGCCTCGCGATACAGGCGGATTTCATCCCGCTTGGCCATCTGCTCAGGATGCCAACTCGAGGATGGTCTGCAAGAGCATGTTGACGCCGTTGGCGCACTGCTGCGGCGTCGAGTACTCCCGCGGATTGTGGCTGATCCCGTCGTATTCGCCGGGCACGAAGATCATCGCCGTGGGGCAGATGGAGGCCATTTCCTGCGCATCGTGACCTGCCCCGCTGATGATCCGCTGATGCGAAAAACCAGCAGCGTCCATCTTGGCGGCGATCACCTGCTGCACTTGCTCGGAGAAGGGCACCGGCGGCGTCTTGGCCGTCTGCTTCGACGCAATCTGCACGCCCATCTCCGCTTCCAGCGTTCGTAGAAACGCGGCCACGTCGCGTTCGGAGACGGCCATCATCGCGTCGTCCGGATTGCGCAAGTCCACCGTGCACCAGGCGCGCCCGGGCACGATGTTGACCATTCCCGGCGAAGGATCCAGCGCGCCCATTGTCGCGCGCATCTGCCCGTACTTGCCCGAGAGGGACATCTCGTGCAGCCGCAGGTTGAGGCGCGCCGCTGCGAGCCCCGCGTCTCGGCGCAGCTCCATGGGCGTGGTGCCGGCGTGCGCGGACTTTCCCGCGATGCTCACCTCCTGCCAGGAAATGGCCTGCACGCCGGTGACGACGCCCAGATCCTTGTTCGCCGCGCGCAGGATCGGCCCCTGCTCGATGTGGCACTCCACGTAGGCGTGCGGCGGCTCGAGCCTCTCCGATGCTTTCCCATCGAACCCGATCCGCGCCAGCTCATCTCCCACGCTCAAGCCGTCGCGATCCTTGAGGCTGAGCGCGTGCTCCAGCGAAATCCTGCCCACCGCCACCGCGCTGCCGAGCATATCCGTCCTGAATCGGCAGCCCTCTTCGTCGGTGAAGTAGGCAATCTCCAGCGGGCGTCCGGTCTTGACGCCGGCTTCATTGAGGCAGCGAATCACCTCCAGCGCGCCAAGCACCCCGAGGGACCCATCAAAGGCGCCTCCCGTGGGTACGCTGTCGACGTGCGATCCGGCGATCACCGGCGGCACGTCGCCGCGCGCTCCGGGACGCCGGCCGTAGCAGTTGCCGATCCGGTCCACGCGCACCTCGAGCCCCGCGTCCTCGAACCAGTGCTTCACCAGCGATCGACCGCGGCCATCTGCTTCGGTCAACGCGAGGCGATTCACTCCGGTAAGCCCGGTGCGCTCGTCGCGGTAGGCGCCGATCTCGGCAAGCCGCATCAGCGAGCTCCACAGTCTCTCGCCGTTGATCGCCAGCTGTTGGGTTCGCATCTTCGCCTCTTCCGGCGCCGCTGCGCCGACTGATTCCCACCTTTGAACAGACCGGCGCGAGCCGCGTCCTAACCTTCACCCTCGTTCAGGTGTTTTTCATCTGTATGGAGTTTCGCCTCAGAATGTCATCTCGCGTTGCGTGGGCGGCCGGCCTCATTTGCCAACTGGCAGCCTGCACGGCCAGCCACCAACCTGCAACCCGGCTTGCCGCGTCACCGTCCTCTTCGCCTTCTATCACAATCCCGCCCAATCGATGGACCACCGATCAGCAGGCGATGCACGTCCTCAATCGACTGGCCTATGGTCCGTCGCCCTCGGAGCTCGAATCGATCCGCCGGATGGGCGCGGCGGCGTGGATCGAACGGCAACTGCATCCCGACTGGATTCCCGATGACGCCGTCGCGGTGAAGCTCCGCACTTTTCCCACCGTGTCCCAGTCCACCTCCGAGCTTCTCACCGGCTTTCCGCCCATCCAGGTCCAGGCGCGGCTGATGGGAATCAATCCCGCCAACTCGGACGCGCGAGAAATCATCGAGGCCATTCCCAAGGAAGACCTGCCTCGCCAGATCGGAATCGAGCTGATCGCCGCGAAGCTGGTGCGCGCGGTGGAGAGCAGGCGCCAGCTGCAGGAGGTGCTGGTGGATTTCTGGTTCAACCACTTCAACGTCTCGGTGGAAAAGGGACAGGTGAAGTGGATGGCTACCTCCTACGAGCGCGACGCCATCCGCCCCCACATCTTCGGCAACTTCCGCGACCTGCTCGGCGCTACCGCGCATCACCCGGCGATGCTTTTTTATCTGGATAACTGGCTGAGCATGCGCGAGGGGTTCGATCCGCGCGACCTGGGCAAGGCCGCCAAGCCGCCCAAGAAGCTCGATGGGCGCGAGCTGGGCTTGAATGAAAACTACGCGCGCGAGCTGCTCGAGCTTCACACGCTGGGCGTCAACGGCGGCTACACGCAACAGGACGTGCGCGAGACCGCCCGCTGCTTCACGGGTTGGTCCATCGATGCGCCGAGATATCTGGGCGACTTCGTCTATCGCGACATGCCGCACGACAAGGGACCGAAGGTGGTGCTGGGCATGGCCATCGCGGCCGGCGGCGGCCAGGAAGATGGAGAGCGGGTGCTCGATCTGTTGGCGAACCATCCCGCCACGGCGCGCTTCATCGCTGCCAAGCTCGCTCGAAAATTCGTATCCGACGATCCTCCGCCGCGGTTGGTGGAGCGCCTCGCCGACGTCTTTTTGAAAACGCACGGCCATCTTGCGTCGGTGTACGCGGCGCTCTTCTCGTCGCCCGAGTTCTGGTCGGAGCGGGCGCTCGCTTCAAAGATCAAGACGCCGCTGGAGTTCGCGGTGTCGGCGATCCGAGCGGTGGGCGGTAGCACCACCGGCGATATTGCGCTGGCGCAGTCGCTCGACAGGATGGGGCAGCCGCTCTATCGCTCGCAGCCGCCCACCGGCTTTCCAGAGACGGCTGAAGCGTGGGTGAACGCGGGCGCGCTGGTGAATCGGATCAACTTCGGTCTGGCGCTGGCTTCCAATCGGATCCGGGGCACTACGGTGGACGTGAGCCACTATGTTTCCCCGGCTGCCGCCAAGGATCCTCAGGCCGCTCTGGACGCGCTCGCTTCCGTCATTCTCGGCCACCGCCTCGGCGCAGAAAGCCGCGCCACGCTGCTCAACGCGCTGCGCGAAGCGGGAGGGGATACGGCTCACGGCCAGCAGCGCCCGGTGGATCCGAAAATGATCGCCGGCTTGCTGCTGGGCTCGCCCGAATTTCAGAAGCAGTGAGGTGAATGTCCCATGAAGTGCGATCGCAGGTTCTTTTTGAAATCCTCCGGCCTGGCGATGGTCGGGCTGGGATTCGCCCCCGGCTTCTTCACCCGGGCGATCGCGGCCTCTCAAAAAGAGAACCGGAAAGTGGTGGTCGCGTTGTTTCAGCGCGGTGGGGCGGACGGGCTTTCGATGGTGCCGCCGGTCGGCGATCCTCGCTACTACGAGCTGCGGCCCACGCTCGCGCTGGCCCGCCCAGGGCAGGGCAATTTGGCTGCGCTGCCGCTCGATGACACCTTCGGGCTACACCCCGCGCTCGGAGCCCTGAAGCGCTTCTGGGATGGCGGCTCGCTGGCGCTGGTTCACGCGGTGGGCTCGCCCAAGTCCACGCGATCGCATTTCGATGCGCAGGACTTCATGGAAGCGGGCACGCCCGGAGTGCTGGCCCACGACGGCTGGCTGAATCGCGCGCTCCAGGTTGTACCCGCTCCGGCTGTCGCGACGTTCCGAGCCGTGGCTCTTCAGCCGAACCTGCCGCGCTCCCTCCTGGGCGCGGCTCCCGCCGTGGCGATGGGGTCGATCTCCGATTTCAAGCTGAAGGCCGGTCAGCTCTCCAGCGTGGCTTCCAGGAGCTTCGAGTCCCTCTACGCGGGCGCGGTGGACCTCGCGCTGCGCCAGACCGGCGGCGAGACATTCGACGCGCTGCGAATGCTGCAGAGCACCAAGCTGGAGGAGATGGGTCCTCGGAACGGCGCGGAGTACCCCAATTCACCGCTGGGAAAACGGCTGAAGGACATCGCTCGGCTGATCCGCGCGGATTTGGGAATGGAGATCGCCGCCACCGATTGCGGTGGCTGGGATACCCACGTCGGCCAGGGCGCCGGCGAAGGACAGCTTGCATCGCGACTGAAGGACCTGGCGGAATCGATCGCCGCGTTCGCCATTGATCTAGGGGATCGCATGGCGGACGTTTGCGTGGTGACCATGACCGAGTTCGGACGGACGGTGCGCGAGAACGGAAATCGCGGAACTGATCACGGTACCGCCTCGGCGATGATGGTGCTGGGCGGCAATGTTCGGGGCCGGCGCGTGCTCGGCCAGTGGAAAGCGCTGGACGAAGCGAATCTCTTCGAGGGGCGGGATCTGCCGGTGATCACCGATTTCCGCGCCGTCCTGGCCGAGGTCTTGGGCTCGCACCTGGGCGTGCCGAAGCTGGAGAAGGTGTTTCCCGGTTTCGCACCGGGAGCCGGCCGCCTGGGGCTGTTCACGGCGTAAGCACATCACTTCTGATCAACTGCGCCCCCCATCCGCTTGCCCCGAGCGTAGCGACGCCAGTCGCGGAGTCGAGGGGCTCGGCGCGGCGCCTCCACTTCGCTCCGCTACGCCTGTCCCGAGCGCAGTCGAGGGGCTCGGCGCGGCGCCTCCACTTCGCTCCGCTACGCCTGTCCCGAGCGCAGTCGAGGGGCTCGGCGCGGCGCCTCGACTCCGCGTTCGCTACGCTCGGCGCGAGCGGGGACGGCGGCGACGAGCGAGCGCCGCGAGCATCCATGCCAGGCCCGCGGCCGTGAAACCGTCGGATGCGGCACAACCGCAACCGCCCGAAGAAGACGGCGGCGGAGCGGGCAGATGCACCGGCGTGGTGGCGGTGGCGCTATTGTTCGAGACGTCCGGGTCGGGCGTCGAGGAGGTGACGGTGGCGGTGTTCGCGATCGGATTGGGTGAGGTGTACCCCGCCGGAACATTGTACTTGGCCGTGATCGTCTTCATCTCGTTCAGGCGGATCACGCCCAGGTTGCAAGGGAAGGGCGTGGTGCAAGCGCCGGAGTTGGAATCGAAGGTCAGGCCGGAAGGCGTATTGTCCGCCACCGATACGTCCGAGGCATCGGTGGGGCCCTTGTTCGTCACCGTGATCGTGTAGCTGATGGACAAGCCGGGGCTGGCCTCGAGCGGACCTGTCTTCTTCACCTCCAGGTCGGCATTCGTATCCGAAAGCACGGTCGAGGCGGACGCGCTGTTGTTGGTCAAATCTGGATCGAAGGTCGGGGAAGTTACGCTCGCCGTATTCCGGATCGGGTTGGGCGCGATGTAGTTGGCCGGTACTGCATAGGTCGTCTTGATCTGCAGGCTCTGCCCGGACGGCACCATCCCCAGGCTGCAGGGGAACGCGGACGTGCAGCTCCCCGCGTTGGAGACGAACGTCAGCCCCGCGGGCGTCTCGTCCGTCACCGTCACGTTGGCCGCGTCCTGCGAACCGATGTTGGTCACCGTGATCACGTTGACCAGGTTGGTGTTGCGCCGAACCAGCTCGGGCGCGCCGACGCCGATCGCCAGGTCCGCGCCGGGGCGCATGCAGGAGCCGTTGCTGACGATCACGTGTCGCATCACGATGTTGTCCATCGCGACGCCGCAGGGCGCGGGATGCTGCGCATCCACGCAATCGCTGTTGTCGTCCTCGGTGTACTCCCAGCGAAGCTGAATGCGTTTGCCGCGCATGCCGACTCCGGGAAACTTCATCGCCACGTGCTGCAATCCGTTGGAGAACCCTGACCACACCGACATGTCCTCGAAGTAATTCGTGTCGCTGGAGCGCGGGAGGTGTTTGGGGAAATGTTTGAGGTTGCCGGTTTTGATCGTTTCCGCGAAAGCTTCTGCCAACACCGAGCGCGGGCTGTCGGGCATCGTCGCGTCGGTGATTCGAAGGGTAAGGCCGTCGTAGGCGAGCACGTTCTGTGTGAACTCGTCCTCCAGGCTGTAGGCGATGTCGAAGTCGAGGCTAACGTAAGATTCAATGCCGCTGGGATTGGCGATGGTGAACGGAGGTGAGAAGAGCCGTTCCCATTTGGTGGATCCGGCGCCTACCTGACCGCCGGTCTCTGCGTGAAACACCGCGTTGGTGGGCGTCAGAGTGGTCGAGGTTGTCCATGGCACCGGCGTTGTGCCGACTGGCGCCTGGTGAACCGAGCTCCAGAACTCCGGCAGCGAGCCGCCCCGCGTCGCATCGAAATCCTCGTAGAGGACCGCGGTGGTGGCCCCGGGCGTTCCGGTGGGAAGTCGGAAGCGCCGCGCGATCGAGCCCTGGCCGGTGGTCACGGTCAGCGTGAAATCGATGTACGTGCCGGGTACGAAGCCAGCGCCTAGAGAGATCCGGAACGGCGTGCTGTTCGGCTGGACCTGAAGGCCTACGATGTTCGGATATGAGCTGGTGTCCATGCCGGGGACCACGGTCACGCCGGGCGTGCTCGAGCTGAGCGTGGCCGATATTCCGGTGAACGTCGGGCGCCCGGCTGCGGTGTTGGCGGTGTAGCTCCTCAGCGGAATGATCAGATCCGCGGTCTCGCCGGGATCGAGATTGCCGTTGGCGTTTCCCGGAGTACACCCCACTTCGGTCAGCGCAACCGGATCGATCCGAAGCGCCGCCACGTTGGTCGACTCGGAGAGCCGGTCGTAGTACGAGTCGGGGGTCAGCAGCGCGGCAGGCGACGGCGGTCCACCCTCGTCGAAGCGCGGCTGCATCGAGGTGGCTGCGGCCACCACGTGCATCGTCCCGTTGCGAGCCACGTGCATCAGGTAATCGCCCATGTTCGGTTGGCTGGTGTCGTTCCCATAGCCGGCATGGAACGATCGCCCGAGCATCGGAGCCGGCGGGCTCCAGGTCCCTGCAGCGCCCGCCCCGTCGGAATAGGTGTGCATCAGCTCGAGCGCATCGCCGCTCGGCTCAGCGCTCTGATCGTAGAACACCACGTGAACGCGGTGGGTCACCTGATCCACGGTCACGTCCGGATAAAACTGGGCCCGATCGTTGCCCGGATTCCCATTGAGCATGAGCGGCGGATTGGGGAGGAAGGTCACGCCCTGATCCGTCGAGCGCTGGAACGCGATGTCCCCCTCCCCGCGTGAGTTGTTGAGCTGATACACCACGTAGACGTTGCCATTGCTCTGGTCGACCGCCATCGAAGGGCTGGTGTTCACCCGATCCACTCCGAGGATCTCGTCCTCGCCCGGGAAATCGGTGGTGAGACTTTGCGGAGCGCTCCAGGTCGTGCCGCCGTCCATCGACCGGGCGAAGCCGACGTTTCGCAGGCCAGCCACGGTGCGGTTGTTGATCAGCGTGCGCCACACCACGTAGACGATCGAATTGTCGTCGCGCGTTCCAGCAAAGAAGCGCGGAATCGCGCTTGTCGCCAAGCCGGGCGCGGAGATCACCTGCGCGTTGCTCCAGGTCGTCCCTCCGTCGTCGGAGTACGTGGTGCGGATGGACACGGTGCTGCCCAGCTGCGTCCAGGCCATCAGGATCCGACCGGTCGCCGGATTGATGTCGATGAATTCCTTGTCCGCCAGCGCGCCCATCTGGAACGTGGGCGTCACCTCGATCGGCCCATTCCAGGTCATGCCATCGTTGTTGGAGACGTGGATGCACATCCCCTCCAGGCTGTCGCTGCGGACGTAGATGGACGCGTACACCCACCGGTTGTTGCGCGGATCGTATTTGACGTCCGGATCGCCGAAGACCGCCGAATTGGGCAAGCTCGGCAAGACCGGAAGGCCGCCGAACATCGCCGGCCCCGGCGACCAGGTGTTGCCGCCATCCACCGAGCGCGCTACGCCGGAGATGCTTCGCCCGGTACTGGCGGTGGTCTGCGAGAAGCCGCGCGCGTCGTTGAACCCGGCGATGATCACCGTTCCGCCGGTGTTGACCGCGATGCTCGTCTCGGCCTGGAGTCCAGGCGAGCCGCTGGCGCCGTCCGCAGCAGCGCGATGGACGATCACGTCTGATCCACCCGAGCTGATCGCCTGGGCCACGGACCGCTCGACCGGGAGTGGAAAGGGAGGCTTGGGCGGAAGCTTGTCCTCGGCAATGCCCTCCTCGGCTCTCTCCGAGGGCCCCAGGTCGGTCTTCGCCCGCGCCCCCATCAGTTGATGTTCCAGCTCCGCCCAGGCTCGCGGTAAGCGGGCTCGCCACAGGAAATCGTCCTGCCGAAGGAGGATGACCGCGCCAAGAAAAAGACAAGCCAATCGCCGGCGCGGCGCGCTTCTGAGGGGTTGGTTCATGCTGACCGCTCTATTCCTTGATCGGCGGCTGATAGGGAACCTTCAAAGGTTTGCTCGCCCCTTTCTTCGAAGGTTGGGCCAGCTCGATGCCAAAGCTGACCCGGCGCAGCTCGCGTCCCCCCGGACCGATCACCAGGACTGTCCAGTGGCCCACGTCCGCCGCGCCGATGGGCCTGCTCGAGTGGACCTGGACGCGACCCTGCCCGAGCTTCAGCGGGACGGAGATGACCTCGCGGTTGCCCTTGCGCCACACGTGCTTGACCACGTCTCCCGTCTTGTGGCCCTCGATCGACGTCAGGACAGTGAGCGATCCCACGTCGGATGAAAAATGATGCGCCGGCGCGTTGCACTTCCCGTTCGTTAACGTGCGACAGACCTCCGCCTGGGGCACCATCAGTGCAGCCATCAGGCCCAGCATCGTGGGGAGGACCATCGATAGAACGGTAGACCACCCGAACTTCGAAGTACAACCGGCCGCTCTGCTTGACCCGCATCAGATCGCTCGGCTATGGCGCGGCGATGGCGATCCGCTCTCTGGCGTGCGCCGCGGCAATCACCGCCGCAGCGCTGTTGCAAGGTGGAGCGGGTTCGAGCAACCCCAGGGTGGGTTCTGCCCCGGATGGTGGCGCCGGAAAGCGCGTTCACGCTCCAGATGGCGGCGCCGCGCGCACCTCCGAGGACACGCCCTGCGCCTCCGATCGCGATTGTGCTTTGACCCGATTCGCCAACCTCGATTGCTGTCCCATGCTCTGTGAGCCGCGCGCGGTAACGAAGCGCCGCGCCGAGGAGCTGGAGCGGCACTCCAATCGATGCTCCAGCGCCACGCGCCAAGCCTGCCCCAATCCGCTGTGTCGTCCGACCGAGACGGCCCCGATCGTGGCGTGTGAACGGCGGCGCTGCGTCAAACACAACGCGGCCATCGACCCGAATTGAGCAACGGCTCGCGTTCACCCCGAGCGTGGCGAAGCGGAGTCGAGGGGTCACCCCTGTGCACGCGTGCGGATGGCTCAGAGCACCTCGAGCGTTCCGATCGCAAAGTCCGATTGGCGCGCGGTGTCCTCGCCGGACTTGTTCATCAGCGCGGCCCTGAACTTCGGTCCCAGCGCCGCTCCATTGAAGACCGTGCCGGGTGTCGCCCCGGGTTGGAGGTCGAGCTTGATGGTGTAGAACGTCTTGCCCGCAGGAATGGCCGCGTCTGCGCCGACGGAACCTGCGCCCGCGGCTTTCTGGCTGAGGACCGAGACCAGCACGTTGGCGAGCGGACCGCTGAGCGGGATCAACGCGTTGAACGGCTGCGGCGCGGCGCCCGGGTTCAGTGCGTCGCCCGCGGTGATCGGCGCGGCGTTGGCGCGCACTTTTCCAGCGCTCAGCGGAAGATCGAAGCCCACCGAAAAGCCGCTGAGGTTCTGAGCGGAGACAAGCTTGAGCACCGCGGTGGTGGGCGTGGACGAGCCGTCCCTGACCAAGCGGATTTTTCCGCCCCCGGCGGGATCCGTGTACACCAGCGCGTTGGTCAGGCTGATGGTTGCGGTGGCGGCAAGGGTGGTCTGCACGGTGTCCCGCCCGGTGATGCTCTGCTGCGAAGGATGGGTCGTTCGCAGCGTAACCTCGAAGTTGTGGCGACCTTGGTCGGGCTCGCTGAACGTGTAGCTCGGAGGCAATGAGGCGATCGCATCGGTGGAGGAGAAGGTCACCGCGCCGCGGTAGCCGGTCGCGGTGTTGCCGCTGGCGTCCTTCGCCGTGAGCGTCGCCATGAACGGGGTTCCCGCCGCGATGCTGGCCGGAACGCCGCTCCACTGCAGCGACACCGCGCCGCCGAGCACGTCGTTCTGGACGGCGGGACAGGCGAGTATTCCGGCTGCGACCGCGAGCGCCGCGATCGGCTGAAGCGACCTCGAGGACCAAAGCCGGGCGCAGCTCATGGACGGCCTCCAAATTTGCTCAGCAGCTCTCTCAAATCGCCTTCATCGATGGCGTTGCTCTCGCCCACCAGATCGCTGCGCCAGTCGTAGAAGGGCTGCGCGGAGCTCGCCGGCGTGGTGCCGAGTCGCGAGGCCAGCGCGGCCACGTCGCGGAAATCGATTTGCTGGTTGCGATCGTAGTCTCCGTCGCCTTTGACTCCCACCGGCGCATCCGCGTTCGGGTAGATCTCCCAGATGCCTCGCCCATAGGTGGAGACCCGCAGCAAGCTGCCGTTGCGCGAGATGAACAGGTCGGTGACGCGCGCGAAGGGAAACCCGACGCCGAACCGCTCCCAATTCGCACCTCGATCGGTGGTGCGGTACACGCCGATGTCCGTACCGACGTAGAGGGTCCGGTCCGTCGAGTCGGAGGGATCGAACTTCACCACCTGCACGGGTACGTTCGGCAGGCGGTTGGCGCCGCTGATGCCAAAGGGTTGCCACGTCTGCCCGCCGTCGACGGTGAGGAACAGGTGGCCGATGTTGTCGGGCACGAGGTGGACCTCATCGGTGGTTCGGGCCGCCGTGCTGCCAACCAGGAACACGCGAGCGTCGCGGTCGCTCGCCCCGGGTGCGAAATTCGACGCAGAGGAGGGGAACGCCACCGCGGTGGTGTAGGAAACCTGCTGGTCCGGGTTCGGGCCGATCCCGGCGCGCGTGGGCACCAGGGTCCAGTTTGGAAGCGATCCATCGAGCGAATCCACGCCGATCCCAAAGCGTCCGGAGCTGAGGGCTACGCCGTACAGGCGAAATGAGCCGCCTGGATCGGAATAGAGCTTGGGCGACGCCCACAGGTTGCGGATGGTGATCCCCGTCGGCCATTGGCTTGGGGATCCGCTGGTCAGGCGGAATGCGGGCGACGCCGGCGCACCCGAGGCAAGGGTGTTGATCTTGTAGACGTTCAACGAAGTGTTGGTGAGCAGCGCGCCGTCGCGATCGCCCTCGAGCGCGGCGTAGCGAACGAAGAAGGGTTGACCATCTCCGCTGGGAGCAACAACCCCGGTGTATCGCGTCCACTGGCCTGGCGGAGTACCGAGGGGGAAATCGCCTCCGTCATTGCACCGACGCTCGCTGCGGCGGCAGTACGGCCGAACGCCGCCCGGGAGCGACGTCCAGAAAGCGGCTTCGACGTCACCCACGTAGACGACGGCCGTGGCCACGCCATCGCCGCCGTAGACTTGGTTGAATGTGGTGGGCTGGGGATGACCACCCTGGTCCTCATCCAGCTCCCGGAAACGCGTCCCACTGTCCTGCAGGCCGCCAAAGGCAACGTACGGGTTGAACAGCGCGGGATCGCCGGACGCGATCGAATAGAACTGGTGACTGGTGATGCCGCGGTTTCGCCGATAGGACCAAACCACGTTGCTCGGAGTTGGCTGCGCAAAGACGTTGAACGAGGCGAAGATGCCGCCGTCGCTTCCGGCCAGCACCCAGACCTCAGCGTCTCTCTTGACGACGGCGATGGCGTGCCAGTCCGCGTGGACGTATGGCAGGGGAACGCCGCCGCCGATGGTAGGCAGCCAATGCGAGACGTTGTCCCACGGCAGCGGCACCTCGGCGGTGGCGATGCCGCCGGTCAGGCTGCGCACCGAGCAGAGATTGCCGCCCATGATCAGCTGGTCCGCATTCTCCGGATTGACGGCGATCACCAGGTTGTACCAACTCTGATCGTGGCCCACGTCCATGTTCAGGCAGCCGGCCGTGGAACTGGTGGGGTTGCTGACCAGCGTCGAATTGGTCGCCACCACGTCGAGGGTGGTGCCGCCGTTGATGGACTTGAGAACGGCGATGGTGCGATTGATCGACGCGCGCTCATCCATGCTGCTGGCCATTGCATAGACGACGCTCTGGGCCGGAGTGGACCCTGGGCGGCTGGTCAGCGCGATCCGTCCCACGCCCGGAGACGGAATCTGCGGATTGTCAAAGATTCCCGCTGCCCTGAGCGAAGTCCAGGTCGCTCCGCTGTCGGTGCTCTTCCACAGATCGCCTGGATTGCCCCCCGGGCAGCTGGTTCCCGGGATCGCGCCGCCGGCGAGGAAACGCCGGGGAGGCGGAACGTTGACGGCGCAGGCGTAGACACCGCTGACGAGCCAGTGGGAGTTGCCGCCGCTCGACCCGAGGTAGGCAACGGCCCAGGCGCCGACCTCCACGGTGACGCGCCCATCGCTGCTGGTGGGCAGCGTCGCGAGAGAGAAGGTAGCGCCGCCGTCCGTAGACCGGAACAAGCCGACCTCCGTCGTCACGAAGATCCGATTGGAATTGGTGGGGTCGACGGCGATGCCGCGACCCGACACCGCCGTTTCCGTCCGACCGCCCGCGTCCGCGGAGTACGTTCCGCTCAGGACTGGACCGACGCTCCAGCTGCCGCCCCCGTCGACCGACTTCGCTACCCGACCGCCGGCGGTGAAGTCGAAGGTGTCGCCCAGTGCAACGTAGATCGCATCCGGGTTGCTCGGGTCCAGCGCGAGCGCGCCGATCGAGATGTTCGCCACGGTGTCGAAGATTGGATGCCAGGTCGGCTTCTCGTCGTCGGCAGAGAAGAAGTCATACGTCTTCCACAGCCCTCCCGCTGAAGCCGCCATGTAGACGACGTCCGGATCCCGCGGGTCCACGGCGATGTCGGCCACGCGCCCGGAGTCATTCCCCTGGTACCGGGCGCCGTTGTACTGGAAGTTCGCGCTGGTCGGCCCGAGGTTGATCCAGCTGTGGCCCGCGATGTCCTCGATCGTTCCGGCCCCACCCGAGGGCTGCGCGCGTGCGGCGAATGGATTCGGCGCCCGGCTCGCCCAGCGCGTCTTCTCGAACTCCGCGGCCTGAATGAGTTGACCGATCGCATCCGAGTCTCGCGGCCCGAAGTAGGCCTGGTTAGCCACCTCGCGCAAGGCGAGCTGATCTTCCTGTTCGAGGTCCTCCGCAGCTTGGCTTTCGGACGCGAGCGCCGAGACCGCCGAATCATCCGGATGCGCGATGCGCTTCAACAGCTCCTGGCGCAGCAGCTCCGCTCTCCTGTCGGCGAGAAGCTGCTTGTACAACCTCGAAGCCACCGGTGCGGCGCCCACCGCGAATGCGAGCAAGGCAAGTCCGATGAGACCGCGCGACAGCCAACCGAGTTTTTTCGTCGTCAAGGTTCAGCTCCCACAGTTGCAAATGCAGGCGCATCCCCCCGACTCCCTTCGCTGCGTCGACCGGGCCCTCCTCCACCGGCCGGCGTGCACCTAGTCGGAACACGAGACCCAGTCAACCGCCGAAAGTTAAATAGGCGCTGAGTCCGGCTTAGTCAGAATTGCGCGTTATCAACGACGCCGAGCACTCAGGCGCGATCGATGCCGGCGATCAAATCTTCGGCGAGCCAGCTCTGTAGAGCGCCGAAGGCCGCGCGCTCCGCATCGGCCCGCTCCGTGAACGCCTCGCAGATTTCGGACACCGCTCGTCCGTCGTGGGCCCAGCGCAGGGCTTGCGCCTCTTCGGCATCCAGCTCCACGTGGAAAACCTGCCAGCCCTTGCGCCAGACCAGCGCGTGCAACTTCCTGGGAGCGACTTCCGGGATCGGTCCTTCGCTCTCCAGGGAGTGCCACAGCGCGATTGCATCGTGGCGCAGCGTCAAGAGCCGCATCGCGGGAACGAATCGCAATCGCGCTTGCGCGAACTCGTGGGCGGCAAGGCCGGCGAACACACCGCTTGACATCGCAACAGCATCCAGCTCGACGAACACCTCCGCTCGAGCCCACTCCAAGCTCGCCAGATCCGCGAGGTCGGGGCGGGTTCCTTCCGCCGCGTGCTCGCGCAGGAAGGTGGCGAGCTTGCGCCCCAGCCTTCCCAGAGAGGGATGCTCCGATGGGTAGGTCGCGATGTACGCCGCGACCAGGTCCGAGAAGCGGTCCTCGCCCAGAAGAGAAGCCAGCTTCGGGAAATCTTCGCGCAGCGCATCCACCTGGCGCCAGAAATACATCCGAGCGTAGATCTCCACGCGCTGCTCGGGGCTGAGCTTCGCTCCGCCAGCGACCAGGGGAGCCGCATCCGAGGCGTCGCCGTCGAGCCCGTGCGCGATGGCCGACCAGAGGCGCTCCTGTGTCTGGGCGAGCTTCACCGCGCTTCCGCCATCGCGGCCGGCTTGGACCCGCCAAGCGACTTCATCTCCACCGCCTGGGCCAGCCGGCTTTCGGAAATCAGCACGTCCAGCTCGGGGATGTTCTCGTCCCATTCGATCAGCGTGGACACCAGCCCGAAGCGTCGAACCGCTTCGGCGTACAGGCTCCAGACGGCGTCGCAGACGTGGTGGTCGTGGGTGTCGAGAAGATAGTCGCCGTGGTCGCTGTGTCCGGCGAGATGAAACTGGCCCACCCGATCCACCGGTATCGCTTCCAGGTAGTCCAGCGGATCGAAGCCGTGATTCCTCGCGCTCACGTAGATGTTGTTCACGTCCAGCAGGATCCCGCAATCCGCGCGGCGCGCCAGCTCGGCCAGAAAGTCCCACTCCGCCATGGTGGACTGGTTGAAGGTCAAGTAGCTGGAGACGTTCTCCAGCAGGATCTGACGGCGCAAGGAGTCCTGCACCATCTGGACTCGCTGAACCACGTGGTCGAGGGCTTCTTCGGTAAACGGCATCGGCAGGAGATCGTGCACGTACCGCCCGCCGTGCGAACCCCAGCAAAGGTGGTCGGAGACGATCGCCGGCTCAATCCGCGCCACCAGCTCGGAAAGCTCGGAGAGGTACTGGCGGTTGAGCGCATCGGTGGAGCCGATCGAAAGCGAGACGCCGTGCAGCGCGATCGGCACGTCGCGCCGCACCTTCTCCAGGACCGCGAGCGGCCGACCGCCGATGCGCATGAAGTTCTCGCTGATGGCTTCGACCCAGTCCACCGCCGGGCGGGACTCCAGGTACCCACCGAAGTGCTTCGGCCGCAGCCCGACGCCGTGGCCCAGATAGATGCGCTGAAACGCCATTGCGAAAACACCCGAGGGATCGGCGGCGAACCGCCGATCCCTCTCCGGAAGAACGCTACTTCTTGGCGGTCACCACCGTGCCGCCCTTGTCCTTGCACTCCTTCTCGGAGCCAACCTTGATCCAGCCCTTGCCCTTGCAGCCGTTCTCGCCGGCGCAGGAGTTGCTGGCACCGCTGCAGGCGCCCTTGCCCTTGCACTCGTTGACGCCAGCGCACTTCACCGCCTTGGACGTCTCCTTGCCTGCCTTCTCTTCGGCGTTGGCTGCGCTGAGCGCGAACATTGAGGCCACAGCAGAGGCAATCAGGACACCCTTCGTGGTCTTCTTCATCCATTCGCTCCTTAGATATGGGAGCCCACCATGGGCGCCCTCGAAGTGGCTTGCTTCCACATTTGCCTCGATCTGGCAACGTGAAAATCCACTCCGCCTGTTGATACGAGCCGGTCACCCGCCCGGTTTCATCGCCCTTCGGCGGTCCTGGGAATAGCGCTCGCTCTCTGGCGTTTAGGCCTTCTTGCCAAGGCGTCGACGATCCGCGCGGCGAGCAGGATCCCCAGGATCACGGCGAACGTCAGCGGCTGCGTCAAATCCTTCTTCACGCGCCACACGAAATGGATCACCGCCAAAGCGGCGGCGACGTACGCGAGGCGGTGCAAGAGCTTCCACCGCTTGAACCCCAGGCGGCGCACCATGGCGTCGGTCGAGGTCACGGCCAGCGGGATCAGCAGGACCAGCGCGGCGAAGCCGACGAAGATGAACTTGCGCTGGCTGACATCCGCCCAGATCGCGCGCAGGTCCAGCGCCTGGTCCAGGCCGGCGTAAGTCAGGAAGTGCACCGAGGCGTAGAAGAAGGCGAACAGCCCGAGCATCCGGCGAATCCGGATCGGCCAGGTCCAGCCCAGGAACGTCTTGAGCGGCGTGCTCGCCAACGAAGCCAGCAGGAACACCAGCGCGAGCAGCCCGAGCTGGTTGAGGGCGGTGGCGATGGGGTTCGCCCCCAGCTCGCCGCTGATGGCGCGCCATCCGATGCGCACCACCGGAACCAGCGAGCCGACGAACACGGCCGGCTTGAGCCACGGCAGAGGTCCCTTGGCGAAAAGTCCGGGCACGCTAGAAATTCTTTCGGAGATCCATGCCCGCGTAGAGGCTCGCCACCTGATCGCCGTAGCCGTTGAAGGGAAGCGTCTTGCGGCGGCGGAGCTCGCCGATCCGGCGCTCCGTGGCCTGGCTCCAGCGCGGGTGATCCACTTCCGGATTGACGTTGGCGTAGAAACCGTACTCGTGCGGCGCGGCCAGATTCCACGACGTGTCCGGCTGCTTCTCGAGAAATCTGACCTTCACAATCGATTTGATTCCCTTGAAGCCATACTTCCAGGGCACCACCAGCCGCAGCGGCGCGCCGTTCTGATTGGGAAGCTGCTTTCCATAGAGCCCCACCACCAGCATCGCCAGCGGGTGAGTTGCCTCGTCGATGCGAAGACCCTCTTCATACGGCCATCGGAGGATTTGCCGCCGCTGGCCCGGCATCTGGCCGGCGTCGAGCAGCGTGGTGAAGGCGACGTATTTCGCCTTGGAGGTCGGCTCGACGCGCTTGACGAAATCGGCGAGCGGAAACCCGAGCCAGGGAATCACCATCGACCATGCCTCGACGCAGCGCATGCGGTAGACGCGCTCCTCGAGCGGAAACCACTTCAGCAGGGCGTCGATGTCGACCTTTTGCGGCTTGTTGACCTCTCCTTCGATGGACACGGTCCAGGGGCGCGTCCTCAAACTGGATGCGTTCTCCGCCGGATCGGCCTTGTCGATCCCGAACTCGTAGAAATTGTTGTAGGTGGTGACGTCCTTGAAGGGCGTCTGCGCCTCGTCGGTGTTGAACCGCTGCCGGGCAGCGCTGACCGGATCCACTCCCGCGCCGCCGTCGGACTGGACGAGCGGCGACCCGCCCGCCGCGCCCTTCGGTTCCACGGGATCCGGTCGGCCTCCGCTGGCCAGCCACGACAAGCCGGCTCCGACGACGGTCGCCGTGCCGGCAAACAGCGCCGCATTCTTCAGAAAATCGCGGCGCCGCAGGTACAGCGACTCAGGGGTAATTTCGGAGCTGGCCGGCTCTTTGGGAAGCTTCATGGCAATCAGTATGTGAGAGGCGACCAGAAGTTACACCCTGGCTATCAGCGGTGCGACCCCGTCGCTGCGGACGGTGCGCCGCTTGCGCCAAGGCTTTCAGCTACCAGGCGATCGGCTGTCTTGAAGCGCGGCTCGATGTCCACCGGCACTGCCGAAAGTTTGTCCAGTACCTTCTGGATCGGCGGGCGGATCACGCTCAGCATGGCGATCAGTTCCTTGGCGCGCTTCTGATTGCCCGACGCCTGGAGCGTCATCAGCTCGCGGGTCAGCCCCGCCACCGCGTCCTTGACCCGCGCCCGGTCGACCGTGAACGTGCTGCCATCGGCGCGGAAAGCGCCCGCGTCGAGCAGGTAGTTGAGCTGAAGAGCCACGGCCTTGCCGTGCGCTTCGGTGAGCCCGAAGCGAATGGACCGGAACGCGGACGCGAGGAAGGTGGTGTAGATGGTTTGCTCCATGCCGCGATCGATCACGCCCTTGTCGATCAGGTACTGGAGCGCAAACAGTCCTGAGATGTCGGCCTTCGCCTCCTCGATCGCGCTGTACGTCTCCTTGAGCTCCTGGCGGACCGTGGTGGATCGCCCGTCGACGGTGATGTTGTGCGGGCCGAGCCCGTGCATCAGCTCGTGCATCAGGATGTGAGTGAAGAAGGCATCGAAGGCGACGTTCTTGCGGTCCGCGGTCGACAGCGCCACCTTGGCGATCGGCAGGAGCACCACCTTGAACTTGGCCTGCTGCACATTCTTCAACATCACCCGCTTGGTGCCCATCTCTTTGGTGATGCGCTCGTCGTTGGGCAGGTTGAACGCCGCGGTCTGAACGCCGCGATTCGCATCGCCGGCCGCGAACAGCTCGTTCACCACGCGGATCGGCGCCAGCGCGCCGAGCTTGGGATTGCGAAGCCGCGGCTCGATCGGCAGGTGATCTTCGATGTCCTGCAGCTGCGCGCTGAAGCGCGCCAGCTTGTCGGTCTCGGCCGCATCGCGCACGGTAATGAACGCCTCGAATGCGGCTTTGGCATTGAACCACTCGTCCTCGTAGACCTCGTAAGGTCCAAGGGTGGGCTCGACGCTGGCGTCGAGCTTCATCCAGGCCACGTCGCTGGCGTAGTAATCATTGGAGGCGAACGCCTCCGCGCGCCGCTCCAGGAACTCGCTCAACGTCGGCTGCTGCGTCAGCTTCGCCGCGTCGCGCAGCAGCGACGAGGCGCGCGCCAGCTCGGGTTGAAACTCCAGCGAGTAGGGAACGATCCGGAACTTCCCCTCGCCATCCCAGCGAAGGGTGGTAAAGAAGCCCATCGCGGCGGAGCGCTGTGCCTCCGGAAGCGCCTTCACCCACTGCTCCACTTCCTCCTTGCTCGCCCCGGGCGGATAAAAGTTCGCGCTCTCGGGTTTCGCCGGCGCACCGGGAATGAACGGCGCATTCCGGTCCAATCGCGACCAGGGCCCTTTGTTCACGATGAAGGCGTGCAAGCGCGCTCTTCCCAGAGGCGAGCTGTCCTGGGCGAGCTGCAGCAGCAGCGTCTCGTTTCCCGCCCAGACCTGGCGCAGGAAGATCGCGTCCATTACCTTGGCCGCCTCGACCATCTTGGCCAGTGCCCGCCGCTCCTGCTCGGCCAGGCCGGATACGTCCGCGCCGATCTCCACCGGCGCAAATCGCGCGGTCATTTTCTCCAGCTCCCGTTGGACGGGGGCCTTGGGTGACGCAGCGGCCGCTTCAGCGCTGATGGAGAATGCAGCCACGGCCCAACTCGAGATCGCGATGAAGGAGATCCTCATCCGCCGCGCCGACGCCTTTCGGTGGAGTCCTCCGTGTCAGCCCTCGAGCGGCGGCTGAGGACCTGGAATGATTCCGGCAATATCGGGATCTTCGGCAACCGGATTGGAAACCTGGATGCGTTCCGCCTTCTCCTTCCGCCGCTGTTCCCGCTTCTCTTCCTTCAGGCGCCTCTTCTCCTGGCGCGCAAGCTCCTTTTGTCTCTTCGATGCTCCCGGGTGCGACATGGCGACCTCCAGTCGAGCGGTCCGGCCTCGGCCAGACTCAGCACTCCACGTGATCCCGTCTCTCGAGCCCTGAAACTGGGACCTGTGTGCCTATTAGGGCCAGGCACCAACAACGAGCATAGATTTAACCGCAAATTCTGCGGAAGTCGAGTTGCTGGCCCGCAACCACCGGTTACTTCACGGGCTGCGGCTCCGCCAACAGCTCGGCGCGGCGCGCGGCCCTCCACGCCCGGAGGCGATCCATCAAGTCCGATCGCGTGCGGCCGATGATCATCGCCGCGAACAGCGCCGCGTTCGCTGCTCCGGCTTTGCCGATGGCCATCGTGGCCACCGGCGTGCCCCGAGGCATCTGCACGATCGACAGCAGCGAATCCAACCCGTTCAGCGAAGTGGAAGGAACGGGAACGCCGATCACCGGCAGCAGCGTCTTCGCCGCGATCATTCCCGGCAGATGAGCGGCCCCGCCCGCGCCCGCAACGATCACTTGAATCCCCCGCTCTTCCGCCGCCTGCACATACGCGAACAGCTCGTCCGGTGCGCGGTGCGCGGAAATGATCCGCACCTCGTGCGGGACCTTGAGCTCATCGAGGACGTCCCGGGCTGGCGAGAGAAACTCCCAGTCCGTCTTGCTGCCCATCAGGATGCCCACCCAGGGCGAGGTCGGTTCGGCCATCGGAGCATTGTGCGCATCCGACCGGCGCCGGTCGAGCTTTTCCGCACGGTCGGCATTGAAGAGCGAGAAAGCGATTGCGCGCCGCGGATCCGGCCGCTAGCGACAGTAGCCATCCGGCCGGCAAAGCCGGCTGCCGCAGCTTGGAGCGCCTTGGTTGTTGCAGTTCGGATTGCAGATCCCGGTTGAGGCCGTGCCGCCGTCGGGGTTCGCCAGCGCGGCGCAGACATAGCCCGAGCGACAGTCGCCTTGCCCCTGGTTCGGGGTACTGCACGCCCCTCCACAGAAGGCACCGCTCCCTGAGTAGAACACGCACTTTCCGCCCGGGCCGCAGTGCTCGTCTCCGCTGACGTCGCACGGCGCGCCGCAGTAACCGCCGATGTACCCGGTTGGGCTGCCGTTCGGCCTGCGTTCGGGCGTGCAGAAGCCGTCGTTGGGCGGATTGCGGCAGTCATCGTCGGTGACGCAGGGTCCACCCATCTCGCCGGCAAGCGCCGGCGGGCCCGCGTCCGGGGTAGGCAGCGGCGCCAGCCAGCAGCCGTTGTTGTTGCGGTCCAGGAAGTAGCAGCCATAGCCTTCCCGGCATTCGCCGTTGTCGGCGCAGCCCTTCCAGCACATGGTGTCGTTTTCGCCGTGCGTGCGCGGGGCGGTCACGCAGGCGGAGGACGGGGGACAAAGGCAGTCCACCGGGTTGCTGCTCGGACAACTGCCCCCGCAAAGCTTGGTGCAGTAGCCGCCGGGATACGGATCTCCATACGGGCTGGTGGTCCGCTTGCAAATGGCCAATTGGCCAAGCGAGGCGCAATCGTCGTCCGCGCCGCATGGCGAGCCGACTTGCACGCAGGTGTTGTCGTGGCACGTCAGGCCCGGCTTGCACGCGACGCACGCCGTCCCATTGATGCCGCAGGCGTTGTCCCGCCCTGGATTGACGCACAGTCCCGCCCCGTTGCAACAACCCCTGCAATCGCCTAAGCCGCACTTCCCGCGGTTGCAGGAAGGGATCGCAGCGAACAGGAATCCAAGCGCTACTCCGAGCGCCAGGGCTTTGTAGTTCATCGAAAGGTGAGCGCAAGCTACCGAGCGCGCGAGCGGATCGCAATGCGCGATCCGCCAACCGTTCGCGATCAACCGGGCGCCAGCGGCTTGCGGCCGTCAGAACGGAATATCGTCCTCGGTCGCGGCGGCCGCGGCGGGCGCGGTGCTCTCTTCCGCACCGGGAGGGGGCGCTCCGTATTCCTCGGCGCCGTTGCGCCTGCCGCGGCTGGCGGCGGCCATCGAGGGGTCCCGAGCTCCCAGAAACACCACGTTATTGGCGACGATCTCGGTGGTGTAGTTCTTCCGGTTCTCCTTGTCCGTCCACTCGCGCGTCTGAAGCCGGCCTTCGACGAAGCATTGTCGCCCCTTGGCCAGGTACTCGCCGCAAAGCTCGGCGAGCTTTCCCCAGACGACGATCCGATGCCACTCCGTGCGCTCCTGCTTCTGGCCCCCTTTGTCGGTCCAAGACTCGCTGGTGGCAATGCGGAAGTTCGCCACCGCCTGGCCGCCGGGAGTGAATCGCACCTCCGGATCTGCGCCCAGGTTCCCGATCAGGATCGCCTTGTTCACACCACCAGCCATGGAAGACCTGCCTTTCTTTCGATCGCCGCTCCGTCGCGGATCGGCTCCTTGGTTTTCGGTTTCCTCCAACGTCGAGGCCAGGCGGATATAGCAGCGCAGGCTGACACCCGCGGCGCCTTTTTTGCGATGCAGCAGAGCGTTTATCCGCCCGGCCGCGAATCGCTCTTCTGCGCCGAGGGCGGGGGCGGTGGATTGGGCGGCGAAGCCGAGGCGGGCTGCACCGGGGGCGCCTTCTCCCGGGCGATCTTCTGCGACATCACCGCTTCCATTTCCTTCGCGAAGGCCGACAGGTTCGGGTCGACCGCTCCCATCAGCTTGCGCAGCGACGGCCAGAACGGGTGCTCGGCGTCGGCCGCCTTGGCCAGCCCGCGCGCGAGCAACGTGGTGGTCGAGTCGCGATCGCTGGCCGGCGCGCCCCGCAAAGCGATCAGAAGCTCGTCCGGCGCCGTGTGCGAAACCTCGGCCAACGCCTCCGCAGTCTCGCCCTGCGCGGATTCATCTCCCTGCCCCGCTCGCGCCATCTCGATCAATCGCGACAGCGCCTCTCCATTGCCCTGGGCCGCCAGCTCGACGATCGAGGAGAACCCGGGCACCTCCACACCGAGAACCTTGGCCACTTTTCGCAGCCGGCCGTAGACGGCGTCGCTGGCGGAGAAGCTGTCCAGCAGCGCTCGCGCGCCGAGATAGTCTTCGGGATTCGACTGGTACAGCGATTCGGCCACCGCGGCGCGCACCGCTGGATCCTTCTCGCTGCGCCAGGCGGTGCGAAGGAACGGGATGTTCCTCTTGTCCCCCTGTTTTCCGAGCGTCAAGTAGGTCCGCACTCGCGAGGTCGCTTCCTCGAGCGGACCGACCACCGTCTCCTGCGACATCATCGCCGCCACGGCCTTGCCCGGCCCCTGCAGCGAGCCGCTCGCCGCCACCGCCGCCCCGAGTGCGTCGAGCCCCTGCACGATCGGCCCCGAGCGTCCGGAAAAATCGTTCGCCAGCATCGCGAAGGCAAACTTCTCCCCGCCCACCGCCTGCACGTAACCCGACAGCGCGGAGACGTTCTCCAGGGTGCCGGTCTTTCCGCGCAGCCGACCGATCGCGTCCGAGCCCTCGAAGCGATAGCGCAGCGTTCCGTCCTTCCCGGCGATGCCCATCGAGGACAGGTACTCGGGCGCCAGCGGGAAGCGGTCGTACATGAAGCGGAGCAGTCGGTTGATCTGGCCGGCCGAGAAGCGGTTGGTGTCGTTGAGACCGGAGCCGTTCTTCATCACGTACGAGCCGCGCGGAATACCGACTTCCTTCTCCAGAAAGTCCTCGACGACCTCGATCCCCTTCTGGATGTTCCCCGGCACGCCCTTGTTCTCGGCGGCCATCGTCTTGATCAGCTGCTCCGCCACGAAATTGGACGAGATCTTGTTCAGCCGCTTGAGGATCAGATCGAACGTCTCCGACTGAGCCACGTACAGCATCCGCGCCTGCTGCGGCGCCACGCCAACCCGGACCCGACCCTTCACCTTGATCCCGCGCTCTGCCAGCAGCCGCTTCAAGGTATGTCCGAAGTACAGCGGCGGTTGATCGACCTTCTTCCATACCGACAGCGCGCCGCGCTCGCTGGGCACGCTGCCGCGCGCGAACACCTTCACCTTCTCGCCGGCCGGCTCCAGACTGACGGAAAACCGCCGGCGATAGCGACTTCCGGTGACCACGCTGTTCTCCACCGCGAAGAAGTCGCTCGGCGGCTCCACTTCCACGTACGCTTTCGCGCCGGTGTGGTCCCCCGGACGCAGGTAGATGCCCACCGCGTTCCAATTCAGGGACACCGCGCCGGTGGGCGCCATGTATGCGCGGTCGCTGTTCTCCTGATCGAACCCGGGCGCCAGCCGCTCGGCGTCGAACCAGCTCTCGTCGATGACGATGTCGCCCTGCACCTCGCGCAGCCCCGCGTGGTAGAGCTCGGAGGTCATGTTGAAGAGGCGCTCGGTGGTGATGGATGGGTCGCCCTTTCCGCGCACGAACAGCGCCCTGGCCCTGCCGCCGGACACTTCGCCTTCGGTCAGGAACTCCGTTTCGAACCGGTACTCGGGCCCCAGCTTCACCAGCGCCGCCGCCGCAGTGAACAGCTTCACGTTGGAGGCGGGGTTGAGCAGATCGTCCGCATTCTGAGCGAAGATCACCGCGCCGTCGTCCAGGCTCTGCACCTGGATCGACACGCGGGCGGCCTTGAGCGCTGTGCGCCCGATCACGTCCGCCAGGGCTTTCTTGAGCGCTTCGCGGTCAGCCTTGGCGGGCGCCGCATGGACGGATGAGACCAGCGCGAGGCAGAGGCCGAAACCGCACCAAGCTGTCATCGAGGATTTCGGGTTCGTCAGCACAGCGCGCCGGACGGCGCGTGCATTATAGAGGGCCGGGGCTGGAACACCGCAATGTGGGCGCCGCAAGCCTAAGCTCCCGGGAATCAAAAACGCTGGTTTGGCTGGACAAGTTTGCTCAGGAATGTAGGTTCGCTACCGCGAACAAGGAGGAGCAGGCCAATGTCGACAGAGTCGATCCAGGTCTCGGGAGTGATCCACGCATCACCGGACCGCATCTACCAAGCGTGGTTGGACAGCAACGAGCATTCCGGCATGACCGGCGGTCGGGCGACGGTGGATCCGATGGTGGGCGGGCAGTTCACTTGTTGGGACGGAACCATCCGCGGCACAACCGTCGAGCTCGAGCCCGGTAGGCGGATCGTCCAGCGATGGCGCAGCAACGACTTTCCTGCAGATAGCCCGGACTCTCGTCTCGAGGTTTTGCTGGAGCCCACCGAGAGCGGGACGCGGGTCACCTTGCTTCACAGCGACATCCCGGAAGGGCAAGGCACTCGATTGGAGGAGGGCTGGCAAAGGTACTATCTGGATCCGATGAGCAACTACTTTGGCGAGGCGGAGGCGCTGCCCGCTGAGGAAGAGGAAGTCGAGCCCGAGCCTCAGCGCGCTGCCGCGCCCAAGCCTGTCGCGAAGCCGCAGGCGAAGGCGCCCGAGCGCAAGGCCAAGCCCGCCGCCAAGAAGGCGAAGAAAGCCGCCAGCGCAAGGTCCAGCAAGAAGAAGCCCGCGCGAAAGGCGGCATCGCGCAAGGCGGCCGGCAAAAAGTCGGCGGCGCGGAAGGGCAAGGCCAAGAAAGGCAAGGCGCGGTCCAGCTCGCGCAAGAGCGGGCGCCGCAAACGCTGAGCCCAGGCATGAAGGCGAAGCCCGTCCCGAGCGTAGCCGAGAGGCGAGGCTTGGGATGAACGGGGCAGGTGTATACTTCGGGCCGAGACGTCTTGGATGCGGGATTTGGCGCCGCTTCGGAATCGCTTCGGCATCGGCCTCGCGCTCGCCAGCGTCGTGCTGGCCGCTTGCCGATCGGAACCGCCGCGCAGCGGCATCACGGTGTTGATCGAGTCGCCGCCGGACAGCCTCGATAACCGGCTCGCTCTCACCACCAACGGTCAACGCATTGCGCAGCTGATCGCCCCCGGGCTGATCAGCTTCGACGATCAAAGCCAACCGGTACCGGATCTCGCCGCGAGCTACCGTCAACTCGACGCACAGACCATCGAGTTCAGTCTTCGCGACGGCCTGACGTTCCACGACGGCGCGCCGCTCACCTCTGCCGACGTGAAGGCGACCTTCGAGGGAATGAGCGATCCGGCGCTGGGCTCGCCCAAGGCGGAGAAGTACGAGGCGATCGCCGGCATCGAGGCGGTGGACCCGCGGACGGTGCGCTTCCACTTGAAGCGGCCCTACTCGCCCATCCTCGCCGAGCTCTCGTTGAGCATCGTTCCCGCATCGCGCGCTCGCGGGGCCGCGGCCCTGTTGCAAGATCGCGCTCCGATCGGCGCCGGACCCTTTCGATTCGCAGCACAAACGGATGACGAGCGCATCGAGCTGCTTCCGTTCGACCGGTACTACGGCGGCAGGCCGCGCATCTCCCGGTTGATCATCCGCACGGTGCGGGACCAGACCACGCGCGTCCTCGAGCTGTTGAAAGGGCGGGCCGATCTGGTGGTGGGCGCGCTCTCCCCGACGATATTTCCCACTCTGGAGAACAATCCCGCGCTTCGCATTGCCCACAAGCCCGGGAGCGCTTACGCCTACCTCGGATTGAACGTGCGAAACGGACCGCTGGCCGACGTTCGCGTCAGGCGAGCGATCTGCCACGCGATCGACGTGCGGCCGATCATCGAGGCGAAGTTTCACGGGCTCGCCCAGCCGGCGAGCGGCATGCTGCCCAGGAGCCACTGGGCCTACGCGGCGACGCCTGGATGCCATCGCGATCTGCAGCTCGCGGCGAAGCTGCTCGACGAAGCGGGTTACCAGAGCGCCGGCTCTGGCGCCTCCTCGTCCTCGCCGGACCACAAGCCCAGGCTGCACCTATCCCTGAAGACATCCACCGATCGTTTCCGCAAGTCGATCGCGCTGATCTTCCAGCAGCAGCTCGCCGAGGCGGGCATCGACGTCGAGCTGCGCACGCTGGAGTTCGGCACCTTCTACAACGACGTGCGAAAAGGCAACTTCGAGCTGTTCTCGCTGGTCTGGTCCTCAGTGATCGAACCGGACCTGATGCGATGGGCCTTTTCGGTCCGGAACATCCCGGGACCGGAGAACAACTTCGGCGGGTTCAATCGAACTGCTTACTTCAACCCCCGACTGGAGCCGCTTCTGGACCAGGCTGCGCGAGTCCCGACCGCAGACCGCAAAGCGATCTATGCCCAGGCGCTGGCGCTGCTCGACAGCGATCTCCCCTACGTACCGCTGTGGCACGAGAGCACGCCTGCGGTGGTGTCCTCGCGACTGGAGGATTTCGTCCCCTCCGCGCACGGCTTCTGGAGCCCTCTGGCGAACGCGCGCGAGGCGAGGCCGTGAGGAAACTGGCCGGCGCGCCGCTGGCTCTGATTGGCTCACTGCTTTTGGTGTCGCTGTTCTTGAACCTGGTACCGGGCGATCCGGTGGATGTGATGCTGGGAGAGCAAGCAGCGGCGGTGGATCGCGAAGCTTTGCGTCGCGCGGTCGGGCTGGACCGACCGTGGTACGGCCAGCTCTGGCTGTTCACCCACGAGCTGGCGACGGGCAACCTTCGCAGCTCGCTGCCGCCCTTCCAGAAAAAGGTGATGCCGCAAGTGCTCTCCGCATTGCCCAACACGCTGTTGCTCACTTTTGCGGCGATGTTGGTGGCCGTCATCATCGCCTTGCCGCTGGGGGTAATGGCTGCCGCGCGCAAGGGGAGCGCCGTCGATCACCTGGCGATGGCAACCGCGGTGGCCGGCGTATCGATTCCGCGGTTCTGGCTCGGCCCGATGCTGATCATCCTCTTCTCCCTCAAGCTGAGTTGGCTGCCCGTTTCGGGCGCTGATTCGCTCCGCCATTTGATCCTGCCCGCGGTGACCCTCGGCACGGCGCTGGCCGCGTTTCTCTCCCGGGTCACGCGCGCATCGATGCTCGATGCGCTGCGCGAGGACTTCGTGACGGTTTCGCGCGCCAAGGGCCTTTCGCCTCAGCGCGTGCTCTGGAAGCACGCATTTCGAAATGCGCTGCTGCCGATCCTGACCGTCCTCGGCTTGGAGTTCGGAGCACTGCTGGGTGGAGCGATCATCACCGAGAAGGTGTTCGCCTGGCCAGGAATGGGGACGCTGCTACTGACCGGGATCGAGAAGCGCGACTACAACCTGGTGCGCGCCGTGGTGCTGGTGTTCACGTTCTCGTACGTGGCGGTGAACGGCTTGACCGACCTCGCTTATGCGGTCGTCGATCCGCGGGTGAGGCGCCGATGACCGCGGTCTCCACCGAGGCAGGCGATCAGAGCATGGTCAAGCCGCGGCGTTTGCTTCCGCGTACCCTCCGCGCGCGCTTTGGCCTCGGCGTGGCCGCCCTGCTGGTCGCCGTCGCCGCAGCCGCGCCGGTGATTGCCCCCAACCCTCCGTCGGTGATCGATCTCGGGGCGGAGCTCAATCCGCCCAGCCCGCACCATCCGCTGGGAACGGGCGAAAACGGGATCGACGTCTTGGCCCACGTCGCGTACGGCGCCCGCGTCTCGCTTTGGGTGAGCGTGTTCGCGGTGGGCCTCTCGGCGCTGGTGGGCATCGCGCTCGGCGGGCTGGCGGGGTATCTCGGAGGTTGGCTCGACGAGGCGCTGATGCGCGTGGTGGATGTGTTGCTGGCCTTCCCAGGCATCCTGCTGGCGATCTTCATCACCGCTGTCCTCGGACCTTCGCTGGCCAACGTGATCTTCGCGCTGGCGGTCACCGGCTGGACGGGCTACGCGCGCCTGGTGCGCAGCCAGATCTTGAGCCTGCGCGAGCGCGAGTACGTGCACGCCGCGCGCGCGCTGGGAGCGAGCCACGCGCGGATTCTCACCCGCCACCTGCTTCCCAACGCAGCCGGGCCGATCATCGTGCAAGCGACGTTCGGAATCCCCGCGGCCATCCTGGCCGAAGCCAGCTTGAGCTTCCTCGGCCTCGGCGCACCGCCGGGCACGCCGTCCTGGGGCGCCCTGGTGGATCAGGGGACGCAGTATCTGCTGATCGCGCCGCACGTCGCGCTCTTCCCCGGTCTGGCGATCGCGATCACCGTGCTCGGCTTCAACTTCCTCGGCGACGCCGCGCGCGACGCGCTGGATCCGAAGGCAGCGGGGCGCTGAATGCGAGCCGTGGTCCAGCGGGTCTCGGAGGCGTCGGTTGCCGTCGATGGGAAGACGGTGGGCCGCATCGGGCCAGGGTTGCTGGTGCTGCTCGCGGTCGGCAAGGGGGACGCCGAGGATGACGTGGGTTGGATGGTGGAGAAGGTTGCCAACTTGCGCATCTTCCAGGACGACGTGCAGAAGATGAACCGCTCGGTGCTGGAGGGGACGCGCTCGGTCCTGGTGGTGAGCCAGTTCACCCTGTACGGCGACGCGCGCAAAGGGCGGCGGCCCAGCTTCATCGAGGCCTGCGAGCCCGGAGAGGCCAAGCGCCTCTACGAGCTGTTCTGCGCGCGCGCCCGAGCGGCCGGGCTGACGGTTGAAACCGGTGAGTTCGCCGCGACGATGCAGGTCGCGCTGGTCAACGATGGACCGGTGACGCTGATCCTCGACAGCAAGTCGTGAGCGCGAGCTTGGCTCCACACGCCAAGCGGCTGCTGCGGGTGGGGGGAAAACGATCAGCGCGTCGAGAATCGACTTCAGGTGCATGGCTGGCTGGTGGCAAAAGTCACGCGGCGGATGCTCGAAGAAGATCCCGGGCAGTGCGTGGCGCTCATTGCGCGAGCGCTTTCTGCGCGCAGCACCGCGCGATCAAGTTGAGGCTCGCTCCGATTGGATTCGCCCCTCGCGCTCGTTTTTTTTGGATCGCTGCGGAAGCTGCGACAATCCGCGCGTGAGACTCAGGCCATCAGCGGCATCGTGGATCGCACGCGCGTGGATCGTGGCCGCGCTGCTCAGCTCGACGCCTGCTGCGGCTCAGAGCGATCCGGACCCGTGGTTCGGGCGGGACAAGCTGCTCCACTTCGGGGCCAGCGCGGAGATCGCTACCAATGGTTACACGCTGGGGGCAGCGTTCTGGGAGGACCGGCGGGCGCGGCTGGCCTCGGGCGCGGTCCTGGCCTTGACGGCCGGGATTGCCAAGGAGCTGTACGATCTCTCCGGTCATGGCGACCCGTCGTGGAAGGATTTGACCTGGGACGTGATCGGCACGGCCACGGGCCTGCTGATTTCGTGGCTCGTGGACAAGTACCTGTTCGGGCGCGAGCGCGCTGGGGCCGTGCACGCGCGAGCATTCGGTCGAGACCGACCTACCACGGCAAGCGAGATGTTCCTCCGCGAGCCACTGGGCCTAATCCTGCACCGTTGCCCCGCAGCGTTTGGTGGGACAGCATGCAAACCTTGACGGCTCACGCTGGCTATCTGACCTGTCACAAGCTCCGCTCTTCACTGCGGCGCCTTCGGCGATTCCATCTGCCGCTCCAACCCTTCAGCTGTTCCTTTGCCCAGAGCAGCGCCCGCTGCGCCCAGTGATACCTGCGCGCCAGCAATCCGAGCCCGAGCAGTAGAATGGGGATTCCCGGGCCCGGCAAAATCAGCAACAGCGCTCCCGTCACCACCAGCAGCCATCCCGCCACGAGCGTCAAGATCGCTTTCATTCGACTGCTCTGGTCGGGCGTGATCATGGCGTTCGACGACCTTTCTTAAGATCGCAATCACTATCGATGCACGAAATAGCGACGCGATCACCGGGAGGGAGTCGCCTGGTTGATGGGGCGAGCACACCGCGCGGTTTGCTCGATTTCCGATACGAAGCGGAGGGTCGTTCAGCTCAAGTCCACCTACGCGCGCGAGTCCTCGGTGGAGATCAGCTGGTAGATTTCGGCGGGCGTCCTCGCCTCGAGAATGGCTTGGCGAAATTGCGGGCTCTTGAACAGCCGAGAGATGCGGGCCAGCGCCTTGAGGTGCACGCCGGCGGAATTCTCCGGCGCGATCAGCGCGAAGAACAGGTGCGTCGGCTTGCCGTCGATGGCGTCGAAATTGACGCCTTCGCGCGAGATCCCGAACGATGCCAGCAGCCGCGGCAGCTCGCTCATCTTGCCGTGCGGGATTGCTACGCCGTCGCCGATTCCGGTCGAGCCCAGCTTCTCCCGCGCCTCGAGCACATCCGCGATGCGTTGAGTCTTCAGCCCGGGGATGCCGCGGCACAGCGGCTCGCTCAGCTCTTCGATCACTCCAGCCTTCGATCGCGACGCAAGGTTCGCGATGATCGCATCCGGGCTGAGAAACTCTGCGATTCTCATAAAAGGTTCGCGCCGCACATACTCCCGCGCCTAAGGGATCGCAAGAAGCACGCGCCGGTCGGTGATCAGCTGGCCCTTTTCGGCTGCGCCGCTTCCGGTCCGATTCCTCCCGCGGACGCCTCGATCAAGCCGTAGTGACCATCCCTGCGGCGGTACACCACGTTCATTTCCCTCGACACGGCATTGGTGAAGACCAGGAAATCGTTGTTCATCAGATCCATCTGCATCACCGCCTCGTCCACGGTCATCGGCTTGGCGAGAAACTCGTTGGTCCGGATGATGCGCGGGCCTTGCGTACCCTGCGCGGCGGCCCTTTCCGGATCCTGGACCTCCACCACGTCGTAGCGCACCTTGAAGTGGTTGAGCATCTCCTGGCGGTGGTGAACGCGCTCGCGGCCGTGGTGGTGCTTCAGCTTCTCCTTGTAGCGGCGCAGCTGACGCTCGATCTTGTCCATCGCCAGATCGATCGAAGCGTACATGTCCTCGCTCTTCTCCCTGCCCCGGAGGATGAACGAGCCGGAGTGGAGGGTGATGTCCGCGTGATGGAGATGGCGCTCGAGCGAGAGGACGACGTGTGCCTCGCCTGCCCGGTCCAGGTACTTGTGCACCCTTTCGATTTTTTCCCGCGCGTACTCCTTCAAAGCGTCCGATGCGTCCAGGTTTCGAAAGGTGATGTTGAGCTGCACGGGGCTGGCCTCCCTGTGGTCAGTGCTTGTCGATGGATCTGATGCAAGGCACCCGTCGAAAGCAACCGCAGCGATCGAAATAATAGCGATCTATTGAACGGCGGGCGCGGGTCAACCGTACACGCGGGACATGCTGGAGGCGGCGACCCCCTCGAGTTCGGGCTCTGAGCCCCGTTCGTCCCGAGCGTAGCCGAAGGCGAAGTCGAGGGACCCGAGCCGACTCTCGACTCCGCTTCGCGAAGCCTGCCCTGAGGGGCTTGGCGCGACGCCTCGACTCCTTCGCGAAGCCTGTCCTGAGCCTGTCGAGGAGCTCAGGGCGACCCCTCGACTTCGCGACTGGCGTCGCTACGCTCGGGGCGAGCGGGATTAGTAGTACCGCTTGCGCTTGCTGCTCGGCAGCACGCCGAGGACCTCACGGTATTTGGCCACGGTCCGGCGGGCGATCTCGATGCCCTGGCTGCGCAGCAGCTCGACGATCTTCTGGTCGGAGTAGGGGCTGGAGGCGTCTTCGGATGCGACCAGCTGCTTGATCTGATTCTTCACCGCCTCCGAGGCGATGTCCTCGCCCGCCACGCGCGCAATCGAGGAGTTGAAGAAGTACTTCAGCTCGAAGATCCCCTGCGGCGTGTGGACGTACTTGCTGGTGGTCACCCGCGACACCGTGGACTCATGCATCCCGATGTCCTCGGCCACGTCGCGCAGGATGAGCGGCTTGAGATGCGCGATTCCCTTGTCCAAAAAATCGCGCTGGAACTTCACGATCGATTCGGTGACTTTGTAGATCGTCCGCTGGCGCTGATGGATGGACCGGATCAGCCACATCGCGCTGCGCAGCTTGTCCTGGATGAACTCCTTGGCCTGCCCCGGCGCCAGGTTCCCGTTTCGCAGCGCGTTGCGGTACATGCCCGAGATGCGAAGCTTGGAAAGCCCGTCGTCGTTGAGCACCACCGTGTAGTCTTCCCCCAGCTTGTAGACGAAGACGTCGGGCGTGATGTAGTGCGCGTCCTCGCCGGAGTAGTTGCGGCCGGGCTTGGGATCCAGCTTGGCCAGCAGCTTCACCGCGGCGATCACTTCGTCCATCGAACACTTCAGATCCTTGGCAATGGCCGGAAGGTTTTTGCTCTCCAGAAACTTCATGTGCTTCTTGATGATCGTGCCCAGCAGGGGCGCGTTCGGATCCTGAAGCGCGCAAGCCTGGATCAGCAGGCATTCCTGGAGATCGCGGGCGCCGCAACCCTTCGGGTCGAGGTGCTGGATCCGCCGCAGCGTCTTCTCGGCGGTCGCCATCGAAACGTCCGCTTCCGAGGACAAATGGATCAGCGGATCCCCCTCCTGCTCACTCAGCTTGAGGTAGCCGTCCTGGTCCAGGTTCCCAATGATCAGCATCGCCACCCGGCGCTCGGCGTCGTTGAGCTTGAGCATCCCCAGCTGGGAGGCGAGGTGCTCGAAGAGATCTTCCTTCTTGACCAACGTGGCCTCGAAGGAAGGAAGGTCCTCGGAGGCGATGTTGCCCCGGTTGGAGGCGGTGGTCGGCTCGCTGAACTGGTAGCTGTTGAGGTAGGCCTCCCAGTCGATCTCGGGCGGACCTTCCCCATCCACCTTCACTTCCTGCGCCTGCTCGGGAACCGCGGTCTCCAGTCCTGACGGCGGCTCCTGCGTCTCCGCCTCCAGCGACACCTCGCCGGGGGCCTTCTCCGACAAGTCGCCTTCGGTGGTTTCGTCGGGCTGTTCCAGCAGCGGGTTTTGCTCCAGCTCCTCCCGAACCTGCTCCAGGAGCTCCATCCGCGAAAGCTGTAGCAACTTGATCGCCTGCTGCAGCTGGGGCGTCATCACCAGCTGTTGCGACAGCTTCAGATGCTGCTTCAGCTCCATCGCCATGTGGCTGCACCACCTGCGCGGCCAAGGCAGCTGCCGCTATCAAGTACCGTGCCAAGGTACCAATTCCGCTCGGCGGCGTCCACTCGTAACTCGGCGGCATAATCATTGCTAGCGCTTAGCCGGAAGCGTGGTCGTCGAGCCGGAAGCGATCGCCCAGGTAAACCGTGCGCGCGCGCTCGGAGCGGGAAATCTCGGCCGGGGTTCCCTCCTCCAGAATCTTACCCTCGGCGATGATGTACGCGCGGTCGCAAATCTTGAGCGTGTCGCGAACGTTGTGATCGGTGATCAGGATCCCCAGCCCGCGCGACTTGAGCAGCGCGATCTGCCGCTGCAGGTCTCCGACGTTGATCGGATCCACCCCGGCGAAGGGCTCGTCGAAGAGGATGAAGCGGGGCGCGGGAATCAGCGACCGGGCGATCTCGGCGCGCCTGCGCTCTCCGCCTGAGAGCGTGTCCCCGAAGCTGTCCGCCACGTGCCCGAGGCCGAACTCGGCGATCAAGGCCTCCGCTTTGGCCCGGCGAGCCGCGCGCGAGAGGCTGCGGTCCAGCTCGAGCACTGCCAGGAAGTTGTCCCGCACCGACAGCTTGCGAAAAATGGAAGCCTCCTGCGGAAGGTATCCCAGCCCACGACGAGCCCGCTGGTACATGGGCAGGTGCGTCAGGTCGTGGTCCTCGAGTGCGACCGCACCCGCATCGGGACGCACCAGACCGACCACCAGGTTGAAGCTCGTGGTCTTGCCCGCCCCGTTCGGACCGAGCAGCCCAACCACCTCCCCCTGCCGCACCTCGAAGTGGACGCCATCCACCACGCAGCGGCGCTTGTAGGCCTTCACCAAACCGCGCGCGGACAGTCGGGCGCTCATGGCGACCGTTTTTCTTTCTTCGGCTCCGGCTTGGGCACCGCCGGCGTGCCCTGGGGAGTGGTTTCGACCACCGCCTTCGCATTCTCGACTTCGACCGTGTCCTGATCCACGTGGAACGTGACCTTGCTCCCGCGCACATGGTTCGCGCCCTGCTTGGCCTCGGGATCCCCGGTTACCACCAGGATGCCCGTCACGTTGTCGAAGTCCGCTTGCTCGCCGCGGGCCCACTTGTCGCCGTCGATCACCTCGACGTGCCCATTGCACTGCGCGCGGCTGACCTCCTGCGTCTTGGTGTAATAGGTGATCATCCGATCGCACGAAAGGTGCGTCGTTCCGCGCACCGTTTTGACGTTTCCGTACCAGATCGCCTGCTGCTTCTTCCCCTCGATGTGGAGGCGCTTGGCATCGATGAGGATCGGCTTCAAGGGAGCCGACTCCGCCTTGACCCCGGCGTCTGCGCGCCCCCGCTGCGGCGGAGTGGTGGCCGCGACTGCCAGCGCCAACAACCACGAAATCAAGGTCGCGCCCTCGCGCCGCTTGGAGTCCTCACGCGACTTTGAACCGGTGGCTCGAATTCGAAGTCCTCTTCGCCGATCTGGGCCTGGAATCCTCCCGCGGTCAGCAGCTGCGTCGGCGTTTCCACCCAGACCGGATCCTTGCCGTTGGCTTTCATCGACATGCCGTCCAGGTGGGCCCTTTCGGTGCGAGCGACGATCCCGCTGCCGGTCCGCAGCACCACGCCGCGGCTTCCCTCCGCCTGCTTGTGCAAGAGGTTCCCGGTAACCGTCGGCGCCCGCAGCTCCATCCCACGCACCGCCGGCCCGGGCGAGTTCGGCGCCTCTCTGCGGCTGGGGAAGCGGAGCACCACGTCGCTCGCCACGAAGTCGCCCACCGAGCGCTCGTAGGTCACCTCCGCCGCGCTCCCCGAGGCCGCGAGCTCGCTTCCCTGAAAGTACCGCATCCGGATTCCGCTCAGGGTCGCCATCGGCCGCGGAGTCGCCTCCTCCGAGCGGCGCGGCGTACAACCGAGCAGCCCGATCCCAACGACCAGCGTCAAGCCCACCGAGCGCATGCGCCTTTTTCTTATCACGGCCGCGTCTTCCAGCGGCGATGCATCCACACCCACTGCTCCGGAGCTTTCCGGATGGCGGCCTCGATGCGAGCGGTGAGCGCCCCGGTAACGGCCGTCGAATCCGTCTCGCGATCGCCGGTGGGCGCAATCTTCAGCTCCTCGGTCGACAATTGATAGCGACCACCGCCGTCCCGCTGGCAAAAACCGACCACCACCGCCGCGCCGGTGCGAAGCGCCAGGTCCGCCGCGGCGCGAGGCGTGGCGGCCGCCTGCCCGAAGAACGGCACGAAGACCGACTGCACCCGCGTGTCTTGGTCGATCAAGAGGGTGAGGATCTGCCCCGACCGCAGCGCGCGCAGCAGGCGCTTGGCGGAACCTTCCTGTCCCCGCCAGATGCTCTCGATGCCTGCCCGCGCGCGGAAATTGTTCACCAACGAGGTCAGCCGCGCGTCGGTCGCTTCCTTGGCGACTGCCAGAAAAGGGGCGATCCTCTCGTGGGCAATGCGCCGCCCGAGGAGCTCCCAGTTTCCCACGTGCCCGGTGACCAGAACCACTCCTCGCCCACGCCCCGCGATGTCGCGGAACAGCTCCTGCTCGCGCCGCGGCCAATCCACCCACCTTTCCACAGCGCGATCGATCTCGCGGAAGCACGCCATCTCGAACGCGCAGCGCCCGAGGTGCCGAAAGCAGCGGCGCGCCATCTCCAGGCGCGCGGTTTTGGAGAGCTCCGGGTACGCCGTCGAAATGCCTTCCACGGCCTTTCGCCGCTCGCCGCGCGCCAGCGCAAAAGCCAGCGCGCCGAACGCCTCGCCGAGCCGGCCGGCGAGATTGGCCGGAAAGAGCGCCAACAGCGACAAGCTCGCCCGGATTGCCCAATAGCGGAGGAATCGCTTCAGGCGCTTTGCTAAAGAAGGCGTCGCCACGAGGCCCTTTATATGCCAACGCGCGAGTACAACTTCGATGGGCTGGTGGGGCCGACGCACAACTACGCCGGACTCGCTCGAGGGAACATCGCCTCCTCGATTCACGCCGGCGAGATTTCCAATCCACGGCGCGCGGCGCTGGAGGGTTTGGAGAAGATGAAGCTCGTCGCCGGCCTCGGCGCCGGCCAGGCGGTGCTGCCGCCGCAGCCGCGGCCCTCGTTGAGAACGCTGCGAGCGCTGGGATTCCACGGCTCGGACGAGGAGATCCTCTCTCGTGCCGCGCGCGAGCACCCGCTGCTGCTTCGCCTGTGCTCCAGCGCAGCGGCGATGTGGTGCGCCAATGCCGCGACCTGCGCTCCGTCGGAGGACACGCTGGACGGCAAGATGCACATCACCGCGGCCAACCTGAATTCGATGTTCCACCGCTCCATCGAGACGGACGTCACGCATGCGGTGCTGCGGCGGATCTTCGCCGACGACCGCCGGTTCAGCGTGCATGCACCGCTCCCCGGCGGCGGCCAGTTCGGGGATGAGGGGGCGGCCAATCACACCCGGCTGAAGGCCGAAGAGCGTCCCGCGGTCCATCTGTTCGCCTGGGGACGGAGCACCTATCGCGAGGTCCTCGGCCCGCTCAAATTCCCAGCGCGGCAATCGCTCGAGGCAAGCGAGGCGCTCGCGCGCTTGCACCGGCTGGATCCGGCCCGCTGCCTCTTTCCGCAGCAGGCGCCGGCGGGAATCGACGCGGGCGCGTTCCACAGCGACGTGCTGGCGGTGGGAAACCGGAGTTTCCTGATGCTGCACGAGCGGGCCTTCAGCGATCCCGGCGCGGTGCTCACCTCGCTGCGCGAAAAGCTGGGCGATTCGTTCACCCATGCGCTGGCGCGCGAATCGGACGTACCGGTCGAAGCCGCGGTCGCGGCCTACCCGTTCAACTCCCAGATCATCTCGGTGTCCGATCAGTCGATGGTCATCCTCGCCCCGAGGGAGAGCGAGCAGCTCGAGGCCGCGCGACGCTTCCTCGAGCGCGTGGTGGCCGAGCAGAATCCGGTGGGCGCCGTGCAATACCTGGACGTGCGCCAGTCGATGAGAAACGGAGGCGGGCCGGCCTGCCTGCGGCTGAGGATCTGGTTGACGGACGAGGAGGTCGCCGCCCTCGGCGCCAACGTGCTCTTCACCGCCGCCTTGCACGATCAGCTCGCCGCGTGGGTGAACCGGCACTACCGCGATCGCCTCGTTCCGGAGGACCTCGGCGATCCGCAGCTCGCGCGAGAGTCGATGGCCGCGCTCGACGAGCTCACCCGGATTCTGAATCTGGGGAGCGTCTACGATTTCCAGCAGGCGGATGCGTCCTCTTCGAAAACTGCGAAAGATGAACGCCCATAGCTGGCGACGCGGACGGGCGGGAAGTCTCGAGCTGGCGGCGATCGGCGTCGTGCTTGCAGCGTCGATCCGCTCGGGTGCGCAGACCGCGGAGCAGCTGCCGGGCTCGCCGGAAAAAGCCGCGCCCGCGTCTGAGCCAAAACCGACAGCGGCTCAGGACGAGAAGGATGCCTCTGGCGACGTGCCGGAGCTGGTGGTGACCGCGACGCGAACCCCGCGGCCCCTTCGCGACGTTCCAGCCAGCGTCACGGTGTTGCCGCGAAAGGAGATCGAGCGCAGCCCGACGCAGACGCTGGACGAGCTGCTTCGCACCGTTCCGTCGTACGCAACGTTTCGGCGAACGAGCAGCCTGGTCTCGGATCCCACCGCCCAGGGCGTCAACCTGCGCGGCGTCGGCCCTTCCGGCGTGTCCCGCACGCTGGTCCTGGTGGACGGGATTCCGGGGAACGATCCCTTCGGAGGCTGGTTCTACTGGCGATCGATTCCCCGGCTGGGCATCGACCGCGTGGAAATCGTTCCCGGCGGAGGCTCCGCGCTCTACGGAAACTACGCTCTGGGAGGAGTGATCCAGGTCTTCTCGCGCCCGGTTACCGGTCTCGCGTTCGACGCCGACGTCGAGGGCGGATATCGCCGGCAGATCTGGACTGCCGCGCGCGCGGCCGATCGCCTCGGCGCGGCGAGCGGCTCGGTCGAGGGCGAATTTCTTTCCACGGTGGGATACCCGGTGGTGGCAGACGGCTTTCGCGGTGCAATCGATCGCTCCGCGCCCAGCGAGCATGCCACGGTCAATGCGCGCGTGGACGCCGAGGCGAGCTCCGCGATCCGCCTGTTCGCGAGCGGCGGCTACTTCTGGGAAGACCAGAACGGCGGGACGACCTTCACCACCGCGCTCGTGCGGTCGGGCAACTACAGCGCCGGCGCGTCGTTCGCCAGCGCAAACCTGGGAACCTTCGACCTCAGCCTTTTCGGACACGTCCAGAGCTTCAACCAGCAGCGCGCGCGCGTGAACGTAGATCGCTCGGCGGAGATTCTGGCGGCGAGCCAACAGGTTCCCACGGACGACGAGGGAACCGCGCTGGTGTGGACCTCCAGGCCTCTCACCGCGGCCGGGACGCACCGCCCCAGCGCCGGCGTGGACTTGCGGCGGATCCACGGCGTGTCGAAAGAGGACCTCTTTCCGGCAGCCGTCGCGCCCGGCTCGATCGTCCGGCGCGAAGCCGGCGGCGACCAGCAGTTCGCCGGCGTGTTCATTCAGGATCTGTACGAGCCCTCTGCGGCGCTCGAGCTGGTGGGGGCGCTTCGCTTCGACTGGTGGAAGAATCTGAACGCGAGCCAGCTCACCTTGAACGGCGCGCAAGCTTCGTCCACGATGGCGTTCGACGATCGCAGCGATCGACAGCTCACCCCGAAGCTGGGCGGCAGGTTTCGTCCGTACGAATGGCTTGCAATCCGCGCCTCGGGCTACCGCGCCTTTCGCGCGCCGACGCTGAACGAGCTCTACCGTCCGTTTCAGGTCGGAACGGTCCTCACCGCGGCCAATCCCGATTTGTCCGCCGAGACGCTCTGGGGCGCGGAGGGCGGCGTGGAGCTCAGCGCGCAATCCACGCTGACCGCGCGCGCGACCGCTTTCTGGAATCAGCTCGATCAGCCGATCACCAACGTGACGCTGGCTGCGCCGCTTCCGGACGGCTCGCAGCGGCAGCGCCAAAACGTCGGACGCGCGCGGATCCGCGGCATCGAGGTGGATGCTGGATGGCGCCTGGGCCGGACGTGGATCGCCACGCTGGCGTACACCTTCGTCGACTCGGCGGTGACTCAATCTCCGGACAATCCGCAGCTGGTCGGCAAGCAACTCGCGCAGGATCCGGCGCACCGCGCCAGCTTCGCCATCACCTTCGATGATCCGCGCTTGCTCACCGCCAGCCTGCAATCGCGCTTCGTGGGGCCTCAGTACGAGGACGATCTCAATCTGCAGCCAATGGCGGGGTTCTTCATCGTGGACCTCGCCGTCAGCCGGCAGCTCGTCTCGGGTCTGGAGGTGTTTGCGGCAATCGAGAATCTCTTCGATCGTCAATACGTCGTCGGCCGAGCCGGGATCGACACCATCGGCCAGCCGTTCACGGTCCGCGGCGGCCTTCGCCTGCGCACCGGACGGTGAAGCTCACTGCCCCAATAGCTTCTGCTCCTTCATCGCCTCCAGCCGCTGCCGCACTCGTTCCAGCTCGGCCAGCCGTCCCTTCGCCCTCTCCTGACCCAGAGCATCCTCGTACTTCATCCCGCCGCGCACTGCCTCGATCGCTTCCGCCGGTCGCTGCAGCGATTCGAGCGTGCGGCCCACCGCGTAGTGGCATTCCGGCTCGGTCGGCGTCAGGCGCGCCGCCGACTGGTAGGACTGCAGCGCCCGAGAGTGCTGGCCCTCGGCTTCGAAGCTCTGTCCGTCCATCATCAACCAACGGCTCCGAACTGCCGGCGTGAGCACGAGCGGGCTCACCCGCGCCAGCACTTCGCGGGCCCGCTTGCCGCCGTTCACCCCGATCAGCATCTGGGCCAGCGTGAACGCGAGCTGAAGATCCTCGGGATGTCGCGCGAACGCAGCTTCCAAAGAGGCCATGGCCTCGGAACGCTTGCCCATCTCCCAGAGTACTCCCGACTTGACCATTGCCGGACGCGTCGATCTCGGCCACCCCTTCTCCGCGCGGTCCACTGCTGCCAGCGCGGATTCGAACTCGCGCGCTTCGGATCGATGCCTGGCTTGCTGCATCCACAACTCAGGCGCATCGGCATGCCCGGCGAGCGTCACCAGCGCTCCATCGACCAGATCCCGCGCCTCCTGTTTTCGCCCCGCGCTCCACAGCCGCGCGGAGACCTGCGCGATGGGATCCGGCGCGTCGGGCGCGATCTGACGGAGCTCCTCAGCGCCCCGCGCCGCTGCGACGGATTCGTCGAGCGTCGCCCCCTGGTCCTCACTTGCCTGGTAGGCAAGGCGGTATTCCAGAAGGCCCTGGCTTCTTCGACCCAGCTTGACCAGCGAGCGAGCCGCGACGCGATGCGCTTCGACATCGAGGGGCCGCAGGTAGAGCGCCCGATTGGCAAATGCGAGGGCATTACGAGGATCCCCCGGCGATCGCGCGCTGTAGGCGCCGCCGACCGCGTCGTAGAGCAGATAATCGGCGGGGTGGCGGTCGAGTATTGGAAGTGTCGCGCGAGCGATCTGCTCGCCCGTGAGCGCGGAGGACAGGCGGGCTTTGAGCTCCTGCTCTGCGTCAGCCAGGCCGTGCGCGTCTCGGCCCGCGGCGATCAGCCCGGCGAGGCTCAACACTCCAGCCATGGGAACGAGCCAGCGAGCGAACTTCGGGTCCGGAGTCGTTTGCGCGTTCTCGGCGCGAGAGGCCACTCCCAGCGCCGCGCAAAGAGCGACGGCGCAGCCGGGCAGCTCGAGGCTGAAATCAAAGAGATCGTGGAGCGCCACCGCCGCGACTCCGGAGAGGACCGCCAGGTCCACGGGCGAAGACTCGTGCCGCCGCAGCAGGCGTGCATAGGCGATGACGGCGAGCAACACCAACGCGGCCGCCGCGAACATCCCAAACTCCGCCCAAAGCTGGAGGAGGATGTTCTCCGCGTGGGTGAAGGTCACGTCGGGAAAGGTCGTCTGGTACTTCGGGAAAGCTGCCTCGAAAGCGCCGCGGCCCATTCCGGAACGAGAGAAGTTTCCCGCTGCCTCGGCGATCATCGGCCAAAGCTGGATTTTCGAGCCGCGCAGCTTTTGCACCGAGTCGGCCGTGTGGAGCTCTTCGCTGATCCGCTCGAAGGCCACGTAGGCGCTGATCGACAGCACAGCCAGCACCGCGACGATCACCCACGACTCGCGGCCGAGCCACCGGGGATCGCGTCGGTCCGAAACGGGCCGGCGAGCGCGGAAGAGCAGGAACGCAAAGAGCAGCTGCGCCGCGAGGAAGAAGCAGATCCCACCGCGGGAGAGCGAGAGGAATACGCCGGCTCCCATCGCCAGGTATGCCAGCGCCCAGAGCGCCGTGCGATGGCGATCGTCGCTGCCGATCGCCAGACCCAGGGCGGTGGTGCTGGTCAAGGTCAGGAACGAAGCCAGGTGGTTGGGATTGCCGAAGGTGGTCAGGAACGGGGGCTGCGCCGTGACGTAAGCATGAGCTCCGAACAACGCATGCGCATCGACCAACGCGTGCCCATAGCCGATCAGCGCGACCGCAACGCCGCTGAAGGCAACCGCGGACAAGAGCCTGCGGCGCGTTCCCGAGCGCGAGCGTGAAACCAGCACCGCGGCGAAGAAGATGCACAGGTAGGAAATGCCCTTCGCCAGCTCGCGCCAGGTCGCCGGCGGGTCCAGGGAGATCGGCCGCAGCGGGCTCAGCCCGAGCGGAATCAGGGCGAAGTCGCGCAGGCGGGCAGCGGGTGGGCTCGAGACGTCGAGCAGCAGCCGGGGCAGTGGAATGAGCTGGAGCAGGCAGAGGATGCAGCCCAGCGCGAGAACGGCGGCGAACATCGGAATCTGCAGGGAGCGCCCCAGCCTCCTGGCACCCGTGCAGGCGAAGACGGCGGCGACCCCCGAGAGCGTCGCCAGCGGCCAAAGCGTCCAGGACGGAGCGGAGCCGAGCGCGAGCGGACAGAAAAACACCACGGCCCAGAGCGAAGCCTCGGCGACGACCATCGAGATTGAGAGGCGGCGAGGCTCGGAGACGCGTCTCGGCGGCATTGGGGGTCCTTATGATGCCACGAGCGCGCCGCGCCGCGCATCCCGCTCGCCCCGAGCGTAGGGCGCAGCCCGTAGTCGAGGGGCCGCCCCACTCACCCGAGCATAGCGAAGCACCCCGCTCACCCCGAGCGTAGCGACGCCAGTCGCGGAGTCGAGGGGCCGCCAAGCAACAAGCACGCAGCGACCAGCCCGGCAATGTTGCACCGTTTTGCATCGGAGCGGGCGTGTGGCAATCTGCGCCGCTTCATGCGACGCGGCCACCTGTATCTTCTGTTGAGCCTCGCGCTTGCGCTTTGCGCCGGCTGCAAGGGCAACTGCCGCAAGCTGTCCGAGAGGCTCTGCGATTGCCAGCCCAACACGGTCGCCAAGGACGACTGCAATCGCCGGGCGTCCAACGAGGAATCGAGGATCGGGACCAAACCGGCGGACGAAGCGCTGTGCGCGCAGCTGCTCAAGACGTGCGACTGCCACACCATCGACACGCCCGAGGGCAAGCGGGCCTGCGGGTTGGCGCGAGCGCCGCCGTAGTCGCTCACCTCAAGCGTAGCGAATCGCCGCGTTCACCCCGAGCGTGGACCCTGAGGGCCCCTATGGGGCCCCACCACCATGTATGAAAACTCCGAGCCCGTCGCGCGCTCGGCGCGGAACCAGCCATTGCATGCAGACCTCCGGGCTCGGCGTTTTCATGGCAGCCGAAGCGAAGTCGAGGGGTCGCCCCGAGCCGCTCCACTACGTTCGGGACACGTGTAGCGAAGCGAATCGCCCGTTCGCCGCGAGCCGATCGAGACACGCGTAGCAAAGCGGAACCAAGAGAGCCGCCAACTCTCGCCCTCGACTCCGCGACTGACGTCGCTGCGCTCGAGCAGAACGGGACCTACGCGCAGAACGGGACCTACGCTAGGATGAACGGGCCCATGACCCTCGGGCCGAACGGACCTACGCACTGGGCTCAACGGACCTATGCCGCTTTGGCGCTCCAGGCGGAGGCTCGGCGCTCCAGGCCCGACTCGTAATCGGAAAACAGCCGGCCCCACGGCGTCATCAGCGCCTCTCGAACCCGCTCCTTGCCGACGAGTGGGTACCAGTACAGGTCGTGATAGGCGATGGACGCCGCGTAGCTCCAGGGGACGATCGCCGTTCGCAGGAGCAGCTTCTCCAGCGGCTTGAGCGGTCCCCAATAGATCATTTTCTGGCCGCGCGAGGCGAGCGTGTTCTCGTTGCCGTGGAAGTGCCAGTTGACGTCGGAGATGTCCTCGCCGACAACGTCGACCTCCTCCACGCGGCCTATCCCCAGACCGTCCTCGGTGGCGAGGCGGATGAACTTCAGGCTCATCGGATCGAAGCCCATCATCTTCGCCGCCACCGCGTCGATCGCCACCTGATCGGCCGAGGCAAGAATGTAGTTCTTCACGAGCGGCACCATGCATCGCGGCCCCGGTCCGTCGCCCGCGAAGGTGCCGTCCATCACCGCGAACACGCCGGGGTGGATTTCCCGCTGGATGGCCAGCAGATCGACCAACGTCTCGTGAATCACCGAGTGCGTCCAGTGGCGCTTCTCGTGGAGCAGACCGCCGAACGCGTTCTTCATCGCGCCGGTGATGGTGGTGAAGACGTGCGTCTTCATGGTCGGCATCTGGATGATGTTCTCGCCGATCAGGCGCTTCGGTATCTCGATCCCGTTTGGGTAGATGTCGTGCAGGGCCCTCATGCGCGATTTCGGCTCGTAGCGAGTCCACTCCTGCCCTTCGTAGAGGTGGATGTTCTTCACGCCATACGCGTCGAGCACCACTTTGTGCTTGTTCGCCACTTCGCCGCGCTTTGCCGACACCACCACCGTGCGGTTGTGGCAACCGTAGATCTTGCTTCGATCAAAGCCGTCCCGCAGAAGCTGCAGCAGCGTTCCCTCCAACTGCCACGGCGCGGTGTTGCAGGCTGGATACCAGTGGTGCCAGGTGATGTTGATCTTCAGCGCTGTCTCGTGCTGCGGCCGGATCACCTCGCGATACCCGGCGAGCTCCATCGCTTTGCCGTAATCCTCGAGGACGGTCTCGGGCGTGGTCTTCAGAACTGCGACGATGCTTCGTGGTGCCATATCGATCCTTTTATCGCAAACCAACCCGCTCACCCCGAGCGTAAGGCGAGCGAACGCGAGACTGAAGTCGAGGGGTCGCAACCAGAACTACATGCCAGGCCGGGGAGCTTGTACTCAGGTGTTCGGACGCTTTGAGAATCATGAGCGACGCCTCGACTTCACTTCGTTACGCTCGGCGAGAACGGGACATAGCGACGCCTCGACTTCACTTCGTTACGCTCGGCGCGAGCGGGGACATAACGACTTCACTTCGTTACGCTCGGCGAGAACGGTGATGGGAAGTACAACGCCCACGCGGCGACCGCCACGAAGAGCACCAGGTTGATGATCATCGGTGGATCCGAGAGCAGAACTCGCTCGGGCGAGCCGCCTGCGCCTCGCTTGTGCATCAGGAACAAATACCGAAAAATGCCGTAGATCACGAACGGCACGGTGAACTTCAAGTGATCGGAGCCCACCTTCTCGACCGTCTCCTGGGCGACCGTGTACAGCCCGTAGGCCAAGATGCAGGAGGCGGCCACCACCGCCATCATCTGATCGAGCATTGGCAGTGAGTAGTTGTCCAGGTTGGGGCGATGCGAGACCGCATCGCCGTACAGCGAGGCCAGCTCGTGGCGGCGCTTGGCAAAACCGAGAAACAGCGCCAGCAGCAACGTGCACAGATAGAGCCAATTGGACACCGGAACGTCGATGGCGACGCCGCCGCCGAGCACGCGAAGCACGAACCCCAGCGCGATCACCACCACGTCGAGAATCACGTGTCCCTTGAGCAGCAGCGAATAGATGATTTGCAGGCCAACGTAGCTCGCGGCCACCAGCGCGAAAGCGGGACGAATGGCGACGGCGATCGCGCCGCCGATCACCCAGCAACCGATCACCATCGCGGCCGCGGTCCCACCGGAGATCAACCCGGCGGCGATCGGGCGCCCGCGCTTTTCCGGATGCAGCCGATCCTTCTCCCGGTCGATCCAGTCGTTGAAGACGTAGACGCCGCCGGCGAGCAGACAGAAGCTGACGAAGGCGCTGAATGCTTCCAGCGCCGCGCTGTCCCGGAAGACGCTCTTGGCGAACAGCAGCGGAGCGAAGACGATCAGGTTCTTGGTCCACTGCCGCGGTCGCAGAGCGCCCAGGATGATCGCGGCGCGCGATGGCTGGTCTGCGTTCTCGTGCGCCCGCGCCGGCACCAGCTTGCGCGCGCTCTCTTCGGCCATCCTCACGAGCCTCGGCCGATACCGAAGTAGACGAATCCCTTCTCTCGAAGGAGGTTCGGGTTGAACACGTTTCGGCCATCGAAGATCACCGGCGAGCTCATCAGCGACTTCATTCGCTCGAAGTCGGGATGCCGGAACTCATTCCATTCGGTCACCAGGAAGAGCGCGTCCGCCGCCTCCAGCGCGTCGTAGGGCGTGGATGCGTAGCGGATGCGATCGCCGAAATAGCGGCGGGCACTGTTTTCCGCGACCGGATCGTGACAGGTCACCTGCCCGCCCTTGGCCAACAGCCCTTCGATCACCTCAATCGCCGGCGCTTCGCGCATGTCGTCGGTCTTCGGCTTGAACGACGCGCCCCACACGGCGAAGCGCCGCCCCGCCAGAGCCCCGAAGTGCTTCAGCGCCTTGGTGACCAGCGACCGCTTTTGCCGGTCGTTGGTCCGCTCCACCGCGCGCATCAGATCGAACTCGATCCCGAAATCCCGCGCCATGGCGATCAGCGCCTTGACGTCTTTGGGAAAGCAGGAGCCGCCGTAGCCAACTCCGGGAAACAGAAACGGGTAGCCGATCCGGCTGTCCGCGCCCATTCCCTTCCGCACGAAATCCACGTCCGCGCCCATCTTCTCGCAGAGCACGGCGATGTCGTTCATGAACGAAATGCGCGTCGCCAGCATGGCGTTGGAGGCGTACTTGGTCAGCTCAGCCGAGTGGCTGTCCATGAAGAGGATGGGATTTTCGGTGCGCACGAAAGGCGAATACAGCTCGCCCATCAGCTGGCGGGCGCGCTCGGAGGTTGTGCCGATCACCACGCGATCCGGCTTGAGAAAATCGTCCAGCGCCGCTCCCTCTTTGAGGAACTCGGGGTTGGATACCACGTCGAAATCGACGTGCGTCAACGGACGGATCGTCTCGCGAACCTGGTCCGCGGTGCCCACCGGCACCGTGCTCTTGATCACCACCACCGTGTATCGCTGCAGGGCAGGTGCCATCTGCTCGGCGGCCGCGAGCACGTGCTTGACGTCTGCATCGCCGGTCTCGCCTTCCGGGGTACCCACCGCAATGAACACCACCTGGGATGCAGCGACCGCGGCGGTTAGCTCGGTGGTGAACGAGAGCCGCTTCTCCCGCACGTTCTTCAGCAACAGCTCCTTGAGCCCCGGCTCATAAATCGGGACTTCGCCGGCTTTCAGCGATCGAACCTTCGCTTCGTCAATGTCCACGCAGATGACGTCGTTGCCCGAGTCGGCAAAGCCGGTCCCGGCTACCAGACCCACGTAGCCGGTTCCGATCATGGCGATTTTCATGGCCCCAACGGTAATGCATTTCCCGCCGGCGTGCCTCTCGAGAGCCGACCTTTTGACAAATCAATCGCCCCCGGCCAACAGGCGCCGCATCCGGTCCGCTCCCCGCAGCACGCGGGTTTGGCCCAGCCGCGACACCGGATCGATGATCAGCCGCTCCAGGAGCCTGCGGGTCGGTGCGCGCAGCTCCGGTTGGGCCTGGCGCCCCGCGGCGGCCGCCGAAGGAAACAATCGTTCGATGATCGATGTCGACGCGAAGAGGGCTCGCTCGATTTTCCACGTCGATGCCCGCTGTTTCAGCGCCGCGAAATCGGGGGGTCGCGAGTAGGCCCCGCGGGTGAATTGCGCTCCCGTGAGGAGCTCGCGCAAGTCGAGGAAGGAGAGCATCGGCACCTGATATCCCGCTCGCGCCTGCTGTAGACACAGCGCGAGGATGGCGTCCTCCAGATCGAGCCGATACATCGACGGCCCGTAGACGCGCACCGGCAGGGCGCGCTCGAAGAGCCCCCGCTCCTCGGCCTCGCGCCGTGCCCCGAGCAGATCCGCGAACAGCAGCAGCTGCGTCCTCCCGTCGGAGAGAATCGCCGCCGCCCCCTCGTCATCCTCCGCGGAAGGCTCCGGGCGGAAATGGCTGCCGGCGAGGTGCTCCACCAGGCGACCCATGCGGGCGCGCGCCACCAACAGGTGGATGTCCGGCACCGGCCTGAAGGCGATGTGTGGATAGAGGGATTCGGAAAACGAGGCGCCGCCCAGGAGGATGATGCGCTCGCTCTCGACGTCGTCGATCGCGCGCTTGAAATTGACCAGCTTCATCACGTTGTCGTTGAGCGAGCCTTGATAGACCGAGAGCAATCGATCGCGCGCCCACTCCGGAGCGCCGCCGCCCGCGAGCCGGTACTCGAGGTTGTAGGCTGCCAGCGGCGCCAGGCCCTGCGCGATCGCCCAGTCCACGTACTGATCCCACGGCGCGTCGGCGAGCGAGCGCCGCGGAGGATCGAACGCGGAGAGTACCCGGAAGGTATCCAACAGGCTGGTGGCCATCCGGTGGATATACCCGATCGCCCATGCGCCGAGCGCCCTTAGCGTCGACCCCATGGGCCCCGTGGGGACCCACCACCATTCATGAAAACTCTCATGCGAACCACCTCAAGTCCTTCGGAGCATTTTTGAATGTCCATTTCCTTGGTTCCTACCGTGGCGGATACCGCCAAGCGGGACTCCTGCCCAGCTTTCTTGAAAATCCGGCCATTTTCGATAACTTTTCCCAGAAACTTTCAAGAATGCCCTCCACCGGGATTCAACGGTCACAGCGAACGGCCTTCTTAGCCGAGCGTCCCGGGCAGATGGAGCCCAGGACCGAGCGGTCGTCCTCACGCGCCAGAGGGAGTTTTCATGGCAGGGCGCAGCCCGTAGTCGAAGGGCCGCTGCCAATCGCCCTGCGCCCGCGACAAGCTCAGGGCAGGCGGAGTGGAAGAGCCGCTGCGGTCCGAACGCCGCCTTCGCCAGCTGCCTCCGGCCAGCGGACGAGGGCATCTTGCCCCCACTTGAACCGGCCGCGAAATTGGTTGGGATGAATTGCAAGCGCGGCTAGCTCAGCGCTTTCCACCAGGCGCGGGCCCGGGCGCGATTGAAGTACGCGCTGCCGTCGATCACCGTCACCTGGCCCGACCGCGCAGCTGGAAGATCGCCGATGCCAGGGCGATCCATCAGCCTCCGCATCTCCCGGAGCGACTGGCCAACGCGAAACCCGCACGGGATAACCAGCAGCGCCTCGGGTGCAGCCTCGACAATGCTCTCCCAATCGATGGTTCGGCTGGGTTCAGCGTCGTGGCCCAGGATGGGACGCCCTCCCGCGATCCGAATCAGCTCGGGCGTCCAGTGACTGGCGACCATCGGCGGGTCGAGCCACTCGAGCGCGAGCACTGTGGGGCGCTCGAGCCCCGACGTCTCCGCGCGGAGGCGGTCGAGCCGCGCTTGAAGATTTCTCACCAGCTCGTTCGCGGCTGCTTCGCTCGCGGTCGCAGCCCCGACGCGGCGAACGTCTTCGAATACATCGGTCAGCGTCCGAGGCGAGAGCGAGAGAATCTCCACTTCAGAGCCGAGAAGGCGGCAAGCAGCCTCGCGCACCTCCGCGAGAGGCACGGCGCAAACGTCGCACACGTCCTGCGTGAGGATCAGCTCCGGGCGAAGCGCGCGCAAGAGGTTCTCGTCGACCCGGTAGATGCTCAGTCCCTCGGCCACGAGCGAGCGGACCTGCCGGTCGATTTCTGCGGAGTCAGCATCCACGTCGATTTTTGGACCGGTCAGAACCGGTTTGTGGCGCGCCTCGGCAGGGAAATCACACTCGTGAGTGACGCCAACGACGCGCTCACCCAGCCCTAGCGCAAAGCAAATCTCGGTGGTGCTCGGCAAGAGCGACGCGATGCGCTGCAGAGCGGACATTCCCTCGACGCCTCGACTCTTACCTCCTAGCGGGTCGGGCCTGGAACGTCCAGTCGCGTTTTCTGGCGGGCGTAGTTTCCGTTCGAATCCGGCCAGCATCGTCGAGCCGAATCCGCACGCGCTCTGGCAATGCGCTACCCTGTACTGCTGTCGAACGATGAGCGATCATCCGAGGAGGACTCGCTCGCATGTCTCAAATCGAGCTGCGGTTGCTGGGCACCGGGGATGCGTTTGGCGATGGAGGTCGGTACCAGACCTGCTTCTGGGTGCGGGCAGGGGAGTACCAGTTTCTGATCGATTGCGGCGCGACGTCGCTTTCAGCCATCAAGCGTTTCGGCGTCCAGCCCGGTGCGATTGACGCGATCCTGATCTCGCATTTTCACGCGGACCATTACGGCGGCCTTCCCTTCTTCATCCTGGACGCGCAGTTCAGCGCGCGCACACGACCGCTGGCGATCGTCGGGCCGGTCGGGTTGCCGGAACGGCTCAGGTCAGCCACCGAGAGCTTGTTTCCCGGCGCTTCCAAGACGCGGCAGAAGTTCGAAATCAGTCTGCACGAGCTGCGTGAGCGAGAGCCGTTGTCGCTCGGACCACTTCGCGTGACGGGCTTCAAGGTCGCACATAGCCCCGAGTCGAACCCGCTCGGTCTTCGTGTTGAGGTGGCAGGTAAAGCGATCGCCTACTCCGGGGACACGGAGTGGACCAGCGCCCTCAGCGAGCTTGCAAAGGGTGCGAACGTCTTCATCTGTGAGTCGTATGCTTTTGAGAAGCGAATCCCCTATCACCTCGACTACCGCACGCTCGAGGAGCACCGGCGCGAATTAGCGGCCGAGCGCGTCGTGCTGACGCACTTCGGCCCCGAGATACTGGCGCGACTCGCCGAGATAGAATTTGAATGCGCCGAAGACGGGAAGAGCCTCACCATCTGATTCGAGCGCACCAATTCCGCATGGCGCAATCGACGCTCACGCTACGCGCTCACAAACCAGACATGCGTTTGTCGTCAAAAATACATGTTTGAGACCCGACCGGTCGGGTCTCACACCTCGACTACGCTTCGCTGCCATGAAAACTCCGAGCCCGTCGCGCGCGGCGGTGGAGCAGAGACAGAGGTGGTTACGCCGCTTTCTTCTCGATGCTGACGTGGTAGCCGAGCCGTTCGAGTCGACGGACAAGGTTATTGCAGACCATCGTCTCGTCGATGCTGTCCAGGAAGGCGTCACCCAGGTC
>Ga0207684_10000067_pt1 | contig 191345 bp, 164 predicted proteins | sample KBSK5501metaG_FD_184342 | JGI IMG/M metagenome (GOLD analysis project Ga0207684, IMG submission 184342) | Corn, switchgrass and miscanthus rhizosphere microbial communities from Kellogg Biological Station, Michigan, USA - KBS K5-50-1 metaG... | ecosystem: Host-associated > Plants > Roots >... | reverse complement strand
GCTCCGCTCACCCTGGAGGATCTGCCAGAAAGCTTCCGTCCGACGCTGAAGGCCGTGCGTTCGTCGGCGGGCGAAGCTCTGGTGCTCGGTGAGAACATGTTCATCGAGAAGATGCTGCCCGGCGTCACGCAACGGACGCTATCGGCGGACGAGATGGCAGAGTACCGGCGACCATTCTTGGAGGCCGGCGACGATCGCTGGCCGACATTGCAGTGGCCGCGCGAAGTGCCGCTGTCGGGCGAGCCGGCTGATGTCCATGATCGGATTGCCGCCTACTCCGCATGGCTGAAAACAGCGTCGCTGCCGAAGCTCTTTATTGACGCGGAGCCCGGTGTGTTCATCACGGGCCGAATCAGAAGACTGGCGAGCAGCTTCCCTAGTCAGCACCGCGTCGTCGTCGGAGGTCTCCACTTCGTGCAAGAGGACAGTCCCAACGAGATTGGACGGGCGATCGCTGGCTGGCTCGAATGAATTTGACGGAGTGGCGCTTAAGAAGGTCGGCAAGCGCGCAGCTGCGCTCTTAGAGCAGAGGGGATAAAGAGACGAAAGCAACCGCCCATGCGGAGGACTCGATAGAAATGTCAACTCAAGCTGTGGAAACAAACATCCAGCCGGCAACGACACGGTCCGGCCCTCGAAATCGCCACCCAAAGCGTCCGCCCAGGAGGACTTCCAGGCAGAAATCGACGAGACCGCGTGCACTGAGAGGCGCGCCATCGCTCTTATTTCAGATCACTCGCGTCTCCAATATGTCTCCAAATTCAGGTCGACTAATGGACTCTCACGGGACTTAACGTAGACAAACTCTTTCGACCCAAGTCCCCGTCCGGCAAAGCGAAACAGCAAAAAGGCGTACGCTGTCACATGTTTAGTTTAGTCGCCGAAATAGGGTTCGAATCCCGGCAGGGTCATGCGCTTCTCTCGAATGGAAAACGGCCTCCGAGGCAACTCGGAGGCTTTCTTGTTCCGTAGGTGTTCTGTGAGAGCGCGGCACGAGGCGGGATGAGGGGGGAATGAGTGGGGGATGACCCATTGGCGGGGCGCTGGCCAGGGTGAACGCGAGAGCGAAATGACGGATCCGACAGTTCAAGCCGAAGCGCACCGTCTCTGATACGTCGCCGAAGGCGCCGGAGTTCAACCCGCCGGCCTGAACCGAAAGATCAGACCCCTGAAATTGGTCCGAACGATGGGATCCACCTCAAGTGTCGGAGAACGAAATGCCGATCGAGATTGGACACTCGCCGCCCTGCAGCGGTCACTCGCCCGCCTGTAGTTTCGTTGTTGTTCAAGCTAGCATTGGATTCTAATGAACCCGCCGGTCACGCTCGCCAACTGGCGCAGTGCGCCGTTCAATCGCTGGGGCTTTCAGCACGTCCGTGAGCTGATCCCGAGCGCTGACATCCCGAACGATCCGCACCGTGTGCGGGAATTGCCGGTCCAAAAGCGAGACATCGACGGCGAGTTCCTGGCGGAGACGCAAACCGACGCGCTGGTGATCCTGCATCGCGGGCGTCTCATCGCCGAGCACTACGCCCACGGCATGACTTTCCAGACACCGCACATCCTCATGTCGCTGTCCAAATCGATGATGGGCCTGCTCTTCGGCAGCCTCAGCATCGATCCGGACCAGCCGGTCACGGATTTCGTTCCCGAGGTGGGGACGACGGCATATGCCGGCGCCAGCGTGAGGCACCTGCTGGACATGCGCGCCGGCGTCAAGTTCGAGGAGGACTACCTCGCCACCTCGGGCCCCATCGTCGAGTACCGCAAGGCCACCGGCTGGAATCCGCTCGGCCCCGACGAAGCGCCGGGCGACCTGCATTCGTTCTACCAGGTGCTGAAGGAGCGCGACGGGCCGCACGGCGGGGGGTTCCATTACATCTCCCCGAACAGCGACCTGCTCGGCTGGGTGATCGACCGCGCCACGGGCCAGCGCTATGCCGACCTGATGAGCGAGCTCCTCTGGAAGCCGATGGGCGCCGAGCGCAGCGCCTACATCACGGTCGACCGCTTCGGCGCTCCGCGCTGCGCCGGCGGCATGTGCGCCACGGCGCGCGACCTCGCGCGCGTCGGGCAGTGGATGATCGAGCACCCGTCGCCCTGGATCGAGGACATCGAGCGAAACGGCGACCGCCAGGCCTGGGATGCGGGCAGCCTCGTTCCATACTTTCCCGGCATGCCGATCCATTACCGCAGCCAGTGGTATGTGCTGCATGGCGCCTCCCCGCTGATATTCGGCCTGGGCATCCATGGGCAGAACCTCTTCATCGACCGCAAGAACCAGCTTGTCATCGCCAAGTGCTCGTCGCAGGCGCTGCCGGTCGACGCGGAGCAGATAGGGCTCACCATGCGGGCGGTCTCGCAAATCAGGAAGACTTTGTCGTGAGCGGCTGGCAGTTCTAGCGCTCTTACTCGTCGCTGGCGCGGCCACCAAAGGAGCGTCTCCTGTCGTTGCTCGCCCGTGCAGCGCGCCGCGGAGCGCTGCGTCTCGCTCAAGTGGGTTTTAGTTTTTCCTTTTCGGTCGGGCTCGATATGAACGCATCGAAACACTCCGGCGGCTGCAGCGGAGACATTCGGCGCTGAGAACTTCCGGCATTGGAAAAGCATCTCTCGAGGACACCTATGAGCAAGACACGAGAGAGCAAATCGACGCCAAGCCGAAGCGGTAAACGCCCGGTTTGCCGCTCCCCATCTACAATTCATTGCGTCATTACCGGGCAGACCAAATCCGGCAAGTCGGTGATCGTGAGCCACGCGCCCGTTCAGCCGGTAACGGTGGCAATGATGCCAGGGTACGAGTTCTACCGTTTATGGGGTAGCGACGCCACGCCGGCGCTCCCATCCGATGGCACTCCGACAGAGCAGCCTCAGTACTTTCCGCCGAAGAACGGCTTCCGCCTCGGTATGTTTACTCTGCCCCCGGCCACCAGGGCCCGCACTGAGCAAGCGCCCACTCCAGTGTTGCTTGAAGAAACGCGGCAGAAACTGCCCGGCGTGCTGGAGGCTTTGGAACCCGATCATCCTGGCATGCACACAACCGACTCGGTGGACTTCGATGTCGTTGTGTTCGGAGAAGTCGTGTTGGAATTGGACGATGGAGCCGAGGTCCTGCTTAAAGCTGGCGATTGCGTTATTCAGAACGGGACCCGCCACGCTTGGGTGGACAGCACGGGCAGCTACATGCGTGGAATGTCGAACGGGCCGCAGAGTGGAACCTGGGTGTTCAACGAGGAGGGAACGATGATGGGCAAGAAGATAAAGTCGCGCACCACCATCACCCAGAAAACCCCGGACACCGGTCAGCTCAAAACGGAAATCGAAGCGGAGCCCGGCAAGTGGGTACCGATGAGCGAGAACGACTGCAAGAAGCAAGGAGGCCGCGCGTAGGGCTCCGCTCATCGGCTCGACGGGGGAGTGCCCCCAACCGATTGCGCCCTTACGCGAGGAGAGAATGGCCGAGAACAAGACAAAGGTGACAACCGCGAGCACCAGCGACTTCATTGGCGGGCTGGCCGATGCGCAGCGCCGCTCGGACTGCAAGAAGGTCGCCAAGCTGATGCAGAAGGCTACCGGTGCGAAGCCGAAGATGTGGGGCCCGAGCATCGTGGGCTTCGGCAGCTACCACTACACGTACGAGAGCGGACGCAGCGGCGATGGGCCGATCGTCGGCTTCTCGCCCAGGGCACAAGCGCTCACGCTCTACTTGACGGGCGCAGTCCAGGGCGGGGACAAGCTGCTGGGCAGCCTCGGCAAGTTCAAGAACGGGAAAGGATGCCTTTACATCAAGCGGCTCGAGGAAGTGGACGAGACGGTTCTTGAGCAACTCGTCACCCGCTCGGTCGAGTACGTTCGCAAGACCAACCCACGACGCAGTGAGGCCGAGCGACGTCCACTACGAGCACGCCAAGCGACGTCCCGGCTATCATTGCTAAATGCCTAGCCGCGCAGCCCCAAACGTGCTGGAGACAGCGCGCCTGACGCAGGCAGGTGTGGACGCGATTCAAAATCCTGAGCGAACTCCTAGCGATGTCCAAGTGCAGCGTGAGCTCGCGCAGCGGGCCTCGAACTTGGTGACATAGCACAGCTCGCTGCTCTTGCAGGTCGCGTTTTCGCAATACCTGTCGATCTCTCTTTGAGCCTCGGCTTCGAAGCCGCCTTTCATCTCATAGTTGACATAGAGCGGAGGGCAGCTGCCGGCGTCCGAGCACTTGGCGTCCAAGTTGGCGGCGACGCAGTCTTCGCGCTTGCTGCATGGGTTGAATTTGGAGGCGATCGTTTTCAGCGCACAAGCGAGCGCCCTATCATGCGCGCAGTCGTCGCGACCCTTCTCACAGCTGCCGTACTCGTACGTCTCTTGGGATGACACCACGTGGGGGTGAGTCGCGTCTTTCTGCCCGGAGCAGGCGAACATCAGCGGCAGCAAGAGCAGCGGCGAAAGGATTCGGGCCATCCGAGTCGGAGCCTGGGTCAGGATTCTGGGTTGGTCTGGGCTGTGCGGCGACTGAACTCACGCAGTAAACGAACCACTGACTTGGCCTTCGGATCATCAGGACAAGAAAGCACAAACGTTTCGTAATTGGATGCGCCTCGGGATTGATCTTTCAGCTTCGCCCATGCGGATGCCAAATACAGGTACAACACCGCTGCGTCGGGCTCGATGGTCAACGCGCGATTGAGCTCCTGGATCGCGTCTTCCGTGTGCTCTTGCCTCGCCAGATCTCTTGCGTCTTGGAGCGCCTCCGCGGCGTCCTCATCTTCCAGCGGCTCGGCGCAGCGGGCGTTCGCGATCTTTTTGCCACCAAACATTGCGGTTGACCATCCCTGCGGCGACACCTCGTTGGTGTGCTCGGCTCCATCAGGCGTCCACGTCCAGCCGTACTCTGAGTGATAAACCCACTGGCCAGCTTGTTGCCCGGGTTGCTGTTGCTGTGCCTGGCGAGACGACGCCTCGTCCCCGCGCACTTCATGGCCATCGGCTTCACCGATCACTCGTATTGGGTACCTCGTCATCTTATCGTCGGCGGTGAAGATAAAGAGTGTCCCTTCGCCATTTTCCTTGGCAGCCACTTGGACCTGCGAGTCATCCAAAATCTTGATCTCGGCGATCTTGGGATTGTCGAGCGCAATCCCTTGTGCCTGGCTTACCGCGAGAACGAGCGTCTCCCCTGATCGAAGCTGCAGCTGCGCTGCACCCGTCGAAAAGCTCGCCAAACCAACCAGCCCGATCAGCACCCAAGAGTTCTTCGCCATACTGCCGTCCCTCCCTGCTAAACGAAAGCAGACTTGTATACACAAATACATCCTATTTCGCCTCGATAACTCGATGGACGAACGTAGGCCCTAAGTACCAGGCGAAGTGCCAAGGCCCCTCGGGGCCATAAAAAGGCACGACGCCCCATCCCCACACCCAAGGCGCCACCACCCACGTCCAGCCGCGGGTTGGGTGGTAGACGTAGGCTTGCGGATAGGCACCCTCTACGGAAGGCTCATGGACGTAACGGAGGGCGTAGGGCATCCAGAGCCATCCGTACTGCGCGGTATAGACCCACTTTCCGTCCGCCGTCGGCTGCTTTGCTGCTTCAGGTATCCAGACCCAGCCGTACTCGTCGCTATGCATCCAGCGTCCCTCCGTCCGTGGCGATACGGCGGTTGCGGCCTGAGCTTCGGATTGGGGTTCGAACTGCTCCTGTGGGGCAGGAGGCTGCTTCGGCGGAGCGGGGGGAGTCTGAGTTGGCGGAGCAGACGCGGGTTGAACGGGCGCCTGAGACGCTGGGGGTCCGGGTTGAGACTGGGCGGGAGTACCCCGGAACAAGAGGCTGACGAAGAAGACCCAGGCGATCTTCATGGGCGGCACCTCGCGGTATACCGCTTTAGACGAATCCGCTTGTAACGCGTTTGAGCGAGCGGCGCTCGGAAAGCTTTCGCCAGTGCACTGCAGCGAACGAGCGCATCGGCTGGGCAGCGGGGAGGGGAAGACAACGCCGCGTTTGGGGAGTGGTAGGCTCCAAGAAGGAGGCGACTTATGCTGCCTCTCGCGACGTCTGTCTTGGCCGCTTTGCTCGGCCAGTCTTGGCCAAACCCCGTCGCCTTATGATCCACCCCCGTGCGCTGCGGCGAAGGTGCCGGGTTGTCTTCCGGGCTACGCGCCACCGCCCGCGTCTGTTCGGCCCGCGTCCCAGAATGTCCGGCTCACGGGCTTGCGATTTCCGACCGCAAACAGATATCATTCCTCGCCGGCATGGGATTTTACTTCTTCTGAAATCGCTTCCTGCCGACCAGACGTGCGCCGCGCCGCCGCTCTGCATCTCGAAGAAAGGTCATGAACACGCGCTTACTGATGACTCTCGAAGTATCGGTGGCGCAATGCCGAGCTGGAGAAGCGACTTGCCGACGTACTCTCTCGCCCGAGGAAGATGAGAGTGTTTCCAGCGCACAGCTGCTCTTGTTTGTCCGAACGGACGTCGGCCCCAGCACTGAGGACGGCTCCCGCGTTTGCTGTGACAAATGTGCTACAGGTTCAATCTCTGAAATCAACTTTTTCGAACGATTGCGTGGCGATAGCCCTCGGCTGATCAGAATTCGTAGCGAACTCCCAACTGTATACCCCAGCTCCCTTCGGAGCCGGTGGCATAGCCGAAGTCACCGGCTACGCGGTCCGTGTAAGCGACGCCGTTCTTTGTTCGTTCGTTGAGAATGTTGGTGAGCTCGAAGGTGAGAGACAGATGCTGTCGTAACAGTGCATAGAGGTCGTACGAGAGTTGCAGATCGATTGAGGTAGTTGCGGGCACGCGAATCTCTGAGACGAGATCCACATTGTTGCCGCACACCGTGGTCCAGGGCGTGAAATTCCCCTGGCCAGAAACATTCCCAGCGCATACACCCGGATCGGTGCCTCGTGGGCTGCGGCGCCGCGTCCCCCCACCGTAGGCCGAGGACACCTGGAATTCCTTACCGTCGTGATTCGTGGCCAGCCTTGGTCCACCGCTGCTATGAGAGACCCTCGCACCGACGATCAGGCCAAAACGAAACGTGTAGCTGGCGGCGAGGTTGACACGTTGCCGCTGGTCCTCTTGCAGGTAGCCGTTGTTGAACTTGACTTGGGCCGGAACGCTATTCTCCGTGGTGCCATAAAGCCAAGAGAGTGTGTAGTAACCCATGAAATACCAACGTGGCGTCGGCCGCCCTTGGAGCCCGAGACTGATGCCATGATACTTCCGAACATTGCTGTCTGGCGTCGTGTAAAGGTCGACGGTGTGGTTTACGCCATCACGGAAATCGACAATGCGGAAGCCGGTATGGTCCCAAATTCGGTTGGTCTCGACCGTTCCCCAAACGTTGCTCACCTGCTTCCAGGTATATTCGATTTCGCCAAGCGTATTGAGGAAGATGGCACGTCTGAAACTGGCGCTAAATTGGTCCGAGTGTGGAACCTTGGCATTCTTATCGATCGCCACGCCTCCTGCTCCTCCACTTTGGTCTAGAGGCTCCCATTGGTTCGTGGTCCTGTTCCAGCGGTCTCTCGATCGAAATGCATGGAGAGCAGAGTCGTAATTGGCCGCCGTGTCGAACGGTGTGACGTCGTTGCTGCGACCGTAGTTCACGGAAAGAATCGTTTTCGCATCTCTGGTGATGTCGAGAACGGCACCTATTCGCGGGCCGACCGCGAACTGCGAATTAAATACTTCACCACCGGTGAGCACGGTCCGGCCATAGTCGAAGCGAATTCCCGGCATGATCGCGAGCCAACGCGACAGCCGCCACTCATCCTGGAAGAAGAATCCAGGATTGTAGTTAACAATCACAAACTGTCGATCCGGTATGAAGGTCCGCGTATCACAGCCAAGCGTCTTTCCCGAGTCGGGGTCGCAGACGCCGTCCTCTAAAGGCCCTCCGTTTCTGTCGGCATAAGTGTACAGTCCAGGGGTGTGGATAGTCCGGTGGTTTCTAAGCATTCTCAACTGAAAACCCATTCTGACAGCGTGTTCGCCCAGCCAGTGACCGCGAAAGATCAGCTTGGGATCGATTTGATAGTTGAATCTGTGATTGCGGTTGACGTCTTGGTTGGCGTTGTACCAAATGCTCCCATCATCGTTATTTACGTGAGTGGGCGCCTCTCGATCGTAGGTGCAGTTCTTGTTGGGATCAAACTGATCGCAATAACTATAATCGGCTTTACCGTAGATGGGTTGAGGGCCTTCGTGCTGGTAATAATACTTCATCCCGGAGTCGACGCGAAACTCGAAATTAGGAATGGGAAAGATGCTCCAGGATACGGTCGCGTTGTATCCGCCTTCATCGGTATGGCCGCGGTAGAGGCTTAGACGTTCATTCCAGGTGACGGTATTGTTGAGAAAGCTCGGATCCGCGATGAACGACGTGGTCAAGCGTTGTTTTGAATTCGGCGCCCAACTGATTTTAAGCTGAGGCCAATAGTAGTAGTTGTACTGCGGCACCTTCGGGAAGTTGACCGGCGGACCCTGCAACCTGGCGAGCTGCTCGTAGCGGTACTCGAACGTAGCGTGGAGCCAAAGTCGGTTCTTGATGATAGGCCCACCAAGCCAGACTGTATCAAAATGCGAGTAGCTTGCGGCGACCGGATTGCGATTGAACGGCTGGTCGTACTCGTTGGGTTGGGGGCCTTGTGGGGTGCGGCCACTTAAGGCGGAATGGGTTACGTAGGAGGAGGCGCCGCCATGCCATTCATCGGAGCCCTCCTTGGTAATGGTGTTAATCACCCCGCCCATTGAATTGAACTCGGCGCTGAAGCCTCCGGTGATGACCTGTAGCGCTTCCACGCTCTCCACGGAGATCCGCTGCCTAAACATCGAGCGCTCAATCGGATCGGTCGTTTCCAATCCATCGACCAGATAGCGGTTATCAGTCTCGCGTCCGCCGTTGACCACGGGACTTCTAACGCCCAGTCGGACGGCTGGGACTTGCTCTACCAGTGAACGAAAATCCCGGCTACCGGGAATGTACTTCTGCAGATCGTAGGACACCACCGCTCCCGTTTGGCTCGAGTCCGGATTGGTTACCGGCCGTTGCTCGACCACCGTGGTGGTCTCGACTTCGGCCATCTCAGGGGACCAACTGATCTCGAGCGGCGAAGTGACACCAGGGTCGACCAAAATGGCCCGAGTGATGGGTTTGACACCGGGAAGGCTGATCGTCACCGTGTAGTGCCCGATGGGAAGACTGGGAATCAGAAAGTCTCCATTGTCGTCAGTGGCGACGACCCGTGCATCTCCAAGATTGGGAGAGGTCGCCTTCACGGTTGCGCCGGGCACCGGCAGATCGGTCGTGGCTTCCGCGACTCGGCCGCGAATCTGTCCCACTTGTTCACCCGCACCGTATGCAGGAGGCGCGTCGGGTACGCACACAAAGAGAACCACGGCCAGCCCCATTCGAATTTTTGATTGAACGTGCATGGCGAATTCCACCTAGTCGACTTGGGGGCAGTAGAAGTACCGGGGGGAGCCAAAGCGTGGACTGGTGTCGACGGTGGGGTCGAGAGCACGAACATCCACCGCGCTTTGGGGCAGCTCACTTACCGACTTCGGCGGCTGCGCGGCTGGGCGTCCAGCGTTGTACACGCGAACTTCGCAGACAGGTGAATAACGATCGGAATCGCGCCGCGCGAATTCCAGCACATCGCCTCCAGTGCCGGGCGCCGCGGTTGCGTTGCACAAATTCAAAACCGGGGCGCTTGTTCCACATTGAAACGCCGACGGACAGGCCCGAGCTCCAGTTGCCGTGCAGGTCTGACATCGGTCGCTCGCGCAGACCTGACCCGCTGGGCAAGCCGTGCCCGCGCTTCCACACGAGGGTCCGTCCATGAGAACCCTGTCCGGAACGTACAGACTCTGCGTTGCCATTTTGGCTGTCTGTACTTGCAGGTCCCGATTGCCCACTCGCACGGGGACCGTAACCGGCTGAGTAGGGATGTAGCCGCCGTCGATGTATGCGAGGTAATACTGTCCAAACCAGCCCCACTTCTGAACGGTCTGCCCTTTCGAGTACCGGGGATTTGGCGTTCCGTCAGGTAGGTAGCGGTCCGTCAGCGATCCCAGCTCGCCAACCCGATAGACTCCGGCGGACGGATCGATGATTGCCCAAAGGAGATAGTTGTTGGTGAAAGCAGGCGTACCCAAGACGCTATTCAGAGTCCGCTCACTCTTGAGACTTTGGCACGGCTGACCGGCCGCGCTTACCCCGATCTCGCCAACGACCGGGACATAGTCGAACCTGCTGGCCTGGCCCGGCACTTCGGTTGCGATTGGCAACAAAGTGAAAATGTTGCCCTGCTCGTCGAGGCGGACATCGTCTCGTTCCTCGTCGTATTGATAATTTGCTGGCAGGGTGCACTTCGGAGTTGCCGGAAAGGGGCTGGGCGGCGCTGGATCGAACACATAGGCATTGGGCGCGTACGGCCTTCTGCTCCCCACGGAATCCAGGTTGATCACCGTGAGATCTCGATAAAGCAAAAGAGGGTCTCTCCCCGGCTGCGATTGGCCGGATGTGAAAGGGAAGGAGTAGTACCCTCGAGGCTGGTTATTGGCGTAAGCCCGAATCTCGGTGAATGTTCCGCGGCCGGACACGTACCCGCTCGTGTTGGGGTCCCCATTCGCACCCTTGTAGGGAGCGGCAAAGTTGGCCGCGTCAACCGAACCCGCGTTGAACTCGCCTTTTTGGTTCGCGTACGGATTGCAAGCAGCAGCGAGAGCAGCGACTACCAGGAAATGATGAAGAGGCCTTTGAACAGACGCGAGCAGAGCCATCGAAACCCTCCTCCCCTCAAGGATTCAACTAAGCGCATTTCAGAATTCAATACAAGCGTTTTGTCCTTTGAAACGAGACCTGCGGTCGCCCGGGTGAACGCACGCGGGATTGCAGTTGGAACGAAGTGCAAGAGCAAGAGCGTCAAGGTCGTGTGCGACGACAAGGCCAAGAGCGAGCGACGTGCACACCACCGCGGAAGGACACTGGGGATCCGTTCGTCGCCGGCGGAGCGGCCATCGGCTCATTGAGGAAGCCGACAACCCAGGTTGATTGGTGCGAGCAACCAGTCGACACTGACTGCCAGACGCTGTACATGTTGCATGAGCTTGCGCACACGTGTGGATGGAAGGACCGCGACTTCAGCAAGGGCGTCCCTCACGATCTGAAATGCCAGTTATTGAAGAACTAGGGAGTCTCACCAATGCGAGTTCGTCAGGTGCTTGTCTTCTGGTTCTGTTGCGCCACATGGGGCTGCTCCACGGTCCAGGTACGGCACTCCCAGACGGTTCAGCGCAGCGGTGGGTTTATTCTGGTGCTGGAAGATGCAGTCTTTGATGGGCACTCGATCAAAGGTCGATTGCTCATCGGAAGCTCGGAAGGGCAAAGGAAGGTGGATCCCGCAAGCTGGCCCATCCAGGGCGTGAATGTGCACTAGGCCAAGAAATGTGACTCTCCAAAGGAGCTGTCGCTGTACGTTCGAGATGGAGGCCGGCTCGCTTCAAAGAATGGCTCGTCAATCATCTTACTAGTGCCAGGTGATTGGTATGGTCGCAATGTGGACCTGCTCGTGTCACCGGACGAGGAGATGATCATGGAATGCGTGATCCTCGAAGGCACGCTCCCGTTCAATGCAACGGATCAACCCGGCAGCGAGATCGGGTTCTCCATTCGGGCAGAACGAACTGGTCAGGTCGCACTAATGCAATCGATGTAAACCCGAACACCGGCTGGCGCTCCTCCAAATGGAGAGTCGGAAGAAAATGGATCGTCCGCCGAATGTCAGTGCTCTTCGGATCCCGATCCCGTAACCGTCCGGCGATCGACGTGGTTGCGGACGGCGCGCGCGAATAAGCGAGTGTGGTGGTCGCGGTAGAGGAAGCGTTAGCCGGACGGTCCCCAGTTCGCCTAACCGTCCGATGACGGACGTGTTGAGCGCAAAGATAGGTCAGTGGATCATCGGCGTTCGTTTCCAAAATCGAGGAGCGGATGCCGTCGCTCGGAAGAGACGAGTGGGTCAAACTCATCGGCGACTATGAAGCAGAGTACGTAGATAATTCGGAAGGTCGCCGTCGGCACGGTGAAGAAGTCCATCGCGGCGATCACCTCGCGATGGTTTCACAAGAATGTCATCCAGGTTTGGCGGCGTTCTGGTCGACGTGAGAGAGTGCGAAGGTAGCGCGAGACTGTGCGCTCGGAAACCAGGAATCCCAGCCGGAGTAACTCTCCATGGATCCTGGGGGCGCGCCAGCGGTTCTCCCTCGCCATCCTGCGAATGAGATCACGCACTTCCCTGGCGACAGATGAGAGGGCGTCGCCGAGGCGCCAAAGTGGCGAGTTGCTGGCGAAGGGCAAGATTCTCGAGCAGGAGATCGCGGCGAGAACAGAAGGCCGAGACGAACACCCGCATCGATATCGCTACGAGTCGAAGCATGGAGAAGAGAGGCTGCTGTGCCCGATCCGAAACGTCAATGAATCCCTCAGGGACGACGTTTTGGCGAACGACATCGGTTTGACGGTCGAGGTCGAGCGGCGGTGAGATCGGGCCTGTCGGATGCGTAGAGGTAGCCCTGCCCCTTGGAGGCGAGGGACTTTAGGCGGCTGGGATGTAGTCGGGTGGCCTCGACGGCGCGGCTGGAGAAGACGCCCGCGGCGGCGATGGTATCCGGCATTATCCCCGTGCTGACCGGCAACACCCGGCCTATCACCTCAGCGCCGCCTCCCGTCCACTTTGGCTGTCGTCCGGTCGGCTGTCGTCTTTTCCCCTCCGATTGCGATCTGAATGGGTAAGAGCCAGCAAATCAGCGCGATGGAGCTCCAAAGCTCTCAACCAGGAACGTCGTCAGCGGCTGGCCCAGAAAGGAGGGCGACATAGACAGATCTTCAGGGAATCGAGAGTTTCAGCAGGCCCCTGTCTTACGGAACCCTGAAAATGTCCGGGGAATGGGGTCCACTTTAGTCAACCAATAAAGGAGTAACGTCATGATTCGAAAAGTATTTTCGTCTGTATGGGCTTTGATGCCGTTGGCAGTGTCAATGGTCAGTTTGGGATCCGCGTGGGCTGGTACTCCCGGAACGATTGCCAAATTTGATGACCTGGGAAACCCTACCGCGGACTCCGTCATCACCGAAGATCCAAGCACTGACAAGGTACGAATCCTTGATAGAAATCTGTCCATAGAGGGGGATGTACCGGTTTTTAATGGAGCAGGGATTCTGCTTTTCAACCGAGCCGGCGGCAACACCAACAGATGGGCTCTCGGTACGGGCGGCTGCTGCGTAGCACCTGACAGCTTTAGTATCGGCGACTCTTCTGACTACCGAATGGTCATCAACAGCAATGGGAACGTCGGGATTGGGACGCCGAGCCCGGCTCAAAAGTTACACGTTGTGGGCGGCGGCTGGGCCGGAGTGGTCGGCCAAAGCAGCTCCAACATCGGCGTGGTCGGCAACAGCACCGACTCCATCGGCGTGGAAGCCAGTACGAACAGCCCCTCTAACCCAGGGCTCCGGGCGGTTAGTGCTGGCGTTTCACCAAATAATCCCGCGATGTTGGTCTTCGGCAGGAGTGGGACGACCGGTAAACTGCTCATCGACAGTAACACTCCTGAATTTGTTATCCCCTACAGCTTTGAAATCAACAACAATACTGGAAACGGAAGAGGTAGATCCTATGGATGGGATACGTTTAGCTCAAGGAGATGGAAGACAAACATTCAACCTATCCGGGGAGCGCTGGAAAAAGTCGAACGTCTACGCGGCGTCTCTTTTGATTGGAAGAAAAGGGGTAGGCACGATATCGGCCTGATTGCTGAGGAGGTGGGGGAGGTAGTACCCGAAGTTGTGACCTATGAGAAAAACGGTAAGGATGCGCTGGGAGTCGAGTACGCCCGACTTACCGCACTGCTGATAGAAGCAACCAAAGAGCAGCAATCTCAGATCAGGGAATTAAAGGCGGAGCTTATGGGACTGAAGACGCTTGAGCAGCCGACGGCAGGGCTAAGGGAAAAGGATGCGGAGATCGCGGACCTCAAGGCTCGGCTGGACACGCTGGAGGGAATGGTGAAAAGCGTGGCTTACGTGACAACTTGGAGTGAACGTACAGAGTAAAGCTGTCGTGTGAAGCCAGACTTCCTTCCCCATAGATTGCGGGGTCTCCGTCGCGCGGCCGATGGAGGTCCCGCAATCTTATTTAAGAGAAATCGCCTCAAGCCTCGGGGATGTGGGTGCCCGTCTGAGCTTTGCTTTTTCGTTTCTCTGGTCGGGCTGTCACACGCGCTGTGCGCTTCATCGACTCAAAACGCTACACGAGCTGTCCTACCGCCGCCTCTAATTCCTCCTGCTTGTGGTCCCAGCGGGCGTACAGCTCCTCCAGCTTCTTGGCCGCCTCACGGTAGGCGTTGACCAACAGCGTCGATCGGGAGGAGTCGGCGAAGAGGGCCGGATCCGCGAGCTGCGCCTCGGCGCGCCGTTTCTCCTCCTCGAGCTGGGCGATGCGTGCCTCGAGCTGGGCGATGTCCCGCTTGATCGGCCCGAGCACTTTTTCGCGCTGCTCGCGCTGCAGGGCCCGCTCGCGGCGCGCTTCCCGCGGGGCATGCGGTCCGGCCGGCGCAGCCTGCCCGGCAGCGGGTTCCCCGGCGCGCCGCCGGGCCCAGTCGTCCAGGTCTCCCGGCTGCGCGTCGATGCTGCCTTCCTCCACCTCCCACACCTGCGTGGCCAGGCCGTTCACGAAGCTGCGGTTGTGCGAGACGAACACGAGCGTGCCCTCGTAGCGGGTGAGCGCGTCGATCAGCACTTCCGAGCTGTCCAGGTCGAGGTGGTTGGTGGGCTCGTCCAGGAGCAGGAAGTTCGACGGCACCACCAGAAGGCGCGCCAGCGCCACTCGGGCGCGCTCGCCGCCTGAGAGCACCGCGATCCGCTTGTCCACCTCGTCGCCCGAGAAGAGAAACGATCCCAATACGCTCCGCACCCAGCTCTGCGGCTCGCTCGGGACCAGGCCGGCCACCTCCTGCAGCACGGTGCGCTCGGGGCCCAGGAGCTCCGCGTGATGCTGCGCGAAATACCCCGGCACCACGTTGTGGCCCAGCCGGACGCTGCCTTCGTCGGGCTGCAGCTCTCCCGCCAGGAGCTTGAGCAAGGTGGTCTTGCCCGCGCCGTTGAGCCCGATCACCGCGATCCGGTCTCCGCGCAGGATCTGTCCGTTCAAATTCCGATAAACGGTTTTGCTCCCGTATGATTTGGAAACATCATCGAATCGCGCCACCTCCCGCCCCGAGCGCGGCGCCTCGGGAAAGCGGAAGCGCACCGTGGCCCGCTCCTCGCGGACCTGGACCAGCTCCTCCTTCTCCAGCAACTTGATGCGGCTCTGCACCTGCCGCGCCTTGGTGGCCTTGGCGCGGAAGCGCTCGATGAAGGCCTGCATCTGCGCGCGCCGGCGCTGCTGCTTTTCGGCCTGCGCCTGGAGCTGCTCCTCCTCCGCGGCGCGCAGCTCGAGGTAGCGCTCGTAGTTGCCCGCGTAGCTGCGCAAGCCCTCCGGCTCGAAGGAGAGCACGCGGTCGATCTGCCGATCGAGAAACTCGCGGTCGTGCGTTACCAGGACGAGCGCCTTGCGCGAGCGCAGCAAGAAGCCGTCGAACCACTCCAGGGTGGGCACGTCCAGATGGTTGGTAGGCTCGTCGAGCAAGAGCAGCTCTGGGTCCTGCAGCAAGAGTGCCGCCAGCGCCGCGCGCATGCGCCACCCGCCGGACAGCTCGCGGGCATCGCGCCCGAGCGCCTGGGGCGCGAAACCGAGTCCCGTGAGGATCTCTTCGGCCCGGTGCCGCCCGTAGCGCTCGTCGTGATGGACCAGCTCTTCGTGCAGCTCGGCCAGCTCCCCGCCGAGGTCGATCTGCTCCTCCTCGGTCGCCGCCTTGGGCAGGGCTGCCTCCGCCGCGGCGATGCGCGACTCGAGCCAGATGCGGCCCGGCACGCTGGAGAGGACGCCGTCGATCACCGCCCCCGGCGGCAGCTCCGACAGCTCCTGCGGCAGGTATCCCGCCCGTGCCCGCCGCACGAGCTGCACCGAGCCCGCGTTGGGCTCGACGCGCCCGGCGAGGATCTTCATCAGCGTCGACTTGCCGCTGCCGTTGGGGCCGATCAACCCGGCGCGGTCGCGGTGCCCGAGGACGAAGCTCGCCCCGTGGAGCAGGACCTTGGGCCCGTAGCGGAGCGAGAGATCGCGCACGTGCAAGAGGGACATCGGCGTTAATGCGTTTGTGCCATCAGTGTGCCATAGCTCCTCTCTGAGGGGCTCTGAAATTACCCGCCCTGGTTCGTGGAGCGCGAATATGGCTCGTGCCGCGTCGGGGCGGCGACGAATTCGATACGGGATAAGTGCGAATGCTGCAGTCGACCATCGATGATCGTCTGTGCTTGCAGTAAGTGGCGGTCTCTTTCATGACGCCTACACGGCCCCCACGGGTTTTTGTTTCCGGGCATCCACGAAAACTCTCGCGGTGCAGGGCTGATTGTACGGCGGCTCGGAGCGATGCCACCTTGGCCTCCACGCCGCCGCACACGAACGGGTCAGCGTTGGCATTCATGAGCCTCGTGATGGTGATGGTGACCATGCAGCTGGTGCCGATGGGTCACGTAGAGGTCATTCATTCCGAACCCGCCGGGCCGGTTCGAGTAGAAGTAGAGCGTCGTACCGTCGCAGGACAGTGCCGGAGCCCCTTCGTTAAACGCAGTGTTGATGCGAAGGCCCAGATTCACCGGCGTAGACCATGGGGCGAGCGTACTCGGTCTCGTCGAGTCCCACAGATCAAGTGCTCCCAATCCACCCGGTCGACTCGAGGTGAGGAACAATTCCAGCCCGTCATTGCGGATTGCAGTCCGTGTATCACGGTATCCACTGTTCAACTCGGCGACTGGCACCGCTGTGCCAAAAGTTCCATCGGCATTCATCACGCTCGCATAAATGTCGAATCTCTGATTGGGATCTCCAAAAGTGCAGTGGTCGCCCACGCACCTCGTGAAGTAGAGCGTCGTCACTCCTTCGCGTCGATCCTCGAACAACGTTGGTCCGCATTCTCCTCGTTCGGTGTTCACTTCGCTCCCAAGGACGCTGGGCAACTCCCAACCGAAATCGTCGCGCGCATCGTTCCGAAACGAAACCCAAATATTGCCATTGGGCGAAGGACTGCCCGGACGATAGCTACAGAAGTACATTCGATGTCCGTCAGCTGAGAAGGTAGGCACACTGTCGTTGAATTCTGTGTTGATATTGGGCCCAAGGTTCTGTGGGGGACCCCAGTCATCGTTCGGACTCGCGCGTTGCGATACGTAAATGTCGAAGTCGCCGAATCCTCCCGGGCGGTCGGAGCTTATATAAAGACTCAGGCCATCAGCGGCAATCGCTGGGTGCTGGTCATTGAACTCGGAATTGATGACGGGCCCGAGGTTATCCGGCTCGGACCATTCTGAGAACAGAGCGAACCGATGCTGATGGCAACGACCATGGCGACCGCTGTCGGCGAAAACAGGCCGCCCACTCGGCAACAGAATCAAAAAAGCAACAGCAAAACAGAAAACAAGAGCGAGCTTGCTCCGTGGCATTTGCAAAACCTCCTGATGATTCGTTCAAATGGCAAACGATCTGACCGCACAGCCGCGTTCGCATGTCCGAAATGATCTCGGGCATTCAAACCAATGAAGGCGCAAATCGCCGCGAAACGGCTAATCGCCGACCACTACTTGGCCGGCCACTCACTCCGAAGCCTTGGAGTTGCGCTGCAGAATCAACTGGTTGCCCTGTGTCGGTGACGACGGCCTTGCTTCGACATCAACCTTGCCGTGCTCGCTGGGGTCTCTATTGATTGCTGCCGTCTTTCTCGTGGTAAGAAGCTCAGGGGCGCGGGTCCGCTATCGTTGGCGGCGATTGCCAGTGAGCTGAATGGCCGTGAATAAGGCGAGTCGCGGAGAAGTGACCGAGCTGCTCGTCGGCTGGAACAGGGGCGATGAGGACGCCCTCGGCAAGCTTCTCCCGCTCGTCTACGATGAGCTTCGCAGGCTTGCCAGTCGCTATCTCAGGCAGGAGCGGCCGGACAACATTCTTCAGACCACCGCGTTGGTGCATGAGGCGTACATCCGCCTGACGGACAAGAAGGACGTGCCCTGGCAAAACCGAACGCACTTTTATGCAATCGCCGCTCGAATGATACGGCAGGTTTTGGTCGATTACTCACGAAGGCGGGATGCTGCAAAACGACGCGGGATGAAGATCTCTTTGAGCGAAACACTTGCAGCGGAAGCTGCAGATCCGCTCGATCTGATTTCTCTAAATGATGCACTGACAGCGCTTGGTGCTCTGAACGTGAGGCAGGCGCGGGTCGTCGAGCTTCGGTATTTTGGCGGCTTGAGCTTTGACGAAGTAGCGGAGGTGCTTGGCATGGCAATCTCCACTGTAAAACTGGACTGGACCCTTGCGAAGGCTTGGCTCTACAAAGAGCTCACGAAGGTTCCTCCTGCACGCGAGTGACTTTAGATCTTTTTCTTCCAATTGCGCCTTTACGCAATAACCAAGGGCGTCAAGCGGCTTCTGAGCCGACGAAGTTTGAAGTCGTCCCTTGGGAACCTGTTCACGAAATAGAAGGGTAGGGACGATCATGTTTGCAAGGAAAGCGAGTTTGGCAATAGCGTTGGTCAGCATATTTTGGCTCGCCGCGTACAGTCGGGCGGGAGCGGGCGAGTCGTCGTTCGCTGTGACCGACCTCGGTACTCTCGGCGGACCAACGAGTGTGGCTTGCGGTCTCAACGATCGCGGCCAGGTGGTCGGATATTCGTCTCTCGCCAATGGGGAGTCGCACGCTTTCCTGTGGAGCAACTGCGGTGGTATGGCCGACCTCGGCGCGCTTCCTGACCTTGGCTTCAGCGAAGCTCGGAGCATCAACAATCGCCGCCAGGTGGCTGGCGATTCGACCGCTCAATTCCTTACGCCGCCCTTTCACGCAGTTTTCTGGGACAAGAGCGGAGAAATACAATCTCTCGGGACACTAGGCGGTTTTTCAAGCTTTGCCGTCGACATCAACAGACGCGGGGAGGTGGTGGGGGCAGCGAGGGACGGCGGCGGACAACTGCACGGTTTCCTCTGGCAAGACGGCGTGGGCATGACCGACCTGGGGACGCTTCCCGGCCACATACTGAGCGTCGCCAGAGGAATCAACGATCGCGGCCAGGCTGTTGGGAATTCGCAGGCAGTCGAGACATCCTCTGTCGGCCTCTGCCCAACGAATCCGGCGCCGGTCCAGCCGCATCGTGCCGTCCTCTGGGACGATAAAGGCGCAACAGATCTCGGCACGCTGGGCGGCGTATTTGGCCTCGCTAAGGGCATCAACAATCGTGGTCAGGTAGTTGGCTCTTCATCCCTCGCCAACGGAGAAGAGCACGCCTTTCTGTGGAGCGAGGGCGTGATGACCGATCTCGGGACGCTCGGGGGCGGCTACAGCCTCGCCAACCGCGTCAACAATCGTGGCCAGGTCGTCGGCTTGTCGAGAACCAGCGATGGGGAACTGCACGCTGTCCTTTGGCGAAGCGGTGTTATGACCGATCTGAACAGCTCGATCCCCGCCGACGCTGTCTGGGTTCTGGTTGAGGCTACGAGCATCAATCATGCGGGAGAAATCGCGGGGGTTGGCACTATCAATGGCAAAACCCATGCCTTTCTTCTGAGGCCAGTCGAAGATGACGAGTAGGGTTCGACTGCCCACTCATAGCTTCGCCTTGTAATACTCCCACTGCTTCTTGAGATCGGCCATGAATTGGACGAAGCGCGAATCCCCGCGCAAGTTGTTCAAGCTCGCATCTCTGTCGAAGAGTGGGTAGCACGGGTACCCGTCCACTGCCGCTACCCGGAGCCACTGGAGGGCGAGCTCGGGCTCGTTCATGAGAGCGTGCGCAGAAGCAATATTGTAAGCCGTGTGATGAAAATGGCCAAAACCCTTCGCTTGTCCTGCAGCAAGCTTGATCTTCTCTTGAGCCTTGCGTGATTCGCCTGCAGCGGCAAGAAGCATGGCCTGCACGCTGGTAAACTGGCCACCCTCGTCGTTGGGATTGTTTCTGAAAGATTCCTCGATAAGTGCCACGGCTTCCTCTTTTTTACCAAGACTGAAGAGAGTCCAGGCCGTCTGACGGCCCACCAGAGCCGGATTGAACTCTTTGGGAATAGTCTGAAGAATCGCCAAAGCCTGCTCATACTGCGCTTGATGGTGAAGAACTACGCCAACCCGGTAGCGTGCGAGGGTATTGGTCGGATTGGTCGCCAGGGCTTTCTGCACTTCGTCCATGGCTTTCTCCAAGAGACCAATGTGAAGATAGATGACGCCCAGTTGGTGGTGCGCCTCATCCAGGTTTGGATTGACGGCTAAGGCGCGCCGATACGCTTGAATGGCTTGCTCGTGCGGGAAGCGATTGGAAGAGGTCCACAGAAGAAAACCGCGCGCCAGGTGGGCTTCAGCTAAATCGGGGTCCAACGAAAGTGCCTTCTCAAAGGCGACGAACGCCTTCTCTTCCCATTGTTTGTCGTCGGGGGCGAAATAGAACGAGCGAACCGTGTAAGCGCGCGCCAATTCTGCATAGGCGCGAGCGAATTTCGGGTCGCTGGACACGGCCTGTTCAAGCAATCGGATTGCGATTTCATTGTCGGCTTTGTTTTCACGAAGGGTGTGAAAGTGGCCCTTTAGATAGTTCTCGTAAACCTCTGGGTTGACCGTAGGGGCGCTCGCGAGGCGCGCTAGCTCATCCGGCGTTACCTGGATGCGGATCTCCTTCGCAATCGCCTCGGCCACTTCGCCCTGGAGCGACGCGATGTCTGCTAGCTCGCGCTGGTAGCTCTTGGCCCAGAGATGCTGACCGCTCGCCGCACTGACCAGCTGCCCGTTGACACGCACCTGAGTACCCGAGCGGAGCACTGAGCCCTCGACCACTGCGTCCACGTTTAATTCGCGCGCGATCTCTGGGAGGGCTCTGCCCTTGTATCGCATCGACGACGTCCGAGAAATCACGCGTAAGTTGCGGATTTGGGCCAGATTGTTGATCAGAGCATCTGTCATTCCATCTGCAAAGTATTGTTGTGACGGATCGCCAGTGAGGTTTTCGAGGGGCAGAACGGCGATTGACTGGATATGTAGCAGGCCGATTCTTCGTATCAAACGGTCCCGCCAGCCCCCGACACCGGTCCCCAGCAGCGCCGCGAGCACTATTATTGCTCCGATAGCGCTAATCCAAAGTGTCCACGGACGGCGTCGCTGAATCCTTGGCTCCCTCGCCTCGGCAAGAGCCTCCAGGAGCGGCTCCATTGACGGATATCGTTCGTTGGGATCGCGACGTAGCCCGCGCAGGAGAATGCGACGAATCCTGTCGGGCACCCCGCGGGAATTCGGTGACTCCCTCACCCGGGCCGCCACTACCTCGGCCAGCAACGCTTCGACGCTATCGCCCGCAAATGGACGCTCGGCGTAAAGTGCCTCGTAAAGAGCGACGCAGTAGCTGAATTGATCGCTGCGGGCATCCGTGGAGCTGCGCATTAACTGCTCCGGAGCCATGTAATTTGGCGTTCCGAGAAAGGCTCCGGTCCTCGTGAGCTGCGCGCCGAGCAGGCCAGGTGTTGACAATTCGGCCTTCGTCAATCCTTGCATCTGCAACGGCTGCGTGTCGCTTTTCCGGTGTACGCTTTCAACCGCTCTCGCCAGGCCAAAGTCGAGCACTTTGACCTGGCCATTATCGCTTACGAGTACGTTGTCTGGCTTAAAGTCACGATGCACTACTCCCGCTGCGTGCGCTGCAGCGAGGCCTCGGCCCGCCTGAATGAAAACATCGAGTACATCCGTATACGGATGTTGCGTTTGTTCGAGCCATTGCGAGAGCGTCCGACCAGAAATGTATTCCATCGCGATGAAGATTTGGTCCTCGAAGGTGCCGACGTCATGCACCGCGAGGACGTTCGGATGCGAAAGCCGAGCCATCGCCTGCGCTTCCCTCAGCAACCGCGATCGCGCTTCCACTCTGCTAAGGTTCCCCCACGCGCCCGGGCGCAGGAGCTTCAAGGCGACCTTGCGGTTCAGTTCTGGATCGTGCGCCAGGTAGACCACACCCATTCCTCCGCCAGCGACGAGCTCCAGCAGGACGTAGCGCCCCAAGGCCGTCCCACGATCCAGAGGTCCAGCGCCGAGGTCGGAAGGAGCCGTCTCGCTCAACGCCTCCGCTCCGGCCGGCTGCGTCGGCGCTGCTCCTTCAGATATTCGCCCGGCCGTCGATTTCAACGATGGTCGCTCGAGAAAGCTCCGGGCATTCTGGTGAGCGGAAAGCAAATCCTCGACCTCTTTTCGCAGCTGCTCATCTCCTTCACATGCGTCGCGTAAGAAGGAGAGCTGCTGTCCGGCGTCGCGCTCCAGAACCGCGGATACGATTTCGCCGATTCTCTGCCACCGTTCGGGCGTCATCGCTGGACCCCCTCAAGGTCTCGACGATCGAGCAGCTTATAGGCGAGAACGATGTTGCAGTTCCAGCGCGAAAGGGACCTAACAGAGATGCCGCGACAGTGTTGGGCGCGATCTTTCTCCGAATGCCGCGGGAAGGCGAGCGGAGAGCATCTCATCACCAAGGCGCTTTTCCCTTCGGGTTTGAAGGTTCGCGGCTTTCCATGGTGCAACGGCGAAGTGAAGGCCGTAGGTGCGAACGCCCTCACTGCGAAAGTCCTTTGCAGGTACCACAACACCGAGCTGTCGGAGCTGGATTCGGCGGCGCTCGATGTTTGGTGCGTGCTTCGTGAAATTGGCAACCAGGTGGACGACCTTCAAACCGTTGCCCGAATCGCGAGAATTCAACCGCGAGCTTGTGCTGCGCAGGTATCCTCTCGACGGTGCTCGCCTAGAGCGCTGGTGCTTCAAGATGACGATCAACATGGTGGCTTCAAAGGAGCGTGACCGGGTTTCCGGAGGAATGGGAGCCGCGAAAGGAACTGGTGGACTTTGTTTTCGGTACCGGACGACTTCCTGATGGCTGCGGGCTCGGGCTCGCGGTGGTATTAGGCGAGAAACTCGAGGACCCCGACCACATTTCGTTTCAGCTCATTCGTCGTACGGGACCGGCTGCCGAGCCGCCCGAGGTGGAGGGATTCTTGATTGGCTTCCGAGGTCTTCGCTTCGCGGGGTCGTCGACAAGGCGGCTTCTCTCGCTGCACACGCCAGTCAACCCTCTAAACCCAGAGCAAGCATTATTCCGGGCGAAGCACATTGAATTCCTGCCCGTTGGCAAGGTCGATTTCGACTGGTCCGGGCGGGACCGGAGCGACGACAATCCAAACGTGGTGCGAGCGAGGAAGGCGTGGCAGAAACGCTGAAAGACGGAGCCAAGGAGCGTGAGCATTTTGTGCCATACATGTGCCATGCCGGCGCGGTTTTGGATGGAAAGGGACGGTACCGGATGGGCTCAGGTGGAATGGGAACTCAACAAAGCAGAGCGATAGACGGCAACCACCTATCCTGCAAAAGGTTTTCTATCGCTCTGCGCGGGTTCGAGTCCCGCCCTGGGCACTCAAATCGGCCTCGAAGATTAGGCGCGACTCGAGCGCGTCAAAGATCAAAACAAGGCGAGCCAAATGGGGCAGGAGATTGGAAGACGCCGCCGAGCCGAGGGGTGGCTGTCGACAGCCACTGCGGTTGCGTAAGTAGTTGACTGCTGAATCGGGTTCCGACCCGAAGTAGCACTTAGCTCCCAACTTATTGCCGAAGAGACGCGGCTTATGTGCCCGAAGCGCCCGCATCGCAGAGCGCACGCCGAAACGCCTCGCTTCATAAGAAGCGGCGCAGCCCTCACCACTCGCGACGCTCTTTGACTGTTGTCCTCCTGCTTTGCTCGGGCCTTTCTCGACTGCGCTTTTCAACTCGGCAAAAAACGCCGTTCTGTCCGAAGGCGAAGGTGCTCCAGTCGCCCGAAACGGTTGGAGCGAGCGAAGGTCACCGCAGTTGTTGATGTAGAAATTCGCTTGTCCGCCCGTTGGCGAGCGCTGCCGCGGCGGCATTGTAGTGTGTCCCATCATGCCGAGAGAAGGCATGATTCTGACCCGGATAGCTGTAGACGGTCGTGTTTGGTTTCTTAGCAAGTGCCGCTTTAATTTCAGCTTGCGCAGCCTTGGAAATGAACTCATCCTCCTCGGCCAGATGCATTAGAAGGGGCGTATTAAGCCCATCGAGCTCTCCCAGATATTTTTCAGTATCTCCCCCATGATAAGCGACCGCGGCGTCGACGCCGTGGTAGCGCACGGCTGTCAGGAAGACCATCAGCGCGCCGAGGCAATAGCCGAGGACGGCGACCCTGCCGTTGCACTCCGGGAGGTTGCGTACTGCGTTGACGGTGTCCTTGACGTCCTTGGCGCCCGCCTCTCGGTCATAAGGTCCGTATAGACGAAGGCCATGTTGCCAGTCGGCCTCGGAGGTAACATTAAGGTCGACGCCCGGCTCCTGCCGCCAGAACAGGTCCGGCGCGACCGCAAGGAAGCCTTGTTCCGCCAGTTCGTCGCAGGTCTTGCGGATATCGGCGTTCACCCCGAACAGCTCCTGCAGAACGACAACGGCGGGAGCCGGCGAGGTCTTCGGTCTTGCGATTAGGCGGCGAACGCGCCGTCATGTCCTTCTATGGTGATGTGATCGTTCATTGCGTTCTCCTCAGACGACGCTCATCTAGGCCCCCGCCGATGTCGTCAGGATCGGCGGAGGCCCACTATCGTGCGAGGCGGCGTCAGCCGGCGGCACGCGCTGGGCTTATAAAGCCCTTGTTCAACATTGCTGGCTATCGATTAGCGGGCGCAGCGGTGGCAGCCTCTTCGATGAGCTTGGCCGTTTCCTTCGGATGAGACATGTAAGCCACATGGCTGGAATTGACTTCGATCGTCTTGGCTTTGGCGCGCTTCGCCATCATGCGCTCCTGGTCCGGATTGATCGACCGGTCTTCGGTGGCCACCATGTACCAAGTGGGCTTGGTCTTCCAGGCGGGCGTCGCGACCTTGTGGGTGAACGAGTCGGCGGAGATCAAAACCTGCGACTCAGCCATGAACGTTGTCTTAGCCTCTGGAAGGTCTGCTGCGAAGTCGGCATGGAAGACTGCCGGGTCAATGTAGAAGTAGCCATCGTCGGTAGCTTTGATCCCTTTGGTGGCCGGGGGTAGGCCTTGCTCAATTGTGGCGCAGCTTTCCCCACTGTCCAGCGCGAAAGCGGCGATATAAACAAGTGCCGCCACCCTCGGATGATTACCGGCTTCCGTGATGACGGCCCCGCCGTAGCTGTGGCCGACCAGAATCACTGGCCCAGACTGCCGGTCGATCACGGCCTTCGCGAACTTCACATCCTCGGCATACGAGGTCTCTGGGTGTTGCACCACCGCCACCGTGTATCCGTCTTTTTTGAGGATGTTAAAGACGGCTTCCCAGCCGGAGCCGTCGGCAAATGCACCATGCACTAGAACCACATTCTTGATCGTCATTGTTGTTCTCCTTTTTTCCTTTCAGTTCTTTTCACATGCATCAGCTCTTTTAAGCCGACTCGTTCGCGCGACATAAGGCCGGTTACAACGGTTCCGGATGGTCTTTGGGTCGGTTTCTCTCCCGCTCCATCAACTCTCTGGCTGCGGCCAGAGCGGCACAACCTAGACCTGCGCTGCGGAACACCTCAATCGTCCTTTAGTGCGGTCGGCTACGACTTTGGGACGCGGATACTAAGCCTGTCAGCCATCCTCACTAGCCCGGCAAGGGAATCGGCGCCCATCTTTTCCATGACGCGATGGCGGTGAATTTTCACGGTCGTTTCGCTCATCCCCAGCTCGGCCGCTATCTGCTTGTTGAGCAGACCCGCCACCACGTAAGCCATGACCTCGCGCTCGCGCGGTGTCAATGAGTGATATCGGTTTTGCAATTCCTGACTGGCCGCCCGCTGCGCGCGAGCCTCCCGATCACGTTCCAGCCCCAGGTGGGTCGCGTCTAGCAAATCCTGGTCCCGAAATGGTTTCGTCAGAAACTCCACCGCGCCGGCTTTCATCGCCCGTACCGTCATCGGGATGTCGCCGTGCGCGGTGATGAACACAATGGGAATGTCTAGATTGGCCTCGGCCATCCGCCGCTGCAGATCTAGCCCGCTTAGGCCCGGAAGCCGCACATCAAGCACCAGGCAGCCTGGCAGATTCGGAGGGGTGCAGCGTAGGAAGTCCTGAGCGGAAGCAAAGACCTCGACGCGTAGTCCAACCGAACGAAACAGACTCTCCAGCGAACGGCGCATCGCCGCATCGTCATCGACGATGAACACCACACCGTGGGCTTCCGTCATGGCACCGACCTCTTAAGCGCCGGGTAGCGGCAGGGTGAACTGAAAGATTGCTCCCTGGCCGAAATCGCGCGAGGCCCAAATCCGTCCCCCATGAACTTCGACGATCGAACGGCATATCGACAGCCCCATACCCATCCCACCGGTTTTGGTGGTGTAGAACGCGTCGAACACGCGCTCAAGACTCTCTGCGCTCAGTCCTGAGCCGGAATCGCGCACCGTGACGAGGACGCCGCTCGCATCCTTCCGGGTGTTGATGAGCAACTCTCGCGACCCTTCACGGAGGCTGCTCATCGCTTCAACAGCGTTGATAATCAAGTTGAGGATGACTTGTTGTAGCTGAACGCGATCTCCTTGAATGCACGGCAGGTCCTCGGCGAGCTGTGTCTGCATCGCGACGTTGTTCTTTAGGAGCTCGCCATGGGTCAGAACGACGACCTCGCGGATCGCTTCGTTGATCTCGACCGCATCCTTCCGCGGCGGCGCGTTCCTGAACATGGCACGGATCCGGCCGACGACGTTGGCGGCTCGATTGCCTTCCTGGACGATCCGATCCAGCGACTGCCGAACCTCATCCAGATTCGGCGGCTGAATGCCCAGCCAGCGCCGAGCCGCATAGGCATCGTTGATTCCCGCTGCGATCGGCTGCATGACTTCGTGGGTAATCGAGGCCGCCAGTTGTCCCATCGCGGTGACGCGATTGACGTGCGCGAGCTCCGCTTGCGCTTCAAGCAACGCCTCCGAGGTCTGCCTCAGTTCACGGGTCCGTTCTTCGACACGTCGTTCGAGCTCCTGCCCCGTCTGACGCTGCCTTGTCGCCACACCAGCCTCGTGAAGAGCAATCGTGGCCTGATTCGCCGCCACACGCAGCAGCAGCATCTCGATCGCGGTCGGAAAATCGGGCCGCTCCGATCCGGCCACGAGCACGCCACTGTCGCCCTGGATTCCGAACCGCAGCGGCGAGATCGACAGCTGGCCTTCGCCGATCGGATTCAGAATGGTCATGGAGCGCGGTGGCTCGTCGCCCCTGACCCAGGGCTCGAGCGCCCGCCCGATCTTGGCGGCGTCGACGTCGGCCGGCCGCCGATGGCGAATCCGAACCATTTCGAGCCTGCCACCGAGCGTATCGATGGCCTGGGCATAGGCGAAGTCCAAGTGCAACATGCCGATCAGCGCCTCAAGCATGACCGAAAGGAACCGCGAGGCTTCGCCTCCGGCCCAGATGGCGGGTAGTGCCTGTAGGCTGATCAGATTGCTGATGCAGCTTCGCAGGTGGTGGATCTCGCCGGAGTCGTTCACCGGCCCTCGTTCCTCACCCGATGCCATTCTCGCGCGCCTCGCATACTACTCTGAGGGCTCTTGAATGCACTCGATAACGTGCAACCGGACCCTAGCGAAGGTCTTGCGTCTACAGGCGGAGAAGAGCAGCCGTCTCTTCCCTGGCGGACTGGAGAACGCGCGCACTGACGGTGGACGGATCAACGGCGATCGGAGCGTCAGCCGCCGCCTGCGCCAACGCGTGAACCGCGCGGGCGGCGAGAGGTTCCCACTTTGCGATCCATGCGGCGGCGATATCGCGGTTGGCGTATGTGTCCTCGAAGGCCATCCGTGCCAGTGCTGCCGACCAGTCACGGTGCCAACCGGCGTCACCGTCGAGGGAAAAGTGTATGTTTCGCAGCATGGAATCGCCATTGACCGAGGCGGTCGTCCCCGCCAGCTCCTGGTTCACCAAGCGATCGATGCGCGGCTTGATCACGAGATTCGTCACAACGAACGCCTCACCCCAGTCGTAGGACACCAAGGCCCGTTCGATCAGCTCGCGCAGCGGCTGGAAGGCGTCCGCCTCCTCCCAGAGGCGTCGATGCGCGCCGATGTCGATGCCAGCTCGATGTCCGGCTAGCTGCACGGTGCGGTAGGCAATTCGCTGCTGACGGCGAAGCTCGTCGCCGGCTTGGAACGACGCGCAGTTCGTAATCCGCGATGCGGGAGCCATCTGCGCGATGTAGGCGGCGAGCATTTGCAGGCCGTGGGCGGGAAAGCGCAACGGGGCGTACCAGCGGTCGAGGAACGCGACCCAACCGTCGGCGAGGTTGTCGTCGTAGCCGGTTTCGTCGATCTGCCCGAGGAGACCGTCGAGCACGTCCTCCTTGCGGTCCTGGAGCTCACTGTAGGCCCGGTACGTCGTCCGCCGCGGATCGGTGAACGTCTCCCAGTCGCGTGCCGAGAAGGCTGAACCCTCACGGTAGCGCTCGTACCAATCGATGATCGCATTATCGCCGGACAGCTCGAACCGGTGCGGATAGTTGTAGAGCAGGTTTGTGCTCACGACCTCGTACTCGGACGGGATGCGCTTGCGCCGCTCGATTCGGGAGTAGGTCTTCCGACCAGGTGGGCGACCGGCGGCCATCACGGAGGCTGCGCGTTCGGCGCGGGTAGATCGGGAACCGGCTCGGTTGCGAGCCACCACACGGCGCCGAACTCCGAGATCCGGACCAGACCCGTGAACGACGACATGATCACCTCGAGGTCACCCGGCAGGTGCACCTCGTGTCCCGCCGCCGCTGCGAGAGCCGAACTCGACAACCGGCAGACACGCGGCGCCTGCACCCGGAGATACGCCCCCTCGTCCTCGACGACGACGTCGTCGTTCTCGGCCTCGATGGCAGCGACGACGACAGCTGCGAACGGCGTGGCATGAAGCACGGGTCCGACTCCCAGGCGGGTCCTCTCCGCGGCATTCATTCGCCACCCGCGTTCATGTCGACGAGGATGCGGTCACCTTCGAGTCGAACCGGATAGCGGTGCAAGCATACCCCCGCCGGGTTGATACCACGCCCGGTTCGGACGTCGAACGACCACTCGTGCGCCGCGCAGGTGAGCACGTGCTCCTGGAGCCTCCCCTTCGAGAGCGGGTTGCCGAGATGCGGGCAGGAATCATCGTAAGCAAAGACGGCTCCCTCGACGTTGCACAGCAGGACCTCGCGGCCGTGCAGACTCACCAACATTGTGTCCCCTTCCCAGAGGTCGTCGAGTGTGCCAATGACCACCCAGCGCGCCACGCGAGGTTACCCCCGCTCGACGGTGAAGATATCACCGTTTGAAAGCCCGGCCTGCGCAATCGTGAGAGCGGGATCGAGGACGGTACCGGCCTCGTTCATTACTCGGTATCGATCGCGGCGCTCGGGGTTCCAGCCCCACGACACCAGTTGCTCCGCGAGGCGTCCGACCGTCTGTTCGGTGGGCGCCACCAAGACGCGCCCCACGAAGTCATCGCTCATGTAGCCAAAGAGATAGACGATCATCGGCGACCTTCAGACCTTCGGCACTGGCTCGAGCCGCCACTTGTCGAGGCCGCGACGAAGGTCCTTGCCGGTTTCGATGGGGGCCTCGAGGCCCATCCACTCGTGCAGGTCAGTTAGCTTGACGGGCGCCACACCGGCCACGATGCGGTCGACCACTGACTTGTGGCTGGCGAAACGCGGGACCTCTTTGTCGAAGATCCAGCGACACGGCTCCGAACAGAACAGATACCTTCGCTCACCGACCTTGCGAGTGCACGCAGTGTTCTTACCAGGCCTCACGAACACTGTGGGCAGCTGACAGAGATTGCAAAGCGCGGGCAGGGCGTAACCGAGCGTGCCCGCTTCACCGTCATGCTGCCAGCGGCGTTCCAGCGTGTCCCAGATCGGCGCATAGATCTGGTTCCAACTCTCGTACTTCTCGCTCAGCCAGCGGCGCTCCTGCTCGTCGGGCATGGCAACATCGAACCAAAGCGTCGTCCGATAGGAGTAGAGCCCGAGCTGAAAGCTGTGGTGCGCGTACTCGAGCTCTTCCATGAGGAGATCCCAAAACCATGGACGCGCCAGCGAGAACTCGGCGAGGTTCTTCGTGAACTGTTCGATGACCCACTCGTTCATGAACTCCTTGAACGACCGCCGGCGGGCCGAGAGGGGGACGAGGTAGTCCATCGACGACCCTGTCAACGCGAGGAAGAGGCGCCAGCACCTCCACCACATTTTGTCGACGAGGTACTGCGCGTGCTCCGTCGCCCCGTTCTCGATGAGCGTCCGGAGCACAGGGTGGCCGATCTGGGCGTGGCGCGCTTCGTCGGTCTGGATGCTCGCCAACGCCTTCTCGAAGAGGTGGTGGGAAGCGCCGTCGGCCATGGCGGCCATGGCCATGAACTGGAGGTTCGTGAAACCCGTCTCGAACACGAAGTTCAGCTGAACGGCCAGGTCCACGGCGTTGGCGGCGAGGAACATGTCGTCGAACAGATGGCGGGCGGCAATGATGACCCACTCGTTGGTGTGATACGCCTTGTGGGTCCAGTCGAAATTGCCGTCGAACGGCAGCATGTCGTGACCCATCAGCAGGGGAATCTGGGTGTGGCGGATCTCGTCGAGCGCGCCCAGAGCCGCCATCGTCCGCCACGCGCTATCGCGGCCGAACCGGGCCATCCTCTGCTCGGCCATCACAGCGGCGTACTCGATCAACGCCACCGCGCCCTGATGGAACTTCACCAGCTGCATCCAGCCAGGGTCCAGCTGCTCGAGGATGCCGACCTTGCTGAGCGCGGATCGCGCGCCCATGACGGCGTCGTCTTTGGCTCGCTGATTCCGGACGTACTCCCGATACGTCGTGCGGTAGACCTCGTTCCAATCTTTCCACGCCTGCTGGGGGAGCCATGGCGTTCCGCTCACACTCTCGGGGAACGCCTCCCGCTCGTCGATGTAGCGGTAAGTCCAGTCGACCTTCCGAGCAACGTCGAGCCAATCGTCGCGGCGCAACGCCATCGTCAATTACCGTTCCGACCAGAGGAACTGCTGTTTGCCATACGGGTATGGCGACGCGAGCACCTCGTCGAGTGCCAGGTGGAGCGGGTTCTCAAAGATCATGCCCCTGACGAGCACCTTCGAATGCAACTTGATCACGTCGCCGATGATCTCGCCCCCGAAGCGGTCGACGTCGTAAAGACACAGGATCACCTGCGGGTAGAGCGCCAGGAAATGCCTCATCTCCCTCTCGAGATGCAGGAGCTCCCCTGAGTCGGGCACCACGTCGCGGAGCGACCACGACTCGACGGCTCGGACGCGGGCGAATCGCCCCAGGTACATGACCTCCGAGATCGCCGCCTTCCAAGTGGCGATCGTCTCCGCCGCGCTGAACTTGCCCGATCGGAGGTAGGCGTCGGCCGCCCGCATCACATCGAGCTGCTTGACGCCGGCGGCGGTGTTCTCACCTCCGGGCGCGCCAAGCGCGGCGACGATCTCGGCCGGCTCCGTGCCGTCGACGATACAAATGCACTTGTCACCAGCCTCAAGGCCAGCCCGGAGAAACGGCAGTAGGATCTCGTCGCGTTGCTGAACTCCGGCGTGGAGACCACACAGGTGCTCGCCCGGCTGGAGCTCGAGGCCCTTGAAGCCAAGATTAATTGGTACGTTCATGGCGACGGGTTGCCTCTTGGCTGGCCTCGGAGGCTACGTGCCAAGAGGGCGGCAGTCAACGAGCGTCGCTGTACTCGGTTCTGGCGACGGTGGCCCTAGATGCTCAGTTACGTTTCGTGGACTTCTTTCCGCGAGAAGTAGTGAGAGCGACGGCCGCGCGGATGAGCGCCCTGAACGCAAAGGATTTTCCGCGTGGCTCAACCGCTTTCGTCGATTCGCGTCTCTACTGGGGCTCTGCGCCGGCTTGATCGCTTGAAAGGATTGTCAACGCCAAGCTTCGGCCGTGCTCCACAGAGGGTGCACTCAAGACATCGCTGACACTTCGGATTAGGGGTTTCTCCCACGCGTCTAGCTCCGAGACGATCGGGAGCTAGGACGGATCCCCACTAATCCATGTCCCCTCTATGTCCTCCTCCAGCGCGGTTTTGGATGGAACCAGAGGGAACGGAGTGGAACAGGGCGGGACGACGAGTTCTGGCAATTCAAAGCAGTTACGAGTAAGGGCGCATCCTGCTTAGAGTTTTTTTCGCCTTGAATCGGGTTCGAGTCCCGCCCTGGTTAGCTTCGAGGATCGGCGCCGCACGTCTCGCCCTGCGTTTGCACGCACCGAGAGACGGCGGATCGCGGATTCAAGAAAAAAAAGTGATCGTCCATGAGCCGTTTTGCCCGCGGATTTCGCTCTTTCAATTGAGGGGGTCGATTTGCCCATCTCAAGCGGTCCAAACCCCAAACCAGGAGAGCGAACATGTCACCGAAGGCCGTCAAGCACAGTCCCAAAGAAGAAGCCATCATGCAGCAGCTGATTCACCAGCTCGGCCCCAACACCAAACTGGCGAAGTACACCCTTGCCAACTGGAAAGCCGAGAAAGCGGCTCGACTCGTGAAGCCGAGAGCTGGGAGCGACTCGGGCATCATGAACATCCCGCTGGAGCAGCTGGAGGACAGCCCGTTCCAGCTGCGCCAGCAGATGGACTCGGACGAGCTGGCGGAATTGGTGCGCAGCATCCGGGACCATGGGCTTTTGAATCCCATCCTGGTCCGCCGCGCGGGGAAGACACACCAGGTCATCTCCGGGCACCGCCGGCTGGCGGCCTACCGGCGCTTGCAGTTCGCCGGCAAGACGGACGCGGAGAAGGCGAAGTACGCGGCCGTTCCGGCGCGCGAGCTTGCCTCGGTGAGCGACGAGCAGATGCTGTTGCTCGGGCTCACGGAAAACATGCTGCGCGCGGACATTTCGCCGATGGATGCGGCGATGGGGTTGGTGAGGTTGCGCAAGCTCGAACCGGCATTCAACTCGGCACCGAAGATCGCCGAGGCCACCGGGCTTCAAATGCGGAAGGTAGAGCGTCTCTTGCGCCTGGCGGACTCACCGGAGGTCGTGCAGAAAGCAGTTCAAGGAGGCCTGCAGGCGTTACAGGGCGACAACCAGAAGAAGGAGAAGAAGAACGGCCGTCCCGCCGAGGACAGCGCCGAAGAGCCGCGCACGCTCGATTTGATGTCCGCGCTGGAGTTCAGCCGGCTTCACGAAGCTCTGTCCAAGAAGGGCCCGAAGAGCAAAAACGGAAAGTCCCCGGCGGATACACAGACGGCGGCGGCGATTGCGCGCGCGCTGAAAGAGGACTGGGGCTTGCGCGACGTGAGGCTGTACGTGAGCAAAGCCATCGCGGAGCTCAAGGCGCCTGCAGTGAAGAAAGGCCGAGGTCGCCCGGTGCTACCTTTCAAAAACACGGCGCAGCAGCTGGTGGTCTACTACGGTCGGCTCAAGTCGCTGACCGCGCTTCAGCGGCAGTCGCTGCGCAAGGCACTTCAGGAGCTGCTTCAAAAGCTGGCCGAAAGGCCCAAAACGCCACCGGTGGCGCATCGGAGTCCTGTTCGAAAAAGCGCTTGAGCGACAGGTACTTGCACCATTTTTTGGCCTCTGAATTATTTGAAAAAAATACCCCCTCCGGCCGCCTTCCCCGGGGGGAATTTCGCTCGGCTCGCGGCGAAACATCGGCGCGCTCCGTCAGTCGGAGCGCGCTCCTCTCTCTATTTGTCGATGTCTTCCTTAGCCTCGAGGCGCTGCACGAGCTTTTCAAATGCCGGCTTGAACTGGGCGGGAGCTCCGGCGGCGGCCAGCTTCATTGCCTTGACCGCTTCGTCGAAGCGTGACTTTGCGCAAGCCATTCGCGCGACCGATCCCCGCGAGTAACGTCCTCGAGCCTGGAGAGACGAACAAGGGAGAGGATGAGTGAGGACATAATGATGAACTCCAAATCAGCTATTCAGCGCGTGGTAATGATGGGCCTGCTCGTCGCGTTGGGCTTCGCGGGCAATGCGTACGCGGACGACATCAGCGACGCCAAGGAGACGGTGGCGCTCTTCAAGAAGACCGACCCGGGCCTCGACCGCTTCTTCAAGGACTCGGTTGGCTATTCCGTCTTCCCCAGCGTGGGAAAGGGCGCTTACATAGTTGGCGGTGCGTACGGTAAGGGAATTCTCTACGAGGGCGGAAAGCCGGTGGGCACGGCGTCACTGGCTCAAGCCACCATCGGTCTCCAGTTCGGCGGTCAGGCGTACTCGGAGATCATCTTCTTCGAGACCGCGGGAGTGCTCAATGACTTCAAATCGGGCACCTTCGCCCTCTCGGGACAGGTGAGTGGGGTGGCGTTGACCGCCGGAGCAGCGGCCACTGCGAATTACGAGCGGGGCACGGCGGTCTTTACCGCCACGAAAGGCGGGTTGATGGTCGAGGCAAGTGTCGGCGGCCAGAAGTTCAGCTACACGCCCTTCGAAAATAAGAAGTAGTGCCTCTCCGCGCGTAGGTCAAAGCGCCATTCTTCGACATCGCACACCGGCGTGTAGCCAATGGCTTCATAGATCTTGTTAGAGGTCGGATTGGCCCTGTCGGTGTAAAGGAAACACGTGCGGCCCGCCCGATGCTCCCGTTCGGTGACGGCGGCCGTTACGGCGCTCGCGTAGCCGCGGCCACGTAGCTTGTCAGGCGTGTACACGAAGCCAATGCGAGCGCCGTTCGGCGTGCGCGCAACCACGCCAGCCATGGACACCGGTCGATCAGTCTCCCATAACAGAAACTGCCCATTACGCACACGCGCCTTGATCAGCTCGGGAGGTGTCGGTGTGCCGGTCCGAGTATCGCGCCAGAAAGCTTCCGTCCAACTGCAAATCAGCGGCAAGTCAGCGTCAAGTGCCGTTCGGGCGAGTCCACCATCCATCGGAGAGCGAGACACAATCAACTGACGGTTCTCGAAAATACGCATCGAGCGTTGAACGCGCGATAGCAGGCCGTGGCGGGATGCCAAACTGCGCGCCACATGACGGGCAGCATCTGCCACGCCGATCACGCCGGGCAAAGTGATGCGTTCCGCCACCAGCAGTTCGACGAGCGCGTCCAATGCAGCTTTGGGCGCACGAGTGACGACCAGATTGAAAGGGGGCGTCTGGATCGCGACCGCAACAATCTCACCAGTATCGTCTTCCACATCCACAAGGAGTGGTGGCGTCGCGTCGGCGAGCAAACCAATAGGAAGGTTGTTTTCAGCCTCCCGGCCCAGCAACGTAGGCTCAACGCGAGCAACGAAACTACGGAGATTGGTGTGTCGACGAGCACGCATCGGGGCCGATAGTAGCCGTTCCATGCAAACTGTGACAGGCAGGCTCATCGCGATGAAATGCTACCTGCGGCGAGCGGTATTCTGAATCTGACAACATCTTTTAGGACACGAATGTCGTGTATCGGGCTCGCCTCTGCCCCAGCAAAACGCCGGTAGACCCATGTTCCGCCATTATCGGACCGCTCTGCCGCGACCGGGCCGCCGGTGGCGCCAGCGCTGGTTTTCTGGCCACCAAGTTTGGCACGCTTGTGGCAACGTGGACGCCGCGTCAATGACTGAAAGGGGAGGTTGTAATGAGCGAACCCGTGGAGCTTCGGCTGATTCTCCTTCTCCGTCCGCTTCCTTGCGTCTTGGGGATGATGGCTTGTGTTGCAGGACCGCCAGCAAATCTGGATTCGGCGATTACAAATCAAAAATTTCCAGGTACCTTCGCCGCAACGGGCAGCATGGCAATGCAAAGGAGTTTGCACACTGCGACATTGCTTCCCAATGGTAACGTTCTGGTCGCGGGAGGCGCGTCCCCCCTCGCGCTAGCCAGCGCCGAGCTCTACCACCCCGCGGCCGCCTCCTTCATCGCAACAGCCAGCATGTCGACGGCGCGCCGTTATCACAGCGCGACGCTGCTCCCGAACGGCAAGGTCCTCGTCGCGGGAGGGGATAGCCCCACGGGCCCGCTCGCCACCGCCGAGCTCTACGATCCGTCTACCGGCACCTTCAGTCCAACAGACACCATGACGACACCGCGTGCCGAACACACCGCGACGCTGCTGGCCAACGGCAAGGTCCTCGTCGCGGGTGGCATTGACCGTACCGCCCTCGACAGCGCCGAGCTGTACGATCCAGAGACTAACACTTTCGCCGCCGTCGGCAGCATGGCGACAGCGCGCCGCATTCACACTGCGACGTTGCTGTCCAACGGGAGCGTGCTGCTCGCCGGCGGGGAGAACCTGGGTGAGATCGCCGCCGCCGAGGTCTACGACCCGTCGACTTGCACCTTCACTCCAACGGGGGACATGAAGACCCCGCACTGGTCTCACACCGCGACCCTACTCTCCAACGGCAAGGTTCTCGTCGCGGGTGGCTTTAACCGCGGCATCCTCGACAGCGCGGAGCTCTACGACCCAGCGACCGGCACCTTCAATGCGACAGGCAGCTTGACGACGCGGCGCGGTCGTCACACTGCAACGCTGCTTTCCAGCGGCGACGTCCTCGTCACCGGAGGATGCACCGTGACGTGTATCGTCCCTGGCGACCAGGTCCCCACTGCCGAGCTCTACGACCCCACGACTGAAACGTTTAGCTCAACAGGCAGCATGACGCAGGCGCGAATGTCTCACAGTGCCACATTACTTTCCGACGGCAAGGTCCTCGTCGCGGGAGGGATGGTTGTCGGTTACCTCGCCAGCGCAGAGCTCTATTTTCCATAACTGAGCTTTGTTGGGCGTCGCGTAGCGCTGTCCGGCATCCCTGCCATCAGAATGACATCCACAAGCTACTCGCAGTCGTACGCGTCACAAATGCTCTTGCCGCAGTGGACCTTCCGGTGCCGAGGATGGTTCCACTCGGGCCAACCGCGATTCCCAGTCCCTCATCGGCGAACGAAACAGCGATCAGCGAGCCGCTTGGCGCTTCCTGATCAATCCAGGTTTGGCCGCCGTCCGTCGTCCGCAGGATGCTGCCACCCACCGCATAGCCAATCTTGTCATTGGCAAAGGAAATACCCAAAAGGTTGGGGCTCGTTGCGAATGCTCGTTCCTCCCACGTTGCGCCAGCGTCGGTAGTCCGTAAGATGATCCCCCGCTCACCGACGATGACACCGGTGCGAGCATCGGCGAATGCCACCGCAAACAGAGCGACATTTCTCTGCGTTGGGCGACGCGTCCAGGTCTTTCCTCCATCAACGGTACCTAAGATCACGCTCTCAGGGTTATGGCCGAACCACCAACCGACGGCAGTGCCTATGTTGGCATCGACAAACGACACACCGTAAAGGGTGCCTCCCGACTCAACGGGCTGGCGTATCCAGGTAGCACCGCCGTCGCTCGTACGCAGAATCGTACCGCTGTCTCCAACGGCAGTTCCCGTGTCCGCGTCGACAAAGTGTACACCGTGCAAGTCGCTGCTCGTCCCACTCTCTTGTAAAGTCCAGCTGTCTCCGCCGTTGGTCGTTCGCAAGATGATTCCAGAACTGCCGACGACCGTTCCAGTGGTGTCGTTGAGGAAAAACACAGCGAATAGATAATTCGCCGTTCCACTGTCCTGAGGCGTCCAACTCACCCCGCCATCCGAAGTCCGCAGAATGGTCCCGTTGGAGCCGACAATGGTTCCCGTGAGTGCATCGGTCAGCGACACTCCCCTGAAGTGCTGTCGTGACCCTCGAGATAGGCGCACCCACGTCTTTGCGCCATCCGAGCTGCCTAGAATTTCATTGCCGACCGCGATCGCCCTACTCGGGTCCTCGAAGGCGACACCAAAAAGCAATTCACCAATGGGATGCGACACCCAAGTTGCCCCACCGTCGTTCGTCGAAAGGATGACTGACTCGCCCGCCGCCGCACCGGTATTCGCATCCGCAAAGGCGACGCGATAAAGACGCGCGTTGGAGGTGTATTGGTCCGCCCAAGTCTTGCCTGCATCGGTCGTGCGCAGGACAAAGCCACGGTTCTCTATAGCGTAACCGAGGGCGGCACCCACGATGCCATCAGCAAAGGCGACCGAATAGATGAATTCGTTGTACTGGAAGACGACCGACCAAGTACCACCAGCGTCTGTTGTTCGCAGGATGATTCCGTAGAGACGGCTGCCGATGACGCCACGGCCGACCGCGATTGCCGTATCGGGGTCGAGAAACGCAATGCCATTCAGGTCCCGGTCATTTTCAATCGGCTTCGGCATCCAAGAGGCGCCGCCATCGCTTGTCCACAAGATGGTTCCTCGTTCTCCCACAGCGGCGCCTGTCTTGGCATCTCCGAACGCAACGCCGTTAAGCGGGTACGGGCTACCGTTGGGCTGAACCGTCCAGGTAACGCCACCATCGATGGTGCGGACAATGGTTCCTCGTTCGCCGACCGCGACCCCCGTGTTCGCGTCCGCGAAGGCGACGTCGTGGAGCAGATTTCTCGTGCCGCTCGCCTGCACCGTCCAGCTTTCGCCGCCATCGCTGGTGCGCACGATCGTCCCGAGTAACCCTACGCCAACGCTCGTGTGAGCATCTGCAGCAGTGACTGCAAAGAGCCCGTTGCCCTGGGGCAATGGGTTTAGCCAAAACCAGCCATCATCTGCAAAGCACAGCGCGGGGGAAGCTACTGCCAGCGCAATCAACCCGATTACGCCCCTCTGAAGACTTCTCATCGTCACCCCCTTGAGAGTTTGAAGCAGGCAGACGCTAGAATGTTGCACGTGGTCGCGCCATCTGTCGCGATGAGCGAATATCTACTAGCACACAGCGTCGGGTTCTCTCGGCGCAGGATAACGTTTCAGAAGTGTCTGGATTGGACGCTGCCTCTCGTCGTGAAGACGGCGCGGGAGCTGATGCAATTGCGACAATCATGGCATGCGCGCGCGAAGCAACGGTGCTCTGTCGCGTGCGTCGCACCGGCCCGTGCCGATGACAGAGCTGCTACGGGTCGAGCTGGACATGGCTCACCAGCTCGACGCGATGAACAGATAGGATCGAAGTACGCTCAGCCTTGCTTTGGAGGATTCGCCGGCAGATCGGAATTGAAGATGTCCGCGATCACCTTCCACTTCCCCGCCGTGTCCTTCTTCCAGACGGTGACGTACTTCCCCTTGTCCGAAATCGGCTTGCCGTCCGGGCCATTCATGGAGTGCTGATAGGTGCCGGACGTGTACCCGATGTCGCCGCTCTTCGCCACGACCGCAGTGGTGGTTTCCCACGAGATCGAGGTCCCCGGAGCCCCCACGAGTCCTGACCAGAGTTTCTTGATCTCGTCCTTGCTTTTCACGATGGGAGCGTTGGGAGGGAAGACCGACGCGTCATCGGCATAGTAGGACACAATGCGATCGACGTCCTTGGTTCCCGCCACCTTTGACCATGCAGCTTCCATGTCACGTAGCGACTTCTCATCCTTCGCGCGGCTGTCCGCCGCAAAAGACCGAGCGGAACTGCCAAGCACTGCCACGAGCGCGCCGAGCACAAGTGACCCCAGGCTGCTGTGAATTCGTTTCATGCAATCCTCCTCTTTCGCTTTGGAACAGACTCGTTTCACCCCTCTTGCCGCAAGTGGCCGGGGCGCGCAAGAGATCTCGCCGCGTTGCCTGAGGGGTGTCTCCGGCGGTTCAGTCGAGCGGCAGGTTCATCTTTCAGCAGCGCGGTGTACTGCGGGTCGCCGCTCAGCTTGCGCAGGAGCGGTCGACCTTGAGCTGCATCATGCCCGGGTCGCGGTTCGCGTACGCGCGGTCCAGCCACTCGAATGCGCTGTCCCTTTCTCCGCGAAACGCGTGGAGCTGCGCCACCTGGACTGAGTAGCCGGAGACCAATGGAGAGACGCGGAGCCGGACGAGCGCGGCCAGCGACTCCTGCTCGTGCCCGAGTGAGTGCTGGGCGAGCGCGGCGACGATGTGCCTCCACTCCTCTGTCTCGAGCCGGCTCGACGCATCGAGCGCCTCTCGCGGTTTGCCCTCGAGGAGAAGCAAGTAAATCGGCCAGGCGTTGCCGCTGCCCAGGCGCGCCTGAGCCCGAACTCGCGGTCGAAGGCCTGGCGCGCGCGAGGGCCTTCTGCAAGCTCTCCGCGCCCTCTTTCAGCTGAGGGCCAGCGCATGGTCGAGGTCGGCCCGCGCTCCCTCCCAGTCGTACTGGACGCGCAGCCGGATGGAACCGCGCAGGGTGTAGGCCTCGGCCAGCCCCGGGGCGAGCGCAATACTCTTCTCAATCTCCTCCCTCCCCTGCGCTTTCGACTGAGCGCTGTCGTTGAAGCCGAGAGTCCAACGCGCATACCCAAGGCCAGCGCCCAAGCGGGCGCAACGCCGGGATCGAGGTCGAGCGCCCGGCGAAATGCGGCCGCCGCTGCCCGGGGATTTGACGACCCGGAGCTGGATCGATGTTTCACAGCGCGGATCGGTTTGAATGGCTCGGCCGCGGGCCGTCAAAGCAGAAAAGAGGTCCACGACACCACGCCGGTGGATCCCGCGGCTCGACTCGGCAGGAAGTGCTTGTGCCCCGGGGTGTCTGAAGAGACCTCTGTTCGAATTGTTTGAGACCAACACCCAATGAAGGCTTTTCGTGTTCCGTGCACTAAACGCGGCGAAGGGAGAAGCGCATGGAATCGAAAAACTTCATCACCAAACAATTCGAGTTGCTTTTGATAATCGCTTCGATGCTCGCGTACACGCTGATGGCAGGCGCCGGACTGGTCACGCTGGCTGATTCGCAACGGGTGGTCGAGTCGGTCCTCCGGGATTCGCGTCTTTGATTGAGCTGCGCCACGGAGCCGGGTCGAATTTGCCCTCGCCCGGACAGGTCGGGTGCTCTTCGACCCCGATGCAGGAATGAAGGTTCTGGCGATTGCGTGCACTAATGCGGGCTAACGGTCGGAGTGGAGAATGAACGGCTGCGAAGGCTACGAGGTCGCGATCGAGATGCGGATTCACGGAGCCCTCGACTACCCGTCGACGGCGAAGCTGGATTCGCACCTGGACTCTTGTCCTCACTGCAAAGCCTTCGCCGACGCTTGTCGAACGACCGACAAGGGCCTGCGCATTCACGCCAGCACAACGGCCGAGGAAATCGACTGGGACGGACTCCAACAGAGATTTCACCGACTGGTGGCCGTGCATCGGAGGCGGATTTTCATTCCCGCCGCGGCGATCATCGGCCTGCTGGCCGCTCAGTGCTGGAGTCTGTTGATGTGGGGTTCGAATTGGCGCTCTGCGCTCGCACCTGGAGAGCTGAAGGCAGACGTCGCTGTGTTCCTGGGGGGATGGATATTCTTCGCCTGGTACCATCGTGCACGGATGCGCGCGGCCCACCGTGCGATGGAATCCCAGCAGGGGTTGATTGAATTCTGTCGACAAGAGCTGGGCGGGAAGATCCGATCGTTGAGGCGACTCCGCCGCGCTTTCCTTGTGGTGGGTTCCCTCTGCGTCTTCGGAACGGTGTTCGGTGCGCCGGACGAAACGACCCTCGGATTGCGCGTGGTGGAGAGCTTTCTCGCCCTGGCGATGATGATCGGCCCCGCCGCGTTCATTGGCTTCGTCCTCATCCCACCACTCGACAGGGCCCGCACGGAGCTCGGCTGATGGAAACCCGCGCCGGTTGCGCCCTCGAGCCAGGACGGACGGCACTGCCGGAGGAGCGGCTCGACGGTGCCCGCAGTAGAACCCGACCGCAGCTCGCCGAGCTTTTCGAGGCATATCGAAAACCGATATTCAAGCTCTGTCTAAATTTGACGGGAAACAGGACCGATGCAGAGGACGCTTTACAGGCTTCATTCCTGGCAATCTACGAAGCGCTTCCCAGTTTCAGCGGTGGCTCCAAATTGTCCACTTGGATGTTTCGCATCGCGCTGAGAATGGCGCTTCGCTCGAAGGGCAAGAATCGTCAGTTGGACGCGGTCCCGGCCGATTCCACCGCCGACACACCTGCCGATCCGGTCTCCAGACGTGAAACGAGTGAAGTCCTGGCGAGAGCCATGGGCCAATTGTCGGCCGAACACCGGATGGTGCTGTCACTTTTCGCAATTGAAGAGCTTTCCCACCGCGAAATCGCCGAGCTGCTCGGCATTCCGGAGGGAACCGTCTGGTCGCGCTTGCACGTAGCTCGGAAGAAGCTGGTCGCTGAATTGAAAGAGAGAGGTTATTTTCGTGAAGATCTCTAAGAATATCGAGCGCTCGATGCTGTTTTCGGATCTCTGGATCGAGCTGATGTTGATCTTCATCAGCTTCTTCGTGATTCGGATGGGGTGGGGATTTGTCGATGGGTTCCGACAAGGGTTGCAAGACCACCTCCGATGAATACCGTGTGGTCATCAATGACGCGCATCGCGGTGGCCGTTTACCCACGCAAGCACTGCAGCACGGAGCGCGGCATGAAGCGGAATTCCCTCTGCCTTCGCACACCGTTCCAAGTGCTCCCAAACACTGGCTGGGAACCGCACGGATCGTGGAATCGTAGGGCCCGTCTCGCTGCCCCTCTTAGGCCTCCCGCGGCCGACACGAACAGAGATGCCCTCGGCCGCGATACGACGCGCATAGGGATTGCGTCGAACTCTCGCCTTCTTGAAATCCACCTCGGGCATCTCCCGGAGAGATGAGCGGGATGGCTCCTTCCTGCTTCTAGGGCTCGCCTTCTTCATACCGTCTCCTCTCGTGTGATGTCGCTCGGCGCGCACTGATGATTCGGACCGAGTCTTCCGCCAGCTCTACAAACACGGTGAAGAGCAAGCGTTGCCTTTCCGACTGCCCAATCAGGATGGCTCGCTCGCGATAAAGCGGATCCTCTATGACGAGCGCCAACGGATCGGCGAACACGGTCACTGCCTCGTTGAAAGAGACGCCGTGTTTCTTCAGGTTGGATTCTGCCTTCTTCGGGTCCCATGTGAACTGCAAGTCGTATGTGTAACACTCTTATCCCGAGACCGCAACCAGGTTAGCGTCTCCACCGGAAGCTTTACCTCAATCGTGAGACGCTGCGTATTCTGACGCCTGATAGTCTGGGGAAAGTGGCCGGCGGACACACACTGTCCTGCGACTTGTGAAGCGCAGCTTGCAGTGTGCACTGCGCCGGCTGGACCGATAGCTGCACGCCCGGCGACCGCGATGGCACTTTTGTGGACGGCGCTTCTGCTGAGTCGTACCTCTGCATCTTGTAGAAGGTGCGCAGCTCCGAAACGCATCAACCTCCATTAAGTGCATGCGGTCAGTGGCTGAGAGCTGCGCTCACAAACCAGACATCGATTTGTCGTCAAAAATACATCGGTGAGACCCAACCGTTGGGTCTCACGGCCAGTAACCGATGCGGCCGTCGTTTGTGCCGGCGGTCACCGTGAGAGTTGCAGCGCTGCTCGAGGCGGCCACCGGGATGCTGTCTGGGATCAGCATTCGTGAGCCGACGTCGTAGCCATCCAGTGAATTGGAGATCCTCACCGTGTAGTCGCCCGCTTCGCCGGCTTGCACATTACTGATGTTGAGTGTGGCGGTGGCTGCGCCCGAAACGACCGAGCCGTCGTCTCTCGTGCCGTCGGCGAGCGGGGCTCCATTCAAATTCCATTGATAGCTCGGAGGCGTACCGTTGACGCCGCTGGCGCCGGCCGTGCCGACGCTCACAGTAACATCAGAGCCCGCGACGACAGTTTGGCTCTGGGGCTGCGACGTGATGGCGAGCGAATTGTCGGTAACGAATGGGCCCACGCTCGAATTGCCACTGAATTGGATGTTGGTCGCATTGTAGATTTCAAATCCAGCGCCGCCCGAGATCGACACGTTGTCGAGAGTCACATTGGCGATCAAAGAATCGGGCAGCGGCAGACCCCAGATGATGCTGTAGCCCGATGCGCCGGTTGCAGTAAGATTGCGAATGGCGATGTCCTTCCAGGCAGGCAAGGTGGTGGTATCCAGCCGATCGGGTGGGTTGGCATTCCAGAGATTGACCTTGGCGGGAGTCGTCCGGCTGCTGCCCGAAGTCGCCCCAGGTGAGCCCACTCGGTTGTAGTAGCTGTAGAAGACAATCGGATACTGCACGCGCGTCATGGCGATGTCCGAGTAGCTCACGTTCTGAACCAGGCCACCCTCTGTAGCGTCTGCTTTCATGCGCAGACCGGTCGTAGTGCCGTTGAAACTGCAATTGCTGACGACCATCCCGTTCAGGCCGGCGTTGGTTTGACCGCCGATCGAGAGTCCGTGGCCGGTGCCGAAAGCGCAATTGCTGATGGTGATGTCGCTGTTGAACGTCCCGCCAGCTTTGACAGCAATGTTGTCGTCGCCGACAGAAACATTGCAATTCTGGATCAGGTAGTGGTTGCCGGCAGGATCGATGCCGTCCGTGTTGGGGGAGTCAGCCGGTGCAGTAATCGTGACACCATCGATCGTGACGTTGTCGGTGGTATTGAAGGCGAGATGGAAATTCGGCGAATTGCTGAATGCGACGCCGCTGATCAGCATTGTGTCAGCGTGGTTGATCTGCACCAGGCGCGGACGCGAGGTAATCAGATGAGCTCTGAAGGCCGCCCACCAATCAGAGCCGTTGCCATCGATCGCGCCGCTGCCGCTAATCTCGACGTTGGTGGATCCCGTGTTGACCGTAATGAAATGTCGAGGTGAGCTCATGCTCCCCGGATAGACGCCGAAGGGGAGAGCCTGCAACGTCGCACCGTCATCGATCTGCAGGTTGATGTTGCTATAGAGGGTCAGCGGGCCGCTTTCATAGGGTTGCGCCGCCGCCGGGATTTCGACCGTGCCGCCGCCAGCGCTCCTCGCGGCGTTGATCGCACCCTGAATCGCATTCGTGTTGTCCGTAGCTCCATCGCCTATTGCGCCGTAGTCAGTAACGTTGAAGGTGCCGGGCGGAATGACCGGAAGCGGGGGATCCGCGAGCGCGAGCGAGGGAGCGACCAGTCCAACCGCGACCGCCAGCAGCAGGCTTGCTCCCATCCGCCGAACAGTTGCGCCCCCGAATGTTCTCATGGCCATACCGTGATACACCCATTGCGGCCAAAAGTTAGCTGACTTGGCTCGAAAGCTGTGGGCTCTTACCATGGCCCCCGGTCAAGGCACAACGGCAAGCTGCAGAGTGAAAACTGACCTCGCGGCTTGCCTCCGCCTGCGCAGGAGAGACGAGCGCGCGCTTACGGCCACCGGTCGTCGGCAGCCGACGTGCTCGAGGATGGCTTTGACAGCGGTACGCATCATCCGGGTGGCCCCAGAGGATTCCCGCGCGCCCATCGCATGGCTCAGCTCGCCTCTTCATCGGTCACTTATTTGACGGACAAGCCAACCGCCTTTGTTACATTGCGCGCCCCATTGGAGGAATGGCATGCAGCAGGCTCGAGCAGACGACTCTACCGCTGAGCTCACCCTGCGCGCGGTGGTGACGGGAGTCGCGCTGGGCATCGTCTTTGGTGCGGCCAATGCGTATCTGGGGCTGCGCGTCGGACTGACGGTCTCCGCATCGATCCCTGCCGCGGTAATGACCGTAGCGCTTTTCCGCATGCTGGGTTTGCGCGCCAGCATCCTGGAAGCAAACCTATCGCAGACCATCGGCTCGGCGTCCACGGCGCTCGCGACCGGGACCATCTTCACCATTCCGGCTCTCTTCCTCTGGGGCGTAGCGCCGCCCTATCTGCAGGTCGTCGCCCTATGCTTCCTCGGCGGTCTTCTCGGGCTCGCAGCGATGATTCCGCTGCGGCGCCTGCTTGTCGCCGAGTCCCACGCCGAGTTGCCCTATCCCGAAGGCACCGCTTGCGCCGAGGTGCTGCGGGCGACCGCGGCCGGCTCATCCGGTAGCGCGTGGATCTTCCGCGGTATGGCCGCGGGAGCCGCGGTGAAGCTCCTCGTGGCGCTTGCCTTCATCGTGCCCACGGAGCTGTCCACGAAAGTGCCGCCACTGCCGCACGGCGAGCTGGCCATCGAGCTTGCCCCGGCCCTTATCGCAGTCGGGTTTCTGCTCGGAGTGCGACAGTCCGCGGTGATTGTCGCGGGAGCACTTGTATCATCGCTTGTTCTCATTCCTCTCATTGCCTGGATCGGTGCCGGGCTACCAGCGCCGCTCTTTCCAGAGACGAAGAAGCTTGTCGCCGAGATGACCACGGCGGAGCTGTGGTCGCGCTACGTACGATACATCGGAGCGGGAGCTGTAGCGGTCGCCGGAGTTCTCACCGTGTTGCGGAACTTGCCCAGTATGGCAGGTGCATTCGCCGCGGTGGTGCGCGGTCTGCGTCGAGCGAGTGGGAGCTCGGCTCGCCAGTCAGATCCGGCTGCGTTGGCGCGGACGGATCGCGATCTTCCGGGGGCATTCGTGCTCGGCGGAATTCTTCTGGTGATCGCCGTCGCGGCGCTCGTTCCGGGCGTCTTTGCTGGTCAGATGGGAATCTTGCAGCGCGTTGTTTGCGCAGCTGGAGTTGGAGTGATGGGCGTTCTCTTCGTGGCCGTGGCGGCGCGCATCGTCGGTATCGTCGGTGTCTCGTCCCAGCCCACGTCGGGAATTACGCTCGTCACACTCCTCGTTGTCGCTTCGATATTCGCGGCCTATGGCTGGACTGACCTCGAGTCCCGGGCAGCAGTACTGACGGTGGGTACAATCGTCGCGATCGCCGCCTCGAAGGCGGGCGATATCTCGCAGGATCTCAAGACCGGTTGGCTCGTCGGTGCCACGCCAGCGCGTCAGCAGCTCGGTCAGCTCATCGGCGCCGCGTTCGCCTGTTGGGCCGTGGCGGGGACGGTGCTCTTGCTGGGTGCGACGTATAGCTTTGGAACCAGGGACCTGCCTGCGCCCCAGGCGACGTTGATGAAGACGATCATTGAGGGCGTGTTGTCCGGCGCGCTTCCGTGGGGACTCGTGCTCACCGGAGGTGGCTTCTCGATAGCGGCGATGGTTTGCGGCGTCTCCGGGCTCGCTTTTGCGATCGGCGTTTACCTTCCCCTCGCCTCGATGATGCCCATCTTCGTCGGCGGCTGCGTGCGGTGGCTGACCGACCGCCGCTTCGGCGCTCCTACCGCGGGGCAGGCTCATCCCGGCGTGCTCGCCGCCTCCGGGATCGTGGCCGGCGAAGGGCTCGCCGGTATCCTGGTCGCTGCGCTCATTGCCCTTTCCGTCGCACCCAAGTCGCTGCCGCCGCGCTTCGGCGGAGCCGCCGGTCAGCTCGGAACGGTGATTCTTCTCCTTCTCACCTGTGCCATCCCCTACCGCGCAGCCTCGCGCATGAAAACGCGTCCGCCGCAATAACGGATGTCTCACGCGAACGTCATGATCGGCCGGACCTCGATTCCGCCGTAGCGGGCTCCGGGGATCTTGCCCGCGATGTGAATCGCCTCGTCGAGGTCCTTGGCCTCGATCAGGTAGTACCCGCCGAGCTGCTCCTTGGTTTCGGCGAAGGGGCCGTCGGTGGTGATCCGCTTGCCATCCTTGATACGGACCATGGTGGCGGTGCGCGTCGGTTTCAAAGCGTGGCCGCCCAGAATGGCGCCTTTGAACTCCTCTCCGAACTTGCGGTACTCGGCCAATTCCGACTGGTCGTAGCCCGCCTCCCAGCGCTTCTCATTGTCATAGATCAGCAAGAGGTATTTCATGGCTGTTCCTTTGGCGGTCCTTCGGGCCGCCGTTTGGGGTTCATCCATGAGTCGAACGAGGGATGCAAGGATCGACATGGAAAAAACTCCCGTCGAAGCGGGAGCTGCACCGGCCTCGGGCGATCGTTTCGCCGCGGGCCTGCGCGGATTCGGACCGGTCGGCATCCTCGCGATCCTCGTCATCGTCGCAGGCAATTTGATCGTGGCGCCCCTCAGCGCAGTTCTGGTCCTGGTATGGGCCCGTCTGTCGCGCACGCCCTGGCGCGAGATCGGTTACGTGCGGCCGAGGAGCTGGCTCGGCGGTCTGGCCATCGGCATCGTTTTCGGAAGCGCGTTCAAATTCCTGATGAAGGCGATCGTGATGCCGCTTCTCGGCGCCGACCCGATCAACCGGGCGTACCATTACCTGGCCGGGAACCCGGCCGCGATCCCTGCGGCTCTCTTCGCCATGATCATCACCGCGGGCTTTGGAGAAGAGACCTTCTTCCGCGGATACCTGTTCGAGCGCCTGGGCAAGCTGTTCGGATCTACCGCGGGCGCAAAGACACTGATCGTGCTGCTCACCGCGGGAGTGTTTGGGTTGGCACACTATCCTGTACAAGGGCTCCCCGGCACCGAGCAGGCCGCGATCACCGGCCTGGTGTTTGGCGCCATCTTCGCGGTCACGGGCAGAATCTGGATGCTGATGTGCGCGCACGCGGCGTTCGACCTGACCGCGTACGCGATCATTTATTGGAACCTGGAATCCGACGTGGCTCACCTCGTGTTCAAATAGCCTGACAGACGAGCAGACCAGAGACGTTGGCCGCGGCTGGTCAAGCGAACACAGGCCGGCGGCGTAGCAGCGGGTGCGGGTCCCGCCGATCAATCCTGTCCAGTCCGGCCGCGCGCGCGAGCCGGAGCGCCTCCTCGTGCTCGGCCTCACTGATACATCGGTTGAGCACCGCGTACTTGTCCGGCTGTCGCACCACCATCCCGTCCGGCGTGTATTGATCCATCAGGTTGACGTAACTCCGGGGCGAGATCTCGCAGGCCAACCACTCCAGAATTCGGGCGGTATCCTCGAGGCCGCTGGGCATGACCAGATGGCGGACCAATAGGCCGTGCTTGGCCAACCGACTGTCGCTGTCGACCTCGAGATCTCCGACTTGCCCGTGCATCTCGCGGATCGCTGCCCGCGCGCGCTCTGGATAGTCTTTGGCTTTGAGGAAGCGGGCACTTGCTTCCGAATCCCAATATTTGAAGTCTGGCATGTAGATGTCGACAATGCCATTCATCAGCTGCAGGCTGTCCAGCGAGTCGTAGGCGCTGGTGTTGTAGACAATTGGCAGCCGCAGCCCGCCCTCCAACGCGTATGGCAACGCTTCGAGGATTTGCGGCACCACGTGCTCTGGAGTGACGAAATTGATGTTGTGGCAACCCCGCGCCTGCAGCTCCAGCATCATCTCCGCCAGCTCGCGAGGCCCCACCTCTTTCCCGGCGCCCTCGTTGGAAGTCTCCCAGTTCTGACAGAAGACGCACTTCAAGTTGCACCAGCTGAAGAAGATGGTCCCCGAGCCGTTCCAGCCGCGCAGGCAATCCTCCTCGCCAAAATGGGGAAAATAGCTGGAGACCTTGGCGCGGCGGCCCACTCTGCACACTGCTTTTTCGTCGGCGAGTCGGTTGACGGCGCAATCGCGCGGGCAAACCGTGCAGCGCTCGAGCGTGGTGAGCGCCTGCTCGACCCGGCGAGCGAGGTCGCCGCTTTTCCACGCGTCAAGATATGCGGGCCAGCTCACGCCGCCATGGTGACAGCCAGGCCGCACGTGTGCAAGCGCACCAGCGGCTCGAGATCAGCCCGGCCCCAATCCCATCGCGCGGTGCAGCTCCGCAGCCTGGTAGACGACGCCGTTCTTGATCACGGTCATCACCCTGCGGACGTCCTGAATGCGCAGCGTCGGGTCCCCACCCACGATGATCAGGTCGGCCAACTTCCCCGCTGTGACCGAGCCCAGCTCAGCGTCATGCTTCATCACTCGCGCCGCGCCCAGCGTAGCAAGTTGGAGAACCGCGGCGCGTGGCAGACCCGCTTCCACGTAGAGCTCGAGCTCGCGATGGAGGACAAAGCCCGGGAGAGCCGCATCTGTTCCGGCGACGATCGGGACGCCGGCGCGATACAGGGCGGCCACCATTCGAAGCAGCGCTCTAAACGATTCGACGCGTGGCCCTTCTTTGCCGTGACATCTTTTGCTTCCAAAGAATGATTGACCCACCGTTCGCTTCTCGCCGATCATCTCGAGGGCAATCCTGCACCAGTTTCACGAATAATCGACCTGCGGATGGAGGAAACGATGACGGTTGCGAATGAAGCGGGCATGAGCACGGCGACACCGCAGCAACAGCGCCTGAAGCTGTGGGCCGGGCGCATCCTTTCAGCAATACCGGTCTTGTTGATGGTGGTGAGCGCGGTGATGAAGCTGATGCATCCACCGCAACTCGTGGAGATCTTCGTAGGGAAGTTTGGCTATCCGCAAGATGTGCTCTCGGTCATTGGCGTGCTGGAGCTGGGATGCGCAGTGCTCTACGCGATCCCCCGCACGGCTGTGCTGGGTGCAGTGCTGATGACAGGCTATCTAGGTGGTGCGGTGGCGACGCACGTGCGGGTGAACGACGTTTTTGCACCTCCCCTCATCCTGGGCATCTTTGCGTGGCTGGGCCTTTATTTGCGCGAGGATCGGCTCCGTCCATTATTGCCGCTTCGGCGCTTGCCTCCCAAGGCCTAACGAGCCGGCACCGCCTTACCGTTCCCGTCGTGGCGGACAAAAGTCGCTTGCGGTCCTCCGCTCAGCGTGCGCTGAACGCCGATCGCCGAACCGGAAGAGTGGGGTTTGCTCCAGATCGGGTATATATGAAGGACTCATGCCGAACGAAAGTCCGCCCTACTGGGCCTTGATCGCTGCGCTGTTTAGCTCGGTTCCTTTGACCGAGTCGCTGGCGATGGCGCTGTATCACGCCGGATGCGACCTCCATCGAGGAAACGCCGGGGCAGGTGAGGTCGTCGGCGATTTCGTCAGTGGCAGGGTGAGGACTTTACAAAAACACGTCGTCCTCGGCACATTTTGCGGACCCGCCTTTGAAGCGCGAATAGACACCGAGCGCGGTCCAGGCGTGGTGCGATTTCTAATCACCCGTGAAGGGCTGCAGTGGATGGAGCAGCGACCTCCTCCGCAAATGATGAACTAGCCAGGGAACATGGCCGCGCAAAAAGACAATCGGTGGTGGTGGCCGACCATCGACGATGAAGAGTCAGCACATCGAGCTGTTCGCCTCGGAATGTGGCTGTCCCTGTTCATGACTGCTTTGACTGCGGCTCTGGCAATCTTCAACATTGCTGGCTTTGGAGTCAACGCACTCGGCGATGTTATTCTCATTCTGTTCGTCGCCATCGGCTTATCTCGATACTCCCGCGTCGCTGCGATCGCCGGCGTCAGCCTCTACTTGCTGAGTCGAATAATGGCCTTTACATCCGGAACAAGCGCGATCGCCCCCAATGCCGCGATGACTGTCTTCGTTACTTTAGGCCTGGTCAATGCTGTGCGTGGCACCTGGTTCCACCACCGCCGGCTCGGGTCCCAAGTGCAGTGGAAACATGTTCTGATCATGGGCGGCACTGCTGGGATGCTGACCGTCGTAGTAATTGTTTGTGCCGCCTTGGTCATGACGAGCCGCGGAGATAACAGCGTCGTAGAAATGATCGTCGAGACCTTGTTGGTCGTACCGGTGATTCCGTTCGCGTTTCTTCCTCTCGTATCACCCCTTCGCACGACTCGTCCTGCGAAACAGGCGTCTCCTGCTGAGGGCATCGAGATTCGTCCCGTCAGCATCCCTTGAGTAGCGTGGCTGACGGCGAACGCCATTCCTACTGTTGAGAGTACTTGATGGTGGCGAAGTCAAAATCAGTGCTCAGCCCGACACTCTGGCCGGTCACGTAGACGTTGCCTGCCGCATCAACAGCAATTGCTTTCGCGAGGTCTTCCGCCGCGTACGCATAATTGTAGCGAATTACCCAGAGCTCGTTGCTATCGTTGTCATATTTGACCGTGGCATAGTCCTGGTCGAAGCTGTGACTGACCGCCCCTCCTCCCCACCCGGTGACGTAGACATTTCCTGCGGCGTCGAGAGCGATTCCGGTAGCGGTGTTACTGCGATTAAGGCCAGGCAGTCCGCTGTATTGGGCAACCCAGACTTCCTTGCCGTCGGCGCTGTACTTGATGGTGGCGTAATCATAAAAGCCGCTTGCGCTCGTTCGGCTTGAAAACCCCGTGACGTACACATTTCCTGCAGGATCGAGGACGAGAGCGCGGGCGAAGTCAAAACCATTCGTCGGCCCATTGTATCGCGCTGCCCAAAGCTCATTGCCATTCGCGTCATACTTCACGGTGGCGTAGTCATAGCTGGTTCCGGAACCCTCGCTCCATCCCGTCACGTACACATTTCCTGCGGGATCCACGGCCAGGGCGGTAGCTGCATTGCTCCGGTTCCCCGGTCCATTGTATCGAGCCACCCAAAGCTCATTTCCATTCGCGTCATACTTGACCGTGGCGTAGTCTGAATACGCGCCGACTCTGTTGCTTTGCCCCGTCACATACACGTTGCCATCGGCGTCAACCGCCATCGCATTGGCAAAATCAAAACCATTCGTCGCTCCATTGTATCGAGCTACCCAAAGCCCATTGCCATTCAAGTCGTACTTCACGGTGGCGTAATCAAAGCCTGTGCCCGCGCCGTCGCTCCATCCCGTCACGTAGACGTTTCCTGCCGCATCCACGGCCACGGCCTTGGCGGTATCGTAGCCATTGGCTGTGCCATTGTATCGGGCTACCCAAAGCTCATTGCCATTCGCGTCATACTTGACGGTGGCATAGTCGTTTGGGTCTGTGTCGCTTGAGTAGCCCCAGCTTTCTCCCGTCACATACACATTTCCTGCGGCATCGACGGCAATCGCGTGCGCATCATCGCTGCCATGGCTGGGCCCATCATAACGTGACACCCAGAGCTCGGTGCCTGCGGCGTCATACTTGATTGTCGCATAGTCATAGCCCGTGTCACTGCCAACCCAAGTGACTCCTGTCACGTATACGTTTCCCTCGGGATCGAGAGCGATGGCTTCGGACCCATCGACGCGGTTTCCCGTGCCGTTGTAGCGCGCCACCCATTCTTCCCGAACCGGAGCAGCGTCTGTGATCAAAACAGGTCCTGAGATGACTGCTATCAAAAACGCCCCGACGATATTCTTCATCACCCGCTCCCTGTACTCCCCCGGGCCGGGAGTCTACCGCTACTACACGTCCGCACGCAGCCAAAGCAATCTTGTAATACCCAACCACAACTGCCAGGAGCCGGCAGCGTGTAAAAACCAGAATTCGGTCCTTGCCACCGCTCAGGTGTAGAGCGTGCCTTCTTCCACGAAGCACAGGTCGTTGCCCCACGGATCGACAACGTAGAACGAACGCTCGCCCCACGGGTGCTTCGTCACCGTGCCGGCGGGCTCGCCGTGCACCTTGTAGGGAGCGAGCGCCTTGAGGCCGCGCGCGCGGGCGTGCACCGCCTCGACGTCGCGCACCGCGAAGTAGAGCGACTTGGGGCTGGGCGTCGGGGTCAGCCCGCCGGTGGTCGGATCGAGCACCGAGAGAATCACGCCCCCGCAATCGAAGTAGTGGCGAGCGCCGGGATGTCGCTTGCCCTCGGTGCCGAGCAGCTTGGCGTAGAACGCCGCCGCCTCGTCGATGTTCGAGACCTCGAGGGTGACACGAAAAATCTTCGGAGTGTCTGTCTTGCGTGTTGCAGTCATTGTGGCTTTCCTTTCGTTTTGGACTTCGTGCTTTTGCTGCTCTTCTGAATTGCAAGCGCGCGCGTCGACTTGGGGCCCGACGAGCGCCACGTCTGCTCCGGCGTTGGCGGCTCGAGGTTGTCCAGCCAGCCGCCGACCACGCGGAACAAGCGCTCGCGGTTGACGCGGTAGTGGCTGCTCCGGCCGTGACGCCGCACCTCGACCAACCCGGCCTTCTCCAGCACCCCGAGGTGGCGCGTGGTGGTGGGCCAACTGTGGTGGAAGCGCTTCGCCAGGTAGCCCGAGGGCAACTCTCCGCCCAAGTGGCTCAGGATCAGCACGATATGCCGCCGCGCCTGGTGCGAGAGCGCCATGAACACTGCCTCGATCTCTTCGATGGAGGGCCCCGACCTGCTCATACGCCTCTATTACCCTATCGGCTAATTATTAGCAACGGCGCTAACAGATGCATGATCGTGGCCCGCCGAGCGCCCGCCTAATCTCGTTGTCGACCGAGCGCGGGGCAAATCTCCCGGCCCACCCGACCGCGGGCCAATCTCCCGGTTGACCCGAGCGCGGGCCAATGTCCGCATCGACCCAGGCGCCGGCCACTGTCCTCGTCCACACATACGCGAGCCTTGAGCCGCTCTTTTTGCTCCGCGTTTACCAAATATCGAGTAGTAATCCCGGATCTCACCTTCCGAAAAGGGGAGCAACATGAAGAAGTTTCTCATCCTGTACCAGTCTTCTGTGCCGGCATCAGAGCAGATAGCCAAGGCGTCGCCGGAACAGATGAAGGCGGGAATGGACCTTTGGAAAAAATGGGCAAGCAAGGCCGGAAAAGCCATTGTCGACCTTGGAGCGCCAGTCGGAAATGCCCAACAAATGACCGGCGCCTCCCCCCGTACGAGCGACTGCAAGGTGACTGGATTTTCGATACTTCAGGCCGAGTCAGCCAAGGCAATTCAGGACCTGTTGAAGGATCACCCGCACTTCAACGCGCCTGGCAGCTCTATTGAGGTGCTCGAATTCCTGGCAATGCCTGGCATGTCTTAGATGTATTGCGGCGGGCAGCGGCAACCGCAGGCGAGCTCGAGCTCGAGCCTAAGACTGCTGAGCTCGGAGCTCGACCAACTTTGCTTCTCTCGGATTTTGGATGAATTGCTGAACTCTTTGGAATGCGCTGCGTGGAACCTGCCAGTCGCCAGCGAAGCAATTATCCAGATCGTGGATCAGATAAAGGATGTGAGAAAGGGCCCCGGCCATGGCCCCTGTCATCAAAGCGTGCACCACCCAATTCTGAAGCGAAAAGAGATACATCGAGCCGACAGTGAGAACCGCTCCTGTATAGATTAGAATTTTCAAGGCAAGAGGAATTCTCAGCTGCCCGGAGGTCAGGCGATTCGTGCGGACGTCGGACAGGTCGTTAAATCGCGACAGGATTTCCGAATGCAATGCGGCGTGACAAGTGGTGTTCGGCTCGAAATCGTGAAGGACGTCCCAAAGCTGATCGAGGATTGCGCCACCCTCTTCAAATGCCTGACTGTTGTCACTCTTGGCCATTGCAGGCCACTCGCGCTCCAGCACGACGCCGACATACTTACCGATGTAACTCTGGATGGCAGCGCGTCTTTCGGCGGGAAGCCGCTTGGAGGTACGAAAAAGATCCAGCAGCTCATTGGCCTCACGCTCGACGTAACTTCGAGCGTCGTTGAACTGAGACCAGACGACGAACACCACGAAGGCGAGCAAGACTGCGTAGATGGTTCCTAGAGTTTGCAGGTAGTTGCCGACGACGTCGTTGGTGTCTCGCAGAACGTTTGGAGAGACGCTCGTCCGAACGACGAACAATCCTGCCTCGGCGATGAGGATGCTCAGGAGTACCGGCCGAAGCAGCGCTCGCACAGTCTTGAAGGTCCGACGTACCGACATGCGAACGATGTTACCGCAAAACGAATCGGCCCGTCTGCAAACAATGACGATCCCTGCAAGCCTGAGCTCGCTGTTCCTGCGCTCGAACCTCAACCGGAACTGCGCGCGGAAAGGGCTCGAGCAAGGAGCGCCATGCATTGCCGAGGTGCTTCATCAGTCATGCGCCGGGTTATTTTAGCGACGAACCACCCATGCAGCTGAAGTCGATTCTCGACGCGCTGATCGGTTTCCCACGTCCGAGGTTGCCGATGAAAGCTCGAGCCGTGAACTTGAACCGCCACCTTCTGCGCAGGCCAAGCCAGATCGACTTCAGCAATGAAATGATTGTCTTCAATCACCCGGTGGCGTTTGATCGGCTGCGGCATGCCATGCTCACGAATCAAGGCCGCAACGTCTGACTCGAGCTGGCTATCCGGTGCGAGTTGACGCCGCCGCTCGAGCAGGAGCGCCTCCAGGTGAGCGATGCGCTCTCTACCCCGTCGCCCGTTGCGCTCGATACAGCGGAGCAGCAACTCGACCGTAATCAATCCCTTCCTGAGCGCATCGTCCAGCGTGCGCTCGAGCATCCGCGGCGAGACAAGGGGCGTGAGGTCCAACAGCGTCCGCGACACGTTGGTGACGCGAATGCGAGAGCGGCTGGTGAGGTCTGCTGGCCCAAGCCGGTTGACCTGATGGAAGACAACACCGGCCGGCGGCGACAAATTTGAGCAACCGCACAGCTCAACCGTCTGCCAGTAACCCTCGAATTCCCACAGCGCCGCGGCTGATCGCCCGTAAATGGCTGCCTTTCCATTCGCCCACAGGGTGGCTGCCATCAGCCGCTGGTGCCAGGTCTCGGGCGCTGCCGCCACCCGATAGACCTTGGGATGCATCAGGATCCAAGAACCTCGTTCGAGCAGCGCACCAACCTGGTTGCGGCTGAGTCCAATGGCCAGCGCCTGCTCGCGTGAAAGCAAACCATGCTGACGCGCCGCGAGCTTTGCCCAGCTTTCATTCGTTTCTACCAGCAATCCAACGTCTCCTGTCAGTTTATTTAGACAGAGAATTGATCAAGGCTCTGACAACGGGTGCGCACGCCGCCACCGGTCGAGCCGGGGCAAACTCTTCGGCGGAGGGCACTCGAGCTGTGCCGCTGGGCAAGATCAACGCATTGGCCGAGCGCTTCGTAACAGTCGCTCCCGGCGCCGCGATTGTTATCAACTTTGTTAACTTTCGCAGACCACTTTGCCCAGCTCCTCGTCAAAGTAGGCGAGCGAGCTGGGCAATCGTTGTTCGAGAGAACCGCGCCTGCGGCCATGCCGTCAATAGGGGCACACCGCGCTGCGGTCGGGCACGTTGGGCGGGTCGGGCAGGAAAAGCGGTCTGGTGAACGGCTGGCTGTAGTATCCGCGTGGAAAGGCTGCGCAGTAGTTGGCGCGGTTGCCAACGCGATTGCCCACCAACGTCACCAGCTGCTGGTAGGTCCCTCCCGGCATGTGGGCTGAGCACACAGTGATCGAGCCGGTGCCGGGCGCTCGCGTGCTTCCGCTGAAGACGTAGTCGTAGCAGCTTTGGCAACTGTCCGTGGGAGGTTGCGAATAAGAGTGCATCACCCACCGATACACCGAATCACAGTCGCCGTAGAATGTTTCAAGCTGGCTGATCAGGTTCATCGCCGCCGCCTCTCCGGCGCTGAGGTAGCTGGCGTAGACGAGCTGCACGACGATGGCCACGGTAAATGCGCCGCCAAACCGAACCAGCGTTCGGCAGACTCCACCGCGCGAGGCCGCATAGGCGCTGGCCGCCGCTCGGCCACCCTGTTCGGCCCGAGCGATTTCGGCGGCCGTGGGGTTGACCGAAGCTTCATAGCGCAAGCGGCTAACGGTTCGGAGCACCTGCCCGGTAGCAGTCACCTCCCGAACCGTGACCGTGAGCGCTTGGCCTTGAGTGCCCTGGGCGAGCTCGACGAGCACCTCCATGGTGACCACGCCACCCGCGGTGGTTACCACGTTCCAATGGTTGGCCTTGCTCGCGGGAATGCCCCCATCCACGCCACCGCCATCGCCCGGGTCGCCCTCGTTGCCTGGGTCGTCGTCGTCGGCTGTGACACCCGGCGAGAACTCATGGGTCACCTCGCAGCCGGAGCAGCTCGTCTCGGTGCAGAAGGTCTGCGTGTCTGTTTCCGCTTGGAGCGGCAGGTCGATGTTGCTTTGTCTTTGCGGCGCACAAGCCAAAGCCATACAGAATGCGATACAAATAATCCGAGATTGTAGGTACACGTTATCCCTCCATGTTGGTGCAAGGCAGGCATCGGTGCTTCACTGTGAAACACTGATGTCGGCAAACCGATAGAGACCGCCGCGCAAAAATGTGACGCCCGATCAGGTAGGCGAGTGCCGCGTGACCGCGGACTGTCTGGTGGCGATGAAGATCTAGTGGCTTTCGCCGGAGACGGCCTGGCCGCTGCCGCCGTACCACAGCTTGGCGGTGCCATCCTCACTGACGCTGGCCAAAATCCGGCCGTCCGGAGAGAACGCTGCGTCGGGGATCGCGGCCTGATGTCCGTGAAACGTCCCCACCACCTGTTTGGTGACCAGGTCCCAGACCTTGATTATTCGGTCCTCACCCCCGGTGGCCAAGCGCTTTCCATCGGGTGAGAAGGCGACAAAACTGACATAGCGAACGTGGGCACTCAGGGTGGCGTAATCGCGGCGAGCGGCAACGTCCCAGAGCGTCACCGTGCCGTTGCCACGCCCGATGGCCAAGAGCCTGCTGTCGGGGGAAAACACCAGGGAAAAAATCTCGGAGCCGTCGCTCGGAATGGAATGCCATTCTCGCTGAGCGGCGACGTCCCACAGCCGCACCGTCCCATCCCAGCTTCCCGAGGCCAGGAGCTTGCCGTCGGGCGAGAAATGCACCGCCCAGATCTGTTTCGTGTGCCCCCGCAGCGGCGGCCACTCCTGCCAGGTTCGCGCGTCCCAGACCACCACGGCTGGATCGTCCCCGGCTCCAGCCAACAGCTTTCCGTCCGAAGAAAACCGCACGCCATGGAGTGGACCCCGGCGGGGAATCAGCGTCCGGATTTCCTTCTTGCTGCTCAGGTCCCATACCTTGGCCGTGCCATCCCGACTGGCCGTGACCAATGTCTTGCCGTCGGGAGAAAACGCCAGGTAGGACACCGATGCGGTGTGCCCGGAAAGCGTAGCCAATTCCAAGTGCGTTTCCGGGTCCCAGAGCTTCGCGGTTTTGTCCATGCTCCCTGTTGCGAGCAGGCGGCCGTCGGGCGAGAACGCCACGTCGGCGAGGCCTTGGCTATGGCCTCTCAAGGTGATCGGTTCTTCCCTGGCCGGGGCCACATCCCACAGCTTGACGGTGGAATCCGCGCTGCTCGAGACCAGCAACGTACCGTCCGGCGAAAACGTGACAAAAACGACCCAGTGGAAATGGCCCTTGAGGGTGGTCAATTCATGTCTTGTCGCCACGTCCCATAATTTTATCGTGTGATCAATGCTGCCGGATGCCAAGGTCTTGCCATCCGGAGAAAACGCCACAGTTGTTACATCCCGCTCATGGCCGTCGATGACAGCCAGCTCGTTTCGGGTTGCCACCTCCCACAGTCTTATCGTCTTGTCCAAACTGCCCGATGCTACGAGTGTCCGATCTGGAGAGAACGCGATGGACGTGACGCGGTCCTTGTGCCCCTGCAACGTTCCCACCTTTTGCCGTTTGCCGACGTCCCAGAGAGTCACCACGTCTTGCTCAACCGCGGTTGCCAACAGCTGACCATCCGGAGAGAACACGGCCACAGGATAGGGATCGACCCGCCTTCCCTTCCTTTCTAGCGTGGCGAGCTCCTTGCGCTCCGCGACGTCCCACAGCTTCAGGGTTCCGTCGATGCTCGCAGACGCCAAAATCCTTCCGTCTGGCGAGAACGCCACCGAGCTGACGACCGACGTATGGCCCATCAGGGTGCCCAGCCTTTGTCGCAGCGCGCCGTCCCACAGCTCCACGCGGCCGTCGAAATCGCCAAAGGCCAGGCTCCTGCCATCCGCGGAAAATGCCATCCGAGTGGCTCCGCCGTAGCCTTTCAAGTCAGCTACTTCTTTCTGCGTTGCGATGTCCCATAGTTTGACATGATCGTCGAGGCCTCTCACCAGCAAGCGCTGGCCGTCCGGTGAAAAGGTCGCAAGATTGTACCGCAGCGTGAGCCGCTCGCGATGACTGACGCGCCATAGGTAATGCCACTCGAAGCCGCGCAGATCCTCCTGGCCTGGCTGAGGGCGCTGCGCCTCCAACAACTCCTCCACCAGCCTCATGTTGGTCTGATCCCAGGCCTGGTAGGCCAGGTTCATCTGCGTCGCATACAGCAACCGCCGATTGCTCAGCTCCTGCTGCTCGGCCCGAATGCGCTGTTGACTTGCACGATAGGCTTCCCACGTGGTGGCCGCCAAACCAGACAACAACGAGACAAATACCAATGTTGCCGCCACTACTGCCGCTTTGTTCCGCCGCACAAACTTGCTGGCCCGATACGCCAGCGTGTCCTTACGCGCGATGACCGGTAGGCCGTCCAAATGGCGCCGAATGTCCTCGGAGAATTCCTGGGCGGACGCGTATCGCCGAGCCGGCTCCTTGCGCAAAGCCATCAAGACGATATTGTCCAGGTCTCCCGCCAGGCGGCGGCGCAGGGTTGCGAGCGAGCCTCCCCATCCCGCCGGTCGAGGACCTTCCGCACGGCTTACCATTGCGCTCGGCCGCTCCGGTTCGGCCTCACAAATCAGACGCTCCACTTCGGGAAGCCAACGGTCGTCCGTCAAATACGGGTGACGACCCGTGAGTAACTCATAGAGCAACACGCCCAGCGCGTAGACGTCGCTGGCAGTGGTAATTGTCTCGCCCCGCACCTGTTCCGGGCTGGCATAGTCGGGAGTCATCGGTCGCAGCCCCGTCGAGGTCCTCGTCTGCACGGACGGCTCCGGGTGCAGCCATTTGGCAATGCCAAAATCCAGCAGCTTGGGGATGCCGTCGGCCGTCACCAGAATGTTGCTCGGCTTCAAGTCCCGGTGAACGATCAAGTTCTGGTGGGCATAGTGCACGGCGCCACAAACGGTGCGAAATAACTTCAGTCGCTCGTCCACCGAGAGCCTGTGCTGATCGCAGTATTCGTCGAGCGGGACGCCCTCTACGTACTCCATGACAAAATACGGTCGGCCATCGTCGGTTGTACCGCCGTCGATTAGCCGGGCGATGTTCGCGTGCTCCAGGTCTGCGAGCATCTGCCGCTCGTGCCGGAACCGCCGGACGATGGCGCGCGTGTCCATGCCCAATTTGATCAGCTTGACCGCGACGAGCTTGCGATACTCGTCATCCGCGCGGATGGCCAGATACACCAGCCCGATGCCGCCCGCCCCGATCTCCTTGAGCAATTGATATGCGCCTATCCGCCGACCGGACAGGGACTCGCCTACGGCCTCCACGTCCACCAACACAGGTTCGACCAGGAAATCGCCCGCCTGCTCATGCGAAGCCAGCAGCGATTCGAGCTCCGCCAAAAGCTCCGGCTCGCCGTTGCAGGCCTGGTGCAGAAACGCCGACCGCTCGTGCGCCGGTCGTTTCAATGCCGCTTGAAACAGGGCTTCAATGCGAGACCAATGCTCAAGCCCCATCTTGCTCTTGTTGGCGGAGCTCGCGATGGAGCCACGCCCGCGCCAGGTTCCACTTGTTCTTCACCGTCGCGGGAGAGACCTCCAGCACGGCCGCCGTTTCCACGATGGTCAGCCCGCCGAAATAGCGCAGCTCGATGATTCGGCTCTGTTGTTCGTCGCGCGTGGCCAACGCCTCCAGCGCATCGTCAAGCGCCACCAGATCTACCGAGCGCGCGCTGGCGCCCTCCACGACGTTGTCCAGCGTCAGCCGCGTCCGTACCCCACCGCGCTTGAGCCTCTGCCGATCACGAGCGTGGTTGACCAGGATTCGCCGCATCATCTGCGCCGCCAGCGCAAACAAATGCGCCTTGTTCTGCCAGGGCACGGCTGGTTGATGGACCAGTCGCAGATACGCTTCGTGCACCAGCGCCGTTGCTTGCAACGTGTGCCCCGGACGCTCGCGATGGAGATAACGCCGCGCCAAGCGGCGCAATTCCTCGTACACGATCGGCATCAGCTCGTGCAGGGCATCCGCACGACCCTGACGCCAGTCGCTGAGCATCTGGGTGACCGGTTTCGCAGGCGATTCCATCCCCGGTGACCTCCCCGGACAAAAAAAATGGCTCCCCCTTAGCCTTTTTGGATCCAAAGAGTGCGTTACCCTCGACAGACCGTCGATCCGCGGTCGCTCATGACTTTTCACGCGGAGTTTGTCAACCATATTCCGAGGGGGAACCCATGCCCAAAACAAACGGCGTCCGGGTGGGAGGCATTTTGCAATCGATGACACTGGCCGCGTTTGCACTGTTGCTCGCCGGGGCGGCAGACGGCTCCTACGAAGCGGACACGACGCTGGGGCAAGTCCATGCCGATTTCGTAATCGCCGCCGGTGGGGACGAGCTTCGCAATATCCGTACCGATCCCGGCCAGATCCTGACCTTCGCCTTGAAGAAGCTACAGCTGAGAGATTGCTCCAATGCGGATTGGGCAGGCAGCTTCGGCTATAGCGGCGAAGGAAAGCTGATACAGGACCCGGTCCTCTCCATTGCCTTCGTCGGCCGTCTCACCGCCGACGGCAACGGCAACTTCTACGGCGGGGATACGATCAGCCGGCAAGGGGAAATCCTGCATCGAACGTACACCGCCAAATACACCGTGAACCCGAATTGCACGGGCTCTTACGAAGCCGTCACCACATTGGGTGTGGTTCATGCGGATTTCGTGATCGTCGGCAATGGAGACGAGCTGAGAAACATCCGCACCGACGAGGGCCAGGTGCTGACCTTTTCAACTCAAGAAGCAATAGGCAACTCGGCATGAAATGAGCCTTTGGAAACATCGCGCCGTGGGGGCGAGATCGACCGTCGGATGACGGGTAGTGCAAGGTCCACCAATGGAGCGGCCGCTGGAAGGCGAGACCTCAGTCACCTCGCCCTCGCCGGCGGCCGCTCCGTGCCTTGGAAAGCAGGGGGCGGCGCAGCTGCAAATCTGCTTGACTATTCTGTTCAGCGGGCATTCCATGCGTCGCGAGGGGGAGTCACCGCAACGCATCGTGCTCGAGGTGTCCGTGCTCTTCCCGTATCCGAGTGGGCAACCCAAACGGTCGCGGCCGGGCGGGTGGCCGGATGTGACAAGAAGGGGGTAACGACATGAGGCGTTCAACGGTTTGCCTTGCAGCCGTGCTGCTCGTTGCAAGCGCCCGCGCGTCAATGGCCGCTGAGGGATCGATGCAAGACACGAAGAGCTATGTCGAGGGGGCCTACACACTTCAGGAATGGCACGCCGGCGACGAAATATTGCGCCCGCCGGCAGTCGATGGACGCTTGCTTTTCCGAGACGGCGTGGTGGCCATCATACTGAAGAATTGGGCGCAGCCGGCCTCCAAGGTGAGCGCCGCCACGTACGGCCGATATTCGTTTGACAGCTCCGGCTTTAGTTACAGCTACGAGGATGCCACGTCAGTGACTGAAACGCCCTCCGAACCGAAGGTCTCGCACAAGTTGCTCTTCGAAGGAACCCGATCCTTCACCGTAAGCCGGGAACCGGACGGAGTGCGTTTGCGCAGGGCCGAGGGGAAAATCGAGTTCTTTTTTACACGCGAGCTCTTGACCTACTCGGAAAACGGCAAAGTGCTCAGGGTGTGGCGGCGCATCAAAGCGGATAAACAAAGCTAGACTGTCACTGGCTGTTTGGCTTCTCCGCCGCTCGACCAGGATCGCGAGGCATCAGACCGGCTCGGAGCATGGCCACCTTTGCCACCGATGCGATGCGCGGATGGCGGCGCTTGAAGCGATTCAATGCTCGGGCGATCGTGGTGATCACGCTCCCCATGCTTTCCCATTCGCGGTTCTGCTCCACTGCGCGGTAAAGCTCGTATGGAACATACTGGTCGGTGACATTGGCCGGCAGCTGCAATAGCGGAAGCAAGCCCCGGTCTTCCTCACGCACGTAGAAATGATTGTAATTGTCGCGGAGCGCGCCGCGAAGGTAGCTCGCCTCGAGGAGCATGGATTCCCAGCGCTCCGGGTGCCAACCCGCCTCGATCACCAGCACGCGCGGGCGCCAGCGTATCCAGTCCATTCCGAGCACGACTTCATACTCATGCCCTTCCGCGTCGATCTTCATGAAATCAATAGGCTGTCGGACGTGCGTCTCGCATATTTCGCGCAGCGGGATAGTGGGAATTCTCTTTTCCACCATGAGCTCGCCCTGGGACCGATAGTGCGCCGCTAGCTCAGGGTTGAACGTGGACAGCCCGGCCTTCACCGGCAACTCATGAAACAGCAGCAGTCCTTGGCGATCTGAGACAGCCACGTTGAGGTTGATGTCCCGCGGACGCGCTTGAGCGAGCCGCTCAAATGGACCGGCCAATGGCTCGATGTTGATGCCGCTCCAGCCCTTCACGTAGAAATGCTGCGTAACCGAATCCACCAGGGGATCGTTGGCACCGACATCGACATAAAAGCCAGTCGATTGCTGTCCGAAAATGCGGTTGAGGACCACGTCTTCCCCGTATTGCGCGTACGAAATCATCATTGCCATTCCTGCGAATGAAGCGGAGATAGACGAAGCACATAGGACAGGTTGCTGAGGAGGGCAATCTAAACACATCGGCTTGACCACGTTCGCTTAACGCCATCCATCGGGCGACCTGTACTCAGCTATCTTCGCTGGTTCGGAGTTGCCGAAGCTGATCGATGTCGGGGAGCGAAACACTCGTTCGGCTTCCGGCGGAGGGTGCACCGTCGCCAGTGGCTGTGGACAATCGCTCGGGCTTGCAACTGTTGCGCGACTTCTTAGATCGGTTGGTGGATCTGTTGACAGGAGCTTCGGCTGATGGTGAGAGTGAACTTGCCAGCCGTCGAAAGTGCTCAGCCCTCGCGAACGGAGAATCCATGTCATTTAGGACAATCGATTACCGCGCGGGTTGCGGACCGCTGTTCGCATATCTCGCCTGTTTGATCGGAAGCACGTCGTCTTCAGCGTGGGCCGACGAATTGCGCCCGCCTTGGAAAGCTGGCCCTTGCACTCTCTGGACGCGGATACCGCCTGCCATGAGATACCTGGCGCCGCTCAAAACCGATGACGGGCTGTGGGCCGCTGCCTTCGACGGCGCGGTTCTGATGCGGCAGCAAGCCGATTGGACGATGTCTTTATCTCCCGCGGATTTCGCTGGAGGTTTCAGAGCCCTCGGGGAAGGGACAGGTTGGATTGCCGCCGTGGGCTTTACACATTCAATTCCACAGGGCTCGAAGATCTTCGTCCGCACGGACGGTCAATGGAACGAGATCGCCGAAGTCTCGTATCCAGCCGTATCCTTCCGAACGACGGAAGTCGACTATGTCTCAGGTGGTGGGCGAAACCTGTTTGTCGCAACTTTGTACGGCAGCGTATTTCATTACGACCTCGACGCGATGGCCTGGCGACCGTTAAGTCCCCCGGTAACGGGTCCCTCCAGAGGACTGTGGGGCGACCTCGATAATCTCTATTTCCTCTATCAATCTGGCTCGAGCGTGGAAATGACTCGTTTCGACGGCACGAGCTGGACCCATCTTCCCTCGCCCGCATTTCAAGGCTTCAGCTCGGTGGCAGGACTGTCAGCCGACGAAGTCTATGGCATCGCCGCGTCGCGATTGTACCGCGTCGACGGGCCAATCCCGATCGAGGCACCCGGCGTCGCTTGCGGCGGCACTCCCATTTATCGATCGCTCAGCGCGGCGGAAGGACAGTTGGTGGCCGAGGTTTCCTGCGCCGGGCAGTACCAGCTCTGGAAAAGGGAGTTGGACACTTGGACGCTGGCGGCCACGCTGCCTGATCCACTGCCCGGCTATGGATCACTCCGCGTCAGCCGCAATGGCCAGGTGTACATCGGTGGAACTGGCGGCGCGATTTTCCGCGTGTTGTCCAAGGGGCTGGAGTCGCTCGAGCAATCCGCTCCGCCACGCGCGAGAGTGCTCGGCGGAACGTCCGTTTCCAATCTGTTCTCCGGAGCGGATGAAGGCGTGGCGCAGTTGATCGATGGCCAGTGGCAACCACTCGCCGGTTCACCGCCCAACGTGCGGGATCTGTGGCAAGCACCGAGCGGAGTACTGTTCGCCACCGCGGTCGAGATTGCGACCCCACAGCTCTGGAAGTACGACGGCACCCAGTGGTTGCGTTTGCGCAGCGATTCCGCCTCTGGGGATCAGCCGCATGTCTACGGTCGTTCCGAGAGCGACTATTATTACTCGTTCGGCGCCAATGTCTTGCATTGGGATGGCGCCGCGTGGACGCCACTACCGGTAATGCCTTGCACCGGCCCGCGCTCTTTCGTCCAGCAGGTCACTTTCGCGGGCTCGAATATTGTTCTGGTCAACTGTTTCCCAGGTTTTGGGCTCAATCGCCTTCTTGAATTCGACGGCACGTCGTGGGCTACCCTGATGCCGCTGCCACAATTCGACATCTATCAAGCGGGACCTGCCGAATTACCCGTGACCTACCTGATCGAATGGCAAGGAAGTAGCCTGACCTACCGCGTTCGCTCGCAGAGCGCCTGGGCGCAGCTGCCATTGCCGACTGGTTACAGGGGTCGCCTGACCAGCGTTGACGGCTCTCGATTTGTCAGCAGTGACGGCGACGGCTATGCGACTACGGATGGCTCGCAGCCGTGGTTGGTGGTTTCAGAGTGGCCAACCCGATCGACCGTGTTCTATCGAGGCATCTTGCTCGGCCTCTGGACGGATGGGCAGTTCGCGGCCAGCACCCGTAACTTCGGCGGCGAACCTGACTTCGGCGGCCCCGGACAATCGATCGTCCTCTGCGACCTTGGTCAACCGGCTTCAGCTCAGCGCTTTCGACGGTCTTCCGTCCATTCGCTGGCGGTTCCCGCGTCAAGCGGTACGTCAGCGCCCAACCCCTCGACAAAAGCGACACCCTGATCAGGATAGAGCGCCACCTCGTGCGGGAATCGATTGCCAAAAGCCCAGATCACCAGGTCAGCCGTGCCCGTGTTCTCGAAGTTGTGGGCCTCGACGTCCTCCGGAAGGTAGCAGACACAATCACCGGCGGAGACCGCGACGCGCTCGTCCGCGTGATGAAGTGTCCCCTCGCCAGCCATGACGATCAGGATCTCCTCCTGGAAGACGTGCTTGTGCCGGCGCGACGAAAAACAACCCGGCTCAACTGTCTGAATGACGAGCCCGATCGTCTTTGACCCGACCGTGCGTCCCACGTCTGCCATCTGCGCCTTGATCTCTCCCCCAAAGCCGTAGGCAAAGGGTTTGATCTCGGAGAGCTTTACCTTTCGAAGGGACATGACTGGTCTCCGCGCGAAATGATATTCGTCCGGATGATAGCCGAAGGACACGAACATGAAACGAACATCGAAAATGACAAACAAACCGGCGACCGCTCCCGACGATGATCCGAGATTCGTTTCGGTCATCAATGCATTCGCCGCCGACCCGAAGCTCGCTCCGGTAGTCGACGCGTACGCAGCGAGCAAGAATCAGCCCGGCCGGAAATTTGGCTCGAACGGGCTCAAGGTGAACGGCAAGTTGTTCGCCATGGTCACCAAGGGGAAGCTGGTGGTGAAGCTCCCAAAGGAACGCGTTGACGCGCTCGTCGCCTCGCGAGCCGGTGAAAACTTCGATCCGGGACATGGGCGGAAGATGAAGGAGTGGGTATCCATCACCAGCAGCAAATTGTCATGGCCTGATCTGGCCAGAGAAGCCCATGATTTCGTGAATAGAGCGCTTAAGTGAGCGTTCGAGCTCGGCGAGCGCACGCCAGGAAAGATGCGGGCTGACCTTTCGACAAGTAACAATTTTCCTAAAACCGAAGATCAGGTTACAGGGCCGTGTCGCGTCGTTAGGAAAATGCACCGAGGGATTTCACCAGGAGGCGTTTGCATGACATTGGTTCTGTGGCGGCGTGGTCTCATCGTAGCGGGCTTGCTTTTTTCAGGCGGTCTCGTTCTGGCAAGCCAAACGAGTCAAACGGGCGGCACATCCAGCACGACGTCTGGACAGACGACGACCGGACAGACCGGTACAACTGGCCAGACTGATACAACCACCGGGCAGACCGGCACCACCAGCCAGACGGGCACGACCCTGGGGCAAACCACCACGGGCACCGGGTACCGGGGCGATGCGGGAATGGGCGGTGGAGCGGATGCTGGCTACCTAGGCCGTTAGGCGATCGCCGCTGTTTGCATTCGGCGTGTCGCTTGCCTCGCGGGGGAGGCCACGTCGTTCCGGACGTGCTCGGTTGAGCTGTCCACGGATCATGTCCACCAAGGTGACAGCCGGCTCCAGCCGAAAGGGCGTCACCTAAACGGCCGTTCGTGGATTCCCGATCGCTTGAAGGAGCAACTGTGCAGGGCACTTTGAAAGGGATCGCCGACAGAAGGGCGATTCGAGAATCGAGATCTGCCGTTTTTAGGCGCGACCGGTCGAGGGGTTCGGAGAAGTACGCGCAAATGTCGGAAGGTCGTGCTGTTCTTCCGACAACTCGACATCGCTCCTAAAACGCACGGCTGACTCGTACGCAGACATAAACTGCTTCGCGCGCGGACGTCCAGCACGACCCCGAGATCGTTCGGCTGAGGGCAAGTGCGCGGCCTTTCACGGCATCGAAAACGCGCGGAGCTGTCGGAACATCGCAAACATCTTCCGACATTCTCGCGCGCAGCCCCGAACCCCTTCCCGCCGCAGGCCGAAAGTCATTACTGAGATCGTGCTACTGCCAGTAGGTTCAACATTCCGTTTGCGCCGTCGCGTCCAGTCGGTGGCGATGGACGAGCACCCGACGTTTGCGAGGATGGCGCGCCACGTGCCTTGACTAAAAGTCACCAGCATGATCGCTTTGTTAAAGGCGCTATTTCACGTGTTGCTGATACGAGGGGGACTGAAATGGACTGGAAACTCATTTTTCAGCTGTCGATGTTCGGGCTCGCGATGGGCATCGCGACTGTCTTCGTCATTCCTTCGTCGATTGAACCCATCTTCTGGCTGGTCATATTCGTCATCTGCGCAGTGATCATCGCCAAGCGACGCGTGGGGAAGCCGTTCCTCCACGGCCTGCTGGTGAGTCTCGTGAACAGCGTGTGGATTACCATCGCGCACGTGCTGCTGTTTGACACCTATATCGCCAACCACGCACGAGAGGCAGCGATGATGCTGGGCAGCCCTGTCCCACCGCGGCTGATGATGCTGCTGACGGGCCCGATCATCGGATTACTTTCTGGTCTCGTCCTCGGACTGTTCGCAGTGGTGGCCAGCAAGGTCGTCAAACCAGCAGCTACACCCCAAGTCTGAGCCACAGTTCAACGGGCTCAACGAAGCCCATAATCCTAAACGGCCGTTAGCGGTGGCCTGCAAGATGATTGTGTACGGTTCGGGGGAGCGGCGCCTTGAGCGATGGTGTTGCCTGCTCCAAGAAGGTCGGGCACCGGCAGCAGCGGGATGGATACGCGCCGCCCGCGAAGGAGCCTCGGGCTCTCGCAACAGGGAACGGATGGACGCGCTCGGCGCTCAGTGGCCTGAGTGTCCGAGCGCGTCGAGTCGATTCAAGGCACCGCCGGCGTGCTTCGTGGGCTCGCTCGAATCAACGCATGTGCGTGCCCTTGAGCTAGCGCCGGATGCGAAGCCAGAATTGGCTGTCGCAATCCACTCCCGAAAGCTCCTCCGCCTGCAAACCGCGCGTCTGGCATTGCTGAATGAGCCAGCCGAGCGAATGCCGTATCACTCCTGGCGTGTCGCACTCGTGGCTCGTGCCGACCCAGTGGTCGCCGTGATAGTCCTCTTCCGGAGACCGCGCCGGTAGATAGGAAGCCAGAAAAACGCTTGTGGGGCTCGAGTCGCGGATGAACGAGTCGAGCGAGGCTTGGACTTGCCATTTGCTGGCATGAGTCCAGATCGATCGCGCCAGAAAGAAATCGAAGCGAGTGCCGAATACGGAGGAATTGAAACGGGGGTTGAAATCGAAGCGCGGCTGCTTGAATTTCACCTCTTCGGCTTCAAAGAGATAACTGAGCCCATATTCCACTCGTTGGCTGGCGGGCTCGATACCAAAATAGCAGCCTGGATCGAGAAAGCGCACCAGCCAGTAAGCGATGCGCAGGCATCCGCAGCCAAACTCCAGCACTTTCGACTCCGGATTCAACCCCTCCTTGAGCAGCTCGGTGAGCTGGCTCCGCCCGGCTTGCTCAAAGGTTTCCACCGGCACTCCCAGGAAACCGTGGCGCAACATCATTTCTTCTGCGCGAATTTGAACTCTGGACACGAGCGCTCCGATGCGAATGCTAAGTGATCGCCACCGTTCGATTGAGGGCGCTGAAACGATAGCCCGGGGCGTGCTCCTGTCGAGTTCTGCTCCGGCGGCGCAGGCGCATCCGCGAAGCTGCTCTCACAAATGTCCACGGCCCGGTGACGAACGTGTAAACAATTCGCACAATTTGTGGGCCCAAGTAACCAAAGGCAACCGTCTCAAAATTGGCGATTGATTCAACAAAAATTCGCCGGCCCTCGATCGGTATGGAAATATTCGTGTCGGGAACCTTGGGGGATGAGCTTTACAGATCAGACATGCAGCGCACGCAAGCCGGCTCCGCTGGAGCTTGCGCGATGATCCCCATGACTGATCTTGCCGCGCAGCACCGCGCGCTCAAGCACGAGATGAACCAGGCGATTCAGGAGATCCTGCTCAGCGCCGACTTCGTCCTCGGGCCGGCGGTGAAGAAGCTCGAAGAGCAGGTGGCGGCCTTCTGTGGCTGCAGCCATGGCGTGGGAGTTGGATCCGGGACCGATGCGCTTCGGCTCGCGCTGGCCGCGATGGGGGTTGGGCCGGGGGACGAGGTGATCACCACTCCATTTACCTTCGTGGCTACGGCCCACGCCATCTCACGGTGCGGTGCTACCCCGGTTTTCGTGGACATCGATCCGAAGACCTTCAACATCGATCCCCGCGCGGTGGCCGCGGCAGTCACCGCCCGCACCAAGGTAATCCTTCCGGTCCACCTCTACGGCCAGGCTGCGGAGATGGACCCTCTGCTCGCCGTGGCCGCGCAGCACGGCCTGTTCGTCCTCGAGGACTGTGCTCAGGCGATCGGGGCGAGCCGTCGGGGACGACGCGTTGGCTCGATCGGACACGCCGGCGCGCTGAGCTTCTACCCCACCAAGAACCTCGGCGCGTGCGGGGACGGTGGGATGGTAGTGACAAGGGATGCATCGCTGGCGGAGAAGGTCGAGATTCTCCGGAGTCAAGGAAGCAAGACCAAACATCGCGCCGACCTGGTTGGTTTCAACAGCCGGTTGGATTCAATTCAGGCCGCCATTCTCTCGATCAAGTTGCGGCATCTCGACGCCTGGAATCAGCGGCGTCGAATTATCGCCAAGCAGTATGACGACATGCTCGAGGGCCTTCCGATTGGGCTGCCACGCATTTCAACTACGGGCGACTCCGCGTATCACCAGTACACCATCACCACCCCGATGCGCGATCAGCTGGCGCTGGCTCTTCGGCAGCACGGAGTCGAGACACATGTATATTATCCCGTTCCGATTCATCTGCAGGCTGCGTATTGCCGGAGGCAGCCAGCGCCTTCGTTGCCGCAGGCTGAGCGCGCGGCCCGCGAAGTATTATCCCTGCCCATTTATCCTGAGCTGACGCTGGAGCAACAGCAAGAAGTGGTCAAAGCCATACGCGGCTTCTTTTTCACTCCACGCACTGCACGAGAGGTGCGGCTGAGGGCTTGAACCGATGATTGAGAATTCTTCGAACGATTCACGTTCCCTGCTGGTGATTGGACACCCTGGGCACGAGCTCCGGGTATATGGTTGGGTCGCCCAGGCGCAGCCTCGGGTCTGCATCTTGACTGATGGTTCCGGCAGCGATGGCGTTCCCCGGATCGAGCACACCCTGTCGGTTCTGCGGGAGCTCGGCGCTGAAACGACCCCCATCTGCGGCGAGCTCAGCGATCGCCGCATCTATGAACATGTCTTGAAACAGGAAACCGCAGCTTTTGAGATGCTCGGCCGCCGGCTGGCTCAACTGATTGTAGAGGAGGAGATCGACACCGTCGTCAGCGATGGCATCGAGGGCTACAATCCAACGCACGATCTCTGCGAGCTGTTGACTCGAGCAGCCGTGGCGATGGCTCGCCCTCCTCAGCGGCGACCGTGTGATCACTACACCATTCCTCTGATGGGCGACCCTCGAAAGCCTACCCGGGCGCAGGCACCGGAGGTGTGCGAGGTCGAGCTGGGGGAGGCGCTATTTCAGCGAAAGCTGGATGCCACGCTGGCATACGCGGAGATGGGGGGACCTACTTTGAAACAGGAAGTAGAAATGACCATCCGAAATTTCGGCGAGCGGGCCTTTGCGCGCGAGTACCTCTTCGGCACGACGCCGGGGGATCGCTGGGAGCTCCCATTCGAGCGGAAGAAGCCGTTCTATGAAACGTATGGAGAACAGCAGGTCGCCGCGGGCCGATATCAATTCGTGATCCGGTTCCACGAGCATTTCCTGCCGATTGCCAGACGGCTGTCGCTGCTCGCATCACGGCCCCTGGAACAGTCAGGGGAGCACGTCGCATGCGCGTCCTGATCACCAACAACGCGCTGGATGTCCGGGCCGGCTCCGAGCTCTATGTTCGGGACATTGCCCTGGCGCTTCTGCGGCGCGGCTTCGATCCGGTGGCCTACAGCTCCAAGCTGGGCAGGGTAGCTGATGAGCTGCGGCAGGCGACCGTCCCGGTGATCGACGACCTTGCCCAGTTGGCGATATCTCCGGACGTGATTCATGCCCAGCACCATCTGGATGCAATGACGGCGATGCTCCGATTCCCCAACACTCCCGCCGTCTACTTCTGTCACGGCTGGATGCCCTGGGAGGAAATGGCCCCGCGGTTTCCCACCATTCGCGGTTACGTGGCGGTCGACGATCTTTGCAGGGAAAGGCTGCAGTGCGTGCACGGGATCGCACCCGAGCAGATTCGGACGATTCGCAACTTCGTCGATCTCACGCGCTTCCCCTTGCGGAGCGAGCTGCCGATCGCGCCCCGCCGCGCCCTGGTATTCAGCAACAACGCACGAGAAGATGGATACCTCGGCGCCGTGCGCAAGGCCTGCGCTGCGCGCGGCATCGAGGTCGATGCGATCGGGATCTCGGTTTGCCGAAGCGAAGCCCAGCCCGAGCGGCTGATCAAGGATTACGACCTCGTCTTTGCCAAGGCTCGCTGTGCCCTCGAGGCGCTTGCCTGCGGCGCGGCGGTGATAGCTTGCGACGCTGCGGGCGTCGGCGGGATGGTCGGTCCTCACAACTACGACGAGCTGCGCCGGCTGAACTTCGGCATCAGGTGCCTGCGCAATCCAATCACTGTCGAAACAGTGAGCCGCGAGCTGGATTTGTATCAACCCCAGCAGGCCCGGGCCGTGTCATTGCGCGTGCGGGCCGAGGCCAGCCTGGAAGCGGCCATCGATCAGATTGTGGAAGCCTATCAAGAGGCCATTTCCGCGCATTCGGCCGCCGCCCCCATCCGAGCCGAGCATTCGCTGGAATCGACCAGCAACTATCTCCGCCAGATCTCCGATTTCGCCAAGGGACGCCACCTGGCTGAGGAGCAGCGGATCCAGCTCGCCGCGGAGGCCAGCAGCTTGCGGCAGCAATGCCAAAGACTTCAGCTATGCAATGAAGCACTGCAGCGACAGTTGGACGATGCAGCCGCCGCGCTCAAGCACCAGCACGAGCTGGTTGCAGCGATGGAAGCTGCATCCGCACTCCGGACGGCCGAGCTCTCCGCCGCCGAGCATTCCCTGGCGTTGCGCAACGGCGAGCTCGCAGTCGCAGAACAAGCATTGGCATTGCGTAACAGCGAGCTCGAGTCGATCCATCGGTCCAGGCTGTGGTGGCTCGGCACCCGCGTCTATCGCATCAAACATGCTGTGTGGAATGGCCCCCTGGTCTCATTGAAGCGCTACGGTGATGAGAATGATGCGTTTGAAGAATTTAAGTGAGACATTGGAGGTCGCGGTGGTTGGCATTGGCCACTTCGGTCGGCGGCATGTCGGTTGCAAGCCATTACCAGATTGCCCAGGCATTGTTGCAACGTGGAATGGACGTGCTGCTGGAAAAGCCGATGGCCGAGACATCAGCGCAGGCGAGGGAATTGCGAGCTCTGGCCGAATCTCACGGGCGCGTGTTGCAGATTGGCCACCTGGAGCGCTTTAATCCGGCATTCGCGGCCGGTCGGGCCTTGATGGCACGGGCTCAGAGAATCCGGGCCGTCCGCACCACCTGCCGTCAGCCGCGATCAGGCGCGGTCGACGTGGTGATGGATTTGATGATCCACGATCTCGATCTGCTCCTGCACGGCGTGCTCTCACAGGTGGTGGAGATTCGCGCTCGTGGCCGGACGCGTGGCTGGTCCGCCATCGACGAGGCGGAAGTGGAGCTCCGGTTCGCAAACGGGTGCGAGGCAAACCTTTTCGCACGCTGGGGGGCCGAAACGGAAGGAGCCCGCGATCGACACATGGTGCTCGAGCTTGGAAACGGCGAAGTCTGGGCCCTCGACTTCCGTCGGCGCGTTGTATATCGCCAACGACATGATGCGAGAGAGCCCAATCTGCCGGAGCCCGCCGCCGGGGACGATCCGCTCCGCGGGCAGCTGAGCTCGTTCCTCGAATCCGCCTGGCATCGGTCGCCGCCCAGCGTCAGCGCCCAAGAGGGGCTGACCGCCCTGGACCTGATGCAACGAGTCCGCCTGCACATTCTGGGTCCACGGTACTCCGTTGCCTAACGTTTGGCTTTAAGCGCTCAGCTTGTCCTTGGCTATAGCATCGAGAACAGCTCGAGAGTAAAAATGATGCGCAAGTGGCGCACGGCAATTGCGCACGCGCGGCGACAATTAGCGCACGCCCGCTGAATCCCTTGCAGGCGACGATTGTGATTCAGCGCTGTTAGCCGCGGCGCGCCGATTGCTCTACCCAGCCAACTGGATTTTCAGAGGCCCCGGAAGAACGGGTGACTACGGCTGATACACCGTCATTGTCTGTACGATGCTTACACCCTCAGGTGACCATGGCTCCGAATAGAACGAGCAACCCATTACACGCCGCCATCATGATCAATCTCTGCCTTCTGGTCGCAGGGTGTCAGGACAAAGCGGCGAGCAGCGATATCGGCTCGAGCCGAATCTTCTCCGCGCTCAGCGCGCCGGATCCGACCGACGTCGGCCCGCTTGTCACCACCAGCGCTGAATATCAGCTCGACCCCGTGGTGGATTCAGAAATATTGGCGGACCGAGCGACCGAGGTTTGGGGCCGGGTGTACATGCCTGCGAGTCTCTCGGCGGGACCCTACCCGCTGGTGATGATGCTCCATGGCAACCACTCCACCTGCGGGACCGGCTCCAATCCACGCGTTGACGACAATTGCCAGTACACCACCGCCGGGACCTGCCCGAGCGGTTACGTGATGGCGCCCAGCTACCTGGGGTACAGCTACCTGGCCGACCGCCTTGCCTCCTGGGGATATGTGGTGGTTTCGATCAACGCCAACCGCGGAATCAACTGCAGCAACGGCATCACCTTCGACGACGGCCTGGTGCTGGCCCGCGGGCGTTTGGTGTTGAAACATCTGGAAGTGCTGAGCAATTGGAATGCCAACGGCGGCACGCCGTCCTCGCTGGGCGTGGAGTTGATGGGCAAGCTGGACTTCGGCAACGTGGGCCTGTTTGGCCACTCGCGCGGCGGCGAAGGGATGCGAGCCGCCTACCAGCTCTATCGCGACGCGGGCAGCCCCTGGCCGGCGCGGATTCAGAGCCCGGTCAATTTCGCGAGCATCTTCGAAATCGGACCGGTGGACGGTCAAAGCTACCGGACGCTGACCCCGGACAGAACCACCTGGAACGTGCTGCTGCCGATGTGCGACGGGGACATCTTCACGCTGGAGGGAGTCAAGCCGTTCGACCGCGTGATGCGCACCTTCACCGAAGCCCCGGCCTTGCAGAAATCGACTTTCACCGTCTGGGGCGCCAACCACAATTTCTACAACACCGAGTGGCAGCAGAACGACTCTGCCGGTTGCTTGGACAACGCTCCCCTCTGGTCTTCCAGCACTGATATCGGTTCCGCCAACCAGCGGCAAACCGCATTGTATGCGGCGATGGCCTTCTTCCGGGCGAACCTCGGAGTTTCGCCGGACGCCACCTTCAATCAGAATTTCAATCCGCAGTACGACCTTCCCAATGGCCTGAGCTCGATCACCCGCGTCGATCGCGGTTATACAGACTCGCCGAGCTCTAGCGTCACCCGGGTGCTCGAGGATTTCACCGGAGTCACCGGCACCAGTAGCTTCGGCTTTCCGAATGACGCGTCGGGGATCACCATCTTCCACGGCGGGGTACCCAACCACGACCCCGTGCAGCGCTCGGCGCTGATTACCTGGACCGCCCCCGCCGGCTACTTCGAGACGCACTGGACGGCTGCCGGCTCGGGAAACGATATCAGCGGTTATGTCACATTGGACATGCGCGTTTCGCGGCGCTTCGATGATCTCAACGGCGGGGCAAACACCGTCACTAATTTTTCGATACAGCTGGCTCAGGCGGACGGTACGCTGTCTTCGCCGGTCCAGCTCAGCTCGTACACCAACTTGACGGGCCCGGTGGGTGCCGGGGCCCTACGTCATCCGATTCTACAAACGGCGCGCATTCCACTGTCTGACTTTGCCGGTGCTGATTTGACGCTTATCCGCGGGGTACGGCTCACCTTCGATGGCTCGAGCAGCGGCGCGATCTACGTTGCGAACTTGCGCCTCTCCACGCTCGGAGCGTCGGGCACGCCGGCGCCTCCCGGACAGCCGCTCACCGCGTCCTCCGTGATTGCGTTCTCCACGCCGCCGGCTGCGACGCCGTATGCGGGATCGATCGAAGTGCGATACACGCGTGCTGCCGGGAGCCCAGTCGCCAATCGGATGACCTCCGGCCTGAGCCCGCAGAATGCGCAGGTAGAGCTGGTGGTCCGCAGCGCGCAAAAATTCAAGGTCGGCGATGCGCTTCCCACTCTTCAGGTCGGGGATCGGCGACTCACCGCGAGCCGCTTCGGCACCGGTGGCGATACCGGAACGCTGATCTTCCAGGCGGACTCCGTTCCCAGCGGCGAAGCAACGCTGCAGAACGGCAAGGACGTTTACTCGCTCGGCAGCCTGTAACCAGGTTCTTCTCGACACGGAAGCTCCCGGTGCTCAAGGCATTCTGGGGCCCCGCACACATCGCCGCAGCACCTGTGTCTTCTCAGGGCTTTGGCCAGCGAGCCTCGCTTCGAGCCGTACATCACGGGGCAACGCACAAACTTGCGCTTCAAGGACCAGCGCAAAAGTTATTGTCCTCTCCGTGCACAAACTGGATGGTTGGTGCTCAAAATAAGCACGCCCAGTTCATGTGTTTGTAATCAATACACCGAACACCATGAGCCAAATCGCCAAGTTGACTCGCACCGGCAGTGGATTGGTTCTTGCTAACTCTCCTTCCACGGCCTCTCTTCACGGGTGTGCGATGTCCTTGAGCAAGTCGGTTCAACGCAACATGGTTTTGCTGCTCTGTCGTCATTTGCTTATAGCACTTTGTATGGCTTTGGCAGCGTGCGGCTTCAAGCCCAAAGTCGACTCGAGATTGCCACGCGACAACGGCGGCGACGTTCAACAGCCGACCGAAAACGCAGACAACGCTGTCAACGCGTCGAACGCGGTCAATGCAGTCAACGCCGTGAACGCAGTCAACGCGGTCAATGCGGTCAACGCCGTGAACGCAGTCAACGCGGTGAACGCAGTCAACGCGGTCAATGCGGTCAACGCCGTGAACGCAGTCAACGCGGTGAACGCGGTCAACGCCGTCAATGCGGTCAACGCTATTGATACCATGCCCGCCCTGGTTTTAGGGGAGGGGGTGGCGCCGCCAGCGAACAGCGTGGCCGACATGAACCTGGCTGCGCTGACACCCAGTCAAATCGACGCTGAGTGCCCTGCCACTGCCTTCAACTTGTTTCAGACTGGCCCGAGCTTTCCGGGAGGCATTACCGTCCAGTACACCCTTCCGAAGTTCATCACCCTGTCCAACATTTTCGAGAAGGTCGTCTATCCCCCTTTCGACAGCCCCTATTATGACGGCAGTGGCAATCCCGGCGACGACGTGATCGTCAGCCTCGATGGCGCGCCGCACCGCATCTACCAGGGGTTCGCGATTGCATGCAGCAACCTGGTCGTCCGTCCTTTGTTCCTCGGCCCCGCAGACCGGGCGTCCATTGGTTCCTACAGTGGCGATCTCGACTACATGTGTCTCAAATGGACTGACCCCGGGGATGGCTTTGCCAAATGGTTTTGCGGCGGGGGTGAGCTGGGCGACGGCGTGGTTGGAATTGCATCCAATGGCCACTCGCCGCGCACCTTTTTCGTCAAGAATATGGCCTGGGCTGGCAATACTTGGGATCACCACTGGGAGTGGGCGAGCATCCTGGCGCCGGTCGGCCGGAGGATCGACCCGGCGCGGCAGACCGGATTCGCCTTGAACGATGCATGGAATTTGAACCCCAAAGACTTTCATCTGGATGGTAGCTCGAAGGGACCGGAGTACATCGCCGGTATCGCGCTGAAAACAACCACCAACCGAAGCGGCGTGCATATCAGCGTCTACAACACGCGCAACGTGCAGAACTACGCGGCTGCCAATCCCAACGTAGACATCAATACACTTGCGCTGGCGGCTCTGAATCCTGGCGAGCTGAACCAGGGCGAGGTCGAGACTTTCAATTGTGCCACCAGTGGGTATCCCAGCCCGGGTTGCACCGACTACTTCACCGGGTTCGATCTCTTGAGCAATGGCCAGATTGGGAATGGCAGCAACGACATCTACGGTCTGGTAGATCTCACCGCCAGCCAGGGCTACTGGAACCTCGCCCACACCGATCCTGTCCAGTGCAGCTGGCAGACTGACTGGAACCTTCCAATCTACAGCGCCGTGAACATCCCGCGCGGAATCAACTGGGCCGCCAATTCCAGCGGCACCTCGTTGAAGACGATGCGGCTAGCGGGGACGGCGTTCCGGCTAGCGGTGCACAGAGGCGAGGGCGAGATCTCGCGCTGCCCCACCTGGAGCCTGTGCAGCGGTGCCTCATCGACCAACGCTCACAATGCCGTCCTGATTGCCTTTGACGAGAACTGGGTCAAGCAGCCCGTAGCTCGAAACTTCCCGTGGACTGGATCGTATTTGCGATTCGGCAACCCCCCGTACGACTCGCACCAGCCGTGCCCCTCCGCATTCGCGACCGCCGCTGCTTGCGAGGACTTCATGTGCGGCCAGCCGATTCCCGCGGTGACCAGCAACGGCGCACTGGTTGATTGGTACATCTGCTCCGGCGACAGCTGCAGGGATTCCGCGAACACGAGCGGCTGGCAGCTGGTCTGCCAGAATTCAGCGACCTGCAGGGCTACGACGGGTGCTGATGATACTTACATCGTAGCGCTGCCGACCTCGCTGAGGGATCAAGTGGTGATGTACCCATCCGATCTCCCCTGGGCCGTGAACAACGGCTTGTAAGCAAACAGGTTTGTCGACTTCGAGGACGATCGGTGACGCACGACTGGAAGCCATCGGGGTGCACGCCGTCATCGATCCAGATGGCTGTGGAAGGCTTCATTCGAAGTGAGTCCTCCCGCCTGGCGCATCAATCCATACCGCAAAAAAGTGCTCAGGTCGTGCGCGAATTGACCCAGTTGTGCTCGACAGATGCACGCCTGGTTCATGTGTTCTCATTAAAGACATCTGGGACCCCAAGTAAAATAAGCCGGTTCCCCCGCACTCTGCGTGGACTGCTTCTTGCTGAATGACGCTCGAGAGCTTTTCTAACCTTTTTCGGAGCCTGCGATGTCAAAAGTATTGAACAAGCTGGTCGGGCGCAAACCCGCTGTCCTGCTCTGTCGCCATCTGGCGATAGCGCTTTCCATCATCACGTTGGCAGCGTGTGGTTACACGCCCAAGACTGAATCCAAGTTGCCAAGCGATAGCGGATCCGCACAGCAGCCAGCTGTCAACGCAGACAACGCTGTCAACGCAGTCAACGCGGTGAACGCAGTCAACGCGGTCAACGCAGTCAATGCCGTCAATGCAGTCAACGCCGTGAACGCGGTCAACGCCGTGAACGCGGTCAATGCCGTGAACGCAGTCAACGCCGTGAACGCAGTCAACGCCGTGAACGCAGTCAACGCGGTCAACGCGGTCAACGCCGTGAACGCCCTGCCTGCCCTTGTCCTCGGTGACGGCATAGCGGCACCGGCCAATACCGTGACCGATGCGAAGCTGTCTGCGCTAACGCCCTCGCAAATCGATGCGGAGTGCCCGGCGACTGCCTTCAGCTTGTTTCAGACGAGCTCGAGCTTTCCGGGAGGTATCACCGTCCAGTATACGCTTGCCAAGTTCACTACCTTGTCGAACATTTTCGAGAAGGTCGTCTATCCTGCCGGCGATCCCAACGGGCCAGAAGGCGCGGACGTGCTCATCGACCTCGATGGCGCCCCGCACCGCATCTACCAGGGGTTTGCGATTGCTTGTAGCAACCTGGTCATCCGTCCTTTGTTCCTGGGTCCTGCCGACCGGACCTCAATTGGTTCATACAACGGCGATCTCGATTACATGTGCATCCAGTGGACTGACCCGGGCGACGGCATAACCAAGTGGTTCTGCGGCGCAGGCGAGCTGGGCGATGGCGTGGTGGGAATTGCTTCCACTGGCAACTCGCCGCGCACCTTCTTCGTCAAAAATTTGGCATGGGCTGCCAATAGCTGGGATCACCACTGGGAGTGGGCAAGCATCCTGGCCCCGGTCGCTAAGAGAATCCCTGCGGCGCGGCAGACTGGATTTGCCTTGAGCGATGCGTGGAACTTGAACCCCACTGACTTCCACAAGGATGGCAGCTCGAAGGGTCGGGACTACCTCGCTGGCATCGCGCTGAAAACGAGCACCAACCGAAGCGGCGTGCACATCAGCCCGTACAACACACGTAACGCGCAATACGACACCCAAACCCCAACTTCGAGGTACATCAACACGCGTTACCTGGCGTCGCTGAATCCAAGCGAGCTGAACCAGGGCGAAGTCGAGACAGACAATTGCGGCTCGAGCAGCTACCCGAGCCCGGGTTGCACCGACTATTTCAGCGGGCTCGACTTAACGAGCAGTGGCACAGTTGGAGACGGCACCAGTGACATCTTTGGTCTGGTGGATATCACTGCAAGCCAGGACTACTACAACACCGCCCATTCCAATCCGGTCCAGTGCAGCTGGCAGACTGACTGGAACCTCCCCATCGCTAGTATTTGGCGGAGCGGAAGGGCTGCGATCAACTTTGCCTACTTCAACCAAACGACCCAGGTCCTGTTCTTGGCGGACTCGCCCTTCACACTGGCCGTGCACAGGGGGCGTGGCGAGCTGTCGCGCTGCCCCAACTGGAGCCTCTGCCCTGGTGCATCGTCCACCAACGCTAACAAAGTCGTCCTGATTGCCTTTGACCAAAACTGGAACAGAAACTACAACTCGTACGGGACATTCAAAGGCATGTCGGGCCCGGGCCCTGGCGGAGTTTGCCCAACACTTGCGGGAGACGACTGCGAGACTTTCATGTGCGGTCAGCCGGTTCCCGCGAGGGCCCGACGACCGGATAGCACGGACGGCGACCCGGCTGACTGGTACATCTGCAGCGGCCCCAGCTGCAAGGATTCCTCGATTACGAGCGACTGGTCGCTGGTCTGTCAGAACTCAGTGAAATGCCAACCCACCATGGGTAGCGATGATACATATATGATTGCCCTGCCGACTTCACTGAGGGATCAGGTGACCGCGAACCCCGCCAGTCTTCCGTCGGCATTGTACAGCGGGCTGTAAACAAGCAGCTCAAATTCTGACACGCGGGCGAAGTGTTCAGAACGGCGGCGGGTTCCTTGGACGGAAGCCCGCCGTCGATTTTTACGCCAGCTCAATCCGTCCGGTCCGCGATACACTTCCGGTTCATCCCCAGACAGGGTATCGAGTCATATCGACCCAACGCCCACGGGCCCGAGGGCGTTGAACCAGCACAAGATCCGGCCCCACCAAGCCAGGTATTGCCGATCCCGGCGGCCTAAAAAAGTACCTTGCCCCGCCGATTGCGCCTTCAGGTGGGCTTGTGCGGCGCCCAGGGTCCGACGAAAAGAGACGGGAGCGTGGAAACTTCGATGGGTGTCGGGACTGATCTACTGCGTGTGTCTGTAGTCAGAACCGGCCGAGTTGGTCTTTCTGCAGGAGGAGTTCAGTGTCTCGACTCATTTCCGCGAGCATCTACGCAATGCAGGTTGCTGTCCAAATGATTACGGCGGCCCTTAGTGTGTCTCTCCTCGTTGGGTGCGGGATTCGTTCTAACAATAGAGATGGAGTCGCTGTGGCATCTCCGGTGGCCACTGCTGCTACCCCCTCCGACCCTCTGACTCCTTATCCTGGAAATCCGATGCTGCGGAACGGCCCCGAGTCCTACGACTACGGAAAGACCGGACCGAGAGTCGTGCTCAAGGAGGGTCCAACCACCTATAAGCTGTGGTACGAAGCCGTCGCGGCTGGCGGCCTTACGGGCGTCGCGTATGCGATCAGCACGGATGGCCTTTCTTGGATAAAGCAAGGGGTCGTTCTTTCCCCGGACCAAACGTCTTGGGAAAAAATGGAGGTTTCACCCAACTCCGTCTTGTACGAGGGCGGCGTCTATAAACTCTGGTATCACGGAGGAGGCTACTTCCTACCCGGGGACGGAACCAGATACGGTAGTGCAGAGGTGGGCTATGCGACCTCGCCGGACGGGGTGAACTGGACGAGGTACCCGGGCAATCCGGTGCTCAGTCTGGGGCCAGTTGGGTCGTTTGATGACCACCAAGTTGCCGAGCCACGGGTGTTTAATCTGGCGGATGGCTACCGCATGTATTTCACTGGCGAAACGAGAGACTCCAGCAACACCCAGTATCTCGCGCTCGGGATCGCCACCAGCCGTGATGGTATCAACTGGACCAAGTATTCGGGAAACCCGGTTATCCCCACTGGGATCTGGGATGGATGGGGCGGCGCCTTCTTTTTTGAGGAGGGTGTTTGGCGTCTTTGGCATGCCACACCACCGAATGATAGCGGCCTAAGTTACAAATCCAGCGGCGACGGTATATCTTGGACCGAAGGACCGAATAATCCGGTTCTTACTCCAAGCCCAGATCCAACCTCCCCGTTGAGCTTTGTCGGAGATTCGATATCCGGTTATCGCGACGACAGCACGTATCGGTTGATGTTTACCGGATTCAGCTCAAATCTTTTCGGAAGCTTAGGTAGGTTCGAAGGGATTTGCCTCGCGTACATCGATGTCGGCCCGAGCGAAACATCCGACGCGGGAGTTCCACACGGTAGCTCTCATTAGGATGGTGGTCGTGGACCGCCGGCGGAGGCGAGGACAACTCGGGAGCGCGAGGCTGCTAGTCGAGGATCTCGGTTCAGCGATCAACGCGATTGCACCGAAGGCTGTGTTGCCCGAACCTCCGAAGGGGCAGTGACGCGGGCTTCAAGGCGCAGCCAATTCCGGCCCGTTTGTCCCATCTTTGTCCCAGGGACCATCTGCAGGTCAACGCGCCCCGCATTCTTCGATGAAACAGCAGAGGAGTTTCAATTGGCATTGGCAGGGCACACGCACGGCGGCCAGATCAGGCTTCCCTTTAATCGGTCCACTCTGGCTGCCGCCAGGCTCAGGAGCGTACGTTCAAGGCTGGTACTCGCTTGGAAGCTCGCGCTGTACGTTAGCCGCCGTGATCGCCGCGGGCGTCTCCTGACAGGACGCTGTCAGGAACAGGCTTGCAACCATCACCTGCTCCTGACAGAACGCTGTCAGGAGGCGCTTTGTATTACATGCCCGTTCGCATGACGCGAACGAGGTTTCACCCAGGAGATGAACATGACGTACTCGTTTGGATTCTTCGAGCTGCACACTCCCAACCTCGACAAGGCGAAAACCTTCTATGGCGAGATGTTCAATTGGCGCTTCAAGGATTTCACTATGCCCGCGGGGCGCTACGCGCTTTCGGAGGGCAACGGGCTTCAAGGCGGCGCGATGGAGGACGAGAAGCCGTTCTGGCTGAACTACGTGACAGTCGAGAACTGTGAGCAGGCCGGACAGAAGGCGCAGCGCCTCGGGGGTCGAGTGATTCGCGCCAGGACCGAAGTTCCCGGCGAGGGAGCGTTCGTGGTGATTGCCGACCCGTTCGGCGCAACCCTTGCTCTCTGGGAGCAAGCGAAGAAATAGTGGTTGTAAGCAGACGACATGCGGCGAGCGGATCGACTGTTCAGCCTGGTCCAGCTCCTCAGGAGAAGCCGGCTCGTCACGGCGAACCGGCTTGCTCAGGAGCTGGAGGTTTCCGAGCGCACGGTCTACCGCGATATCCGCGATCTAACGCTCTCGGGTGTCCCGATCCGGGGCGAAGCCGGCGTCGGCTACGCGCTCGGGCGCGGCTTCGATCTGCCGCCGTTGATGTTCACCGAGGAAGAGCTCGAGGCGCTCTTGCTCGGCGTGCGCGTGGTTCAGGGCTACGCGGACCTCGCGCTCGCGCGGGCCGCCGATTCCGCGATGGCGAAGGTGGAATTGGTGCTTCCCGATCCGCTGCGAGCCCGCCTGAGCAGCACGGCGCTGATGGTCCCCACCTTCCGACGCGGGGACCGAATCCCACAGCTGGGCATCCTGCGTGAGGCACTGCGCGAGAAAAAGCTCGTGCGCTTTCGATACACCGACGTGGAAGGCAAACAATCTCAGCGCTCCGTCCGTCCCCTTGCCCTCGCCTTCTGGGGCAAGACCTGGTCGATGGCATCCTGGTGCGAGTGGCGCCAGGACTTCCGCAGCTTCCGGGTCGACCGGATGATCGACATCGAGCTCGGCAAGCTGTTTTCGGAGGACCCCAACAAAAATCTGGATGCCTTCATCCGGCACGTCACGCGAGAAATGACTGCGCGAAAGGTGCCGCCGAGCACTTGACGCCCGCGTGGTGGCGGCCAAATGATTCGATTCGAAGCTTCGCTAGGTTGACGCGCAGCCGGATCGCCTTGCACCGGGGCGGTGATGATGTTTCGCTTTCGCGAATGAAGGATTCACCATTGCCGGAAGCGACGGACCGGCTGTACTTCCGCTGGTGGCGCGAAGAGGACCTTGAGCTCGCCCGTGGTTTGTGGGGGGATCCGCGCGTCACCGCGTTCCTCTCTCGCCGGCCGTTCGACGAGGAGCAGATTCGCGAGCGGCTGGCCACTGAAATATCTCGCCAGCGAGAGCACGGCTTCCAGTACTGGCCAATCTTTTCCCGCGCCACGTCCGAGCACGTGGGTTGCTGCGGTCTCAAGCCTTACGACCCTGCCAGGCGGGTTGTGGAGATCGGCTTTCACGTCCGGGCTTCCTTCTGGGGGCAGGGACTGGCACCCGAGGCCGCGCGCTCGGTGATTGCGCTGGCATTCGGCATGCTGAACGCTGCAGCCCTGTTTGCCGGACACCATCCGCACAACGCCACCTCGCGTCGCGTGCTCGAAAAGCTCGGCTTCCGTTACACGCACGACGAGCTCTTTCCGCCAACAGGGCTTCGGCATCCCTCATACCTGTTGACCCCAGAGCAGCTGCCGAATCGCTGAATGCTTCGCGCGGTGCTTGAGCGGATCGCGGAGCCTACTTGGGGTTGCGCTTCAGCGGAGCGATGCTCGATCCGCGCTCGGAATTGGATTGAGCGAGGCAGCGACCGCACGGGCAGCGGCGCGGGGGCTGATGCGCAATAGCTCCACACCCAGCTTGTTTTTCAGCCCATGTATCACCATCGCTTTGCCAGCCATCATTGCCCGGTAGCCCTCGCGCGCCACGACCTCCGACCGCGCGGTCCCCATGCGGAAGAGGCGCGAGCCTTCATTGCCCGCCAGGCCGGCGAACTCGGTTGCCGTCGCGCCCGGACAGCTCACCGTCGCCGTGACGCCGGTGCCGCGCAGCTCGTACCAGAGCGCTTCGGTGAAAGAGTTCACGAATGCTTTGCTGGCGTAATAGACGGCCATGAATGGTCCAGGCTGGAATCCCGCCGTCGAGCCGATATTCAAAATGCGGCCCCGCTTGCGCGACAGCATCCCCGGCAAGAAAGCATGTGTGAGCGCGACCACTGCGGCCACGTTCACCTGGACCATTTCCAACTCGCGTTTCAGGTCGAGCTCGGCGAAGGGGCCACTGGTTCCAAATCCGGCGTTGTTCACCAGGAACTCGAGCTCAACGCCCTGACGCTTCACCTCCTCGACGACACGGGCTGGTCCTTCCGCGGTCGCCAGATCCTGCGCGATCACGCGCGCCCGGATGCCGTGCGTTTGTTCCAATTGGCTGGCCAATGTTTCCAGGCGATCTCGGCGTCGCGCCACCAGCACCAGGTCATGCTTGTCCGCTGCGAACAACTTTGCGTACTCCGCGCCGAGCCCTGCCGAGGCGCCGGTGATCAGCGCCGTGCCTGCCGTAGTCATGGCCGCTGTCCTAACGCTTTTCATCCAGCCACGCCACAACGGTTGGCGCGCGCTTGGACGGCGCTAGAGTTTCAGAGGTTGATCACCAGGGCGATCTTGGCGGCTGGACCTATCTGGGCCGTGCGAATGTCTTCGACGCTGGCCACGGGTTTCGAAGGAGCCACCTCGAGACCGCTCTGGATGTTCTGGTGCGAATTCAGTGCTCGGGTCAGCCCTACGTTGATCGAGATCGCCACGTCACGCGCGCCGAGCTCGATCCCCAGGTAGCCGGTTTGGTAGTCGCTGTTAAAGCTGCGTTGCAACGAAGAATCCAGATACGGGCTCTTGGTCATCGCGCGGATCCGCGAAAAAGCATCTCCACCCGAGTAGTGCCCAGCTTCCGCGGTCAGCGTGGGAGTGATCCAGGTCTGGAAGAGAATCAGGGTTGCACCCGCTTCAGTGCCGTGAGAAGGGCCGATCGAAGCGGCTCGGAGGCGAAGCCAGCGCGTCGCCATCCAGCCGCTCCAGTGGCACGAGCTGCCCCAGCTTCTTCGCCGAAACAGAAGATGCAAAGAGCTATTGAGATCGAAGGCCGGCGCTCCCGGAGCTTCGATTGCGGTGTCGGACAATGTCGTCGACCAGCCGGAAGCGCTGGCGACGGACGAAGTCACAAAGCTCTGGAAGGGATTGGAGGCGGCGTTCACGGTCGCGGATAGCGCCGCTACGCAAATCAAACAATTCAAGCTCGGTGATGATACTGCAATCCGGGCGCCAGGAGTATGCTGCGTCGTTTCCTGTGACTACGGGCACTTCTCAGGTGCGCATTGAAATTACTCGTGGGGTTTGGTCAACGGAATGCTGCACGCTGTCCACGCAGGTCTGAGTACGAATGGACTCTGCGTGCGTTGCCTACAGTCAGCTCGCAGCAATCGATGCGGCTCGCTGGCCCCTGCGTGCATCACCTGCAGACGATTGCGGAATTACGCCGTGCTCGCGGCCTGCGCCTCCGCCTGGCTCAGACGCCGATGCGGATCAGCGAAATCAGTGGCGCGTCATTAGGGCGATCAATCGTCAAGTCCACTCTGCAATCGAGCATCCAGTCTTCGTCGCCTTCGGGATCGAAGATCCGCTGGCGCGCCGCCCATTCTCGCGGACCGAGCTGGCTTATCTGGATATGAATCGGTTGCCGGGCCCTGGGAGTCACGTCGATGGCTGCATGCTGCTGCCAATAGGGTTCCATCTCAGCGGCTATGCGCTCCGCCGTCCACTCGTGCTCGAGCTGAAAGACTGACTCTGCTGCTTCTTCATAATTCTTGAAGGCAAGCGACCGCAGAAGCTGATGCAGCTCCGCGCGCAGACGCGCCCGAAACGCCTTGGGGTCCGCGGCGGGGTCTGCCCTCTGCGACGGCACGGCAATGCGTTCGCCCGGCAGTGCTTCGAGAGGGCTCTTGAGACCCTCCCACTCTTCCAGCAGGCTCGAATCCACTTGACGGATCATCGCTCGGAAATATGAAACAATGTCCTCCAGCGGCTCGGTCTTGATCGGCTCGGGAACGGTTTGCACCAGTGTTTTGTACACCTGGCCGAGGTAGCGAAGCAGCACGCCTTCGCTTCGCTGCAGCCCATAGTCGCGGACATAGTCGTTGAACGAGCAGAACGTCTCCACCATTTCGCGCGCCACCGACTTGGGTCGAATATTTTCCTCGCCGACCCAGGGGTGCTTTCGCGCAAACTCATTGAATGTCGCGTAAATGAAATCACGCAAGGGCTTGGGCCACTCCAGCTTCTCCAGCTCCTGCATCCGCTCCTCGTACTCCACGCCTTGCGCCTTGAGCTCTGCCACCCTCTGGTCTTTCAGCCGGTGCAGCTGGCTATACAGCACCACGTCTGGATCCTCGAGGATGGATTCGACCAGGGTGAGGATGTCGAGTGCGTACGTCTCGGCCGCGGCGTCCAGGCTCGCCAATGCCGAGAGCAAATACAACGACAGCGTATGGTTCAGCGAAAAATCCCTCTGCAGCCCGGAGCTCACCTCCACGCGCGCTGGCTGGCCCTCCTCCCCTCGAATCACATCCACCAGTCCGGCACCGTGAAGCGTTCGAAAGCGAAGGGCTGCGCTCTTCAGACGCTGGCGCCGGTCGTAATCCCGCCCATGCGAACGCCCGATCAAAGTGACCAGCCGGCGGTAGCCCCCGCCGAGCTGGGAGCTCGAGCTCTGAAGCAAGCTCAACAGCAAACCATGTGTCACTTCGAACCGCGATTGCAGCGGTTCCGGTGATTGGGTGACCAGTCTTTGAAAGGTATTCCGGTCCCACACGGCGAAATTTTTCGGCGGCTGCTTCTTGACGAGCTTCTTGCCAGCCGCCACGCGCTGCGCAATCCGGAGGTTCTCGATCACGTGCTCGGGCGCCTGGACCACCACGCTGCCCTGGTCATCAAACCCCTTTCGCCCGCCTCGTCCGCTGATTTGTTTGAACTCTCGAACGCTGAGGACGCCGACCTTTTCACCATCGAACTTGCAGAGCTGGGTGAAGAGCACCGTGCGAATCGGAATGTTGACGCCCACGCCGAGCGTGTCCGTTCCGCTGATGATCTTCAGCAATCCTGACTGCGCCAACTTCTCCACCCACAGCCGATACTTGGGCAGCAGGCCGGCGTGGTGCAGCCCAAGCCCGTGACGCAACAGCTTCTGGAACTCTTTTCCATAGGGCGTATCAAAGCGCGCGTCGAACAGTGACTCCCGGATCCGCTCCTTTTCCTCGGACGTGCAGAAGTTCACGCTCAACAAATTCTGCGCCTGCTCCGCCGCGGCCCGCTGGGTGAAGTTCACCAAATACACCGGATATTTTCGCTGCGCGAGCAACGCTTCAACCGTTTCATGGAGCGGTGTCTCGCGGTACTCGTAATCCAGCGGAACCGGGCGCTGTGCGCTGCGGATCACCGCCACCTCGCGACCTGTGAGCTGGCGCAAGCTCTCCTCGATCGGCGTCATGTCGCCCAGTGTCGCGGACATCAGCAGAAAAGCAGCTCGGTTCAGCGCGAGGAGCGGCACTTGCCAGGCCACCCCGCGCTCCTTGTCCGCGTAGTAGTGGAATTCGTCCATCACCACGTCGTCGACGCGCGGCTCCGCCTCGCGCAGCGCCATGTTGGAGAGGATCTCCGCGGTGCAACAGGTGATCGGCGCGTTGCGATTGATGCTGGCATCGCCGGTCAGCATCCCCACGTTTTCAGGTCCGAACGCCTCGCAGAGTGCAAAGAACTTCTCACTCACCAACGCTTTGGTCGGAGCGGTGTAGAAGGAAATCCTTCCCTCGCACATCGACTTGAAGTGGAGCGCCATGGCGACCAGCGACTTGCCGGACCCAGTGGGCGTGTTGAGGATCAGGTGCTTGCCGGAGAGCAACTCCAGGATCGCCTCTTCCTGCGCCGGGTAGAGGGAGATCCCCATTCCGGATACGTAAGAGACGAACCGGTCGAGGATCTCGTCCGCATCGATGGAGGGCTCTCCCGGCTTAGGAACGAGCGCCGCCAGGCCTGCCGAGTCGTGATTCAACGCAGCTCGACCTCTTAGCCGGTTCACAGCGAGGAACGCAATGCTTGCGTTCGGAGCTCGTACACGCCTAGTCAGCGCAATGCGAACGTTCGTCATTCTGGCGATTGTTGCGCTCTCGGCATCGCGGTCGGATTCCTCCCGGGCCGAGCAGCGCGAGCCCACGGCACTCACCCCGGCAACAACGGCACGGAGAAATACATGCCGCAGGGTTTTGGCCTCTGGTGGGAGCGCGCCAAGGATCTCAGCACGGTGATTGATCAAATGACCGCCGACGCGACCTTTCGAAGCCGCATTGATCCAAATCGCATCGCCGCCGCTGGTGCAATCTCGAGGACGTGGTTCCCATCGGATCTTTGTAAACCATCGTTGCTTTCAAAGGTGATCACCATCCCCCGCGTGCTTGGAAGCGAGGGGGCGTCATCTTTGCAAAGCGTCGCCGATAGCGTGCTGGACTTCAACGACTAGCGTATGACCATCGAAGTTCCCACCGCGAGCAGCCAATGGCGCTTTCCCGGCCGGCGACTGCTCGCGGTAAGGATCGCCTTAGGGGCAGTGATAGCCATCGCTGTCCTCTGGGCATTTGGTAGCCACGGCCGTCATCCCGGGGCGTCGAGGATTCCCATTGTGGTGGCACTGGCAATCCTCCCAGCGCTCATGCCCTTGGAGGAGTGGGTTTTCCGCGGGATTGTGCTCAGACGATTGACTGGGAAAATTGGACTTATTGCGGCGCTGATTGTCTCGGCGGCGCTATTTGCCGCAGCCCACCTCTCGCTGTCCGGGTTGGTGTGGCGTTTCGTTGCTGGATTACTCCTCGGCGGGCTGTACTTGTGGAGCCAGTCGCTCTGGCCTCCCATTGCGGCACACTTCGCCTTCAATGTGGTGCTTCTTCTGTCGGCAGCGCTAGCCAGCGCTAGGTAAGCGCCACCTGAAATCTCAGGTGAAAGCGCGAGCACGGAAGCCGTCGAACAAACGTTCTCGAGGCGGCGCAACGGACGACGGCCGAGCGTGAGCCCGACGGCATGCCCGTGCCCCAGGCGGTTGAGAACATTTAGGCAGGCCAGCTGCCGGTTCCTTGCCCATATTCCGCGAAGGTGGACCCTTCGTACCGCGAGGCAAGCATGCGTTTGCAAAAACACCGCCCCAAGAGATCGCTGGTAGTGCTCGCATCGACCCTGCTGATTCTGATCGTCGCAGGGGCGATTGTACTGACCATCCTCGACTCGGTGTTGTTGACTAAGGCGAGGTCGGAAGCCAGCGCCTTTGGCGAGAGAATTGGCCGTCCAATCACCATCGGGACTGTTTCCACCAAGGTCCTCTCGGGTTTCGCCGTTGAGGTCTCACGCGTTGAGATCGGCGCCGCTGCGGGAGAGCAATCTCCCCTCTTGACGCTCCAGCGGGCCAGGGTCAGGCCTGCTCTTCTCAAGGCGATTCTCTCCCGAGGCAACCACCTGGAAATCCGTTCGGCCGAAATCGACGGCCTGGCGATGAACGTGGTCCGCTTCGCGGATGGTACGACCAACCTCGAGCGGCTCCAGTCCAGGCTCAGCGAAACCATCGAGACGAAGTCCAGCGGCGGCAAGACCACGCCACAAAGCAAAGAGGAGCGCACGCCCTCGTCGAACATTCAGCTGGACCACTTCGCGCTCAAGGAAGGAACGATTCGGCTCGTGGATCAAAGCCGCGCCAAAGGCAATACCGCGCCGGACGCGCTGCAGATCAAACACCTGGAGATCCGCGTCGACGATGTTCGCGCAGGGGCCTCGCTCGCTGTGCTGGTCAAAGCGGCGGTACTGGATGAGAAACAGAACCTCGAGCTGCATTTGAAATCGGCTCCGTTGCCGGCCTCCCTCGTCCCAACTCCGAAGCAGCTGGCCCTAAAAGTTCAACCGATCGATTTGAAGCCGATCGCACCGTACCTGCCGAAAGACATTGGACTTCAAGAGGGGCGGCTCTCCGCGGATTTGAGCGCGGATCTTGGCGGCGCGGTACCCGGCGGCGAAGGAGAAACGCGCCTTCAAGGCGTGCTCAATGCCCCTGGACTCCGGTTTGCCGGTGCGGAAGCGGGCAAGTCTCTCGATGTGTCGCTGGACGTCGCGGCGCAGGGTGACGCCGCCAAGGGGGACGCCCGGATCGACCGGCTGAAGCTGGATGTGGGGCCCGCCGAGATCACCGGGCAAGGGCGCGTGGTGGGGCTCACCTCTTCGCAGCCGCGCGTGGAAGGGCTCGAGATCGTCAGCCGCGATCTGGATCTGGCGCGCATCGCGGCCCTCGTCCCACCGCTGAAACGAAAGCTCAAGGGACAGATCGCAGGCCCGATAGGCCTTACGGTCAGAGGATCGGGGACCGAAACATCGGCGGTAATCGAGGCGAAGGTGGATTTGACTCCTGTTCGTTTGGCAATCCCAGACACCGTGGTCAAAGCACCCGGCAAGCCGATGACTTTGGTCGCGCAGGTGCGCGGTGCACCCGCCGGGGCGCTCCGGTTTGATCTTCATGCGGATCTGTCAGGCGCTGACCTCCGGCCGGGAGAGCTGCTGGACAAGGCACCGGGGCAGCCGATGGAGCTGGCACTGACGGGCGTCAAGAGCGGCGGCAAGGGCAGCAAGAATGAACATCAGAAAGTAGAGCTGACCGAGATGACGGCGCACGTCAGGGATTCGGTGGTCAACGGCAAAGGATGGGTGGAACTCTCCGGCTCGGGCAAAGACACCAAAAAAAGCTTCGAGCTATCGCTTCACAGCCCGCGGCTGGACTTGGACCAGCTGCTGGCTCCGTCCAAGAAAGAAAAGCCACCTCCGGATCCCTCGCTGTTCGCGGGAATTCGGGGACACGCGACCGCCAAGGTCGATTCGCTCCGCAAGTCAAAGATGGACTTCAACAACCTGATCGCGGATGTAAAGATGGTGGATGACCAGGTCACCCTGCAAACTTTCTCCGTCGGCGCCTTTGGCGGAAAGATCTCCGCCGACGGCACGACGATTCGCCTTGCACACCGCAAGGCACCTTTCCATCTCACCGCGCAATTACAAAATCTCGACGCCTCGCGCGCGATGACGTTCGCCACGGATCACAACGTGCTCGCGGGCATGTTCAACGGAGAGGTGAACCTTTCCGGGGTCGGCACCGATAAATCCGATTTGACGAATTCGCTCTCGGGCGCTCTCCAGGGTCATTTGATGGATGGAAAATTCATGGGCAAGGATCTGATCTCATCCGTCTGGGAACCGGTGGCCAAGGCCCTTCCGCTGGGGTTGGCCAGCCTCAAACCAGACGCTGGGGCGACCAACTTGGGCAAGGATCTGGCGGTCGGGCTCACGGTAGAGAAGGGCGTCGCCAAATTGAAAGCACCGATACAAGTCAGCACGCAGGAAGCGCAGATCAAGCTCGGCGGCGGCGTCCACCTCGACGGAAATCTGGATTTGGAGGGGACGATAGCGCTGACGCCTTTCACCGTGTCCTCGCTCACCCATGGCAAGGCGACTCCGGTAGAACCGATTCCGATCGGGGTGAAGATCCGCGGGCCCGCCTGGAAGCCGACGCTGGCGGAGGTGGACGTGAAGGATGCCGTGGCCAGCATCGCCAAACAGACCGCGACCGGCGTGCTGGACCGTTTCCTCGGAGGCACGGGCGGATCGGCCTCACTGAAGCAGGGAGCGACGCCTTCAAAGGATGGCCAGCGACCCGAGGATGCCGTGGGCAAGGAGGCGGACAAGGCCAAAAAGGAAGCGGAGGACAAGGCCAAGAATTTCCTCAAGGGCCTCGGCGGCCACTAGCGCAACGCGGGGCAGAGAGTTATCAGGCGCTCCAATGCGAAGGAGGCCTGATGGAGCAGGCCGCAGCCAAGCTATTCCGAACCACCGCTGCCTACCACGCTCGATATCGACCCAACTATCCGGCGTCGTTGTTTGACCATCTGGTCCGTGCGTATCGACTGGTCCGCGGGACGTATGTCGCGGATGTTGGCTGCGGGACCGGGCAGATCGCCATTCCGCTCGCCAGGAGGGGAATGAAGGTGGTGGCGGTGGACCCGTCCGCGGAGATGCTGGCGGAGGGGGCGAGACTGGCGGTCGCTGATTCGGCCTCGGCTCGGATTCGCTGGGTGCAAGGCATTGGCGAGGAGTTGACCGACCACGTGGATCGCAGTGTGCGCCTTGTCACGTTCGCAGCCTCCTTCCACTGGATGAACCCAGACCTCGTTCTTGCTCAGTGCGAGCAAATCGTCGAGCCGGACGGCGGTGTAGCCCTGATATCAGGTGGCGTATCACCCTGGTTCAATCCGGAAACCGCCTGGGCACAGGCAGTTCGCGACTCGGTCACCGAATTTCTCGGCGAGCAACGCCGAGCGGGCGACGGCCTCTTCGCGCCGCCGGCCGAAAGACACGAACAGGTAATGGCTCGCTCGGCTTTCAGCCGCGTGCAAAGCTGGACCGAGCTGGTTGCGATCGAGCGCACCCTCGAGGAGATGATTGGCCTGCAATACTCGACCTCTTATTCGTCTCCCGGCCTGCTGGGCGAACGAAAGGAAGCATTCGAGGCTGTCCTGCGCGCACGGCTGCTGGAGGCATGTCCCGACGGACGGTTCATCGAGACCTTCCGGCTGCAAGCGCTCTGTGCGTGGCGACCCCCAACGTCCTGCTGAAGCGGAAAAAAACCGCAGCGCGTTTGCCGCGAAGCGCTTCATTGACTATCTCCACCCTTCACCGATGGAGGGAGAGAGCACATGAAGCTTTTTGCTACCGACGTCGCTTTCGCTTTGATTTTGGCTTCTTCCGGCCGAGCGGAAAAGCTGTCCAAGGAAGATCGCGATCGCGCCATCAAGTACCTCGAGACGACCAAGCAGGCGGTGATCGATGCGACCAAGCCGTGGTTGATCTTCTGCGGCGCTCACAGCGAGCGCCACACCAAGCAGATCAACGAAGTGAAGGGCAACGCTAAATTTCCGTCGGCCTGAGAGGACGACGGAGAGTAGAACTGTAGAACAATTCTGTCTGATCCTTTTCGCGTCTCAACAATATTGTCGGCACAGGTGCGGGTTGAATTGGCCGACTGATTACCGCGCGCGCCCGTAAATCAGGCTCGCGCTGCCTCGTAACGACACGCGAACTCGCCGGATCGAAGACGCTTCGCCCTCCTCCTGGGTGCGCTGGCGGCACGTTTCATGAATGTCACGGCCACAACCTGGAGGGAAAAATGAAAATGAGTGGAAGTCTGAAGCGTGCATTGGCTTTGATTTGCTTCTCTCTCGTCATCGGCCTCGACCCGGCTCAAGCGGCAGAGACGGTCAAGGTGGGCATCCTGCACTCGCTCTCGGGCACCATGGCCATCAGCGAGACCTCGCTGAAGGATGTCGCGCTGATGACCATTGATGAGATCAACGCTCAGGGCGGCGTGCTGGGAAAGAAGATCCAACCGATCGTCGTCGATCCCGCTTCGAACTGGCCGCTCTTCGCCGAAAAGGCCCGCCAGTTGCTGACCCAGGACAAGGTCACCGCGGTCTTCGGCTGCTGGACTTCGGTGTCCCGCAAGTCGGTGCTGCCCGTTTTTGAAGAGCTCAACGGGCTGCTCTATTACCCGGTGCAATACGAAGGCGAAGAGCTCTCGCAGAATGTCTTCTACACCGGCGCCGCGCCCAACCAGCAGGCGATCCCGGCAGTGGAGTACCTGATGAGCAAGGAGGGCGGCGGAGCGACGCGCTTCTTCCTGCTCGGCACCGACTACGTCTACCCGCGCACCACCAACAAGATCTTGCGCGCGTTCCTCAAATCCAAAGGCGTCCGCGAGACGGACATCCAGGAGATCTACACGCCCTTCGGACACAACGACTACCAGACCATCGTCGCGCAGATCAAAGCGTTTGGCGCCGGCGGACGCACCGCGGTGATCTCCACCATCAATGGCGATTCGAATGTGCCGTTCTACAAGGAGCTGGGCAATCAGGGATTGAAGGCAACCGAGATCCCGGTGATTGCGTTCTCCGTCGGCGAGGAGGAGCTGCGCGGAATTGATACCAAACCGCTGGTGGGGCACCTGGCCGCCTGGAATTACTTCATGTCCGTGAAGAATCCGGCGAACACCGACTTCATTGCCAAGTGGAAGGCATACGTGAAGAAGAACAAGCTGCCCGGCGGCGACGCGCGCGTCACCAACGATCCGATGGAAGCGACCTATGTCGGCATCCACATGTGGGCGCAGGCGGTGAAGAAGGCCGGCTCCACCTCGGTCGAGGCGGTTCGCAAAGCGATGTCCGGGCAGACCTTCGCCGCGCCCTCCGGATACACCTTGAAGATGGACGAGAAGAACCACCACCTGTGGAAGCCGGTGATGATTGGCGAGGTACAATCGAACGGTCAATTCGACGTGGTCTGGAAGACGGACAAGACCATTCGAGCGCAGCCGTGGAGTCCGTTCGTGGCGGGCAACGAAAAACGAGCTGAGATGTAGCGTTCGCTCGTGAAATCCATATTCCTGGAGGACCGGCTCCGAATGAGTGCCCGGCTGGCCATCATCTTGGCAGCCGGCATTCTTTCGCGAGCGGCATTTGCGGCCGAGGACAAGACGCTCAACTACGGGGTGGGCCTGCGCGTCGGCGGAGGCTACACTTATCGAGGCTCGGGCGACTCGGACCGCAGCACCATTGGACTGATGCAACTGGACGTCCGGCCTTACATCAGTGGCCAGGTTCATCCACTTCTCAAGTTCGAGGGTAATCTCGATCTCAACAACAGCGACCTGGGCCGAATTCACGTCCTCGATGCGGTGGGAAAATTCGAGCCCAACGATTTATTCAACGTATGGTTTGGCCGATTCCTCCCGCCGTCGGACCGGGCCAATCTCAGCGGCCCGTACTATCAGAACGCGTGGAACTTCCCCAGCGTGAATGGCTATCCCGCTGTGTATGCCGGCAGATCCGACGGGGCAGCACTCTGGGGTCAAATAGACAAAGGCAGACTCAAATACCAGGCGGGATTGTTTACAACCAATCCGGCCACGCTGTCAGACCAGGGAATCTACGCCGGAAGGTTGACCCTCAACGTGCTGGATCCGGAGCCGGGATATTACAACAGCAGCACTTACTACGGAACGAAGGACATCCTGGCCGTGGGCGGGGCTATTCAATACCAGAAGCTGGGCGGCGGTACGCCGGACGACAAGAAAGACCTGCTTGGCTTTAACGTGGACCTTCTCTTCGAGAAGCGCTTGGTGGCGATCAGCAGCGGCGACACTTTCACGCTGGAGGGCGCCTACTACAACTTCAACAAGGGCAGCCAGGGTTGGAGCTTTTTCGCGCTGGCCAGCTACCTGGTGGGCGCGAAGCTGGGAATCGGGCAACTGCAGCCGATGGCTCGCTACGGCCAGCAAACGCCGACGGGCGGTGGTGACTCGACCAAGACCATCGACGGCGGAGTGAATTACATCATCGACGGCCACAAGACTCGCCTGGCGCTGGTGGTGCAGAACGTCAATCCACCCGCCGCGTCCAGCACGACCGCGTTCCAACTCGGAATTCAAATCCAGGAATGACCGGGCACCGGTTGGTTGGCCGGAAGGCGGATCGGTCATCGGCAAGCCGACCGCGCCGATGGAGCGGAGCGGTGCGCCGGAACCTGCATCCGACTGGCGACATTGTTGTCGTAATTCTGAAGCGTGGACGACAAAACCGTAGGATCGATCGAAACCGGTGGCGACCTTGCTGGCGACGGGTGTAAGGACCGCTCCTGGTGCGCTTCGTGAGACTGCTCGCGTTCGTCTTGGCCCTCCTCGCCGCGCCCGCAGCGGAGGCGCTCGACCCTTCCACGCTGGCGAAGCTGGCTCTTGGCGACCCCTCGGCGAAGCTGGAAGCGATTGATGATCTGCTCGCCGCCGGCGATTCGGACGCGGTGCCCGTCTTGCGCGCGCTGCTCGAGGGGAGGCTTTCAGTAGCAGCTGGTAAGCAGGCAGTGATCGAAGAAGGCGGCTCGTTCATCGATCCAATCACCCGCAAGCCGCTCGCCGTCCCACCGGGCGACTTGGAGAAGGTGTCGATCAACAATCGCGTGCGGCGGACGCTGGAGAGGGCTCTCGCAGCGCTGGGGCTCTCCGCGCCGACCGCGGCCGAGCGCCTCGCCTCCGCCAGAATGCTGCAGGACAGCGCCGATGCCGAAGTGCTGGCCACCATCGACCGGGCGCTGCTTCAGGAAAAAGATCCGCTGGTGAAGGACGTGCTGCGTTCGATCCAGGCAGGGCTCGCGCTGGCCAGCCCGGACCGCGAGAAGCGCCTCGCCGCGATCGATGAGCTTCGGCGCGCGCCGAGCACGCGCAACAAGCGCCTGCTGCTGCAGCGATTGGGCCGCGATGCTGCGGAGCCGGGTGTGGAGTCGGATCCGGCGGTGCGCGATGCCCTCCAGCGCGCCGTGGTCAGCATCGACGCGTCGCTGCGCACAACCGAAATCATCGGCTGGATCTTTGGCGGGCTGAGCCTGGGGAGCATCCTTTTGCTCGCGGCTCTCGGGCTGGCGATCACGTTCGGGCTGATGGGCGTGATCAACATGGCTCACGGAGAGCTGCTGATGATCGGCGCCTATGCCACCTACGTGGTTCAGTCGATCTTCCGGATCTACTTTCCCGGCGCTTTTTCCTGGTACCTCGCGGCGGCGGCACCGGCGGCATTTCTTGCCTCCGGCCTGGTCGGGCTGGCGCTGGAGATCGCGGTCGTGCGCGCGCTCTACGGCCGTCCGCTCGAGACATTGCTCGCCACGTGGGGTGCAAGCCTGCTGCTGATCCAGGCGGTGCGCAGTCTTTTTGGGGCGCAGAACGTCGAGGTGGCGAACCCCGCCTGGATGTCCGGCGGCGTCAAAGTGATGTCGGGGCTCGTGCTGCCCTATAACCGGATCGCCATTCTCGGCTTCGCGCTCTTGGTTTTGCTCGCGGTCTGGCTGCTTCTTTCCCGCACCCGACTGGGCCTGTTCGTGCGCGCGGTGATGCAAAGCCGCTCCACGGCCGCGGGGCTTGGCGTGGCGACCCCCTCGATCGACATGCTCGCGTTCTCGCTGGGGTCGGGCATCGCCGGGTTGGGTGGTTGTGCGCTCTCGCAGATTGGCAACGTCGGGCCCGAGCTGGGCCAGGGATTCATCGTCGATTGTTTCATGGTGGTGGTGCTGGGCGGCGTGGGGCAGCTGGCCGGCACCGTGATGGCCGCGGCCGGCCTTGGCCAGGTGAACAAGCTGCTCGAGCCGTACGCGGGCGCAGTGCTGGCCAAGATTTCCGTGCTGGTGTTCGTCATCCTCTTCATCCAGCGGCGCCCCCAGGGACTGTTTGCGCCGAGAGGCCGCGCGGCGGAAGAGGCCTGACGAACGGCGTGCTTTCTACTCTACGGCAGCTCTACCCGCGCCAGGCGCTTCTCGCCATCGGTGGAGTGTACCTCGCGCTGGTGGTGCTGGTGCCGCTGCTGAATCTGGCCGTTCCGCGCGGCAGCTTCTTTCACTTCTCCGACTACTCGGTGGCGCTGGTCGGAAAGATTCTCTGCTACGCCATCGTCGCCCTGGCGATGGACTTGATCTGGGGCTACACCGGAATCCTCAGCCTCGGTCACGGCCTGTTTTTTGCCCTCGGTGGATACGCGATGGGCATGTACCTGATGCGCGCCATCGGAACCGAGGGCGTCTACGGCAGCACGCTTCCCGACTTCATGGTGTTTCTCGACTGGAAGGAGCTGCCCTGGTACTGGCGTGGTTCGGAGCGCTTCTGGTGGGCATGCTCGCTGGTGGTGCTCGCCCCCGGCCTGCTGGCGCTCGCGTTCGGATTCTTCGCCTTCCGCTCGCGGATCCGCGGCGTCTACTTCTCGATCATCACGCAAGCCCTCACCTACGCGTTCATGCTGCTGTTCTTCAGAAACGGCACCGGCTTCGGCGGGAACAATGGCTTCACCGACTTCAAGCGAATTCTGGGCTTTCCCCTCGCAGCGTCGCGCACCAAGGTCGCGCTGTTGGTGCTCACCGCGACCACGCTCTTGCTTTCGCTGCTGCTCTGCCGCTTCCTGGTGCGCTCCAAGCTCGGACGGGTGCTGGCCGCCATCCGCGACGCGGAGGGCCGCCTGCGCTTCTGCGGCTACGACACCGTCGGCTACAAGCTGTTCGTATGGACGCTCTCCGCGGTGATCTGCGGGATCGCCGGCGCGCTCTACGTGCCGCAGGTCGGGATCATCAATCCCAGCGAGATGTCGCCTGCCAATTCCATCGAGATTGCCATCTGGGTGGCGGTCGGCGGCCGCGGCACGCTGATCGGCCCGGTGCTGGGCGCCGCGCTGGTGAACGGCGCGAAGAGCTGGCTTACCGTCGCCCTTCCCGATTTGTGGCTCTACGCGCTGGGACTGCTGTTCATCCTGGTCACGCGCTATCTGCCCTCCGGGATCGTGGGGGCGATCGCCCGGGGGCAACAGCGATGATGCTGGACACGCCACAGGGGCCGGTCCTCTACCTCAACGGCGTCTCCGTCAGCTTCGAGGGCTTCAAAGCGCTCGACGGGCTGGCGCTGATCGTCGAGCCGGGCGAGCTGCGCTGCATCATCGGCCCCAATGGAGCGGGAAAGACCACGATGATGGACGTGGTCACCGGGAAGACGCGCCCCGACGAAGGCGAAGTGCTCTTTGGCGATGCGAATGACCTCGCCAAGATGTCCGAGACGCAGATCGCCCGGGCAGGAATCGGCCGCAAGTTTCAGAAGCCCACCGTATTCCGCAATCACACCGTCTTCGAGAACCTCGAGCTGGCCCTGAAGACGGGCAAGGGAGTGTTCCAGACGCTGCGGGCAAGGCTGAGCCCGGAACAATCGGGCCGGATCGACCAGACGCTGGACCTGATCGGTCTGCGCGAGCAGGCTCAGCGCAAGGCGGATCTGCTCTCGCACGGGCAGAAGCAGTGGTTGGAAATTGGAATGTTGCTGGTGCAGGAGCCGAAGCTCTTGCTGCTCGACGAGCCGGTGGCGGGGATGACCGACGAGGAGCGGGGGCGTACCGGCGAGCTGTTGCAATCCCTCGCAGGCCAGCACTCGCTTGTGGTGGTCGAGCACGACGTGCACTTCGTCGAGAGCATTGCGCGCAAGGTCACCGTCCTGCACGAGGGCAAGGTGCTTTCCGAGGGAAAGATGGAGCAGGTGCGGGCCAATCCGAGGGTGATTGAAGTGTACCTGGGGCGCTGAATGCTGGAGATCCGAGACCTCAACCAGTTTTACGGAGGCAGCCACATCCTGCACGCCATCGATCTGGAAGTGCCGCAGGGAACCTGCACCGCCTTGCTCGGGCGAAACGGCGTGGGAAAGACGACGCTGCTGCGCTGCCTGATGGGCATGCTGCCGGTGCGCTCCGGCTCGGTGATCTTCGCTGGCAAGGACATCACCGGCCTTACTCCCTACCAGCGGGCGCGGCTCGGCATCGGATACGTGCCTCAAGGGCGGGAGATCTTTCCGCGCCTGACTGTGCGGGAGAACCTCGTGGTAGGCGAGGCAGCAGCCGTCGGCGGCCGTCAGCTCGAGCCGCTCGAGGAGCTGGAGGCGCTTTTTCCCGGCCTGAAGGCGATGCATTCTCGACCAGGCGGCAACCTCTCCGGCGGACAGCAGCAGCAACTTGCGATTGCCAGGGCGTTGGTGGCTCGACCCAAGCTCCTGCTCCTCGACGAGCCGACCGAAGGGATTCAGCCCTCGATCATCCAGGAGATCGAGCGCGTGCTGCGGGTGCTGCTGGGTCGCGGGATGACCATCCTGCTCGTCGAGCAGTACCTGGACTTCGCCCTTTCGTTGGCGCAGCACTACGCCATTTTCTCGCGCGGCGCCGTCGTCGATCGCGGCCGTGTGGCGGATCTGCGTGCGGATGAAGTTCGCCGGCACTTGACGGTGTGATGGAGTCGCGGATGGAGGTCGCGTTGAACGTCGCTGCACAAACCAGACGCTCCCCCGTCAACGATACCCGGACCGCGCGCCTGGTGTTCGAGCGCATGGGCCCGCGAAGCGTGGTGGCCGCCGCTTTTGCGAGGAGCCCATTGCGCATCCTGACACCGCGCAACCATGGCCACGCTGCCTGGGCATATACCAGCACGCTCGGCGGCGGGCTCGTCGACGGCGACTGGCTTCGTCTCGCAGTGCGCGTTGGCGCGGGCGCCGCCGCGGTCCTGGCGACGCAAGGGGAGACGCGAGTCTACCGATCGCCTCACGGCTGTCGCAGCGAGCTGCTGGCCGAAGCGGAGGAGGATTCGCTCTTGGCGGTCCTGCCCGATCCGACGGTCTGCTTCGCCGGCGCGCGCTATAGCCAGCGCACTGATCTCCGGCTCGCCGCCGGCGCGGCACTCGTCTTCCTCGACGTGTTATCTGCCGGTCGCAGCGCGCGCGGCGAGCGCTGGGCCTTCCGGCGATATGCGGGCGAGCTGACTTTGCGCCGGGCGGATCGCGTCCTTCTCCAGGAAGGGACGCTCCTCGATCCCCAGCACGGCCCGATCGGCGAGCGCTTCGATCGCTTCGACGTGATCGCCACTTTGCTCCTCGCCGGCGAACGCATCCGCGACGCGCGTACCGCTCTGGCTCAAAAATTGGGCGCCCTGCCCGTGCAACAGCGCACGAACCTTTTGGAGTCGGCCAACGATCTCGGGGACGACGTGCTGCTGGTGCGCATGGCGGCCACTTCTCTGGAGGACTTGCTTCGAAAGATCCGCGAGCACCTCCAGTTTCTTCCCGCGCTGCTCGGAGATGATCCATGGGCCCGAAGACCCTAGCAGCAGAAGCTTCGCGAGGAGCGACGCGCCCTGATGTCGCGCCCTCCCCAACTCTGTATCACCCCTGCTCCCGACGAGGCAGCCGATGCACTTGACCCCCCGCGAGATTGACAAGCTCTTGCTCCACGGCGCTGGCTTTCTGGCACAGAAGCGCCTTGCCCGCGGCCTGAGGCTCAACTATCCCGAGGCGGTCGCGCTGATCTCCGCGCAACTTCTGGAGCTCATCCGCGAGGGACGCTCGGTTGCCGAGCTGATGGACCTCGGTCGCCGGCTGCTCGGCCGCGCAGAAGTGATGGACGGCGTGCCCGAGCTGATCAGCGAGGTGCAGGTGGAAGGCACGTTCGCGGACGGCAGCAAGCTGGTCACGGTCCACCACCCAATCGTCGCGGAACACGGCGACCTCGCCCTGGCGCTTCACGGCAGTTTTCTGCCGGTGCCGGACGCGGCGCGGTTCTCTGAATCCGCCGAGCACTTGACGCTGGGCGAGGTGGTCTCCCCGCCTGGCGAGATCGTGCTCAACGAGGATCGCGAGTCGCGCGCGCTGATGGTGACCAATCTCGGCGATCGACCGATCCAGGTCGGCAGCCACTACCACTTCTTCGAGACCAACCGCGCGCTCTCGTTCGATCGCGGCAAGGCATACGGGATGCGGCTGGACATCCCGGCTGGGACGGCGGTCCGCTTCGAACCGGGCCAACGGCGAACGGTACAGCTGGTCGCGCTGGCGGGCGCCAAGGTGTCGCGGGGAGGAAACGCGCTCGCGGATGGACCCTTGAACCCGCAGAACAAGGCCAAGGCGATCTCCGCCGCCAAGTCGCGCGGCTTTGGCCACGCGGAGGAAAAATCATGAGTCGCGCGATCGACCGGCGCCATTATGCGGACATGTTCGGTCCGACGAAGGGCGATCGGGTGACGCTCGGCGATACGAATCTGGTGGCCGAGGTCGAACGCGATCACACCGTCTACGGCGACGAGTGCAAGTTCGGCGGCGGCAAGGTGCTTCGCGACGGGATGGGACAGATGGCCGGCGCGAGCGATGCCGAAGCCCTGGACTGCGTGATCACCAATGCGCTGATCATCGACTGGACCGGCATCGTCAAGGCGGACATCGGGATCAAGCACGGCCGGATCGCCGGCATCGGCAGGGCGGGCAACCCCGACGTGATGGCAGCCGTGACGCCGGGGATGATCGTCGGCGTTACCACCGAGGCCATTGCCGGGGAGGGATTGATCGCCACCGCGGGCGGCATGGACAGCCACATCCATTTCATCTCCCCGCAGCAGGCGTTCGAAGCGATCGCCAGCGGCATCACCACCTGGGTCGGCGGCGGCACCGGCCCGGCAACGGGCACCAACGCCACGACTTGCACGCCGGGGTCCTGGAATCTCGCGCGCATGCTCCAGGCGACCGACGACCTGCCGCTCAACATCGGTTTCACCGGCAAGGGCAACACATCGCTGCCGCAAGGGTTGGTCGAGCAGATCGGCGCGGGCGCGATCGGGCTCAAGCTGCACGAAGACTGGGGCACCACGCCGGCAGCGATCGATTGTTGCCTGAGCGTGGCCGAGGAAGAGGACATCCAGGTCACCATCCATACCGATACGCTGAACGAGTCGGGATACGTGGACGACTCGATCGCCGCGTTCAAGGGCCGGACCATCCACACCTATCACTCCGAGGGAGCCGGCGGAGGTCATGCCCCGGACATCATCCGCGTCTGCGGCGAACGCAACGTGCTGCCCAGCTCGACCAACCCGACGCGGCCGTACACGGTCAACACGCTCGACGAGCATCTGGACATGCTGATGGTTTGCCATCACCTCGACCGCGAGATCCCCGAGGACGTCGCCTTCGCTGAGAGCCGCATCCGCGGCGAAACCATCGCGGCGGAGGACATCCTGCACGACCTTGGCGCGATCAGCATGATCTCCAGCGACAGCCAGGCGATGGGGCGCGTCGGCGAGGTGATCACCCGCACCTGGCAAACCGCGCACAAGATGCGCGAGCAGCGCGGCCGGTTGCCGGAGGAGACCGGAGAGAACGACAACCTGCGCATCCGCCGTTACGTGGCCAAGTACACGATCAATCCGGCCATCTCGCATGGGATGGCGCACGAGATCGGCTCGGTGGAGGTGGGAAAGATCGCGGACCTGGTGCTGTGGCGCCCGGCGCTGTTCGGCGCTCGGCCGGAAATGGTGATCAAGGGCGGTCTGATCGCCTGGTCGCAAATGGGCGACCCCGGAGCTTCGATCCCCACGCCGCAGCCGATCTACATGCGCCCGATGTTTGGCGCGATGGGGCGCGCCACGGGCGCAACCAGCATCGCCTTCGTATCGCGGCGAGCGCTCGCGGACGGAGCGGTGCAACGGCTCGGCCTCGCCAAGCAGCCCCGCGCGGTTCGCGGCTGCCGCGCGCTGAGCAAGCTCGACATGAAGCTCAACGATGCGCTTCCGGCGATCACCGTCGACCCCGAGACGTACGAGGTGCGCGCGGACGGCAAGCTGCTCCGCTGCGAGCCTGCGGCGCGTCTTCCCCTCGCCCAGCGCTACGCGCTCTTTTGATTTCTGCGATGAAGATTCCCTGGCTCCTGCTTCAGCTCTCCGATTCCGCGCTGCCGACCGGCGGATTCGCGCATTCGGGAGGCCTGGAGGCCGTCGCGCAGCAGCGCGGGCTGACCGAGCCGGGCGAGCTGCGCCGCTTTCTGTGCGACTCGCTCTGGCAAGCGGGGCACTTTGCGCTCCCGTTGGTGGGGACAGCGAACGATGATCCGGCTGCACTGGCCCGGTTGGACGCGCGAGCCGACGCATTTCTCGTCAGTCGCATCGCCAACCGCGCCAGCCGCACGCAGGGCCGCGCTTTCCTCGACACCTGCGCGCGCATTTTTCCTGCGCAGCTTTCGGCGCTGCGCGATCGAGCGCGCCAGGAAAAACTGCGACAGCACCACGTGCCGGTCTTCGGCGTTGCGCTGCGGACGCTGGGCGTCGAGCGCCTCGTTTCGCAGCAGCTCTTTCTTTCGCTCGCGCTTCGCGGCCTTCTGTTCGCGGCCGTCCGGCTTGGGATCACCGGCACGCACGAAGCGCAGCGGCTACAGCAAGAGCTCGCGCCCACGATGGACTCAGTGCTCGAGGCCTGCGCCACCCTGGGCGAGGAACATCTGGCGCAGACATCGCCGCTCGCCGAGCTGATGGGTTCCATGCACGATCGACTCTATTCCCGGCTTTTCCAGTCCTGAGGTACACCATGCACGAGCACGCGTACGATCATCAGCACGAGCAGGAGCCCAAGGAGCAGGACCGCGAGGATCGGCGTCTTCAAGACACCGAACCCGCGGATCCCGCCGAGCACGCGCATTACCACGCGCACGGGCGTCACCACCATCACCAGGAAATGGAGCACGCCGGGCGATTCGCCGAGCGCCCAACCTCGCTTGCGCGCGACTACGCTGCCCGGGCGTTTACGGTCGGGGTCGGCGGACCAGTCGGGAGTGGAAAGACGGCGCTTCTGCTCGCGCTCTGCCGTGCGCTGCGGGATCGCCACAGCCTGGGGGTGGTGACGAACGACATCTTCACGCGCGAGGACGCCGAGTTCCTGGTGCGGAACCAGGCGCTGCCGGTCGAGCGAATCCGGGCAGTGGAAACCGGCGGCTGCCCGCATGCGGCCATCCGCGAGGACATCAGCCATAACCTGCTCGCGCTCGAGCAGCTGATGGAGGAGGTGCAGCCGGAGCTGCTCTTCGTGGAGAGCGGCGGGGACAACCTTGCTGCCCAGTACAGCCGCGAGCTCGCCGACTACACCATCTACGTGATCGACGTCGCCGGCGGCGACAAGGTGCCGCGCAAGGGCGGGCCGGGCATCACCCAATCCGATTTGCTGGTGATCAACAAGACGGACCTCGCCGCGCAGGTAGGCGCTGATCTCTCAGTGATGGAACGCGACGCGCGCCGCATGCGCGGCGACGGACCGATCGTATTCGCGCAGTGTACGCGAGGTGACGGCATTCCGCAGATCAGCCAAGCCATCCTTGACGCCTGGAAGTCAGCACTGCAACGTGAGAAATGGTGAGCTGTACACTACAAAAGAACATGGCTATTATAGCCATCTAAAACCCTTACTAACTTGGCTATGTAGGCCACAAAGTAGGCCCATGCGATCGGTGAACGTGGCGGAATTGAAGAATCGCCTGAGTGCGTATCTCGCGGCGGTCCGTGAAGGTGAAGAGATCCTGGTCCGTGATCGGGACTTGCCTATCGCCAAGATCGTTCCTCTGCATCCGCCTGAAACGATCGAGGAGGATGAACGGTACCTTGCGGCTGCGGGCCAGCTGAAGCTGCCCGAAGCCCCCCTGCCGAGGTCGTTCTGGTCAATGCCGGCGCCTCGAATCTCCTTGAAGAGAGCGGCTCAGGCGATCATCGCGGACCGCGAGGAAGAGCGCTGAGTGGCGTTCTGGGACTCAAGTGCCGCAATCGGGCTGTGCCTTCACCAGCGCAGCACTGCCGGTGCCCGGCGCCTGATCCGAAGAGACGAGCCTCTTGTCGTATGGTGGGGAACACCGGTCGAGATGTGTAGCGCCTTCGCGCGCCTCCTTCGGAAAGGCGCGATCTCTTCAGCCGTTGTGGATCAAGCGCTGTCCCGTCTGAAAGTGCTGCGCCGCTCCTGGAGGGAGGTGCTACCAGGAGACCGTGTTCGAGAGCTGGCTGAGTCGCTTCTGTTCTCGCGGAGTCTGCGCGGAGGTGACGCTTTGCAGTTGGCTGCGGCCCTGGTTTGGTCGCGCGAAGCACCCAGGAAGCGGCTGTTCGTCTGCTATGATGAGCGCCTCTCCGCCGCTGCTCAGGACCTGGGCTTTACAGTGGCACGTCCCGTTTAACTCTGCGCAGTCGCTTTCGCGCAACCGTTGAGCTTGATCGGACCGCGAGGGTACGGACCGCTTTTGTTGCTGCAGTCAGCGCGGTAACGATGGTGGACGCGATCCTGTGCATCTGGAAACCAGCGCTGCGGCGCTGAGATGCACGCGGAGTCAGACGAGCGGTATCGATGAGCCATCCGGCCGGCGCCAGACGGTCCGAAACTCGCGATCAAAGGTCCACACGCGAAAACGGTGCTCGTGCTGGCACAGCACGGCCAGCCATCCGTCGGCCCAATCCGGGTCATGTTCCGCGTATTGGTCAAGCCAGTCGAGGACTTCTGGCCAGACCACTTCCTCGCGCGCCACGGTAGCGGGACGAACGTTGAACCGTTCGAGAAAGGTCCGGAGTCGCTGACGGTGGTGCTGTCCAGGCAATGCGAAGGCGACCTCGGTGAGCACCGGCGCACAGGTGTACAGCTCCTTTCCCCTCGCGCGTGTCAGTTCACGGACAGCCCGGCGGTTCAACCTGTCACGTTCATCGAGGAGCGCGATAAGTGGACCCGAGTCCAGGAGAATCATTGGCCCATGCGGCGCCGGATGTGTCGCCTAACGGCACTGCGAAATCGTCGGCGGTGATGGACGTCGAAGCGCTGCCGCTCATCCGCACGGATGGGGTGCTCGCGATAGATCGCCGCCAGGGCTGCTTCGACCTCGTCCGCCCTGGGAACGCCCGCCCGAAGCCGATACTCCGCGCGGATGGCCTCCCGGAGTAGATGTGACACTTTTACACCTCGAGCCCGCAGCGCACGAACCTTGGCAACGTCCTCCGGGTCGAGGCGGATGTTGAGGAGCTTCATGAAGCGGTCATCGTAAAGACGCAATGTCTTTATGTCAACCTCACACAGTGACGTGGAAATACCGTTCCTCAACTGAAGGAGCCGTGGCGGCCGGCGCCGCTGGCGAATCGCGCGGCGCCCTGAGCGGTCTCACCGGAGGCAAGCACCTGCATGCCACGGTGGAACTCGTTGCGGATCGCCTCGGAGAAAGGCATCGACCACTGCTCGTAGGAGGAGAGCCGATCACTGCGCAGGCATGCCTGCGGAAAGGCCGCGATGGTCCGCGCAAGCTCGATCGCTGCCGCGAGCGCTTGTCCTTTGTCCACCAACCGATTGGCGAGACCAAATGCCAAAGCCTCCTCGCCGGAGACGCCGCGCCCGGTGAGGATCATGTCCAGCGCCCGGCTATGGCCGATCAACCTCGCGAGGCGAATGGTGCCCCCATCCATCAGCGGCACGCCCCAGCGCCGACAGAAAACGCCGAATACCGCGTCGCGCGCGGCGACGCGCAGGTCGCACCAGATGGCGAGCTCCAGTCCTCCCGCAACGGCGTGACCCTCGACTGCCGCGATCACGGGCTTCGACAACAACAGTCGGCTGAAGCCCATCGGTCCATCGCCGTCCTCTTCGAGGCGCAGCATGCGATCCGGCTCGGCCAGCGCCTTGAGATCGGCCCCGGCACAGAACGTGCCTCCCGAGCCGGTCAGGACTGCGACCGACAGCGCTTCGTCTGCCTCGATCCGCCGAAAAGCCTCGGCGAGAGCGGCGGCTGTCGCTCGATCGACGGCGTTGCGCGCCTCCCAGCGATCGAGGGTAACCACTGCGACGGGTCCTTTTGCTTCCATCTTCACCTGGCTCATACGACGCTGGATAGCACGACCTTGGACCGCGGGAGGAATAGACGGCTTGCCGCAGTTTTCTGACGTCAGGGACGCGCGAGACATAGTGGAGCGTTTGTCTTTGGCGCCTGCCGGATCAATCTCGAAGTTATCAGCAGCGGCACGCAACGTGGTGCGCCAATTGCTTTCTGCCCATCGGACGGCCGGTCACTCAGACGGGCCACATGGTTGCTCGTGGTGTATCTTCGGTGCTTGGAGCCACCTTCCTGCAAGTTTGGTGGTGGCTGCGAGCTCCAGAGCACCGGCGCTGTTCGATCGCGCTGGCGCTCCTGGTCCTCGGCAACATCGGCTACGCGGTCTTCCGGGCAGTCTATTTGTCGAGCTGCGATTTGGTGCACGGTTATCTGATTCCCGCGCGCGCCATCCTGTTTCAAAACAAAGATCCCTATATCGATTTTTCTTTCAACTCATTCTCGCCATTTTTCTACGTGGTGATCGCACCGCTCGCCCTGGTTCCGGACTATGCGGCGAGCCTGCTGTGGTCGCTGTTGAGTCTCGGGTTTCTGATCGGGGTGGTGGGCCTGACGCGGGCGATGGTCGAGCAGACGCTGGCGCCCAAACGCCTGGCACGGCCCTGGTGGGGGCCGCTGTTCGCCGGCACGCTGATCACGGACAATCTCTACCTTGGCCAGTCCAATCTGCTCGCCCTCTTCCTGGTCTGTTGCGCGCTCTATGCGCTGCTGGTTGGGCATGATCTCCGAGCGGGCGCATTGCTCAGCGTGGCCATCGCGTGGAAGCTGACCCCGGCGCTCTTTCTCTTCTATTTCGCGCTCAAAGGGCGGCTGCGTGCATTGCTTGGCGCCGCGCTTGGCCTGATGCTCTGGCTGCTGGTCGTGCCGTCGCTCGTCCTGGGTCCGCTGCGCAACAAGAGCTTCCTCGAGGAATGGCTGGGAATGGTCGTCATGCCAGTGATCAGTGGGCCTCGAGCCTTGTCCACCAATGTCAATTGGTATCACACCAATCAATCGCTGGAGGCTTTTCTCAACCGGCATTTCACCCCGTATGGACGCCAGACATATGGCGGGCTGCACGTCCTGCTCGATCCCGCGTGCTTGGTGGAACAAGGAGCACATCGCGCGGCCCTGGTGATCAAGCTGCTTCTTCTCGCCCTGGTCACTCTGGCAGCGCTCCGCTCCCGCAGCGTCGCCACCCGCAGCTTTCCCTTCGAGGTTTCCTTGACGTTGCTCGCGGCGCTTTTCATCTCGCCCGTCAGTTGGTACAGCCACTATGTGTCGGTGTTGGTTCCGTACCAGATCGTCGTGCAGGAGGTTACGATGCGCCCGAGAAGTGCCACGGCGTTCAAGCTGCTCGCGATTCCCCTGGGGATCGCTGCTTTGATCACCACCTTCTCACTCAGCTCGACGCTGCGCAGCTACTCGCTGGTCTTTCTGGCGCAGCTCGGGTTCTTTTGCGCGCTGGCTCTGTATACGCTGCGTGGTGAAACTCCATGACGCTCGAGCGCTGCAGCTGGGCGACGGACGATCCTCTATTGATCGCGTACCACGATCGCGAGTGGGGCGTGCCGGTGCACGACGACCGCTTGCTGTTCGAGTTCCTGGTGCTCGAGGGTGCGCAAGCAGGGTTGTCCTGGATGACGATCCTGCGCAAGCGGGAGAACTACCGACGCGCGTTCGACCGATTCGATCCACAGAAGGTGGCTCGCTACGGTGCGCGCAAGGTAGCCGCCCTGCTCTCCGATCCGGGCATCGTGCGCAATCGCCTCAAGATCGCGGCCAGCATCGAAAACGCCCGCGCGCTGCTCGAGGTGCAACGGGAATTTGGCTCTTTCGATACTTTCATCTGGGGCTTCGTTGGAGGCCGACCCAAACGGAATCACTGGGCAACCATGCGCGAGGTGCCGGCGCGCACGGAGGAATCGGATCAGATGAGCGCCGCGCTACGCGGACGCGGTTTTCGATTCGTGGGATCGACGATCTGTTATGCCTTCATGCAGGCATGCGGGCTTGTCTTTGATCACGCGACCAATTGTTTTGTGGCCAAACGCGCTCGGCGGCGCAGCGGGCGTTCGTCGAAGTAAGCATCATCGAGCGCATTCGTGCGCGCGGATTTGGACTCTCTCCACCGGAGTGGTCCGGTTCTCCGGCAAGTGTTCGAATCGGAGATAATAGAGCGTGAATTTGAGCAACGACTGAGGTGGACCTATTGAGCCGTTCCAGAAGCGGCAGATGTACTCGCTTAGTCCCCGAATCTGAACTTGGCTGGGCCTTTCCGCGAGCGCCAGCTCGAGAAAGAACAACAGCCAGCGGTGGCCGCTAAACGTCTGCGAGATCAGCGGCGGCTTTTCCCAGTGAAGGCCTCGTGCCAGCGCGAGATCCATCGCTGCGCCGTCGACATGGCCGCTCACCAAGTCGGGAAAGAGATCGATGGTGGCACCGCTCGACAGCTTTCCCTCCAGCACGAACCAACCGTCCTCGGTCTGAGGGTTGGGAGCGAACATCGACCACCGCTGGTCGAGGCGGAGCGTCCGAGCGAGCCGACCAAGGAGGGTTTCCTCCAGCCCGACGTCGCGGCCATCGAGCTGAAAAGTCGCGCCTGCCTGGGACAGGTTCCAGAGAACGATCGCCAGGATGGAGAACCCGCCAAAGGCAATCATTCCGGCGCGGGCGATCTTCATCGCGATTTCCCGCCAGGCATCCGCGCTGGAGGACAGCTTGTTTGCCTCTGCAGCTGGGAAGGATGCCGGCCCTGAGCGGGTGAAACATTCCAGCTTTCGCCAAAACCACGCCGGCAACAAGGCGAGGATGGCGATGCTCATGATCCATGGAAAGGTTCCCAGCTGGAAGCACAGACCAAAGCCGATCTGGGTCGCAATCACGCCGACGATGGCGATCACGCGCGACGGACCAATCAGGAACGGCGTCGCCAGCAAGACGAGTGTCAACCCCTGCTGGATGAGGATTGCGTGAGTGAGGAATGGAAGGAGTCTCGGAAAACCGAGCAGCAAGGTTCCAAATGACGCCCGGAACTGCTCGACGCTCAACGCGTAGTAAACGGCGGTTCCATTTCGCCAGGCGTTTCCCAGCAGCTTGTGGTCAAAGAGAAACACAAACAAACAGAAGATTTGCAGGAACCAACCAACCGTTCCCACTGAAACAACCTGGCCGGGGCACGCGTCTGCCGGTCGCCTCTGCCGCGCGTCGATGGACCACTGGCGCCCCAAGGGCAGAAACATCCCCCAGAAAAGCGTCAGGCGCAGCAGATCGTCGCCTGAGTGATACACGAATGGATTTCGGTTCTGGAGTGAAACCAGCAGCACCCAGCAGGCGACGGCGGCGAAGCGGGTGCGAAACCCCAGCAGCAACCCGAGCGCGAAGACCAGCGCAATTCCCCAGAGTACGCCGATCCCCGCGAAGCTGCCCGTGAGACGGTAGACCGACCACCCCGCATCCATTGTTTCCAGCAGCGCCCGGGGAAGGACGCCCTGGTCGGTGTAGTGGGCGCGCAGTGCTGGCAAGCGCTGGAAAAGATCGGCGATCACCACCATCGCCGCGCCGATTCGCATCACCGCGAGCGATCGGACGTCGGCGCCGAAGATTTCCCTCAGTCGCGCCCGGACAATCGGACGCACGTCGCTCGAGGACAGCGCCAGCGCCGACTTCGCAGAGACTCGCATTCGGTTTCGCGCGGACGGACAGGTGCTCACCAGACAGGGCCTTGCCGTGAGCGCTACCGAGTATAGGTCAGGTGGCCAAGCGCCGCGTAGATTGGCCTCGCTTCCTGCTTAAATGATGGTTATTTCATCAGTCCCCGCCAACCTCGGGAGGTCGTATGAAACTGTACTTTGCGCGCAATGCCTGTTCCCTGTCTCCCCACATCGTTCTGCGTGAGGCTGGATTGCCGTTCGAGTTGGAGCGCGTCGATACCAAGACGCACAAGACGCGATCCGGCATCGATTTCTACAGCATCAACCCGAAAGGCTACGTCCCCGCGTTGCAGCTCGATGACGGCCAGGTCCTCACCGAGGGGCCGGCCATCGTGCAGTACATCGCCGACCTCAAGCCCGAGAGCAAGCTCGCGCCACCGCCAGGAACCATGGACCGTTATCGACTCCAGGAGTGGCTGAACTTCATCGGCACCGAGCTGCACAAGCAGTTCAGCCCACTCTTTTCGGCCACCATTTCCGAACAGATGAAGCAACAACTGAAGGAAAAGATCGCCGGTAGATTTGATTATGTATCGAAGCACCTCGAAGGGCGGCAATTCATCCTGGGCGACACATTCACCGCAGCGGACGCATACCTGTTCACAGTCGTTTCATGGTCGAAGTTCGTGGAGATCGATCTCAGCCGCTGGCCTTCGTTGAAGGCATACATCGATCGAGTGGCGATGCGCCCAGCGGTGCGGGCGGCCATCGAGGCGGAGCGCGCGTAAACAGCCTTGTCTGGTCATCCCAGTCGCTATTCGGCGCTACCGATCGCCGACCGATTGGCGATCCTGGCGGTGGCTGTCACTCAGTTCCTGGTCGGCCACGGCCGCGTCTGGACCCAACCATTCGACTGGGATCGATCGATCCTCTGGAGCTATGCGACCATTGCGCTTCTGGTGTTCGCCGATCTGGCGGTGCGACGGCGGCTTCATCTTCTCGGCTGGTTTTTGCACACGCTCGAGCTCTCAGCGGTCAAGTTCGTTCTCACCGCGGGATTCTTGGTGATGTATCTGATCACGCATCCCAAGATCCCGGACCCCGGCCGAGAGCCGCCGCAGCAACCAGCGGTGGTTTCGCAGCCGTTGGCGGCACGACGGAACTTGAAGCCAACCGTCATTGCGGAGGGCTCCCGCGGTGAAATCCACGGCCGGGTGATCGACCGCGACGGAAGAGGAATCCAAGGCGCTCTGGTTTTCATTTCGGATGGGCTGAAGGATCTGGTTTTTGCTCCGCCCGAGGAACCGGTGACCCTGGAGAACAATGGGAAAGCATTTGTTCCACCGATCGCCGCGGTCCAGACGGGACAACCCCTTTCCGCCCGGTCTGCCAATCACGAGCTGCACACCCTGCTTCTCACTAAATCCGACCGCAGCTGGGTGATGAATGTTCCGCTGCTCGCCTCAGGGCAAAGCCGCACCATTCAATTCGACGATGCGAGAGGTCTGGTTGCCGTTCATTGCTCGGTGCACGGAAGCCGCGAGGGCGAAGCGCACCTGGCGATCTTGGATCACCCATTCTTCGCATTCAGCGGTGTGGACGGGCATTTCGTGCTACAGCGCATCCCGAGTGGCAACTTGACGATTTCCGCATTTCATCCAGCTCAGGGAGAAAGCTCGGCTGCTGCTCGCCTGGGGAGCGGTGAGAAGCTGGACGCGAGCTTGTCATTGGGTGGGCGATGAACCCGACGACGCCGGCGGCTTTGGGGTTTCGCGTACACACTGGCTGGGCCGCGTCGGTGGCGGTGGCGGGTCCGCCTTCGTTCCCCAAAGTCGTGGATCGCCGGCGCGTGGCGCTGATCGAAAACGGTGAGGAGAAGCTCGCCGCCGTGTACCATGCCGCGACGGAGCTTGCCCTCCCGGCAGCGGAGAAGCTCGTGCGCGATGCGACCGACGCTGCTCGCAGGAAGGCTCGCATCGCGATTGAGGCGATGATCCAGGAGCTGCGCGCGAAGGGCTACGAGCCGGTTGCAGCCGGCATCGTGTTGGGTGGAGGTCGGCTGCCATCGAGCCTGGAAGCCATCCTTCGTTCGCACCCGCTGGTCCACACGGCGGAAGGCGAGCTATTCCGTCAGGCGCTGATTGCCGCCAGCGAGGCCTGCGAGCTGCGCGTCTCCGGGATTAGCGGACGAGAGCTTTACGCGAAGGTTGCCTCTGAGCTGGGCGTCAATGCCGCGCATTTGCGCGACCGGCTGGGCGAGGCTGGAAAGAGCGCCGGCAAACCGTGGGCGCAGGATCAGAAAGAGGCGATGGCCGTGGCGTGGTCTGCGCTGGCTGCAGCGACTCGATCTCGCGGTGCGAAATCTCCTCGCTCGTGACCCGTTATTCAATCCGTCGGCATCGGGCTCGGACTCGGGTGAAGCAGCTCCGCGCGGGCGCGCCACAAGTTCAGCGCATAGGTGACGCCGAGGACAACCAAGCATGCGACGCCAAGCCCCACGTACCGGTGGATGAGTTGCGTCTCGGTCCATCGGTACACGTCGACCAGCCTGCTCGCGTCGCTCAACCCCATTCCTTCGTTCATCCCGAACGGAATCGCGGCCATATCCGCCCGGGCGGCCCACCAGGGCTGAAAGCCGTCCGCGAAGGACGCTGCCCCGATGACCAGGAAGCCCCAGCGCAGCCAGCCGCGGTGAACATTGCTCTCGGGTCGCGTGTACATGGAAGCCATCAGGCATGCGCCGAGGACCATGCATCCGGCATCGCCGCCGAATATGACGATCGGCCGAGCGCGCTCTGTTGAGAGGACCAGCGTCATCCACAGCTGAATCAGGAGCAGTCCACCCAAGGTCGCAACCCACGGCCACCGCCGCGCCGCCCACGCCCGGTACCCTGCCGATACGATGCCTCCCGCGAGCAAGAGCGAGACGATGGGCGAGCGAGATTCCCAAATCGGGGTGAACCACGGCCCGGGGAAAGCGCCAAAGCCACAGAACCATGCCGTGACGGCGTGACCCAGCTCGTGGATCCACATGCTGAGGAACACTCGCACGAGCGCTTGAAAAATTGGGACGGAGACTGCGAGGTTCGCCAGGATCAGCGCGGCCGGAATCGCGATGGCGCGAATTTTCAGCTCCAGCCGCGCGTCGTCCCGATCTCCCTCCCACTGCAACTCCGGCTCAGGCTGCGGCAGAAGGGGTGCTGGTTTTGACGCGACAGGCGGCTTCCGTGAAACATGGGCTTCGGCCTTTGCGTAGATCACGCCGCAGCGAGGACACTCCGGACCGGGAACTCGCGGAGCGTGACAGTGGACGCAGGTGGCTGCTGCCGGGAGATCCACCGCGTGAGTCTAGACCAAAGGCACTTCGACTTCAGGGAGCGCGTTCGCTCGCCTTGCGCCTGTCCCGAGCGCGGTCGAGGGCTCGGGGTGACCCCTCGACTCCGCTTCGCTACGCTCGGGGCGAGCGGCAGCTCTGGTGACCCCTCGACTCCGCTTCGCTACGCTCGGGGCGAGCGGTTGTGGTGCGGAAGTACCGACCTCGCCGGACTCTGTGGTATGGGAACCTTTTTTCAAAGAGCCCACGCGCGCGAGGTGAAGCAATGGCAGGCAGAGAGAAGGTAGTTCTGGCGTACTCAGGCGGTCTGGATACGTCGGTGCTCGTCCGAATTCTTACCGATGACTACAAAATGGATGTGATTGCCGTTCACGTCGACGTCGGCGAAACCTCGGATGCGGAGCAGCTCAAATCCCGCGCCAAGCGCTCCGGCGCCGTGGCCGTGGAGATCATCTCCGGCAAACGCGAGTACGCCACCGATTTCATTTTTCCGGCGCTGCAAGCCAACGCGCTTTACCAGGGTGTGTACCCGCTGAACTCGGCGCTCTCGCGACCGATGATCGCCAGGCATCTGGTCACCATGGCCAAAAAGCACGGCGCCTCGGCGGTAGCCCATGGCTCGACGGGGAAAGGAAACGACCAGGTCCGCTTCGATCTCTCCTCGCGCGCCCTCGCCCCCGAGCTGAGGATCATCGCGCCGCAGCGGGAGCGAAACATCACCCGCGACTTCGCGATCGAATACGCTCGAACCAAAGGGATCGAGGTGCCCGCCACTGTCGACAAACCCTTTTCCATCGACGAGAACCTCTGGGGCCGCTCGATCGAGGGAGGCGTGCTCGAGGATCCCAACACCGAGCCACCCGAGGCAGCATTCGCCTGGACGCGCTCCGCCAAGGATGCGCCGGATTCACCCGGCATAGCCACCATCGGATTCGAAGCGGGTCTGCCGATCTCCCTCAACGGAGAGAAGCTTTCGCCGGAGGCGTTGATTCTCAAGCTCAACGCGATCGCTGGGGAGCACGGCGTGGGGCGAATCGACCTGATGGAGGACCGCGTGGTGGGAATCAAGAGCCGGGAGCTCTACGAGGCCCCCGCTGCAATAACGCTGATCGCCGCGCGAAGGGATCTGGAGCGTTTCACTCTGACCGGCGATTGCAACAAGCTGAAGTCGCACCTCGACCAGACCTATTCCGAGCTGGTCTACGAAGGCTTCTGGTTCTCGCCCTTGCGCGAGGCGCTGGACGCCTTCAACGCTACGCTCGCGCGCAACGTGGAGGGCACCGTGCGCGTGAAGCTCCACAAGGGCTCGCTGCGCGTGATCGGTCGCGAGTCGAAGTACGGCGTCTACAACAAGAAGCTCTCCACCTACGGCAAGGAAGACAAATTCGATCACCGCGCGGCCGAGGGCTTCATCCAGCTGCTGGGGATGCAGCTGATCGAGTTCCGGCGGATACATCCCGTCAATCCAGGCGAGGCAAAATGACCGTCGCCCGCAGCGACGCTACCGGCCTGGGGTCCCTCGAGCCGGAAGTCCTGAGCTTCACTTCGTCGCTGCCGGTGGATGTCGCCCTTTTCGCCGCGGATATCGTCGGAAGCCTGGCGCACGTGCGCATGCTCGAGGAGAGCGAGTTGATCGCAAATGCCGATGCGACCGAGATCCGGCGAGGTCTCAAGGCGCTCTACGACGAGGCCTCGGCTGGGAAGCTCACCTGGCCGCAGGAGGAAGACGTGCACATGGCGATCGAAGCCGAGCTCGGTCGCCGCATCGGCGATGCCGCAAAGCGCTTGCACACTGCGCGGTCGCGCAACGATCAGATCGCGCTCGATGGCAGGCTTCACCTTCGCGAGCAGACGGTGATGGTCCTGGAGCGACTTACCGCGCTGCTGGACGAGCTGATCGCGCGAGCGGATGGGCCTGACGGCAAGCTGCTGATGCCCGCGTACACGCACCGGCAGCGCGCGCAGCCGATCTCGGTCGCCTACCTGCTGTCCGCCTATGGCCAAATGCTCGCGCGCGATGCGGCGCAGTTCGCGCAGGTGCTCAATGCCCTCGACGATTGTCCGCTCGGCGTTGGCGCGGTGAGCGGCACCTCGCTTCCCATCCGACGCGAACGAACGGCGGAGATGCTGGCGTTCTCGCGGATCACTGAGAATGGCCTGGACACCGTGGGCGATCGCGATTTCGCGCTCGATTTCACTTATGCGGCCGCGAAGTGTCTGTCTCACCTGTCTCGCATCAGCCAGGACGTCGTCGACTTCTCATCGCAGGAATTCGGCTTCATTCAGCTGGATGACCGGATCAGCTTCGGATCGTCGATGATGCCGCAGAAGCGCAACCCGGACCTCTTCGAGCTGATCCGCGGAAAATCCGCGCGCTCCATCGCCGCGCACTCTGCGCTATTTACGGTCCTCAAGGGTTTGCCGGTTGGCTACATGCGCGACCTGCAGGAGGACAAGGTCAGCTATCTCGAATCGGCCGCGCTGATTTTGCAGTGTCTGGATGCGATGATCCATGGGTTCCGGGGCGTTCGCTTCGTGGCGGACCGGATGGCGGCTGGGTTGGCCGGAGGTGCCACACAGGCCACCGATCTCGCCGAGCGGCTGGTCTCTCGCGGAGTGCCGTTCCGCGATGCTTACCGAGCCGTCGGCAAGCTGGTGCAGGTGGCGCGGTCCGGTGGCAAGGCGCTCGAGGATGTCGGCCCGGCCGAGTTGTCGATGGCGGAAGGGCTGGTCACCTCGGCCGATCTCGCAGTGCTGTCGGCAGCCAAAGCAGTGGAGGCCAAGGAGACGCCGGGCGGGACCGGACCGCAGTCCGTGGCGGCCCAGCTCGAGGAGCTTCGTGAGGCGGTTGCCGGCGCACGCGCTCGGATCATCTCGACGCCGCGGCTGGCCGAGCTGGCCGCGCAGCTCGCGTAGTGGCGTTCGCGTCCACGTTTCCGTTCGGGTCGAGGTTTCCGTTCGGGTCGAGCGCAGTCGAGACCTGGAGGCGACCGCTCGACTTCGCTTCGCTACGCTCGGGGCGAGCGGGATGGGCGACCCCTCGACTCCGCTTCGCTACGCTCGGGGCGAGCGGCGACCCTGCTGGTCAGCGGATCGACCCGCTGATCACGATCGCACCGGGAGCGGGCGCGATGGCAAGCGAGGCTATGCCCGGCTTGTGATCCGCTCTGCTGTCAGCGAGCAGGAACATCGATCCGGAGACGACGGCGAAAGCTCCAGCCGCGAAGGCGAGCGTCGCTGCGTTGCGCTGATCTTGTGCGCGGCGTCGCACCGTTTGTACTCGCAACAGATCGTCCGCCGACGGCAGGCGCCCGTTCGAGTAGTAGCCGGAGAGCTCGGACCAGGCTCTCGCTGACCGCACCTGGAAAACCGTCCCCGCTCCGAGCCCGAGAAGACCCAACCCGATGAATGCGCTGCCCAGCGACGTTCTCCATCCGCGTTGCACCGTCTGCAGCGGAGCTTCAGGCTGCACAATTGGTTGCAGATTCCCTGGCGAACGCGGCGGGGCAGCCAGCTCTACGCCCACCGGGGCCGAGGCCAATGTTTCTGCACTCCGAATAGCTGGCCGGATGTTGTCGGTGCGCTTGCCGCCAAGAAGGTATTCCGCCAGCTCGGCTGATCTCTCCAGCTCGCTGTCGGCTCCGCCGATGTGAACGCTTCCCTCCCGCAGCTTCTCCGCCGTGGGCACCTGCACGACTGCGCCGAGCACCAGGCGTTCACCTGCCGCCGTTCTCCCCAACCGGGCGACGATTACCTCGCTGACTCCGATCCAACGTCCCAGCTTCGCGGCTGGCGCGAATATGTCCCCTGGTCCGCCCTCCGCGATGCAAGGAAAAGGCGAAGGTCGGAACGACGCCTCGAAATCGAGGTCCATGTCCAGCGCCGCCGGCTGCGTCAGTCGAAGCCGCCGCGGCATCGAAATGGCGGTCCCGTTCGAAACGCGAAGCGTGTATCGACCGGGCACCAGCTCGATCGACAGCGGAGTCTTGCCGGTCATCCGCAATCCATCGAGGAAAACGTCGGCTCCGCTCGGATCGGATCGCACGGTCAAAGCGACTTTCGGCATGCCGGCAACTTGACGCCGAGTCCTCTCGAATCGCGCGCGAGTCAGCGGCGGATACAGATCCGGATCCAACGAATGATCGGGAGCAAGTTGGAGCACCCTTCGAAATGATTCGTCTGCTTCCGCCGGGCGGGCGGCTGCCCCGAGTACCATGGCCCGGAGCAGCTCCGCCTCAACGCGCAGATTCCATTGAGCGCGTCCGGGCTCCAGGACATCCATCTCGTCCAGCACCTGCCTCAGCTCGCGCTCCGCGGATGAGTAGTCCGCCTGGTAATACTCCGCCCGAGAAGCTTCGATCTGCTCTCGTAGCTCGTCGCTCGAGCGCGCCGGCGGTTCGGGAAAGCGTTGCGCAAGCTGGACGGACCCCGCCAGCCCATCGCCCAACTTCGATTGGAGCGCGCTCTCCAGATTGGTCGAGACGCGGATCAAGTCCGGGTCATGGCATCGTCCCGCTGCAACCAGAGCGACCCGCGGTTCGGCCTGGCCTACCGTGCCGAGGAACACTGCTCCCAGTCCCATCCATCTGCGCATGCGAACCTCTCCGGGGAGCAATCCGAAGCAGCGCCCCGGCGGTTGCGCCTAGCAATGGACGTACCAGAGAGGATTACGTCACTTTCCTCAGGGTGATGGTGACCGTCGTCCCCACGTCGACCGTCGACTCGAGGCGGATTTCGCCCCCCATCTGCTGGACCAGCTCGCGGCAGATGGCCAAGCCGAGCCCGGTCCCGACCCCCGCGGCCTTGGTGGTGAACAGGGGCTGAAAGACTTTGTCCTGTATCGCCGGCGGGATTCCGCATCCATTGTCTTTCACCGTCACCAATACGGCCTTGTCGTGCGGCTCCCAGCTCAGCTGGATCACGCCCTGGCGCCGGACGCCATCCATCGCCTGTGCTGCGTTGACGATCAGGTTGAGCAGCACCTGGCAGAGCTTGACCGGACCGCCCGCGACCTTGACGGAGGGTCCATCGACGATCAGCTTCGCGCGCTGGCGAACCTCGGATCGCGCCAGCTTGGCCGCGAAGCCCGCCACGTCGGCGAGATCGGATTCCGATATCTGCTCGTCTCCTCGGGCTTGAGCGCGGATGCCCAGCGCAACCTGCCGGATGTGCTTCGACCCGGTCTCGATATCGGAGAGAATCTGCGGCAGCTCCTCCAGCGTCTCCTCCACCTCCCGGTCCCGGTCCCGCTGCAGACGAGGAGCAATGAAGTTGGCCAGCACCTTCAGCTCTCCTCGCAGCGCCTCGATGTTCTGGGTCAGGTACGCCACCGGGTTCATCAACTCGTGGGCGATCCCGGCGCTCACCTGGCCGATCGCGGCCAGGCGCTCCGATTGCAGCATCCGCGTCTCGATCTCGCGCAGCCGCGATTGCAGCGTGAAGATGCGCAGCGAGTCCTCGAGCGCGACCAGCAGGTCCTCTTTGTTCCACGGCTTGACGAAGTACCGGCTCACCTGTCCGCGGTTCACCGCGTCCATCACCGCCTGCATATCCGAATACGCGGTGATCACCATGCGCTGGATGTCCGGCGCGATCTCTTTGGCTCGCTCGAGCAGCTCCACTCCGGTGAGCTCGGGCATGCGTTGGTCGGAGATCAAAACCCCGATCTCGTGTCCGCGGTTGGCGAGGACTGCCAGGGCTTCCGTCCCCGAATGACTGAGAATGATCTTGAAACGGTCGCGGAAGTTTGCGTCGAACACGCGCAGGTTGATCGGCTCGTCGTCGACGTAGAGAACGGCGGGTGATTCGTCCGTCGCCATCAACCTTCTCGATTCGGTGATCCAAGCCGCTGTGGGTGTGACGCGCGAGGAGAGCGGCCTCGCGGCAAGTCTAAGCCACGCAGGGTGCGCGGCAAAGCTCGTGAGAGCGAGTTTGCGATTCACACGCACACTCACCCTTCACTACGAGTCCAGGTTGCGGCGCGCCGCTCTGCCTCGGCTTGTCTCAGGGTGAACCGGGACAGGTCCCAGGCGGGCTCGGGCTGCTCACCCCGAGTGTTAGGCGCATTCCCGGTCACCCCGAGCGTAAGGCGAGCATCGGCGAGCCTGTGCGGATTCCCGATCACCCCGAGCGTAAGGCGAGCATCGGCGAGCCTGTAGTCGAGGGGCGACCCCTCGACTCCGCTTCGCTACGCTCGGGGCGAACGGGGTGGGCGACCCCTCGACTCTGCTTCGCTACGCTCGGGGCGAACGGGGTGGGCGACCCCTCGACTCCGCTTCGCTACGCTCGGGGCGAACGGGGGTGGGCGACCCCTCGACTCCGCTTCGCTACGCTCGGGACGAACGGGGGTGGGCGACGCCTCGACTCCACTTCGCTACGCGCGGGGCCAGCGTTAGAGCAGGAGGCGCATCGGGTGCTCGAGCAGGCCCTTCAGCTCGCGCAGGTAGACCGCCCCCATCGCTCCGTCGATCACGCGATGGTCGCCCGAAAGCGTGGCGGACATCATCTGCCGGACGGTCACTTGCCCGTCTCGCACCACCGGTTTCTGTTCCACGGCGCCTACAGCGATGATCGCCGACTGCGGCGGGTTGATCACCGCCACGAACCAATCAATCCCAAACATCCCGAGGTTTGACACCGTAATCGAGCCGCCGCTGTACTCCTCGGGCCTGAGCGCGCGCTTACGCGCCCGCTCCGCTAACTCCCGCGCCTCGGCGGAAAGGGCCGCCAGTCCTTTCACATCTGCGTCTCGGATGATCGGCGTAATCAAGCCCTCCTCGATGGCCACCGCAATGCCCACGTCGGCAGTTTGATACTGCAGGACGCGATCTCCTTGAAGCGAGACATTCATTTGGGGCACGCGGCGCAGCGCGATGGCCGCCGCCTTGACGATGATGTCATTGACCGAGACTTTCGATTCGAGCGCCTTGGCCTCCTCGCGAATTTTCATCGCCGCATCCATCTCGATATCGACGGTGAGATAGAAGTGCGGCACGCCCGGCTTCACCTCCGATAGACGCTGCGCGATCACTCGCCGCATGGAGCTGAGAGGCAGGGCTTGCGGCTCCCGGCGCTCGAACTGCGCGACCAGGGCCGGACCTGTTCGGCGAGCAGTTGCAGGCTGAGTGATTGCGGCTTCGACGTCGCGTTTGATGATCCTTCCCTGAGGACCCGAGCCCTGAACCGCCGACAGATCGAGCCCCTGGTCTTTGGCAATCTTCCGAGCGAGGGGCGACGCGCGCAGCCGGCCGTTTCCGGATTCGGGTTCTTGACGCCGAAGCGGCAGCACTTGGCCTCCCGTCGGCCGACTGGGTTCGGGCGAAGCCGGCTGGGGCGGCCGTTTCATCTCGATCGGCGGACGTTGCTCGGCGGCCGGCTTTGGCGGGGGCGCCGGCTCGGGCGGCTTGGCGGCCGGCGCGGTGGTCTCCACCGCTTCCACCTTCTCGCCCTTCTCACCGATATAGGCGATGGGCGCACCGACGGGCGCGCTCTCGCCCTCCTTGACCAGGATCCGGAGCAAATAGCCGTCGTCGTACGCTTCGATCTCCAGATTGGACTTATCGGTCTCGACCTCGGCGACGGCTTCGCCCGAGGAGACCTTGTCTCCTTCCTTCTTGAGCCACTTGGTGATCTTCCCCTCTTTCATCGTCGGGGAGAGCGAGGGCAGCGGGATGGCGGTGGCCATGGCTCATTTCTCCTCGAGGTAAAGCACCTTTTTGACAGCGGCGATGATGCGGGTGACATCGGGCTGCGTCGCAGCCTCCAGATTGGCGGCGTATGCCATGTTGACGTCCAGCCCGGTCACGCGGGCCACCGGCGCGTCCAGATAGTCGAAGGCCTTGGATTGGATGGTGTCCACCACCTGCGCTCCGAGCCCGCTGTGCGGCCAACCCTCTTCGACGACTACCGCGCGGTTCGTCTTGCGAAGGGTGGCGATCAAGGCCTCCTCGTCGAGGGGGCGAAGCGATCGCAGATCGAGAATCTCGGCCTGGATGCCCTGCTTTTCCAGCTCCTCGGCTGCCTGCTGGCAGAAGTAATACATCCGCGACCAGGTGATGATCGAGACGTCCTTGCCTTCGCGCTTCACCTCCGCCTTCCCGATCGGAATCACCAGCTCGCCCTCGGGGACCTCGCCCTTGACCGCGTAGAGGCGCTCGCCCTCGAAGAAGATGACCGGGTTGTCGTCGCGAATGGCCGACTTGAGCAGGCCCTTGGCGTCCTTGGGAGTGGCCGGCGCCACCACTTTGAGGCCGGGGAAGTTCGAATAGATCGAATCGAAGACCTGGGAGTGCTGAGCCGCGAGGCGACCGCCAGCGCCCTCGGGACCGCGGAAGACGATGGGGCACCTCAGCTGTCCGCCCGACATGTGCCGCACCTTGGCCGCATTGTTGAAGATCTGGTCCATGGCCAGGATGGCGAAATTGAAAGTCATCATCTCGATCACCGGGCGTAGCCCGACCATCGCCGCGCCCACGCCCAGACCGGCGAAGCCGAGCTCCGAGATGGGCGCGTCCACCACGCGCGCACTGCCGAATCGCTCCAGCAGGCCTTGGGAGACCTTGAACGCGCCCTGGTACTTGCCGACCTCTTCACCCATCAAGAAGACGCGGACGTCCCGCTCCATCTCCTCGGCGAGCGCCTGATTGAGCGCTTCTCGATACATGATCTCAGCCATCGGTCAGCCCGCCCTCTTCTCTGACTTGTCCTTGGGCTCGATTTCCCAGGTGACCTTGAAACTTATCGGAAAGGTGGGCCAATCGACCTTGACGCCCAGGACTCTTTCGCGCGGGCGGACATCGGGCTCGCCTTCCTCCACGACGGTGTCGTGCCACAGCTCGTCGAGCGCGGGCTCGGGCGACTGATCGGCGAATTTCACCGCCTGATCGACGAGCTTCTTGATCTCGGCATCGATCGCGTCGAGCTCCGCGTCGGTGAACGCTTTTTGTTTCAGGATGTAGTCCCGGAAGCGCGGAATCGGATCGTTCTTCCGCTCGCTCTCGACTTCGCTCTTCTCGCGATACGTCGCCGGGTCGGCCATCGAGTGGCCGCGGTAACGGTACGTCCGCGCCTCGAGCAGGATGGGACCCTTTCCGGCGCGCACGTGATCCGCGCAGTCCTTCACCATGTCGTGAACCTTCACCGCGTCCATCCCGTCCACCTGCTCGCCGCGCATCGCATACGCGCTGGCTCGCTTGTAGATCTCCGCCACCGCGGAGACGCGGTTGATGTCCGTTCCCATGCCGTATCGGTTGTTCTCGCAGATGTAGATCACCGGCAGCTTCCACTTGGACGCCATGTTCAGCGACTCGTGAAAGGAGCCCTGGTTGGCCGCGGCATCCCCAAAAAAGCAGAGCGTCACGCGATCCTCGCCGCGGTACTTGGAGGCGAATGCCATGCCGGTACCGAGCGGGATTTCGCCGCCCACGATGCCCCACCCGCCGTAGAAGTAGTGCTCGATGTCGAACATGTGCATCGAGCCGCCTTTCCCCTTGCTGTAGCCGCTTCCGCGGCCAAACAGCTCCGCCATGGCCATCCCGGGATCGCCTCCGCGGGCGAGGATGTGCCCGTGGTCACGGTATGCAGTGATCATGAAGTCGTCTGGACGGACCGCCTCGATCGAGCCCGCCGCAACGGCTTCTTGCCCGATGTACAGGTGGCAAAAGCCGGCGATCTTCCCCAAGCCGTACTGCTGACCGGCGCGCTCCTCGAACCTTCGGATCAGCACCATGGTGCGATACATGTTGCGAAGCTTTTCCTTGCTCAAAGCGCTGGGCACAGATCCTCCTGGCAGGCCTTCGACGGCCGCCGCGCGCCCAAGGCTATCAGTGCCGATGAGCAGCAGCCATCCTCACGCCTCATACCGTTCGCACGGCGAGAGTTCAAACGGATTCGGGGCGGCCTGCCGTGGAACTGCTATTCGGACGAGCAGGCGGTTCGGCTCAGCGCGTCACCGAAGTGTGGAACGGTCTCCACGCCGTCTAACAGCGCTACCGGGCGACCGGAGTGATCCGTCGCCAGATGAACGATGGTCGCATCCGGAAACGCGCGCCGGTAGTCGTTGACGTGCGTGGGCTCGTTATCGAACGCGGCGATCAGGTTGCCGACGTCAGCCAGCTGGCGCTGGGCCTCGCGCTTGAACTCGTCGTCGCCCATCTCCAGGGTGGGCTTGAGAATGAGGCGAACGTTGCCTCCGGGCAGCGGTAGGCCGCATTTGCGCATCGCCTCCAGGGTGCCCTGTTTCATTCCCACGTGCCGCCCGGTCACGTAGCAGACGATCGCGCCGGTCTCGGCCACCCCCTTGACGAACTCGACAGCCCCCTGGATGGCGACATCGTCCGAGCAGTACTCGCTGGTGAAAAACCGCTCCAGCCAGAACTTCCGGGCCTGCGCGTAGAGGCGCTCCACCTCGTCGGCGCTGAGGCCGCAGTTGCGCATCGCCCCTTTCATGTCAAATCCGGAATCCCAGTGCGACGGAGCACATTCGACCAGCGCAGGCACGCTCGCAGCGGCGCCGAACTCGCGAAGGATGCGAGCTTGCCGCGGACGGTTGTCGAACAAGGTGGAGTCCAGGTCAAAGGCCACCACTGCGCGATTGCCGAGGCTGCGCGCCTGCTCGAGCACGCGCTGCAGCACCTGAGCGCAGTCGGGGGTGAAATGCCCTCGAGGAAGACTCATCAAGCCACCGAGCGAATCGGGGGAGCTCCACCCGCCGGTGCAGCCTCGGGTTGGAAGCGGACCATCCGTTTGATGCCGTCTCGGTCCAGCACCAGGCGGGCCAGCTGAAGCGAGACCTGCTTGTGCCGCCCCTGGTCCACCGAAAAGCGGAACGCGATGTCAACCTGGTATCGCTTGGCGGCGCGGATGTGCCCCACCGAGAAGTCCTCCAGATCCACGTACTCCATCGCGTACTCCGGATCGTCCATGTCGCGCAGCAGACGATCGATGTTCAACCGGATGATGTCGGTCACGCCGCTCACCGCGGCGCGCTTGGGCAGAAACTCCGACTTGAGCACGATCTGCTTTTGATAATGAATTACTGTTTCAGCCAGCTCGCCCTGCGACACGGTGATGAAGTCGTCCGTCCGGCGCAGGCTGGAGATCTCCTCCGGTACGTGACTGGTGGTTGCGTAGTCGACCTTCTCACGGCATATCCCCAGCCGCTTCTTGGTCACCGGCTCGGTGATCACCGTGGTCCGGTCGAAGAGCCGCTTCTTCGCCACCGAGTGGAGGACTCGGCGCAGGAGCTCCTTGATCCGGTCCTTGAGCATGTAACCGATCACGATGATCAGGAAGAAGTTCAGGCTCGCCTGCGAGAAGCGACTCTGCGCCCAGAAGGCGACCGCGGTAGCGAAGGCCATTGCCAGGCCGGCGGCAATCGCAAACAAGAGCTCCTCCCAGCCGATGCCGCGCTCGTAGCGGGCCGCCAGGAAGAGGATGTTGGTACAGAACTTCTTCAGAAAGCCGATCCGCTGCATGTACTCTTCGTTGTCTCCGGTCGGGCTGAGCACCGATCTCAGCTTGTTTTCCTTCCGGTGGTTCTCCTCCTGGATGATCTGCCCCATCATCTCCTTGCGCAGCTCGACGTAGATGCCGGACCTGGGCAGCTGGTCCATGCTCGTCACCGCTTTGCGGACCAGTTGCTCGACCGACAAGCTCATGTACTCGTCGACCAGGCGGAGCGAAGCTCGAGTCCTCTCCTCGATGGATTGTCGGGAGAGCAGGTTCCTGGTGAAGGCGCGGAAGCGTTCCAGCATCTGCACGATTCCACGCATCGAGGCGCGCACCTCGCTGGCCAGCCCCTCCTGCAACGAGGCATCGCTGTACTCAGCGCAAAGGTCCTGACACGCCGATCCCACCGTGGTCACGAAGCGGCGAAGCGCCCCGCGGAAGATGCAGGAGAGCAGCTTGGCCTGATACACGATCTCCGATTCGTCGAGCGCGGGACCCTCTGCCGAGCAGCGCTCGAGTTTGATCAGCGGAGACGAATCTGTTGCGAGGATCTCCTCCAATCCGAACACGGGCGTCTTCAGCCGGACGTAGTTGTGGATGTCGGCATAGAAGTCCTGGCGCGGGTACGTGTCCGCGTCCACGTTGAGGCTTGCGGGTAGAAAGAGGAATGCCTCAACGAGATAACGAGACTTCGCATCGTTGATACAAGGCTCGTACTCGAGTTTGATCTCGAACTGCTTTCGATCGTGGATCTCCAGCCGATTGTAGAGGTGCGGCTGCGGCGCTGGAATTTGCACGGCTCTACTCTAGTAACAATCAGCGATCGGGAACACCCTAGCTCCCGGTCCCCCTCCGCGAAGGTACGCCGCTGCTGGCCGCCGGGTCGAGGGCGACCGCAGCCGGAACCGCCTGGGCCCGAGGCGTCGGTCGCGCGTGCCAGATTCGGCGACAGAGGAGAAATCCGGCCAGCGCGAAAGGCATCAAGAACCATGGCCAATAGCTCCAGCTGCGCTCGGTGAGGTAGCCCAGCGAAACCGCCTGGACGGCCGTGCCCAAGTAAACGAAGCCGTCGATCATGCCCACCGCGGTGGCCGCTCCCTTGCGCCCGCCGAAGTCGGCGCTGGCGGTGCCGCTGAGCACGCCATGGGATCCGATCACGCAGACCGACATCAGGAAGACGACGGCGCCGAGCAAATAGGGTGAGCGCGTCGGCTCGGGGCTGGCGCGGAGCGCCCTGCGATCGCCGGCGCGCAACGTCGGAGAGGGATCCCTGAGCGCCAGCGAGACCGGCCGACCCAGCCGCTGGACCTCGATGCCGATCGCGCCGGAACTGGCCTGCAAGCGATCGTCCACCACCTCCGGCTGACTCGAGCAGATGTGCTTCTTGGCATCCCAGCGCGTACCGCCGAGACACTGCGCCGGCACGCTCGCAAATGCCTCGCTCACGTCCACCCAGTCCTTCAACCCCGAGCGCCCGGCGACCGAGACGATCTTGTCACCCGGTCTGAGCATTGGGTCCGAAGACGAGGCCACGACAGTGGTCGTCGTGCCCTGGGCGAGAACCATCGCAACCGTCGCGGCGAACAGGACGGCGTAGAGCAACCCCGCCGCCGGACCTCGCCGCGATTGGAAGAACAGATCGCTGACATACCCTGCGGCGTTGCTTCCGATCACGCCCGCGACGAAGAGGATTCCGCCCCATCCCGCCTGAAGAAAGGGGGCGAGGAACACCAGCGCCGCCGTGGTGTACAGCCAGGCTTTCTGTGGTCGCTGCGCCTTGCCGGCAAGCAGGAAGAGCACGATCGAAGCGGCAAAGAACGGCACCACCGCCCACCAATGGCCCCAGGAGCCATCGCGCATCGGATGCGATCCCGGAAGCGCGAGGACGGACTTCGCGTAGATCGGATACCACTGCATCACTCCCTGCCGGATCACCCCGGTGCAGAATTCGATCAGGGCGACGGTCAGCACCACTGGGTGGGTGACCACTCGCAGCATAATCTGCGAGATGGGGACCTCGCCCTCGCCGCTCGATGCATCGCCGGTGTCGAAATCCGCATGGCCCGCCGCCGAGGGGTAATCCTTCAACAGGAATAATTCGATCAGGAACATCGACAGAAGCAGCGCGGCGGGCACGAAGAACACCCAGCGCGTCTGAAAGACTTCGCTTGCGCCGCCCGCGCGCTCTCTGGCGAACTGGAGAATCCAGGCGTTGACGGTGAATGCCATGAAGATGCCGCTGGCGATCATCGTTCCGAAGATTCCCCCGAAGCCCCCGCGCTCGCGGACGTGAAACCAGTACGCGTTCACCTTCACCACCGCCACCGCGCCGAAGCTCTGAAAGTACATGTTGGCCGCGTAGAGCAGACAGAACCAGAAGCGCAGGCTCGCATTGTTCACGGTTCCCGCCGCGAGAACGCGATCGAGATAGAACCCCATCAAAAAGTTCATCAGCGCGCATCCAGCGGCGGAGAGCAGCAGAGCGCGTTTGCCGCCAATCTTGTCGGTGAGCGGGCCATTGGCGAGGAACGCCACCCCATACACCACCGTGCCGACGCCGAAGATGATCCCGAAGTCCTCGTTGGTCATCAGGACGCCGAGCGCATTCTTGGCGACGGTGAGGTTGTACCGCCCCATGTAGAGAAATGCGTACGTCAGCCCGAGCGGGAACCAGTTCAGGAAGCGCCGATACCTGTACGCGGGCGAATGAGCGGGAGCGGCAGACGTCCCCGGACCCATCAAGCTCTCCTTCTGGTCTCCAGCTGGTCGAGAAGGCGGCGGACTCCCAGCTCCGTCTTCGCGTCCTGAAGCGCTCCGGACCGGCAGGCCTCGAGGACCTCGTGGATCGGCCGCCAGCAAATCGTCGAGCCTTCTTCGAGGGGCGAGCCATCGCCGGGCGGCTGACTCTGCGGCTTGCCACTCACGTCCACCGCCGCGAGAAAAATCTTCTCCGAAACGATCCCGGGCGCGACGAAGAATGGCCCGCCGAGCAGCTGGACCTCGGCCGGCGAAACCTCGATTCCCGCCTCCTCCGCCACCTCCAGAGCCGCGCGCTTTTTCAATCCCTCCTCGCCGACATCGCCGGGCTCGAGCACCCCGGCGACGATCTCCTCGACCAGCAAGTGCGACTGGTCGTCGGGAATGACCATCGCTTTCCCTTTGCGAAAGTACGCCGCCGGGCGGAGGTTGCGGCGAGTGAGCACCTCGAGATCCGGGCCTCGCTGGCGATAGATCAACACCGCGACGGCGTCCAGGCTGGGTCGATCGACCACGTCCACCCGGTAGACCGCCGAGGCGCTGCCATCCGCACGTCGGTTCCGGCAGCGCAGCCGGCGAAGTCGCAGAAATCCCTCGTCGCAGCGAGCGGTGGAGGAAAAATCCTCGAGGACCTCGATGTCCACGACTTGCGGTGGGCGATCCGGTTTCAACCCGCCGTGCATATCATCCCGCTCGCCCTGAGCGTAAGGCGAGCGAGGCGAGCCTGTAGTCGAAGGGCCGCCCTCGACTCCGCTTCGCTACGCTCGGGCTGAACGGGGACTCCGCTTCGCTACGCCTGTCGCGAGCGCTCGGGCTGAACGGGGTTACTACGAAGAGGTCATCCGCATCACCTCCTCGAAGGAGGTGAACCCCTGAGCCAACTTGCGAACCCCGGCCTCGCGCAGCATCCGCATTCCCGAGCCCTTCGCTGCGTGCTGCAGATCGGCGAGGTGCACGCCGCGGTTGATCAAGTCGCGGATGTCCGGCGTCACGTTGAGCATCTCGAACACGCCGGTGCGCCCGAAAAACCCGGTGCCGCGGCAGCGGACGCAGCCGCCGCCGCGCAGGAGTCGAACGCCGCCCGGCAAAAGGGGAATCGGAACGCGCAGCGACACCAGCTCGTCGGGGGTGAGCACCGTCTCCGCGGCGCAGTGCACGCAGATGCGGCGAAGCAGCCGCTGCGCCATCACACCGATTAGACTGGAGGCCAGCAAGAAAGGAGCGACGCCGAGATCCTTCATCCGGCTGATCGCGCCCACCGCGTCGTTGGTGTGAAGCGTGGAGAGCACCAGGTGGCCGGTCAACGCGGACTGGATGGCGTTCTCCGCCGTCTCCGGATCGCGGATTTCGCCGACCATGATGATGTCCGGGTCCTGGCGGAGGATGTGGCGAAGCGAGTTGGCGAAGTCCAGGCCCACCTTCGGCTGCACCTGGACCTGGTTGAAGGCGTCCCAAACCATTTCGATCGGATCTTCGATGGTGGTGACGTTCACGTCCGGACCGGCCAACGCCTTGAGCGCCGAATAGAGCGTGGTGGTCTTGCCGCTTCCGGTGGGGCCGGTGACCAGGATCAAGCCGTGGGGATGATCGATCCACGACTCGAAGATCTCTTTCTCGTCCTGCTCGAAGCCCAGCTCGGCAATGTCTTGGACCAGTGTCTCCGGATCAAAGATTCGCACCACCACCTTTTCGCCAAAAGCGGTGGGCAGGGTGGAGACGCGCAGCTCGACCTCGCGCCCGTCCCGCTCCGTCTTGATTCGGCCGTCCTGGGGGCGGCGCTTCTCCGAAATATCGAGCCGGGAGATCATCTTCACACGCGAGACGACCGGCGGGTGAACGCCGGCGGGCAGCGTGTACACGGGATGAAGCACGCCGTCGATTCGCAGCCGGACCAGCGAGGTCTCGCGCTTGGGCTCGATGTGGATGTCCGAGGCGCGATTATCGAAGGCATAGCGCAGGAGGTAATCGACGGCCTGCACGATCGGTTTGTCCGATGCCTCCAGCTCCTGGTTGCTGCTCAGCGAAACGAGCTGCTCGAAATTTTGGATGTCGACGGTATTGCTGAAGTCGGTGGCCGCTTTGGCCAGCGTTCTTTTGAACCCGTAGATGTCGTCGATCGCCTTGAGGATGTCGGCTTTGGCGCAGAGGACGGGCTGGATCGCCATGCCGGACAGCCGCTGGAGATTTTCGAACAGCTCGCGATCGAAAGGGTTCGCCACGGCGACCATCAAACGCCCATCGCCCTGTTCGAGAGGAAGCAGCACGTGCTTTTGCGCAAAAGGCTTGGAAACGGTGCGGGTCGCCAGCGCCATGTCCAGCTTCAGCGGGTCGATCTTCCGATACGAGACGCCGGCGACCTTGGCCACCGCCTGGCTGATCACATCCTGATCGAGGATGGCTCCTCGTCCCTGCGGGAGCTGAATCTGGAAAGCGGCGACGATCTCCACCGGCGAGACGTCGTAGCGAGCTTCTTCCTTGCCGTTCGCACCCAGCTGCTTGAGCACCCGAGCGCGGGCGGCTCCTTCCTTGGCCGCCACCTCGTGGCCTTGCTGGGCGCTGAGCAATCCCTGGCTGACCAGAGCTTGCAAAACGAAGCCAGTGTTGAAGTCGGCGCCCGTGCGCTGGACGCCCGAGGGGTTGCCCGCGGCCATCGGCTGAGTGGAAGCTTACCCGTGAATCGCGCGCGCGGCCGCATCCACGAAGGATTCGGATGTGGGCTGCTCTGCGACGGCGGACACGCGCACTCCCAACGCCTGAAGCGCACTTGCGGTGGTCGGCCCGATGGCCACCACCTCGGCACCGGACAACCACTCGCGGCCGTCTTGGCGGAAGGCCTCCAGGAACGCCTGCGCGGTCCGCGGCGAGGCGAAGAGGATCAGCCGCGGCGGATGCGCCTTGAGGCCTGCGACCACGGTCGGCTCGAGCGGGTTGTGGATGGAGCGGTACGCGTCGACGCGGGTCACCTTCACCCCGGCGTGTTCCAAGAGCTCCTGCAGCTCGCGGCGGCCTTCCTGGGCGGCCGGGAGAAGCACCTCGTCCGATGCCGCGATCGCGTCGCGCAGGGCATCGAACAATCCAGAGCCGGTGCCGGCGCTCGCTTGACGCTCGACGGTCAGTCCTTCCTGCCGGATCGCCTCCGCGGTTGCGCGGCCGATGGCGGCGATGCGGCTGCGCTTCAACGCGTCGAGGGTCCCCGCTTCGCGAGCCGCCTCCACCAGCCCCTCGACCGCCGCCGGGCTGCTGAAGGCGATCCATCGGAAGCGGTGGATTTGTTGCGCCGCGCGGCGCAGCGGCTCCGGATTCTCGGGCGGCAGCAGCTCCAGCAGCGGCAGTGAGACGACCTCCGCCCCTTCCGCCTCCAAGAGCCTGCACAACTCCTCGGCGCGGCCGCGAGGGCGAGTCACCAGCACCCGACATTCTTCGAGGCGACCCATGGGAGCACCGGCGCTACGACTCGGGGACCATCGGGGCAGCGCGTCCGAAGGAGGCGAGGATCTCCCCTCCCCCGCGCGAGAGGAGCTCTTCGGCCAGCCCCACTCCGATCGCCTCGGCGTCGTCCGCCTTCCCCGAGCGCTCTCCCCGAACCACGCGCGTCCCGTCGGGCCGGCCAATCAATCCGCGCAGGCGCACCACGCTCTGGGAAAGCACCGCATGCGCCGCCAGCGGAACCGTGCAACCGCCCTCCAGTCGCGCCAGGAATGCCCGCTCGGCGCGGACCGCGACCCGCGTCTGCGCATCCTCGAGTGGCGCCAGCATCGAGAGCAGCTCGCGATCGTCGCTCCGGCACTCGATGGCCAGCGCGCCCTGGCCGACCGCCGGCAAGCTGGTGTCCAGGTCGAGCACCTCGCTGATCTGCGCATCCAGATTGAGCCGCCGCAGACCTGCCACCGCCAGCACCACGCCGGCCAGGTTCTGCTCGCGCATCTTGCGCAGGCGCGTCTGCACGTTTCCGCGGAGACTGACGATGCGCAGATCGGGGCGACGCTCGAGGAGCTGGCACTGCCGTCGAAGGGAAGAGGTCCCCACCGCAGCGCCCTGCGGCAGATCGGAAAGCTTGGCGCCCGGAGAGCTGACGAAGGCGTCGCGCGGGTCTTCGCGCTCCGGAACCGCGGCCAGGCACAGCGTCTCCGGCAGGGCGGAGGTCATGTCCTTCAGGCTGTGCACGGCCAGGCGCGCCCTGCCATCGAGAATGGCTTGCTCGATCTCTTTGATGAACAGGCCTTTGCCGCCTATCTGCGCCAGCGGCGCGTGCAGAAAACGATCTCCGGCGGTGGTCATCTCGACCAGCGTCACTTCGGTGCGAGGGTGGTGTCGCCGCAGGAGCGCGGCCACGTGCTGAGCTTGCCACAGCGCCAGCGCGCTTTGTCGCGTGGCAATCCGAAGCGAGCTCACCGCTTGCCGCCTGGAGCGGAGGCAGATGCGGCTTGCTGCTCCGGCCCAGCTCCTTCCGCTCGCGGTGGCGCGCCTGGATCGAGACCGAACAGCTCCGCTGCGGCGCCGGCCAGCCGACGGCGGTCCTCTTCCGCCTCGAGCTCGCGCAGCCGCGCGGTGGGCTCGTGTAGCAATTTGTTGATGATCGCCATTGCCATGGCTTGGACACTGCGGCGCTGCTTTTCGCTCAGACCTTCACCCAAATAGGACAGCGTGCGCTCGAGCTCGCCGCGGGCGATCTGTTCAGCGCGCGCCCGCAACATCGCCAAGACGGGCGTTCCGTCCCGCACGCTGCGAGCGCGGACGAATCGGGCCACCTCTTCGGCGACGATCACCTCCGCCTTGGCAGCTTCGGCGAGCCGCGCCCCCGCGTTGTCCGAGACCACCCTCTGGATGTCGTCCACGTCGTAGGCGTAGACGCCCTCCAGCTCATTCACCTCTGGCGCGATGTCCCGAGGAACCGCCAGGTCGACCATGAACAACGGCCGAAACCTGCGCGCTTTCACCACCGCTGCAACGCCGTCCTTGGTAAACAGCGGAACCGGGGATGCGGTGGAACAGATCACCAGATCCGCCCAAATCAGTCGAGAATGTATCTCTGCGAACTCGGTCGTCACGCCGCCGACCGTCCCCGCCAGCTCCCGCGCGCGCTCCGGGGTGCGATTGGCCACGGCGATCTGGCCAGCGCCGGAGTTGAGCAGGTGCTTTCCGGCCAGCTCGCCCATTTCGCCCGCTCCCACCAGCAATACGGTTTTCCCCTTGAGGCTGCCGAAAATCTTGGTGGCCAGCTCCACGGCGGCCGAGGCCATGGACACCGCGGCCCGACCGATCCCTGTCTCCGAGCGGACCCGCTTGGCGCTGGCGAACGCGGCGGCACAAGCGCGCGCCAGCTCTCCGCGAGCAGCTCCAGCCTTCTGGGCAACCTCCAGAGCGTCCTTCACCTGGCCGAGAATCTGCGGCTCGCCCACCACCATCGAATCCAGGCTGGCGGCCACTCGAAACAAGTGAATCAAGGCGGCGTCACCGAGGTGCTCGTAGAGATGATCAGCGAACGACGGCCCACCCACTGAAGCGATGACCGAGCGCAACGCCGAGCGCGCTTGCTCGGGGGAGCCATGCGAGGCGTAGAACTCCACGCGATTACAAGTGGAGACCACCATCGCTTCAGCCACGCTGTTGGCCGCCAGCCGCAGCAGCTCCGCTTGCTTCTCCGGCATCGCGGCGAGTCGCTCCCGTACCTCGAGCGGCGCGGTCTTGTGCGACACGCCCAGGCAGAGCAGCTCGCTCACCGGAAAACTCCGAGGTGGCGGACTGGATCATACGAGGTCAAGAAGGAGACCAGCATCACGCAGAAGCCCGCCATGGTGAGCAGCGCCACTCGTTTGCCGCGCCAACCGGCAAAGAAACGAGCGTTGAGCAGCGCGGCGAAAATCAGCCACGCGACCAGCGTAGCGATCTCTCGGGCATCCCAGTGCCAGAAGACGCCTTCGGTCGCGCTGGAGAACAACGCGCCGGTCACCAGCGTTATCGACAGCGCCACGAAACCCCATAGCACCAGCCATCGATTCAAATCGTCCAGGAGCTTGAGCGACGGAAGCCTGGAGAAGAGAACGCCGAAGTGCTTGCCCTTCATCTGTCGCTCCAACAGCAAGTACATCAGGGCGACGCCGGCTGCCACGGCGAACGCGGCCATTCCCAGCAGCGCAATCGAGATGTGGACGGGAAGCAGTGGCCGGCGAAGCGAGCCGGGCACCGGCGTGGAGCCGCTGCCGAGGAGCAGGGCAGGAATGAGGATCGCCACCGCCAGCGGCGTGATGAAGGCCCCCATCACCGGAGCGCGGTATCGCAGGTCCAGCGCGAAGAAGATGGCCAGCAACAAAAACGCGACTGTCGACAATCCTTGTGAAAGGCCGACCGGCATGCCTCCTTGGCCTGCCAGGGCGCTGCCGAGCGCCACCGCGTGAACCGCCAGGCCCGAGCCGATCAGGATGCGCGCCGTGACGGCCAAGGGTTTCCACTGGCGGACCAGGAAGGCCAGATACAGGATGCCCGCGACGGCGTACTCGTGACAGGCGATCGAAAGTAGGGCGCGACTCATCGGAAACGGCGTTGCTACAAGAGAACCAGGTTACGTCATCTTATCCAGAAGAAAAGCAGCCAGCAGATCGGTCTCGGTCGATCCCTTTCGCTTGTCCGCGCGCCGGTCGCTGCTTTCGGTCGAAATCACCGCCACGTATCCCTGCACCACCTCGTACGCAGCGTCGCCCAGGATCACCGAATCCATCATTTGCTCGGCTCCCATTCTCTGCAGCTGGTGCGGCGTTTTGACCTTTCCGAGCAGTTTTTTGTCATCCGCTCCTGATACCAGCTTGGCAAAGTGAACTGCCGGCAACAGGGGGAAGCGCGCCTTATCGGATCCAACAAGCAAGCTCCCCTCCTGGAGATCTGCCTTCTCGGCGAGCGCCCATTCCTCCAGCGTGCCCTGGGGCAAAAACAGCTTGATCACGCGGCGAACCGTAGCACTTCGGCCAGCGGGCTTCACGCTTACATGCTGTAGAGCCTGCCAAAATCGGAAGCGGGCAACCTGACGGGCAGCTGCGCATCCAAATGTGCGTTTGAATTACGGATACGATTTCGCCTGCGGGCCGGCGGCGAGGTTACTATAGGCACTGCCTTTGGGCAGGTGTTCGACGATCCGAAAGAGGAGAAATCATGGCAGTCGCAGACGTTTTCATCATCGGGGACAGTGAATTCAAGAAGGAAGTTCTGGAATGTGAGGAGCCCGTCCTGGTTGATTTCTGGGCGAGTTGGTGCGCCCCCTGTCGAGCCATCGCGCCAGCGGTGGAGGAGCTTGCAGTCCAGTACAAAGGCAAGGTGAAGGTAGCCAAGCTGAACATTGATGAGCACCAGGATACGCCCCAGCAATACGGAGTGCGCTCGATTCCAACTCTGCTCGTCTTCAAAGCGGGCAAGGTGGTTGAACAAATTGTCGGCGCGGTGCCCAAAGCGCGTCTAGAAGAGGCCTTGAAGAAGGTCGTTTAGTGTTTTTTTTGACAACATTCTGTTGACATGTCGGGCGATACCAGCGAAATAACGCAATCGCGATCGATTCGTTGTTTTCACGTTTGTCGCTTTTCTGACATGGAGACGTCATGGCTCGTCCACGTAAAACCGCTGTCACTTCCACTCTGGGTTCCAACCCCAACCTGATGTCCTGGGCCGAGACGCTCGGCGAGGCGTTGGGCCGGGGCGTTGCCCGCGGAATCAATTTCGGAATCTCCACCGTCCCACGGACGGGTGGCATGCTGTCGACAATGCCGCGCCGCCGCGGCCGTCCGCCCAAGGCGTTGACCGGAGGACCGGTCCCTGCCGAGCGGCGTTGCAAGGTCGAAGGCTGCGGCCGTGAGGCCCGTTCCAAGGGCCTGTGCTCGGCGCATTACCAGGCGGAACGGCGCCGCTTGCTGGCCAAGGCGTAGACAATCCGTTGCATCCCATTGCGAGCGAGGACTTTTCGGGCCCTCAAGGCTTCCAGGGATCGCTCGCGGTGGTGATGTTGAGCAGCTCCCAGGCGGCGAGCGCATCCACCACCCTGTCCAGCTCGCCGTCCAGCGCCCGCGCGCGTTTCGATTGCAGGTAACTTTGCGCAAACGCACGCAGCTTTCGACCGAGAAACAGCTTGGCCAGTGTCACTTCGGTCTGCCCGTAGAATTCCAGAAATCGAATTCCGAATCCGGCGCTTCGCTCGGAATCGGATGAATTGGGGCGCTGCTCGCGGACGATCTCCGCTCGCGCCTGCACCGGTTCCTCCTCTGCATCGACCTCAAAATTGACCCGCAGCTCGGTGCCAACGGGCAGGAAAAAGGTGCTCTGGAGAAATGCGCCGCTGACGCTGAGATTGCGCGAGCGGAGCGTGGCAGCGAAGGTGCGGCCGGCACCCTCCCCGATCGTCAGCGAAAATTGAACCGTCCGTTCTACCCGGGGAAAGCCTCGATGCTCGTCCTCGTCGGACCGGGCCTGCAGAAGTGGCTGGCGTTGCAACGTTCTGGACGTCAACTGCGCAGCCCGTTTAGCCATCGGCTCCCTCCAGTCAGTCATTGCAAGACATCGTATCGATTTCAGATTGATTCATACACCATGATACTGGGCTTGGCGCGTTTCGCTCTCGCCGGGTGCCGGCGTTTGGGTGCGCTTTGCTGGGGCCCTGGGCGTATCGCTGGCTAGAACAAATGGCGGCGCATGCCGATGTTCACCAGTAGGCCCAAGCTGACCATCACGCTCACCAGCGAAGAGCCGCCGTAACTCATCAGCGGCAGGGTGATTCCGGTGACCGGGAGCAGGCCACTGACCATCCCGATGTTTTCAAATACCTGCCAAAAAATCATCGCCGCCACGCCGACCGCCGCGAAGGCTCCGAACCGATCGCGGGCATTGAACGCCACCCCGAGAGACATCAGCAGGACGAAGGCGTAGAGCACCAGCAGCAGCAGACACATCAAAAAGCCGTGCTCCTCCGCCCAAACGGAAAAAATGAAATCGGTGTGCTGCTCCGGCAGGAAGAACAGGCCCGTCTGGGTGCCATGACCCCAACCCTTGCCGGTCAGGCCTCCGGATCCGACGGCGATTCTCGACTGCGCAGAGTGGTAGTTGGAGCCGCGCAAGTCGGATTGTGGATCGAGCCAGCTGGCGATGCGCTGACTTTGATAATGCTTGAGCGCATGCCGGATAAAGGTCCGGTGGGGTTCGCTCGCGTCTCGAACGTAGTCATTCCAGATCACCACCGAGACGGTCAGCACCGCCGCAATCATCGTGACCAGAACGGATCGCTTCACCCTGGCGAACAAGATCATCGTCAGCGCAGTGAAGAACAGCATCATCGCCGTCCCCAGCGCCGGTTGGACGAGCACCAGTGCAAAGGGAATGAAGCTGATCAGCACCGGCCGCCACAGCCTGGAAAAGCCATAGCTGTCATGGGTGGGCCGGTAATCGTCGTGAAAGAATTTCGCCAGCATCAGAATCATGCCGATCTTCATGAATTCCGCCGGCTGCACGCGGATGGGGCCCAGCGCAAACCAGCTCTCGGCTCCTTTGGCCTTGTGTCCAATCGCTTTCAGCGCAACCAGTGCGCCAACGTTGAGCAGGTAGATCACCCACGCCGAGCGATAGAGGAAACGGTAGTCAACCAGACACACCGCTACTCCAAGGCTCACCGCCACGGCGAGGTAGATCGCCTGACTGCTCCAGACAGGGTTGTGCGGAGGGCGGGAAGCGGAGGCTAGGTTCCAAATCCCAAACAGCGAGACCGCCAGGGCCGATAACACGAGCCCCCAGGGCACGTGAGGAACCATCCGCTTTTCGATGCCCAGCTGCATTCAATGCGTTCCCACGGGCGCGCTGCGCGCCACCGCTCGAGTCGGCGTCGTGTCCAGAGCGGGCACCTGCGCCGAGGCGGAGTCCGCCTTCTTGAGATCGAAATACTTCTGGATGATTGCAGTTGCCGCGGGCGCCGCCTCGGTTCCGCCGTGGCCGCCGTGCTCGCTGAGAACCACCACCGCGATCTGCGGATCTTCGACCGGGGCGAAGGATGCGAACCAGGCATGGTCCCGCTCCCAGTAATCCATCTGCTCCTTTTTCAGGCGCACCGACCCCAGCCTGGCAACTTGGGCGGTGCCGGTTTTTCCGGCCACCTTGATTTCCTTCAACCGGCTGCGGTAAGCGGTGCCGCCCGCCTCGTTCACCACCGCGCTCAACGCGTCCATCACCAGCTTGTGGTGCTCCGGATCGATGTTCACGGTTCGAACCACCTTGGGCGGAAACTCCTCGAGCACCTTGCCGTCGACTGCTTCGATTCGCGTCACCAACTGGGGCTGGTAGACGACGCCTCCGTTGGCGATGGAGGCGTACACCATCGCAAGCTGCAGCGGTGTCACATTGTCGTCGCCCTGGCCGATCGCGCTGTTGAGCGCCATCCCTTTGGTGTAGCCACCTGGCGATTTGCGGTTGTGGTACTCGCTATCGGGCATGATTCCGGGAACCTCCGCCACCACGCCGATGCCGGTCGGCGCTCCGAGCCCGAGCGCACTGCCCATCTCGGCGATGGGATCCAACCCGAGCGTGTCGGCCACTTTGTAGAAGTATGTATCGCACGAATACTGGAGCGCGGTGCGGGCTTCCACGACGCCGTGTCCGCTGTCTTTGTGGCAGCGCCACGTCCTGGAGCCGAGCCGGTAACCGCCGTTGCAGGTCGCAATGGTGTGCGGGCCGAAGACTCCCGATTTCAGCGCCGCCAGCGCGGTCACCGGCTTGAAGGTGGAGCCCGGGCTGTAGTGCTGCGCCACCGGCCGGAAAACCAGCGGCTGCAAAGGATCCTTGATTAGCGCTGCCATCTGTGCGGCGGAAACGCGACCGGTGAGGAGGTTGGGGTCGTACGACGGGCGCGAGACCATGGCCAGCACGAACCCGCTCTTGGCGTCCAGCGCAACCACCGCTCCCGCCTGACCGGGGAACACTCGCTCGGCTTCCTCCTGCAGGCGCGCGTCGATCGACAGCATGACGTTTTCACCTGGCTCGGGCTGGACTGCTTCATCGCCCACGATCAGATCGCTCAGTCCGGGGATGGGCTCGCCGCGAGCGTTCACTACCTCCTTGCGCACTCCATCCACGCCTCGCAGCTTGGCTTCGAAGTATCGCTCGACGCCGCGTCGCCCGATGTAATCGCCCAGTGCGTAATTCGCTCCGGTGGCGTTGAGCCTCTCCAGCTCCTCCTGCGTGATCTCGTTCATGTAGCCAAGCAAGTGCGCCAGCATGGTCCCTTTGCGGTAATTGCGGTGCGGGACTTGCATCACCTCCACACCGGGCACCTCCATCCGATGGGCATTGACCACGTCCAGCTCGTCCCGGCTGAGGTCGATGCGCAGCAGCGTCGGCTGAAATGGAGCGCTGGCTTTGGCGGCTTTGACCTGGTCCCGGGCGTGTTGCAGCTGAAAGGCGTCCCAGCCGAGCCAGATGCTCAGGCGCGGAAGAACTTCGTCGCTGCAGCTTTGGCAGAACTGCGGCGTGACGAAGACGTCGAAGGACGGCCGATTGTCGACCAGAATCTCCCCGTGGCGATCCTGGATCATTCCGCGATCGGCCGGCACCCGGATCCTCTTCACGAAATTGTCGACAGACTTGGCCGCGTATTCTTCGCCGCGCGTAATTTGCAGGCGATACAGCTGCAGCGCGAGCACGAACAGTCCGGCCGTCATCGCCAAGCCCAGGTAACCCAGCCGGGTTTTGAGATTGCGCCCGGCGCTGTCCTGCCCAAGGGTCATCGGTTACCTGAGAAGGCCAACCTCCGCCCGTTCGCCGCCGGAATCAATTTTTCGGAACAGCGGGTACAGACAGAGCGCCGCGGTACCGGTGAGCGCGACCTGCATCGGCAAAGCTGACAGCGTAGAACCAAATGCCGCGTCCCGAGACGTGAGCCATGAAAAGAAAACGGCCAGCAGGCCATGACCCAAGTCCGCTGCCATGGTGAATATAACAAACAACAACGCCGACCGGACCTCGACCAGCGAGGCTGCCAGACGGCCAATCAAAAATGTGAATACGGCGAGAAATGTGTACAAACCTGTGGGACGGCCGCTCATCAGGTCCAGCAAGTACCCCACCGCGAAGGAGGAGAACGCCCCCTCTACCATGTTCGCGCGTAGCGAGAGAAAGGCCACGATGGCAATCGTCACGTCGATCCGCGACACCGAAAAGCCCAGGTATTTGACCGCCACGGACTCCACCGTCAACAGCAGCAGGGTGAGGATCACCGTGGTCACCAGCTTCATGGCGTTTGACCTGCTCCTCGGCGCGCCTGGGGAATGATGGTTGTCCCCAGCGGTGCGGCTGTTCGGATGACGAGAACCTCTTCCAGCTTGGTCATGTCCACGGCCGGGGCGATCTCGGCCGTCTGTACCATGCCGTAATTCCGGCGATGCAGCGAGGTGATTTTCCCCACCGCCAAGCCGGGAGGAAACACGCCGTCGGTGCCGGAGGTGACCACCTGGTCGCCCTCCTGGAGATCCTCCGTTCGCAGCGCGTTCTCCAGCTGCAGCGCCTTGTTGTCTCCCTTTCCGCACGCGGTCGCTCGCACGCGCGAACGCTGCACCTTCACCGCCAGCTTGCTGTTGGCGTCCGTCACCAGGACCACATCGGCGTACTGCCCGGTGGCCCGCTGGACCTGGCCCACCACGCCGTCTGGGGTCACGACAGGCATTCCGCGCCGGATCCCGTCGTCTTCCCCCCGGTCGATGCGCAGCGAAAGAAGGGTGGCCACTGGATTTACACCCAGGACCCGAGCTGGGATCTGCTGACCCGGCGTGGACTCCGTGTACGCGAGCATCCGCTTCAAGCGCTCGTTCTGCGCACGCACTTCGGCAAGCTCGTTCGCCTCGGCGCGCAGACGCCGATTCTCCTCGCGAAGCGCTCCGTTCTCTGCCTGAACCCCGCGCAGGGCGACGTACCCATTCCAAGCAGCGCCGATCCCGTCGAACGTCCAGATGAGCGCTTTTTGCAGGGGGGAGGTGATCCACAGTACCGCGCGATCGACGAGGTTCGGATCGCGCCCCAGGTGACCGCGGGTCAAGAAGGAGGCAAACGGATAGAGCAGCAAGGCCGCGACGATGATGAGCTCTCGGTACCGCTTCAGGAAAGAGAGCACGTTCGGTTGTCTCTAACCTCCCTGCATCGCTTGCATTTTCCTGCTTGAGATCCTACAGAGTCAAGACGCCAGGGCGACCCGATGGGTTAACCCACTCCGGCTCACGAACAAATCGACGCAGGGAAACCTTCCAGAGAAACATGACTCAAGGCATTCACCCCAAGCGGCTCATCTCGCTCCTATTCATCGTCGCAATCGCCGTGGTGTTCACGCTGCAGTTTGGCCCCGGCAGCAGGGGCTGCGACGCGCCGCTTCGAAGTACGCCGGCCGCCTCCGCCGCGGTCGTGAACGGGAAAGAAATCTCGTTGATCGACTTCAACCGGGCGTACGCGCGGCAGCTTCAGTACTTCCGCGTCCAGGGCAACGCGATCCCCGCAGCGCTGGCGCGCCAGCTGGGCCTTCCGCAGCAAGTGCTGGATCAGCTGGTGATGGCAGAGCTGCTCGCCCAGACCGCGGAGAAGGAGGGAATCGTCGCGTCCGATGCGGAGCTGCGGGAGCTGCTCCAGAAAAATCCTGACTTCCACAAAGACGGCAAATTCGACCGGAAGCGCTACCAGGACGTCGTCTTCAGCTATTACGGCAAGAGGGACACGGAATTCGAGGCGGACCTGCGCCGCCAGCTCGCCGCGGGCAAGCTGCTGGATCTGGTGGAGGCCGGTGCAGTGGTCTCCGAGGACGAGGTCAAGGCGAAGTACTTCCGAGACGGAAACAAGGCCAACGCGACCCTGGTGCGCTTCTTGCCGACGATGTTCGCAGACAAGGTCCCGGCCCCTAAACCCGACGAGACGGCCAGATTCGAGAAGGAGCGCGTGAAAGAAATTTCCGACTACTACGAGGCCAATCGCTTCCTCTACCGGCAGCCCGAGCGGGTTCGCGCTCGGCACATTTTGATCAAAGTGGACAAGGATGCTCCGCAGGCTCAGAAGGACGAGGCCAAGCAGAAGATCGAAGGGATTCGACAGGAGATCGAGGCGGGGAAGGACTTTGCCGCGGCGGCCAAGGAGTACTCGGAAGACCCGGGGAGCAAGGATTCCGGCGGGGACCTGGGGTTCAACGAACGATCCAGTTGGGTTCCGGAGTTCGCCAACGCCGCGTTCGCGCTGAAACCCGGCGAGATGTCGAAGCCGGTGGAGAGCCAATTCGGCTTTCACTTGATCAAGCTCGAGGAAAAGAAGCCGCCGGAGAACAAGGAGCTGCAGGAGGTGAAGGGAGAGATCGCCCGGCAGCTCTTGAACAAGGAGAAAGCCAAGCAGCTCGCCCGGGCGTCGGCGGACAAGGCCCTCGCGACGGCGCTGAAGAGCGGGAAGAAACTCGCTCAGCTGTATCCGGCGGAAAAGGCCAAGGAAGGCAAGCCTCCCAAGGGGCGATTCGAGACCGAGAGCAAGCCCAGCGCCGTGGAAACCGGCGCGTTCAGCTTCAACGGCGACAACGTGCCGCAGCTCGGCGCACAGCCCCAGCTCGCGCACGATATCTTCGAAGTTACCCAGCCACAGCTTTTGGACAAGGTTTATTCGGCGGGGGACGGATTCGCGCTCGCCGAGGTAACCGATCGCAAGCGGCCCAGCGATTCCGAGTTCGCCGTGCAAAAGGATGGGCTGCGAAACGACGCGATCAAAGCCAAGCAGCTCGAGCTGCGCGAATCGTTTCTCAAGGCCCTCAAGAAGAGGGCCAGTATCAAGACCAACGATCAAGCGCTCGGCGCGGTGGCCAACGCGAGCTGATGCCCTCTTGCCAGTGCGGTTGATCCTCGCCTCCACTTCTCCCCGCCGACGCGACCTGCTGCGGCAGCTCGGCATTCCCTTCGACGTCCGGTCCGCCAGCATCGGTGAGACACCGTGCTCGGGCGAGGCGCCGCGGCGGTACGTCGAACGATTGGCGCGAATGAAAGCCCAAGTCGTGGCGTCCGGCGAACCCGGAGCTCTGGTGCTGGGCGCCGACACGGCGGTGATCCTGGAGGGCGAAATCCTCGGCAAGCCGCGAGATGGTGCGCAGGCGCGAGCAATGCTGGAGCGGCTATCGGGGCGGACGCACACCGTGCTCACCGCAATCGCACTCGACGGCGCCGCGCATTTCAGTCGCGTCGTCGAGACGCGGATCGAGTTCCGCCGCGCCTCCGCAGAGGAGATCGATTGGTACGTGCAGACCGGCGAGCCCCTGGACAAAGCCGGCAGTTATGCGCTGCAAGGCATTGGCAGCTTTCTGGTCTGCGCCGTTCACGGGAGCGTCTCCAGCGTGATCGGCCTGCCGCTTTGCGAAACGCTGGAAGCCCTCGAGGAGTGCGGGCTCGCTCTCCCGTGGAGGCCGACCTGAGCGCGATCGCAGAGGGGCTCGCCACCGTGCGGGCTCGCATTGCCTCCGCCTGCGCTCGCGCCGGGCGACCGGTCGATTCGGTGCAATTGATCGCCGTCTCCAAGCTGCATCCTGCCGCTCTCATCCGGCAGTGCCACGGCGCTGGGCAGCGGGATTTTGGAGAGAACTACGCCCAGGAGTTGCGCGACAAAGCGTCGGAGCTGGGCGACCTTTCGGACTTGCATTGGCACTCCATCGGACCGCTACAAGCGAACAAGGCCAAATACGTCGCGCGATGGGCGCATGCATTCCACGCTTTGGACCGGTTGGACGTGGCGCGGGAGCTGTCGCGGCGGCGCCAAGGTCCGCCGCTGCAGTGCTATCTGGAAATCAATCTCGCGGGCGAGGCGTCGAAGAGCGGGATCCCACCCGGTCAGGCTGAGACGCTTCTCGAAGCGGTTCGGCAGCTCTCCGGCCTGGAGGTGATCGGCTTGATGTGCCTTCCGCCCATGGCGACCGATCCTGAGAGCTCGCGCCCACACTTCCGGGCGCTGCGCGAGCTGGCCGGCGCTCTGCGGCTTCCAGGGCTGTCGATGGGAACGACCGCAGATTTCGAAGTGGCGATCGAGGAGGGCGCCACCGCCGTCCGAGTGGGCACCGCGATTTTCGGCGAACGACCGCCCGAATGAAGACAGCGCAGCTCAGATCTCGCGCAGCCTCAGCTTGCCCTCGTCTGTGATCTTCACTCTGTATTGGCATCCGCAGTAGTTGCAGAGGATCTCCTCGTCGTTGCCGAACGGTGGATCACAAGGGTTGTTTGCGTTGCAGCTCGGGCAATCGAACTCCTTGAATTTCGACTTCACACCACCGACCTGGCTGCTCTTGTCGTCGTCATCCTCGTACTGGTCGATTGGCATCCCGGTCCCCCTGGTCGTCCTCGTGGCGCGCCCGGACAAGCGACATCCGCACAAACTTCCCCACCCGCGCGCGCATGAATGCAACGCAAGCCTCGCACGTCCGGCTGTGACAGGCGAAAATTGCGATTTAGCTGGTTGGCGGTTGGGATGTGCGCTGCCTAGATTCGTAGGCAGGCACTGGCGACGATTCGAGGTTTTTTGATGCTCAAGATTTGTGCAGGCCTGCTGACCCTCTTCGCCGGACTGGCTCCCGTCGTCGACAGTCCTCTGACCACTGCTGGCGTAACGCGCCTGGCTTTCGGACCCGGGGAGCAGTCGGTCTACCGCATCGCCTACTTCGGCGTGAGCGGAGGGACGGCGCAGGTAACCGTGGGCGCAGATACGCAGCAATGGGGTAAGCAGGTCTGGCCCATCGTGGTGATCGCGCGCTCGGATCCCATGCTTTCCTTCTACCCGATTCGGGATCGGTTCGTTTCCTTCTGGGAAGTCGGCGCCGGCCGACCGATCGGCAGCGATCTGCTGGCGGACGAAAACCACAAGAGGCGGCGCCAACGAATCAAGCTCGACCACGAGAGCAAGACTGCCAGCGTGCTGAAGCAAAAAGAGGGCGAACAGCCATCCGAGGACTCGTACCCCATCGAACCGGGTTCGCTCGACATGGCCGCGGCAGCATTCGTGCTGCGCACCAAGCCTTTGCAGGTCGGGCGAACCTTCGATCTCCCCGTTTTCACCGGGCACAAGAGCTTCAAGCTTCGGGCGATGGTCGAGGGAACCGAAAAGCTCAAGTGCCCGATCGGCGAACGCGAGGTGTACAAGGTTCGCGTCCAGACGGATTTCTCGGGCAAGTTTCAATCAAAGCGAGACATGATCGGCTATTTCGCCACGGACGACTCGCATGTGCTGGTCCGCATCGAAGCAGACTTCCTCCTCGGGACCCTGGTCGCGGAGCTGACGAGCTACCAACCCGGTCGGACGGCTGCCCCCGAGCCCCTGCGAGGCAGCAATCCCTGAACGCAGCCTGGCCAGCCGGACTGAGTGGTTTCGCAGGGGCGGCGCTTCGCGAGTACGCTGTCGGCAGATCATCATGCGCTTCATACCCTCCGCGGCGTTGATCGGCCTCAGCTCGCTGCGGGTGTTAGCGGGGACGCCGAGCGCGCCTCTGGACGCCGAGTGCCGCGCTCTCCCGGGGTTGACCAGCCCGCTCGCTTTCACCACGGGAGAGAAGCTGGAGTTCGACCTCGATGCGATGGGAATCGCCCAGGCCGGGAAGATGACCATGAGGGTGTTGCCGCCCAAAGATGGAAAGCTCCCCATCGAGGTCGCGACACAGACCAACACCTTCTTCTCCAAGGTTCGGCGGGTCAAAGCGGTGGCGACCAGCTACCTCGACCCGAAGACCCTCCGGCCCGTGCGCTACGTCGAAGACGCAATGGAGAACGACGTTCGCAAGTACGCGGCCGTCTCGTTCACTGCGGTGGATCATCAGGTGCGCGTGGACTACAAGATCGGTGATCGCTCTGGTCAGAATCGCTTCCGCTACGCAAACGAGGGCCTGGATGTGGCGGGCGCGGTTTACCTGATGCGGCAGATGCCTCTCAAACAGGGAACGCAGCTGTGCTTCGACGTGTACGGTATCCGCCGGCTCTGGCGCATTTCCGGCAAAGTCGAGGCGCGCGAGCACGTCTCGCTGCGCCTGGGGGAATTCGAGGCCTGGCACCTCTCCGGCACGGCAGTGCGTCTAGATGATCACCAACAGCGGCGGGAGGTCCACGTCTGGATCTCTGACGACCAGCGTCGATTGCCGCTGGTGGCGGTGGGCGCGATCGACCTGGGCGCGGTGCGGGCGACGCTGATCGCTTTCTCTCGACCCGGCGACAAGAAAGCGCGCGCGGAGGGCAAACAGAATCTGAAATGGTGACGACCTAGATCAGGCCCCGAGCGCGGCGGATTTGCTCGACCGTCTTGTTGTATTCGATGTCGAAGGCCGACGTTCCCTCCTGCAGGTGCTTCAGCCGAGCGCGCGCTTCCTTGTCGATTTCGTCGTCCACGTCGAGGTGCTTCTTCATGATCGCGAAGATCTTCTGCCGCAGGACGTTGTCCGGCGCGAAAACCTCCTCGATGTTGCGGCTGATCAGCAGGAACTCGATCATCTGGTTGATGACGTACTCGATCCCCTCGTCCCCCATCTTGAAGCCACGGACGTCGGCCATTTCGCGCTTCACCTGATTGAACTTGCTGTGGTCGTACCCCCGGCGCTCCAGCGCTTCGCGCGTCGCCTGGTTCACCCGCTCTTCATTCGCCAGGTACTCGCGCATGATCGCCGAGAGGTCCATCTCCGCGTCCGCGATCCGCAGCGGCTCCACCTCGATGTCCCCATCCTGCATCAGCTTCTGGATGCTCTCGCGCGAAATGATGGGAATCACCTTTGGGTACAACCTCATATCCGTCCCTTGGCCTCCTCGGGCTGAAAGGCTCATTAAGAGTTGGGTCCGCTATAAAACACTGGCAAGGGGAGCCGCAATGAAAAACCCCCGCTCTGGAACGATTCAGAAGTGCAGACCCAGTTTACTCACCGATCGGTTCGGGCGATCGCACTTTCTGCAGATTGACCACTTTTGCATCCTCCAACGACGCTTCCCGGACCGCGTCCTCCCCCTCGCTGCTCCCACGGGAGTTGCCGTGCAGGAAGGCGTGAATGCGCTCGGCCACTGCGGGCCCCAGCCCTTCCACCTCGCTCAGCTCCTCGATGCCCGCCTCACGGATCCGCTTGAGTGAGCCGAAGTGCCGCAGGAGTGCTTTCTTACGACCTTCACCCACACCCGGAATGTCCTCCAAGACCGAGCGGAAGTTCCGCCGGCGCATCAACCGCTGCTGGAAAGTGATTGCGAATCGGTGCGCTTCGTCGCGAATGCGGGTGAGCAAGAACAGCTCCGCCGAATTCTGCGGCAGCACGATCGGATCTTTGCGATTGACCAGAAACAACCGCTCCGGGCTGCGGTTCGCCGGCGCATCGCGCTCGCCACCATCCAGATCGCGGCTCTTGGCCAGCGCTACCAGATCTACCTGGGTGACGCCGGCATCCTTCAACGCCGCTTGCGCCGACGCCAGCTGTCCCTTCCCACCGTCGATCACGATCAGGTCCGGCAGATCGTTTTCGCGCAGGCCGCGCGAGATCCGCCGGGAGATGACCTCGTGCATGCTCGCGAAATCGTCTTGGGTTGCCACGCTCTTGATCTTGAATCGGCGGTAGCGCGCCTTGTCGAGCTCGCCGTCGCTGATCGCCACCTGGGAGGCGACGATCGTACTGCCCTGAAAGTGAGAGATGTCGTAGCACTCAATCCGGCGCGGAATGCGTGAAAGGCGCAACCGGTCCTTCAGCTTCTCCAGGATCGCCGAGGTCTCCTGCTTGCTTCGCTTGCGGTCCTGGAACGCTTGGTCCGCATTGCGCTGGCTCATCCGGATCAAGTCCAGCTTTTCGCCTCGCCTGGGGACGAGCACCCGCACCTTCTCCCCTTTGCGCTCCGACAACAGCTCCGCCAGACTCTCCAGCCCTTCCGGCTCCAGGGGAAGCAGTACCTCCTTGGGCACGAAGTTCTCGTTGTCGTAGTAGAGGTTGATGAACGAGGCCAGCAGCTCCTCATCGGGAAACTCCTGCCCGGAGAAGGGGAAGCCCTGACCGCCGGTGATCCGGCCCTGCCGGATGTACAGCGCGTAGATCAGCAACCGATCTCCTTCGCGGTAGAGGCTGAACACGTCTTGATCGATGGGCTCTGTCACCGCGATTTTTTGCCGCTCCAGGCTGCGCTCGATCGCGAACAGCTGATCCCGCACCCGGGCCGCTTCCTCGAACTTCAAATTGGCGGACGCCGTTTTCATGCGGGCGCGCAAGGCCTCCACCAGCTCGCCGGCCTTGCCCTCGAGAAATAGAATTACCTCCTCCACGCTCTTGCGATAGGCCTCCTCCGGGATCGGATACACGCAGGGCGCTGGACAGCGGTTGATCTGGTACAGGATACACGGCCGACGCCGGTTCTCCAGGGCATGATCGGAGCAAGTCCGCAGCTGGAAGTAGCGGTTGATGATTCGAAGCGTCTCCCGGATCGAGCTGGCGGAGGAATACGGGCCGAAATAGCGCGCTCCATCGCGCTTGAAGCGGCGCACCACCTCGAGACGGGGATACGGTTGGCCGACGGCGAGGCGAAGGCAGATGAAGTTCTTGTCGTCCCTGAGCTGGACGTTGAAGCGCGGCTTGTGCTTCTTGATCAGCTCGTTCTCGAGGAGCAGCGCCTCCTTCTCGTTGCTGACCAGAAAGGTTTCCAGGTCGCCGACCAGCTGCTCCAGTAACGGGATGAAGGCTCGGTCGGTCTCCGTTTTGCTGAAGTACGAGCGGACGCGGCTGCGCAAATTGACCGCCTTGCCCACGTACAGAGCGTTCCCCGCCCGGTCCCTCATCAAATAGACGCCCGGGACGGCGGGCAGCGATGCGAGCTTCTCTTCCAGGCGCGTTTCCACGCCAGACTACCTCTTTCTCCGGTACCTCGCCGGCGGGCCCTTGCGGATTCTCGGCCTCTCCTCTCGCTTGGGCTGCGCATTGAGCAGCTGCGCGCGCGAAGGCGGCCGGATTCCCAAGTCCATATCCTTCAACACCGCCACCTTGTCGCGCCACTCCGCTGCTTGCTCGAATTCCATCTCGTCTGCCGCCTGCTGCATGTTGCGCGTGTACTCGGCGATCAACCGCTGGATCTCGCTCGCGGTCAAAACATCGTTCGGGCCATTCTCCGCCGCCATCGGCAGTCGGTATGGATCCGGATCGTACAGGTGAACCGACATGTCCAGGATGTTCTTGTGAACCGACTGCGGCGTGATCCCGTGCTGCTCATTGTAGCGGCGCTGCATCTCTCGCCTTCTGTTCGTCTCGTCGATCGCCAGCCGCATCGATTCGGTGATCACGTCCGAGTACATGATCACCCTGCCCTTGAGGTTTCTCGCGGCCCGTCCAATGGTCTGGATCAGCGAGACGTGGGAGCGCAAGAAGCCTTCCTTGTCCGCGTCGAGAATCGCCACCAGCGAGACCTCGGGGATATCCAACCCCTCCCGCAAGAGGTTGATCCCCACCAGCACGTCGAACTCTCCGCGCCGCAGGTCGCGGATGATCATCGTCCGCTCGAGCGCGTCGATATCGGAGTGGAGATAGCGCACCCGAACGCCGACGTCGGCGTAGTACTCGGTCAGATCCTCGGCCATGCGCTTGGTCAGCGTGGTGACCAGGACCCGTTCGTTGGCTGCGGCGCGTTTCCGGATTTCCTCGAGCAGATCGTCGACCTGATTTCCCACCGGCCGCACCTCGACCTCGGGATCCATCAGCCCGGTCGGGCGGATGATCTGCTCCACCACCACGCCCCTGCTCTTCTGCAGCTCGAACTCAGCCGGCGTGGCGGAGACGAAGATCGCCTGGCGCACCATCGCTTCGAACTCGCCGAATTTCAGCGGTCGGTTGTCCAACGCCGAAGGCAGCCGGAAACCGTATTCGACCAGGGTCTCCTTGCGGGAGCGATCCCCGCGGTACATCGCGCCAATCTGAGGAATGGTTTGATGGCTCTCATCGATGAAGACCAGGAGGTTCTTCGGGTAGTAATCGAGCAGACACGGAGGAGGTTCACCCGGAGCACGACCCGAGAGGTGGCGCGAGTAGTTCTCGATGCCGTTGCAAAATCCGAGCTGCTCGATCATTTCCAGGTCGAACAGGGTTCGTTGCTCGAGCCGCTGAGCCTCCACCAGCTTGTTCTGCGCCCTCAGCTCGCGCAGGCGCTCTCCGAGCTCCTCGCGGATGCTGAGGATCGCCGCGCGGCGCTGGTCTTCCTCGGTCACGTAGTGACTGCCGGGAAAGATCACCACCTTCTCCAATTGCCGCAGCTGACCTCCGCGAAGCGGATCGAATTCGCTGATTCGCTCCACCGCGTCGCCGAAGAATTCCACGCGGATCGCCCGGTCTTCCTCGTACACGGGGAACACTTCGATGGTGTCCCCTCGAACACGGAACGAGCCCCGGTGAAAATCCATGTCGTTCCGCTGGTACTGGCACTCGACCAACCTGCGCATGAAAAAGTCGCGCCCGAGCTCGTCCCCCAGCCGCACATTGATTGCCATCTCCACGTACGCGCGCGCGGTCCCCAGGCCATAGATGCACGACACCGAGGCCACGATCACCACGTCATTTCGCGTGCGCAGCGAGTGCGTCGCCGAGTGGCGCATCCGCTCGATCTCGTCGTTGATGGACGAATCCTTCTCGATGTACGTGTCCGAGGAGGGAACGTAAGCCTCCGGCTGGTAGTAATCGTAGTAGCTCACGAAGTATTCGACGGCGTTTTCCGGCAAAAGATCCTTGAACTCGCCGTAGAGTTGCGCCGCGAGCGTCTTGTTATGGGCGATGACCAGCGTCGGCCGGTTGGCCGCGGCCAGCACGTTGGCCATGGTGAAAGTCTTCCCCGAGCCCGTGACCCCGAGGAGCGTCTGGTGCGCGTCGCCGCGGAGGACGCCCTCAGAGAGCTCCTCGACGGCGCGGGGCTGGTCTCCCTCGGGTTTGTAGTCGCTGACGATCTTGAAGTCCGGCATCAGGGTCAGCTTCTAACATCAGAGTTCGGCAATTTCCGAGGCAGGCTGAGCGGGGAGCTGGCTACTCGCCAGCGGTGAACCTCGCCGGCCAACGGTGTCACGCCCCGAGTGGAGCAGAAGACCTGAGCATCGACTGCATGCTGTCGAGGGCGAATCGCCGCTGAAGACCTCGGCTGAGCGGATAGGCGATTTGTGCCAAGAAGTGCTTCGGTCGCGAGAAAGCCAGCAGGTCGTACCAGACGGAATCGTCGGGTCGCCATTCCACCGTGAAACGCTCTTCTCCCCTTTCCGCATGGTCCGCGAGCGTTCCGTAGGCGAACCCGTAGCGGCGAACCGGCGGCGACTCTTGGACCACGTAGACGATTCGCGCCGCGTTCAGCGACCAGAATCCGAAATGGCGAACCAGGACGGCCACCGAGGTGCCCTCCGCAATCGGTGCCCCCGGCCAACACAGCTCGACCCATCCTAGGTCGAACATCTTCCACTCGCGAATCGCACGCACCGCCCGCTGAAAGACTTGCTCCCCCTGCCCCAGGCAAATGCGGTTCTGATCCAAAGTGAATCCGGCGGGCGGCTGCGATCAGGTCGCGCCAACTTCCGAATAAGAGAACGGGCTCGCCCGCTTCGAATCGAGGAACCGCCGAACCTGCTCAACCGTCGGCCTCGAGAGCAGAAAAATGGCGCGATCTCTGTCTCGACGATCAGCGCTGCCCGATCGTCATCAACGCCTTTTTGCGGGCCTGCTCAAACTCGTCGCCCTTCTTCCATTCTGGCATCGCGTTCAAGTTGGCAACCTGATCGCCGAGCTCGAAGAAAAGCTGCACGTCCTGCACCGCGCCCTCGAAATTCCATTGGTCGTTCAGCTCGTCCGACGGCTGATGGTAGTGTGTCGCCTCCCACTCCTCGCGCTGCTTCTTTCCCCACCCGTCGGGGCGTCCAGTGAAGTCCAGGCCATGATGGGAGTAGAACGCCGGCACGCCGATCTTGGCGAAATTGAACTGATCGGAGCGGTAAAAGAACCCGCGATCCGGCATCTCATCCGGTTTCACCACCCGTCCTTGAAGGGCAGCCAGGTCCTTGACCACGCCATCCAAGGTCGATTTCCCCAGACCGATGAATGAAATGTCCTTCGTCTTCCCCCAGATGTTCAAGCCGTCGATGTTGATGTCGACGGCGAACATTCCGGGCGGCACGGGCGGATGCTGGGCGAGGTACTGCGACCCGAGCAGTCCCTGCTCCTCGGCTGCCACGGCAGCAAACATGATCGTCCGGCGGGGCGCCTTGGGCATCGCGGTAAAGGCGCGCGCGATGGAGAGCAGCGCGGACACTCCGGAGGCATTGTCCACCGCGCCGTTGTAGATGTCGTCCTCGCCTGGCTTGGCGCCCTTTCTGATCCCCAGATGGTCGTGATGCGCGGTGTAGAGCACGACCTGTTGCGATAGCTTTGGATCGTTTCCCTTGAGCACGCCGATCACGTTTCCTGTCTGCTTCTTCTGCACGGTGTTTTGAAAAGCCGTCGACAAAGTCACTCCCAACGGGACCGGCTTGAAGTCGCGGCTGCGCGCTGACTTGACCAGCGCATCCAGATCCTTGCCTCCGAGCGCCGCGATCTTTTTCGAGGCTTCCTCGGTCGTCCAAGCCCTCATCTCGAGCTTCGGTCCGCCCTCGTACGGCAGCGTGAACTGCTCTCCGGCCCACGAGGTCTGGATGACTTGCCAGGGATAGCCGGCCGAGGGCGTGGTGTGGATGATGATCGCCGCCACGGCGCCGGTCTTGGCCGCGCTCTCGTATTTGTAGTCCCAGCGGCCGTACCACAGGCGCGTCTTGCCGGCGAACAGATTGGGATCCCAGTCCGGATCGTTGTTCATCATCAGCAGGACCTTGCCCTTGAGGTCCATGCCCTTGTAGTCGTCCCACTGGAACTCGGGCGCGACGATGCCGTAGCCAACGAACACCACCTCGGCGTTGTCCACCCTCGACTGAGGCTCCTGCTTCCAGGCGACGCCCATGAATTCCTGCTGGAACTTGAGGTCCAGCTTCTTTCCGTTGCCGCTGAACGAGAGCGTGTCCGGGTGGCCATTCACGCCGATCACGTCGAACGGCTGGAACCAGCCTCCGCTCCCGCCCGGCTTGAGGCCGAGCGACTCCATCTGGCTGGCGACGTAGAGCTCGGCGAGCTGATCCCCCCGGGTCGCTGGACCGCGGCCCTCGAGGAGATCGGACGCCAGAAAACGGATGTGCGCCCGGAGCGTATCGGCATTGATGGTCTGGGCAGCGGATTTCTCGGCCGGCGTAAGCTGAACCGAGGCAGCCGCCGCGCTGGCGCCAAGGGCGATGACCAGGACCCATCCATTCACGGCAATCCGAGCGATATGAGGTGCGAGCATGCGCCGGCCTTACCTTTGATCGGCATGGCTTGCAACCTTCCACGTAGTGGACTGCGGCTTGTCGGTCAGCTCCACTCCCAGCGCCCTCAGCTCGTCCCGAAGGCGATCCGCCTCGGCAAAGTCCCGGCGGGCGCGCGCCTGAGAGCGCTGGGCGATCAGCGCCTCCACTCGGGTTTGGTCGATTCGCCGCTGCGCAACGGCGCGATCCCGGCGCTGCAAGAGCCATTGCGCCGGGTCCGCTTCGAAGATGCCCAGGACGGAAGCAATCTTCCGGACGTCGCCGCGAAGGACCGAGAGCGTGCGACCTACGATCGCCTTGTCCTTCACCGGCGGCTTGTCCACGAGCGCGTTCATCGCGCCGAACAGGCCGGACAGCGCCGAGGTGGCGCCGGCGGAGTTGAAGTCGTCGTCCATTGCCGCCTCGAACTCACGCAAGAACGCGCCCGGGTCGGCGTGCACCGGGCCGGCTCCAAACTCGCGCCCGGCGATGCGCTCGTCCACCTTGAAGAGAGTCTCGTAGAAGTACTCCATCCTCAGCTCGGCATCCGCGAGCGACTTCTCCGAGAAATCCAACTCGTTGCGGTAATGGGTGGACAGAAAAAAAAGCCGCAACGCCTCGGAATCGACGCGCGCCAAGGCGTCCCGAAGGTGGACCACGTTGCCGAGGCTCTTGGACATCTTGGCGCCTTCCAGGTCCAGAAAGCCGCTGTGCATCCAGTACCGGGAGAAGGGTTTGTGAAATGCGGCCTCGCTCTGGGCGATCTCGTTCTCGTGGTGGGGGAAGATCAAATCCTGTCCGCCCCCGTGAATGTCGAAGGTCTCGCCCAGGTACTTGGCAGCCATCGCCGAGCACTCGATGTGCCAGCCGGGTCTGCCTTTGCCCCAGGGGCTATCCCAGGACGGCTCGCCCGGCTTGGCTGCTTTCCACAGCGCAAAGTCGAGCGGCTCGCGCTTCTGCTCGCTGGGATGTACGCGCTCACCGGCCCGTAGCTCGTCCAGGTTCCTCTTCGAGAGCTTTGCGTAGGCAGGGTATTTCGACACGGCGAAGTAGACATCGCCGTGCGATTCGTAGGCCACGCCCCTGGAGATCAGCTTCTCGATCAAGGCGACGATCTCCGGAAGGTGATCGGTCACCTTGGGCGATACATCCGGTTCCAGCAGGCCGAGCGCAGCTGCGTCCTTTCGGAACTCCTCCACGAACCGCGCCGCCAGAGCAACCGGGTCCTCGCCGCTCTCGCGCCCCGCATCGATGATCTTGTCATCGATGTCCGTGAAGTTGCGGACGTAGGTAACCTTGAATCCCCGATAGCGCAGATAGCGGACGATCACGTCGAAAGAGGTGAACGTCCGGGCGTTGCCGATGTGGACATAGCTGTAGACCGTCGGGCCGCAGACGTAGACGCCCAGCTCGCCGGGGCGCAGAGGAACAAGCTCTTCTTTTCGGCTGGTCAGGGTGTTGAATGCCCTGAGCGGAGAGGAACTCACTTGCAGCTCGGTTTTATATTTCAGTTCTCGCACGACTTCCACGAGTGGAAAATATCACCGCGGCCAAGTCGAGCGGACGCGTTCTTCGATCGCGCGCCATAGAAACCAGGCATTGAGCAAGAAAAAAATGCCCAGCCCGGTGACGAAAAGCAGCGTGCTCAATTCCGAGCCCGGCTTCTCGCCCTCCAGAAGGATCCACAGTCGCCCCAGGTGCGGACGCATCTCACCCATCGCTCCCAGCTTCGCAAACCCATCTCGGTAGGTGTCCGAGTCCTCCTGCGCCAGCAGCCGTCCACGCACGGCGAACGGGCTCTGGTTCGGTTGGGGTGGGGTGCTGCCGGGACTCCATTCCTCGCCTGGAAGCGCGCTTCGCCGCACCAGCACCGGCGTGCCCTGAATGCCGATCAGGACATACGTCTTCTGCCGCTCCCGCCAGTAGGCACCCCTCACCGTGGGAACGCCGTGGATCTGCGCGTAGCGATTCGATCGCAGCTGATCCAGGTGGTAGCCACCCTCTGACCCCAGCGCGAGAGCGCTGCGAGGAGAAAAGTAGTAAGCGATGTCGCTTCGCTTGATCCAGAAGAGGACGAGGGTTGCGAGCATCGCCAGGAGCGCCACCGGCGCCTTGACGCCGATTGCGCTGACGCTCGCCAGGCGAGCCTCCAGCTCGGCGATCCGCTGTTCCCGTTGTTGTCCGAGCGGTCCGGCCGGCCTCATGGCGAATGCGGCCACGCGGCGTTCCTCGGCACGCCGTCTGGACCGGTGAGCTTCTTAGACGATGTTGAAGATCTTCTTGAGGTCGCCCTCGATCTCATCCTCGCTGCACTCCTTCGCGAGTGAGAGCTCCTTGATCAGCAGTGAGCGCGCCGTGTCCAGCATCTTCCGCTCGCCGAATGACAGATCCTTGTCGCCCTTGAGGAGGTACAGGTCGCGAAGCACCTCGGCGATCTCGAAAACGGAGCCCGTCTTGATCTTCTCCATGTACTCCCGGTAGCGCCGGTTCCAAGTCGTCGAGTCGACCGAAATATCCTTCTCGCGCAGGATGGTGTAGACCTGCTTCACGTCGTCCTCGCTGATGATCTCGCGAAGGCCGACCGATCCGACCTTGTTGATCGGAATCATGATTCGCATTCCGTTCTCCAGAATGCGAAGCACGTAGAACGACTGGCGCTGGCCAGCAACCTCGGTATGCTCGATGCCCATCACCTCTCCGACGCCTTGGCCGGGGTACACTGCTTTATCGCCCGCCTTGAAGCTGGTCTGCACGCTTACTGCCTCCTTGGGGTTTTTCCCGAGCTATCGGGTTTAAAAACCGTTTACTTACCACAACATACACAAATTTGCAATTACCGGACTTGACCCAGTCCGAGTGGTGGACCTAGGGTTAGCGGTTTTAACAGGGGCTCGGTCGCGCTGCACGAGAGCGCGACTGCGGGGTGGCGGTGGCGGGAGGGGGCGGACCCGATCGGTTTTCCTGGGAGGATCTCGCCTCCCGTCCCGCGCTTTTTCCTGCCGTCAGCTTGGCCGTGGGCACCTGGTTCGGTCTTGACCAGCGACCCGCGATTGGGTTCGCGTGTTCGGCCCTGTTCCTCCTCGCTTCAACGCTTTGGCCGCGGCGAACGGGCGCACACTTGTCCCTCCTGGTCGGAATGACGGCCGCCGGCGCCGGGCTGTCGGGGCTGCAATCCATGCATCGAGTTCCACCCGCCCTGGCCGATGGCGGGACAGCGCGCCTCGAAGGCACCGTGGAGGACGTAGTCCCTCTAGAAGGAACGACGCGGATCGAGCTGGCGGTAGCGAGAACGCCAGATCGGCCGCTGGCCGACGCGCGCTTTCGCGTCAGCCTCTATGCGTCAGGACCGATGGGTGAGCTGGAGCCTGGCCAACGCGTTCAACTCGCTGCTCGACTGAAGCCCGACGAGCCGCCGTCCAACCCGGGGCAGTCGGACACCTCCGAGTACCGCCGCCGCCGCGCCTTGCTGTTCACCGGAAGCTTCGATCCTCGCCGGCTAGTGGTCCTCACAGAAGCAGCAGCGTGGAGGCGTTGGCTGACGCGCGTCCGCACGCATCTCGCCGAGCGCGTCAAGGAGATCTCCCCAACTCCCGAGGCAGCTTCCCTCTACCTGACCATGGCGGCTGGCTTGCGCTCAGAACTCGGCGACGAATGGGAAAATCAGTTCGCGCAGAGCGGCCTGGCGCATGTGCTGAGCGTGAGTGGCCTGCACGTCGCAGCGCTGGCGGTCCTCACGCTCAGATTGATGCGGCGGCTCGTGGTGGTGGTTTTTCGGCGCTCCTCGCGCTTCGATGCGCGGCGAATTGCCGCGCCGATGTCCATCCCACTGCTTTGGGCTTACGTCGTGTTCACCGGTAACCAGACGCCCGCGGTGCGCTCGGCGGTCATGGCAACGGCCGCGCTGCTGGGGATGGCCCTGTGGCGGCGGGCGGACGTGTTGAACAATCTCGCTTGGGCGGCGATCGCGCTGCTGGTCCTGGATCCATCAGGGATCGCCGACCTGTCGCTTCAGCTCTCCTTTCTCGCCGTCGCCAGCCTGGTGCTTCTTTCGCCGGCGATCCGCGGCGCCATTCCCATTCGGGCTCCCGATCCTGCCACGCCTGGACGGCTCCGCTTCCTGCTGCAGAAAGCTCGCGAGTCCGCTTTGCAGACGTTTTGCGCGAGCGCGGCAGTCACCTTGGCGGGCTCGCCCCTGATCGCCGCGGCTTTCCACCGGATCAGCTTGGCGGGACTTCTTTCGAACATCGTCTCCCTGCCGCTGTGCGGCTTGCTGACCGTGCTCGCGGCGGGCGGAGCAGCGGTGTTCGTGGTCAGTCCTGCGCTCGCCTGGCCCTTGCTCTTCACCGGATCCTGGGCGGCGCAGCTGCTCTTGTGGATCGTGCGCTTCTTCGCGGCTGCACCGGGAGCGGCCATCCCCGTCGCCTCGATGGGCACCGCCCCCAGCGCGCTGTTTCTGATCGGCCTGTTCGCTTTTTCCGTGTTCCACGGGCGGCGGCGATTCGCCGCGTTGTTGGCGCCGCTGGGGCTGATCGCTGGTCTCTTCGGCCAATGGCCCTGGGCTCAGCCTGGCCTGACTTGCACTTTTCTTTCCGTCGGCCACGGAGATGCAGTCGTGGTGAGCTCGCGGGGCAAGCACGCGCTGATCGATGGAGGAGGCGTTCCCAACGGCGCGGACACCGGGCGCAAGTACGTCCTTCCCTTCCTCCGCCAGATTGGAGTCGGCCAGCTCGAGTTGGCCGTCCTTTCCCATCCGCATCCGGATCACGCGCTCGGCCTCGCTTCAGCTCTAACCGTCGTGACCACGCGCCGTCTGTGGCTGCCCGCCGGGGAGACGCGCGGCGAGTTGTCCGAGCGCGTGATCGCCGCGGCGCGAGGCGCTCACGTCGAAGAGGTTCAGGCTGGACGCGCGGCTTTCCCGCTCGGGGAAGCCTGGATCGAGGTGCTCGGGCCACCCGTGGATCGGGTGCTGCTCAAGAAGGTCAACGACCGCAGCGTGGTCCTGCGGGTGCGGCACGGCGAGGTGACGCTGCTCCTGACCGGCGATATCGAGGAGGACGGCGAGGAGTTCCTCGAGCCAGGACCCACCACCATCGTCAAGGCGCCACACCACGGCTCGCGAACCTCGTCCACAGCTAAGTTCGTGAACGACGTCAGGCCGAGGTTTGTCGTCTTTTGCGTCGGCCGCGGAAATCGATTCCACTTCCCCAGCGAAGAGGTGGAGCGGCGCTATCGCGACATCGGCTCGGAGTGCTTTCGCACCGACCTCGACGGCGCGGTCACCTTTCAAAGCGACGGGCACGGCGTCCGCTGGCAAACCTTTCATCCGCACCTCGTGCGCGCCGCCAACTAGGGAGATTGGCCCGCGGGGCCGCGCCCGTTTATTCTTGCATTCCCGTGATTCCGGAAGACTTGGACCTTCAGAAGCTCACCGAGGAGCTGCGAACGGTGCTGGGCGACGCCGAGCCCAAGGGTTACCTGCGCGGAAAGGCACTGATGCGCAACGCTCTGGTGCAGACGAAGGGCTATTCCGAGCTGGAATCCGAAGAGCTGATCGACACGCTCGAGCTGCGCGGCTTCATCCATTTCCTGGGCGATCCGGCCAGCCGATCAGAAGCAAACTCGCGCTGGGATCTACAACCCCGCCGCTAGCGCCGAACTACTCGAATACCAGCCAACCGAAGCGCGGAAGATGATGGAAGTCGCCGATGAACAACGGCGAAAACGCCTGACCCTCGACGCGCTTCCGATCCACGTGCTCCAGCCGGTACAGGTTGAAGCGCCACCGGTCGCCCCGGCGCGGCGGAACGTGTGGCACCTCGGCCAAGCGCGCGATCGGGATCTGCATCTCCACCGTCCAGCCTTCGTCGCGGTCCGACGGATCGTTGAGGGTGCCGCGAATCTTCACCGCGCTCTTCAGCTCCGAATCCCAGCTCAAGTCCATGCCTCGACGGCGCTCGGGAAAGTACGCGTCGAAGACGGTGTTGTTCGGCGAGACCTCGATCTCGTTGTAGGTTCGGCCGTCCGCGTTGGCGTCCAGGAAGATCTCCACCACCTCCTGGTTGTAGATCGGATCGTCGCGCTTGAGCATCGTCCCCCAGACGTCCGGATCCTCGCAGTCGAAGGACACGTACAGGTTGCGATCGTCATAGAGCAGGCGCGCTACCGTTCGCAGCGAGGTCGGCGCACCATCCAGGCTGCCCACCAGCTCGACCGGAGCGGCCAAGCGCCAAACATCGTCCGAGAGCACCCCGTCGATCACCGGCGGTCTTGGCGTCCGCTGGACCCGGTACTCGGGCAGCGTTTCCGACGGAGGCGCGAGCGTCGGTCCAATCATCCGGTTCTGCCCGTCGTGAGCCTCGGTCTGGTCCACCGGCAGACGGCGATCGTCTTGCCAGAATCCCAACAGCACGCGGAGCTTGCGGCCATCCGCGGGTGGGAGCAGCAGGGAATGTTGGTCCTGCACGATCTTCCCAACGGGCCAGCTCGCGAGCGGCAGAGCTCCGCCTTGAATCTCATGGTCGGCGTTGAGCAGCATCTGACCGGTTGCCGCATCCACGATGTGAACGAAGAACCGAAATCCTGCCGGCGGCTGCCGGGCCGCTTGGAAGAAGTGAGCCAGCGACGCGGACTGCCGCGCCCCGGGAGGTGAGAATGAAACGCGGCTGCCGATGTAGATCACGGCGCCTTGCGCCCACGTTGCCCCGCTGCGGAACGTGAGGTCCTCGGGCGCGTGATCCAGCAACTGCGCCCGCGGCGGCGCAGAGATCGCGGGCCTCGACCTCGGCCCGGCTTGCTCGTCGCGGCAGGAGCTGGCGGCCAGCAGGGCGAGGCCTGCCCCGACGATGCGGTGGCGTGCGAGCTCCGAGCGCATGGTGCTCATCCTACGCTGGCGCGAAGAGGCGGATCGATCCGTTGGTCGGGAACGAGGCTCAGCGATGCATCGGCGCCAGACCAGCGCGATCGATCAAGAGTGCGACCAATCGCTGGTGGTGCTTGAAGAAGCTGGTGAAGTGGACGAAGCGACCCTTGCCCCGAATGGCATAGACCGTCACCGGCCCAGGCAGGACGTCGACCTTGCGAATGTCGTCGAACGTGAAGAACTCCGTGCGAACGATCCCGCGGTACGTGAGCCCGGCGGAGTCCACCACGATCGCGGTGCGCACGTAATACGTGAGCGAGAGCCCGAAGAAGACGATGAAGAACGCTGCGGATAGAAACGTCTTCGCCGGCACGCCGCGAAACTGCAGCAAGTAGACGAACACAGCGCTCCAGAGAAGCCCCGCTGCGCCCATGGCCGCGGCAAACACCTTGCGGGGCCTGAAGATCTCCGGCTCAAACTCGGCGAACGCAAAGCTCATGGCTCAAAGTTAGTTCGAGATCCTGCCAACTGCTACGCGCCCATTTCCCCACTACGGGTCGGCATTCTACCGTAGCTTGTCCGCCTTTTGTCGGGCCTCGCGCTGGAGCTCAGGCCGCACGTCTGCCGCTGCCGAAGAGGCGTACCTCTCGTAGTATTGCTTCGCATCGGTCGAGCGCCCCATCGCCCGGAGAGCCTCTCCCAAGCCATAGAGCGGGGAGGCCATGCTTCCATCCAGGCGAATCGCCGATTCGTAGTCTGCGGCGGCCTCGGAGTATCTGCGCAGCCCGATGTTGGCGCTGCCTCGAGCCACGTAGGCCACCGCGAGGGTTGGCTCCAGCTGGATGGCCTGGGTCAGGCTTTGCATTGCGCCGCCGTAATCCCGAGCCCCAATTTGCCTCACTCCCTGCTCGTAAGCCGTGCGAGCCTGCGAACGCGTCGGGTCCAGCGCAGGCGGACCGGGCGGCGGGCTCTGATTCGGCTGCGCGGTCATGCTCAGCTGGCCGACCTTGGCCTGCGCTCGCGAGATGTTGTCTTGGGCGCTCTTGCGAACCGCCGCGTCCGACGTGAGCTGCAGGACCTTGTTCCACCGCTCGATCGCTTGAACGTAGTAGCCGAGGACGGCGTACGAATTCCCCAGCTTGAAGAGCGCCTCCACGTTGTTCGGATCCGCGTTGACCGCGTCGAGGTAGGAGAACGAGGCATCCCGGTATTTCTTCTCCTCCATCAACCGGTCGCCTTCCGCGATCTGCCGGGTGACCGCGGCTGAACCGACCACCGCAATCGTCGGCTGCGCGGAACTGGGGCTCGCGGAGGACGGAGGCGCCGCGGCAGCAGCAATCACCTCTGTCTTGGAGACCGGCGGCGATTCCTTCTTCAGAGCCGCGATGTACTCCTTGGCCTTGTCTACCCATTTCTGCTCGCTTGGACGCGTCTCCTTGGCCACGAACTGCTCGTAGGCCGCCACCGCTTTGCTCGATTGTCCGAGCTGCCGATAGCTCTCGCCGAGCCCGTAGTACCCGTCGGGATCGTTCGGATCGAGCTGCGTGTATTTCTCGTAGGCGCGCGCGGCGGTGCCGAAGTCCTCGCTCTTTCTGGCGGCGTAGCCGAGGTTGAAGTGGGCCAGTTTGAAATTGGGATCCGCTTCGATGGCGGCCTTGAACTGCGCGATCGCTTCCTCCTTCTTTCCCTGCTTGAACAGGACGCTGCCCAGGCCATTGATCGCCTCCGCGTAACCGGGGCGCGCGGCAATGGCGGCGCGGTACGCCGCGGCGGCCTCGTCGAGACGATTTTCGGCGAGCGCTTGTTCTCCGCGCTCGAAGGAAATCTTCGCCGGACCAGGTGGCGCGGCGCCCGCGAGGACGGCAACCGCGAAGGTGACCAGGATGGAGCGCGCGAGCATGAAGCCTCCGTCGGAGGGACGTGAGGCGATCCCTAACAAATTCGGGCGCGGCCCGCGAGGAAGGAGCCGAGCAACGACCCGAACCTACTCCAGCCTGCGGTCGATGATGGTGGTCACGCCCATGCCGTAGCCGATGCACAGGGTGGCCGCGCCATAACGCAGGTCTCGCCGCTCCAGCTCGTTCAGGAGGGTGCCGAGGATGATCGCACCGGTCGCGCCGAGCGGATGGCCGAGTGCGATCGCCCCGCCGTTGACGTTCATCCGGTCGAGCGGGATCCTCAGCTCTTGGCCCACCACGATTGGCACGGGCGCGAATGCCTCGTTGACCTCCCAGAGATCGATGTCCGCGACCTGCAGCCCTGCCCTCTTCAGGGCCTTCTGCGTGGAGGGGATGGGCCCGGTCAGCATCAGCACCGGATCCGAGCCGGCCACGGCGGTGGAGACGATTCGCGCTCGGGGCTTGAGCCCCAAGGACCGCGCCGCTTTCTCGCTCGCGAGCACGACCACCGCTGCGCCGTCCACGATGCCAGAGGAGTTGCCGGCGTGAATGACGCCGTTGTCCTTGAACGATGGCTTCAGCGCGGCCAAGGCTTCCATCGTCGTGCCCGGACGGCAGTGCTCGTCCACCTCGAAGGACCGCGCTTGTCCATCGGGACCCGTCACCTGGATGGGCTCGATCTCGCGCTTGAAGTATCCCGCGCGGATCGCCTGAGCAGCTTTGTGCTGCGAGGCCACCGCGAACTCGTCGAGCTGTCCGCGGCTCAGCTTCCACTTCTCGGCGATCATCTCCGCGGAGATTCCCTGCGGAACCAGATCGGGAAAGCGCGCGAGCAGAGATGGCGACATCGGCCCCTCGCCCGGCCCATCCGCATCCGACCCCATCGGAACGCGGGTCATCGACTCGACGCCGCCGCCCAGAGCAATATCCGCCTGCCCCGCCGCGATCTGCATCGCCGCGTAGTTCACCGCCTGCAGTCCCGAGCCGCAGAACCGATTGACAGTGTTCGCCGGGATCTCGATCGGCAGGCCCGCTGCCAAAACCGCGCCTCGCGCGATGTTGAGGCCCTGCTCGCCGACCTGGGTCACGCACCCCATCACCACGTCATCCACCAGCATGGGGTCGATGCCGGTGCGTCGCAGCGCGGCCTTGAGCACGTGGGACGCCAGATCCATCGGATGCGTGCCGGCCAAGCTCCCCTTCCTTTTGCCCCGCGCCGTTCGCACTGCATCGACGATGACCGCTTGCGTCGCTTCTCGCATTGCCGACCTCCAACCATTAAGACCCAGCAATGTCCGGGTATCAAGGGACTGATTGAGCAGTCAATGATAACAGGGCACCCGCTGCCCGGCAGCTCACATCCGGAACGGGTTCTGCAAGAGAATGGTCTCGCCCCGCTCGGCGCCCACCGACACACAGACCACCGGGACGCCGCTCACTTCTTCCACGCGCGCGACGTAGCGCTTGGCATTCCCCGGCAGCTCGTCGAAGGTCCGCACATCCGCGAGCTTTGCGTCCCAGCCGGGAAGCGTTTCGTAGACTGGCTTCGCCCGCTCCAGGTCTTCCTGATCGCTGGGGAGCTCGGTGAGTTTCCGCTCATCCAGCTCGTAGGCAGTGCAGATGCTGATGGCCTTGAGGCCGGAGAGCACGTCCAGCTTGGTCAACGCCAATCCCCACAACCCGTTCACGCGAACTGCATAGCGAAGCACGACGCCATCCAGCCAGCCGCAGCGGCGTGGCCGTCCCGTGGTGGCGCCGAACTCCTCGCCCACGGTCCGCAGGCGATCTCCCAGCTCGTCCGTGAGCTCGGTGGGAAATGGTCCTCCGCCCACTCGCGTGGTGTATGCTTTGCTGATCCCCATCACCTTGTCGATCGCCGTCGGCCCGAGCCCGGCTCCCACTGCAGCGTTCCCTGCCACGCAGTTGGAGCTGGTGACGAACGGATAGGTTCCATGATCGACGTCCAACAAGGTGCCTTGGGCACCCTCGAAGAGAATGCGGGCGCCCTTGGTCATCTCGGTCGCCAGGAACAGCGATGCATCGCCGACGTGAGTGCGCAAGCGCTCGCCGAACGAGGCGTACTCGGCCACGATCTGCTGCGCGTCGAGGGTAGGAGCGCTCGCCTTGGCTCCGGCCGCGAGCACCTTCAGCTCCTCGAGGGCGGAGGGCAGTCGATCCAAAACGCAGCGGTGGAGTCGCTCGGGGTAGAGCAGATCCCGCACCCGAATCCCCCGCCGCGCGGCCTTGTCCTCGTAGGCGGGGCCGATACCGCGTCCGGTGGTGCCGATCGCGCCTCCGCCCCGAACCTTCTCCCGGAAGGCGTCCAGCAACTTGTGCCAGGGAAAGATCACGTGGGCGTTGCCGGAGATCAGCAGCTGCGAGTCGTCCCTGAGGAAGCCGCGGCTCTTGAGAGCGTCGATCTCGCCCAGCAGAACCGAGGGATCGATCACCACGCCGTTTCCGATCACGCAGGCCTTGCCCGGATGGAGAATCCCGGAGGGGATCAGGTGCAGTACCGTTTTTTGCCCGCCCACCACGACGGTGTGACCCGCGTTGTTTCCTCCCTGGAAGCGGACGACTATCTGCGCGTGCTCGGTCAGTAGATCGACGACCTTGCCCTTGCCCTCGTCTCCCCACTGCGCCCCGATCACCACGATGTTCGGCATACCAGCGCGGCCTTATAACCCAGCGGTCGCCGCGTGGCATCGATACTGATACCCACATCGGATCGCCGCGCACTTCTCCGGTGGTAGCCCCGGCCAGTCGCGCTGGTGCGGTGCCTGGAAGAGCTCCGCTGCGCCGTGGACCAATCGGCGCTCGAGTTCGCGCAGGTCCCGCGCGCTCGCGGCGCGGCGAATCTCCGGCTCGGGGTGAGCCTGCTGCAGGAAGGTGATGCCGGTTCGAACCGAAACCCCTTCCTTGACGAAATGGCGAGCAGCCAGCGCATAGCAGTCGAGCTGGAAGGCGTAGGGCTCCAGCCCGGCGGGATGGCGCGGGCTGGCCTTGTAGTCGATCACCGTCGCGCCGCCGCGCTCATCCTCGAACAAAAGATCGATCTGCCCCTTCAGGTGAACCTGGATCTTTCCTTCGGGGCTGCCCAGGCGGAGCAGAAACGGCAGCTCGCGGTGAACGCGTCCCTCTCCGCCGCTGCTGAGTCGCTCGGCGAAAGAGGTGCACAAGAACCGCTCCACCCATCGGGCGATCTCGCGGGCGTCGGGGCCGGACGGGTCGATTCCTTCCTGCCAGAGCAGCTGCTGCATTTGAGCCCTGATCAAGAGCGGCTGGTTCACCAGGGACAGGTCGGCGAGCTGGAGCAACCGATGGGCGATCACGCCCTGCTGTCGCCGATCGCTCGCGTTTCGACCGCCGAGCGGCGGGGGTTCCTGCTCTTCATCGATCTCGAGCAGCAGCGGATACTCGGAGAGACCCACCCGATGCGCGTAGAGGTATCGGCGGGGGCACAGAAAGTAGTCTTGCAGCTGCGTGACCGGGAGGACCACGTGGGAAACCGGAATCGCCTCCGGCGAGCGAATCCGTCGCAGCACGGTCTCGATCCGCTCGTTCGCCTCGGCGCTGGCCATCTCGCGCTCCGCGACTGCCGCGGCAGGCGTTGCCAGCTTCTCCGCGTCCACCCCGCGGACGAGCACGCGGACCGCCAGGTCGGAGTCAACCAACCGCTGGAGCAGCGCGCGCCAGGTTCCTCCCTGGCGCGTGGTCTGCCCCGAAAGCACGAGGTGGTCCCTGGCCCGGGTCAGCGCGACGTAGAGCAGCCGGAGGTACTCGGCATCCTCGCGGCGCATCAACTCGCTCACTACCTTGGCGTATCGCGGCGATCGCACCGAGTCGGTCTCCTCCGGAAGCCAGGGTTTGATCGCCAATCCGTGCTGCCGGTCGAAGACGATGGTCGGCGAGCTGCGATTGCGCTGAGCGGCGAGGTCCGGCACGAACACGATCCGCCATTCGAGGCCCTTCGCCTGGTGGATGGTGAGGAGCTGAACGGCCCGAGGATCCATCGTATCCAGGGTATCCGCCTGCGCTTCGGTGGGATCCGCATCGGCCAGCGCCAGCAGCTCGCGGGCGAACGCCGCGCACCCGCCGCGGGCGTTTTCGTCCCAGCGCGCGGCGAGCTCCAACAGCTTGTCCAGGTTGGCCAGTGCCTGTTCACCGAAGGGCGTTCCCGCCTGCGCCACGCGATACCCGGTCTCCTCCAGCGCCACGCGGATCAGCGCTCGTATCCCGAGGCGATCGCGCTCGCGCCGCAGGCGCGCGTAGAGCGCGAGGAAGCGCTGCAAGCGCTCGAGCTCGTTGGCTGGCAACTGAATTGAGGCTGCGAGGGCCTCAAGCTGCGCCCGGTTGATCGAAAGCCGTCCACCGGATGCGACCGCAAGCCGGAGCAAAGAAGCATCGGAAAGGCAGACCAACGGCGAACGCAGCACGGCCGCGAATGCGATTCCGTCCGAGGGATCCGCGATCAGCGACAACATGGATGCCAGGTCCAAGACTTCCTGCGCTCCGTAGAATCCTCGTCCTCGGACGATCCGGTGAGGCACGCCGTGGCGGATGAGGGCCTGCCGATAATCTTCGACGAAGGTGAAGCGCCGGAACAGGATGGCGATGTCCCCTCCGCGCGCCGGGCGCGAGACGCCTCGGTCCTCCACGAGGGGAGAGCTGTCCTCCAGCAGCTCGCGGATCTTCTTCGCCACCGCCTCGGCGTCCTGCCGGCGGCATTCCTCCGCCGTCTCCGCCGGCCGAAATACCACCCAGTCGATGCAGGGCGCCTGCCTCGTCGCCGAGCGGACCGCAAGCTGATCGTCACTTTGAGGCCGGTAGGCCACTTCGTAGTCGCGCGGATCGGAAGGTGGCTTCATCAGTTCCGCGAAGACGCAATTGAAGAATTCCAGCAGCGCCGGAGCAGACCGCCGGTTTTCTTTCAGGTGAGCTCGCCGGCCATTCTCCGTTTCGATCTTTCTCGCCAGCAGCTCGAAGACCGACACATCCGCACCGCGGAACTCGTAGATCGACTGCTTGCGATCGCCCACGGCGCAGAGAAACTGCGGCTGGAGCGGAAGGCCGGTCACCGGTTCCGACGGGGAAATTCGTCTCGGCGCGCCTTCCCGCTTCTCCGAGAGCAGCAGCACCATTTCCAGCTGCAGTCGATTGGTGTCCTGGAACTCGTCCACCAGCAGTGCGCGGATGCGATCCTGCACCTCCTGCCGGATCTCCAGGTGATCGCGCAGCAGGTCCCGTGCGCGGATCAGCAGCTCGCTGAAGTCCAACACCGAGCGCCGGTTCAGCTCCGCGCGGTGTCGCTTCTGCAACCCGACCAGCAGCGACCGCAACGCCCGCTCGTGCGGCACCGCCAGGCAACCCGCGTAGTGATCCCTGAGCCCCAGCTTTCCGTTGCTCCCGCCCCCCAGCGCTTCCTGCTTCAGCGCCCTGTAGGCATCCGCCAGACCGTTTCTCTTCTTCGCCAGATTTCCCTCGCCGAGGATCGCGTCGCGCAGCGCCGGAAACCGACCCGGCTCAAGAAAGCTTTCCAGCGTCATTCCGTCCAGGGCGCGCTGACATGCCGACAGGAGCGGTCCCAAAGCGCCGCGGTCCGACCTGTTCACGGCGATCGCCTGCGCCAGGCAACCCCTGACGCGCGCCAGCGCGCGTTCGAAATCATCGCGGGCCGACTGCGGGTCAGAGATGGCCACTGCCTCGGGCGAAAAACCCTCGTCGCGGATCTTGGCGAACGTCGAGCACAGGTGGTCCACCAGCCCTGGCGCCCGCCCGCGCCCGGCGAAGTTCAGCTCCCGGCACAGCTCGACCACACCCGCGTCCTCAAGCTCGAGCGCCTCGAGCACCAAACGCTCCGCGGAGTCGCGGACCAGATCCAACGCCTCGCGCTCATCGAGCAACCTGAAGGCGAGATCGGTCCCGCTCCCCGGCCGCGCGCGCCGCAGCAGCAGCGCGCACAGAGAATGGAACGTTCCAATGCTGGCCTCGCCGAGAGCGTCGCGCGTCCGCCGCCAAAACTCCGGGGCGGGAAAGGGCGTCCCCTGATGCTCGAAGGATTGGCGCAGCAGCTCCTCGCTTGCGCCTCCGCGCGCCAGCGCATCCAGCCGGTGCCGAAGGCGCCCGCGCATCTCTGCCGCAGCCTTGTCGGTGAACGTCAGCATGCACAATTGCGACGTCCGCAGGGGCACGCCGCAGCTGCGGGCGCCGCCCAGCAGGTGGAGGCACATCGTCACCAGGTTGTACGTCTTGCCGGCGCCGGCGCCGGCCATCAGCGCCAGGTTCTGCTCGAGCGCCAGCGCAGTCGCATCTCCGCTCATCCTTCGGCCTCGTAGAGTCTGCGCTCGGTAATCCGGCAGACCGGCTGGAATGCGCAGAAGCTGCAGTCCTCGGCGCGAATGGGAAAGTGCCCTTGGCGCAGCTTGGCCAGGAGCGATTGGATCGCGTTGGCGAGATTCTTTCCACGTTGCGCGTCCATTCGCCGACGGACATCGGGGTTCGTGGAGAGTAGCTCGTCCAGCGATTGGCTGGCGTGGTGCGCGAGCGCCTCCTCCAAATGGGTCGACTTGGCGCTCCTCAGCGACAGCAGCGCGGCCTTGAGCTCCCCTTCCTCGCCGCTGGCCCGGGCAGCATAAAGGTAGAGCGGAAGCTGGAAATCGGTGGCCAGCAGGTTTTCCACCAGGCGCTTGCCGTTGGCGATCAGTCCGGACTTGTAGTCGATCACCCCGATTCCGCGCTCGCCGCGATCGAGGCGATCGATTTTGCCTCGGACGAACACCTCCTTTTGGCCAGGAAAGGCGGGAATTCTCACTTCGCGCCACGCGGCGGGCGCATCGGGATATCCGAATCGCAGCTCGGCGTGGGCCGGAAGGTGGCCATCGAAGGGAAGCCCCCGGTGTTCCGCGCGCAGCAGCCTGCGGACCATCGCTCGCGCGCGCTCCTGACCCAGCTTCCACAGAAGCGGGTGGCCGACGTGCCCAGCCTCTTCTGCAGCACCGGCCGCTTCCTCCAGGGCCTGGTCGATCAACTCGGGCGGCAGCTCGTCGGGAGCGACGTTCAACAAGCCCGACTCTTTGAGGCGCGTGAACAGCTTCTCCAGCAGGTGATGCCAGAAGGAGCCCTGCCCTTTCGAATCCAGCTCCTCGCCGGGCAGATCGGGCTCGTCGAGCCGCAGTGCGTAGGAGAGGAAGCCCTGAAAGGCGCAATTGCCGAATCGGCCGAGCTGGTGCGCCGACACCGGCCGCTCGGGACCAAAGCGGAACATCTCCTCGAGGGCGGGCCGCAGATCCTCCGAGTCGATCAGCCCGGTGAACGGACCCTCGGCGGCACCCGGGCTGGAGAAGAACCGGAGGCGTTCCTCCTCCACGCCCACCAGCTCCTGCGCTTCGCAGAGCCATCTCTCCGAGCTGAATCTCGACCTGAGGGCACCCCGCGCGGGGTCCGGCTCGGAGGTTCTCAGCTCCGGTCGACCGAGGACCTCCAGCGCCACCCGTTCGCGCAGGCGCGGCTCGCTCTCGACATCTTCCAGCAACGGTACTGGACGGCGGGGAAGGTGCTGCACGGGGCATCCGATGAGGCGCTCCACCTCGTCGAGGAAGGCAGAGGCGATCTGCTCCTGCCCGTTGCTTCCCTCGCGCGCGTAGCTCAGCGTGACACCGCCTTCGGCAGCGCAGAGCGCGAGATAAAACAGCAGCCGATCCTCGGCGAGCTGCCACGGGATGCGCCCCTGCGCTTCGCCGCTGGCGAGCCGGAAGACGTCCCGGCGAACCGCGCGATTGATGGATGCCTTCTCCTCGTCCCCGAACAAAGCATGGGCCTTCGGAGGCCTGGGGAAGCGACCATCCGCCATGCCGGCCAGGAACACATGCTCGAAGCGGCGCCCGGCAATCTCGCGAACGTCCATGACGTGAACGGCTGCGCCCCTCGGCCCCCGGACCACGAGGTTGAAGTCCGCGGCGGCATCCACGAGCCACCGGTGGAAGGCCCGCCGGTCAACGCGATCGGCGCCGGCCCCCGCCAGCTTGAGCGCGCCCTCGAGCTCGGCGGCCATGCTCTGCAGCGCCTCGGAAGCTGTTTGATCGCGCGCCAACGAGCGCAGGACGGCGCGCCCGAAGCTGCTCGCCTCCTCCGCCCGCTGCTCTCGCTGGCGCACCGCCTCGGGGAACTTGAGCTCGCGCAAGCACGCCCACCACCGGTCCAAAAGCTCGAGGGCGCGACCGGAGGGAGGAATCTGCTCGCCAAACGAGATCAGCTTCCGCGCTCTCTCCAGGAGCGATCGGACCTGTGCTGCGCGAGCGGATTGCCCTTTTCGCTCCAGGCGCCCGGCCAGTGCTTCGAGCCGGACTTCATAGGCGCCGCGATCCGCCTGTGCGCCCAGAGCGTCGTCCCGCACGCCCGCCAACGCCAGCAGGCCCTCCGGCGATTCGGGGCAACCCATCGAAACAGCGGGCGCGTAGCGACTGGAGAGAACGGCGGCGACCCGATCAGCGCGAAAGCGATCGTCCACCAGCATCGGCAGCTCGAGGGCGATCCGCCCCGCAGCGGTGGATGCCACCGGAGCGCCGCGCCGGATGCGCGCCTCGATCCCGAGCTCCTCCAGAGCCTCGGCAACCCACTCGGCTTCCTGGGCGAGATCTCGAAACGCAATGGCGATCCGATCCGGCGAGACGCCGCCGCGAATGCAGGCCAAGACGCGCCTCGCGAGCTGGTGAGCCTCCTCGCGCGCCGTCCCTGCGCTGAAGAGCTGAATGCGAGGCGCGAGCTCGCAGCCGGCGGCTTGTGCTGCTTCCGGTGCAAACAGCAACCGATTCAACGCCGCGAGCGGTCGGCTCTCGCCTTGGAGGTCCTGTTTGATCGCATCGACGTGCCGGAAGCCCTGGCCGACCCTCTCCAACTCCGCCAGCGTGGGATCCACCGCGGCGTCGAGGTGGATCGATCCTGCGGCAGGGAGATGAATCGCCAGGGAAATTGCCGCGCCGTCGCAATGCTGGGCGAGCGCGATCAAGAACTGCAGGCGACTCGGCGGGAAATCGTAAAGCTGGCTCAGCTCGATCCCGCTCACTGAGCTCAACCGGTTGGGCAGGCCCGATTTCCGGATGCGCTGGAGGGCTCCGCTGAGAAGGTCCTCGCGATCGGCGAGCTGAAGCCTTCCCATCTTCGCCTCGTATGCGGAGTATAGCCGGGCCAGATACCTGCCGCGCTCGCGACGTCCCTCGGTGAACCCCTCCACGCCCGCGGCAAATTCGTCGGCCGCCAGCCCGCCCGACTTCAGATCCAGGATCAGATCCAGTGCCGACCGTGCGAATGCGGGCTCGCGCGCGTGGCTGCCAAATGGACCTGGGCCAAGCTCGCGGGCCGCGCCGAGCAGAACAACGCGCGCCGTGAGCGGCGAACAAGGGCGGCGACCCAGGTGTTTCGCGCCTTCGAAAAGCTCGACGAATTGACCAAACGTGAGGTACGCGGACGCATCCACGAAACCCGAACCGCTGGCTGCGAGCAGAAGACACTCCTCAACCCGCTCCGCATCCGGAAGGACCCGGAGCGTTCTGGCCCGACCTGGCATGCCCTCAGTCTAGGCGCCGATCCGACAGTTGAGGCATCGCGCCAGGGCGCGCTATCGAGCCCAGTACTGGCGCTCCTCCTGCCGAACCCGGAACCGCACTTGCGCGATCGCCTTCGCCTCATCGGGAGCATGAAGGGAAAGAACATGCTCGCCGCGCGTCGCCGGGAAGCGCCCGGAAAACGGCGGCTCCAGCAGGAACAAAACCTGGCCGTCCAGCCGCACCTCCAGCGCCCCCTGTGCCGGCGAGGCGCGAACCCGCAGCGGGATGCTCTGGTCCTCGAGCGGCAAGTCCGTGAAGAGGAGGAATTCGTCGCCATGCGAAGGGGAAAGGATCCTCGGCGCCTGGCCCTCGTCGTTCGACCACGTCTCGGCGCAGGCGGACGCCAGCCAAGGCTCTCGCGAGACGCCCTCGGTGCGCGCCCAGTCGTAGAAGTCCACCCCAAGATCCACCAGCTGGTCCTCGGGGCCGGTCAGCGCCTGGCAGCGCTCCGCCAGCGGCTCGGGTAAGTCCTTGGCCAATCCGCGGTGCATCGAGCACTCGTGTCGCGGGCGAGTCCCGGGGGAAAACACCTCTTCCATGGACGCCGGGCAATTGGGTCCCGCCAGCTCACCCGAGAGCGGACAGATTCGCGCCTGCTCCAGCCCGCTGGTGTTGACCAGCGGCGCGGGCCGCAGCCCCGCCATCGATTGCATCATCACCCGCTTGAAGATAGGTCCCGCGCCGGTGATGCCGGAGACCTGGATCATCGGCGTGCCGTCGAAGTTCCCCGCCCAAACTGCCACGGTCCGCTCGCGCGTGAAGCCGAACGCCCAATTGTCCGAGTAACCTTTCGACGTGCCCGTCTTCACAGCCACGGGAAACGGCAATCGCAGTACGTTGTCCAGCCCGAACGCCCTGGCCCGCGCCGACGGATCGGACAGGATATGCGTCACCAGCGAAACCGAAGGCTCGTCGGCGAAGCGGCGCGGTCGCAGCCGAGCCCGGAGCGGAATCTCGCTGCCGTCTGGCCTGAGCGCTCGCCGCACCGCGCGCAGCGGCATCACCACGCCTCCGCGCGAAATTCCGGCGTAGGCCCGAGCCCCTTCCCACAGCGAAACGCCGCCGTTGCCGAGCACCAGCCCCAGCCCGTAGTGCTCGCTTCCCTTGTCCAGCGATTCGAAACCTGCGCGCTGGAAAACCTTGAGCACGCGATCGGCGCCCAGAGCCTCCGCGATCCGCACGGCGGGCACGTTATAGCTGTTGGCCAGCGCCTCGCGGACGCGCACCGGTCCGTGCGTCCGCCGATCGTAGTTCTTGGGCGAGTAGGTTCCCTTGCGATCCGGGAAATGCGTCTCCAGATCCGGGACCACCGTGGCGGGGGTGAATCCCGCGCCGAATGCCTCGGCGTAGAGAAACGGCTTCAGCGAGGAGCCCGGCTGGCGCCGCATGTGAACGCCGTCGTTTTGCCCCTCGATCGCCTCGCTGAAAAAATCCGCCGACCCCTGATAGGCCAGCACCTCGCCGGTTCGGTTGTCGATCACCAGGGCTGCTGCGGAGCTGACCCGCTTGGAACCGAGCCGCCACAGCTCCTGGGCGATCAGATCCTCCATCTCCAGCTGCAGCCTGGGGTCCAAGGTGGTCTCGATCACGCTCGCATCGGAAAGGCCCCACGCATCGAGGTTGGCCGCCACGAACTCGGTAAAATGCGGAGCGCGGAATGCGGCGCTGAACGCCTGCAGGTCGAGCGGATCGCCGATTGCGTCCTGTGCGCGATCGCTCTCGACCAGGCCGAGCTTCGCCATCCGGCCGAGGATCCACGCTTTGCGCTCCGCGAGCCGGGCGGGGTTGCGGTACGGGTTGTAGGCCGACGGTCCGCGCGGGATGGCGGCGAGCATGGCTGCCTGTGCGAGCGAGAGATAGCGGGCATGTCTGCCGAAGTAGAGCTGCGCGGCTGCTTCCACTCCGTAGGTGTTGTTCCCGAACGGCGTCCGGTTCAGGTACTGCGTCAGGATCTCCTCCTTGGAGAGATGCGTTTCCAGCCGCAGCGCCCAGAGCGCTTCCTTGACCTTGCCGAAGAAGGTGCGGTGGCGAGGCACCAGGATGCGAGCCAGCTGCTGAGAGATGGTGGATCCTCCTGCCACCACTTTCCGCGCGCGAGCGTTCTGCCACACGGACCGCACCATCGCCGAGGGGGACAGACCCCCGTGCGAGTAGAACCCCTTGTCCTCCGCGGCGATAAATGCCGCGCGCACGCCCGGCGGTATTTCGGAGAAGTCCAGCGGCGTCGCGCGACCGTCCGCGCGCGAGAGCAGCTCGCGCAGCAAGCCTCCGTCTCGATCCAAGATCCGGACCGAGGCCACCGAGCCGTACTCAGTCAGGTGGTCGGGAAGCGGAGCGCAGATGAAGGCGAGCACGGGGATGTACACGCACAGCTGTGCGATCCCCACGAGGATCCAGAACCTCCGCGCGCGTGGGATCCGCAGATCGCGTTTCATCCGCTACCTCTCCGAGACCGCCTCCGGAAGGGTGATCTCGAACTTGCCGCCCTCCGACCGGCCGGACACCTCGGGTTCATACATCAGCTCGCCGCGGGCCGGGAGCAACAGGTACGTGCCCGGCGTGGTGGCCCGCGCTACGAATGAGGCCACGTGGATTCCGGGGGGCAGATGGTCGGCGAAGAGAACGACCTTCGAGTCGCGCTGCTCGACGTGATTGAACGGGCTCCAGAACGAGTAAGTCCATGGATTGCTTCCGCCTTCCTCCTCCGCCCGCGCCATCTCGCTCTCGTACGCCGAACCGGAAATCTGATCGTCCGCGCCGTCGGGAGCGTACTCCAGATCCCGCTTTTCTTCCCCTGGGCGGAGGCCTAGGCGGGCGGTGGTCGCCAGGGAAGTGTCGACTGCCTCCAGTCCAGCGGGCAGCGGGACCTCGAAAGCGGTCCAGTGCCGTTCCTGGTTGGTCGCCACGCGCACCCGGACGCGCACCAAGTCCCCCGCGTAGAACTTGGTGGCTTGCCCGCCGCCCGAGTACGGCTCGAACCAGCGCTGGATGAAGAGGCCCCGATCGACGGGAGTCATCGGCAGCCCCTTCGGCGCATACCGAAGCAGGGCTGAGTAATAGAGGACGCCCGGCCCTTCTTTCTTGAACACCAATTTGGAGTCCGCAGAGCGGGGCGTCAGCGCCTCCAGCGCGACCGATTGCTTGGCCACCTCCATGGAGCGCCCGCGGAAGGCGCGTTCAGCCAAGTGTTGGCCGCCCAGCGAGACCGTGGCCTTGAAGTCGGGCTTGTCCTTTTCTTTGGCGCTGACCAACTGGGTCAATCCCATCAAGCTGAACGCCGCTTCCTGGGTTGAGCGCCATCGCCCATCGCCCTGCCGCACGCCGGTGAGGTAGTGGGCAATCTTCGAAGCGAGGGGATGATCCGGCGCAACGTCGCTCAGGGTCTGGAGAACGGCGCCCGTGGTGCGCGCGTCGGAGTGCCAGAGCGTGGCGTAGGTCTGCCGCTGCGCCTCCTCGAAGTGAACGCCCTTGGGGGACTCCTTGGCGTGGTTGAGCAGCTCTTGAAGCAGAGCATTGGCGCGGACGCGATCTCCGCCCCCGATGAACATCGCATCCGCCAGCAGCGCCTGCGTGAACAGCGGCAACTCCTTGCGCTTGAGAAAGAACTCGCCGTAGTAGCTGGGCTTGGGCTTTCCCATTCGAGCGAGCACGTAGGTAGCGAAGACGCGCGTCTCATCCGGGCACCAGTGCTCGCACGGGTGGCAACCGCCGCCGGCGACGCGCGTCAAGAAGCCTTCCGCTCTCGCGAGGCTCTCCGGGCTGACCGCGTAACCGACCTGACTCGCCCTGGCCAGCGCCATCGTGGCGTAGGCCGAGGCCCACGAGTCGGCGCACCAGGCGTCCGACCAGTATTTGAAGGATCCATCGGGCTCCTGCAGCTTGAGGATCGAAGCGACCGTCGCAGCGATCACCTGGTCTGGATCCTTGAGGTGGCTTACGTCCAAGGCATCGAAGAGGAAGCTTCGAAAAAAAGCATTCAGCTCGCGCCTGGCTTCCAGCTTCTTGGGATCGGGGCCCTGCCAGGCGATTCCGAACTTTCCAGCTACCTCGCGCAGCGCGATGAACGGGACCAGGCGCGAGGATTGCTGCTCGAGGCAACCGTACGGGTAGTCCACCAGCTGCTGCATCCCCTGCTGGAAGTTGCCCAGCGCAGTAGACGCCATCGTGATGTTCAATCCTCCGATTCCGGACCAAACCTCGCGAGGCGGCGTCACCCCTTCCACCCGTTCCGTCTGGGTATCCCCGTAGGTGGCGACCGCTTCGACGCTGACCGGGAGCTCGATCGGGATTTTCTCCTCGACGCCATCCTGGTCAGGGCCTTTGCGCGCATGGAAACGGAAGGTGGCCACCCCGGGCGAATCGACCGCGAAGGCGAACCGGACCTCTTTGGGCGCCGACGGATCGATCTCCGTCTTCCTGACGGCCGTCCCGAGCAGCCGGGCATTGATGGCCGAAGCGGTGACGGTGACCTGACCGGGTTCCCCGCCATACGCGTGGACCACCACGCCCGCCTCGAAGCGATCGCCCACCCTCGCAAAGCGAGGCATCGCGGGCAGAGCGAGGAGAGGCTTGTTGACCTTGATCGATGCCTGGCCGGAACCGAAACGATCGCGGGGCGTGACTGCGACCGCCATGACCCGAAAGGCGGTGAGGTTGTCTGGCAGCTGGAACTTGATCTGCGCCTTGCCCGCGGAGCTTGTCTCGACAGCCGGCCTGAACAGCACGGTGGTCTGGAACCGGCTGCGAAAACCCGTGCCCTCCGTGCTGGCTCCGCCTCCGCCGCCTTGAGCTTCTCCCTTTTCGCCATAGCCGCGGCGCCGCACCAGGTGCAGAAGCGGCTCGCCCAGTCGAACCGAGAGCGGGCGCATGGGAAAGATGGCGGCGATCGGATCCGGCGTTTGGTAGCCCGTCAGGCGCAGCACCGACTCGTCCACTGCGTACACGGTCACTTCAGCCGCGGCTCCCCTGCCCGCATGGTCGCGGACGTCGATGTTCACCGTCACCTCTTCCAAGGGCCGGTACTCCTGCTGGTCGGTGGTCACCGAGACGGAAAGGCGCTTCGTCTTTTTTTCCACCAGCAAATTGACCCAGCCCACTCGCACGTTGGGCCGCCCCGGGTCCGCCCCGCTCTCGATCCCGCCGCCGTAAACCCTCGGGCGCATCAACAGGACGCTGGCGTAGACATTGGGCACCATCTCCTCCCGGATCGGAACGTCCACCGTCACCACCGAGCCCTTGAGGAGGAGCGGTCGGCGCTCGAGGACGCCCTCCCGCTCAACCGTCAGCAGCGCGTTTGCCTCCAGATACGGCGACTTGATCAGAACGTGCGCTACGTCGCCGACGTCGTAGCTCGCCTTGTCCGGGACCAGCTCGATGCGATCGGTGTCGTTGCGTTGCCAGGCCACGAACCCCGGCCCGGTCACGTACAACCCGATGCTGGCGGTGTGCTTGCGCTTCTGCTCGTCCTCCACCGTTGCGCGAACAATGTAGAACCCAGCCGACTCCGGCTTGAATCTGCAGACCAGCGGCTGCTCGTCGCTCTGGAGCATGCAGGTGTGCACCTGATCCTCCGCCGGCTCGCTCACGGTGAGGAAGCCGCCGCCCGCATCGCGTTTGCGCACCGACTTCCACGTCCGCCGGAAGACGCTGGCAGCGACCTCGCGTCCGCGCGTGCGGTGCCCGGCCGAGTCCACCACCAACGCCTCCAGCGCGAGCTCGCGGCCAGCTTGCGCAAATCCGTGTGGGGCACGAAGTCCGACGTAGTACTTCGCCGGATGGACCATCACCTCCGAACGCCCGGCGACGCTCTGGCGATTGACGTCCTCGACCTCCACCTCGATGGTGTACGTCCAGGGTCGCTCGCCGGGAGCCTCGAGCACGCCCGCCTCGATTTCGAACGTGCCTTTTGCGTCCACCGCGCCGTTTCCCGAGGCAAAGAAATTTGAAGACGGCTCTGGGCGGCGATCGTCCCACCACCACGTCTCCTGGCCGAAGACGTACCCTCCTTCCTGCGCCGGAGCGAAAGTGGTGGACTGCCGATGGACGGACCAGCGGACCTTGGCATTGCTCATTGCTCCGCCGAATAGATAGCGCGCCGAGGCATGCGCTGAGAGCGCATCGCCCGCGATCAGGGCCGTCTCATCGGCGGCGACGTCGACCTTGAACTGGGGCGCGCGGTATTCCTCGACGCGGAACCCTCTGCCGAACGAGACCGTACCGCCCGGCACGGTCCCACTCGCAGTAACGGAGAACTGGCCGGTCGGCGAGTCCTTGGCGATATCCACGTTCGCGCTGAAGGTGCCGTACTTGGTGACCGTCACCTTTTCCGTGGCCAGCTTTTGCCGGCGCGAATCGGTTACCACCAGGTTTACCGCGGAGCCCTCCGCAGGCGTCTTCAGCTCGCCCAGCTGCCGAAAGCGAACGATCCCCTTGATGTGGACCTTATCCCCCGGTCGATAAATTCCGCGATCGGTGAAGATGATCCCGTTGGGCTCGGGCTGGGTGCCTTCCCAGCCCTCCTGCAACCCGAACTCGTATGGTTCGATGCCGCTGACCCAGGTATCGGCGGTGATGCCGATGTCGCCGTCCTTCTCGGCCGCAACCAACAGGTACGGGTACTGCCACGCGTACCCTTGATCCTTGAACCCCAGCGTTGCGGCGCCCGGAACGTCGACCAGGCCCTCGCCGTTCGCCTTCCCGCTCCAGAGCATTTTCCCGCTCGCGTCGTAGACGGACACCTCGGCGCCGCCGACCGCGCCGCCAGTGGAGATGCGGGTCACCCATGCAAGTGATTTCTTGGGCGCAACTTTGACGTGCACGGCAAGGTCGGTCACCTGGGCGATGGTTCGAAACCCGTGCTCAGGCCTCCGCTCGAGGTCGGGCGAGTTCAGGGCAACCAGCGCAATCCCGGTGTGCTTTCCCAGCGCTTTTCCGAGGTCCACCGGGTGCACTGGCGTCTCGTTCACGCGGTACGTCAGGCCGATCCGCTCGGAGAGGTCGGGTGACCGTCCGAGGGGTTTCGATTGCTGGTACGGATGCCGCGCCGTCAGCCGGGCCACCTCCGGAAGCGTCAGTTTCCAGATCTCCACCTCGAGCGTTTTCAGGTTCACCAGCTCGATCGGAAGCTTGGGGCCCGAGGACGACTCGATCAGCGCGTGCTCTCCGCCGACGTAGAGAGCTGGACGCAGATCGTCCGTCCTCATCTCCTCGGAGAAGGTGCGGTCGTATTTTTGATCGAACTCGTCGGAGATCCCCGGGGCGATCGACACCTTGTACGCGGTGCCCGGCCGGAAGGAGCCCGGAAGCATCAGGTAGGGCGATTCGCTTGAGCCGTAGTGCTCGTGGGGCGACCAGGATTCGGCCCGCTCCCAGTCGATCTCTACAGGCGGGGAGATCTTGAGCCGCTGCTTGATCGTCGCCAGCTCGACGCGGTTGGTGGCGTAGATCACCAGCGGGCCGTACGGGCACCGGTCGTAGCCGCGCCTGCACATTCGCGCGCTCAATAGCTCGAGCGGGCCGTAGACCTTCCACTCCAGGGATTCGTCCCGATCCATCGGGAGCGATCCCTCTTCGCCGTGCAGCGACTTGGACAGCGTCAGCGCGACGGTGCGGTTGAGCGGAAACGGCTTCTCGGGCGCCAGCTCATACCGCGTCTGCTGGTTCTCTCCCCGCTCGCCCTGAGCGTAGCGAAGCGGAGTCGAGGGGCCGCTCGTATCCGGGAGCCGACCCTCTCGCCTCGCGGCTTCCGCCAGCTTTCGACGCTCTTCTGCCACGGAGCTTCGCGACATCACCTGCACCCGCCATGGCTTCTTCTCGCCCTCCACGCGGAAGGACGCCGCCGCCGCCAGGTCGGAGTCCTTCACCGGTTGGTTGAGCAGGAGCCGGATGGTCTGGTCGGGCTTGATCCACCGGTAGCCGCGCAGAGGGGAAACGTCTTGCAGCTCGACATTGGGGGTGGAGAACTCGAAAGCGTAATCCTGCTTGAGCTGATTTCCGTCGATGGCCCGCAGGCCCTTGGCGATGGTCACGCGATAGCGGGTGGAGTATGGGACCCGGCCTCGCGGGATGAATTCCACCGATGCCGACCCGAGCCACTTCCACTCGCCCTCGATCGCCGGCTCGATTCGTGCCGAGAGCCCGCCGCCCGCTCCGCTGGACGACTCGATCGATTCGAGGCTCTTCACCGGCTTGGAGAAAGTAACCGTCGGCCGGACCTCGCCGTGGACTTCTCCTTTCGGCCGCGCGGTGACCACGACCAGCCCAGCGCCGCTGGCCAACCGTTCCCGCGGGATGTTCAGCTGCGGAGGCTCTGGCAGAGGCTTGAGCTCGCGCGGAAGGTCCTCATTGGGCATGCTCATGGGCGCGCGCCACGCCGACTTGGAGCGGCCGCAGTTCCCGCTGCACGCCGCCAGAGCCATCAGCACCAACGAGGCTGAAACGAATTTGACGCGCTGCTGCTCAGCCACCACGGTTCCTCGGTTCATGCGGTGCGGTCGCCACTTCAAGGCGCGTGCCGAGCCGATTCTTTGGAAAGGACTGCGCTGGAGCGGAACTTTGGAACAATCGAGGCGCGGCCGGCAAGCGGCGGCGGGCCAGTTGAGTCTCGGTTGCCTCGTGGTCTTCCGGCCTCAAGCTCTGCTTTTGAGCGGGGGGAGATGCTCCATCTCCTGCTTGATCTGGTCGGCGAACACCACCAGCTCGGCGGTGTTGGTGCTGTAGCGGAACAACGCCAGCTCGCGGCCCGGATCTCCCTGAAGGCCGGACGTCTCGAACAAGTAGGTGGCCAGGTCGATGCCGACCTCGACCACGAAGCTGCCGCTATCCTGTCGACCGATCTGCAGCGCGAGATCGCCCTGCGTTCCAGTGCGCAGGGCGAAGCCGGGGATCTTCAGGCTGCAGAGGTCGCGGATGGACTGGACCAATGCCGTTCCATCACCGCCGCCGTAGTAGATCACCGGCAGCCGGATGAAGGGCCAGAAGCTCTTGTCCCGGCGATCGAGAAACTCCACGCCGACCGTCCCGAGCACGCGGATGGTGTCCGGCGGGGCCGGAGGCTGGCCGGGCACGATGGGCGGAACTTCGCGATCGACCAGCTCGAGAACCAGCCGCAGATTCTTCGCCTCATTGTGGAGCACGGCCATCGGTCCAGGTTACGGCAACCGCCAACAGGACGCAGCCTCGAAGAAGCGAAGGGGGCGTGGCGATAGGGCGGGCGTGCTTTCCTTCTCCTGGCCACCTATGATCTCGGCAATGTTGAACGAAGCACTTCCGGGCTACGACCTCATTTCCGAAGGACTGCAAGACCTCGCCCTCGGGAAGCAGTCGACGGCGGCGTTGCTGGTATCGATTGGCGCTCCGCGCCTGCGACGGATTGGAATCGCGGTACCCTCGCCGATTCCGGACGCTGAGCATCGACTTTACGATCGTCTGTCACGTGCACATGGGAACGCGGCCCACTCGCGTTACAACGCTCTGATCCGCAGGTTGGTGAGCTTCGAGCGAGCAGCGGAATGCGTGGGCTAGCCGACCAGGAGCGGATCCGAAGCTTCATGCTGGCACTGAGCGCGGAGTCTCGCGAAGAGGCTCGGCTCTATTTCACCGGCGGCGCAACCGCAGTTCTCCTCGGGTGGCGTACGAGCACCATCGACGTGGACATCAAGCTGGTCCCGGAGATCGACCGCCTGATGCGAGCCATTCCGCAGTTGAAGGAAACGCTCCAGCTCAATGTCGAGCTCGCTTCTCCAGCCGATTTCATTCCGGAGCTGCCGGGCTGGGAAGATCGGAGCCCGTTCATTGCGCGTGATGGTCGAATCTCGTTCCACCACTATGACCCTTACTCGCAAGCGTTATCGAAAATCGAGCGCTCGCACGCTCAGGACATTGGAGACGTGCGAGAGATGCTGCGGAGAGGCTTGGTCGAGCCCAACACCCTGCTCGAGTATTTCCGGCGCATCGAGCCTTTGTTGTACCGCTACCCGGCGATCGATGCTGAGTCGTTCGGTCGCGCGGTCGAAGAGGCGGTCCGTTCCCCGGGCGAACCCAGCTCGCCCGGATGAGAGGCATTCGGGCCAACAATCATTGCCGGCAACCCGCGACAGCTGACACCCGTCGCTTTCGTTATACCTGACATTCCTTTCAGTGGTATTCCCACCCGACCATGTCCGAGCCGGAAGTCATTTCCATCCGCGGGGCCAAGGAGCACAACCTCAAGAACATCTCCCTGGACATTCCCAAGAAGAAGCTGGTCGTCTTCACGGGGGTGTCGGGGTCGGGGAAGAGCTCGCTGGCCTTTGACACCCTCTACGCCGAGGGGCAGCGCCGCTACGTCGAGTCGCTTTCCGCCTACGCCCGCCAGTTCCTCGGGCAGATGGAAAAGCCCAAGTACGACACCCTTCGCGGTCTGTCGCCCACCATCTCCATCGAGCAGAAAGCGGCCTCCAACAACCCGCGCTCGACGGTGGGTACGGTGACCGAGGTGCACGACTACCTGCGCGTGCTCTATGCCTCGATCGGCGTCCAGCACTGTCCCAACTGCGGCCGGAAAGTCGGCAAGCAGAGCGCGCAGCAGATCATCGATGAAATCCTGAAGATGCCCGGCGGCTCCAAGCTGATGTTGCTGGCGCCGCTGGTCCAGAACCGCAAGGGCGAGCACAAGGAATTGCTGGCGGAAGCGCAGAAGCGCGGGTTCTCTCGCGCGCGCATCGACGGAAAGCTCAAGGCGCTGGAGGAGCGGATCGAGCTGGACAAGAAATCGAAGCACGACATCGAGCTGGTGGTGGACCGGCTGGTGCTCAAACCAGAGGTGAAGAGCCGGTTGACCGACTCCGTCGAGACGGCGCTCCGCGAAGGAAGCAGCGTGTTGATCGTGACCGACGAGTCCGGCAGCAAGAGCTCCGACCGGGTGATGAGCGAGCTCAACGCGTGCCACGTCTGCGGGCTCTCCTTTCCCGATCTCAGCCCGGCGTCGTTCTCGTTCAACAACCCGCTCGGGATGTGCCAGGAATGCAATGGGCTGGGCACGCGTCCGGAGATGGACGCCGACCTGATCGTTCCCGATCGCACGCGCACCATTCGCGAGGGCGCGGTGGAGCCGTGGGCCAGCGGGATGCATCGCGGCGAGGGCTGGACGGCGGATTTCGTGGACCAGCTGTCCAAGGCCTTCAAGATCGACCTCGACGTTCCCTACGAGAAGCTGACCAAGCGCGAGCAAGACGTGATCATGCACGGCTCGAACGGCCGCGAGTTCACCCTGCGTTGGGGCGAGGGCGGACGGTGGCGAATGGAGTGGGAAGGTCTGGTCAACAAGCTGATGCGCAGCTTCAAGACCACCCAATCCGAGAGCATGCGCCGCTACTACATGAAGTTCTTCTCCAACAAGCCTTGCCCCATCTGTCAGGGCGAGCGGCTGAAGCCCGAGTCGCGAGCGGTCAAGGTGCATGGCAAAACCATTGTCGAGCTCTCGCGATTGACGATCGGCGACGCACTTCAATTTCTTGAATCGATGCCCCTGACTGCCAACGAGGCGAAGATCGCCTCCGAGCTGCTCAAGGAGATCCGCAGCCGCCTCAGCTTTCTGGTAGACGTGGGGCTGGCCTACCTAACGCTGGACCGCAACGCGAGCACCCTTTCGGGCGGCGAGAGCCAGCGCATCCGCCTCGCCTCGCAGATGGGCTCGGAGCTGACCGGCGTGATCTACATCCTGGATGAGCCGTCGATCGGCCTGCACCAACGGGACAACGGAAAGCTGCTGGCCACGCTGAAGAGGCTGCGCGACCTGGGCAACTCGGTGATCGTGGTCGAGCACGATCAGGAGACGATGGCGCAGTCGGACTGGATCATCGACTTCGGTCCGGGAGCTGGCGAGCTGGGCGGAGAGATCGTCGCGCAGGGTACCCCCGCCCAAGTGGCCAAGGATCCCCGGAGCCTCACCGGCGCTTATCTCTCCGGTCGCGAGAAGATCGAGATCCCCTCGAACCGGAGAGCTCCCGGCAAAGCGAAGCTGGTCATCCAGGGCGCCAAGGCCAACAACCTGAAGGACATCACGGTCGAGATTCCCCTCGGGCTGTTCGTGGCGGTGACCGGTGTCTCCGGCGCGGGGAAATCCACGCTGGTCAACGAGATCCTCTTCCCGGCTCTGGCCCGCGAGCTCTACGCCAGCCGGGAAGTTCCTGGCGCGCACCACGCGATCCGCGGCATGGATTTGCTGGATAAGGTGGTGGACATCGATCAGCGGCCGATCGGTCGCACGCCCCGTTCGAATCCGGCCACGTACACCAAGGTGTTCGACTGCATTCGCGACGTGTTCGCGATGACGCCGGAAGCGCGCGCTTTCGGATACACGCCGGGGCGATTCTCGTTCAACGTCAAGGGTGGGCGGTGCGAGGCCTGTGAAGGAGACGGCGTGAAGCTGGTGGAGATGCACTTCCTGGCCGACGTCTACGTCCCTTGCGAGGTCTGTCACGGCAAGCGCTTCAACGATGCGACGCTGAGGGTTCGGTACAAGGGAAAGAACGTGGCCGAGGTCCTGGACATGAGCGTTCGCGAGGCGAAGGAGCACTTCGCAGTCCACAAGGACATCGTGCGAATTCTGCAGACGTTGGAAGATGTCGGGCTCGGCTATATCCGGCTCGGGCAAAGCTCGCCCACGCTGTCGGGAGGCGAGGCGCAGCGGATCAAGCTGTCGCGCGAGCTGTGCAAGGTCGCCACCGGACGCACTCTCTACATCCTCGACGAGCCCACCACCGGATTGCACTTCGACGACATCCGAAAGCTCCTCGCGGTGCTCAATCGATTGGTGGACGCCGGGAACACGGTGCTGGTGATCGAGCACAACCTGGACGTGATCAAGAACGCGGACTGGGTGATCGATCTGGGCCCGGAAGGCGGCGCCGCGGGCGGAAAGCTGATCGCCAAGGGCACGCCAGAAGAAGTGGCGGCCGTCGCGGAAAGCCACACCGGCGAGTACATACGGCGCGTGCTCAACGGACCGCTCGCCAGCGTGGGATGGCGCGCAAACGGACGGTCAGCGCGCGGCGCTGCCGCTTCCGCCTAGGCACGCAAAACCCGGAGCGCTAGTCTTCGCCAGCACCGATCGGGGAAACCGCAATGGCTGCGATGAACGTGTTCGCGTACAGGAACCGCGTGTCAACCAAGCGAAGGCGGGGCGAAGGTGGTCCACCGGGTCGCACTGCCGCGAGTCGGCATGCAATCCTCTTGCAAGCCATTCAGGAGCAGAACCGCGCGACGATAGAGGCCGTCTTCGCCTCCGAGCAGAAGTTCGAACGAAAGCTGGAGGACTTACGCCGCGACCTCATCCTTCGCATAGAGGCGCTGAACGGTGCCGTTCGGCTAAACAGCGAGGGCATTCGCCAGAATAGCGAGGACATTCGCCAGAACACGGCGGATATTCGCCAGAATAGCGAGGACATTCGCCAGAACACGGCGGATATTCGCCAGAACACGGAGGATATTCGCCAGAACAGCGAGGACATCCGAAAGAATACTCAGGACATTCAAAGGAACAGCGAGGAGATCCAAAAACTAGGCGAAGCGACTCGCGCAAACACCGAACAAATTCGGCTCAACACGGAAGAATTGAAAAAGCATTCGGAGGAGCTGCGGCGCCTGTCCGCGGCGTTCGAGGGCAAATCGGATCAAGCTTCGTTGGTCGCGCTCGAGAAGAGGGTGAGTGCCTTGGAGAAACGGGTCGGCCTCTAGTCTATCGCGACCTCATCACCAATGAAGGTTTGAGAGCGGTGACGCGACCACTCACGCGAGCTTTTGCTGTTGAGCGCCCTGGACCGCTTCGGAGGCAGGTTCCTGCGCTTTCACATCGGCCGCGCCATGCATCATGCGGTGCAAGGCGCGCGCGACGGCGAGCAGCGCGATACCGGCGGCAAAGGTGACGACGACGATTCCGCCGAAGAGCTGAAACTCTCCGACCTCGCTGGCGAAGCCGCCGATAAATCCGGCCAGATAATTGGCTGCAGCGTTGGACAGGAAGAAGACGCCCATCATCAAGGAGACGACCCGCGCCGGTGCCACTTTGGTCACCATCGAGAGGCCGACCGGCGACAGGCAAAGCTCCCCCAGGCTGTGGAACAGATATGCGGCAATGATCCACAACAAGGCCGCCCGACCGAACGACGCGCTCTGGCGCGCGGCTCCGCACATGAACACGAACCCCACCGAGACAAGGAGCAGGCCGAAGGCCATCTTCACCGGCGCTGGCGGATCCCTGCGGCGTCTGCCTAGATACGTCCACAGCATCGAGAACAGCGGCGCGCAAAGCAGGATGAATAGCGGCTGGACCGCCTGAAGGGTGGAAGCCGGGATCTCCCAGCCGGCCACCACTCGATCCACCTTCGCTTTGGTGTAAAGGTTCATCAAGCCGCCGGCCTGCTCGAAAGCGGCCCAAAAGAAGATCGAGAAGAAGGCGAGCACGAAGATCACCACGATCCGATCCAGCTCGTCTCGGGTGAATGGCTTCTTCACCTCGGTGCGGCCGATTTCCCTCGAGGGAGCCAGACCCACGGAGCCGAGCAACTTTTTTTGCAGCGCCAGGAACCCGATCAGCCCAAGCCCCATGCCGACTCCGGCGGCCGCGAAGCCGTAGTGCCATCCGAGCTTCTCGCCCAACGTGCCCGAGACCAGAGGACCGAGAAGCGCTCCGACGTTGATCCCCATGTAGAAGATGGTGAAGGCGCCGTCGCGCCGCGGATCGCCTTTCGCATAGAGCTTGCCCACCATGGTGGAGATGTTTGGCTTGAGCATCCCCACGCCGAGGATCAGAAACACCAGCGCAGCGACGAAGGCAGGAATCAGCGGAACGGCCATCAAGAAATGCCCGGCCATCATCAGGGTGCCGCCGATCGCCACCGCCCGGCGCTGACCAAGGAAACGATCCGCGAGGAAACCTCCGGCCAGCGGCGTGAACCACACCAGCCCGGTGTAGATGCCGTAGATCTGCAGCGCGAATTTGTCTTCCGCCCCCAACCCGGTCGCCTTGTCGGCGATGTAGAGCGCCAGCAGAGCTCGCATGCCGTAGTAGCTCATCCGTTCCCACATCTCGGTGGTGAACAGCAGGTACAGACCCTTCGGATGGCCGCGGTCAGCGAAGTCTTTGCCCGGCACGGCGGTCAGCGTGGTCATGGCGATCTCCGAACAGGCGGTCGGTTCTAGCAGACCGCGGCGCCGCCGAGCGCATTCACGTCATCCGGAGGCGGTTCGCGGCTCGCGCCCAAAGGCGCGACGGTATTCCTGGGGCGTGTTGACGCTGAGCACCACCCCCCGATCGGCAACATCGATTCGGCGAACGGGGAGCGCTTCCAATGCGGCTTCCAGGTGCGGGACGTCCATCTGCAGTACCTTCTCCGCGGCCGAGCGCGACAGGACGAGTGGGTGCCCCGACTTGCCCTCGTAAACCGGGACCGCTGCGCGCTCGGCCATCCTCGCAGGTTCCCCAGGCGGTGCGAATTCGGACAGCAGCGTCTCGACCGTCTCGCCCTTGACCGCCGGCGCGTCCACCGGATGGACGAGCACGAGGTGCGCGCCCGCCTCAACTGCCGAACGGATCCCTGCTCGTGCAGAGGAGAGCTGGCCGTCTTTCCAGCGAGGGTTGTGGATCAAGGCCGCCTCGGGATGCGCATTGCGGATCGCCTGCGCATCTTTGCCCACCACGGTGAGGACCTCGCAGCCCGCGGTCTGAAACAACGAGATCAGCCGGCGCAAAAGGGTGCAGCCCACCTCGTATTCCAGGAGGGCTTTCGCGATGCCCATCCGGGTGCTTTCGCCAGCGGCCAGGATGATGGTCGCATATTTTCGGCCGGTTTCCATCACGGCTGGCTTCCCTTCCCAAGGCCAGTTAAATCTTCCTCCCAGAGCAATCCCATGGGCGCCTCACCTCCCGAGCTGGAACAAGAGATCCTCAGGCTGAAGAAGTCGCTCAATGCCGTCATCCTGGCGCACTACTACCAGGAGAGCGAGATCCAGGACCTGGCGGACTTCGTCGGGGACAGCCTCGCGCTGGCGCAGCAGGCGGCGAAGACGCAGGCGGACACCATCGTTTTCTGCGGCGTGCACTTCATGGCGGAGACCGCGAAGATTCTCAATCCGGAAAAGCTGGTGTTGCTCCCCGATCTCAACGCGGGCTGCTCGCTCGCGGATCGCTGTCCACCGGACGCGTTCCGCGCCTTCAAGGTCCAGCATGCTGGTGCCTTCGTCGTCAGCTACGTCAACTGCTCTGCGGCCGTGAAGGCGATGAGCGACGTGATCTGCACCTCGTCCAACGCGGAAAAAATCGTGAACCGGGTTCCCCGTGACAAGCAGATCCTCTTCGCGCCGGACCAGCACCTGGGGCGATACGTGATCAAGAAGACCGGCCGGGAGATGGTGCTCTGGCCGGGCAGCTGCATGGTTCACGAGATCTTCAGCGAAAAGAAACTGGTGCAGCTGATGGTGCAGCATCCCGACGCTGAGGTGGTGGCCCATCCGGAATGCGAGCAAAGCGTGCTGCGCCACGCGCACTACATCGGCAGCACCAAGGGCATCCTCGACCGGGTTTTGACCAGCCCCAAGCAGAAGTTCATCGTGGTCACCGAGGCCGGCATTCTGCATCAGATGCAAAAGCACGCCCCAACCAAGACGTTCATCCCGGCCCCGCCCGACAACGGCTGCGCGTGCAACGAGTGTCCACACATGAAGCTCAACACCCTGGAGAAGCTTTACCTCTGCATGCGCGACCGTCGGCCCGAGCTGGTACTGTCCCCCGACGTTCAGCAGGCTGCGCTGCTGCCGCTGAAGAGGATGCTCGAGTGGAGCTGAGCCGTGGACGGTAGGCAGACCGGATGAGCAACGGGAAAAGATTCTCCTTGCGCTCCGAAGCAGCCGCGGTGATGGAGAGACAGTGGGTATTCGCCTTTTTTCAGTGCCAGCTCACAGGCTTCTGGACGGCTCGAAGCTCATTTCAGCTGACGAGCTGATCGAGCCAACGCTTTCGCGATCGCCGGAAGCCCTGGAGCGCGCCTTGTCGGGTGCCGAGTTCCGCGACCAGCGGGCGCGAGACCGGATCCAATCCTTGATCGCGACGGCGAGGACTTCCCAACCCACGCTGGGTCCCGGTTGCGGGCCCGCTGAAGTGTTCGCGCACCCGCCTGCCGACCTGCCCGCCCTGCTGCGGCTTGCGGATCAGCTCGAGGGACTGGCGCAGAAACAGAAGGGCGAGCGAGCGCTGGTTTGGAAATGCCAATGCGGCACCCGCTACGCCGTCCCAATCACCCTGTTTCGTCCCGTTTCCATCCGCTGCGAGAGCTGCGGCCGAGCGGTGCAGCTGGATCCGAGCATCAGCGTGGGCGAAGAAGCGCTCCTGGACCCGCTGGAGGACGCAGCCAATCGAGCTCGTCATGAGCTGTCGCGTTTCTTTCGAGAAGCGATGGCACGCGGTTGGCCCGTGTTGGTTTGCTCGACGGAGCCATAGCGCCGCTCCACCGCTCACCCCGAGCGTAGAGCTCATGGGCCCCTTTGGGGCCCACCACCATTCATGAAAACTCCGAGCCCGTCGCGCGCTCGAGCTAGTAGCGGCGCGGAACCAGCCATGGCATGCAGACCTCCGACAATGGCAAC